>Ga0272441_10000068_pt1 | contig 220813 bp, 184 predicted proteins | sample SSMProp6N_FD_193582 | JGI IMG/M metagenome (GOLD analysis project Ga0272441, IMG submission 193582) | Marine sediment archaeal communities from Little Sippewissett salt marsh, Falmouth, MA, United States - SSM-Prop-6N | ecosystem: Environmental > Aquatic > Marine > Wetlands > Sediment ...
GCCGGTGCAACATCGGCGACAAATACGTGTGCATCGACGGACCGGCCTTTACCTATGACCAGCTGAAGCACATGATGCCCGAGCTGTAAACCGGTTTGTAAATATATTTTCGCTCGTCTTACAGACGAATCCATCAACCGCGTGCGATATATGCCAAAGGCATATATCGCACGCGGTTTTTTCAGCAAAGGAGAATGGTATATCCCCTGTCGCTGTTTCAAACTGTGAGACGTAATACGATCAAACGCATATGATGATAATATGCTTATATTATTTGATTTTTCTTTTGTTAATCATAAAGAGGTTTTGAAAAAATCATAGTGCCGTGCTATGTTTATTGCCGAAAAATTTGATTAGAGTTCAATTTCAATAAACCCATATGACTGACTCTGGATCTCTGCCGGGATTACATACCGGGCAACGAATGGACGAAGGCCGGTGCGCAGTCCGGGAATATCGTGCGGCGAGATCTGATTATTTAAAGAATTTCTGGGGAAGGCCCTTGGTTGTCGATATCGATCAGGTTCAGGAGGAATTCGATCCTCGGTTTAAAATTTTTCATGAGCTGATGGCCCGTAAGGTCCGGGAAGTCCTCCTGGTTTCAAGCCTGTATGACGCCTGGATCATGGAAGAGGACTGTCGATTGTCCGAACGGATTGTTCGTGAGTACCGAGGCCTGAATCTGAGCGACCCGCCTCGCCTGAACTGGGTGTCGACCGTCGAAGAAGCACTGATTCTGCTGGAAGAAAATTCTTATGATATGGTGGTCATCATGCCCCGGGTTGGGGACATGGACGCTATGGCCATCGGGAAAACGATCAAACGCAAGGCTCCGGATATTCCGGTTACGTTGTTGACGCACCAGTTGCCCCCACAGCCGGTTCCGGCTTCCCCCCCCTTTGATGGGGCCTTTATCTGGACCGGCAATACCGACATCCTGCTCGCTATTATCAAAATCGTTGAAGATGAGATGAATGTGGCAAATGACACCCGTATCGCGGGTATTCGGGTGATCATAGTGGTCGAGGATTCTCCCGAATTCATTTCCTCTCTGCTTCCTACGCTCTATAAGGAACTGGTCAGCCAGACACAGTCTGTTATGGAAGAAGGGCTTAACGACGAGCATCTGCTCCTGGCCATGCGGGCGCGTCCGAAAGTCCTGGTTGCCGACACCTACGAAAAGGCTCTGAGTCTGTATAAAACCTATCATCCGTATGTGTTGGGCGTGATTTCAGATGTCCAGCTGCCTCACGCGAACCGGTTGGATGATCGGGCAGGGCTGGATTTGCTGAAGAAAATTAAACGGGAACGGTTTGACATTCCCCTTTTGCTCCTCAGCTCGGATCCATCGAATGAGGAAAAAGCCGAAAACATACCGGCAGTATTTATCGATAAGAATTCTTCGTCGTTGATGGACGAAGTCCGGTCTTTTCTGCTCAAGCATCAGGGCTTTGGCGATTTTGTATTTCGAATGCCGGATGGTCGGGAAATTTCCAGGGCGTCTAATCTCAGGGCACTGGAAGAACAACTGCAGCATATACCGGATGAATCGCTGACGTATCACAGCCGCCGCAATGATTTTTCCAGGTGGTTGTTTGCGCGCACGGAAATTGAGCTGGCATCCAGAGTCCGACCGATTAAATCCAAAGATTTTTCCAGTGTCGAGAGCCATCGAAATTATTTAATATCGATCATCCGGACCCGGCGTATGCGCCGTCAAAAGGGAGTGGTGGTAAATTTTGATGGGAAATATTTTGATCGCGATACCGAATTTTTAAAAATCGGCACCGGTTCTATGGGGGGGAAGGCGAGAGGGTTGGCGTTTATGCTGTCTTACCTGAAGCAGAATTCGAGCCTGGTTCGAGACTATCCCCAGGTGAAAATGATGATTCCTCAGACACTGGTGCTTACAACCGAGGTATTCGATCAATTTATCGACAAAAACAAGCTGAAAACCCTTTCCGAATCAGTGATTTCCGATGAGAAGATTGCCGCGCAATTTCTGGCGGGGGACTTTCCTGAGGAGATTGCGGAAAAGCTCAGAACCTATCTGGTGAATATCAACTGCCCATTGGCCGTCCGTTCATCCAGCCTTCTTGAGGACGCCCAGTTCAAGGCTTATGCCGGTCTGTATAAAACCTACATGCTCCCCAATGATTGCCCGGATGTCACCACACGGTTGAATCAGCTGATTAAAGCCATAAAGCTTATTTTTGCGTCGACGTATTTCGAAGGCCCCCGGACTTTCTCCAAACGCGTAGGGCAGCGGACGGGGGAGGAGAAAATGGCGGTAATAATTCAACGGATGGTCGGTGACCGGGTGGGCGATTATATGTATCCGGCGGTATCCGGTGTTGCTCAGTCGCATAATTTTTACCCGTTTTCCCGAATGAAGCCGGAAGATGGAAGCGCTACCATTGCCCTGGGACTCGGGAAAACCGTGATGGAAGGGGAAAAAGGTCTGCGGTTTTCGCCCAGGTACCCGCAGGTGCTGCCTCAGCTGTCTTCAGTGGTTGACATCCTGAAAAATTCCCAGCGGTTTTTTTATGCACTGAAGCTGGGGGAGGCTTGTCCGGAGCTGGGCGTAAACGACGGTATTACACTGACTCGGCGGGAAATTTCGGAAGCCGTTAATGAGCCTCCGGTCCGCCGATTGTGCGCCCGATACATTCCGGAGGAACACCGAATCAGAGAGGGCCCGGGAAGATCAGGCTATCCTGTTTTGACATTTTCATCGATACTGAAATATGATACATTTCCGCTGGCCGGGATTCTTGAGGATATATTGGAAATGGGGCTTGAAGTGATGGGATCGCCGGTGGAAATCGAATTTTCAGTGACGCTCGGATCAGACAGCGACCGAAAGCTGCCCGAATTTTCGATACTGCAGATTCGTCCGATGTCTGCCCGAAAGGAACTTGTCGAGGTGGATATCAGCCGGGACGATATGCGACGGGCTTTCTGCCGATCTTCCAATGCCCTTGGAAACGGGATCAATACCGAGATAACCGATATCGTTTATGTGAAACCCGGGGAGTTCGATCCGGCCCGAACTGTCGATATTGCTCGCGAAATCGGTCAAATGAACGGCTCGCTGCATCAGCAGGAGCGAAAGTATCTGCTGATAGGTCCGGGACGCTGGGGAACGGCGGATCAATGGCTGGGGATACCGGTTGAATGGTCGAATATCAGCGGTGCAGGTGCCATAGTGGAGACCTTTCATCCTCTGTTGAAGGTAGAACCGTCTCAAGGTTCCCATTTTTTTCATAATATTACGACTCTGGGCATTTATTATATGACCGTGTTCGAAAATAATTCAGATTTTCTGGACTGGCAGTGGTTGGCATCGTTGTCGACGGCTGCCGTTTCGAAATACATTGCGCACGTTTGTCTGGACGGGCCGATCACTTTGAAAGTGGACGGCCGGAAAAATATCGGCGTGATGATGTATAGCTCTCCGGAGTAATTCGGATGAGGTGCAGGCGTTCAGATGGCTGAACGCGGTTTGCCGTGTAAGCAAACATTGAACCGGGAGGGGCAACGGCGTCCTTCCTGTAAATTTGGGTAACATATATCATTGACGGCCTTGTAAAAAGTTGAAATTTGAGAAAACAGTCACAATGTTTTATTTCCTTCATGCCGGAAAGACACAACCGATTGTGCCTGAAAAGTTCAAATCAGACCTTTTGTGGATCCGTCAGCATTGATGTAACAGAGAACATTTAACTGGAAAAGACAACGGGGTCTTTCTGACGGCTTGTTTCTACGCAAGCAGGAGGTATTGGTTTATGTCAGACATTATTGAAGTGGTAAAAGCTAAAGATCCCCAGGAAAAAGAGTTTCATCAGGCGGTATCCGAAGTCGTTGAATCGATCCGTCCCGTGCTGGATCAGAGCCCTGAGTACCGAAAAACAAAAATTCTGCAGAGACTGGTGGAACCGGAACGTGTGATCATGTTTCGGGTCCCGTGGATCGACGATCAGGGAGAGATACAGATCAATCGAGGGTACAGGATTCAGATGAACAGCGCCATTGGCCCATACAAGGGCGGGCTGCGCTTTCATCCGTCGGTAAACCTGGGCATACTTAAGTTTCTGGCATTTGAGCAGGTGTTTAAAAATGCCCTGACCACCCTGCCCATGGGCGGTGCAAAAGGCGGATCTGATTTTGACCCCAAGGGAAATCCGATCGGGAAGTGATGAGTTTCTGCCAGAGTTTCATGTGTGAGCTGTTCAGGCATATCGGGCCGGATACGGATGTGCCGGCCGGAGACATCGGCGTGGGTGCCCGGGAAATCGGGTACCTGTTCGGAATGTATAAAAAACTCAAGAATGAATTTTCCGGTGTGCTGACCGGAAAGAGTCTGAACTGGGGAGGCAGTCTGATACGCCCTGAGGCTACGGGCTATGGATGTGTATATTTTGCTTCGGAAATGCTTGCCACCCGCGGTGAAACGTTTGAGACTAAGACTTGTCTGGTGTCCGGTTCCGGGAACGTGGCCCAGTATACAATTGAAAAATTGCTGGATCTGGGTTCAAGGGTCGTGACGTTTTCCGACTCATCCGGCTATATTTTTGATGAGGCCGGGGTCGACCGGGATAAACTGGCCTGGCTGATGGATCTGAAGAACGTCCGACGCGGACGGGTTGTCGAATATGCGGAAAAATATTCGTCGGCGGTGTATATTCCGGTCGATCCGGGGCTGGATTACAATCCGCTTTGGGATCACAAGGCAGATTGTGCATTCCCGTGTGCCACACAAAACGAGATCAACGCGAGAGATGCTCAGCATCTTGTGGATAACGGCATTGGACTGGTCAGCGAGGGGGCCAATATGCCGACGATGCCGGAAGGTGTTGATATTTTCATGAACAACAAACTGCTGTATGGGCCGGGGAAAGCCGCCAATGCCGGAGGGGTATCCGTATCCGGTTTGGAGATGTCCCAGAACAGCATGCGGTTGAACTGGACCCGGGAGGAAGTGGATGCCCGTCTGAAAACCATTATGAAAAGCATTCACCGGACCTGTATGGATTATGCCGATGAATACGGGCACGCCGGCAATTATGTGATGGGTGCCAATATTGCAGGCTTTGTGAAAGTCGTTGAATCCATGATGGATCAGGGATTGGTGTAACGTTATTTCTTATATAGCCTGGATCTGAGAGGAAACAAACCGGTGCTTTTCGGGTACCCGGGTAAAAGGATTCGGCGTTTTCCCTGAATATTAAATCACCCTTTGGTTACTACAACCGAAGGGTGATTTTTTTCAGGATTTTTGAAATTCTGTTTGAGCGGATCTGAGAGAACTTCGCGAGCCGTTCGGGTAAACTCAGTTGGTTTCGACTTACTCAAGGCATAGAGACCCAGAGGGGAAAAGGCAATTATTTTTCTGCGTTCACTACAAATGTTTCTACGATTTCAAACAGATCTCCGAGACCGAAGGGGTTGGCAAGGCAGGCATCTGCCCTGAATCGAGCGGCTGATGAAGCGACATCGGAAGAATCCGGAATGATGATTAATTTGCTTTTTGGAGATCTTTTTTTGATCCGGGTCATCAGTTCGAATTCATCCGTATCAGGTGTAAGGGTGTTTGTAATGATGATATCCAGGGGGACATCGCCATTAAGATACGCCCAGAGATCATACCCGCTTTCAAAAGACAGAATATCCCGGTTCACGCAATACATTAATGTGGTGACGATCATATCACGAGCCCGGGGGTCATGATCCACTACCGCAATTTTAACGTTTTCGAGAATAATTCACCTCACGCGACTTTCAAAAAATCCAGTTCATTGACCCTGGTGTCAAATCCCATTGCGTTGCAAATGTAATCGATGTTGTCCTCTATGGCTTTTGTTCTGAAATAACCGACCGGCGTGGTTTCCGCCAGGGCTTTCACCATAAGAGCCAGCAGATTGATCCGTTGGTACAGGAAATAATCAATACAGATTTCCTTGCGTGATGGGTAGGTATAATATCCAGTCGAAAATTTTCCGAACCAGTTAACGGAATCCGCTGCAACAAACTCGGCATTTTGAATCAAGGCCTTTTTTCGATAGTTGCCCATTGGATAATTTTGCAGTTGTGCCCTGGCCATAACAATCAGCAGCTTGAGCCGGATTAAATACATGTCCATTGGTGTCATCTGAGATTTTAAGGGGTGGATTTAAAGGTTAAGTGCATCACATTTCTAACAGGCGAGATCATTACCACTAAAACAAGAATAATATAATACTTTGAATTATTGTCAAGTATTAACTTTTATTGAGTAAAAATTTCAAATGGGGGCGAACTGCGCCCGCTACTCGATACGCATAGAATTGTCGTTACAAAAAAATCTCTTTCTTTAAAAAGAGTCAGTCATGATCAAAGAGATACCCTAAAGATCGGCAGCTTTTAAAGTAAATGGGCTTTTTGGGATCTGTTTCAAAATATTTTCTGAATCGGACGATAAAATTGTCAACCGTTCGGGTCTGGGTGCTTTGGGTGTAGCCCCAGCCGATTTGAAGGATCAGTTTTCTGGACAAAGGCTTTCCCCGATTGGAGATAAACAGTTTGAGCAACTTGATTTCCTGCTCGGTGAGGTTGACTTCGCCGCATCGGCACCGGGCGGTTCCGGTATTAAAATAAATCCGGTTCTCGCCAAATGCATACGTAGCTGAAGCGGATGCAGCGTCCATATTCCGAGACCGGCCGGAGGCTTGATACCACGCCGCTTTTGTCAGGAGGCGGTGGACTCTCAGGAGAAATTCTTCCAGATTGAACGGTTTTGAGAGGTAATCATCCGCGCCATGGGAAAATCCATTGATTTTGTCGCTGGGATCGCTTTTCGCGGATAGAATCAAAATCGGAATTCGTTCATCCTCCAGACGAATATTTTGAAGTACCGATATACCGTCGATACACGGCAGCATGATGTCCAGAACGATCAGGTGAGGATTCCAGGATTTCCATTCCCGGAGTCCGGAGACCCCGTCAGGCGCAACAGCCACATCAAACCCCTGAAGCGACAGGTTTAATTTCAATCCTTCCGCGATATGGGCTTCATCCTCGATGACCAGTATGCGTTTTTTCTCATTCGTGTTCATGTTCTCTCGCGTTGAATTTCAGGTGATCATTGCGTTCCGGCAATGACAGTGTAAAGGTGGAACCTTTGAAATCCCCCTGGCTCTCGACGAAAATTCTGCCTTTATGAATGCGGGCGATATGCTGTACCAGATAAAGCCCGAGGCCGTTGCCTTTCGCAGACATGTCTTCCGACCGGCCAACCTGATAAAATTTTCGAAAAATTTTTTTGGTTTCATTCTTTTCGATGCCGATACCGTTGTCGGTAAAACGCAAAAGCAGTTTTCGTGGTTCTCGATCGATGCAGATGTGGACCGTGGGTTTCGAAGATTGGTTGTATTTGGCGGCGTTTGTCAGCAGATTCATCAGCAGCATTTCAAACAGCGTCAGGTCGATGGGGTAAACTGCCGGGCGGTCGGTCTGATTTTGAATATGCATTTCAAGGCCTGGAAACAGATGGCGATTGTTTTGGTAAAAGCGTTCGATCACCCGCTCCAGATCCGAAACGACAAATTCACCATGGTAGCTTTTACTTTCCAGTCGGGCAAGGTTCAGGATGCGATTAATATTGTTGCCCAAGCGTCCGACATCCTGAATCATGTATCCGATAAATTTCATTTGGTGGTCACGCTGTATATCGTATTTTTGAAACGTTTCCAGATACAGTTTCAGCGATGTGACCGGTGTTTTCAGTTCATGAGTGAAGTTGTTGATGAAATTGTTCTGGAGGCGATAGAGTTGAAATGTTTTTTGATGATAGGTGAATATCATCAGGATCCCCATCATAATGATCCCCACCAGAACAGATAAAACGGCGATGACCACCCATGCATGGGATTCAAAAACAATCTCGGGTTCAAGATTGAACCGGCTCGCGACGGCGCTGAGTCCTGATCGGATTTCCATATACCAGTAAATATACAGAACCAGGGACAGGACCAGGGCCAGGATGCAGAAAACAAAAACAAATACCGGATGATAATACCACTTGGAGCGGTTCATGGCGAATTTCAAGGATTCCTCACGGCGGATTAAAGCCTTTATTGTAAAAAAAATGTAAAACCCAATGCAGATGTGTCATTTAAAGACCAATTATAATAAAACATAAATATCATATTTTCGAGGAAAAATCTTCCGCGGGCTTTTTTTATGCCGGTGATCGGGCAATATGCCCGGGAATGGTACATTTCGTCGGCAGCCGTTATTTATGAACGATTTAAAGAGAGGAAACATGCACAACGATTTACATTCGTTTCATATCCCGGTCATGGGGACGAGTTTTTCAGCGGATTCACCGATTCGGCTGGCTCCGTTTGGTATTTCATCGGTAATTTCCATTGTCGATGACAGACTCCTGGAAAAGTTGCGATGCTGGTACTGCCGGGAATATAACATTCCGTACAGGAAAATTGCCGCCGGAGAAGAGGATGCCCGTGCCCGGCGCATCACCGCGTATTTGAATATGACCGGCCGGATCGTCGAGCTGGAAATGGAGCGTATTCGGCAGCAGCCTTTTTTTGAGGACAACAAAAAGAGAAGATATTTTGAATTGCTGCCGGAAACGTCACCTTTGAAACAGCGTTACCTCCAACTGCCGGAGACACCCCCCGGAACGCAGCGTACCTGTCTTGAAAATGAACTCAACCAGAGAATGCAGCCGGGAAGCATCGATGTCAATATCATGGTGAAGCTGGACTTGCCCAGGTTTGACAAAAGTGGAAAACCGCTGGGCGATGAATTCAGCGATGCCAGATCGGCGCTGAGAGGCTATGCCGAAAGCCGACTGCAAACGCCGTCGGCCATTGTTTTTTCAGCCGGCATCAATCAGGGGCTGTTTCGGTATATGAGCCGCTTCAGAGATTTTTACCGGGATGCGGCCGGAAAGATCAACAAGCAAATCATCATCAAGGTCAGTGATTTCCGATCCGCGATGATTCAGGGTCGGTTTCTGGCCCGAATGGGGCTGGAGGTTTCCGAATTTCGAATCGAGTCCGGCCTGAATTGCGGAGGGCATGCATTCCCGGCCGGCGGCAAACTGCTTCCGGAACTGCTGCAGGAATTCAAGGAACAACGTGACGCGCTTGCAAATGAATTCCGGCCCGCGGTTCTTAGCTATTACCAGAAGCAGGGATGGGTTTATCCTGAAGCCGCGTTGCAGGAACGTCCCCTGATTACGGTTCAGGGGGGGATTGGAATCCATGGGGAAGATGTCCGGCTTCGAAGGGATTTTGGAATGGATCGAACCGGATGGGGCAGTCCGTTTCTGCTGGTGCCGGAAGCCACTCGCGTGGATGAGACCAGCCGGGAACTGATGAGACGGTCCGGTCCGGAAGCCTTTTATCTCAGCGCCGCTTCTCCGTTGGGTGTGCCGTTTAACAATATCCGTCACAGCGGGTCCGAACGGTGGACCCGGCAAAAATTTGAGTCGGGGCATCCCGGATCGCCTTGCCCGAGAGGATTGCTGGCGTTTGACACGGAGTTTACAGAAGCCCCCATATGCACAGCTTCAACACGTTATCAGCAGCTGAAACTGAAACAGATTCACGACATGGATATACCGGAATTTGAAAAGCAGCGGTTGCGGCAGGATGTGGAGGCAAAGGTCTGCCTGTGCAACCACCTGGGAAACCCGGCGTTGATCGAATTGGGAATTTCCCGGGAAGAAACGTCCCCTCAGGCCCTGTGCCCGGGGCAGAATCTGGCCTGGTTTGACCGGTTTTATTCGCTTTCCGACATGCTGGATCATATTTACGGCCGGGGCGAAAGCCTGGTGCCGGCGGAACGGCCGCATATGTTTGCCCAGGAAATCGTCATGAATGTGGATTATTTTCAGAAGCTGGCGGAGAATTGCAGTGGCCGGTTGAAAGAGATCAAACGACTTCGGGAGTTTAAGGAGAATATGGAATCCGGTATGCGGTTGTGCCTGAAGATTGCTGAAACCTGCCCCTGCCGGGATGAAAATCTGGCGTCGATCGTTTCCTGCGTCCGGGAGCAGGGCCCGCGGATCGAGTCAATTTTACGAAATGCCGAGAAAAAAGCCGTGCTGGGGAACTCGAATCCGGTGAAAGAAAGCCCGTTGCCAAACGACAGGGCACCGAAGGTGAAAGAATATGCGGGGCGGCTTCCGCATAACGCCGGACCACCGTTGCGCGGCTTGAGGAATGAAAATAGCTGAAAGCTATTGGCTGATAGCTGGTGTAAAACGATAAACAACCTTGATTACACGGGCTGTCAGCCTGCAGCCATCAGCCAATAGCCGGTAGTTACCGAATATCTCCGAAAAACGAGATGATCAACGTGCGCAGCTGCTTGCGCAGGACCGAATATGAGTATCGGCGGCTGGCGATTTTGTAATTGGTGTCGACCATCTTTTCTCTTCGATTCGGAGATTCAATAATTTTTCTCACCTGCCGTACGTTTTCTCTGGTAAGAAACCCGTCCATTACTACCAGGTCGAATCCCTGAGGCTCTATGTCTCTGACAAAGGTGGCATACCGGTTGACCAGCATGGGTTTTTTAAAATAAATGCCTTCGAGAAAAGCGTTCCCAAATCCTTCACTGAGACTGGGATAGGTGATAAAATCTGCAAACGGATAGACATCCCAGAGCGAATATTCGCTTCGGGATGCCTGCCTGCGATTCCAGCGGTCCGGTATGTGCGCTTCTATGAGCCGAAGATCTACACCCTGTTCAACGGCATGATCCTGGAGCCAGTTTGAATATTCAAAGCCTTCGTCCCCTGCCACGTGGGATATGACCAGTTTATACCGGGGATTATTGAGTTCTTTGACCAGTTCGATGGCATGCTCGATGCCTTTTCTTTGTATGATTCGTGTGGGCTGCAGAATCATGATATCATCCGGCGTTAAGCCGATGGAGTGCCGGAATTTTTCCGTTCGTTTGACATCAACGACCGGTGGGTTGTCAAAGTCCAGAACATTAGGAATGATCATGGATGAAATTCCGGTGCGCAGGGCCAGTTCTTCCTGGGCTGCTGAGTTGATGACCACGTGCAGCACATGGTTCAGGTACGGCGGAAATGCCATCCGAAGATATTCACTGACGGCATTGACTGAAAAACGGACCCGTTCCCAGTAAAAGTCGTGATGATGGGCGATAGTCGGGATCTGGGTTTCCGCGATCAGTTCGGCGAGCGCCAGGCCTAAAGGCACGTGCATGGGAATGGTCAGCGCATTTTCGACGATCAGCAGATTCAGGCCGAATTTTTTGATAAATTCGTAGAGTTTTTCTTTCAACATACATCGGAGCTGATGAATCAGACCGGTAATTTCGCTGCTGCGGTGATTTTTCCCCCAGATGGCCTGGTTGATCCGGTTGTTTTTTTCGTGGTGAAAATAGGCTTCGGGAACCAGAAATCCGGTTTCCGGACCCTGATCCAGCATTCCGCCAAACCAGAAACATCTGTGCCTGCATTTCTCCAGAACTTCAGCCCATTTTGCGGCTTCCAGGGTAACACCGTCAGTGCCGGAAAATCGGGTCGATACAAATCCTATGTTTTTTTCACTTTTTGTCATGGTCTCAACCGATAAGAAATTCCACCGCACGGTTCGCTCAAGACGCAGAGGGCGCCGGTGAAATTCGAATTGGCCGTGTCAGGCGATTTAAAACGGATGGCTTTTCGTATTTCAAGAGGGAAGGATTCAATCGTCTGAATTCATTTTACATAATGCGGCATGTGATTGCAAGTTCCATAAAGGTCGCGGTACCTTTTGATTTATTTGAATTCGAATTGGTCGATCAGCAGATCACGGGTCGGCGGCGTCACGTGAAGCTGCCGGAACTCTTCCGCGGTAACCCATCGGGCGTCCAGGGCGTCATCGTCGGGGGTCAGATCGCCGGAGATGAAATCAGCCTCCAGATCTACGATAACGTAATGGAACCGGATGCGGTCTTTTTTATCCCGATCCACCAGTTCAAAGACATGAACGGGATTTCCGGCTCGGACGGTCAGACCGGTTTCTTCCAGCACTTCCCGCTCAACAGCCTGTTGCAGGGTTTCTCCCAGTTCCACCTTCCCGCCGGGAATTGCCCACAGATTTTCCGAAGGCGGCCGGCGGCGTTGAACCAGAAGGACGTGTTTTTCATGAAAAACCACAGCGCCGACAGCGACAACCGGCCGGTTCGGATAATGGGACGTTGGAGAAAGATCGGTTTTTGGTTTGTCAAACGGCATAAATAAATTTCTCCGGATCAGTTTTTTTACAAGTTTGTCTTTCCAATGCGCACAAAAGTAAAGAAAAAAATCAATTCAAGATAATCATGCTGCACGTAAAAGTCGGAATCGAATAAAATAATTAATTTAACCTAAAGCGGGCTATGCCTGCAACCCAATATATATAAAAGTATATTCATACCAGCTCTATTTGTCAGCTATTTTGGCCATTGCTTCTGTTTTTTTCCGGCCTGATCCGCGTGTATCCGCTGCTGAATCATATTTTTTGCCGCGGATACAGCAGGTCTTATCTGTTATATAACACCCGTTCGCAATGCTCTTTCGAGGCACAGGGATCGCAGAGGCCCAAATCGATTTTTTGGATGCTCTGCGTTCTCTGCGTCTACGGGCGAAGCGGGCGGTATTCATTTATTTTATTTGTTTTCGTGTTCGAAAGAGTGCTTGCTGACTTGGAGCCCCGGAAAAAATTAAATCCACAATCTTGCTTGTCTTTTTGTCCGTCTTCCGCATTGCATCAAAGCGCACGTACAACAAGTATGTACGCTTTGATACGCCTTGAAGACGAACAAACATCCTGCGCAATATTTTTGGATTTAATTCCTTCCGTGACCCTAAGTAATGATGCGAAAAAGCATATGATCTTGACACCTCCGGGAGATTTTTTTAAATTGTAATAAAGACTTTTAATCCTTGCCTATATGATACAGATCCAAATTATTCCGGTTTTCCAAAGAATACACGTCTCAGTTCAAACATACGCCTTAATTTCACCGGTTTGATTATTTAAATTTAATCTTCGGCCCTCGATTTTTTTTGAATGTTTTTTCAGCATTCAGCTCCAGAATCAATCACCCAAGCATCCTTTCTCAAAGGAGGGAACCCCATGAAAAACGGAACCAAAACCGGCCTGATGTTCTATCGGGTGTCGTTGATATTGACATTTACGGCATGCTGCATTTTTTTCAGTATCGTCTCATCGGCATCAGCCAAAATAATAACCTGTCCGCCGTTTTATCTGAGAACCGATACCGGTGATATCATTAACCCCATGACCGGTGAGAATGCCGATCAGCCCTATTCGTCACGACAGACCTGCGGCGCATGTCATGATTATGACAAAATTACCTCCGGATACCATTTTCAGCAGGGCTGGGATGAGATCAGTGATACCTTCAATGCCGATAAACCATGGATGCTGTCGCCGGGCATGATGGGGAAAATGTGACCGCCCTCCTTTCGCCAGTTGGCGAAAAAGAACAATACCACACCGGATGAAATCGATATGACTCCGTTTATGTATGCGGCGGCCGGTCCCAGGGACGAGAAGCTGATCGGCAAGCCTGGTTGCGGAGGATGCCATCCGGGCGGCGGCGGTCTGGAGTATGACCGGGACGGCAAACGATACGACCGGCGGCTCAAGGCGGATCCGAATCTGGCGCGGAGTCTGGACGGCGATTACTACAAAAGTCAATGGGATAAAACCGGGGTGGTCGAGGCGGATTGTTTCCTCTGTCATATCGAAGGATATAATTTCAAGGCGCGCAACCGGCATCTCAAGCTGCTCAATTTCAGATGGGCTTCAACCGCTGCTTCCGGTATCGGTCAGGTAACCGGATTTGTGAGAGAGGGCGCCGTTCCCGTTGTCGAGTATAACCGGCGTTTTTTCAATGAAGACGGTAAGATCGTTCTGCCCATGACCAACCGGCCTCCTTCGGAAAACTGCGTGTTCTGTCACGGGTTGTCCGACCGGAAAAAGCGGGGATTCTCCTGGAATGACACGATCAATCACGACGTCCATAATTTCAGGGGCATGAGCTGTATCCAGTGTCATCCGGGCGAACTGGATCATAATTTTGCCAAAGGCGATGAAAATGTCAGCACGGTCCGGGATGATCTGGACAATACCATGATGCGGTGTGAACAATGTCATGAACAGGGGTATATGGGAGCGCCCCGGGCTGCGCATACGAAAATTCGCCCCAATCATCTCAAAAAAATGGCCTGCGAAACCTGTCATATTCCGGCACTTCACCGGGCGGGCGGCGAAGGGTTTGATGTTACGGTCGGTAGCGTCATCAATTACGCCAAGGTCGGGGCCAAAAAGATCGGTGATGAATTTACGTGGTATCCGAGGTATCAGCGCGATGAGGAAAAGAAAATATGGCCGGTGAATCCCCTGTTGCCGGCTTTTTATACCAATCTCAACGGCGATGGGATCTATTATCCGTTGTTTGCCCGGGAAAATAAAAAAGCCTATTTGAAAATAAAAGACCGGCTCAGCGGTAAGCAGCCCAACAAACCGGAACTGCATACCGAAGAAGAGATCAAGATGATGTTGACGGCCCTGACCGATACGTTGCAGGGCAACAAACGCTTTACCCGGATTGAGCCTTTTTATCACAAGGGCGGGTTTGTTCATCACCTGAATAAAGACGGGCAGGTGGTCATGGAAAAGGACCATACCTGGGTCGGTCATCTGGAAGGATTCAACATTAATCACAATATTGCGCCGGCCGGACTGGCTCTGGGCGCCAACGGCTGTGAAGACTGCCATTCCGACACATCTCATTTCTTCAAGGGGCAGATCGTAACCGATCTGTTCGGGCCGGACGGAACACCGGTAACTACCCGATCGGGTCGGTTGATCGGTTGTAACCCCGTGGCATTTCAACTCAACCAGTTTCACCAGCTGTACCTGACGCCGTATGTCAGCATCGGGTTACTCCTTCTGGTGTTTTTTCTGGTGCTTCATTACACGGGCCAGGGGCCGAAAGGGGCTGATTTTACCTATGAACCGGCGGAGATTATCCGGTTCGATCTGGCCGATCGATGGACGCATCTGATGCGGATGGTCAGCTTTTTGATGCTTCTGTTTACCGGCTATATCTTTTTTTACAACAAGATCGGCTTGCTGGATGTGGTGTTCGGTTCATATGAAACCGCCGTGGTATGGCACTGGGTGTTCGGGCTGATATTTGTGGTTTTTACCGTGATCAGCGTGGGGCTGTGGGCAAAGGATGCGAAATTTGTCGACTATGACAAAGAATGGCTTCGAAAGCGCGGCGGCTATCTGGGCGGTAAGGAGGTCGAGGTCCCGGCCGGCCGATTGAACGCCGGTCAGAAAATATTTTTCTGGCTGACGACATTGTTGTCTCTGATCATGGGGGTTACCGGTATCCTGCTGATTTTCAAAGACCGACTGCCGTTGACGATCAACTGCCTGAACTCGACGATACACGGCGTAATTGCCATTTTGTTTGTCGCGACCGTCATTGCGCATGCGTATCTGGGAACGATAGCCAATCCGGGAACATGGCGGGCTCTGGTAGACGGAAAGGTCAGCCGGAAATGGGCCCGAAAGCACCATTCCGAATGGTTCAAGCGCATTACGAAGAAGGAAAAATCCTGATTATTTTGCCGTCAACGGTGCTTCCAGAAGCTGTCTGCCGCTGATCTCTCAGCCCTATCGGGAAGAAACTCTGGACCGTCAACGAGTCGACCCTGTCGTTTGTTAATGATTCTGAAAATAACCGCCAGGAGGGTCATATGCTGTATGTCAGTTCCATTTTTAATGGTTCAAATCGGATTTTTTCTGAAATATGCTCGGGGAAAGCTGAAACGGCAACTGGAATCCGTAAGATCCAAGATTCGAATTAAATATCTGGATTGTGACTGGTCGTTGAACAACCGGTAACGCGGACCGGATACCCAGTCGATGTTTCGGCCGGGTGGAAAAGGGGGATTGGACCATGACGGAATTTGAATATGATATCGGAATATTGGGTGGTGGCGCAGCCGGGCTGACCCTGGCTTCCGGCGCTGCCCAACTGGGAGCCAAAACGATTCTGATAGAAAAGGATGCGGTGCTGGGCGGCGATTGCCTCCACTTCGGGTGCGTACCGAGTAAAACGTTGATCCGAACGGCCGGGGTCTACCATCTGATGAAGCAGGCCAGACGGTTCGGTCTGCCCGGGGTTGAAACGGCCCCGGTGGATTTTCTGCAGATTGCCGGTCGTATTCGTTCGGTCATTGAAGCCATTCAGACGCATGATTCCGAAGAGCGGTTCTGCCGTTTAGGCGTCAAGGTGGAATTCGGAGTGGCTGAATTTACGGATGAACATACGGTCGATGTCAAGGGACGACAGATATCCGCGCGAAACTGGGTGATTGCGACCGGATCATCTCCGGCCGTTCCACCCATCGAGGGGCTCGAGCAAACCGGTTATTTGACCAACCGCGATCTGTTTTCACTGGACAGGCTGCCCGAATCCCTTGTGATTCTCGGAGGGGGTCCCATCGCCATGGAAATGGCACAGGCGTTCTGTCGTCTGGGATCGAAGGTGACGGTCATCCAGCGAAGCAGTCAGGTGCTGACACGGGAAGACAAAGACATGGCCGACGAGGTCATGAAGGCGCTTCGGCAGGAAGGAGTCAAATTTTTTCTGGGAACATCCATCCAGCGCGTACGGACGATCGGGGATCAAAAAGAGGTGCTGTTTCAGGAAAAAGGGCTGGAAGGCTCATTCAGAGAGACCGGAGATGCGATCCTGGTAGCCATGGGGCGCCGGGCCAATCTGGATGGATTGGGGCTGGAAAGCATCGGCGTGGAGTTTAATCGGAAAGGCCTGACGCTCGATGAACGACTTCGCACCTCACAGAAGCATATTTACGGAGCCGGTGATGTGACCGGGACCTGGCAGTTTACCCATGCGGCCGGGTATGAGGCAGGGATTGTGATCGGTAACGCCGTATTCCATATTCCGCGAAAAACCGATTATTCCCATATGCCGTGGTCTACGTTTACCGATCCGGGATTGGCCGGTATCGGAATGACCGAAAAACGGGCCGATCAAGCGAACATTCGCTACTCGGTCTGGATCGAGGAGTTCAAGGATAATGACCGAAGCCTCGCGGAAGGCGAGTCCAGGGGAAAAATCAAGTTGCTTCTGGATGAAAAGGACAAACCGATCGGTGTGCAGATATTCGGCCCTCATGCCGGAGAGCTTCTGAATGAATGGGTGGCGGTCATGAACGGGGGGGTACGAATGACGTCTATGGCATCGGCCGTGCATCCCTATCCGACGCTGGGAGAAATCAATAAGAAAGTGGTCGGAGCATACATGTCCACAAAACTCTTTTCAGATACCGTAAAGAAAGGTCTGAAATTTTTCTTTCATTTCAAGGGCCGGGCCTGTGAACCGGGGAAAAAGGTCGAATGATGCAGACAGCAATTGTCGGTCTGGGACGAATGGGTATGAACATGGCAAGGCGTCTGATGCAGGGAGGACACCAGGTGACGGTCTATAACCGAACTCCTCAAAAGACGGATCAGATCGTTTATGAGGGAGCTAAGGGGGCCTACAATCTGCAAGCGCTGGTTGCCGAATCGGCGCCTCCGCGTATTGTATGGATGATGCTGCCGGCCGGAAAGGCCGTGGATGATCATGTGCGTCAGTTCAGCGAGATGTTGTCGGAAGGAGATATTCTCATCGACGGCGCCAATACCCATTTCAAGGATGATGTCCGGCGGGCGGAACATCTCGCCCGCACAGGGGTTCGTTTTTTGGATGCCGGTGTCAGCGGAGGAATCTGGGGGCTGAATGAAGGCTACTGCCTCATGATCGGGGGGGATCGGTCGACGTTTGCGTATTGTGAACCGATTTTTCAGACGCTTGCACCGGAAAACGGGTATCTGTTCTGCGGTCCGGTGGGCGCCGGGCATTTTGTCAAGATGGTCCATAACGGGATCGAGTACGGTATGATGCAGGCATATGGAGAAGGTTTTCAGCTGCTTGAGGCATCGGAGTATTCAGAATATTTGAACTACGCAGATGTCGCCCGCCTGTGGAACCAGGGCAGTGTCATTCGTTCCTGGTTGCTGGAACTGGCGGAAAAAGCCTTTTCAGAAGACCCGAAACTGCATCGAATCAAGGGATATGTGGAAGATTCGGGTGAAGGCCGCTGGACGGTCCAGCAGGCGGTCGAGTGGGGGGTGCCCGCTCCGGTGATCGCTCTGTCTCTGTTTGCCCGGTTTGGTTCCCGCGAGACCGATTCGTTTGCCAACCGGGTTATGGCCGCGTTGCGCCGGGAGTTCGGGGGGCATCGGGTGAAAACAACTGATAGCTGGTAGCTGATAAAGTTGGCAGCAGGCAGGAAAAAACGGTTGACGGGATTGGGTGCGCGATGGATGCGGAAAATATTGACAGCTGTCAGGAACTGATCGATGCACATACGGGGTTACTTATCGGTTTTTAACAGCTATCAGCCAACAGCCATCAGCTTTCTTTAAAGCGGCGATTCATTACGGGGTTTGTCGGAAACGATGGGAAACGACGTCAGGACGCACATTCATGCGGAATTGGAACACGAGCAATGGACGGAAGCGGTTCCGGGGAGCGGCCGGTGTTTTGTCGAAAGCGGTCTGGAGTCCTGCACGATCGTTATTGTCGGGGCTTCGGGCGATCTGACCGCTCGAAAAATTATTCCGGCACTGTATCATCTTTATGTTAACGGCGGACTGGCGGAACCGTTTCGGATGGTCGGCTGCAGCCGGACATCCATTTCAGAGGCTTTTTTCAGGGATAAAATGAAGGCTGCCGTGGCACGCACGGACGAAGTGGATGAGGCAACATGGGCAATTTTTGCGTCACGGCTGCATTATTTCCCGATTGATTACGGCGATGAGGATACGTTCAATTCGCTGGCGGGTTTTCTTAAATCACTGGACCGGCAGGCCGGGACTGCCGGCAATCGTTTGTTTTATCTGGCCATACCGCCGACGCTGTATCAAACCACGGCGCAGATGATCGGCAGGGCCGGGCTGGCCGCGGAACATGCCGCCGGGAACGGCTGGTCACGGATCGTAGTGGAAAAACCGTTTGGCCGCGATTTGCCGACGGCTGTTGAACTGGACCGGTCCCTTCATGCGTATTTTCAAGAGCATCAGATATTTCGGATCGATCATTACCTGGCCAAGGAAACCGTCCAGAATGTGCTGATGTTTCGGTTTGCCAATGCTGTTTTCGAGCCGTTATGGAACCGGCGTTATATCGAATCGATTGACATTACGACTGCCGAGTCGCTGGGGGTGGAACATCGCGCGGGGTATTACGAACAGACCGGCGTGTTGCGGGACATGTTTCAGAACCACATGATGCAGCTGCTGGCCCTGACGGCCATGGAACCTCCGTCTCTGTTCGAAGTCGATCAGGTCCGGGATGAAAAGGTAAAGGTTTTCCGGTCGCTGCGGCCGTTTCCGGTTCGATATCTGAATGACTACATTGTTCTGGGACAGTACGGGCCGGGGACCGTCGAGGGGGTTTCCGTTCCGGGGTATCGGGAAGAATCCGGAGTCGATTCCGGATCGTTGATACCAACCTATGCCATGATGAAGGTGTTTATCGACAACTGGCGATGGCAAGGGGTGCCGTTTTTTCTGACATCCGGTAAACGGTTGATGGAAAAATCCACTCGGCTGATCATTCAGTTTCGGGAAGTGCCACACAGCATGTTTCGTCATGTGCTTGGAGAACACATCACGGCCAACCGGATCATTCTCGGGGTATATCCCGAGGAGAGAATGTCGTTGACGTTTCAGACCAAGGCTCCGGGTACCCGGGTCTGTCTGAGATCGGTCAATATGGATTTTCATTATCTTCAGGATTATGAAGGGCCGGTTCTGGAGGCTTATGAAAAAGTGCTGGTGGACTGCATGCTGGGAGACCAGATGCTTTTCTGGCGTCAGGACGGCGTGGAACTGTGCTGGTCTTTTCTGACCCCGATTCTCCGGGAATGCGAGACCTGTGGTGAACGGAGTGAAATGCTGCATATTTATGAGGCCGGAAGCCGGGGACCTGAAGCGGTAAAACGTCTGATGAAAAGGACGGTCTCGTGAACAAGGTGCAGCCCCCTGAAAAATCGTCCCGACAAAAGGCGATGATCAAAGCCGCTGTTTTGCTCCTGTTTGTGGTCGGAGCCATTTTTCTGGTAAGGGCAACCCCGATTCGTCACTACCTGACACCGGAGGCGCTGGGTCGGCTTCTGGACCGGGCCGGTCTGTGGGCACCCCTGATTTTTGTAGCAGTCTATGCCGGCGGCGTGTGCCTGTTTGTGCCCGGAACCCTGCTGACGGGTCTCGGAGCGGCGATTTTTGGACCTTACCGTGGATTCGTATGTGTATGGATCGGGGCCATGATCGGGGCCGGAGCGGCGTTCTGGATCGGCCGCACGCTGGGGCGGGAGTTTGCCGCCTCTCTGATCGGAGGACGATTGAAAAAATACGATGATGCAATCGAGCGAAACGGGTTTGCCGCCGTTCTGTACCTGCGGTTGATTTATTTCCCTTTTACGCCCATGAATTTCGGAATGGGTCTGACTCGGGTTCGGTTCGGGGATTATATGTTCGGGACGGGGCTGGGCATTATCGTCGGGACGTTTATGTTTACGTTTTTTATCGGTACCCTCAAGCAGGTCTGGGTGTCCGGCAACTGGGCGGAGCTGCTGTCATTGAAGGTAGGTTTCTCCCTGGCGCTGTTTGCCTTTTCTTTTTTCATCCCTAAAATTATCAAAAGAATTAAAGGAGCTGAAGGCCGATAGGAGGTAACTGACTGGTTGATGGCGGGAACTGTGTAAAAAAACAGCCAACAGCCTTCAGCTAAAAACCACCAGTCAATGGGGAGGTATGGCGCGTGCCGAGAGATATCCCGGTCGGAAATGGAAAACTGCTGGTATGTTTTGATGCATCCTACCGGATACGGGATTTGTATTTTCCCCATGTGGGGCAGGAAAATCATCTCAGCGGCGCGCCTTCAATGTTCGGAGTCTGGACGGACGGCCGATTTTCATGGGTCCACCACGGGTGGAAGATCGATCTGGACTATGAACCGGACACGCTGGTCACCCGGGTGCATCTGTACAACCCGGATATGAAACTGCTGCTGACCTGTCGCGACGCAGTCGATTTTCATGAAACGATTTATCTGAGAGAAGTCAGTATTGAGAACCTTGCGAGCCGTCGTCGTGAAATTCGTTTGTTTTTTCATCATAATTTTAATATTTCTGGTAACGATGTCGGTGATACGGCGGCGCTGGATCCCAAAACCGACGGTATCGTTCATTACAAGGCCAGTCGATATTTTCTGGTTAACGGCCGTGTGTCTGAAAAAAAAGGCATATATGAATATGCGGTGGGCCGGAAAGGCACCGGCGGCAGGGAAGGTACCTACCGGGATGCCGAAGACGGAAGCCTGTCCGGAAATTCCGTTGCTCAGGGGGCCGTGGATTCGGTCATTTCCCTGAGACTTTCGGTAGAGGCGGCGTCGAAGGAAAACGCATGGTACTGGATGGCGGTGGGAGAAACGTGGGAAAATGTTCGGCGGCTCGATACTCTGGTTCGGTATAAGTCGCCGAAAAATTTGATTCGTCGCACACACGATTACTGGCATATATGGGTTCGGAAGGAAAATCCGGGGCTGGAGCGGATGTCGACCTCGCTTGCCCGGCTGTACCGACGAAGCCTGTTGGTGCTCCGGACGCAAATCGACTGGCAGGGAGGCATTCTGGCGGCCAACGATACGGACGTGATCCAGTTTAACCGCGATACGTATTCGTATGTCTGGCCGCGGGACGGCGCGCTGGTCGCCAATGCACTGGATCTGGCCGGATATCCGATTCCCGCTCAAAATTTTTATCGGTTTATCGCCGATCGAATCGAAAAAGAAGGCTATCTGCTTCACAAATACAATCCGGACGGCAGCCTGGCATCCTCCTGGCACCCGTGGATGAATCGGGGACAGGTGCAATTGCCGATTCAGGAAGATGAAACCGCTCTGGTGCTCTGGGCTCTCTGGAATCATTTCGTGCTGTACAGGGATATCGAATTTATCAAACCCCTGTACCGGCCGCTGATCAAACGGGCGGCAGATTTCATGTGCGGCTATCGGGATGAGCTTACAGGGCTGCCGGATGCGTCTTATGATCTGTGGGAGGAACGACGGGGAATATTGAGCTTTACGGTCGGGGCGGTGTTTGGTGGTTTGACGGCGGCATCCCTGTTTTGCAGTATTTTTGGAGAAACCGATCGGGCCGATCGATATCAGAAAGCCGCCGGGGAAATTCGTGATGCGGCCTCTGAATTCCTGTGGTGCCCGGAACTTAATCGGTTCTGTCGGTGTGTCATTGCAGGACCGGGGGGTACCTTTGAAACGGATTCCGCATGCGATGCGAGCCTGTGGGGACTGTTTGCATTCGGGATGTATTCCGCTGATGATAACAGAATTCAATCCACTATGGAGGCCTTGCACGATGCGTTGTGGGTCGATACCCCGGTGGGAGGAACGGCCCGGTATGAGCAGGATGACTATAACCGTGCGGTAGATGATATCCCGGGAAATCCATGGTTTATCTGTACCTTGTGGATGGCGGATTACCTGGTCGAAAAAAGCGGAAACGAACCGGATCTGCAACGGGCACTGGATATCCTCGAATGGGTGACGGATCATGCGCTGCCGTCCGGTGTTCTGGCCGAACAGGTGCATCCGCTTACCGGAGAGCCGCTTTCCGTATCTCCCCTGACGTGGAGTCACGCGACGTTTGTCGCAACCTGCCAACGATTTCTGAAGCGGTCCGGCAAAATGAAAGTATGTCCGCAATGCGGTCGCTCCCTGCAGCTGGAAAGAAGAAAGGAAGATTGGCTCGAACGGCTGTATGCGCAGACGTGTGACAGTATTCACGGCCGGTGCCGGTACTGAGTGATGAGGACTGAGTACCGAGCAGGACTTGGGGGGAGGGCTGAAGTCTGTTGAGTAAAGGAAGAGGCGCTATGTTTCCCAAGGCACAGATGATCATCGAAAGCACTCCGGCAGCGCTGGCGCATGCCGGTGCACTGTTTTTCAAAAAGACCGTTGAAGACGGCGTTCGTATGAATGGCCGATTTACGGTGGCGCTGTCCGGAGGGACTACGCCGCAAATGATGTATGCGGTGCTGGCACAGGAACCCTTTTGTTCGGCTATACCATGGGACAGGATCGATATCTTCTGGGTGGATGAACGCTGTGTTCCGGTGGAAGATTCCGACAGTAATTACGGAAGGGCACGAACCCATTTTCTGGATCAGGTTCCGATTCCTGCGGATCACGTGCATCCCATGCCGGCGCATATGACACCGCCGGAGGCGGCGGCAGCCTATCAAAAAGAGTTGGATATGCATTTGCCAAAAGGCCCGGGAGGTTTTCCTGTTCTGGACCTGATCTTACTCGGCATGGGCAGTGACGGACATACGGCGTCTCTGTTGCCGGCCGATAAGGCCTTGGATGAATGGGAAAAATGGGTGGTGACCGTCCGGGGCGGCACACCCGATCTGCCGCGTCTGAGCCTTACCCTTCCGGTACTGAATCGGGGGAGAAAGGTGGTTTTTATGGTGACCGGAGCGTCCAAGGCCCAAACGGTTCGGTTCGTCCTGGAAGAAGACCGGTTGTTGTATCCGGCCCAGAGCGTTCAGCCGCTGGACGGAAAACTCGTATGGTTGCTGGACAAAGCAGCGGCATCCATGCTGACCCGGGTCATCTCCCATGAAGCGTTTTAGCTGACGTGCGTTCTTGAGATGTTAATATTTTCTTGAGGATCGGCCCTTAAGGATTTACCTGGTTACGAATCGGATCAGTGACTTACTTTTTAAAAGCTGTCAAAAAAACAAGAATTTTTACCGGGTATATTTACCGCACGCTCCGCTCGAGACGCGGAGAACGCAGAGCCCCGCAACCGGCGATTCGGGTCTCTGCGATCTCTGCGCCTCGAGAGAGCGAAGCGAACGGGCGGTGGAAAATAAAAAAGTTTTTTTATAACGGAAATTTTATGACTATCTGGCTGCGGGCATAGCCCGCCGTAGATTCTATGAAGACGGGAATATGCCTGAAGAGGGGAATACTATGACAAAACTTCATGAACTGGCACAACTGGGGCAGTCGGTGTGGTGCGATTATATCCGGCGGTCTTTTATTACATCCGGGCAGCTGCAGGCGCTCATCGATCAGGGGCTGCGGGGATTGACTTCCAATCCGTCCATTTTTGAAAAAGCCATCGCCGGCAGCGCCGATTATGATGCACAGCTGCGGCAACTGGCGACCGGCCGTCTGACCGTTGAAGAAATGTATGAAATTCTGGCGCTGAACGATATTGAAACCGCTGCCGATATGTTCCGCCCGGTTTTTGAGGCCACGGAAGGCGTTGACGGATATGTCAGCCTGGAGGTCAGTCCTCAACTGGCCGATAATACGGTGCGGACGGTTGCCGAAGCCAAACGCCTGTTTTCCACGCTTCGGCGGCCCAATATCATGATCAAGGTCCCGGTGACCCACGCCGGAATCCTGGCGATCGAGCACCTGATCGGCTCCGGAGTGAACGTTAACGCGACGCTGTTATTTGGGGTGGAAAATTACAGGGCCGTGGCAGAGGCCTATATGAAGGGCCTCGAGATGCTGGCAACCGAGGGTCCCGGCGTGCCTGGCGGTCGAAGAATCGACCAGGTGGCGTCGGTGGCTTCTTTTTTTGTCAGCCGGGTGGACTCGGCGGTCGATCCGCAGCTGGGGGCAGAAGGCGGTGCTCATCTTCAGGGGAAAATTGCCATTGCCAATGCAAAATGCGCCTATGCCGAGTTCAGGAAAATTTTCAGCGGGGCCCGTTGGGAGGGGCTGAAGCACAAAGGTGCCCGGATTCAGCGTCTGCTCTGGGGCAGCACAGGCACCAAAAATCCCCTGTATCCCGATACCCTCTATGTGGATGAACTGATCGGCCCCGATACGGTCAATACCCTTCCGCCGGCTGTTATTCATGGGTTTATGGACCACGGCCGTGTCGACGAAACCCTGACCCGGGGACTGGAAACTGCATTGGAACAACTGGCCGAATTGAAATCATTCGGGATCGATCTGGAGTCCGTTACCCGAAAGCTGCAGGAGGACGGGGTAAAACAGTTTGCCGAACCCTTTGACGCCATGATGGCCCACATTCATGAAAAACAGGAACAGCTGGTCGCGGGACGAAAGACTTTTGCTGCTGATCTGGGAGCCGATCAGACGGCCGTGGACCAGGCGCTGATTGCTTTGCGGGATGCGAAAACCGTTCAGCGAATCTGGCTCAAGGATGCCGCGGTCTGGACAGGCGACCCGTCCGGGATCACGAACCGACTGGGCTGGCTCAACAGCCCGAAATGGATGCTGACGGTTGCCGATGAGATCACCGCCTTTGCCGATCAGGTACGCCGAGAAGGCTTTATGCATGTCCTGCTGCTCGGGATGGGAGGCTCCAGCCTGGCTCCGGAGATGTTCCGAAACATCTTTGGGGTGCAAAGCGGGTTTCCGGACCTGCTGGTTCTGGATTCTACGGATCCGGGAGCCGTCATTGCCTGCGAAAAAGCGATCGATCTGGAAAGAACCCTTTTTGTCGTGTCTACCAAATCCGGAGGCACTGTCGAAACCCTTTCATTGATGAAATACTTTTATAACCGGGTCAAGGAGACAACAGGGGCAGAGGCGGCCGGAAAGCAGTTCGCGGCCGTCACCGATCCCGGCAGCAGTCTTCAGGAAACAGCCCGTCGCCTGAATTTCAGGAAAACGTTTCTCAATGATCCGGACATTGGAGGGCGATATTCGGCCTTGTCTTATTTCGGCCTGGTTCCGGCCGCTCTGATCGGCATGGACCTTGACAGGTTTCTGGAGCAGGCCGCCATCATGGCCTGTAACTGTGAGGGATGCAACTGCCCGGTGGGTGGTGACAATACCGGCGCCTGGCTGGGTGCGATCATGGGGACCCTTGCTGTTCGAGGTCGTGACAAGCTTACCCTGGTTCTGTCGCCGTCTATCCGCTCCTTCGGCGACTGGGTGGAACAGCTGATTGCCGAAAGCACCGGAAAAAACGGTAAGGGGATTCTGCCGGTCAGTGGAGAAGCGCTGGCGCCGGCCGAATGCTACAGTCGGGACCGGTTGTTTGTGTACCTGCGACTGGAAGAGGAACCGGCGTTTGATTCAGAGCTTGACCGTCTGGTGCAATCGGGACACCCGGTTGTCCGGTTGAACCTGAAAGAGCGCTATGATCTGGGGGGAGAAATATTTCGGTGGGAAATGGCGGTTTCTGTGGCCGCCGGTATTCTGAAGATCAATCCGTTCGATCAGCCGAACGTGGAATCGGCCAAAGTGCAGGCCCGCCGGATGGTAGAAGATTACAAATCGCAGGGCAAACTGCCGCAATTACCCCTGACTTTCGAAGAGGGTGGTATCCAGGTGTTTACAGAAGAACCGGCAACCACCCTGTCAGACGCGTTGAAAACCTTTATGGCCAATGCCGATGCAGGCGAAGATGAAACAAAAGGCCGCAGTTATATCGCGGTACAGGCGTATGTGACACCGACCCCTGAAACCGATACGGCGTTTCAGGAGTTTCGCACACGGCTCATGCATAAGTTCAGGATGGCCGTCACGTTCGGATATGGTCCCCGGTTTCTGCATTCCACGGGCCAGCTGCATAAAGGGGATGCCGGTTGCGGGCTGTTTATTCAGGTGACATCGGATATGCCGCAGGATGTTCCCATTCCGGACGAAGCCGGGGAATCAACATCGTCCATCAGTTTCGGCGTATTGAAAACGGCCCAGGCACTGGGGGATCGTCGCGCGCTGCTGGATGCCGGCCGGCGCGTGATTCGGTTCCATCTGAAGGGAAATGTCCCGGCAGGGGTGAACGGACTGCAGGCGGCTCTGGAATGAGACAACGGGCTTGATTATATCTTCGGCCGCGTTACTGCAGGCTCCGTCCCGCCCATTCCCGGCTTCGTCGGCGTGGTCCGGGGGATGCCGGGAATGGGCGGGACTCCGCAGTTAAATTTACGAAAATATAGCCGATGTTGGATCCAAGCCCGAAACAACCCTTCACAGGTCGGACAGGACAAGGAATTATGGCACAGACGCAACCAGCGGGCAGGGACCCCTACGGGGAATTGAAGCAGCAGGCGGCAGATGTTGCGGTGAACGAGATTCGTTCGGGAATGGTGCTGGGACTGGGCACGGGCAGTACGGTGAAATTTGCCCTGGAGGGGATCGGCCGCAAGATACGCAGCGGTGAGCTGTCCGATATATCCGGTATCCCCAGTTCAATTCAGACCGGACAAATCGCCCGGGAATGCGGTATTCCTCTGACGGACTTCGAGCGGCACGATCGAATTGACATCACGATCGACGGCGCTGATGAGGTCGATCCCAATATGAATCTGATCAAGGGCGGGGGCGGCGCGTTGCTGCGCGAAAAAGTACTGGCTCAGGTCAGTCGCCGTATCGTCATTATTGTGGATGAATCCAAACTGTCTCTCGAACTGGGAACCCTGTGTCCACTGCCGGTAGAGGTCGTCCCTTTTGCCTGGCAACCGGTAGCGGGGTATCTGAAAACGGAACTGAAGGCCGAGATCAGCTTGCGAAAAACATCGGATCAGCAGATTTTCCTGACGGATCAGGGCAATTATATCCTGGACTGCTGGTTCGGAGCGATCACCCATCCCGGGAATCTGGCCTCCCGTCTGGAACGGCGGGCCGGCATTGTAGAGCACGGCCTGTTTATTGGTATGGCAACCGAGGTGGTCGTCGCCGGTGACCATGGCATTGGCCGGCTCAAACGCTGAGAGGGATTTCCATTGAATCGCATCGACGAATCTGCGCATGTGCTGGCATGCGATATCGGAGGCACCAAGACGGTTATCGGTGTGTTTGAAACCGGGGGAAAACGCCCTCGATCGGTTGCCGTGGAAACCTTTGACTCCCGGGAAGCCGCCGGTATTGAAATGCTTATCGATCGGTTTAAGAATCTTCATCCGAAACCGGTCTCAGCGGTGTGTATGGGCATTGCGGGACCGGTCAGGGACGGTGTGTGCCGAACCACGAACCTGCCGTGGGTCGTATCGGAAACGTCCGTTGCCGAGCGATTCGGGTGGAAACGGGTTCGGTTGCTCAATGACCTGACCGCAACGGCACTGGCCGTCCCTCTGCTGATTGATCGGGAAATTTCATGGCTTCATCATAACGCCGGAGATGATTTCGGTAATATCGGGGTGGTGGCCCCGGGTACCGGTCTGGGGATGGCGCTGTTGATCCGGCATGGCGGTCGGAACGTTCCGGTGCCGTCCGAGGGCGGACATGCGGATTTTGCCCCCGGTACCCGGGACCAGTTTGAATTGTATCGATACCTTCAAATCCGTTTAGGCCATGTCAGTATTGAACGGGTGTTGTCCGGACCGGGGCTGGTCCATATTTTTTCCTGGCTGGTGGACAGCGGGCGATATAAAATGCCGGATTGGGCGGCCCTCGATATTGACCGGGCTGACCCTGCAAAATCGATCACCGACGCTGCCCGGGATCATCAAGTGCCGTCGTGTCTGGCTGCGTTGAATATGTTTGCTTCCATTCTGGGGGCGGTCTGCGGAAATCTCGCCCTGACCGGCACTACGACCGGCGGAATTTATCTGGGAGGCGGCATTCCTCCCAAAATTCGTTTCATGCTGGAAAACGATGCCTTCATGACGGCCTTTACCGACAAGGGACGTTTCAAAGACTACCTGGCTCGGATTCCTGTAGGGATTATTCTCAATGATAAAGCTGCCCTGCTGGGGGCGGCCTGCTGTGCCGGTGCCTGTCTTCGTGCTTAAAGGCCATTTGTTCAATCTGTTATTCATAACAACGGAGGAGGTTGACGTATGAGTCGACTGCTTTATATCCAGGCGTCTCCAAGAGGAGACCGGTCGTATTCCGTTGCGGCGGCGAACGCGTTTGTGGCGGCCTACAAGGATGCACATCCGGCGAGTGAAATCCACACCGTAAATCTGTTCCGGAAGGACCTGCCTGCTTTTGACGGGGAGGCGTTGAAGGCGAAATATACCATTTTACACGGTCTGGAACACACTGAGGAAGAAATGGCGGCATGGCGGGCGGTGGAGACCGTGATCGATGAGTTCAAGTCGGCGGACCGGTATGTCATGGCGGTTCCCATGTGGAATTTTATGATTCCATATCGCCTGAAACATTACCTGGATATCCTGATTCAGCCCGGCTATACGTTTACGTTTTCGCCCGAAGAGGGATACCGTGGGTTGATGATCGGCAAACCGGTATTTGTCGTTTTTGCGCGGGGGGGAGAATATTCATCGAAAAATTCTTCTGACGCATATGATTTTCAAACCCGGTACCTGAAAATGATTCTGGAATTTCTGGGATTTTCCGACATTCGCAGCATGATCATCGAACCCACCCTGGCCGGAGGTCCGGAAACCGCACGTCTGAAACGCGAGCACGCAATCGTCCGTGCCAGAGAAATGGCCGCCGAGTTTTAGTGGCGGCTGAAAGGATTCTGATGCCAATCAACCCCTCAAAGGAGCAGATGCAGTGAGCTGGACAATTTCACGGAAGATAGCGGATATTCTGGATCAGGGCGCTGACTTTGAAGGAATCGACAGAGACCAGGCGCTGGTATTGATGCGTCTGGAAACGCATTCAAAGGCGGTGTATGCGCTGATGGAAACCGCCAACCGGATGTCCCGTATCCAGTTTAACGACAAGGCCGAAAACCATCTGCACATCGGAATCAATGTATCGGCGTGTCCGTTTAACTGCCGTTTCTGTTCTCTGGCTGAAAATGCGCGAATTTTTACGGACCCCGTTGAATTCAGCGAAGCACGAATTCTGAAATGGGTTCGGGAGGCGGAACAAAACGGTGTGGATGCACTGAACCTCATGACCACCGGCACGTATTCGTTTGAGCGGTTTCTGGACTTCGGTCGGTCCCTGTCAAAGGAGACCGACATCCCGCTGGTGGCCAATACCCGGGATGTGACTCTGCGGGAAGCTGAAAAACTTGCGGAGGCCGGTTTCGTGGGGGCCTATCATGCGGTTCGATTAGGGGAAGGGAGGGATACCCCGTTTCATGTGGGACACCGCATTCAGACCATCCTTTCTCTTAAAAAGGCCGGGCTCAAATGGATGAACTGCATCGAGCCGGTCGGCCCCGAGCATTCCTACGAGGAAATCGTGGACCTGATGCTGCTGGCACGGCAATACAAGGCCGTTTACAGCGGTGTGATGCGGCGGGTTAATTTTCCGGGCTCGCCCATGCAGCCCTGCGGCATGATCAGCGAATTGGAAATGGCAAAGATGGTGGCGGTCAGTCGCCTGATCATGGGCGATGTGTGCAGCGCCCATTGCACGCAGGAACCGCATACGGCCTCGCTGATTGCCGGTGCGAATCTGTTTTTTCCGGAGGTTGGTGCCAGTCCCCGTGATTGTCAGGCGGATACGGGAATGGGAAGAGGAAAAACCGTTTCCGAGTGTCGCCGGATATTCAGAGAGATGCACTGGGATCCCGATTTGCCCTCCAATTGTTTCGAAGCACAGCCCTCCGGAGGTCTCCGTAGTCAGTCGGTTTGATTCCTCAATTATATCAATGTATTTTGAAATCCGTCCACAACGCGAACTTTATTGAGCTTTGTTTCAGCTGTAACGGGGAAGGAGCGTGATATGCCGAAACGATTGCCGGGCATGATTTCAGCCGTGTTGATTGTGGTGACGGTTCTGACAGGGGCGGCCGGGCCGCCGGTTCTGCAGGCAGGGGAAATCCGAATCGGTACCTGGAAAACCGCTCAGACGATTCAACCGTTTTTTTACAATCGTTTTTTACCGAATACCGACCGGGTTGTTGTGTGTCCCTTTACTAATCCGGCCGACCAGAAAATGGCCTTGCTGGCAGGCAGCCTGGATATGTGCGGCACTACCATTGCTCATGCCGTATATTCGGCGTCAAGGGGAGAACCGGTGGTTGTGGTGGCGGCGCTGTGCAATAGATGCTCTGCGCTGGTTGTCGGCAGTGATACGGGAATAGGCGGTATAAGAGATTTGAAAGGCCGACGCATTGGATATGTGCCGGGAACCATGCACGAGATTCTGCTTCGTGAGGTTCTGAACCGGGAGGGGATTTCCCCGGACAGGGATGTTCAGCTGAGACGAATTGATTTTTTTGATATGGGAACGGCGCTTTCCAGAGGCCATATCGATGCGTTTCTTTCCGGCGAACCCTATCCGTCTCTTGCCGGATTTCTGGGCTACGGTACCATACTGGCGTATCCCTATTACACAAATTCCATTGGTACGATAAATGCCGCGATGCTGGTCACTCGAAAAACCATAGAAAAATCGCCGGAAGGGGTATTGAAATTGGTGCTGGCCCATGCTCGGTCAACGCGGTATTTGAACTCCCACCCGGGGGAATGGCTTCGGCGGGCATCGGATTTTGGCGTTTCGCTCGACGTTCTGAAACGGTGCAGAATAAATATGGAGCCGGCGTGGGAAATAAACGAGGCGTTTGTCCGGCGGGCAAAAGCACTGGGCGCCCGGATGCTTGAGTTGGGTTTGATCAGTGCCCTGCCGGATTATAAGAACCTTTTTGATCTGACATTTTCAATCAAGGTCAACGCATACCTGGACCTACATGAATCCTGAAAAAAAACGTTCATACGGTGGTATATCGCTGTTGCCGTGGCTGATACCGGTAAGCAGCGTCTTGTGCTGGTGGATCATCGGTCACAGCGCCGTCATCCCCTCATATCTTCTGCCGCCGCCATCGGACGTGGCGCGAACCGCCTGGCTCTACATTTTTGGAGTTCCCGGTCAAGCCCCGTATGCCGGACGGTTTTTCAATGATGCCGTCTGCAGCCTGTTTCGGGTGACGGGTGGCTTTGGCGGTGCCGTGATTTTGGGAATTCCTCTCGGGATGCTCTCGGGCCGGCTGGATGGTTTCCAGAAACTGATGGGAACCTCTGTCAATGCATTAAGGGCGGTGCCGGGCATCTGCTGGCTTCCGCTTACCGTGGTATGGTTCGGGATCGGTATGAAAACCACGGTGTTTCTGGTCGGATTGGCGGCGTTTTTTCCAATTTACCTGAATTGTGCGGTCGGAGCCCGTCAAATCAACCCCCGGCTGCTTCAGGCAGGGGCCATGATGGGCATCGGCAGGCTTCGGGGAACGTTTGACATTCTTTTGCCGGGAGCCATGCCGCACATCATATCCGGACTGAGACTGGGATTGGGTATTTCATGGGCCTATCTGGTCCTTGGAGAATTGACGGGGGTCCCCGATGGCCTGGGTGCCGTGATCATGGATGCGAGAATGAGCGGTCGAATCGATATGATCGTGGTGGGAATCATAATCATCGCCGTCATCGGCAGGATTACGGATCAGCTGTTGAAAACCACATTGAGACTGTGCTTCAAAAGTGCCGGGAGAGTCCTGTGAAGCGAAAACTGACGGTGATTACAACGACGCCGGATCGCATACCTGATGTACCGATTCTTGAAATTCGCGCAATGAGCAAGGTGTTTCATGTGAACGGGGAATTTGTCAACGTTCTGGGAGACATCCATTTGAGCGTTCAAAAAGGTGAATTTGTCTGCCTGATGGGGCGAAGCGGATGTGGGAAAACAACCCTGCTTAACATTCTGGCCGGCTTTATCCCCCCCAGCAGCGGGGTCGCTGAAATACACGGAGAGCTCATCTGCAGACCGGGACCGGACCGGTGTGTTGTATTCCAGGAAGACGCGCTGTTCCCCTGGCTCACGGTGTTTGAAAATGTTGCATTTGGCTTGAGGGTATTAAAAAAAAGTCGGAAAAAGATTCGAAATGAGGTGATGGATATGCTGGCCGAGACGGGACTCAACGAGTTTCGGGACTATTTGCCGGGAGAAATTTCGGGGGGGATGAAACAGCGGGTAGCTCTGGCACGCGTGTTGATTCTCAGGCCCAATGTGCTTTTGATGGATGAACCCTTTGCCGCACTGGATGCTCAGACCCGGGAAGAGATGCAGAAATTGCTTTTGCAGCTGTGGAGATCCCTGTCCCATACTGTGGTGTTTGTCACGCATGATGTAGAAGAGGCCCTCACCCTGGCGGACCGCATTCTGATCATGGAAAAGAATCCGGGCAGAATTCGACATGAAATGGATGTGAGTCTGGAACGGCCCAGAAAAAAAGGAGAAACCAGACGCTTTCTCCTTTCGCAAAAAATTCATGAATATCTCAGCAATCAGTAAATTGAAAAAACCATCGGTTCGGGCTGAGGCATCCCGGTCGGTCTGAAGGCGACATGCGATAATCAGCGCATAATTCCCTTTTTGAATACATGAAATGCGGTTTTCAGAGTCGGCTTGAGGAAATCTTTATTTGGGTCAATCGCCGTTTTACCGGCCTCCCAGAGGACAACCCCGGAAAACATGGACCAGAAAATATCCGCCAATGCGGTTGGATGCTTTTCGATGAATACCCCTTTTTCAATGCCTTCCTTAAAGATTTCCGCCATGGCTCCTATGGATTGACGGGACAGGTCCTTGATTTCGGCGATAAATTTCGGCGATAAATTTTTAATCGTTTCGCTGGACTGGAGATGAAACATATTTACGATGATCAGCGGATCGAATTCATAAACGTCAAACATGGCGTTGATCAGCGCGTCCAGTTTCTGCTCCGGTTCCTGGGCCTTTTCTTCGTGAACATGCTCGAGGCTGATGATGAGATATTGAAGAATACGAAGCGACAAAGACGCATACAGTTCTTCTTTATTTTTAAAATACAGATAAAGGGTGCCCGGGCTCAGTTCGGCTTCGTGGGCTATATCTTCCATCGTCGCCTTGTTGAAACCCTTTTTTGAAAAAACCCGCTTGGCGGCTACAATGATCTGTTGTCGCCGTCTTTCCTTTTCCCTTTCTTTTCTTTCCTGAATCCCCATAGCGCCCCGTTTTCTGAATGATATTTAGTTTTCAATACAACTTATAATTTATGGAGTATATTTGGTCAAGCAGAATTGTTGATTTTTTGAATCTGCCTCAGTAAATTTATTTTAAAATAACTTTGGAACTATCCCCAGTCGATATAGCCTTCACTATTTCTAAAATTCATTTTTATAAACCCATTGTCGCTCCATGTAAAGAAAATGTGATAAAAAAATCAGGATTTACGGAGGTTTTTTCTCTATCACGCCATGGGCGTACAGGTTATTGGTTACAAACAAAAATGATCAACGAATGCATGTCGGGCTTTTTTTTACTCAGGAGCCTGGCAATACACCAGCAGGTCAACACGGCGAGAAGTATCCGAAAACCAAGGAGTGGAATCCATACGGCCCCGATGGCGGCAAACACCAGGGTGTCTTCAAAAATCGAATGGCATATTACAAGAAATATATTGATAATATAAATATCGCGTGATGTTAATTTTCCGTGGGTCGCACTGTGGATGATGATGCCCCCGCCGTAGCTGATTCCGAAAAAAAGCCCGGCCATGATCGGAAGGTTGGCTTCTCTGGAGATATTCAGGAGTCGGCTCAACGGGTTGAGCCCTCGTGTCAACTTATCCAGTAGATTGAGGTCCTGAAATATTTCAATGGCGATCATCAAGGGAATAACGATTACGGCCATTTTATAAACGGATTGTAAACTGCCGAACAGGGCCTCCTGCAAAATGTCAAAAACGTTCAAAATGGAACCCCTTTCAGGTTTTCTGTACTCTCTGTGTTCGTTTCAGGACCTCGGCAAAAATTCATTGCGCGAAATTTTCGGAGTCTCGCATGCTCGCCTATCCGTTCGTCTTCAAGACGTATGAAAGCCCGTATAAGTGTTTTTTTGCGGTTAAAAATCATTGAGACATGAATTAGAATAACAGATTGATAAACGCTCCGGTAATAAAGGAAAGGAAAATTCTCAGACAGATAAGGCCGCTGATGCGTACCCCGGTCTTTTTACTGATGGCACCCTCTACAGGAAGACTGTGTGCCAGCAACAGCATGCCGGCCATTATAGTGATCTGTTTGGTGTTTAGCTCCAAAGGCCCCATGGCACCGATCGCCGCATATATATTGAGCGTATAACCCATCACCAGCGGGACGGAAGCTGCTCCCGGCAGCCCGACAACGACCATCAGGCCCGAGGTGCGTTCCGATATCCAGTTCAATACGGGGGTATATTTTAAAAAAGTGACCAGTATGTATACCGGTACGACATATTTTGAAAGTTCCCATGTGACGGTCAGACTGTTTTTGCCGCCCCGAATCAATGTGTCTTTTGTAACCATTTGGTATTCTGATAAAAATATGCTGAGTCTATTCCAGCCTCAGCCCAGCTTCATGTCGAATTCTGCAATGTTTTTTTAAATGAAAAACCAGATTGAAAACGAACCGTGCCGAATACGAATGGACGATAATGTATGAACGCATTCGATTTGATAAAAAATATAATTATTGTCTGAAAAAACAAGTTAATTCTAATATTCAGCCGGCTCGGGTTTGTCAACAGGAAATATTTCAGCACAGTGCGTTTAACAGCATTACACGTCAGGGCAGAAGGCCCTGAGAACCGTGTATAATAATTTTTAAGGACGTATGCACAAGAACCGTGCGTTTTCGTGAAATTCGCTTGTGTTTGTTCTCTCTGAAATTGTATAACTTTCAATACGACGTTGACTGTTGGATTCAGCAGTTTCCATCCAGGGCTAATGATAACAAAAGGGTTATAAATGGTGGATCGAAACAGTATTTTTTCACATAGAGAAAGAGTCGTCATTAATTATGTGACCAACCCCGGGAAATGGGGGACAAAAGATGAGATCGTCAAATCGTTACAGTACGTCGCGGCGGCACTTGTCGCGGCGGTGTTTGCCTGGCGATTCGATCATTCCGGTTTTTTTCTGATCGGATATGCCATCTTGATATATTGTATATTTATTCACATCGGGGCGACATGGGAAATTCTTAGAAATTTGCCTCAAATTATTGAAAAATACGAAAAACTGGTGGTTCAAAATAAATTTGATTCGGATGAAGGGGATGATTAGGAAGGGACCTTTGTGTGCCGTCGAACAGCGACCGGTCAATCAGGTGGGGTGATTCGTGTGTTGATTCATCAGGTACACGGCAATTAAAGCTTCCTGGCGTTCAAAATCTTTGGTTTGACGCCAATCCCATTCGAAAACCAGGGGGACGTCGGGTTTTTTTTTCCAGAACCACGGCTGATGAATTCGGCCGACTATTTTTAAGGGGGTCGGGCAGTCGGGCAGGCGAAACGTCAATATCACTCGGTTCGTATTGCCGACGGCGCCGGCGATTTCAGGCGTGATTTCCAGAAGAATTCTTGTGGATGAAACAGCTATAATGTGGCCATGGGCGAAGCCTCCGTCCCACTCGAGTTCGGCATGAATGGACCGAGTGGCGTTATACCGCGTTTTTCTGAATGTCAACGGCCGGTGCAGGTGGGGCTGAAAAAGACCCTTCAGGTGCTCGATAGAATCCGGTTCGGAAAAAATGAACCGGCAATACTTTTTCCCTTCGAGAGCTGCACAGCTTTTGACCCTGGTATGGACGACGAGGCTGTCCGGGGATCGAAGGCAGCTGAAATTCAGCATTATGATGTCGTCAGGGGTCGGGTCGAAAAAAGCATCCGATTCAAAGGCCAGTGTCACTCCTTCCATATCCATGTCAATGATGTTGACGGCAATGGTATTTCCTGTTTTTCCAATTGCCTGAATGCGAACAGGAATGGAATTCATCCATCGGCAGCGGCCGGCATGGCAGGGTTCACCGGTTCGTCGTTTGAGAATTTGACCGCTGATTCTGCTGAACAATGCTTTCGTGGATTCTGAGATCGTAGACATAGGCAAGGCTCCGAAAAAACAAGCAATCCTTGTAATATTCATTCCTCCCGCAACCCTATGGAATTCATTTGGAAAAGGTCGACTTTTCAATTTCGCCGGAAGCCGGTTCTCATTCTTCAGGCATAAGACATTGACAAGGGCCTTGTAAATACCGAATCATCATCAATTCGTAAGCGTTTTTATCTGCGAAATGATTTTTTAATACACTTCCCGGAACGTGATGTTATTTTTAACAAATGTAAGAAAAGTTGCGCGGACGGTCATGAAATGCCGTTTGAATTGATAAATCATATTTTATATTATAATCGATTTGTACAAAAAATCAATCTGTGCAACAGTGCCAAAAGATTCTGGAAAACGAAATACCGCTCTGATAAAATTTGCCGGACTCAACGGTCAGCGTACGAACGGAAAATATTACGTTAATGAACAAAACCGAAAAATTCAGTTTTCTTATTTTAAATCGGTGACCGGGGGAATGTGTTTCTCCGATTTTGAGCAAACCGTTCGCCTGATTGAATATGTTGTGCTCAATGATTTGAAGATTCTGAAAAAACTGGCATCGTAAAACCAGGCGAAAACTGAACTGACGGCACGTGTCCTTAAGATTGGGGTGCTGAAAATACGTGGGAAACCGGGGCTATCGAAGTAATTAAACGGTATTCAAGGGCGTCACATTCCAGATTTTTTCTGCGTATTCGGTTATTGCACGGTCGCTTGAAAAGAATCCCATCCCGGCCGTGCCGAGAATGCATCGACGGGTCCAGAGGGCGGAATCGCGGAAAATCCGGGCAACGTCCGCCTGGGTTTGAATGTACGGACGGTAGTCCGGCATCAGCAGGAATCGGTCACCCTTCGCCAGAAGGGCTTCTGTGATCGGTTCGAACAGTTTAGGGTTTTCCGGAGATAAGGTGCCGTTGCCGATCAGGTCAACGGCATGTCTCAGTTCCGGGTCGGATTCATAGAATCGGAACGGGTCGTACCCGTCTGATAGCATCTTTTTCACCTGCTCGGCGGTCAGACCGAAGATAAAAATGTTTTCCCTGCCGATTTCCTCCATGATTTCAATATTTGCACCGTCCAGTGTACCGATAATCTGGGAGCCGTTCAGCGCAAATTTCATGTTTCCGGTGCCGGAGGCCTCCATTCCGGCGGTGGAGATCTGTTCGGACAGATCCGCGGCAGGAATCACCTTTTCCGCCTGCGATACGCTGTAGTTGGGCAGGAATATCACGTTGAGATACCGATGAACCTCCGGATCATTGTTGACAAGTTCAGCTGTGGAGTGGATCAGTTTGATGATCAGTTTGGCCAGAGCATATCCCGGTGCGGCCTTCCCCGCGAATATGACGGTTCGGGGTATAACATCGCTCAACGAAGACTGTTTGATGCGTCGGTATAATGTCAAAACATGCAGCACGTTGAGCACCTGGCGTTTATATTCGTGGATGCGTTTGATCTGAACATCAAACAGCGTATCCGGATTGACGGTATGGCCGGTATGTTTGTGGATATAACGTGCCAGGTTGATTTTGTTTTTGCGTTTGACTTTTTGCCAGGCGTCCCGAAACTGGGGATCATCAGCATGGGGGGCCAGATCCACAAGACGGTTCAGGTCTTGAATCCATCCTGTGCCGATGGCAGAGCAGATCAGATCGGTCAGGTCCGGGTTGATCTGCAGAAGCCACCGCCGGTGAGAAATTCCGTTGGTGATATTTTGGATCCGGCCGGGAAATACCCGGTCAAATTCCTTGAAAAGACATTGCTTGAGGATCCGGGTGTGGAGAGCGGATACCCCGTTTACGGCATGACTGCCGACAATGGCCAGGTGTGCCATTCGGATACAGGGCTCGTGATGGTGTTCAAGGATCGATAGCCGCTCAATGAGTTCCGGTTCGCCGGGATATTGTTTTTTAATTTTCTGTATGAATCTGCGATTGATTTCCTGAATGATGTCCATGTGACGGGGGAGAATTCGTTCCAAAAGTTCGACCGGCCATGTTTCAAGCGCTTCGGGCATGACCGTGTGATTGGTATAGGCAAACGTCCGGACACAAATCTTCCAGGCCCTTTCCCAATCAACGTCTTCTTCGTCCACAAGAAGCCTCATCAGCTCCGGTACAGCGATTGCCGGGTGGGTTTCATTCAGGTGAATCGCCACATGATTTGAAAATTTGACGAAGTCATCGTGATGCTTTTTGAATCGTCGCAAAATATCCTGAAAGGTGGCGGAAACAACAAAATATTCCTGCTTGAGCCGCAGCTCCCGACCGCTTCTGACATTTTCGCTGGGATAAAGGACTTTGGAGATATTTTCACTGAACACCTTGGCCTCCATGGCGCCCATGTAATCCCCCTGGTGAAAATATTCCAGGTCAAACTCCCGGCTGGCCATGGCCGCCCACAGGCGCATATTGGTACCGTACTCGTTTCTGAATCCGGGGACAAATATGTCACAGGCCATGGCCATAACCGTTTCCGTGTCCGCCCATCTGTATCTGATTCTGTCGTCCGCAGTGCGATAGGGTTCGGAACGTCCGTAGAATTTGACCGGGTAGAGATAGCCGCGACGCTGGACCTCCCAGGGGGTTCCGGATCGTACCCAGTTATCCGCGCGTTCCACCTGGTACCCGTCAACGATGGTTTGGAAAAATATCCCGTAGTCATAACGGATGCCGTACCCATACCCGGGTAATTGCAGGGAGGCCATGGAATCCAGAAAACACGAGGCCAGTCTTCCCAGACCGCCGTTGCCCAGTCCGGCGTCCCATTCTTCTTCTTCCAGGTCTTCAAGGGAAAATCCGGTTGCTTCCAACGCCCGGGCGCATTCCTGCTCCATGCCCAGATGAATCAGGTTGTTCCTCAGAAAACGGCCGGGAAGAAATTCAAGCGAAAGATAATACACCCGTTTGGCCCGTGTGTCATAATACGCTCTCTGGGTCTGGAGCCACTGTTGTATGAGGCGGTCACGAACGGAAAAGGCAAGGCCGTTATAATACAGCTGTTTTTTAGGCGGATGATAATCATTTCCCAGGGTGGATACTATGTGATGCCGGATCTGCTGAATCAGGGAACCGTTTCCGGATGGTTTCAGTACAACGGTATTTGAGTCGTTTGAATGTGGATTCATAATGATTCCGTTTATTATGATTATGGTTTTAAGCCCATTTTACAGCGGGGAAGACGGGCGATAAGACAAGCGAGACTGCGTTACGAGCCGGCAGTTTCTGTTGCCGGGTGGTATGTGATATTGAAATTTAAAGACAGTGCTATTTTTTTTAGAATATCGATTCCCGCCATGTAATACAATCGATTTTTTAAGGTCGGAAGAATTTACGATCTTGTAACCGCATTTAATTTTAACGCCCGTTCGCTTCACTCACTCGAGATACAGAGAACGCAGAGAGGAAACGTATTTTTTCCCGTGTTTTCGGCGTTCCGAGCGAGGCGGTCGGGGAGGGCATCGGCTGACGAACAAAAATTCTGAGCAATCACGGCAAAATTGTTTCCCGAGTCCCTGATGCTCAAAAATGATTGAATTTTAATCTTTTTCGTAATAACCTCAATGGGACAACTATGCAATTTTTTGAGTAATCTGTACGATAAGGAACCGGAGACATGGACCAAATTTTCAGAAAAAAAATTGTCGAGTCAAAATTTCTGGATGCTTCCAACGGGTTTGAAGAAAAAACGGTTGCTCTGGAAATCCGGACGGATCAATTTCTCAATCGGGTGTCGCGGGTGGTGACATTTCGAATGAAATTTCCGGAAGCCTTTCATGATATGGACCTGGTCGAAAAATCCAGGCCCAATTGTCCGTTCTGCCGCGAGCATATTGAATCCGTGACGCCGAAATTTCCTCCTTCGCTGTATCCGAAAGGCAGAATTCATTACGGGAAATCCGTCGTGTTTCCAAATGCTTTTCCCTACAGCCAATATGGGAGCGTGACGGTATTTTCCGATGACCATTACCTGTCGCCGGCACAGCTTGTTGAGCGGCCCGAAATTTTATCCGATGCACTGAAAGCGAGCCGGCTTTATATTGACGCCCTCAGGGAAAACACAGCCGGTATTTCATACGCCTCCATCAACTGGAACTACATGCCCGGGGCCGGAGGCGGGTTGATCCATCCGCATCTGCAGACGATTGCCTCTCACCGGCCGACTCATTTTCACCAAAAACTGCTGGAGGCATCATCCCGGTACCATGCGGTGAACGGGAAAAATTTCTGGGAAGAGTTGATACGGCATGAAAAACGTCTGCGCGAGCGATACCTGTTTGACAGCGGAGAAATCGAATTTCTCTCATGTTTCAGCCCGGGGGGGATGTTTGGAGAAATCCTGGCGATTTTTTCCGGAACAACATCCTGCCAACAGATCGACGAGCACGGGTGGGCGTGTTTTGTTCAGGGGCTCATTCGCGTTATTCACGCGTTGAACGCCCTTCGTCTCAATAATCTGAATATGACGTTGTTCCTGGCGTTTGACGGGGATGAGCATTTCAGGATACAGGCGCGTATTATTCCCCGTCTTACGCTTCCGCCTCTGGGGACCAGTGATATTAATTTTTTTGAAAAAGGCCATGATGAAATTATTGTCACGCTGTCGCCCGAGGATCTTGCGGAGCAAATACGCGGCCATTGATGTTTGAATATCTTTACAGATTGATTCGGGGGCCGTATCGGCGAAAAATTCTATTGTTCCCGGCCCCCTTCCATCATTCGAAAAATGTGGCATTTTGTTTAAATATTGCATTCAGAGGATGTAATCATTTTTTCGGGTCACAGTCGCCTGAAGCCCTCTCCGATTCAGTCAATCCGACAGCAAAACAGTATCTATTCAAAGGCGCTAAACGCAGAGATGGATTTAAAAACCTTCATTCGAAAAGGAGGAAAGCATGCTTAAAGATGGCGAGAAAGGGGTTATCGTTCAGAGGGACAAACAGACATATGCCGTTGCACCTCATATTCCGTGCGGGGTCGTGACGCCGCAAACTCTGCGAAAACTGGCAGATGCGGCGGAAAAGTACGGTGTCTCCGCCGTGAAAATCACCAGTTCGGCGAGGATCGCTCTTGTAGGATTGAAAGAAGAAGATATCGATCGGGTGTGGACGGATCTCGAGATGCCGATGGGGGCCGCCGTGGGCCTTTGTGTCAGAAGCATTAAGGCCTGTCCGGGTACCACATTCTGTAAACGGGGGTTGCAGGACAGCCTGGGGCTGGGGTTGAAGCTGGATGAAACATATCACGGCCTGGAGTTGCCCGGGAAATTCAAGCTGGGTGTCAGCGGCTGTCCGAACCAATGTGCTGAAACCTGTATCAAGGATATCGGCCTGGTGGGTACGGGCAGGGGCTGGAGGGTCCTGGTGGGAGGAAATGGGGGGGTACGGGCCCGGTTGTCTCAGGAGTTAGTGAAAGATCTGACTACCCAGGAAGCCCTGGATCTTGTGGACAAAATAATTAAATTTTATCAGGCCAATGCCCGTTCCAACCAGCGTTTGGGAGGAATGATCGATCAAATGGGGTTTGATGAATTTTCAAAAGCTGTGGGGGCAGTAAGTGAATGATACGCGTCAATCTGCTGTTTTTTTTATTCATCTTTCTCGTGATTTCAAACCGTTCGTGCAATACATATGAGTTCTTTGACAGGCTGTAAAGATAAAACGAAATCCTTTGAAATACCATCACGATTTGTTTGTGACGCATAGGGTAATGTAGAATTGTCCAATGATATTTTTACTTGAAATTGAAACAGGTTGTCCATTATAGAATTACAGGATGAGGAACCGGAAAAGTTTCCGGCGAACCGCTTCCGGAGAATGAAATTCCTGATGTGATTGTCAGCGATACTGAAATGCCTCAGATGGGTGGATTGACTTTATGTGAAAAAATCAAGAATGAATTGAATCTGACGACTATCCCTTTTATTGTATTTTCAAGCCTGATCAACAAACAGATGATCCCTAAGTGTGAAAGCGTTGGTGCGGATGGTTATGTCACCAAACCTGAAACGAACAACCTGATTGCCATGATTGACCAGATGATACCATAGGCAGCTGAAAACAACTTTTGCCGGCAAAGGGAGGACTTCATGAACGATGTAATCGTATCCAGAGAAGGGGCGACGGCCGTTGTAGAATTAAACAGGGGTAAGGTCAATGCACTGAATGAAGCGCTGGTCCGGGAACTGGCCGATGCCTTTCGCGGTTTGAAACATGACCCGGGTGCGGATTCGATCGTCCTGACCGGACGCGGTCGGTTTTTTTCGTTCGGGTTTGATATTCCGGAATTTATGAATAGTTCGAAAGAGGAGTTTACCCGGTTTGTAACGGTATTCACCGATTTGTATCAGGAGCTGTTCGGTTACCCGAAACCGGTTGTCGCTGCATTGAACGGTCATGCGGTGGCGGGCGGGTGCATGCTGGCGACGGCATGTGATTATCGGATAATGGTCGACGCGAAGGCCAAAATCGCATTGAATGAAATCGGGTTCGGATCTACGGTGCTTGCCGGCAGTGTTTATATGCTCCAGGCCTGTGTTGGATTCAGAAATGCCGAAAAAATACTGACCGGCGGTTCTCTGTATGCGGCCCGGGACGCCATGGCGCTCGGCCTGGTTGATCAGGTTGAGGATGTCGATGTGTTTTCGGAAGCCTGGAAACGCATTGCGCAGGATTTTGCGGGAAAAAATAATGCGGCGTTTCACGGAATCAAGCAGTTGATGAGAGGCCCCGTAATAGAACGGATGAAAAAAGATGAACCGGAGTCCATACGCCGATTTGTTGACATATGGTACTCGAAGTCGGTCCGTGAAAATTTGAAACAGATCAAAATACAGGGTTCCTGATCGTGGGCAGGATACACCATACAAGCGCATAATGCCGGAAGTTATGACCTGCGATAAAAAAAGGAATAAAATACCCCCTCGAGTTGGTTGTGAAAACCAGATTATCGAAAAATGGATGCAGACATGGCTTTTGTCCGCCTTCGGCGTTGTATCAAAGAGCGCGTACCATACGCATGCGCTCTTTGATACGCCTTGAAGACGAATAAACATCCTGAGCAATCCCGGTTCAATTTATTTTTACCGAGGCCCTTGAATCCCATTAAATATAACTTGTCCTTATGCTGTTCTGAATGAACTCTAAAAATAAAATTTATGCTATTGGAAAAAACTTAAAGAACTGATATGTAAAATTAATTCATTTTGTATTCTAAATGCAGTTTGTCTCATTGCGTTTTTTAGTCCGGTTTTACAGGTTTCTTGAGTTTATATCACTAGAAGACCGAATGACCCGATAAAAAACTTTCCTGTGCTTCCATGTCGTGCAGGAGAGAAAGGAGATGAGGAATGAAAGGGAGGGGGATTTTTGCTGTCTGGTGCGCCGTGTACTTTCTGTTTTTCAATCAATTGGCCTGGGCTGAGATCCAGCCGGTTGATCTGGCTGAAGAAGACTGTTTGAAATGTCATATGGATATTGTCAATACGGTCCAGGAAAAGGGTGGCGGGCATCAGGACGTGGCCTGCATGGAGTGCCATGCGGAACACCCCCCCAAGGGGCAGGATGTCATTCCTGCCTGTGATATGTGCCATGCGCAGGGCGACTCGTCTCATTACGCCGTCAGCGGATGTAATGACTGTCACAACCCGCATTCACCCGGTGATATCGATTTGAGCGTGATTGATCCGGCTAAACCGGCATGTCTGTCCTGCCATCCGGATCAGGGCAGCGAAATGCAAACCGCTCCCAGTGAGCACGCCGCCCTGGATTGCAAGGAGTGTCATACCGAACACGGCCAGTCCATGGGGTGTCTTGAATGCCATGAAACGCATGCGGACCCGATGACGGATGCGGACTGTCTCGGATGTCACAAACCTCACAGCCCGACGGAAGTTGCCTATGGCAATGAGATTCCATCCGGCTTCTGCGTCTGCTGTCATGAAAAGGTCGGCACCGATCTTTCCGCCAGTCCCAAGGCGCACAACTCGATGCAGTGTATCGAGTGTCACGAGAGCCGGCACACGGCAGCGTCATCCTGTGATGCCTGTCACGATGAAGATATACACGGCACGTACATGCACGGGAAATTTCCGGAATGTCTGACGTGTCATAAGGATCCTCACGCTCTGGCGGAATAAAAATCCGGCTCGCGGCTGGAGAAAAAGAATGGCTCGCCCTTCTGTCTTGATACGCAAAATGGTTGCAGGGGATGGGGGAATGATGAGAAAACTGGTGGGTATTGGAATTACTGTGTGCGCGTTTATGGTTCTGATCGGTTCGTTGGCCCGGGCTGAAACCAGATCTCCGATGCTGACAAACGAAGACTGCACAAAATGCCATCTGGAGCAGGCCAGGGATGTTGACACCAGAGGCGGGCTTCATAATTCCGAAGTGGGGTGCCTGGACTGTCATGAGGAGCATGCCCCTTCGGGGAAGAACACCATCACTTTATGCAGCAGCTGCCATGATCCGTCTGAACAGGATCATTACCGGGTGGAAAACTGTATACGGTGTCATTACCCTCATTACCCGATGGAAATGGACCTGACCCGGATAGAATCCGTCCGTTCGGCCTGTGTCTCGTGTCATCCGCAGCCGGACCGGGACATGAAAACATATGCGAGTGCGCACGCTGAGATGGATTGTAACCAGTGCCATGCGGCGCACGCGGAAGCAACGGCCTGTGGTGAGTGCCATGAACCGCATGCCGACGGTATGGCCGACGGGGATTGCCTGAAGTGTCATCGCCCTCACCGACCGACGGCGATCGATTTTACAGGGGATGTCGAATCCGGTTTGTGCCGGAGTTGCCACGAAGATGTGGTCGAAATGGTTAACGACAGGGGCGAAGCTCACACTCAGGTCGGATGCGTGGAATGCCATCGTCAGCACCCTCCGGAAGAAACGGATGTCATACCGGAATGTGCTGCGTGTCATGGCCCTGACGACTCGGCTCATTATCAGGTAGGCGGGTGCGAAACCTGTCATCCGCCGCATGAACCGTTGAACATGGATTACTCCGGCATGAGTTCGGTCAAGCCGGTATGCGTGTCATGTCATGAACCGCCGGGCCGCGAAATGCAGGATTATCCCGGAAGCCATTCGGAGATGGACTGCAGGGAATGCCATGCCGCGCATGCGGAATCCTCCGCCTGCCTCGACTGCCATGAGCCGCATGCGGCCAAAATGGAAACCGCCGACTGCTTTACGTGCCATCAGCCCCATCGGCCGACGGATATTACATATGCCGAGAGGGTACCCACATCTTTCTGCACTGTTTGTCACGAACGGGCCGGAAGGGAACTGGCCGGAACCAAAACCGCGCATCGGGTTTTGGCCTGTACCTATTGTCACCAGAAAAAACATAAACATATTATTGAATGCCGGACATGCCACGGCGAGCCGCATTCATCCGATATTCACGCGAAGTATCCTGACTGCCGCAGGTGTCATCAGGGTCCGCATGCGTTGACCAAATAAGCCGTTGCATGATAACGGAAACATGACGTATGGATTTCGGCATCCATACGGAAGAACAGCCGGGGAAATAAAATGATACGGAAGATATTCATATACGCGATAGTGTGGGCGGCCTTTCTGTGTGGATGGACGCTTCCTGTTACGCAGGCAATGAAACCGGAGGGGCCGGAAATCTATCAGCAGACGGTTGAACCAATGGGCACTCTGGAGTGCGCCCGCTGTCATTATTCCGTGTTCGAGGCGATCCGGGACAAGGGAGGCGCACACCAATTGGCCTGCGGCGAGTGTCATGAAATTTTTCACACGTTTCGTCCGGGGAAAAAATGGGAAGACGTGGTTCCGGCTTGCAGTGACTGCCATGACAGCCCGCACGGGGGCGCCATGCCTGACTGCATTCGTTGCCATGAAAACGCCCACGCGCCCGTAGCCGACCTGAACGTCGTCGCCATGGAGCAGGATTGTTCGGGATGTCACTCCCAACCCGCAGATGAGCTTAAGGACCATCCCAGTGCGCATACCGATACGGGCTGTACCGACTGTCACCATGACCGTCATGGATTTATACCCGGCTGTACGGAATGTCATGAACAGCCCCATGTCCGGTACAGGGACAACAGCGGATGCAAGGGGTGTCATCCGGTTCACAAGCCAATGGTGATACGATACGATGAGCGAACGGATGACGGCATTTGCGCAGCCTGCCATGACGGTGAATCACAGCAGCTGTTATCCGGGAATAAAAAACATCGATTTCTGAAATGCGTGTTCTGCCACTCCGATGAGCACGGATTTATTCCAAAATGTCAGGCATGCCATAAAAACGGGCCGCACAGTCGAGATTTGCTTGAAAAATTCAGAGGGTGCAATAACTGCCATGGGGATGCACATAGCCTGAGTCTTCAGGAACCGTAATTTTATAATTCTTTTCAAGGTTATCCGCGTTCATCGCACGCAGTGAGAAAACTCTTTGCGAGCGGATACCAACCGGAAGATACCGGAGGACGCAATACATGAAAACACGACGACTTATAATATACGCCGCCCTGATTGTCGCTCTGGCCGTTCTGGCCCTGGGAGGATACCGGCTGTATATCTATATGGCGGATATACACTGCTGGCACTGTACGACCCGGCAGTATTTTGAACGGGCCATGGTCCTGGTTGGTTCGGAAGATGCGGCGGAGCGGGAAAAAGGTGTCTCGTTCCTTGAATCAGCGGCCGACCGCGGGCATATCGATGCGATGATTTACCTGGCGGAAATTTATGCGGAGACGTTTCCTGAAACCTACTATCGGTATGACAGGGACCTTGTCGACACGCTGAAAAACGATGCGGTTGCCGATGCGTCCCGGTCGCTGCTTTTTTACAGCCGACTGAGCGAGCGTCTGGCAGGCGTTGAAGATGCATACGGAGATATGCAATATAATCTGGGGCTGCTTGAAAAGGCAGGTATCATTTCCGGTTCCGTTCGGTCGACCGCCGTGTGGTTTGAGCGGGCCGCCGCCCTGGGCAATGTTCATGCGATGTATGAACTCGGAATGATTTTTAATGAACAGGGGGATTATGAGGCCGCCGCCAAATTGTTCAGGCAGGCCGGTTCATCCGGTCGAGTTCCGGATGCGGCCGTTATGATCGGCGATTATTATCTTTATGGAAAGGGACTGGAAACAGACTACCGTCAGGCGGAGTTGATGTATCGTCAGGCCTCAGACATGCTGTCGAAACCCGATACCGGGCTTTCGAAAAAAACGACTGAGAAAATTTCAGACCGGATTGAAGAACGTGGTCGTATCGTTCAGAGAAAAATCGAACAGATGCCGAAAGAAAAGGCGATCAACGTGACGTATGCCGTTCGGGGAAGCGTTAATCGGTATTCGGTTTACGTTCCCAATGCCGGTGGACGCCTGATCGGCAGGGTTGAGAAAATCGACGATGCCGTTCGTGCGTATCGGGGTGACGGCCAGGCGCTTGATACTCCGAACCTTATGCTGAAGAACAGGGCTTCCATGAATGACGGCCTGATGGAGGTTCTGAATGCGTATGCCGCGAAGACATACGGCCCTGGAAAACAGTTCAATTTTGTGTTGACCCAATAAGGTCCCCGGAAGTTGATGCCAAGAGAGGTGTTTGTTTCATGAAACAATACATATTTCCGTTTACAGCCATTATCGGTCAGGAGGCCATGAAAACCGCATTGCTGCTGAATGCGGTAGATCCTACGATCGGGGGCGTATTGATCAGCGGGCATAAAGGAACCGGTAAATCGACGGCCGTTCGGGCGATGAGCCGGATTTTACCCGAGATCGAAGTGGTTGAAGGTTGCCCGTATAACTGCTCACCGGATGAACCGAAGTTCATGGATGCCGGCTGTCTCGAACGGTATGACCGGGGAGAAAATTTTTCCCGCACCTTTCGTATAATGCCGGTGGTCGAACTTCCACTCAGTGCCACGGAAGATCGTCTGGTGGGAACTCTGCATGTGGAGCATGCGCTGAAAACCGGAAAACGCCGCTTTGAACCCGGCCTGCTGGCTGCGGCAAATCGTGGGATTTTATATGTCGATGAAGTGAACCTTCTCGATGATCATCTGGTGGACATGCTTTTGGATGCCGCCGCTTCCGGTATCAATGTCGTTGAGCGGGAAGGTATCTCCTATACACATCCGGCGCGATTTATTCTCATCGGCACCATGAATCCGGAGGAGGGCGAACTGCGCCCACAGTTTCTCGACCGGTTCGGGTTGAGTGTGACGGTCAAGGGGCTCAACGACGTCAAACAGCGGCAGGCCGTGGTTCGACAGCGAATAGCCTTTGAGCGGGACCCCGAAGCTTTTCTGGCCAAATGGGCTCCCTGGGAAAAACTTCTGACCGATCAGATCATGCAGGCCCGCACCGCACTGACAACGGTAAAAATGCCGACGGCCATGCTGGAGCTTGCTGTGCGGCTTTCGATGGAAATGAACGTTCACGGGCATCGTTCCGATATCGCCATTCTCAAGTCGGCCCGGGCGCTGGCGGCTTTGATGGAAAGCGATGAGGTCGATCGAAGTCATATCAAGGAAGCGGCCCGGTATGTATTGCCGCATCGAATTCAGAATGCACTTCTGGCTGCCCCGGATGTGTTAATGAAGAAACTGGACGCCGCCTTGGGGACCGTTTCGGATGACACGCCGTCTCTGCCTAGCTATGCGGATGAAGATGGAATGGAGGAAATCGACTGGGACGACATTGACCGGGAGGTGCCCGGAGCCATGGCCGCCAGTAACGCTTCCATGTTTTATTCGTATTTTTCTAAAAAAAAAAATCCGTATTTGTAGCCGACGAGTCCGTCTGTGTCGCCGACATAAACTTTAACGAATTGAGCACCCGTGGATTCCTTACCGGCCGGGGTCGTCGCTCGCACATTTCCGCCCGTTCCGGACGCTATATCAGTGCGGCACCTGTCCAGAAAGCAGACCGTTCGTTTGATATCGCTGTTGACGCGACATTGCGGGCATCGATGGCCCGGCAACTCCTGCGGGAGGAAACCGACGGTTTTTCTTTTTCCATTCTACCTTCAGATCTGCAAAAAAAAATACGGTGGCGCCCACGGAATAATCTGGTGATTTTTGTAGTGGATGCCTCGGAATCCATGGGAGATGGAACTTTTTCCCGAATGGCTGCCGCCAAGGGGGCCGTGCTGGCAATCCTCTCCAGAGCATATCAGAAAAGAGATCGTATCGGTCTGGTCACATTCGGAGGGGAAACCGCCCAGATCGTTCTGCGCCCCACAAACAGTATGACGCTTGCCAGGGATCGGCTCCAGCGTCTGCCGACGGGAGGGGCCACTCCATTTTCCGATGGGTTGATGAAAGCCTGGCAGCTGGTTAAAAGCGAACGAATCAAAAATTCCGACATTCATCCGTTGCTCGTTGTGATTTCCGACGGCGAAGCCAATGTGCCCCTTCACGCCGGTGAAAACGTCATGAATGAACTGCTGTTAATCTGTGGAAAAATTCAAAAAAACAACATTTTTTCTGTTGTCATTGATACGCAGCGCCTGGCAAGAAGCCGGACCGGTATGCGTTGCATCGCCGCATCTCTGGGCGGAAATTATTATCATATTGATGATTTGAAGGCGTATAAGTTGATTGACGTCATTCGAAGGGAAAAGAAAGACTGACAACCGTATAAGAAAGGCCATCGGCTACATGCAGACCCTCAGGATCTGATTGAAGTCCGTTATGCCCTTGAAAATTTTTTCGATTCCATCCATTTTCAGGGTTCGCATGCCCTCGTTCAATGCAATATTTTTGATTTCCTCTGCCGTGGCATTTTTTTTGATGGCGATTTTCATGCTTTCCGAGGCCGTCAGCAGTTCATGCACCGCGATTCTTCCCTTGTAGCCGATATTCCCGCAGACGTCGCACCCTGTCGGTTTCATCAGGGTCAGGTCCGGAGCGTATTCGGGCAGGCCGGATGCTTTGAAATATTCGGGGCCGTAGGCCGTGACCAGATCATCATACTCATTGTGGTCCGGATGATAGGCGGTTTTGCATTCCCGGCACAGCCGTCTGGCCAGACGCTGGGCCAGTACGCCCAGAAAGGCGTCTGCGAAATTAAACGGGTCCATGCCCATTTCGATCAGGCGTACAATGGTTTCCGATGCGCTGTTGGTGTGCAGGGTGCTGAATACCAGATGCCCGGTCAGGGACGCCTCGATTCCGATTTTTGCGGTTTCCGCATCCCGCATTTCGCCGATCATGATGACGTCCGGGTCGGCTCGAAGAAATGAGCGAAGTGCTTCCGAAAACGTAAACCCGATTTTGGGATTGACCTGTACCTGCCTCAGTCCTTCCTGAGTGATTTCCACCGGATCTTCGGCGGTCCATATTTTTCGCTCGGGCGAATTGATGTGGCCCAGGCCGGAATGAAGCGTGGTGGTTTTGCCGGATCCGGTGGGGCCGACGCATAAAATAATACCATAGGGTTTTCCCAGAAGGTGTTTGAAGTTCTTCAGGTTGCCTGTTGAAAAACCCATTTCTTCCAGGGGCATGGGCTTTGAGGCCGAGAGGATTCGAAGCACCGCATCTTCATTGCCTCCCACCGTCGGGGTGACTTCGACCCGGTATTCTATTTTTCTTTTCTTGTACCGTATGACGATTTTTCCGCTCTGGGGTTTTCGTCGTTCGGCAATATCCAGGTTGGAAATGATTTTGATCCTGGATATCAGGGGACGGTTGTACACCGCCGGAATGCGGTGCGCCGGGTGGCAGATACCGTCGACCCGGTACCGGACATTAAACGGTTTTTTGCCTATCGCCGGTTCAAAGTGGATATCCGACACGCCCTTGGCAAATGCGTCAATCAGAATTTTATTGACCAGCTTGATGATTTTGGAGTCCGTTTCGTGAAGGTCTCCGTCATCGACTTCGTCTTCCACCGAGGATACCTCATCTTCGGCCATTTCACCGATGATATCTTCGACCTGGTCGTCGGATTTCAGGTAATAGGTTTCAATCGCTTTGGATATCTGGGCGGATGTGGCGACCACCAGTTCCACCCGGCGGTGAGCGTAAAAATGCAGGGTGTCGATGATCGAAATGTCCGTGGGGTTGGCGGTGGCCACAACAATCCGATTGGTATCGACATCAATCGGAAAAATCTGCAGCCGGGTCACCATGGCTTTCGGTAAAGATTCCAGTGTTTCATCTGTGGGCTCTACAGGCTCCAGATCAATAAACCGCAGACGAAATTTTGTGGCCAGGGCGCTGAGAATCTGGTCTTCGGAAACCAGCCCTTTTTCAATCAGCAACGTTCCGATTTTTTTCTTTTTATCCGATTTTTGAATTTCAAGAGCGTCCAACAATTGTTTTTGAGTGATAAGCCCTTCGGAGACCAGAATATCTCCGATTCTCAGATTCTGGTTTTGTTTGCTGTTTTTTTTCGCTTTTTCTATTGCCTGATCAATTCGATTCTGCTGGATATGGTTCTGGTCCGCAATGATTTCTCCAACCCGTCGATGCTTCAGTCGCTCCTGTTCCCTCAGCATGATTTCAATATCCTTACGGGTAATAAATCCTTTTTGCTCGAGGATTTCACCCAAAGGACGATTCTGACGGCGGGCCCTGAGGCCGCTGAACGGGAAGAAAATATATTTGTACGGCGCGTCTTTTTCGGTGGAGATACCGTAAAAGCCCGATTTGTGAGTCTGGTTTTCCAATACTTTGACATAATATTGAATCCCGGCGGTGGTTTCCACTTCCTCCAGGAACGACATTTCCTGAGAGGATTCGATTGAATCCGGTTTGTTCAGCATCTGGATGCTGCATAATCCGGCAAGTGGAACCCGTTGCCCCCCGTTGCTGGAAAACGATACGTGAATGGTTTCGTCATCGGGATGAAAGGGGCTGCGAAGTATTCCTGCTTTTTGTCGATTGTCGGTGAAATTTAATAAAATATCGGGTTTCAAAGCGCCTCCAGAGTTATGGCAAAGAAAATCAGGCATCATTTTGACTGCAAGGTTAACGCGTTGTTTTGAGTATTTCTCCGGAATCGGTTATGGTGAAACACATCTCGTCAATCGTGATGCGTTTGAACGTCATCCCCCGCTCTAACAAAGAGGTTACGGCCTGTCTGGCATCCCGTTCCCGCTTTTTTTGGATACAGGCTTCTACGAGCTTTTTCAATTCCAGGGCATTCGCATGAACGCGTTCCAGGTCATTGTAAAGTGCTTCGAGCCCGTCCGAAGTCAATCCGGCGACAAGTTCCTGTGTGGCCCGAAGTTTTTTGCCGGTCGAATCCAGCAGGTCTTCAAGACTGCCCGTGCCCGGCATTTCGGCTGTATCGAGGGATGGTTCCGTTGCCGGTACCGGCCGGGTTCTTATGCGTGAATCCGAGGGCTTCAGCGGCGGCTTCAATCGAAAGCTTTTTAAAGATTCCACCAGTTGAAGTTCTTCCGGAGTCAATTCTTCATCCATGAGGGGCTCCCGAATAGTTTCATGAAAACCGTTTGTTGGTATGCAATAAAAACGGGAAAATAATAACATCCTGTAAATGCAAGCAAACGGGAATATACAAAAAAGTATTTTAATATAATCTCAAGAAATAGTAAATAATTAAAAGAGAAGTCAACATAAGTAAAAAAAAGGAATCTGCAACCGGCAATGTCGCTCTTTATCTTGAACTCTTGGCTCGATTCATATATAAGCTTGAAAAAACATGGTTTTTGGTATTGCTGATAATATTTAAGGATTTATTCATACAAGGGTTGAGGCATGAAGGAAGAAAAGACTTTGTTGCCGGAGGAAGTGGCCGAGGCGTATGCCAGGGCATGGAATAATCTGGATATTGCATGTTTCGAGGACATGATGTCGAAGAAGGTGTCGTATCTGTCTCAGAATGTGATCCAGGAAATCGAGACTCGGGCCTGTGTAATGATGTATTTGGCGGACCTTATGAAATCGGCGGCATCATCCCCGGACAAACGGATTTTTGCCGAGATGGGATTGACCATGCCCTATGACATGTATCCAAAGGGCGGAGAACCGTGTGTCATAATGGCCCAGGGAGACAAAGACCATATCGTCGGTCTGGTTTTGTTTGAAATAAAACACAATGAAGTGTCACGAATTGAATTTTGTACGTTTGTTCCGGATCCGAAAACCGCCCATCGGTCGGGGAAATATCCAGAATGACGGAGGTAGTTGACGTAACAGGTTCAAAGCGGATGTGAGATGGAGCTGCTGATAATGAACATGCGTTTGAGTTGTAAAGCGTTCAAGATGTTTTTATTGATTACGATGGTTTTCGTGGGACTCCGGTATGAGTCCCGTACTGTGGAAGCGTCCGGATTTGCCGTGTACACGCACGGTGCCAAAGAGCTGGGGCTGGCCAACGCAGTGGTTGCCCATTCCGAAGGACCGGCGTCTAATTTTTACAATGCTGCGTTACTGACCGGAATCGAGGGAAATCCGATAGAAGCCGGTACGGTGGGCATTGCTCCCACCAGGGAATTTACCAGCGCATCGACCGGGAAAACGATTCAATCGGAATCCCAGGTCTATTTTCCGAGCACGGTGTTCGGCGCGTATCATCTCGATGATCGATACACGATCGGTATCGGCGTGAACAGCCCGTTCGGTCTTGGGACCGGTTGGCCCGAGGACTGGGAAGGCCGTTACATCATCACCGATATCGAATTGAAGACGTTTTTGATCAACCCGAACCTGGCCGTGAAATTGACGGACCGGTTGAGCCTGGCGGTCGGTGTGGACCTGTTGCTGGGGGATGCCGCTATTGAAAAACATCTGCTCCCCGCCGCCCCCGGTTTATCCGATGGAAATCAGAAATTTTCCGGTGACGGCTACGGGTGGGGGATGAATCTGGGCGTGTCGTATCAGCCTGCCGATACGCTGTCCTTTGGCGTGTCTTTCAGAAGCGGGGTGGATCTGGACCTGGACGGCAGTGCCGAGGTCAAGGTGCCGGTCGGGCCCACAACGGTTTTTTCCGAGCTGGGTGGAAGTGCGGAACTGCATCTGCCGGCCCAGCTGTTTGCCGGGCTTGCCTGGCAGGCGGCCGATCGGTTTCTGATCGAAGGCGGAATCCGATGGGAGCAGTGGTCCCGGTATGATACGATCGTTTTTGATTTCGAGAACGGCACCCGGAAAACGGAAACCAAAAACTGGAAGGACTCCACCGGGTTCATGCTGGGGGTGAAATATAGCCTCAACCCGGAAACAGCGGTTTCCGCCGGATACCTGTTCGATGATGATCCCGTGCCGGATGATACCTATGATCCCCAGGTGACGGCGTCTCAAAAGCATGCATTCAGCCTCGGGTTTCAGCGGCGCTGGGGAAATTTTACGGCTGCGGCTGGATACCTGCTGGAGCTTTATAAAGACCGGGAAAAGAACAACTCCGTGGGTGCCGCGTCCGGGCAGACCGCCAACGGAACCTACGAACAGTATTCCCATATGGCCGGCATCTCGGCATCCTGGCGATTCTGATTATTGGGGATCGGTTGGATGCGGGGTTTGCGTGCTTTTCAGAAATGAGCTTATCAAGGCACAGTTGTTTAAAAGTCTTTTCAACCCAGCTATGCCGTGAGCAACATAATTTTCACGCAAAGCGCCAAGGCACAAAGGAAAGCATTATACTTCGAGGTGTTGTTGTTTGTCGGTCGCTTTTGATACGTCATGCATATCTCAAAATATTTGATTGGAACTAAAGCTAAGATACATAGCAGGTATCTGCAATTGTAGTCTTTCAGAGGAAAATTTCAAAAAAGCAGAGATTGTAAACAGGAAGAAACACATAAATCATGAGCGAATTTCAGTAATTTCAATATAGATGGTTGGGTTATGATTTTGAATTAAAATGGAAAACGATAAAAAATAATAAATCACGGTGCTCCCGATTTTTAATCGTATTGCTATGTCGGTTGAACTCAAGTTGAAAATCGGTGTTAAAACGGAATATCGTTATCCGTAAAAATACACTCTTGACACAATTTAACTGTTAAACGATTACTGAAAAAGTCCTTACTTGTTGCGTCCAATGGACATAATGAATCCGACGATGATTCCAAACCAAGCTTTTTAAGTATTTTTGCGTTATTCTTCGACGCACTTGGCTCAACATTTACAATTTTTTTTCTATCATCACGTTTAATTGCTTGGCTTAACAGTTTATTTATATAATCATCGCCAAAACTATAACCAACGACAAAAATCAACCTCGTAGAATCTTCCAAAGAATACTTCCGCAACTCATGTGTGTAAAAAAGATACGGATCTCCGGAGTTTAACTTATAGTTCACACCAAATATCAAATCGGGATTTTCACATGGGTCCTCACGACAGTATAGAAAGTCCTTAGAATCATTATCGTCCCTTTCCCAATCAATTGACCCGTGAAGTTTGTATAAATAAAAATTCACGTTATCTGCATCATTTCGATCAAATCGTGATGCATCCCACTTATCGTTATGAGGGTTAAATCCAGTTTCTACAGTAAAACCGGATGCCTTAAGATTTCTTTCAACAAGCAAGTCGTAATTTAATGTAAAAATTGGAACTGCATACCCATATTCGTTTCCGAATCTACCCAAACCGGCAAAATAGCTTCCATCACGATAGCCATTTTTGGGCTTGACCCAACTTATAAGATTACCTCGTATGCGCTCATCTAATAGTTCAAGGTTTTTAAAATCATTTCCCGCAACCTTTGTCAGGTGTGTATTCCATGCACCAACGAATGGATAAAGCTTGTTATGATGTTTTTGATTTAGTTCTTCAATTACACCGAGCAAATCTTCAATACCAACTGAAGCGTAAAAATTTCCTTCAAGCCCCCGCTGGTAGGCGATTGAGCTCTTCAAAAAGTAATAAAGATCAAGCAATTCCTTTGTATCGGCCAGCATTTCTTCAACTTGCTGACTCATTTTAATTGCCATTGGAATACCAGCATCAAAACTTGCACCGGCACCCAATAAAAACATTACTGAACCTTCTTCCATAAACTGCCTCTATAAGAACCACGGATTAAACGATTCTTGGGACAAAACTGAAAAGTCATTCACTGTTTCAAACTTCCCAAACCGTTTCATAAAATCCGCAATAAGTTTAGAATAATAAATTGAAATTGGTTGTGCCTTTGAGTTGAATCCGCGCCAATTCGCACCTGTTAAATTAATAATATCCTGCAGGTAGGATTTGTCTTCATTATAATCCCCGTGTCCACCATAAAGAAACTGAACATGAATTGGTTCAGAAATTAGGCGTGAAACTGTCGATTTCCCATATTGAAGTCCTTCAGTCCATATCAAGTATTCCAAGTCCGATAACTGAACCATCGAACTTTCATAAGGTACTTTGGTATTATGCTGGCTAAAGCCAAAAAACTTGTGCCGGGTATTAATCTTAATAACTTTGATTTCAAAATCAACATTACGCCAAACAGTTTCTACTGCCTCCCGAATTGATTTAATTTCATCACGCTGTATTTTAAAGGGTAAATGGATAACACATTCTTGGATTTCAGGGTGTTTATCGCTACAGATAGCCTTTATTAGTTCCTTCTTCAAATGGACCAAGTATTCACTTCGGTTTTTCGATGAAGTCAAAGGTTGAACCTTTTTAAAATTACCCTTTGTGTCAATACAGACTGTATATGCTGTATATTTCTGTATATTCCCGTCTGAATCCTTGTCATGAGCGCTTCCAATACCAAAGATCAAACAGTTTTGATGTGATGGTTTCATCAGCCACGGTACACCACCTAATTTGCAGAATATCTGTAAGCCAATGTTGGCGATAGACCACTTTAGTTGTTCTTTTTTACCCATTGTATCTTGGCGAATGCCTTGGACATAAAAACCGCCTTCTATTGATCTTAATTTCAAATGTGAATATATCTCGTGGTTTATTTCTTCAGAAAGATTAGCAGGGAAAAATGCAATTACACAAACTCGGTATTTTCCCCCATCTTGCATCTGCACCGCCTTATCCGCGATAGTTTGTATTGTATTCACATCGTATTGCCCAATTAAAAAATGATCTACCTGATCCTTTCCAAATGGTAGTCTAAACATGCCAGAAAGACCAGAAAACATGCCAGAAAACAGCTTTCCGTCCAGCCCGGAATAAACATCGCGTGCTAACGAGCGCATCGATTCGGTAAATACAAATAAATATTTAACTGAGTTATCTACAAGTTTATACGGTCCATTCTTTTTAATTCCAACATATTGCGAATTTGAACAAAGGCCATTACCTACAACGTATGCCTTTGTCGCAAGCTTATCGACATGTGTTTTACTAAGTTGAGTGGAAATTTTTATACCATCAAAAAGCTCGCCGAGCCCTGAAATAATGCGATTAATGAAATCTTTTGTGATTCTGTACTTATCAGCGTAAAAACTTCGATTTTGCTGATAACGTTTATCAAGTGAAAGGCTTAATTTTTGTACTTCTCGATTGAAAGGTTGTCCGCAATTCATTTTAAAACGATGCAATACCAAAAAACCAAATTGTTGGCATATTTCTAAAAAGTAAGGTTGAAGGTGAATCTCAGTTTGTCCTTCCTTGTATTTTTCTATAATAAATCGAAGCTCTTTGTAGAATGACTTTTCTGGCAAATAATATTCTACTGTACATCCACTACCCGAAAGCTTTGATTCTAATCTGCGCAACAAATATTGTTTTGTCAGATTGTAATTCTCTCTCACACCGCATGTATATTCTGAGAAGCCATTTAGAGGATTCCAACTCACATCGAATGGCACATACTCTCTTGAATTATCTGACTTTAGCCTAAAACGTTTCCCAGTTTCACTTTTTGTATTTGTCAGATCGATTTTTTTTCGATAAATCGTGATGTCGAATTCCTGCTTGGTTATTGGCAGAAAATTTAATTCAATATTATTCATATGATATACGACCTTCTTTAAACATTTCTGGATGGTTGGCTCAGATGCTTACCCTTGCGTATCAGGCTTATTGACAGGTCCGAGAGCATAAGTCGGGCAATTGTTAAATCCGCCCCGCGCCTGTCCTGTAACTGGTGATTAAGCGGTTTCTATTTGCCTAAACAACCCAGAAATTCTTTCCGTCCGATTTTATAGCTCAGTAGGAAATAATAAACAGTCACCGTGTAACTATTCACGAATAGTATTTTATCCATTTTTGAGCATGGAAAACAAGTTGCTGATAATTCAGGTATTAATGTGAGAAAGAAAATATTTCGATATTGTATGAACAGTGATAATGGATAAAATAATGTTGCAGCTGAGCTGCCTTTGTTTTTTCGCTATATGTGTTTTACACCCGTTTATGGTTATTTTACAAGTGGTGAATATCTTTTTCGATTCTTTTCGGGGAGAATGAGGTGCCAAACCTGTTGTAATACCTTGCCAGTATCTGCACAAACCGGGTTCTTCTGATATCGCAATCATATCTTATGGCGAAACATGGATTTTTACCCGGAAATGAGGTTGTTGATCAGAGCGTCAGGCAGAAAACCAGAGAGGAACAATTCCGTGTTCAATGAGTGCTCTGTCGGCCATCAGTGTCCTGAGATCGGGCCATGACGAACAGGGGCGCGTGATTGGAGGAAAAATGAGGCGGCAGGTTTCGCAGAATCGGTGCGACGGCCGGATGCTTTTTGAACTGTCTGTCCAGAAACCGGCGCACCTGGAGCCGGTCCCACCCTCCGGGGTGAGTGAACTGCCGATACAATTGCAGATCGCCTTCGTAAAACGCATCGGTTTTCAGGCGGGCGGTATCCGGCGCAAATACCGGGAGGTTGAAAACGGCCAGGTTTAAAAATGAAATGCAGTCATGGTGACGGACCGTAAAGTCCAATGTCTGCAGGGCCTCTTCCGGGGATTCCGCCGGTGTTCCGAACAGCAGGTAGACAAACGCGGCAATCCCGGCCGCTTTGAGCTGTTTCAATGCGGCCGACATCATGTCCAGTTTCACTCCTTTTTCAAGTTCATCCAACACCTTCTGACTTCCCGATTCCACGCCGAGTTTCAGCATCACACACCCGGAGCGTTTTAATTCCCTGCAAAAATCCGGGTCCAAGAGGTGACGGGTGAATCTCGCAAATCCATACCAGGGGACCGGCTGTTTCAGGGCGACCAGTGCCTTCATCACGGCGGGACTGACGGCATTGTCGGTCATATGGATAAGTGTCGGCTCGCAGGTATCGGCGAGAGTTAAAATCTGCTGAGCGGCCGTAGCGGGTGAAATGGGTTGATACGGCGTGTTTTCAGCCTTTTCCGGACAGAACCGGCACCGGTTCCAGTAGCATCCGGTGGAGGCGCTGTAGGGTAGAATGCGCCCCGGAGCCAGATATCGGCCGTCCGTAAACGGCGTGTAGTCCGGCAGATGACAGGGGTTTGAATCGGCTTTTCCGAGCATGTTCAGCAGAGGGCCTTCTCCCGGGCCGGCGATCATATCGTCCACCAGACCCCGGAATGGATTTTTCCAGGAGGGACGCCTGATCCAGGATGTCACCAGTCCGCCGCCCAGCACGATTTTTATGCCCGGAAAGCGGCGTTTCAAAAATCCGGTCATGGCAAACGTGCAGGCGGCCTGGCTCATGAAGTTCAGCGAAACGCCGACGAGCCCAGGAGATTCCAGGTCCATCAGTTCGGTCAGCCGGGTGCTGAAATAATCATAAAACAGATTTTTCTCCGGAAATTCAGCCGCCTGTATCAGCTCCCGGCTGCTGACGGCGCGATGGTCGGGATCATCATAGTTGTTCAGTGACAGGTGGACCCCGGTGGATTGTCCCTTGATTGAAAGGAGACGGTTTATATCGCCCACCGCACGTCGGTATCGGGACATATGAGAGTAGATCGGCCATCGGGTCAGCGCGTCAAGATGCTCGAACCGGTGTCGGTATGCGCGGCGGCTCCAGGTGTCTTCAGCAGGAAAGTCCGGTGCCGGCATGGCCGTCAGGGTCTCGAGGTTCATGTCCACGGCGTTGAAACGAATGCCGTGATGCTTCAGTACCCCGGCAAGTTTTGCAATGCCGGCCGGCGGTTCACCGGGTTTGCAGACGGGTGGATGGATCAGAAGTACCATAATGTTTTACTCTGCGCCTCGAGTGAGGCGGGCAATGAAAATAGTTTTTTCGATTTTTGCACCTGTGTGAGGTGAAAGCCGTTTTTTCCCGAAAAAATAAAAATGAAGGAACAAAAAAGTAAGGGCAACCACACAGGAAACGCCGGCGAGTCCCCCTGAAAATTTTCAGTCGGCTTCAGGTTGACACCCTGAAAAGAAAGGCGATATAGTACCACGTTTGGCGTAAGACGAACAAGGGATATTCATGCGTTGAAGATATAGATCGGGTATAAAAGGATGACGTTGAAACTCAATGAAAAGCCGAACGGAGCCGTTCTGGTGGTGGGTGCGGGAATTGCCGGTCTGAATGCGGCGGAAGCGCTGGCTGATTCCGGTTATCATGTGTATCTGCTGGAGCAGGGGCGGGATATCGGCGGGCAGACGGCGAGGCTGGACAGACTGTTCCCGGCCAATGACTGCGCCGTGTGAGTGTTGTCTCCCCGACTGGCCGAGGTCGGCCGGCATCCCGGAATCGACATTTTCAAAAATTCGACGCTGGTGGATTTTAACGGAACTCCCGGGAATTTTACCGCGCGGGTTTCCCGACAAAGAAAATCAACGGATGCCTGCGGTAATGGATCGGATCGTGGGACATGGGAAAAAACGCTTGCCGTCGGGGCTGTTATTTTTTCAGCGGGATCTTCGGTATCCGACCCATCCGGTTTGGATGAATTTTATCTCTATGGACGCCGGCCCAACGTATTGACCAGCCTGGAATTTGAGCGGTTGCTGAATCCGGAAGGGCCGACCCGGGGGCGGGTGGTTCGCCCTTCCGACAACAGGGTACCGGAAAGAATCGCCTGGCTGCAGTGTGTGGGATCCCGGACCGCTCAACGGTGCGGGCATGCATACTGTTCTTCGGTGTGCTGCATGACCGCCGTAAAGCAGGTGATGAGCGTCCGAAACACGGCCACCGTGCGTTCGGAGTGTACGGTGTTTTATCAGGATATGCGTACGGTCGGGAAAGACGGGGAACGGTTTTTACAACAGGCCCAATCCGACAACGGAATCCGGTTTGTTCGTTCCGCCGTTCATACCATTGTAGACGTGCCCGGCAGTGGGGATGTGCGGCTGCGGTATATGGATGAATCCGGAAACATTGTTGAAGAGACGTTTCAAATGGTGGTGCTGTCAGTGGGCTTGGAAACGTCTACATCCGTTCGGCAGGCGGCGAACTGTCTGGGGATTCAGCTGAATTCCGATCGGTTTGTGGATGTTGACGAGTTGATGCCGGCGGCAACCAGCCGCCCCGGTGTGTTTGCCTGCGGCACGGTGGTCGGACCGATGGATATCTCCGGATCGGTGACCACGGCCGATGCCGCCGTCTGCCTGGCCCGAATCGCTTTGGCCGATGCCGATCGGACCTGCCCTGAAGAACAGGAAGTTTTTACTGAAGAGACAATACCTTGCTTGGAGGCCACCCCGCGGGTCGGTGTGTTTGTGTGCAGTTGCGGTACCAACATCGGGGGCGTTGTGGATGTTCACGCACTCCGGGAATATGCAGCGGATCTCGGAACGGTGTATCACGCCGATGTTCAAATGTTTTCATGTTCCAGGGAAGCGCGCGCCGGGATTCAGGAGGCCATTCGGCGGCACGGGTTGAATCGTATTGTCATGGCCGCCTGCAGCCCGAAGACGCATGAACCGCTGTTCAGGAAAATGATCATGGAATGCGGTCTGAACCCTGCGCTGCTGGAAATGGCCAATATTCGAAATCACAGTGCCTGGGTCCATGCTGAAACTCCGGGCGCGGCACTGGAAAAAAGCAAAACGCTGGTGCGAATGGCCGTAGCCCGGGCCGCACAGTTGAAATCCATTTCGCAGAAGTCGATTGACATTTGTCCCCGGGCACTGGTGATCGGTGCCGGCGTGGCCGGATTGAATGCGGCGCTGTGTCTGGGAAATATGGGGTTTGACGTGGATCTCCTGGAACGGGAGGCACAGCCCGGAGGGATGGCTTTGAAAGTGTGGCGGACCCTGGGAGGCAACCGGGTCCCTCAGTATATGAAAAAACTGGTGGACCAGGTGGCGCGTCATGAAAAAATCCGTCTGCATACCCGGACCCGGTTGATCGGTTTCGAAGGATTTAAGGGCAATTTTACCGCGAGGGTGGAGTCGGATGTTCCTCACTCATCGATGGAAATCCAGTGCGGTGCGGTGATCGCGGCGACGGGTGCCGAGCCGTACGAGCCGTGTGAATACGGATATGGTACCGATGACAGGCTCATTACTCAGTTACAGCTTGAACAGATGCTGCGCCATGATAATATCGACAGCGCCTCCTGCATCGTGATGATTCAGTGCGCGGGATCACGAAACGGGAAAGTGAATTACTGTTCCCGGATCTGCTGCCGGCAGGCCCTGAAAAATGCGCTGACTCTGACGGAAACGTATCCCGGTATACAGGTCTATATTCTGTACCGGGATATTCGGGTATACGGCAGGGACGAGGATTATTATACGCGGGCGAGACGCCGGGGCGTGATATTTGTTCGTTTCGATCCGGATCGTCCGCCTGACGTTCAAACGGGCGGGAATTGTCCGACCGTCCGCGTGTATGATCCTGTTCTGAAAAAAGACCTGATGATTCCGGCGGACTGGGTCGCGCTCAGCACGGGAATGGTTCCCCGTAATACAACATTCCTCGAGACGCTGATGAAGTTGAGCACGGATTTGGACGGGTTTCTGTTCAGCCCGGATTCCCGGTTCCGCCCGGTTGAATCTTCCCGGGACGGGGTTTTTTTCTGCGGCAGTGCGTGCGGGCCGTGTCGAATATCCGAATCCATATGCCAGGCCCGGGCCGCTGCATCCAAAGCAGCAGGTCTGCTGGCCCTGAAGCGGTTTCACGTTTCCGCCGCAACGGCGGTTGTAGATGCGGATCGGTGTATCCGATGCATGACATGTGTCCGGGTATGTCCGAACCATGCGGCGAATTATGATCCTGAAGAAGGGCGGATGGTCATAACGGATGCCGATTGCCGGGGATGCGGCATCTGTGTCGGAGCCTGTCCGAGAAACGCTGTTGAACTGAACGGCCGGGAATCCCGGCTGATTATGACTCAGATCGATGCGCTGATGGAGATGGATCGATGAAAAAAGCATTTATGCCGGTGATCGTTGCGTTTTGCTGCGATCACTGAGGATATGCCGCAGCGGACCTGGCAGGTTCCCTCAGGCTGAAATATCCGGTGGAAGTCAAGATCGTTCGTGTGCCCTGTTCCGGGGCGGTTCAGCTCATTCAATTATTGGAATCGTTTCGAAAGGGAGTGGACGGGGTATGGGTGGTGGGGTGCCCGGAAGGCGGATGTCGATTTCACGACGGTAATCTGAGAGCCCGGGAGCGGGTCGAACGGGCATGGCAGCTGCTGGAAGAGGTTGGAATTTGTAAGGACCGGCTTGCCATGATATGTCTTTCATCGGGGCAGGCACATCGATTTGCGGAAACAGCCGGGCGGTTTGTCGATCAGATTCGTGCCTGCGGGCCCAATCCGTTGAAATTGCCGTAGACTGTCCGGGAAACAGCATTGAAAAAAACTCACGCAAAGGCGCTGAGATTCAAGGCCTTTCCCTGTTTTTTTTCGTGAAAATTGTTATCAGTCCCTTATTCATTATAAAGTATATGAAAAAGATTTTGGAAACCTCCGATATCGATCGGGAAGATGGACATGAATCCGGGAGGCCGACACCGCCGGCGACGGTTAAACTACGGGATCGGGTGCCGGAAGACGTGAACCTTTTTGCATGCCGGTCCTGCGGCACCTGTTCATCCGGGTGCCCGGCGGCCGGATTGGCGGGCATGGACCCCCGTAGATTCGTTCACATGATTGCATTGGGTATGGATCAGGCGGTTCTCGAATCCGAATGGATCTGGATGTGTACCATGTGCCGGCGATGTCAGTATGCCTGTCCGATGGACGTGGATATCCCCGCATTGATTTTACAGGCGCGAAGCCTGATTCCTCGGGAGTCCCGTCCCGAAGGAATTCGTGAATCCTGTGATCTGGCGCTGGAAACACCCGGGTGCAGCGCCATGGCCGTATCCGATGACGACTGGCATTTTGTGGTGGAAGATGTGCTGGAAGAGGTGCGTATCACCCAGGCGGGATGTGATGCTTTGACGGCACCGATTGATCGGAAGGGGGCCTGCTTTTTTCTGAATCAGAACTCAAAAGAGCCGATGCTGGAACCGGATGAAATGGTGCCGCTATGGAAGATTCTGCATCGGGTCGGTGCGTCCTGGACTTACGGCAGTCAGGGATGGGCTGCGGAAAACTACTGCATGTTTCTGGCCGATAAACGCAGCTGGGAACGCATCGTGCGCACCAAAGCCCGGGCCGTGGATGAACTCGGGTGCCGTATCTGGCTCAATACGGAGTGAGGGCATGAGTTTTATGCTGTCCGGTCCGGACTGCAGCGGTTTAACATACCCCACCGGTTTGAGTTCAAAAGCATCATCGAATATTATGCCGAATGGATTCGGGAGGGTCGACTCCCCGTCAGTTCGGAATGGAACACCGGTCGGAAGGTTAAATTTACGATTCATGATCCCTGCAACCTGGTCCGTAAAAGCCTGGGCGATGTGATCGCCGAAGATTTGCGGTATGTGGTCCGGGCGGTCGTCGGGGAAGAAAATGTCGTTGAAATGACGCCGAACCGATCGAATAACTATTGCTGTGGCGGCGGCGGGGGAGCGATCCAGTCGGGAATGCCGAATGAACGTCGACAGTTCGGGCGGCTGAAACTGGAACAGATTACAGCCACAGGGGCCCAATATTGCATAACGCCGTGCCATAACTGTCATTCCCAGATATCGGATTTAAGCCGTTATCATAATGCCGGTTTCCGGGCCGTTCATTTGTGGACCCTGATCTGTCTGTCTCTGGGGATTCTGGGGGAAGACGAGCGGTTGCATCTGGGACCGGATCTGGCCGGGGTCGGGTTGCAGACCTGAATTTTTAGGAAAAACACGGGGGCGGGACATGCTGGTTGCCGAGCGGAAACCGTTTGACGACATCAAACACATGCTCAGAGATTACGCAAAGGTGCTTACGATTGGATGCGGCACCTGCACGGCGGTTTGTCGTGTTGGCGGAGAAGCGGAAACGGCGGTGTTGAATGCACAGCTGGATATGGCCTTTCGACTGGAGGGACGTTCCCTTGAGTTGGATGCCGTAACCGTTGAAAGACAATGTGATCCGGAATTTATCAGGCCGCTGACACTGCGGGTGGACAATAATGACGCCATACTGTCCATGGGTTGCGGTGCCGGTGTGCAGATGCTGGCGGACATGTTCCCGCATATTCCGGTGTTTCCGGCGCTCGACACCCGGTTTGTCGGAGTGTCCCGGGGGGGCGGGTGGTTCGAGGAGCGGTGCCGCTGCTGCGGTCACTGCATGCTGGGAATGACGGCGGGGATCTGTCCGGTGACCCGTTGCGCCAAGAAACTTTTGAACGGGCCGTGCGGGGGATCGTTTAGCGGCAGATGCGAAGTGAACCCGAATGTTCCCTGCGCCTGGCAGCTCATCTACGATCGACTCAAGTCTCAGAACCGGCTTGACCGTATGGAACAGATCGTGCCGCCCATGGAATGGACCGATTCGGTACCGGGCTCGATGGTAACCGCCGATCGAATCCTTGAAAAAACAAAAGGTGTCGAACCATGACGTATCGAAGCCGGTTGGAAGCGGTTCTGAAATCGGGAAAGTTTGCCGTTACGGCGGAACTCGGCCCACCGCGTGGAGCGGACGCCCGGAAAGTGAAAGAAAAAGCCGCCGGCCTCAAGACGGTAGTGGATGCCGTCAACGTGACGGATAATTCGGCGGCAGTGGTTCGAATGGCCGGTTGGGCGGCGTGTGCGATCCTGGTGCAGGAGGGACTGGAACCTGTTTTTCAGATGGTCTGTCGCGATCGAAACCGAATCGCTCTGCAAAGTGATCTGCTGGGTGCCGGCGCTCTGGGGATTCGCAATGTGCTCTGCCTTTCCGGCGATCATCCGGTATGCGGTGATCACCCCGGCGCAAGAGCCGTTTATGATATTGATTCCATTCAACAGCTTCAGATGACCCGACACGTGTGCGAATCGGGAAAACTGCTCTGTGGCCGGTCCGTATCGGTACCGCCGGACATGTTTGTCGGTGCGGTTGCCAATCCGTTTGCTTCTCCGGTGGAATGGCGGGTACCCCGGCTGACCAAGAAAATAAGGGCCGGAGCGGAATTTATTCAAACCCAGTGCGTATTTGATCCGGTTGGATTTCGGGACTGGCTGTGCCGGGTCCGGGATATGGGACTGACCGAAAAAGCGTTTGTCCTGGCCGGTGTGGTGCCGTTGGAAAGTGCGGCAATGGGGGAATACATGACTTCCCGGATCCCCGGGGTGGATATCCCGGATGAAGTGATGCGGCGAATGAAGTCCGTGAAAAAATCCGCACAGGCGGCCGAGGGAATTAAAATGGCGTGTGAGTTGATCGAGCAGTTCAAGGAGATGCCCGGTGTGTCGGGAATTCATCTGATGACGATCGGCCGGGAATACAAGGTCGCGGAGATTGTCGAGCGATCGGGAATCATGCCGGAAACCTTTCTATAACGTTCCCCTCCACGCCTGATTGAATAAATTGTCTCAAGCCAGGCGCTGAGGCATCAAGATACCGAAATTTAAAAGCCGTCATGCCTGCCCGGATGAAACACGTCGTCGGCGATTCAGGATATAATACGTCATTACCCCGAAAACACTCCCCAGCCCGTCCGCCAGAACATCCATAATGTCCGAATCCCGATGGGGAACGAACGCCTGATGAATTTCATCACTGATCCCGTAAACGCACGCCAGAAGAACGCTCACCCCGATCAGCAGGCGGATGTGATGCTTCAGCGGCAACGTGTTCAGCGCCCTGTAAAACAGGATGCCCAGGATCGCATAGGCCGTGAAATGAAGGAGTTTGTCAAGATTCGGCACGTTCGGGATATGCTGGGGAGCCGGATGGGCGGACATTACAAAAATGCCGATGCAGAACAGCACCAGCGGGAACCAGTACAGCGCCAAATGTTTGCACAAACGTTCCGTCATCTTTTTACCCGGTTTATAACTATTTGATTTAAAATTTGATTAATTCTCGCTCGAGGCGCAGCGGACGGTAAATATATTCGGCATAAAAAAAGTTTTTTTGACAGTCTTTAACGGATAAGGCGCTAAAAACCCGTGGTAGGCCGCCGCTTGCCGTACAGCACCCGGCAGGGGGCATTCTTGGTTACATGGGTGTTGAGTTTGTTGCACCACAGGGATTGAAACGTCCGGCAGCTTCCATCCAGTGCGTCCACACGGGCGAATTCCGCATGTTCACACCTCATGTCGCACCATTTGATTCGGTGGGTATGGATTCCGGCATTGTCATTATCGTTCATTGGAAAGGATCTCATCCATCGGGCTTGATTATATCTTCGACCACGTTTTTGCAGGCTCCGTCCCGCCCGTTCCCGGCTCCCCCGGATCACGCAATGTCGACCGCCGGGAACGGGCGGGACTCCGCAGTTAAATTTACGAAAATATGGCCGACGTTAGAACCAGGCCCCCATTCATCAGAGGTCGGTGTCAGATTGATCGAAAAACGGTCGTTGCCAGAAAACGGTTCCGGGGCTGAATCTATCATTCGGCCCCGGAACGCTTTATAATATTATTCTAACGTTAATCCGTGAAAAGGTCCAATTCGATTTTCTTTTCCCGGACGTTGGCCTGTACCTGTTTCAAAAATTCATCGTGGGATATGCCGTATTTGACGTGACCATCCAGTGTGCGCACCGAAAGGGTTCCCGCCTGTTTTTCCTTTTCCCCGATGGTGACGATCAGGGGGATTTTGTTCATCTGAGCGTCTCGGACCTTCTTGTTCAGACTTTCGGTCCGGTCGTCGGTTTCCGTCCGTATTCCCTGTGCTTCGAATTCCTGCTGAATTTCCCGGGCATATGGGGCCAGGCTGTCATTGATGGGGAGCAGACAGACCTGAACCGGTGTCAGCCACAAGGGGAATCTGCCGGCAAAATGTTCCACCAGAATGCCGAAAAAGCGTTCGATGGAACCGTAAATCACGCGGTGGATCATGATCGGCCGGTGCTTTTCGTTGTCCGCTCCGATATAGTTCAGGTCAAATCGCTCCGGGAGAGACATGTCCAGCTGAACGGTTCCGCATTGCCAGGTGCGGCCCAGGGCGTCCTTTATATGAACATCGATTTTTGGTCCGTAAAAGGCGCCGTCGCCTTCGTTAATCTTAAATTCTTTCCCGTAGGCAATCAGTGCGGATTTGAGTCCCTCGGTGGCGGTGGCCCATTGTTCATCGGAGCCAATGGATTTTTTCGGTCGGGTCGACAGCTCCAGGTGAAATCCAAGACCAAAGGTGCTGTAAATCCGATCCACCAGGTTGAGGACTCCCAGAATTTCCTGTTCGATCTGGTCCGGAGTCATGAAAATATGCGCATCATCCTGATGAAACGCCCGAACCCTGAACAGGCCCGAAAGTACGCCGCTGAGTTCGTGGCGGTGAACCAGGCCGATTTCTCCGGCCCGGATGGGAAGGTCCTTGTACGAGTGAGGCTTCATGTTGTACAGGATCATGCCGCCGGGACAGTTCATCGGTTTGATGGCGTATTGCACTTCATCCACCACGGTGGTGTACATGTTTTCCCGGTAGTTGTCCCAGTGGCCGCTGCGTTCCCAGAGACTGCGGTTGAGCATGATCGGGGTTTTGGTTTCCACATACCCGTCCGCCTTGTGTTCGGCTCTCCAGTAGGCCAGCAGCTGATTCCACATGACCATGCCGCGGGCATGGAAAAAGGCCATTCCCGGGGCTTCGTCATGAAAGCTGAACAAATCCAGGGCCGGCCCGATTTTTCGGTGGTCGCGTTTTCGGGCTTCTTCGAGAAGATGCAGATAGTCTTTGAGTTCTTTTTTGCTGAAAAACGCCGTGCCGTAAATTCTCTGAAGCTGGGCCTTGTCCGGGTCTGCGCGCCAGTAAGCGCCCGACACCTTCATTAATTTGATGGCTTTGATAAAACCGGTATGGGGCAGATGGGGACCCCGGCACAGATCCGTAAATCCGCCCTGTTGATACAGGGATATGGTGCCGTCTTCCAGATCGGAAATCAGCTCCAGTTTATACGGTTCGTCTTTAAAAAAATCCAATGCCCGGCTTTTTGAGATTTCTTTGCGGATAAACGGGGTTTTGGCTTTGATAATCTTTTTGATTTCCGCTTCAATCCGGGGGAAATCCTCTTCGGAAACCGGCGGCATGTCGATATCGTAATAAAATCCGTCTTCCACGACCGGGCCGATGGTCAGTCGGGCGTCGGCATACAGGTTCTGGACGGCTTCGGCCATCACGTGGGCTGCGCTGTGGCGGAGTATCTCCAGTGCTTCCGGATCATGCGTCGTGATCAGTTTCACGGAAGCATTTTCGGTGACAGGCGTGTTCAAATCCAGCAGCCTGCCGTTGATTTCCATGGCCACGCATGTGCGGGCAAATCCGTCGGAAATGCTTCCGGCGATGTCCAAACCGGTCGGAATTGTCTGAAAACTCTTTATGTTACCATCAGGAAGTGTTATGTTAATCATTATTAACTCACCTAAAATTATGTTATGCGTTACACGGTTATTTTACTTGCGGGTGCGCGTTATTTTTAATTATACAAAGTATTTATTCTTAGGTGAAATCATCTTTCGGGTCAAGAGAAAAAATGAACACATATACTGAAGCGCCTTATCGATATGTAACGACATTGAATGAATTGAAAACCGTAGCCGCTGAATTCGAAAATGCGAGCGCTGTCGGCGTGGATCTCGAAGCCGATTCCATGTACCATTACCGGGAAAAGGTCTGTCTGATACAGATGGCGACCGATCGGCTGAACGTGGTGATCGATCCTCTGGTGATCGACGACCTGTCATCCCTGGAGCCCGTGTTTTCCCGCAGTGATATCCGCAAAGTCTTTCACGGCGCGGATTATGATGTCCGGTCTCTGTACAGGGATTTTAATATAGAAATCAATAATCTGTTTGACACTCAACTGGCTTCACGGTTTCTCGGAATCGAGGAAACAGGCCTGGAGGCGGTTATAAAGCAGCGTTTTGGGAAAACACTGGACAAACGATTTCAGAAAAAAAACTGGTCCCTTCGACCGCTGCCGGATGAAATGATTCAATATGCAGCGGAAGATGTGATTTATCTGATCGATCTGGCACAGATGCTGGAAGCGGAACTGAAAGAAAAAGAGCGCCTGGAATGGGTGATGGAAGAATGCCGCCTGCTGACCGGAGTCCGGCCGGCCGAACAGAACGGTGAACCACTCTATATAAAATGCAAGGGCGCGGGAAAGCTGGACCGGCGTTCTCTGGCGGTTCTCGAAGGTCTGCTGCAATACCGGCAAACGGTAGCCGAACGAAAAGACCGTCCATTGTTCAAAATTATCAGCAACGGAGCGTTGTTGAATATCGCCCGCTGTATGCCCGTTACCATGGATCAGTTGAAAACGTTGTGCGGAGTGAGTGCTAAACAGGTCCAGATGTATGGAAAACCCCTGTTGCGCATTACGGCAAGAGCTCTGGAGATCCCCGTGAACCAGTTGCCGGTGTATCCGCATAAAAAGGCTCCCGTACCGGAACCGGGGGTCGCTGCCCGTATGAAGGTCTTGAAGTCATATCGAAACCGTCTGGCCGATCAACTCTGCATGGATCCACCTCTTCTCTGCAATAAATCATTATTGGCGGCCATTGCCGTAAAAAAACCGGCCAATGTACGGGAACTGGCTTCCATAGACGAGATCAAACACTGGCAGGTGGATGTTTTTGGAAATAAAATGGTATCCCTTTTAGGGGACATGGGGACGAAAGGTTCTACAGCCGGGACGCGAAAAGCGTCCGGAGGGATCGGCGGTCCGACAACGGGCCTCAGGGCGGGATACGTATGAAAAAGAGGGTACACGGATCCATCAGCTGAAGGAGAAACCGTTATGGCCTTTAAGGAAAATCTGCTGAAAAAAATAAAAATCAAGCAGATGGCTCAAAAAGTCATTTTATCAATCGGTCCACCGGAAAGCGGGAAAAAGGTGGACAAGACCACCATGCGGGAAATTCTGGCACTGGGCCCGTATGCGTATCGAAAAGAACGGGATCTGGACCTGTATGTTCACGAGGAAAATACGGAAACACCTATGATCCTGGTTCTGGACAATGATCTGCCGTTTTACCGTACAACGCCCGACGATGTGGTGTTGCGAAAAAGCCCCACGATCAGGGAAATGGTCAGTATCCGCAATGTGATAAAGATTTTGAATGATGCCGATGTGGTAGTGAGTAAAAAAGAAGCCTCCGTTGAAACCGTCAAAAACGAATGTATCCGTCAACTGGATTTGCGGTTTGAAAAGGCCGATCTGGATCAGATAGCCGAAGACGGTCGGATTGACCTGAAACTTGAAGATTCAGACGGTGTGATTTTATGCCTTTCCATGTTTGCGGAACTTCTGGGGTTTGAGTCCCCGCCTTTTCCGTTTAAGATGAAATATTATGAAATTTGGGGCAAACTGTCCCGGAATGAAGCCGGGAATCTGTTGTTTGGTCCTGCCGTCATTTACAGCCTGGCCGATAACAACCTGCGTCTGATGGCGGAAACCATAGACGGCACAGACAAGGCCCGACTGCAATTTTATAAAAATATAGTGTCCGGAAGGCAAGCCGCCGCAATGAACGGTGAGGAAGTGCTGAACTATCTGGAAAAACTGATACTCCGTGGTGCCGGTTAACGTTTGTTTGGCCTTTTTCGTTCAGCCTGTCGGGCTTTAAAGGCCGCTCGGAAATACTTTATACGATTCCTTGTGCCTTTGATAGCCTTCAAAGACGAACAGGTAAGCGAACATGCAAGATTTCGAAAATCTCGCACTATCTCCGTGAAATCATTTCCAGCCGAATAATCCTGCCCGGGAGGATATTACATGTCAGTGGGGTATCTTCCCGATGAAATAAACGTTTCCCCTATGGACAAAGCCGCAGGAAATCGGAATAATGAATTGTGTCGAAGCAAAAGCTCCCAATGCCCGTGATCCGCAAGTCGATTTAAAATAAATTTCCTTTAATTTCAAGTATATTGAAGTTCGGGGCAATGCCCGCGTGTGAGATGAAATTTTTCGACCATCTGAAACTGTATTATTTTTTCGTCGGTTGTATGGCGGGAACATCTCCCGGCATGTCGATTCAAATCCGTCAATTGAAAACAGAGTAACAGAGTTCATCCGAAAAGGAGACAGCGAAAAATGGCATCTAATTTCAAGATTTTTACGCATCGCGGAAACGATGCCCTGCATTTGAAATTGGCGGGTGATTTTGATGGTTCTTCGGCATGTGAGTTGTTTAACGTCTTGAAAGAAAATGGGAATTCTGCATGTCGGATCATTATTCATACGAATGATTTAAAAAGCGTCATTCCGTTTGGGAGGGAGATTTTTAAAAAAAATCTCGGTTATCTCAACGGCATGTCCAGGCGTTTGCATTTTCAAGGAAAAAATTCATATCTTATATTTCCGGAAAATAATTCTGCGAAATCAATGCCACACCATTCATTCCGTCCGGCACTTGAAAACCGCCGTGAAACACAGCTTAATAAGTCCGATGTGACAACCCTCTGACGAATGATTAAATTGATGGGACCAGAAATGAATAACATCATCGTGGAAAAATCGAATCATGTTGCCGGGGTCCTTTTCCAAAGACTTCTCGGACGGAATTTGACCCCGATCGAAGTGAGGAGACTGATCCGGGACGTTCAAATTATCATTTTCAATGATGGGAGCATAGGTGCGGAAGCGGTGAATACCAAACTGACACGCTTAGGCTGGCGCGACCGAGTCCTTGACAGCTTTTGTTTTGAACTTATTCTGTATCTGTATGAAAATCGGGAAGGTTCTGATTCTAAAGTTTTTCATTAAAATATCATCGGGATCGTATCAGATGCTTTTCGGCGTTTTTTCCGAAAAGACAAATTAGATGATGTAATTTGTCTTTGTCGCGGCCCCTTGTTTTTTTCTCAATCCCAACGAGCAATCTCCCCTTTCCGCGAAATTTCTTTGTTCAGATTTCCCGTATGACATTACTTTTTCTCGAATAAAGCCCTGAGGTATAAAAGTTGAGTGTGCCGGACAAATCAAATGACTCTATAGACTTGTTCAGGGGGTAAATGGCGTTTGTATATGATTTTAGCACGGACTGAATTTAAATGAATACGAATTATCTGTTGACTATCTTTTACTTTATGGTATTAATTAAAAAAACTGACGACTCTGTTAAAATCGCATTCTGGTTTTGTATGTTTCTTTTCGTTCAGCTCAGGGTCTTCGATACGATTTTTTATGCTTTGAGGCGATCGTGCGTTTTATCGGAAATTCATTGAGTTGCCATTCGGCAAGTAATGTCTGATTTTTACCCGCAGGGTCCGGATCATAAATTATTTTCTCTTCGCGTTGAACTCTGTCTCTGCATATAGTATCGTTAAGACGGTCGCCGACAATTTTTATCAGATCAGCCCATTTTCCCCGGATTAATTTTGTTGTCATAATCGTTATGAGGAAACTATCGTGGGTCCCAAAAAAACAGTGCTTTTAATAGATGATCATCCGCTTTTCAGGGAAGGCTTGAAAGCCATTATTGGACGGGATGAAAAGTTTGAAGTGGTGGCGGAAGCCAAAAATGGTCGTCAGGGGCTTCACTTGGCCAAAAAACACAAACCGGATCTTGCCGTCGTGGACATTTCATTGCCGGATAAAAACGGTATTCAGTTGACCCTTGAAATGCGAAAACTGATGCCGAAAATCCGGGTGATGATCGTCAGCATGCATTCCAAAATTGATTATATCGCCGAAGCGTTCCAGGCAGGGGCTACAGGTTATGTCGTCAAGGAATCCGCATCTGAGAGGCTTTTGCAGGGACTGGAGGCGGTCGCAAATGATGAATATTTTCTTGACAGCTCGGTTTCTCACGAAGTTGTCGAGAATCTGATGAATTTACCCAGACGGGAAACAAAGATCACCAATGGCGCGTACGGTACCCTGACGGCCAGGGAACAGGAGGTCATGCGCTATCTGGCCGAAGGTATATCCACCAAAGAAGTTGCAGAGAAACTCTACATCAGCCCGAAGACCGTGGAAAACCACCGGGCAAATATCATGAATAAGCTGGGGCTTCACAGTTCGATGGAATTGGTGAGATATGCGGCAAAACTCGGGCTGATTGATGTGGACCTCTGGAAAGGGTAAACCGTTTCGATACGGCACATACCATCACAATACGGCCGGCAAACAGGACGCTTTCTTATTTGATTTGTCGGCACGGTTCTTTTCGAGTTGACAGCCCCATACCATTTTTTTAAGATAAAAATAATCAGACGCCGGACCTCATCTGTTCAGGCGAATTTATTTTTTCTGAACGATTTCGGCCTCATGGACAGGCCGCTGTCCATACATCGAGAGTTGTGTTTTTTCATTGCCTGACGTTTTTCAGTATCACTTTCCATTAATAAAACATGCCGAAACGATTTGCATTTTCAGGGTGTTTTTTTGTGCAAAAAGGGCCTCTGATAGGTCTTTTGCCGTACTGAACGATACGGTGTCGGCCATTTGCCAACCCATGAAATCACGCTGTGACGGCAAAATTTTAATCCCTTGAAAATTTATAATTTAATTGTTTTCCTGAATTCTTCAAGCTGTATTTTTTGCGTAAAATTTCCGGACCTGTCGAACTTGAAAAGATAATGTTGATTTCGGACGGATACCGGCAAAGGATGGGGCCATGAATGATTCCGAAGCTATCCGGCAGACGCCTGAACCCGGATCCCATAATCTGATGTTCCGGGGGGATACGATTACATTCACGCTGGTGCTTCCGGTCGCTGAAAGGGGCAGTGCCTGGCTTCGAACCAATATCGGCCACAACGAAATCCGTTGCCGTGAAATCATCCGAAACATTCGATACGATGAAACCCCGCTGGGTCGCGACTGGTTTGACATTCCGCTGACGCGCGAGGATGCGCATCGTTTTCAGGTGACCCTGCCTTTATGTGAAGTGGGGCATTTCGAGGCCAAATGCTTTTTCTTAAGCGATGGTCAACCCGGTCCCATATGGCCGCAGGGGGCCAATACCGTTATCAATGTCGAACCCGCGGATACCTGTTGCGCCAATATTATTTATAACGCGTTTGTGCGCCAGTTCGGTCCTGCGAAGGCAGACGGTTCCCAATCCTCTGACGATGACACCATCCGTAATCTGGACGGCAGGGGATTTACCGTGATTCCTCCTTCCGGAACGTTCAGGGATTTCATCCGCGAAATTGATTTTATCATCGGAGAGCTGGGGTGCAGATTCATCCAGCTGCTGCCGATTCACCCCACTCCCACCACGTATGCACGAATGGGGCGATTCGGAAGTCCATACGCCGCATTGAGTTTTACGGCGGTCGATCCGGCCCTGGCGGAGTTTGATCCGAAAGCAACCCCGCTGGAACAATTCGAAGAACTGGTGGACGCCGTTCATGAACGAAATGCCCGGATTATTCTGGATCTTGCCGTCAACCACACGGGGTGGGCCGCCGGATTACATGAAACGCATCCGCAGTGGCTGGCAAGAGATGCAGAGGGGCGCATTGAAGTTCCGGGCGCATGGGGGATCGTCTGGGAAGATCTGACCCGTCTGGATTACACACACACGGATTTATGGCAATACATGGCGGACGTGTTTCTGACCTGGTGCAGACGGGGCGTTGACGGATTCCGGTGTGACGCCGGGTATATGATTCCCGTGGCTGCGTGGAAATATATCCTTGCGGTGGTTCGCGAACAGTACCCGGGCACGATTTTTTTTCTGGAGGGACTGGGCGGCAAACTGACGACGACACGGGATATATTAAATGTCGCAAATTTCAACTGGGCGTATTCCGAGTTGTTCCAGCATTACGACCGGCACCAGATCGAGCGATATCTTCCGGAAGCCATGAAGATTTCTTACGGCGAGGGTGTCATGGTGCATTATTGCGAAACCCATGACAATCCACGACTGGCTGCCCGTTCAAAGACCTGGGCCAAAATGCGGACCGCGTTGTGCGCGCTGTTTTCTCATTACGGAGGATTTGGATTTTCCAACGGGGTGGAGTGGTTTGCAGAGGAGAAAATTGACGTGCACGGTTCGCCTTCACTGAACTGGGGGGCGTCCGTCAATCAGGTGTATCACATCCGACGCCTGGGAATTCTGCTGAAGACGCATCCGGCGTTTCAGGACCAGACCCGTCTTGAACTGGTTTCAACGAACGGCGGAAACTGTATTGCCATGCTTCGGCATCATATTCCAACCGGAAAGCGGCTTCTGGCGGTCGTGAACCTGGATGAGAAGACCGAAAATATTGCCGAATGGAATGGCCGGCAGTTCGGAAAGAAACGCTCGTTCGTATGGGACCTGATCACGGAAGAGCCCATACCGGTCGAATGGGAAGAAAATATGGGAAAAGTTCTGCTGGCTCCGGGGCAGGCTCTGTGCCTGACGGCCGATGCGGCCGACCTTGCCTGCCTGGAGCATTCTGCGCCGCGCGCCTTTGCGCTTCCGGAACGAATCATATGCCAGCGTTCGAAAGCTGCCGCACTGGAGGTGTGGAGATTCTATCATGGAATAAGTGCGCTGAGGGACTTTGATGTGGACCGGGCAGGGGACGAGCTGTTAACAGATCCGGTGGCCTTCTGCCGCAACATGAATATCGGCGGCGATGAATCCCGGGTTGTCACCTGGACATGGCCCCGGGATTTAAACCGGCAGGTGATGGTTCCTCCGGAGTGCTTTCTGCTGGTGCGCTCGGACGTATCGTTTTGTGCGGCCGTAACCGATCAGGAGCGCGTGGTGTATCGGGATAGAAGCCTGCCCTGCCGGGACGGAACGTTTTTTGTCCTGTTTTCTCCCATCGAAAGCAAACCATATCACAAGGAATATACGTTAAAACTGACGGCGTACACATCCGGTCGAAGCCGCCGGGAAACGGCTCATCTGGTGTATCTGTCACGACCGCAGGCGACTGTTGTCAATACGATGTTTCACCGGTCGGAACTCCTGCGGCATCCGTTTTTGATGCTGGGTACCAACCAGCGTGGGGGGATGATGCGAATTCCGGCGTCGTGGGGCACTCTGGACAGCCGGTATGACGCCGTTCTGGCGGCCAATATGCACCCCGACAGCCCGGAGGACCGCTGGATCATGTTCGCGCGGTGCAGGGTCTGGCTGGTATACCAGGGGTATTCCCAGGAACTGAGTATCGACTGCCTGGACGCATATGGGTTTGACTATGGTTCGGCGGGGTACTGGCGGTTTCACGTGCCGACCGGGCAGGGGCAGCATGTCCGGTTTCTTATCAAAGCCGGAATGGTATCCGGGGAGAACGAGGTTCGGATACAATTTTATCGGTTCCCGTCAGAAGAGGGCGGTCTCCCGGATGCCAAAAAAGTTCAGCTGATATTGCGTCCGGATATCGAAAACCGCAACTTTCATGAACCCACCAAAGCCTTTACCGGTCCCGAACAGGCGTGGCCGGATGCATTTGAATTCAGCAGGAATGGATTTTTATTTATTCCGGATGCCGAACATTGTCTCGAGGTCGGCCTGTCGACCGGAGATTTTATACCGGAACCTGAATGGACTTACATGGTCTATCGTTCCGGAGAAGCGGAACGGGGACTGGACCCGCATTCGGATCTGTTCAGCCCCGGTTATTTTTCCGCTCGGCTGGCAGGCGGACAGATCGCGGAATTGACGGCCGAAATAAGTCGGCCGAAAGACGCTCGTCGCCGGCGTAACAGACCGCCGGCAACAGCGGCGGTTTTTCCCGATACCCCGCCGGACGTGCAGAATATGGAATGCGCATTGCGTTATATGCTGGATCATTATGTGGTGAACAGACAACAGGGAAAAACCGTGATCGCTGGCTATCCCTGGTTTCTGGACTGGGGACGCGACAGTCTGATTTTTGCAAGGGGCTTGATCGCCGCCGGCAGAAGGGAAGATGTCAGGTCGATCGTCAAACAATTTGCACGGTTTGAGTCAAACGGAACGCTTCCGAATATGATTCGCGGCCGGGACGCTTCCAACCGGGACACGTCAGATGCCCCTTTATGGTTTATCCGGGTATGCGCTGAGCTGGTTCGCGCTGAAAATGATGAAGCGTTTCTGGATGAGGCGTGCGGTGACCGACGCATTCGTGATGTTGTGCTGTCCATTGCACAATCTTACTTGGACGGAACTCCCAATGGTATTCGTATGGATTCGGAATCGTGCCTTATTTACAGCCCGCCGCATTTTACGTGGATGGATACCAATTATCCGGCCGGTACGCCGCGAGAGGGGTATCCCATTGAAATTCAGGCACTCTGGTATTCGGCCCTGGTTTTTATCGCAAACATGCAGATGCGTGACGACAGGAACCGGCGGGAATGGGGAAAAACGGCCCGTCATGTTCATTCATCCATACGGGAACTGTTCCGGCTTGATGAGGAAGGGTATTTATCCGATTGTATTCATGCGGGTACAGGGCAACCGGCACGGGCGTCCGGAGCCGATGACGCGCTTCGGCCCAATCAGTTGCTGGCCGTTACTCTGGGGGCGGTTACGGATGTGGACATGTGTCGTAAAATTGTCGATGCCTGTGAGGAACTTCTGGTGCCGGGAGCTGTCAGAAGCCTGGCAGATCGGCCGGTTCGCCGACGTCTGCCGATCGTTTATCACGGGGAATTGTTAAATGACCCTCATTATCCGTATCAGGGGACCTATGCGGGTGATGAAGATACCCGGAGAAAACCGGCGTATCACAACGGAACGGCCTGGACCTGGCTGTTCCCTTCATATTGTGAGGCCTATGTCAATGCCTATGGAGAGTCTGCCGTACAAACCGCTATGGCGCTGCTTGCCGCCGGCACGCGCATTATTAATGCCGGTTGTACCGGTCATGTGCCGGAAATACTGGACGGTAATTATCCTCACAGGCAACGCGGTTGTGATGCTCAGGCATGGGGCGCGAGTGAGTTTTATCGAGTGTGGAAGATGCTTGTACCGGATTGACAAATGAACCACTACGCATACCGAGGAAAACATCATGAGCTTTTATCAAACGTATCAGATTTTTCCTGCAATTCCGGATGAATTGATATTTTTAGAGACTCTTTCACGTAATTTGTGGTGGAGCTGGAATCATGATGCCAGGGAGCTTTTTCGACGCATTGCCCCGAGACTGTGGGAAAAGGCGCAACGAAATCCTATTGTGTTTCTGACCTATATCGATCAGAAACGCTATGAAGAGCTGGCCGGGGACGACAGCTTTCTGGCGCACCAGCAGCGGGTCCGGGAACGATTTGAAAAAGAAATTCTGAAGGATGTCGAAACGCAGGAATCAGAATTTGCCTCTGATGACCTGATCGCGTATTTTTCCATGGAATTCGGGCTTCATGAAAGCATTCCGCTGTTTGCCGATGGGCTGGGAATGCTGGCGGGAGATCATCTTAAAGCGGCATCGTGCCTTAAGGTTCCACTGGTGGGCGTGGGGCTCCTTTACCGGCAGGGCTATTTCCGCCAGTTTTTGAACCATGAGGGATGGCAGCAGGAGGATTATCCGGAAGTCAGCATGTATCATCTTCCAGTCGAAAGAACATGCGACGCATCCGGGAAGGGTATCCGGGTTACGGTAGCAGGTCCGAATGGAGATATTATCGCTGAAGTATGGAAACTGATGGTGGGGCGTATTCCGCTCTATCTGCTCGATACCAATCTGCCGGAAAACTCTCAGCAGATCCGGAGTATTACCGCCAGATTGTATGACGGCGATCCCCGGACCCGGCTGGCCCAGGAGGTGCTGCTGGGGATCGGCGGCATGAGGGCCCTGAAGGCCCTGGGAATAGATCCGACGGTATGTCACATGAATGAAGGGCACTCGGCTTTCTGCAGCATCGAGCGGATTGCCCGGGCTCGATCCGAATATGGTATGGACCTGAAAACGGCCTTGGAATTTGTTCCCAGGACCACCGTGTTTACGACGCATACCCCGGTGGCCGCAGGGCACGATGAATTCCCCGTGGATATGGTGAAACCCTATATACAGCCGTTTGAAGAAAATCTGGGAATCAGTGACAGTGAAATCGTGTCATGGGGGCAACCGGTGAGGTCGGATTCGTCCGGACCGGTTTCCATGTTTGTGCTGGGATTGAGAATGGCTCAGTACTGCAACGGCGTCAGCGAGCTGCATGGAAAGACCGCCAGAAAAATGTGGTCACATGTCTGGCCGAACTGGCCTGAGGACGAGGTCCCCATCACGCATGTCACAAACGGCGTGCACGTGCCTTCGTGGGTTTCTCCTGAAAATGCCATGCTGTTCGAGAAATATCTGGGCCCGGAATGGCCGGTTACCTTCTGGGCGCCAAAGACCATCGACCGGATCGATGAAATTTATGATGAAGAGCTGTGGCGGGCGCACGAGATGAGTCGCGCCCGTATGATTCGTGACTGCCGGAAGCTGATGAGCCGGCAGTACGGCCGGCGAAACGCTCCCAGGAAAATCATGAGAGAGGTGGAATCCGTTCTGGATCAGGATGTATTGACCATCGCGTTTGCCAGAAGGTTCGCGACATACAAACGGGCGGTACTGCTGCTGAAAGATCCGGATCGTCTGGAAGCCGTGATCAACTGCAAAGATATGCCGATTCAGTTTGTTTTTGCGGGGAAAGCACACCCCAAGGACCATGAAGGCAAGGAAATGATTCGAAGAATTTTTCAGTTTGCCAGACGGGTCGGCGTGCGGCACCGCGTGATTTTTATTGAAAATTACGATGCCTATATTGCAAGGCTGCTGGTCCAGGGAGCGGACGTGTGGCTGAATTTGCCGCGTCGTCCCCTGGAGGCCTGTGGGACATCGGGTATCAAGGCCGCGCTGAACGGAGTGCTCAACGTCAGCGTTCTGGATGGATGGTGGTGCGAGGGCTATGACGAAACCAGGGGATGGAAAGTCGGCAGCGGCGAAGTGTATCATGACACCCAGTATCAGGATGCCGTGGAAAGTCAGGCTTTGTTCAATGTGTTGGAAAACGACGTAATTCCCTGTTTTTATGAAAGAGAAAGCGGCGATATCCCGGCCCGGTGGTTGCATATGATGAAAGCGTCCATGAAAATGGTGCTTCGGGAGTTTGCCAGCAGCCGTATGGTAGCCGAATACCGGGACCGGTTTTATTACCCGTGCGTACGAAGATCCCGGGAACTTCTGGATGAAAATGCAGTAGAATTAAAACGTCTGACCCGGCAACTGGAACGGCTGAAAAAACTCTGGAGCAGTATCCGCGTGAGTTTGCCGCTCCGGGGAGAGGAGGGCCCGTACCGGGTGGGAGAATATTTTCCGGTTACGGCGCATGTGTATCTGGGGGAGTTGCTGCCGGAAGAAGTGGACATCGAATTTTATCACGGTTTCGTAAAGTCCGTGGAAGAGATATCCGATGGCGAGATTATCCCGATGACCGTTGCCGAAGCCCGGGGAAGCGGTCACTATCTGTATTCATGTCGTGTCACATGCAGGACTGCCGGCCGGTACGGGTATACGGTACGGGTCAGGGCCTGCGGGGATGAATGGATCCGTACGGAACCCGAATTCATTACATGGGCCTGAGGGTCGCAAATTTTTCATATGTTTACACCGTCCGTTTCGCCTGGCTCCCCCGAGGCTCAGATAGCGCAGAGAAAAAATCCTCCCAACTTTTTCTGCTTCTTGAGCAAATCGGGTGGTGTGGATATTCAGCGCCAATAACGAATACATGCTTTACAAGGGAACTGCCCGTTTTTGAACAGGGGTGGCAACGTTACGGAACAAATGCGCGGATGAATATTTTCAGACGCGGCATCAAACAAATAAGGCGGAAATCCAAATGATCAGACGTAGAAATCCTCGAATATTGATTGTAACTCCGGAAGTAACGTATCTGCCGAAAGGGATGGGGAATATGGCCAACGGCCTGACGGCCAAAGCCGGCGGGCTGGCAGATGTCTCAGCCGCACTGGTCAGTGCGTTGTTCAACCAGGGTGCTGATGTGCATGTGGCTCTGCCGGATTATCGGGCCCTTTTCAATGTGCCGTTTGCACCGATTTTTAAAAAGGAATTTGATACCATTACGAGTTCAATGCCGGAGGACCGGATACATCTGGCCGAGGATCGGGCGTTTTTTTATCGGGAGAGTATTTATTCCAACTACGAGGAAGAAAATTCAAAGATTGCTTTGGCGTTTCAGAGAGAGGTCCTGAACAATATTATCCCCAAGGTCCGTCCGGATCTGATTCACTGCAATGACTGGATGACGGGGCTGATACCGGCCATGTCGAGACAATTGGGCATTCCCTGCCTGTTTACCATTCATAATATCCATACGGACAAGAATACGCTTTCCTACATTGAAGATCGGGGAATCGATGCGGCCGCTTTCTGGCAGCATCTGTTTTATGAACGCATGCCGGGTAATTATGAGGAAACCCGCGACGGCAATCGAGTGGATTCATTGGTCAGCGGTGTGTTTTCCGCGCATTATGTCAATACCGTGAGCCACACGTTTTTGCTGGAAGTGGTGGAAGGGCGACATGATTTCATGGCCCGGCCCTTAAAGGAAGAGCTGGCGCAGAAATGGTGTTCGGGATGTGCCGTAGGCATTTTGAACAGCCCGGACCCGTCGTTTAATCCGGTGTCGGATTCAGCATTGGTTCGCCCGTATGGAGCGCATGATCATGCGGCGGCAAAAAGAGAAAATAAACTGTTTCTTCAGAAGTCTCTCGGGCTGGTTCAGGATTCCGAAGCACCGATGTTTTTCTGGCCGTCGCGTCTGGATCGAGTTCAAAAAGGCTGCCAGTTGCTGGCCGATATCCTCTATGATGTCGTTTCATCCTATTGGGACCGCAACCTCCAGATCGTATTTGTCGCCAATGGCGACTTTTTTTCGCATTTCAAGGAAATTATCGAGCAGCATCAGTTTTACAATCGGGTCGCTATCAGCGGTTTTGACGAGAAACTGTCCCGGTTGGCGTATGGTGCTTCGGATTTTCTGCTGATGCCTTCATCGTTTGAACCCTGTGGCCTGCCCCAGATGATCGGGCCGATCTACGGATGCCTCCCGGTGGCGCACGATACGGGCGGTATTCATGATACGGTGGTGGATCTGGATGTGGATCGCGACCAGGGAAACGGATTTTTATTCAATACATTTGTATCGGACGGGCTGCTCTGGGCCATTCGACAGGCCATGCAATTCCATGCACTGCCGGAGGTCATGAAAACCCGGCAAATCGAACGGATCATGACCGAGGGTATTGAGAAAAACAATTATTCGGTAACCGCCCGAAAATATATCGATTTGTATGAGAAGATGCTCCAGCGGCCCCTTACGATTTCGATGTGATCCGTCTTTGGATATTGCATAAACGTTTTTGAGGAAATTCAATTGAAATCTTGTCGTCGTGCGTTACCTGAAATAGTGGAAGGTGATCCGTATCTGCGGCCTTATGCCGGGTCGATCAGGAGACGGACCGACACAGCCTGCCGGTTGGAGCGAAGGTTGACGCAGGAGCGGATGTCTCTGGCGGATTTTTCATCCGGACATGAGTATTTCGGTCTCCATCTGCGAAATCGTGAATGGGTTTTCCGGGAATGGGCTCCGAACGCTGTGAGCATATGCTGGGTCGGAAATATGACGGGCTGGCAGGAGAAAAAGGATTTTTTTCTGAAAAAAATTTCGGATGACGGGGTGTGGGAAATTCGATTTCCGTTTCATAAACTGGCACATCAGGATCTGTATCGGCTTCGGATTTATTGGCCGGGAGGCGGGGGGGATCGAATTCCGGCATATGCCCGGCGGGTGATTCAAGATCCGGTGACAAAGATTTTCAATGCGCAGGTATGGTGCCCCGAATCAGAATATCGATGGAAATATCCGGATTTTCGATGCGTATCGGAGCCGTTGCTGATTTATGAGGCCCATGTCGGCATGGCTCAGGAATCCGAAGGGATAGGTTCTTACGATGAATTTACCCGGAATGTTCTGCCACGCGTTAAAATGGCCGGCTATAATACCCTTCAACTGATGGCCGTTTGTGAACATCCTTATTATGGCTCGTTCGGCTATCACGTATCCAGTTTTTTTGCGGCGTCTTCCCGCTTTGGAACTCCGGAACAGTTGAAAAAACTGATCGATACCGCTCACGGCGAAGGTATCCGCGTGATCATGGATCTGGTCCATTCGCATGCGGTGTCCAACGAGGTCGAGGGGCTCAGTTGCTTTGACGGCACCCGATACCAGTATTTTCACCACGGTTCCCGGGGAGTTCATTCTGCCTGGGATTCGCTTTGTTTCGATTACGGAAAACCCCAGGTGCTTCATTTCCTTCTGTCCAATTGCCGGTACTGGCTGGACGAATTCCGGTTTGACGGGTTTCGTTTCGACGGGATCACCAGTATGATGTACCATCATCACGGCCTCGGAAACGCGTTTGTGTCATATGAACAGTACTTTGACGACAGTGTGGATGAAGACGCTCTGGCGTATTTGACGCTGGCCAATCAATTGATTCATGATGTCAGGGCGGACGCCGTGACCATCGCCGAAGATATCAGCGGCATGCCGGGTCTGGCGGTTCCCCGGTCACGGGGAGGAACAGGGTTCGATTATCGTTTCGCCATGGGTATCGCCGACTATTGGACCCGACTGGTAAAGGAGGTCCGGGACGAGCACTGGCCCACGGGATATTTGTGGTATGAGCTGACCAATCGAAGAAAAGATGAAAAAACCATAAGTTATGCGGAGTCGCACGACCAGGCGCTGGTCGGGGACAAAACGCTGATCTTTCGTCTCGTGGATTCCGATATGTATCAGGATATGCATGTGTCGAGCCGTAATATCAAGGTAGATCGAGGGATGGCGCTTCATAAGCTGGTCCGTTTCATTACCCTGGCAACCGCCGGCAACGGGTACCTGAATTTTATGGGCAATGAGTTCGGACATCCCGAATGGATTGATTTCCCACGCGAGGGAAATAACTGGTCCTATCATTATGCCCGGCGACAATGGCATCTGGTCGACGACCCGGATTTGAAATACGGTTTACTGGGGCGTTTTGACAAGGACATGCTTCGATTGATTGCGGAGTATGATATCCTGCGCTTTTCGTCCATGAACCTGCTTCACGAACATGCGAACGATAAAATAATCGCTTTTGAAAGGGGGGGGCTGTTGTTCGTTTTTAATTTTCATCCGGTAACATCTCATGTGGATTATCGGATCGAGTCTCCCCCGGGGACCTGGCAAATGATTTTTCACAGCGACGATGTCAAGTATGGCGGGCACGGGCGTCTGACGGCCGGTCAATATCATCACACCACAGCCTACAGCTCCCTGGGGCGGTCCCGACAGGCTCTCAGCCTTTACCTTCCTACCCGCACCGCGATAGTGCTGAACCCCGTGCCACCGACCGCTTGTCAAGTCTGATCATTTGCTCCAACGGTCGTGATTTACACCCGTTCCGGGAAATATCCTCATTTTTAAATTATACTTTATTCAGTGAAGGCCATCGGCATATAGGGGATTTGCGGGCCGACTCAGGATAATATCCTGATAATCAGGGGTTTTACTCATAAAAATGAAGGGTTCATTCTATGGACAATTATAATGAAAAATGAAATTAATGTATCATGATTCATTCCTTTTAGAAATTAGATTCACCTCATTTTATCCCACGTCATTTTACTTAAAATTTCTCAAAAGTTGATTAAAGGAGGAATTATGATTTCTTCGCCTTGTAAAAACTGCCCCAACAGGCATCTTCCCAAGGATGTATGTTCCAGGAATTGCAAATTACTCCATTCGGTTCAGGAATTTCAGATTACGGCAAAAGAAGGCGGGGTGTCGCCCGCCATTGATTATGCGGAAGAAACACGGTTCAGCATTCGCCTGACGCCGCAGCAGATTTTTGGCGCATTCTGACTTACGAAAGATTTTTTGTCATTCCTGAATACATTTCATCAAGATTTTTGAACTTCCGGTTCGGCACCGGTGCCTTGGTTTGCAACCTGTACATTTCTGCCGATCATGAGTGTGCAGAATTTCGTAACACATCCTTTCCCTTGTAAAGATTGAAGCCGTTATTTTGTGCCGGGATTGTTGCAGAAGATCCCCGCACATATCGGTGCCTTATTCTGTCGTTTCGGGCATTGAAATTCGTGCCTTATCCATTAAAGACCGTCAAAAAAACAAGAGAGACATCTTTTAGATGAGTTGGAAAAGCAGGGCCGGTCCGGGCTCTGCTTTTTTGTTTTTCGGGATGTTTTTCGTCCGCTTCGGGCCGCTTGTTGTTTTGACGGAATGATGGTATGAATTTCAGTCAAGAACGAGGCGAAAAAAATGCCGTTTTTCTCAGCGTCTCGATCGAAGCGGGTGGTGTGGTTATTTCACGGGCCTGAAAATAAACCGGCGAAATATGTGCCCATTACATGAGACATTATCGGGAGTCGTATAATGACGAATACGGGAAGTGCGGGAATTAAAAGGCTGGACGCGTTGATTCTGTTGAAAAGTTATTTAAAAAATGAAAAAATGATTTCGCATAGTCTGGCCTCGGAAGCAATCATGCACGCGTTGGCGACAAAACTGGGTGAAGATGAAAATGCCTGGGGGATTGCCGGCTTGCTGCACGATCTGGATTATGAGGAAGTAAACGAGGACCCCTCACGCCACGGCGACGTCGCGGCGCGTATTCTGGAGGATAAAGGCGTGTCGCACGAAATCGTCAACGCGATTCGTAAGCACAACGCCGAGGGTCTCGGCCTTGAACGACAAACCGTTTTTGAACACGCCCTGGCGTGCGCGGAAACCATTACGGGAATGATCGTGGCCACGGCGCTGGTATATCCGGATAAAAAAATTTCAAGCGTAAAAGTCAAATCCATCACCAAACGGATGAAAACCCCCCATTTTGCAAGGGCTGTCAGCCGTGAACGGATCCGGGAATGTGAGAAACTGGGTATAGAGCTGAATGATTTCATCAGCTTGAGTCTGGATGCGATGGCCGGGATTGCGGAAGACATCGGCCTGTGACGGCCGTTACGCAGTGGATGATTGAAGGATCGATTTTCTGGAGAATCCAGCTCAGCATCATTATTTCATGAGAGCCTTATCCTATGAAAAAGAAAAAAATACTGTATCTGGTGGATGGGAGCGCCTATATCCATAGAGCGTTTCATGCCATCAGTCATCTGTCCAATTCAAAGGGCCTGCCGACCAATGCGGTGTTCGGGTTTACCCGCATGCTCATGAAACTTATCGAAGACCGAACCCCCGAGTATGCGGCAATGGTCTTTGACGCCAAAGGGCCAACCTTTAGGCATGATATGTACCGTGAGTACAAGGCCAATCGGCCGCCCATGTCTGAAAATCTTTCCGTTCAGATTCCTCGTATCAAGGAGGTAACGCGGGCGTTTCGTATCCCGGTTCTGGAAATGGCCGGTTACGAAGCCGATGACCTGATTGGAACTTTTGCCCGGTTGGCGGAAACGGCCGGTTTTTTGGTGGTAATGGTGACCGGTGATAAGGATTTCATGCAGCTGGTCACCGAGAATGTCACCATATGGGACCCGATGAAGGATAAAACCATCACCCTGGAGACCATCCGGAATGAATATGGGATTGAGCCCGGACAGTTGATCGATGTTATGGGGCTTTCCGGGGACACCGCCGACAATATACCGGGAGTCGGCGGTGTCGGTCCGAAGACCGCCCTGACGCTGATTAAAACTTACGGCACAATGGACGCCCTGTATGAACATGTCGACGATGTGACCCGTAAAAAGCTCCGGGAAAATCTGATTCGGGAAGAAGCTATGGCGCGATTGAGTAAAGAACTGGTTGAAATACATACCGACGTGCCGATTGAATTTGAGCCGGACCGGATGAAAAACAGACCGCCGGACAATGAAGCACTTTACGGTCTGTTTAAAGAACTGGAATTCAAGCAACTGCTTCGGACCATTTCCCGACCGGTCGACCAGAGCGGTAAAACCTATCGTGCCGTGATGACGGAGACCGATCTGGCCGACCTTTCCGAACGCCTGGAGTCTGCCGGGTTGTTTGCCCTGGATACGGAGACGACGTCGCTGGATCCCATGGCTGCCCGACTGGTGGGGCTGTCGTTTTCGGTTCAGCCCCATGAAGCCTTTTATATTCCGTGCGGGCATTCGTATCCGGACGCTCCGCGGCAGCTGGAAGTCGGTTATGTACTCGATCGTCTGCAACCGATCCTGGAAAACCCGAAGCTTCAAAAAATCGGCCAGAATATCAAGTATGACTGGATGATTCTGGAACGATACGGTATCCGGCTGGCCGGAGTGGTATCGGATACCATGGTCGCTTCATATCTGATTGATCCGTCCAGACGGGCGCATAATCTGGACCAGATTGCCCTGGACTATCTGGATTATCGAAAGATTTCCTATGAAGAGGTGGCCGGTAAAGGGAAGCAGGCATCGGGGTTTGAGGCGGTTCCGATCGAACGGGCGGTGCCGTATGCCTGTGAAGATGCCGATATCACGCTGATGGCCTACCGGGTTCTGACATCCAGGCTGAAGGAAATGGGCTTGACGCGATTGATGGACGACGTGGAGATACCCTTGATTCCGGTGTTGATGAAAATGGAAATGACGGGGGTCTGCGTGGATAACGACAGGCTTCTGAGTTTGTCAAAAACCTTTTCGCATGAAATAGAGCGCCTGGAGGACCAGATCTATTCTCAGGCCGGCGAGCGTTTTAATATCAAATCATCTCAGCAGTTGGGACACATACTTTTTGAAAAGCTCGGACTTCCCGTGCAAAAAAAGACCCGGAAAAAAACGGGCTATTCCACGGATGTGAATGTGCTGACAACTCTGGCGATGGAACATGAGCTGCCGGCGCTGGTGCTGCGGCACCGGGAATTGTCAAAGCTTAAATCAACCTATGCGGATGCGCTTCGGGACTTGATTCACCCGGAAACCGGTCGGATTCATACGTCTTATAACCAGACGGTCGCGGCCACGGGCCGTTTGAGCAGTTCAGACCCCAATCTTCAGAATATCCCTATCCGTACGGAGGAGGGGAAAAATATCCGCAAAGCGTTTGTTCCCCGAAAAGGGTGGCGGCTTCTGGCAGCCGATTATTCCCAGATAGAACTCAGGATCCTGGCGCACTGCTCCGATGATGAAATCCTGATCAAAGCGTTCCGGGAAGACGAGGATATCCATACCCGCACGGCCAACGAAGTGTTTCAGGTCTTTCCGGAATTTATCACACCGGAACTGCGAAGACAGGCCAAGGTGATTAACTTCGGGATCATTTACGGCATGAGTGCATTCAGCCTTTCCAAAGAACTGGGCATCAGCCGGAAAATGGCTCAAACATACATCGATAATTATTTCCGTCGGTACCGGGGGGTGAAACAGTTTATTGACCGGACGATTGAAGAAGCCAGGAAAACCGGACAAACCGGCACGCTTCTGGGACGGGTCCGCCGGCTGCCGGACATCGACAGTTCAAATCAGAATGTTCGACGGTTTGCCGAACGCATTGCCTTTAATACGTTGATCCAGGGAACTGCGGCGGATTTACTGAAGCTGGCCATGATTCGGGTGGACGCCGAATTTCAAAAGCAAAAAGTGAAGGCGGCCATGCTACTGACCGTACACGATGAGCTGGTTTTTGAGGTGCCGCCCGAGGAGCTGGTCACCATTGAAAATCTGGTCAGGAATATCATGGAACACGTCTGGGACATGAAAGTCCCCTTGAAGGTCAATATTGAAAGTGGAGATAACTGGGCGGACGCGCATTAGAACGCTGAAAAATGGTGTCCCTGAATCGACCGTGCGTGCGCGCTGAAAATATTAAGGGGTGTCTTTGTCGGAAGGCTCCGTCGACGGGACGGGCTTATTTACGGCTTCTTTCACTGTATCGTACACATTGAAGAAAACATCGCGGAATCCGTTCGGTGACACCCGGCCCAGTTCGATGAATTTTACAACGATTTCCTTGCTGGCCCTGAGAATTTGTTCGTCAATTGAACTCATATGGGTTTCCTCTTTATATAATCGACTGAAATCATGTGTAATATTTTATGATTCCGCTATCAAAAAAAGCATCTGCTGTCAATAAGGATTTTCGAAATCAGGGGCGCGGTAAGCATAAATTTCACAGCCTTGCCTGCCTTTTCGGAGTCTCGAATGCCCGCGTATCTGTCCGTCTTCTGCGTTGCATCAAAGAGCGCGTACAATCCGCACTTTTTGATGCGTCTTGAAGAACAAATATCCTGCGCAATTCTCGTGGATTTCATTCCTGCTGTGCCCCTGAAGCGATGGCCGGATGAATGGCATTGACAAAAAGGGCCTGATTTATTAAAAAAACGGTCATTAAACGGAATATTCCACGAGACTGATTCGTTCGTTTACGCATGGCTGCATTCGGAAATCCGGCAGATTCCCACTGAACAGGCTTTCCCCCGAACGGAAAAAGAGAAAATTCAATACTTGGAAATACCAGGAGGGTTCATGTACGAAAACACCGAAAGACACGTCAACTATACGATCGAACCTCCGGAAGCGGTTCGCGCCGATGTTCTGGATGCCATCGATTATACCTATAAAACGCAGAGAGATATCGATATCGTCATCAAACAACCCGAGTTTACGTCCGTATGTCCCATGACGGGATTGCCCGATTTTGGATGCATTACCATCCGGTATCGACCCAACCAGAAGATCGTCGAACTCAAGTCGTTGAAATATTATCTGCTTCAATACCGAAACGTAGGGATATTTTACGAGCATGTCGTTAATCATATATTGAACAATTTAATCGACGCCGTTCGTCCGAAATTTATGCAGGTGATCGGTGACTTTACGGCAAGAGGCGGTATTACGACCCAGGTAACGGCCGAGTATGAGGAGTAAAATGACTCAGAAAAAAATGGTTGATCGTTGTTTTTTTAAATGGTGTGTTCTGGTTATTATGACCGCGGCAGTTCCCATGGTGATCGGGGCAGGCTGTTCGGGGTTCGCAAATTTAAAAAAAGCCGGAAGCAAAATAGCTCGTGATATTACGTCCCCGGACCCGATGTACGATAAAAAAATAGGCATTGCCCGGATTGCCCACAGCGGAAACGGCCAGGCCGGGCCTGTAGAAAAAAGGATACAGGCAGAGCTGTTGCAACAATTGTCGTCCGAGTGCTCGCGTTGTTCCATTGTCACGGCCGATACGAAGGGGTATGCTGATTTTTTGTCGAATCTGCCGATAAATGAGAGCGGTGCCGTGGACAATTTCCAGTTGGCGGCAAAAGGGCGAATGCTGGGATTGAATGCGACCATTCTGGTTTCGGTGAGCGATATTCGCTATGATCAGGAAAATTGCGGGTGGCTTTGGTTTAAATCTAAAAAGACACTGGCTCGTGTGAATGTTTCGGTCGAAGTTTATTCATCCGAGACGGGCGCAAAACTTCTGGATGAATGTATTTCCGGGGGATTGGATATCGAGGAATCGGATGAAGGCAGGCACCGTGCCGTCGAGCTGATGTCGTTACCGCAATGGGATGAAATGGTCGGCGATCTGATAGAAACGGCTGCGGAAAAAATATCCACTGCATTGGATTCGGAGCCCTGGAAAGGGTATATCGTGGAAGCCGAAGGCAAAGAGCTGGTGATATCTTCAGGGAAAAACGCCGGTCTTGCTTCCGGAGATCTGCTTGACGTCTATGAGTGCGCGCGGATTATCAATGGAACGGCTTTACAGAAATTTTTTGCTCCGGGTAAAACCGTCGGGAAGATTCGGATTACAGAGGTTTTTCAGGATAGATCCCGGGCAATAACTGAATCCGATCAAAACATCTCCGTGGGCTGTGTTGTGATTCGGAAGCAGGGGTAGATACCAAAATCGGTGGTGACTGTGGTATCTTCGCATTCAGGCATCTGCGTTTACCTTGAATACTGGAACCGGATCACGGATGCCTTTGATGTTCACGGGCGCGACAGGGAATGCATCGATCGATTCCGGCAACTGGTTAAAGGTGGCCTCGCTGATGATGATTTCACCTGCTTTGGCGATGCTTTGCAGTCTGGCCGCAATATTGACGGCCATGCCGATAGAGGTGAATTCTTTTTTTCTTAACGACCCGATGATTCCCGACAACACGGTACCGGTGGAAATGCCGATGCCGAGATGAAGGCGCAGACCGTTTTTCCGTTCCAGAAGCTGGTTGATGTCACGGGCTTTAAGCTGCATGGCAATCGCTGCTTTCACGGCCCATTCAGCATCTTTTTCCAGAGGTACCGGGGTGCCGAACGTTACCATAATACTGTCGCCGATATGTTTGTCCAGCATACCGTTGTGCTGATGGGCGATTTCTCCCATCGGTGTAAAGAAACTGTCGTTCAGAAATGATGCGAGTACTTCCGGATGGACTTCCTGCGTCATGCGGGTAAACCCCCGGATGTCTGAAAATAAAATGGAGGCCTCGTGAAAAGACGGGCTCAGGGGGTGCGGATGCTGGAATATTCGGATATAAACCGGTTCGGGAACAAACTGTCGCAAACGTTTACGAATGTGAATTTCGTGAAGTTTTAACCGAAGTTCCGCATTTTCAAAGGGTTTGGTCAGGAAACCGTCGATGCCCTCGTTGGTTGCCTGAATGGCGGCTTCCATCGTGGCATACCCCGTCAGGATGATACGGGTGATTTCCGGATTGATTCGGCCGATAGTGGCCAGTGTGTCCAATCCGTTCAGTCCCGGCATTTTATAATCTGAAATTACGGCGGAGACGCGTGATGCATTTTCGCTGATAAAGTCAATGCCTTCTTCACCGGTTTCAGCCGTGTAGGTTTTGTAGGGTTCATGCCTTAATGCGCGCACTATGGAACGACGAATTCCTTCTTCATCATCGATAAAAAGCAGTCCATTCATAAGTGTGACCCGCCGGAAATTCAGACAAAAATGTTATGAGAACTCGATAAGTGGTTCCTCCCGTTGATCCGTAGAACGTTCCAATAGAAAATGGATATAGGCCGATATCAGCTCCAGCGCTTCTGATTCGCTGGTGATATGCTTGATGGATTCCCGGAAACGGCTGCTGGATGGAAGCCCTTTGACAAACCATCCCAGGCGGCTTCGGAGCATCCGGGAACCATGTTTTTCCCCAAAAAACCGAATAGACGATTTGGTATACTGCTTCATTAAAACATTTCTATCATAAAGGTCAATATGAGAAATCGTCAATCCGGCAAAATGTTCCAGAATTTGAGTAAATATCCATGGGTTTTCGACGGCACTGCGGCCAATCATGATCCCGTCGCAGCCGGTCATCGTTTTCATGCGGACGGCATCATGATAATCGGTTATATCGCCGTTTCCGATGACCGGAATAGAGACCGAGTCTTTGATTTCGGCAATCAACCCCCAATCGGCACGTCCGCCGAACCCCTGGGTGGCCGTTCGGGGATGAACGGTAATCGCATCCACACCGCAGTCTTCAGCGATTCGGGAAAGTGTCAGGGCCTGACTTCCTGAAGGATCCCATCCGGATCGTATTTTGATTGTCAAGGGGATTCGGGCGGCATTTCGAACTGATTTCAGAATCCGCTCGGCAAGCTCCGGTTCTTTCATGAGAGCCGATCCGGAACCGCTTTTCAGGATTTTTCTAACGGAACAGCCAAAATTGATGTCCAGAATGTCAGCGCCGCGAGATTCGACAATTTGAGCCGCATCGGCCATTATTGACGGATCTGAGCCAAAAATCTGGACGGACAGGGGCTTTTCTTCAGGGGCGCCGGCAAGCAGATGAAAGGTTTTGGGCGATCCATGGACCAGCCCGTTGGCGCTGACCATTTCGCTCGAAACGAGGCCGCATCCTCCTTGTTTTGCGCACAGGCGAAGCGGCAGATTGGTAATACCCGCCATGGGGGCGAGAATCGTCATGTTGTCAAGGATAACAGATCCTATCTTTAAGGGGTGTTGAATCATGTGTTATGTGGGTTTCCTTCCGGATGCGACGGGGTTGGCGTAACAATATCGGCAATTATGAAAGCAGGGGTGAAAGCGGTAAGATCCGATGTCGGACGAGATGCTGCAGCCGCATCCTTTTTGAACTCTCTGGCCGGTATCACGTTTCAGAGAAAGCTTGCCTCCGTAAAGCCTCATTAAGAGGTCATTGGGAATGCAGGCGCCTTGTACGGCGACTGCGCTTTCGGGGAGACGCTCCAAAACTTCCTTTTCGCAGCAGGTATACAGCTGGATGTCTTTTTTACGAAGGCGGGTTGCCATATCCATGAGAATGTCAATTTTTTGATCCATCGGGGGATCGACCCATTCAAAATCGGATACGCCCGCTGTACGGCGGTAGAGCTTGGGATAAAGGTCCAGAAAACTGGTGATGCATCGACGAATTCCCAAACGGGCAACGGTATCGGCAATTTTTTCAAACTGCTCCAGGTTGTTGTGGATTTGTCCGTTTCGGGTTTTGAAAAAGCAAATCGGATCAAACCGCCAGTGCACGGCATCCGGGCCGACACGGCGGCTCAGTTGCGTTAACTGCTCCAGACGACTTTCCAGCGTGGGAACATGAGGTTCGATCAGTCTGCAGGAGGAATTGACCGTAAAATTGAAAAACAGATGGTAGCCTTTTCCCCATAGGGCGTTGATATAGCCGTTTTGGAGAAAGGGGCCGAAATTTTTTGACCAGAAAACAATGGTGTGTACCTTTTCCGGTGCGGCTGGAACGACGGAAATTTTCTGGTTGTAGGGATTTACGACTTCAAACCGGCCGGCTGCCAGCTGTCGCATGAACCATTCCATATAAAAAGCAGGTATATCGGTTCGCCTGGAAGCGGAGATAACTATTTGTGTTGGAGTGACCATGGTGTAAAAAATTTCAATCGATCCGGCATTAATGCGGGCTCAATCGTGTTTTTTAAAACGATCAAGTGTGATGATATTGGATTTTGAGTCGGTTTCGTGCCCCGAGTCATCGGCGGCGGGTGGTTCTGATTCGGGGACAACGACCTTTTCAAACCGCATGCGTTTTCCGCCCATAGTAAATTCCGCGCCGTCAATATAGGCTTCTTTCAGGGTCCACGTAACCACTTGAAGTGGTATCTGCAGCATCAGCAATTTTACCTGGCACCAATTTTTTTTTATATCAGGGGACAGATCTTCAATTCTTGCAAATGAAAAGGGCTGATCTTCAAAATATATCAGGACGATATCGTTTTCACGGGTCATAGGGTATTTCCTTTCAGGAATCGGAGCCGCGGGAATCTGTATGGTCATGGACGATGAGACAAATAAATATAATATTCTACTAAACATGATACGATGAAACAAGGGCTTTTTGTCGTAAAATCTTCAGGTGGAAATCGGCGGGTACCCGTGTAATGCGATTGTGAAAATAACTTCTCAATAAGAAAAAAAATATCCTCCCTGATTTACCCATATGAGGTATGCCTGAGTGGAAGGGAATGTTACAGGCCGATAACCCGTTCCATTCGTTCCGCCCGGGTTTTGCATTCAATGCATAGTTCTGCAAAGGGCCTTGCCTTGAGTCGGTTAATGGATATTTCATCTCCACATACTTCGCAAATACCGTAGGTGCCGTTTTCAATTCGCTCCAGAGCCATTTTCAATTTCTTGATAAGGTTGTATTCCCTGTCTCTGATTCGAAGCATGAAATTGCGCTCTAAATCCACTGCCGCCTGATCGGCCGGATCGGCTAATTTTTCATCTGAATTTTTCAGACTGGTTTTGACATGATGTCCTCGGTCGATCAGCTCGTCTAATTGGCGGGTAATAAGATTTTTGAAAAAAACCAGGTCGTTTATATCCATTGTACAGGTCTCCTTTGAAATGATTGCGTTTGAAGTAAATGAATTCAATTCATAAAGTAAAGACTGTTTTTTCGGGGACGATATTTAATCTGCAATAAAAATGCCATTTGTGATTTTGAAAAGAAAATTTTAGTAACATAAAGAAAATTACGCCATCTGTGTTTTGTCTTCCGTGTCTTGAGTAAGCGCAGCAAACGATCGTGAAAACCCGCTGATTTAGTATCCTGATGCGGTTCTGGGGTGTTCCGGGCAGGATATGGCAACGTTATGGTTTGATCTTTGGGAAAAGGACTGCTATTCTGTTAAAAGTGAATTTAATTCACAATTGTTTTTTCGAAACTGTTCCGGCGCGTCCTCAATTTTTGAATACTGAACCGTGGTCATATCCGAAATCGTCAATCATTCCCGGAAATATATTACAATCTGATTACCGGTGTACGGGTCTCGGGAAAAATATCTTTCGCTGTCTCGCGTGTTTTTTATGGCTGTCGTCAACGTTGCAGCAAATAGGCACATACAATACGCATAAATTCTTCGATACGTCTTGAAGCAGACCTAGGATGAGGGGCTCCGAAAATTCTGCGCAATCCGTGTGATATTTGTTATTACGGTGACTTTGAAAAATTGAATTTTTTTAAAAAAAAGGGGGGGCTATGTCAGTCGGTGAAATCTGCAATCGTGAAGTGGTGATCGCCCACAGAAATACGGACATTGTCGGGGTGGCAAAGCTTATGCGGGAGTATCATGTAGGCGATATCGTCATAGTGGATACGAAGGACGACCGACCCGTGCCGGTCGGAATTATTACCGACAGGGACATCGTTGTCGAATTGATCGCCAGGGAGGTGAATCCGGAATCTGTTACGGCGGGTGATATGATGAGTTATGAACTGGTCATTGCCCGGGAAAACGACGGAATATGGGACACCTTGGAGCGAATGCGGGTAAATGGAATTCGAAGGATGCCCGTGGTTAATGAAAACGGGGACCTTGAAGGCATTTTGACGGTTGATGATCTCCTCGGACTGTTTTCCGAGGAACTGATCTCACTGGCAAAAGTAACCATTCGTCAGCAGACCCATGAAAAAGAAACCCGGGACTGATGACGATAAGGGCTGCTGTGTATTTTGATATGTATATTGACCGCCCGCTTCGCTTGAGACGTACAGAACGCAGAGCCTTGAAAAGGCGATTCTGGTCTCTGCGATCTCTGTGCCTCAAGAGAGCGAAGCGAACGGGCGGTAGAAAATAAATGAGATTTTTTTGTAATGTTAATTCTATGAGTAATGGGTTGCGGGCATAGCCCGCTTTAGTTTTATTATCCGTTTTTCTTTTCAAACTCTTTCATGAAGCTGACAAGCGCTTCCACAGCCTCCAGGCTAGAGGCATTGTAAATGGAAGCCCGGCAACCTCCCACGGACCGGTGGCCTTTCAGTCCGCCCAGTTCATTTGCCAGCGCTTCCTGAATAAAGCGGGCCTCAAGTTCTTCCGACGGCAGGCGGAACGTTACGTTCATCAATGAACGACTGTCCGCGTCCGCTGTTGCCCGATAAAATTCGGTTGAATCTATCGCATCATAAAGAGTGCCGGCCTTTTTCCGGTTGAGCTGCTCCATTTTTTCAAGTCCGCCGATTTCCTCTTCCAGCCATTTCAATACCAGTTGAACCGTGTAGATTGCAAAACACGGAGGTGTATTGAACAGGGAATTTTTGGATGTAAACGTCTTATAGTTGAGCATCGTGGGAAGGGTGTCGGGGATTCGTTCGAGCATATCGTCCCGGATGATGACCATGCAGACCCCGGCCGGACCGATATTTTTCTGTGCGCCGGCATAGATGAGACCAAAGGGCTGTGGGGTAAACGGTCGACTCATAAAATCGGAAGACATGTCCGAAATTATGGGAATACCACCGGTGTTCGGGAAATCGGCCCATTGGGTCCCTTTGATGGTGTTGTTGGATGTGATGTGAACGTATTGCGCATCGGACGTGAATTTTATGTCTCGCGGAATGTATGCGTAATCCCGGTCTTTGGATGAAGCCACCACGTTTGCCGTTTTGTTCTGGATTTGAACTTCTTTGATGGCCTTTGAAGACCATGTTCCGGTGTCGATGTAATCGGCGGATTGCCCTTCTCTGAGAAAATTCATGGGGATCATGCAGAACTGGAGGCTTGCCCCGCCTTGAAGGAACAACACGTGATACGAGTCGTCCAGCCCCAGAAGACGTCTGGTCCGGGCAACGGCATCGTTGATGATTTGGTCAAATACATTGGACCGGTGACTGATTTCCGTAATGGACATGCCGGTGCCGTCAATGTTCAAAAATGATTCCTGAATTTGTTTGAGAACGGTTTCCGGGAGGGCGGCAGGCCCCGGGTTGAAATTATAGACGCGCTTTGTTTCCATTGAATAACCTCCAAAAAACGTTAAGCTGTTAACATAAAAAATCGGCGGTATACGGGATCACATTTCAGATGAGGCGGTGCAGAGTGTCGCTATCAACTGTAGATACGACCGGCAGGTGAGCAATGTTCCGTTTCAATCCCGTTTCGTTGCACGTGTTGTGCAATTTTCCGTAAACTCGATATAGTAGACTGGAATTGAAGATGTCAATCAGTATCTTTTATTTGGCCTGAATTTTGTGAATTTTTGACCGGGTGTTGACAAACACAACAGTTATTCGATAAATCCTGACTTCGATACAAATTGGTTTGCCTGAACATATCACTATCCACAATCAGCAGGGGCGGTTTCATGAAAATTTATCATTATCCATCCAGCACGGCGCAGGAAAAAATTTCCACCATAATCAATCGGGGACTTGACATCGACCCGAAAGACCTGGAAACCGTTAAACATATTTTAGCGCAGGTCAGGCAGCATGGGGATGAGGCCGTACTGGACTGTGCGCGGCGGTTCGATTCTCCGGATATGGTGCAGAAACATCTTCGGGTGACCCGGAAAGAATTCGATCATGCGTTCGATGCGGTAGGACAGGATTTTATACGCTCCCTGAACAGGGCTGTCGATCAGATTTCCGCTTTTCATCAGCTTCAGCGTGAAAAATCATGGTTCCAGACAGACAGACCGGGAACGATTCTGGGCCAGATCGTTCGACCGGTGGATGCTGTCGGGGTCTATGTGCCCGGCGGTAAAGGCGGAAAGACGCCTCTGGTGTCATCCGTGCTGATGGGAGGTATACCTGCGAAAATTGCCGGGGTCAAGTCCGTTCGAATGGTCACCCCGCCGATGGCGGACGGTACCATTGATCCGCATCTTCTGGTGGCTGCCGCGGCGGTCGGCATCGATGAGATTTATAAAATCGGCAGCGCGTGGGCCGTTGCGGCGCTTGCGTTTGGAACCGAAACGGTTCCCAAAGTAAATGTTATTGTCGGTCCCGGCAACATTTACGTCACCCTGGCCAAAAAACTGTTATCCGGCACGGTCGGGATCGATATGATCGCCGGTCCCAGTGAAATTCTGGTCATTGCCGATGAAACGGCGCGTCCCGAATTTGCCGCCGCCGATTTGCTGTCGCAGGCCGAGCATGACCCCATGGCTTCCTCCATTCTGGTGACACCATCCGGCGATCTGGCAGAAAAGGTGTGCGCGCAAGTTGATAAACAGCTGGTTGAGCTTGAACGCCGGGACATCGCGGCTGAGTCTCTGGAACGCTACGGAGCTGTTCTGGTGGTGCCGGATCTGGAAACGGCGTTCGATATTTCAAATCATATCGCTCCCGAGCATTTGGAGCTGCAGATCAAGGCACCTCTGGAAGCGATCGGTAAGGTTGAAAACGCCGGAGCTGTTTTTATGGGGCATTATACCCCGGAACCGGTCGGTGACTACATTGCCGGCCCGAACCATGTGCTTCCGACCGCCGGTACCGCCCGGTTTGCCTCTGCACTGTCAGTCGATCATTTTATCCGGAAAACCAGTCTGATCCATTATTCACAGGAGGCGTTCAATCAGGAAGCCCAAGACATCATGTGCCTGGCGAACATCGAGGGGCTGGGCGCCCACGCCAATTCCATAAAGGTCCGCCTGAAGTAATCCAATCACATCTGTTGATTTTTACCGCCCGTTCCCGACGTATGACATCCCCCGGATCACGCCGGAGAAGCCGGGAACAGGCGGGACGGAGCCTGCAACAACGTGGCCGAAGATATACTTCAGGTAAATAAACTCCTGCATCCAAATGCCTTTGTTCACGGAAACAACTTGACCGGATTGAATTGATGCTTAACTTCTGGCATAATATGCAGGCTGGTGTTTATACCGCCCATTTATCAATATCGCATATATTCACATCACCGCCGCACACAACGGGTGTTTTTCACGTCACCCACCGCTATCGTATCAAGGCTGTGAAATATACGTTACAAAGGTACAATTCAGGATTAGAACCATGCAAGAATCAGTTAAACTCGTTATCGACGGTAAAACGTTTGAGCTTCCGGTTATTGAGGGGTCGGAAGGGGAAAAAGCGATCGACATCACGACGCTTCGGAAGGAGACAGGCCTTATAACGCTGGATCCGGGATTTGCCAATACCGGCAGCTGCAGAAGTTCCATAACCTTTATGGACGGTGAAAGAGGGATTCTTCGCTATCGGGGCATTCCCATCGAGAAACTCGCGAAACACTCCACCTTTATTGAAACCACCTATTTGCTGATTAACGGTATTCTGCCCAACCGTCAGGAACTCAACCGAATGTCGGTGCTGCTCAACGATGCGTCTCTGGTGCATGAAGATATGCAGACTTTTTTCCAGAACTTTCCCAGGGGCTCTCATCCCATGGGGATTCTGTCGGCCATGGTCACGGCCCTGAGGAGTTTTTATCCGGAGCTTCAAACTCTTGAGGAAGAAATCAATATTACGGTCACACGGCTCCTGTCAAAGATTCGAACTCTGGCCGCCATGTCCTACAAGATTTCACGGGGGCATAAAGTCGTTTATCCCAGGCCCGATCTGTGCTATTGCGGCAATTTTTTGAACATGATGTTTGATAATCCGGTAAAACCCTATGAAATACGAAGCGACCTGGTCCGGGCGCTGAACGTGTTCTGGATTCTTCATGCGGATCATGAGCAGAATTGCTCGACGACGGCGGTCCGTGTTGTGGGAAGCGGCCGTGTGAACCTGTATGCCGCTATCTCCGCCGGTATCGCGGCGTTGTGGGGTCCGCTTCATGGCGGAGCCAATCAGGCTGTTATCGAAATGCTCACTCAACTCCGGGACAGTCATGAAAGCGTGGCCGGTGTGCTGAAAAGAGCCAAAGACAAGAAAGATCCATTCCGGTTGATGGGTTTCGGGCATCGGGTTTACAAAACCTATGACCCCCGTGCCGTGATACTCAAGCAGCAATGCGACACGCTTCTGGAGCGGCTTGACTGCCCCGACCCGTTGCTGGACCTGGCCAAGGAAATCGAGGAGGCCGCTCTGAAAGACGATTATTTTGTCGATCACAACCTGTATCCGAATGTCGATTTTTACAGCGGAATTTTGTTGCGGGCCATGGGAATCCCCACCAATATGTTCCCGGTGATGTTTGCCATCGGCCGGATGCCGGGCTGGATTTCTCAGTGGATTGAAAGCCGGGACGATCCCCGGTGGCGACTGTCCAGACCCCGGCAGCTTTATATCGGGGAAACAAAACGGCCCTATATCCCGATGGATGAGCGTTCGCCCGAATAAACGCCCCAAACAAGCCGATTGGGGCCTGGTTCCAGCGTCGGCCATATTTTGTAAATTTAACTGCGGAGTCCCGCCCGTTCGCATCGCCCTCTCGAGGCTCTGCGCTCTGTGCTCCTTAAGAGAAACGGGTGGTAAATATATCGCGGTGCTTAAGGCTTTAGGGCGAGCCGTGCCTGCAACTCATCAGTCAAAAAATTGCCGTCACCGGTTCATAGCCCCGATTCTGGAGGGGGTGAAGCCGAGTCCATGAGTTTTTTTAAATAACGGAACAGTGCTCGTGATGATTTTTTTTCATGACCGGTTTTTTTGCTGTTGCGGATCAGTTGTCTGAGATGCTGAATGTCTGCATCGGGAAACCGCTCCAGCACGGATTCCAGAACGGCTTCACTGCCTTCGATCAGGCCGTCCCGCCAGATTTCCACCTGACGATTTGCCAGCGCATCCCGCTGTCGGTCCATAGACTTGTTTTTAAAAAACTGATAAATGGGCTCCGGGTCTACCCGACGCATTAAAGCCCCTATATATTGGAGCTGCCGGCGTCTGGCACCGTGAGATTTGACCCGGCGGGCCAGGAGAATTTCTTCTCTGAGTTCGTCCGGTATGTCGATGTCGTTCAACTGCTCGGGCGAAAGGGTCAGCAGCTTTTCCCCCAGCTGCTGGAGTTCTTTCATTTCTCTTTTTATCTGTGATTTACTTTTCGGTTCCATGGTTTTCCCCGGATTTATTAACGAGCACCCGCGTCGATTCGCGGATGAATTTTGTTTGGTTGCCGGTCTTTAACAATGAAGGCGTTATAGAGCCGGTTCAGGCACCATGATGGAGCAGGGGTGCTGCCTTCCGGATGAACCGACGAGTCAGATCTGTAGATACGCTATGTTCGAACCAGCGCCCCTCCGGTGTGACCCCACGTATTCTTCCGTCGAACAGAAACGCCTGGAGCAGCTTTTTGCCGATGCCTATTCGATCGACAGGCAGATCTGTCAGGCTCCGGGAAGCGGGCATCGGTTCCGGAACGGCTTCGTTGTGATCCCCCAAAAATTTTATGAAGTTGGCGATTCGTGACAGCCTGAGAAGCGTGACGGATTCCGTGCGCGTCGTGGTATGGGTGATGGGGATGGCACTGGAGCGCATAAGCGCCGGGTGCCGGGGAAGGACATTCAGGTTTTTGCAGGCCTCAAAATCACGACTTCCCGGCGCCGGATAGTATATGGACATGCCGGCAAGCACTTTTTGACGGTACAGATACAGCAGATCTGCCAATGAATCGCTCGGGGTCTGATGAGGCGCGCCGGCGATCACATATCCGACGCTGTCCATATCGTAATTTTCGGCCCATTTGACGGCATTTTCAAAATCGGTTCTCACATCCGGGCGGTTGAATCGTTTCAATTGAGTTTCAGATGTTGAGCCCAGGGACAGATTCAATGTTTTAAAACCGGCCGATTTCATGGCCTCGATCAGTTCTTCATCCAGAGAGGGCGGATACAATCCGTTCATGGCTCTCAATTCTATTCCCAGGGTGCCGAAACGGTTTTGTATCCTGTTCAGCAATTGAAGAAACCAGCGTTTATCCAGGGACAGGTTTTCATCTTCAAAGTCGATAAACCGGGCATCGGCGGCTGAAATCGCCTGCTGGATTTCGCAAAATACGGATTCCACGGATCTTTTCCGATACGGGGTGCCGGTATCGCGGCTCACGGCGCAATAGGAGCAGCGCATGGGGCAGCCGCGTCCGGTGATGACGACGGCCGCGCCTTTTTTGTTCCGCTGGTAATAATCACGTCGAATCAGCCGGTTCGCAGGTAATGGATAATTATCCAGTTTTTTCATGAATGCCGGCTCTGAAACAGCCAGACTCCCGTTTGCTTTGCGGTAGACAATGCCGGGAACCGAACCCGGCGCTGCTCCTTCTTTTAATACGCGAGCCAGCATCGGCAGAGAAACTTCGCCCTCCCCGCGAAGGACAAAATCTACGGACGTACATGCCATGACATGGTCGGGCATCATGGTGGGATGGTGGCCACCCAGCACCACATGGCAGTTCGGACAGGCCTCTTTAACGATTTTCGCCGTGGTCAGGGCTTCCTCGCTGTAAGCGGTAAACAGGGACGATATCCCTGCAATCAGCGGTTGAATGCGTTTGATCTGGTTTTTAATATGTTCATAGCTGTAGCCGTAGTGACGAAAATGATGAAACAGAGCAAACGGTGATACATCCGCGGTTCCATAAAATTCATCCATGTAGGCCATTTCGTTCGGCCGGGGGATGATGCGTGCTTTGCCGACAGCCAGCGCATCAAGCAGCTCAACGGTAAACCCGTTTTCGATCAGGGCCGCTCCAACGGCCGCAAGCCCGTAGGGAACGGTCCGTTTATGGGTGAGATAATAATCTCTGATCGGGGGCTGAATCAATAAGATATCCGTCAAACCCTACCCCTTTAACAGTCGGTCCAGTTCGGATTCGACGACCTTTCGGATTTCCTTCAGCCGGCTTTCGGAAAGGGCTTCAAACCGAAGGACCAGTGCCGGCTGGGTATTGGAGGCGCGTACCAGTCCCCATCCGTCGTCAAACAGGATTCGGGCGCCGTCAATATCGATAACAGGCTGAAGGGCTCTGAAATGTTCGGTAATATGCGAGACAACGTCAAATTTCCGGTGATCCGGACACGCTACCCGGATTTCGGGAGTGGTAAAGGTCTCCGGGACGTCGCTGAGCAGCTGTGAAATGGTTTTGCCGCTGTCTGCCAGTATCTCCAGGAGTCGACAGGAGGCATAGACCGCATCGTCGAAGCCTAAATACCGGTCGGCGAAAAACATGTGGCCGCTCATTTCCCCGGCCAGTTCCGCTTTTTCCTCCTTCATTTTCTTTTTGATAATGGAGTGGCCGGTTTTCCACATGACGGCGCGTCCGCCGTGTCTTTCAATGTCGTCGTACATTGTTTTGGAACATTTGACTTCGGAGATGAACGTTGCGCCGGGCTTTCGGGACAGAATTTCCCGGGCAAAGATAATCAGCAGTTTGTCGCCATAGACAATGTGCCCCTGGTCGTCCACCACCCCAATCCGGTCCCCGTCCCCGTCGTAACCGATACCGACATCCAGCCTGTTTTCCCGTACGAGTCGAATCAGGTCCTGCATATTGTCGAGAACCGTGGGGTCGGCTTCGTGATTGGGAAAGGTGCCGTCCATGTCACAATACAGATCGTATACGCGGCAGCCCAGCTGTTTGAGTATGGGAACGGCTATGGGGCCGGCCGTGCCGTTGCCTGCATCGATTCCGATTTTCAATGGATGGTTGAGTCGGATGTTTTCGAGCACAAACCGGGTGTAAGGGGTGACGGCGTCGGCGGTCGACATGCTCCCGTTGCCGTGAATGAAATCGGCGTCGGCGATAATGCGGGCGATGGCCTGAAGCTGTTCACCGTGAATGGAATCGCTGTTTTTACAGAGCTTGAACCCGTTGTATTCAGGCGGATTATGGCTGGCGGTCACCATGACTCCGCCTTGTTTTTGAAAATGGCGAATGGAATAATAAAGCACCGGCGTCGGGCAGATACCGATGTCGGTGGCGCGGCACCCGGTCGAGATGAGTCCTTCGATCAGTTTTTCGGAAAACAGCTCGGAAGATGTCCGGCAGTCCCGGCCTACGGTAATGTCCGTACATCCGTGACGAATCAGATACGTGCCCACGCCTTTGCCGATGGATATCACATCCTGCGGCAGGATGTCTTTTTCGACAATGCCTCTGATATCATATTCTCTGAAGATTTCAGGGTTCATGCTTTGCCCTTTCTTATATGCCAAGGATTAAGGTGAGAATGCCGACAGCCCAGCAATAAGGGGCAAATGTGTGCAGATTGCCCCGCCGAATGACATACAATAGAAATTTTAACGATAGATAGCCGGTGATGCAGGCCGTCACCGAACCGACCAGAACCGGAATGTTTATCGAAATTTCCTGAGCGGAAAGATCCTTGAAACTCAATATCTCGGCGCCTAAAATGGCGGGAATCGACAGGAGAAATGAATAACGGGCAGCTGTCTCCCGGTTCAACCCTAAAAACAGCCCGGTAACGATGGTGGAGCCGGAGCGGGAAATTCCCGGCAAAATGGCTGCTCCCTGAACCACACCGATGGTCAGGGCGTTTTTGATGGAAAAATTTTTTGGCGATTCCTGCCGGAATTCCAGTCGACGGCTGCCCCACAGCACGATTCCGGTGATGATCAGCATGAACCCGACGATCAGGACCGATGAAAAGATGGCATCGGCCATTTCTCTAAAGAGCAGGCCGATGATCGCGGTCGGAATCGAGCCAACAATGATCAGCAGTACCAATCGAAGATGCGGGTCCGGTGACGCCGCGTTTTCTGACTCACGGAAGAAGGGCTTCTTTACGATGAAACGCATCAGAGCGCTAAGAATCAACCCGATATCCTCACGATAAAACAGTATGACGGCTACCAGCGTGCCGACGTGAACGCTGACGTCAAAAAACAGCTGGGAGCCTTCAAGACCGAACAGATGCTGAAACAGCACCAGATGTCCTGAACTGCTGATGGGGAGAAATTCCGTAAGCCCCTGAATCATACCGAGTATACATGCCTGAATCGGCTCCATATTAAATTCCTGATCATAGCTTCAAATGATAAATTAAAAGCCGGATTTGATTTGTTTATGCCGCGGCCCTTAATGGATAGGACACTGATAGTTATTCATTCCCGGAGACTGAATCAGGCCGAAGCAAGGGCGTCAGGAGCCGAATCGATAAACGATTTCCCCTGTTTTTTCAGTGCTGTACCCACCTAAAACGTTGACCCGCTGTTTGAATTCATCGGATCGGATTGTTTCGATCAGAAACTGAACGGCAGTGGAGGACAGGTGCTCTTCCGGTATTATTAAATCATATTGTTCTGTGGCGACGGGTATGAAATCCAGGTCGAGCGCCCCGGCTGCCGCATGAATCCCCAATCCTACATCCGCGCGGCCGCTGAGAACATCGACGGCCACTGACATATGGGTGAATTCTTCATTTTGATACCCGGTGATGTTTTCAGGATCAATTCCGAGGCGATTCAGATGATAATCCAGGAGGATTCGGGTCCCGGAACCGGACTGTCGATTGATGAAAATGATGTCGTTCCGGATGAGATCCTCAAAAGTTTTTACTGCCTTGGGATTGCCGCGCGGGACGATAAACCCCTGATCTCTGAGAACCAGCTGCAGAAGGATGCCTTGAAATCTCGGAAGAAATTTTTGGATGTAGCTGATATTATAGCCACCCGTGTCCGTGTCGAGAAGATGACAGCCGGCCGTATGGCAGACCCCGCGTTTGACCGCCATCAGGCCTCCCATGCTCCCTACGTGACTGGAGGACAGGCTGACCTGGGTGTGACTCGAGCGGATCTGATCCGCCAGGATGTCAAGGGTATTGTCATGGCTGCCGACAACGACGATGGTGTTCTGAATCGCGGATCGGGATCGAAGCAGTTCCGCCTGTACTGGAATATTTGCAGGGATGCCTTCCATTTCATTCGGAATGCGGATGATACCGTCGGCCCGGGTAAGACTGGAAATGCTTCCCGAACCTCTGGGCAGAGGCGTTGCAACGATCCGATCGCCGACCTCTCCCAGTTTGACCCGGAAAAATTCTTCCACACCCAGACGGGATGTGATTTTTCGGGTTGGGCATACCTCGATCCGGGGACGAGTTTCTTCCGGAAGCCCTTGCATGCGATAGACCAGAGGGCGGACAAACTGTTCAAATGCGATGATGGCCGATACCGGATACCCGGGAATGCCGATGACCGGTTTGTCGTCGATAGCCCCCAGTACCACGGGCTTGCCCGGCATGATGGTGACCCCGTGGACCAGCACTTTCCCCAGATCACTGATGACCTTTCGGGTGTAATCCTCGGAACCGGCGGATGATCCGCCGACGGTGACAATGATATCATAGTCTTTGTTGCGGCACGCCTCCCGGATGGTGTTGCGGATGGTGTCCGTATCGTCCCTTACTATGGGGTGTCGTTTAAACTGGCCGCCGGCGTCTTCGGAAAGTTTTCCGAGAACAAATGAATTGGATTCCAGAACCTGGCCGGGTTTGAGACGGTTTGTGGGGGCTGTCTGCCAGTCGATCAGCTCGGACCCTGTGGGGATAATAAGGAGCCGGGGTTTTTTTCTGACCGAAACCTGAAAGATGCCCGCAGACAGGAGGGCCCCCACGCAATAGGGGGTGACCACATGATCCCGGGTAAACAGCAGCTCGGTGGCTACGATATCTTCTCCCATCTTTCGAACATGTTGCCAGGGGTAGGCCGGAGCCTGAATTTCCACCCGCTGATCATCCAGCACGTGTACATGTTCGATCATGATCACGGCGTTGGTATCGGGCGGGAGGACATGGCCGGTGTTGACATAAAACGCATCTTTGCCGATGGTCAGTTCTCTGGGACTGGTCTCATGCGCACCGAATGTGGATTCGGCACGGACGGCGATTCCGTCCATGGCCGAGGCGTGATAGTTGGGCGAGGATAATACGGCATTGATATGCCCGGCCAGCGTTCTTCCCACGGCATCCGGGACGGGCAGCACTTCGGTCGGGAATGTGTCCGGGACGGGAAACCGATCAAAAAGAATAGCGCGGGCCTCTGCCAGAGTTTTCATTTTCAGGTAAACGTTGCGACGTGCGCTCATCATTTTTCTCCATCTGGGGTATTTCAACGGCTTTTTAAAAGAATGACTTTTACCGCCATGCGCTCCTTATTTACAATAAGTAGCGAACCTGGTGATGCCGGGTGCAAGTTGTTTTCTTTAACCATCGACGGGAATGCCTTTTGAATGTTTGAATTTTCGGTTGCCTCAAACCTGTCAACAGGTTTGCGCAACGAAGACCCGGCTGCCAATTTCGACATAGGGGGCACCGGCTGCGATTACAGGGGGATCACTTTAACAACACCGCCCTGATCAAGGCCCTCGGTGTTGAGCTCGATTTCTATCAATCCGTCGGCTTTGACCATCGTGCTGATGAGGCCGGATTTTCCGATGACGGGCTCTGCCCATAACTCCTGATCTTTATAAACCAGACGAACGCGAATATAATCCGTACGTCCCTGGGCCGAGGCGATGTTTCGGCTTAACCGGGCGGGTATATGATGCGGAGGGGCGTTCGCAGAGGATCGGCCTGAAATTCGATCCATAAACGGTCTGACCACCATTTTGAAAACGACCATGGCCGATACTACATGCCCCGGAAGTCCCCAGAACATTTTGTTTCCGACCCGTCCCAGAATTGTGGGTTTGCCCGGACTGATGGAAATTCCATGAACAAGAATGTCCGAGTCCGGCAGGGATGAAATGACGTCAATGGTAAAATCCCGGGTTCCTACCGAGCTGCCGCCGGATATCAGAACCATGTCGGCTTGAGAAACGGCCTGGGAACATGTTTCCCGCAGCCGGTCGAAATCGTCGCAAACAATGCCGAACCTAAGGGGGATTCCCCCGGCTTCCTCAACCAGGCCGGCCAGCGTATAACTGTTGATGTCCCGAATTTTTCCGCCGGACGGTGTTTCATCGATCGGAATAAGTTCATCGCCGGTTGAAATGACGGCAACCGTGGGCCGACGGTAGACGGAAACGGACTGAATTCCTAAAGCCGCCAGGAGCCCGGTTTCCTGAGGCCTGATTCGGGTCCCTTTTGCGAGAATAATGCGGTCTTTTTGAATATCCTCTCCAATGCCCACCACATGCTGACCGGGTGCGACCGAACGGTAGACCTCCAACATCGTCTCATCGATGGCATCCGTGTGCTCGATCATGACCACGCTGTCGGCACCTTTCGGGAGCATGCCGCCTGTGGGGATCCGTACCGCTTCTTCCGGACCAATCGAAAAAATCGGAGTTTCACCCATGGCAATAGCTCCTTTGATCGTAAAATAAGCGGGATTGGCCTCGGAAGCACCAAAAGTGGATTTGGCCCGGACAGCGTAACCGTCCATCGTGGATCGTGAAAAATCGGGAATATTGATATCTGATGCAACGTCTGTTGCCAGAATCCTGCCCGGTGAGTTCTGAACCGGCAGGAATTGGGTGTCGACCTTTAAAAAGGTCGCTGCGTGATCAAGCACTTCATCAATTGGTGTGACTTTAAAAAAATCTTTCATGTTGGCATCCGAAAAAAATTATGGTGTCAGGTGTTGAATTCGTATGGAAATCCCAAGAGCTCGAATGAATGTGTCCGGTGCGTCGAAGGCTTCCGTTCCTCTCGAAGTGCGGAGGTGTACCCATAACTTTATAATTGTTAACATAAAGCAGAAAATTGTTCAAACAATTGAAAATTGTGTGAGGTTTTTCCCTTGATAAACACTCTTTTTTTAAATAGATTATCAAATATGGGATATATATTTGATTTTCAGGATACCGTTGCCTACGATCAATGGATAAAACAGGTAAAGTGCCGATATTCTACGGAAAACGAGCGCCGCCTGATGTTAAGCATGCTTCGGCCGTCACCGGGCGAAACCGTTCTTGAAATCGGTTGCGGGACCGGAGCCAGACTTTCTGACTTTTTGGACTCCGGATTGCAGGTCACGGGTCTGGATCCCTCTCCTTATATGCTGGATATTGTGGCCGGCCGATTTGGAAACCGTGTGGAACTGCACAGGGGAATGGCCGAGGACCTGCCGTTTGAAGATAATTCATTCAACTATGCCTGTCTTATTCTGTCGCTGGAATTTGTTGATGATTTTCAAAAGGCCATCCAGGAGGCGACGCGGGTGGCCAAGGATAAAATATTTATTGGTTTTCTGAATAAGCATGCCGTGGAAGTGATGCGGTTAAGGCTTATGACGATTTTTAACGAAAATATTTTCCGGCATGCCCGTTTTTTCAGTATCAGTGAGTTGAAATCACATATTCGAACCTTAGTGGGGAATGTCCCTGTGACGTGCCGAACGGTCAGCCATTTTCCTGCATCTACGGGGACCTTCTGCCGAAGGATAGAAAAATACAGATTCGTACAGAGGGTTCCATTCGGCGCGTTTGCCGGTATCGTTGTCGTTCCCGTTCCCCGCATTATATCCCGGCCGCTGACGGTTGTCTGCCCGGCCAAACACTCGACCGGCGCGGTTACAGGTTAATCGTTTGTTACAAAGGAGATTCGCCGATGGAAGCCTGCCTTTACGAACCGCTTGAGGGTAAAAAAGTAAGGTGTAACCTCTGCTGTCACCGTTGTATCATCAGCGAGGGAAAACGCGGAAAATGCAATGTTCGTGAAAATCAGGGTGGTGTGCTGAAAACGTTGGTGTACGGTATGCTCGTGGCTCGCCATGTCGATCCGATCGAAAAAAAACCCCTGTTTCATTTCCTCCCCGGCACGCGTTCGTATTCCATTGCGACGGCAGGATGCAACTTTCGATGCCTGTTCTGTCAGAATGCGGATATCGCTCAGTTGCCGACCGATCATCAGGGGACGATCCTGGGTGAATATTGCGGTCCCGAAGAGATCGTTGCCCGGGCCGAAAAATTCGGGTGCCAAAGCATTGCCTACACCTATACTGAACCGACCGTTTTTTTTGAATATGCTCTTGATACCTCCAGATTGGCCAATAAAAAAGGCATTAAAAATGTATTCGTCACAAATGGATTCATGACCCCTGAAGCTCTTGAAATGATTGAGCCGTATCTGGATGCAGCCAATGTGGATCTGAAAGCCTTTCAGGATGCGTATTACCGGAAAATTTGCGGCGGCAGGCTGGAACCCGTCAAACAGACCCTCAAATTAATGAAATCCAAGGGGATTTTTCTTGAAGTGACCACCCTCGTGGTTCCCGGCCTGAACGATGATGCAAACGAACTGAAACATCTGGCGGAATTTATCGTGAAGGACCTTGGACCTGAAACACCGTGGCACGTCAGTCGATTCCACCCCACGTATCGTATGACGGACCGTTCCCCGACCCCGGTTCACACGCTCGAAACGGCTCGGGATATCGGCCGGGCCGCAGGGTTGGAGTATGTCTATATCGGAAACGTTCCGGGGGATGAGGGCGAAAACACCTGCTGCCGCGTCTGTGGTAAACTTTTGATCGATCGGAGGGCGTTTACAGTTCGTAAAAATGTGATAGACCGGGGACATTGTCCGTATTGCGGAGCATCCGTCAATATCGTCGAATTATAAAGGTATGGATCAAACCGGTACGATCGGTCCGGATGCGGTGAGTGCCGAAAAATCAAGTAATTCATACGGGTCGCTTGCAGCCGTCTTTCATCCGCGCGGATTTTTCCGCGATGAAGCGGACGGGAGCGGCTGGATGGCGGCCGGTGCCGTTACGTATTTATTGCTCTTTTTTCAGGGATTCATAGTATTCCCGTTCATAATAAATACCTTTGCCCCTGTCATATATCGCTTCGTTTTCATGGATGAGTTTAGCCTGTTTGCCCCATTTGCCGAATGCCGGTACAGCCGTGTCTCCAAGCGAAAATTTGCGGCCGCAGGCTGGGCATCCTTCTTCATTGAGGGTATTAACTTTCTCAAGGTCCAGAATGACTTTCGGTCGTTTTGTCGGTTGTGCCGCCATTGTGTATCGCCTCCTTGTCGGTGTGTGCGTTGCAGGAACAGGCGGCAGGCCGTGTGACCTCGCCCGCTTCCTGTGGTTGATGAAGAATTAATTCGCTATAATTTTACTATTTCCCGTATTCGCAAAAATGTCAAGAAGACCTTTCGAAGTCGGATCAGTTGAAAAATTGTATGTGAAAAAATAATCCTGTAATTTTTATTAAAGAATTTTCATGGAAAAAACGCTTTCAAAACCTCTGGTCAGTGTTGTTATTCCGACCTATAATCGGGCTGAATGGATAGGTGGCGCTGTTGAATCCGTATTGTCACAGGAATTTCAAAATTATGAACTTATCGTAGTCGACGATGGGTCGACCGATGAAACCCCGAAGGTTCTGGAAAGGTACTCGGATCGAATTCGAATGATTCGTCAAGCCAACTGCGGGGTGAGTGCTGCAAGAAATACCGGTGTCGCATCATCAAACGGTGATTTTATCGCTTTTCTGGATTCCGATGACCTGTGGCTTCCCGGAAAATTGTCCCGCCAGGTGGTTTTTTTTCAACAAAATTCCGATGCCCGGATTTGTCAAACCAATGAAATCTGGATTCGAAACGGGGTCAGAGTCAATCCCGGAAAGCGGCATCGCAAACGTTCCGGGCAGATATTTGCGCCTTCGCTCAGATTGTGTCTGGTGAGCCCGTCTGCCGTGATGTTGCGTAAAAAATTGTTTGATGACATCGGGGGATTTGACGAGGATCTGCCTGCATGTGAAGACTATGATCTGTGGCTCAGGATCGGTAGCCGTTATCCGATATACTTGATTGATGAACCCTTGATCGTGAAACGAGGCGGCCATGAAGACCAGCTGTCCAAAACCCCGAAACTGGATGTGTTTCGGATACGGTCGCTTGTAAAGCTTCTGGACGCTCATATGCTGGCTGTCGAGCAGCAGGATGCCGCTGTCCGTACACTGATCGAAAAATGTGATGTTTACGCGAACGGTTGTCGAAAAAGGGGGCGCATGGAAGAGGCTCAATTTTATGAGAGGTTGGCAAACAGATATGTTGGATGCTTCAGTGCGGGTTGAATTTAATTTTAACAAATGAATTGATTTTTTTTATCGTTCGCGTCGCTTGAGACGCAGAAAACGCAGGGGAAAGATTGTCGTGCCTTTCCTCTGCGTTTTCTGCGTTTTAAATTCAGCTGCAGGCATCCTCCGGTGCAAGGGCTGAATCGGTCTTGATTCTGGAATTTGCTTTTTTGTATTTAATTTCGTTGAGGCGCCGGGAAAAGAAGAATTCACGTTCCCCAAAGGCCGGTTTCAGCTCATCCAGCCATGACGCATTCTCATCGTATTCGGCAAAGAATATTTTGTTTACCCATTCGGGTTCACGTGCCTGGATAAATTTCAGCGCAAAGAATTTTTCCCCTCTGACTTCCGTGATGCCTTCGACCATCACTTTCCCCGGAGTTGCCGACATGGACGGCCCTCTGACCGTTCGGCACAATCCAGATACCTGACTGTAGGCTTCGGAAAAAATTCGGCAGGCTTTTTTTAACGGCAGTTTAAAATAATTCTTGGGGCCCGTATCGCGTTCGACAAACATATAATAAGGCACGGCCCCTAATTTTACCTGCATCTTCCACATGGTGGCCCATGTGTGCGGATCGTCATTGATATATTTGATCAGGGGGGCCTGGCAACGAATAGCGGCGCCTGTCCCTAAAATTCGCTGGATGGCGGTTTGAACGATCGGCGTTTCCAGTTCCCGGTAATGGCTGAAATGCGCCATGACGGATAGATGAATTCCGTTGCGGACGATTTTTTCAAACAGCCCCATCAGATCATCGGAGTCTTTGTCCGAGACAAAGCGATAGGGCCAGTAGGCCAGGGCCTTGGTTCCAATGCGTATGGTTGAGAGATTTCCAGGTTTTTTTCGAATGAGGGGTTCCAGGTACTTTCCGAACACCCCGGCACCCATGGTCATGGGATCGCCGCCGGTGAACAGGATATCCGTCACTTCCGGATGATTTTCAAGATATGTCGTCAGAGCTTCAGGATCCCGGCCGGCAAATTTCAGCTTGTCAAGCCCTACAAATTGGGCCCAGCGAAAGCAGTAAGTGCAGAAGGCATGGCAGCTTTGTCCCTGACTGGGGAAAAATAAAACCGTCTCGTCGTATTTGTGTTGCATTCCGGTATGGATCGTACCGTTTTCGACCGGAACGTTCAGGCTCAGCTGTTCGGCGGGATGTGGGTTGAGACGCATCTGGATGTTTTCGGCAGCTTTTTGAATTTCGGCTTTTGAGGCCCGTTTTTTCAACAGCGACTTGATTTTGTTCAAATCCAGGGGTTCCAGCATCCCGGGTTGGGGGAACGTGAGCTGGTATATGGGATCATACGGGATATTGTTCCAATCGATCAATTCATCGATGACGTAGTTGTTGACTTTGAACGGCAGGACTTCAGATACGGCATTTAAAGAAGCTATAAATTTTTTTGACAGACCGGCCAGTTGAGGTATTTGGTCGATCTTTCTTCGGGTATATAATTTGAGTTTTTTGTTCTTGGTGTAACCTGGTTTTTTTTCCATAATTCTCCTAAAAGGTAATAACGCTATAAATTTATGATAATCCAAGATATATTATGAAAATGCGGAGGCATTGGATGCGGGAGAAAGTATTTTTACACAAGTAATTATAGTGAAATATTACTATGCTGTCAATATGAAAATTATTCTGTTGCCGGTATAGTGTGTCTCCTTTGAAGAACTTCTGGCATTGCAGGGTTATTTAAAAAAAATTTATAAATATTAAATATCAATATGTTGCATGGTATCTTGGGGGCTATAAAAAGTGGTATAAAACAAATGTGTTTAAAGAAGAAATTGATTGTCTTCTACTGAAGAAATTTGAAAGATAATTTATAGAAAAAATATATTCAATCACTGATTGAGTTCTGCGGCAAAAAGTTAAAAAAAATTTATTGGATATTTGACGAAACGCTCCCAAAATTTGAAATATCCGGTATGGAGACATGGGGCAGGTCTCTTTAACGGTGTTACATGCGTTCCCACGTTTCAAATATTTGGGCAGGATTTTTTTTATGTTTGATACGACATTGACGGGAATTGATGATTTTGTTGCAAAAATTTGATAAGATTGCCAAAATAATCGCTTTTGAAAATATATATATAAAAAGCGCTTTTTTAACAGACTGTCATATGAATCCGGGCATTTTTGAAGGTTGAATAAATTAAAAATAAAGGACATTTGTCGATCATCATGACCCGTTTTAAACATCAGGTCGTAATCCAGAAACCGCTGAGCAAGGTGTTCGCTTATGCCACCGATTTAAAGAATAATATTCAGTGGCAAAAAAATCTTGAAAAATTGAACATTACATCCGGAAATTCAACAGGTCCGGGAGCTACTTACCATCTGGTAAACAGAATCATGGGGCAACGGGTGGAAGTCAACGGGATTATCAGTGAATACGAAGTGGACCGTCAGTGCGTTTACAAGGTGATTTCAGGGCCCGTAACAGGGCAGAGCCGATTGACGGTTGAACCTTCCGACAGCGGAACTAAAGTGACGATCGAAGCCGAAGCAGATTTAAGCATGTTCAGGTTTTTAAAGTCTCTGGTGGCCGGAAAAGCCAAAAAGCAGTTGAGCTGCGATTTGAAACTGCTCAAGGATGTTCTCGAAAAACAGGTGTGACGATTTCAACCTTTCAGAAGATAAAAGCGTTAAATTCAAAAACGGGTATTGTCGATGTCGCTTTCTGCACAGGAAAAACTAAGACGATTTTACGGTCAGTTTGAGGGGGAAGACCGTGTGCTGATTGTCATCAGCGCGGATCCGGATTCCATTGCCTCTGCCATGGCGGTGAAACGATTGCTCTGGCGAAAGGTCGCCGGAGTCACCATATCGAATATCAATGTGGTGAAACGTCCGGACAATGTCGCCATGATTGACCTGCTGGGGGTGAAGCTAGAACCGTTTGACAAGATCGACCTGAGTACAAAAACCAGATTTGTCATGGTGGATTCGCAGCCCTCCCATCATGAACTTTTTCAGGCAATACGTCCGGATATCATTATTGATCATCATCCCCATACCGGCACTGAAGCGCCTGTAACGGATATTCGTCCCGGGTACGGGGCAACGGCCAGCATTATGACCGAATATCTGAGGGCTGCCGGTATAAAGCCTTCCGCCAAGCTGGCCTCAGGGCTGTGTTATGCCATCAAAACGGATACGAATAATTTCGAACGACAGTCGCAGCTCGAAGATGTCAGGGCGTTCCAGTTTTTATTCAAGCATGCAAATATCCATCTGGTTAGAAAGATTGAACATTCGGAGTTTAAACTTGAATTTCTGGATTATTTCAAACGCGCGCTTGAACATATGTACGTGAGCAAGGGCAGGGTGTTTGTTCATTTGGGGTCGGTCGTCAATCCGGATGTGTGCGTGCTGGTGGCTGATTTTTACATGAAAGTGGCGTTGGTTCATACCAGCATAGTTTCCGGGTTTTACGAGAATAAGTTGATTGTGGTGTTTAGAAATGACGGGCTGCGAAAAGACGCCGGGAAAACGGCGCAAAAGGCATTTGGCGCCGTGGGGTCGGCCGGTGGTCATAAAACGATGGCCCGTGCGGAGATTCTGATCTCCAATCTGGCGTTGTCGGTGGATTATACAAATGAGACGCAACTTCAGAAATGGATCCGCCGCCGGGTTTTTGGAAATTAAACCGGGAAAAAGATGAATTAAGGCTTGACAGAGAAAACATATAAATGTCTTATAAATATTCTGAAACAGGGGTCATCATACTGGGGTCCGGGACCTGTGTGCCTTCACTGAATCGAAGTTCCTGCTCGGTCTTGATTCTCGAAGAAACTCAAAAGATGCTTCTGGATGTCGGTGCCGGAACGGTCCGGCGTTTATTGGAAGCCGGTATACAGATACGAAGTATATCAGATCTTTTGTTGAGCCATTTTCATCCGGATCATTCCGGAGAACTCCCGACATTTTTGTTTGCGAATAAATATCCGGAAACGGATCCGCGGGAGAGCGTACTTCGGATTTCCGGCGGTCATGGGTTGAAAAAATTTTATGCCGGACTGAGAAATGCATTTGGCCGGGTCATCGAGCTGCCGGAGCCTTTATTCGAATTGATTGAATTCAGAACCGACGGACCCGATACCCGTCAATTCGATCGAATCCTTGTGGAAACCTTGCCGGTTGTGCATCGACCGGAAAGTGTCGCATACAGATTCACGATGCCGTCCGGAAAGACGCTTGTTTACTCCGGAGATACAGGCTGCTGTCGGGAACTGATTGAGTTGTCCCGAAACTCGGATCTGTTGATCTGTGAATGTTCCTTTCCCGATGGGTCAGGGGTCAGAGGCCATCTGACGCCTTCATTGGCCGGTAAGATTGCAACCCGGGCCGAGGTAAAAAAGCTGGTGTTGACACATTTTTACCCTCAATGTGAAAGGGTTGATATTAAAGCCCAATGCCGTATGACCTATGGAGGGCCTCTGGTTCTGGCAACGGATCTGATGCGGATTACTCTTTGACCGGGAATGGAATTTTTGAGAAATTCAATATGGATTATTATCCCGTAAACCTGGATGTTCGTAATCGACATTGTCTGGTCGTAGGAGGGGGCGCGGTCGGCACTCGCAAGGCGTTGACACTGATAAAATGCGGTGCAGACGTCACCGTGGTCGGTCCGGAAGCAGATGCCGAATTGCTGGAGCTGGAAAAAGCCGGCGAAGTAAGACTGAAGAAAAAAAAATATGAGTCCTCGGATCTTAAAGGTGCGTTTCTGGTGTTCGTCGCAACGGATGATGCCCGGTTAAATCAGAACATTCATGCAGATGCCCGGCAGCAAAACGTGTTGTGCAACATTGCGGACTGCCCGGAAAAATGTGATTTTATTCTTCCCTCCGTAATTTCAAGAGGCGATTTAACGATCACCGTATCGACAGCGGGAAAAAGTCCGGCGCTGTCCCGAAAGCTTAGAATCGAGCTTGAACAGCAGTTCGGATTGGAGTATGAGGTGTTTTTGCATCTTATGGGTAAGATTCGACAATGTTTGCTGGTTCAGGATCACGATAATCAGGCTCACGGGCGGCTGTTTCGTCGGCTTGTCGAGAGCGATTTGATTGACGAAATCCGGAAGGGACAGACTGATCAGATTGATACCCGACTAAAAGAGATTCTGGGGGAATCGTATAGTTTTGATAAGTTGATGCAGATGGACATTTAGTGCCCGTCCGGGAATTCGATGGCTTTTTTCAGGTATAGGACGTGCACGGATTTTAACCGCGGCAGTACGATGCGTATTTCGAGGACCAAGGGGCCCGGAAAAATAAATTTTAACGTATCAACAGCCCTTTTATTTGATTTCGGCGATGTATGCAAAGGACATATGCACACTTGTGCGCCTTGAAATCGAGTAAAAAGGCCGCGTAATTCATGTGAAATTTATTTTTACCGCGATCCTGACAGGAAAAGGAACCTACCAGGGGTATATTCTTAATGGAGGCTGCAATTTTTATTGCCATTTCATGTTATCTGATCAGCGCTGTGGTATATTTTGGATACCTGCTTTTCCAGAAGAATTATCTTCACAGGATCGGATATGGGTTGATGATTGCCGGTTTTCTGTTTCATTCGGCATCAATCGGTGTTCGTTATATGGAAACCGGGCATTTTCCCGTCAATAATCTGCATGAAACACTTTTGATATCCGGCTGGGCCGTTTCAGGCGTATTTGTTCTGTTTCAGTACAGATTCAATTTGAAGGTACTCGGGGTTTTTGCCGCGCCTCTGGCAACTTCCGTGCTGATTGTCGCTGCGATGTGTCCCGGTGAACCTGCGGAGATGAAAGGCATTCTCAACAGTATATGGATCGTGTCTCACGTCATGGTGATTTTCACGGGTGAAGCTGCTTTTGCGATGGCGTCCGGTATCGGGATTCTGTACTTGCTTCAGGAACATGCGATCAAATCCAAATCACGCGGTTTTTTTTATCGACGACTGCCCTCTCTGGATTTTCTGGACAGTGCCGGGCATGCCTGTTTGATCGGGGGCTTTACCATGATGTCCATCGGATTGATTTTAGGATTGGTCTATGCGAAATCCGTTTGGGGACGGTTCTGGAGCTGGGACCCTAAAGAGGTCTGGTCGGGGATTACGTGGCTGTTTTATGCGGCATTGCTTCATGAGCGTTTGACGGTGGGATGGCGGGGTCGTCGATCCGCAATTATGGCGATTATCGGTTTTGTGGTTCTTCTGTTTACCTTTTTTGGGGTTAATTTTTTTCTGGAAGGCCACCACGGGGAATTTACGGGCATGTGAAAAGGCTGCCGGCGACGTCTGACACGACTTGTCAAGAGATTCGACAGCGGATGGTAACGAGTTCTGGAACAATCTACAGCGGAAAAAAATTGTCATGCGCGATATCGTTTTAATGGGATTGAATCATAAGACTGCTCCGGTGGAACTCAGAGAATGCGTTGCATTCTCCAAAGATGAAATATCGGCTGCATTGGTGGAATTGCGGGATTATCACGCAATTGAAGAGGTTATATTCATATCGACCTGTAATCGGGTTGAGGTGCTGATGGCATCCGAAAATGTGGAAGATGCCGTGAATATCACCACGGATTACCTTTCGCACCGAAAGAAAATTCCATCCCGAACCGAACTGGAAAAATCTTTATACGTGCACAAGGGGGATGAAGCGGTCCGGCATATTTTCCGTGTCGCGTCCAGTCTGGATTCCATGATGATTGGCGAACCCCAGATTTTAGGCCAGATCAAGGATGCGTATTTGAAAGCCGTGTCCAAAAAAGCGTCCGGCGTTATTTTAAACCGTTTGCTGCATCGGACATTTTTTGTAGCAAAACGTGTACGCACAGAAACCGGCATCGGGGATCATGCCGTATCCATCAGTTATGCCGCCATAGAGCTGGGACGGAAAATTTTTGGTTCTCTGGAAGGGAAAAAAGTGTTGTTGATCGGGGCCGGAGAAATGGCTGAACTTGCCGTGGAGCATCTGATTCGCAATCGGGTCGGTAAGATTCACGTGGCCAACAGGACGTTCGAAAGAGGGCTGGAAATGGCCGGCCGTTTTCGTGGTGAAGCCATTCGGTTTGATGAAATCCCCGGATTATTACAGCATGTTGATATAATTATCAGCTCAACCGGCTCCCCGGATTTTGTCGTGAGGCATGAGCAGGTAAAGCGGGTGGTGAGGAAAAGAAAAAATCGCCCGATATTCTTCATCGATATAGCGGTTCCCCGGGATATTGACCCCAGAATTAATCGAATCGGCAATTCGTATGTCTATGATATCGACGATTTGAAAGGGGTTATCGAAGACAATATCGAGGATCGAAATCGGGAAGCGCTCAAGGGTGCGCGCATTGTGGACGAATCGGTCATACAGTTTCGACACTGGTTCGACAGCCTTGATGTGGTCCCTACCATTGTGGCGTTGAGAAGCAAAATGAATGGAATTGCCTCTGCAGAAATGAAAAAAACCTTTCAATCGTTGAATCATTTGAGCGATCAGGACTGCCGGGCGATCGAGAGGATGACCCAGGCGTTGATCAATAAGTTTATGCATGACCCGACCTTGTGTCTCAAAAATAATCATTTTCATGGGGATCGTTCCGTTTTGCTGGATACGGCCCGAAAACTTTTTAAACTTGATTCTTGAGGCTGAAGTCTGGTAACTGTACGCTTTTTGACTTCGGGTTGTTGGGGCCGTCATGAAGGTTTAAAGCCGTTTTACGCTACGGATATCTGAAACTGCCATTTTAGTCCATTCTTATTGAAAATCGGAACAAACCGTTCGGTCGACACCTGCACTGAAAAGAGGGGCGCGTTTCTTTATCGTTATAACGGTACAATTAATTTATGCCGAGGCCCTTATTCAAAATCAAAACATCCTCGGGTATCCGCGAAAATTCGCGGCAATGAAACTCCGATATATTTACCGACCGCTTCGCTTGAGACGCAGAGACTACAGGGCCTCGAAAGGGCGATTCCGGTCTCTGCGATCTCTGTGTCTCGAGAGAGCGGAGCGAACGGGCGGTAGAAAATAAAAGAGATTTATTTGTTCCGGGGCCCTTAGATTGTTTATACGACGGGGCACGGGCCACGCCCCATTCGTTCCGGGTACACTGCCGGACGCCGGCAGGGCGGCGATCCGTGGTCCCGTATGGATACAGAACGATATACAGGAGGCAACATTGAAAAAAACAGCATTTCTATTTCCCGGTCAGGGATCTCAAACAGTGGGCATGGGACATGATTTTTATCAGGAATTTGATTTCATCAGAGAACTGTTTGATATGGCCGATGAAATTACAAAACGTCATATCTCTCGACTGTGCTTTAAGGGGCCGATGGAGGATTTGACGCAGACGGTAAATCTGCAGCCGGCCGTGACAACCCTTAATCTGGCCTGCCTGGCCGTTCTTGAAAGGGAGGGAATCGGCTCGAACATCTGTGCCGGTCACAGTTTGGGAGAATTCAGCGCGCTTTGCAGCGCCGGCATAATGTCCAGGGAGGATACGATCGGCCTGGTGGATCAAAGAGGCCGGTTGATGCATCGTGAGGCTGAAAAAAATAGTGGCGCCATGCATGCCGTCATTGGGCTTTCCATTGAAACTGTTCAGGAAATTGTTGATGAAGTCCGCAGGGAAGGGATCGTTGCGGTTGCCAATCACAATGCAGAAAAACAGATTGTGATTACAGGGGCTCCTGATTCAGTGAAAAAAGTGTCGGCCATGGCAGCTGCCAAAGGAGCCAGGGCCATACCTCTCAAGGTCAGTGGTGCGTGGCACAGCGATTTGATGAAAGGGGCTGAAAAAGAATTTATGGATGCATTGTCCGGAACCGAATTCATCCCGCCGGGAGTGCCGGTCGTGCATAATGTTACTGCGGATGTCGCCGGGGATCCGCTTGAAATTCAAAATATTATGGGCCGGCAGCTCTGCAGTCCGGTCAAGTGGTATGATTCTATGTGCAGGATGATGGCCGAAGGCGTGGAAGTGTTTGTCGAAGTGGGGCCAGGCCGGGTGCTGAGCGGGTTGCTGAAAAAAATTCTGCCTAAAGAGTATCCGTATTCCGTTTTTGCCGTTAATTCCCTGAAAACTTTTGAAAAGTTTCTTGGGGCAACGCGCTGATCGTTGTAATAGGGTCACGGGAGGGGTAAATTTTACAGGGATTTCGTTTGGATTTATTTTTCCCGGGGCCTTTAGTGCTTTATCCATCAAAGGCGTCAAGGAAAACAAGAATTTTTTATGTGAACAGGCATTACATAACAAAGAAGACCTGCGGGCATCCGCGTGAATCCGCTGCAAAAAATATAATTCAGCCGCGGATTCACGCGGATGCCCACGGATAAAGCCGGGAACAACAGAAAAAATGACCCGGATAGCTGGCAAATAAAGCGGGTATGGATGGTTTTTACAGATGCCGGGTTGCGGGCACAGCTCGGTTTGGTTTGTATTGCTGGATTATGATCGTGAAATCAGAAACTCAACAATAATGAATGCGGGCTCGCGTAATGATACGATGAAATTATTCGGAATCCGGTTCAACCCATACAATGTGGTTTTTGTTGATGAAAAATACTTTTCCGTACGCGTCCTTATAGGAGGCATCCACCAATACGACAAACGGTGATTTGCAGTTGATAAAAAGGTCGGAAACCCGGCTGTTCCCGGCGATATTGACTTTTCCGTACAATGTGGATCCATCAATGGTTTTGACAGTGATTCGTTTGTAATTGGTCTGGAACGTTTGATTTTCGGGTTGCATTTCTTTTATTCCTTCCATTGGTAGGTACCATCAATCCGTCATGTACGTATTACCCGGCAAATCGGCGCATAACCGCCCCCGGATTGATTATACGGTATACGATAAATCATCTGGCGTGACAATAAAAAAGTATCGGATTTGACCCGGGCCCAACGATGCTTTTCGCCTGCTCGGAGAAAAAATCAGCCGGGCTTGAGTTAAACTGTTCATACAGGATAACGATTGCTGACGGTTCGGCATATGCGATATGGCGGGGTCCGTACCGGGATAAAACTTGCTTTACATCCATAACGGCTTGTGTTAAATAATACTATTTCTGACAACCAGCCATTTCTCAAGGGGGGTGTTATGGATAAAGAAGAACTGAAATTTTTTGAGGATTTGCTCAGAAACCGGTTGAAGGAGCTGTTGAATCAGGCGGATAATACAGTAACGGGTATGACCGATCCAAAGGAAAATTTTCCGGATCCCACGGATCGTGCTTCTCTTGAAGCAGACAGAAATTTCATGCTCCGCATTCGAGACAGGGAAAGCAAGCTGATCAAAAAGATAAAAAAAGCCCTCGAACGGATAGAAAACGGAACATTCGGCATCTGTGAGAAATGCGGTGAAGATATTTCGATTGAACGATTAAAGGCCAGGCCGGTAACAACTCTCTGTATCGATTGCAAAACCAAAGAGGAGGCGCTGGAAAAAGCCCTTGGCCTGTAAAAAATTGAAAATCGACCTTCATATACATTCGTCAGCATCCGACGGTACGCTTCCGCCCGCTCGAATAATTGAGGTGGCCGATCAACTTGAACTAAGCGCTATATCAATTACCGATCACGATACTCTGGAAGGGGCGAAAGAGGCCATACGAATCGGCATTCCTGAACACATCAAATTTTTGACGGGTGTAGAAATCAGCGCGACACCTCCTCCCTCCTTTCGTGTTTCCGGAAGTTTTCATGTTCTGGGGTACGGCATTCGGCTGGATGATCCGGGTTTAAATCAAACACTCAAAGTATTGCAGACGGCACGAGAAAATCGAGCCCCGCGGATTCTCGAGCGGCTTGAGAGCCTGGGAATCTCTTTGACACTCGCCGATGTGCTCAAAGCCGCGGGAAACGGCCAGATCGGCAGGCCCCACATTGCAAGGGTGCTGGTGGAAAAAAAAGTCGTCAAGTCTATCAACGAGGCATTCGGTATGTATCTGGGGCGGGTCAAACCCGCATATGTGGATAAATATCGAATCGGCTCCGACGAAACCTTACGAATGATCAAAGACGCCGGGGGTATTCCGGTACTGGCTCATCCCATTCTTCTCAAAATTCGGGAAAAAACCATTCTGGAAAATCTGATAGGGGTGTTAACGGAAATGGGGCTGAAGGGGATCGAAGTATTTTACCCGGAGCATTCTGAAGAGGACCAGCGATACTACGCCGGGCTGGCCAAACGATACGGCTTGTTGATGACCGGGGGAAGCGATTTCCATGGTTCCTTGAAACCTGATATACAGATGGGATCCGGCAGGGGAGATCTGTCGGTGCCTTATGAAATATATGAGAACCTGGTGAGAGCCGTACGGAATTGATGCATTCGTAAAACGTCTTGAGCGGATCCAAAAGGCGTTTTACGAACCCATCAACAGGGTTCTTTTCATTATTTCCGCCTTTGTCTATTGAATATCCCGGATGTTTTACGCAATTCGATGATCGATCTGCAGTGCCGCCACGGTCAACCGTGACGCTGTTGCACGATTGCCTGTTTCAAAACGTCTGAACTCACAATCGTAAGATTTTGACAGGAATTGAAGTCGGTCTTACGATTCGGTTTTTGAAAAAAACGGGACTGTCAGGTTTGTCGAACGCACGGTCTGCAAGATTTCAGGAATGGCTTCGGGGAGTTTTCCCGTGAAAACAATTTTGGTTTTCGGCTTGACCGGCGCAAAAAGGCTTTATAATAATGCGCATCGAAACAGATCCGCATTATGCGTGTTTTTACACATTCGCGGAATCAAAATTTTTATATTCTGGACAGATCACCCGGGTTTGAACAAAACCGCGCAGCAGTGTGATTTGATGAGTGAAGAACGGTTATGAGTCACAATGATTTATCCGAATTAATGCGGAAATTGTCTTATAAATTCAAAAATCGATCATTGATCGAAGAGGCGCTTCGACATAGTTCGTACGTAAACGAGCAGAACGTTCCCGGTTTGAGAGATAACGAGAGATTCGAATTCTTGGGGGATGCCGTATTGAATCTTGTGATCGGGCATTTGTTGATGGCGCGATATCCTCAATTGAGGGAAGGGCATTTGTCCAGAATACGGGCGAGCCTTGTCAATGAAACCCGACTGGCAGCACTGGCGTTAAATATGGATCTGGGGGTGTATATGCGTCTCGGGAAAGGTGAACTCCAGACAAACGGGCAGGAAAAAAGTTCCATTCTGGCAGATGCATTTGAGGCCCTGATTGCGGCAGTGTACCTGGATGCCGGGTTTGAGACCGCCTATTGTTTTGTGGAGAGGCAGTTTGCGTCAGTGTTTGATACCCTTGATGTGCCGATGATCGGTCAGGACTTTAAAAGTCGACTGCAGGAAATGGTTCAAGGGTCCTTCAAAACAATACCCCGATATACGGTTGTCGGTGAAAGCGGACCGGATCACGATAAAACGTTCAAGGTATGTCTTCAGGTTCATGGAATACGGACGGAAGGCGAAGGAAAAAGCAAAAAAACAGCCGAACAGGAAGCGGCCAGAAAAGCTATTGAACTGCTGGCATCTGAGTAAAGCCATGTCCGAATTCAAGCGTCCTTTCATTATTCCCATCTTTTTGCCCCAGAGCGGGTGTCCGCATCAATGTGCATTTTGTAATCAGAAAGCGATAACCGGTGTCACGGAGCGGATGATTACCCCGGCTCAGCTGACGCGATTGATCGACCAATTCCTGACATACAGAAACGATCGAAGGGACAGGATTCAAATCTCTTTTTACGGCGGCAATTTTTTGGGAATAGACATACCCTACATGATTTCCCTGCTTGAAACCGCAACCGGATATGTACGGCGGGGCCAGGTGGACAGCCTTCGGTTTTCGACGCGTCCGGATACGATCGATGAACAAAGACTGGATATATTGAAACCGTTTCCCGTCGAGACCGTCGAGATAGGGGCCCAGTCCATGGATGACAGGGTGTTGAACATGTCCTTAAGGGGGCATTCGGCATCGGACACCTGTCAGGCAACGGCGTTGCTTAAACAGAGAAAATATGAGGTCGGGCTTCAGATGATGGTGGGGCTCCCCGGAGACAGCCGGGACGTGTCGATCGAGACCGCAAAGCGAATGATTCGACTTTTTCCCGATTTTGTTCGGATTTATCCGACCCTGGTGCTTTCCGGCAGCCTGTTGGCCCGATGGTATCGTGATGGGATCTACAGGCCGTTGACGCTTGAAGGAAGTGTCGGTATTGTCAAAAAACTTTATCTGGAGTTCAAAAAACAACAGGTGCGGGTGATTCGGATGGGGCTGCAACCCTCTGACGAATTGTCCAGTGGCACAACGGTTCTGGCAGGACCCTACCATCCGGCCTTCGGGCATCTCGTTTTTTCGGAACTTTTTTTTGACTCGGCCGTTGCAAAACTCAACGGCGTGATTGCCCCGAACGCCTCCCTGAGAATATATGTTCATCCAAGGAGTATTTCAAAAATGCGGGGGTTGAAAAATCAAAATATAGAGCGGCTTAAACGTATTTTTTCGTTGAAGTCCATTGACATTCGTCCGAATACAACCCTTGACGAGGATATGCTGGAAATTGGTTAGGGATTTTTAGCTTTTTTGCAGGCCGGTTCCGTGGGTGCCCTGAAAAATATAAAGGTGACATCAGACAATGAATGATTTTAACTATATTATGGAAGATGAAGAAGAATCCCGTCGTCTGGATTGGAAAACAGATACGTGTCAAGTCAGGAATCAGGCCGTGTGGGCGAAAATTCAGCCGGGAATGCGAGTGGCGGACCTGGGTTGCGGTTCGGGAAAGACCACGCATTGTCTGAATGAACTGGTTCAGCCGGGGGGGGGCGTGATCGGTGTCGACATCTCCGAACAAAGGATCCGTTATGCTCGCGAGCACTACCGTGCAGAGGGGTTGACATTTGTCCGGAAGGATATTCGGGAATCTTTGGATGATCTGGGACTTGTTGATTTTATATGGATTCGGTTCGTTCTGGAGTACCATTTGGGTCATGGCCTTGAGATTTTGAAAAATGTGACAAGGATTCTCAGACCCGGCGGGATCGTTTGTATGATCGATCTGGATTTGAACTGCTTGTGCCATTACGGCATGCCGCCGCGTCTGGAAAAAGCGGTTCGCGGAGTGATGGAGACTTTGGAGCGACATGCCCAATTTGATCCCTTTGTCGGTAGAAAGCTGTACTCATACTGCTATGATCTCGGGTTCCGGAATATTGACCTGGATCTGACAGCGCATCATCTGTTTTTTGGCGAAATAAAAGAATCGGACATGTTTAACTGGACTCGAAAAGTAAAAATTGCAGCCAGGCAATCCGGGTATGGCTTTAAAGAATACGGTGGGGATTTTGACAGGTTTTATAAGGATTTTGAACGTTTTTTTACCGACCCCAGGCGTTTTACTTATACCCCGTTGATTGCATGTCGGGCAGTAAAACCGTGATCGTATCAGATAGATGCGGTTTTTTGCCGAATGGAGGGCGGACTCTGACTGTCGGTTTCGGGTAGAATGGATTTTACAAGATTTTGTTCGAACGATCGGGTAAAATATTTTCTGAAGGCTTCCACGATCGTTTTGTCCAGACGGTGTGAGACGTTGCATTCGTTCTCCAAAACGCCAAAGGCTTCATCCAGCAGCATGGGGTCCCGGTAATGACGCTTTGACGTAATCGCCTCGAAAATATCCGCAACAGCGATGATTCTGGCTCCCAGGGGGATATCGGCGCCCTTCAGTCCGCAGGGGTATCCGCTCCCGTCCAGTTTTTCATGATGGGAACCGGCAATTTCCGGAACCTGGCTGAGAACTCCCTGGAAATTGACCTGCTCCAGTATTTCCCGGGTGCGTGCCGCATGTGTTTCGATTGTAATTCGTTCCTCTTTGGTCAAAAGTCCTTTCTTTTTCAATATGGAGTCCGGTATGGCGATTTTCCCATAATCGTGAAGCAGGGCGGCTACCCGAATCGTTTCGGTATCATCATTTGACAACCCTAATTCCCGGCATATTCCGACCGCATATTCCGTAACTTTTTCCGAGTGTCCTGCCGTTAGAGGATCGCGTGCGTCAATGCTGGCCGCCAGAACTCTCACAAATGATTTGAACTGCTGGGAGCGGGCTTCGAGAAGATCGGCATTCCGAATACTGATGGCGATGCTGGTCGAAATGCCCATCATCAGACTGACATCGCTTTGGACAAGGACCCTTTTGGACCTGATGTTGTCAAGAGCAAAGATACCGATGGATTCACCTTCACAGACAATTGGACAACAAATGAAGGACTGTGACCCCAGAATTTTAGCGAATTCCATGCTGCGGTCTGAAAGATCGGCCTTGATTCCTGAAATGTTGTTGATCAGAAAGGGCTTTTGCTCGCGAAAGGATACGACAAAAACGCCTTTTGAATCCGGCTTGTCCAGATGAAATCTGGTTTGTTTCAGGAGCCTGAGGTGGTAGTCTCCATATCCGAACCCGGCACGATATATCAAACGGTTTTTTTTGCGGTCTGCCAGCATGATGATGCCGCGATCGTAATCCAACCGGTTCTGAGAAATTTTTATTACGCTGGTCAATATGTCTTTTACGGTGGTGTGGCGGCTGATGGCCTGACCGATTTCATTGGTTACCAGCGCGTTATTGTAGTTGATGTTGATCTGTTCGACGAGCTTGTCGGCCGACACCATCTGGTATTCCAGGCTGTTTTTAAGGTCCTTTTCATGGATTTTCTGGCTGATCAGAAATAACATGAATGAAGTGGCCGCCGAATACGGGATGATGGTTTTGAACGATGAAAACGGGTCGTGTATCAGAAAAACCGAGCAACATAAAAACAATATCAGCGTCGAAACGCTGCTGATCTTTTTCCACAGGTCAGACCGGGTTTTTTCCCATGAAATAATATAGCGACAGTGCCTGTCGCCTTTGAAAACGCACTCCGGATGTTCGATGCGGGGGCGTTTGCTGTTGAAGATAATGGCAATGGCTTCAAAATACCCGATACGGTTTTCGCACTGGAACGGCCTTTCCCGGATGCCTTTTTTAGGGATAACGATAATTTCGACGGTGTTGGAATCAATCGAACGGTATTCAAAGGTGGTGGACTGTGTAAAATTTCTAGTTATCTTTGCGATTTTTTCAGCAACTTTTCTCGGGCCGATCATCCCGAGAATGTATTGCCGCATGACCCCGATGGCTTCGGGAGATGCGGCATATCGTCCTGCCTCGCGGGCTATGTCCTGATTGCGGGTCAATTGAACCAGCCGTTCATGAAACAGATTGATTTGCGTCTGCGTAAACCAGTGTCCCTGATCCGCAACTTCATAGGGTTTCATTCCGGCATAATTTAACAGGTCATCAATGTCGATATGACCGTATTTCCGTTTAATCAGCTTTATATACGTATCGATGATTCGGCTGTTATATAATGGTATGTTATCCAAGTCTTCAGAAGGGCGCATATTGCCTCGTTTGTCTACTGCATCCGGCCGGTTGTCCAAAACATCGGCGAATTCGGTTGAAATACCGGATGAAGGTACCATTTCGTAAACATCTTATTTGTTTCAAATCTCATAGGATGTTGACGTTCCCCAGTTCAATGAGTTCATGCCGGCTCATGTTTATGCATGAAAACTCATTGCAAAAAAAAGAATTCGAAGGCTATACGGTAGCTTATTTTGACTTCACGCAGTATTCGAGCTTTTTCGAGCGTGCTCACGGGTCCCTCCCGAAAGGTGCGTTGCGGGCCAACCCTTGAAAAACGGAAAAAGACAAGTCGCGTTGGAAACAACAGCCCAAATGTTTATAAACGCTTTACGTGATTTTTTCAAGAGGAGTCTTGCCGTGGGGTAAGGGCCCGGAAAAAATAAATTATACGGATGTGCCCGGCTTTCTCGGGGTGAAAATCATCTATGTTGTACTTCTTATGAAGAACTAAAGCGAGCTGTTTCCGCAATCGATATCCATAAAATTGCCGACACCAAAAAATTCGGGAAAGCGCGGAGACCAGATCCGCCGTCTCGGGGCACCGTGCTTTCTGCGCCCTGAGCGAAACGGTGGTAAATATATATGTACGTGATCCTGACGGATAAGTCTAATCATTTTCTTCAACGGTCATGGTAGGCGCCCTCTTTCGCCATGTATCAAAGAGGACCTGCAGCATGTATGCTGCTACTTGATACACCGTGACAGCGAACAGGCTTTTTTCGCAATTTAAATTTTTCCCCCCGGGGTTCCGCGAGATCGTTCATTACAGTTTGTGAACGGGTTGTTTCCAACCTGTACCGGGATAGGGCACTGGCTCTTAATGTCGAATAAATCGAAGCAGTTTGTTTAGATATTTGAAATAGTGGTCAGTATGCTGGGTGTTCAATATCCACAACGTGTAAGTTTTTTCCAGGTCTATGTCGTGGTCGTTTACATACTGTTCGGGATAAATCAGCAGGGGAATCGATTTCTGTTCAAATTTTGACGCAATTGCAGAAACCGCTTTGTATAAGACGTCTTTGCTCAGTTGATCCGGATCTAAGATAATAATTTTTATGCAACTGGTGAGATCCGACATGTTCAGACCTATATCGGACGTGTTGACCTCAAAAATTGCCTTCAGATGTTCGTCCCTTTTGAGTGAAAAACGATAATGTTCTCGTTTTAATCCTGCCTGACGGTAGGAATGAGACAGGTCAGTAAAATCCTCGTTTCCGGGTTTCATGCCGATTGCCTGCAGCATCAATCCTCCGGAAACGGCCTCATAAAGACTCTCGATTTCCCACAGATCGTTGTCAGTGGTTTGAAACAGATTCCAGCCTTCCGGCAACCCCTGCGGCGGGTGGTCGAGTTTGTTGTAGTGAAGATAGGCAAATGAATCCGTGGAACATCCTTTAGGATCCTTGATGAAGTTTTGGGCTCCGCCGAATACGCGGTTGGGGAATTTATTGGCGGGTCTGTAATAGCACATCAGATAATCCATGTTTATAGAGTAGAGATTATGGGAATCGTTGATAAAACGTCCGATTTGATTCAAAACGGCCAACCCGGCGTGAATGGATTCCGATTTTCTTGCGGCATGATGATGGATCAACCAAGTCCTTGGATAAAAGCGAATGGTTGCCATATGTCCTAAAATTCGACCGTTTTCCTGCCTGACGAAATGGCGTGCGATACTGGGATGGCGGGTATAAATTTTTTCGTAAACGTGTCGGATTTTTTTTTTGTTGGCTTCGATAAAGGCATATTTTTCAGGATAAACAAACCCGGTTTCAAAAAAGAAATCCCACAAATCGTTCAAATGGATATCGTTATTCAGGTACATGTGTGGATCTTCAGCCTGGTACAGAAGGGAAAGCAATCGGACATGATCCTGAACATCCATGTCGAGAATGGTCAGTCCGCATTTGAACTGATGTTTTTTTGAATCGTCTTGACATCGCTTTCGGTAGACAACTTGAGCTTTGCAGCGTAATTTCATTCCCCCGGGAAAATTTATCGACAGATTTGGAATGATTAAACCCGGTAAAAGCACGGAACGACTTTCATTTTCGAATACTGAAAAGCCGAGACCTGACAGATCGTGAACTTTGAGGGACGCTGCCTCGTCGATGATGGGGTGACGAAAAACAATATCGGGTGTAGGGATCAATTGCTGTCGGGTGCATCGAAAGGTTTTGGGTTTGAACCGACGAATCTGGTCATGAATGGGCTTAAACGTGCAGTCGTGTGTGCGCTGACTGTCGCTCTGGTCGATGATTTGACATTGGCCCGAATAGATAATTTCATTTTTGACGTGAACCATTATGCTTACAGGGGATTTTAAATCGATCCATTGGAATGTTTGCGGTGGGCGGTGTTCGATTTCAGCTTTGAACCCATAAGCGCTGAATTCTTTCAAACTTCCTTTGAATACGACACTGTTTTGAACAAGCTGGATCTCGATATTTTTACAGGGATATGCGAAATCCGTTTTTTCAAGAACTTCCAACTCCGTATCTGCAAGTTTGAATGTGATCATTTCGTCGTTCATCTGAACGAGTTCCGGAGATACCAGTAAAAGCCGTCGACCGTCAAAAAGTTCCAGATTCTGAAAACGGTAATGATTCGTATGACGTCGGGGGGATTCGGTTTGGGCCCACAAACAGTTGAACTGGTCGCCGCTACAGGCTTGAGGCATCACAGGGCAAGACACGTAATTCGAGTATTTGTCGTGTCGAAGATTCATCGAGATGGTGTCGTTTTTAAAATTGATGAAATTAAGCGCGCTGATCAGTTGGTTTTTGCTGATTTTGACGGTGCGAAGCGGGGCGGTTTTATTCGGATCGTCAAGAAAAGGAACAATGTTCGTTGCTGTTTGCATAACTCTCACCTCATTGCATGACACTGAATCCATTGCATTTTTTTGACCCGGTCTTTAACGCTTTTTATGTCGCAGGAGATGTGAAGCTGGGCCTTTAAAAGATAAATGGTTTGAGACCGGGCCTTAACATTCAAATTTTTAAATCAATAATGCACGATTTGTGCCAGTAAGGTCTTTATAGGGTGATGTAAAAATCAAACGAGTTGATTGATCAGCAATTAAAACAGAAATTAAAAAGTAAAAAATAGTAAAATCAAAAACATAGGTAAGTTGAGAAGATTTCGGAACAGTTTTTAATCCATTGTTGCTTGTGTCCGGCAGGACGGTATCGAAAAAGCGTTTTGTGCAAAAATGGTTTTGATATGGATAAATCAGGCAGGGATATCCGAAAAGGTGTCAAATTATTGACAATGTTATGTTTAAGAGTCAAAAACCAACGGATTTAAGTTCTTTGTCTGGATGAGGTTGAAAATTTCGACAATTTTTTGTCGCTTTGGATTTGACTGGATTTATCGCCGGCATCAACTCCCCGTCCGTTCGGTGACGAAAATACAGGATATGCATGCTGTTGTCTGCTCTTGCCATATCCTATGATATATAACTTGACATGCCGGCAGATGAAAAATATTATTAAATAAGATGCGATTCATTGAATGGCGACTCACACATATCCATTAAAAGGATACAGCCGGTTTTAATCTGATTCATTCCAGCCTTGTCAGCGGTTGCGTACTCCTGCGGGCATCCGCTTATCATTCTGAAATTATTAACTGATTGCTTTATGCGTTGAGAAACGTTCTGATTTCAGGACTTCTGAGTTCAGGTACGCAGCATCGTAGCGATTGAAGAAAAGAAAATAAGCATTAAAAGTTTGAGTGCAATTGCAAACCTTAATAGAAAAGGGGGAATACGATGACACGCAAATATTTTCATGCTGCCTTGATTTTAATTGTGGGGGGGGTGATTTTAGGTTGTGCCGCCCGTGCACCCAAACCAGAGGTGCCGATGTTTCAACCGTATGATTTGAATTATAAGCTCCAATCGGGACAATTTGTGCCCAGAGTGGATAATTATATGATCATTCTGGACGCCTCGCAGTCCATGTCTGCAAAATCCAAGTTCAAAAATTACACAAATTTTACATTTGCCAAGGAAATGGTCCGGCGGATCAACGCTACCCTTCCTGAGATGAACATCAGAGGGGCATTCCGGACGTTTGGGCACGGCGTATGTCTTCCGGAAGCTAAAACGCTGTTAATCAACACGCTCGATACGCACCTGAAGAACAGGTTGGAGGCCGGGCTCGAAAAAGTGGCCTGTGACGGGGGGACCAGCCCTCTGGCGCCCGCGCTTCAGGCAACAGCGGAAGATCTCCGGGAGGCCGGCGGGAATACGGCCGTCATCATCATCAGCGACGGTAGGGACATGGATCAGGCGCCTGTGGAAGAGGCCCGGAAAATCAAACAGGAATACGGGGACAGGCTTTGTTTGTCTACCGTACTCATCGGTGATGATCCGGACGGGCAAATTCTTTTGAATCAATTGACCGATATCGGTGAATGTGGGATTGCTGTTCAAGGAGAAGATATCGCGTCGAGTCAGGCTATGGCGGAATTTGTCGAACGGATTTTTTTGGTCAAGGCCGTGGACAGCGACGGGGACGGTGTCATGGATCATCTGGACAAATGTCCGAATACGCCGCCGGGAGTACCTGTTGACGAAAGTGGATGCTCATTGGATTCGGATAATGACGGCGTGCATGACGGTATCGATCAATGCCCCGGTACCCCCGGAGGGGTTCAGGTCGATCGCAGAGGGTGTCCGCTTGACAGCGATAACGACGGAGTGCCCGATTATGCGGATCGGTGCCCGGAAACGCCGGTCGGCGTGGAAGTCGATGAGTACGGGTGTCCGTTCGACAGTGACGGTGATGGGGTATCGGATTATCAGGACCAATGCCCGGATACGCCGAAAGGGGTATCGGTCGATGAGGTGGGCTGTTGGGAATGCGTTCATGTCCGGTTTGATTTCGATAAATGGGAAATTACGCCTGGACACATGGAAGCTCTGGAAGGCATGCTGCAGTGCCTGAATGATTCACCCGAAATGAAAGTGGAAATACAGGGCCATGCCGACAGCATTGGAACAATGGATTACAACTTGAAGTTGTCTGAGAAAAGGGCCCGTGCTGTGTTGCATTATCTTCTGGATTCGGGGATTCAAAAAAATCGCTTGAAGATAAAAGGGTATGGCTTTACCCGGCCGGTTGCTTCCAATAAAACAAAAGAAGGGCGCGCAAAAAACAGGCGGGTTCAGTTGCAACCCGTAGACTAGGGTTTGATGTGCAGGCCGTCTCGAAAATATGGGACGGCCTGAATTCTTGGATATTGTCTGCTTGCCTCGCGGCGCGGAGCCCCGACACGGCCGGTTAGAGGTTCTGCGAAATTTGAGTTTCGAGAGAGCGAAGTGGACGGACGCTAGAAAATAAAAAAAATTTAACTTGTCAAATCAGCACCGGATGTGGTTTTCTGATTATCGGGTGGCGGGCATAGCCCGCCTTGGTAGGGATTGATGGGCGGTATAAGAGGGACTCATGAATAAGGTCATTAAGTGGGTACTCGGGATAAGTGCGGCAGTTGTGCTGTTTGTTGTGGCTGTTGTGATATTTCTCCCAAAATTTGTAAATCTCGAACAGTACCGACCGCAGATTGAAAGCAGGGTTTCACAGGCCATCGGCCGGCCGTTTTCTCTGGGGGGGGAGCTGGATCTGTCGCTGTTTCCATGGGCGGGAGTTTCTTTTTCCAATCTCACGATTGGGAGCCTTCCCGGATTTTCACAGGAACAATTTCTGACGGTCGATTCGTTTGAGATCAGGGTGAAAGTGCTGCCGTTGCTGTTCCGTGATATCCAGGTCAAGCGGTTTGTATTGAACGGTCCCCGGGTTGTATTGGAAAAACTGGCTGACGGACGCGTAAACTGGGAATTCAAACCCGGCGGGAAGGGCCCTGAACCGTCTGATGCTTCAGGCTCCGTCTCCGCTGACGGCGAAAAAAAGACAGGCTTTTCAGTAAAAGCATTGGCGGTTGAAGAGTTTTCAGTAGCTGACGGTGTTTTGATCTGGATCGATCAGGGGCGAAACGAGCGACGACAAATATCCGGTATTCGCCTGGATCTCGAGGATGTGTCGCTGGATAAACCGATTAAAACGAAACTGATGGCGGTAATCGATCAGCAACCGTTTTCGGTAAATGGAGTCGTTGGACCCCTTGGCGTGGATGTCGGAAAGGAGCCGGTTGCGCTGGATTTGGTTGTTCAGGCCTCGGATCAGATTCATTTGAATGTTCAGGGCAGAGTTGCCGAAGTGTTGAAGGTTCCCCGTTATGACATTCAAGTGGATCTTAAGCCTTTTTCTCCTCGGAAAGCCGTGCAAGCATTGTTTCCGGAAGAGGCGTTTCCGGTGGAGACTTCCGATCCGAAAGCACTTGGAGAATTGGCACTCACTGCTTCCATAAAGGGGGATGCGAAACGGGCGACTATCTCGTCGGGTGTTATCAGAATCGATGAGTCGACGATAAAGTTGACCATGAACGTCAATGAATTTGACCGACCGAATCTGGCGTTTGATGTTGATCTGGACCAAATTGATCTGGATCGCTACCTGCCGCCGGTCAAAGAAGGGGGCCGGGTGACAAAGGCATCCGGTAAAGCGGTGCCAAATTCCGGCCCGAAAGTGGACTATCGGCCGTTGCGCCGTCTTGTACTGGATGGTCATGTTCATGTGGGGGCTCTGAAAGCGGCAAACGCTCGACTCAATAATGTGGATGTGAAGGTGAGCGCTCAAAACGGAATGCTTCGTATCGAGCCGCTGGAGATGGACCTGTATCAGGGGCATGTCCGGATCGACGGAACAGTGAACGTTCAACAGGACGCTCCCCGAAGCAGTGCAAGTATTTCGGTTGTCGGGATACGGGTCGGCCCCCTGCTGGCCGATGTCAAGCAGATGGACATGCTGGAAGGGGGTATGGAGGCCGCGATCGAGGTAGACATGCAGGGGGATGATCCGGACCAGATAAGGCAAACACTGGCTGGAAGCGGCGTAGTGCGATTTTTTGACGGAGCTGTGAAGGGGATTGATTTGCCGGGCATGGTTCGAAACGCAAAAGCGGCGTTTGGACTGGGGGAGGACTTAAAGGAAAAACCCCGCACCGATTTTTCGGAACTCCGGGTCCCGTTTCAAATCCGAAAGGGGGGCGTTGAAACCTCAAATGCACGGCTTGAGTCTCCGGTATTACGTGTTATGGCCCGGGGCAAGGCGGACCTGGTTAAAGAACTCCTGGATTTTCGGTTAGAGCCCAAGTTTGTGGCCACCTTGATCGGGCAGGGTGATACCGTGAAAAGAACCGGAATCATGGTTCCGGTTCTGGTAAGCGGATCGTTTTCGTCTCCGAAGTTCCGTCCGGATCTTAAAGGCCTGATGAAACAGACTGTGGGTGAAAAACTGCCAAAAATGCCTGATGTTGAAAAAATGGCTCCGGATAAAGAACGGTTGAAAGAAACCATAAAAAAGCCTCTGGAGGAAGGCGCAAAGGAGCTTTTGAAGGGATTGCCGTTTGGGAATTAGAGACCGCATGATCATTCTTTTCTATCTGATTTTCGAGTTGTGTCGTCCCGCCTAAAGAATAAACAGCTGAAAAAAATTTAGAGTTAAATAGATATCGTTTTTTGCCACTTTAACGCCTGCATTTTTGCAGGCGTTTTGTTTTGCATTTTTCAACGTCTGGTTTCCTTCCTTTATACTGCCAATCAAATTAATAACTATTTAAAATAATTTAATAAAAATATATAAGGCTAATAATATTTCTGTGAGATACGGATTGTTTGTTGATTTTATTATTTTTTTTTGATAATAATCCTACACTTTTTCCGAAAAAAATTTGGCTTGGCTGGTGTTAAAAAAGATCAATAATTATGGCGGCTTTTAAAAGCTGTTTTTAGCTGAAGTTTGCGTTTCGTCGGTTCTTGTGATTTGACGAGCATTTCCACATCTGATTTCCTGAAATTTCCGTTATATATAAATATATTATCTTTGTTTCCCTCATGTTAAATGAGTCTGTTGAAACTCTGTTGAGTTGGAACTTTAAGCGATATAATGCGGTAGCATTATGAGAAAATATCTGTAAAATTATTTTCTGCTGTTCAGTTGAAATTCTACGTGACTAAGCGCTGAGAAAAATGCGCCTCAGCTGAGGCCGAAGAGGAGGTGATGAGGTTTAGTCTTTAGAAAGCAGACCTTAATGATTTAATTTAATTTCATATATTTATCAGGCCATTGAGTGAATATATGAAGACCTTGCTCAAGGTTTTTTTAGATTTTATACAGTTTATTTTGGTGTGGACTAATTGACTGAAATAGAATAATTTTAAGCAATTCAATGTTGGATCTTTTACAGACGAATGAGTTAGGAGGAGGATGATGAGGTTAAACGTCGCGGGTATACTTACGATTTTCGGGATAATAACCGGTTTGTGCCTTTTGATGTGTTCGGAATCTTTTGCGCGTGTCTATAAATTTTCCGGAGGTCCTTCCGGGGGTACGTATCAATATTATGCCAGTGGAATTTCCACCCTGTCCAAGAAGGCCGGTATGAACGTATTGGCCAGTTCGTCCCGGGGTTCGGTTGAAAATGTCCGTCTGACCCATTCCGGTAAAGCCGGTTTTTCGGTGGCATATTCCGGTGATATTTATCAGGCTCGGATCGGAAAACTCAAACAGGATAAACGAAAATATGAAAACGTCATGGCCCTTGCGTATCTTTACGGCGCACCGGCCCAACTCATTATCAATGCCGATTCCAATATCATGTCCACAAATCAGCTGGACGGTAAACGAGTCGGCGTAGGTCCTCCGGGCTCAGGAGCTGCTTCGAGCTGTGAAACTTATTTTACCGCATTGGGGCTCTGGGATAAGATCGAGAGAAATTTTCTGGGTTACCGACAGGCCGCGGATGCCTTTAAAAACAATCAGCTGGATGCTTTCTGGGTGTTTGCCGGATTTCCCAATTCATCGGTTCTGGAAGCCGCACTTCAAACGGATATACGTTTGATAAACACCTATAAAGACGGTGAGGCGGCCGGGATGTTTGAAAAATATCCCTATTTTTCAAAAGTGGTTATTCCCGCTGAAACCTATAAGGGCGTCAATGCGGACACCATTACGTTTCAGGATTCCACCATATGGATCGCCAACAATAAAGTGCCTGAAGACGTAGTGTATAATCTGATGACAAAGGTTTTTTCCAAAGAAGGGTTGGCCTACATGATCAGCATTCACAAATCCGCCAGGGAAATGACCATAGAAAATGGAATCAAGGGAATCGTGACCCCCCTTCATCCGGGTGCCGAGAAGTTCTGGAAAGAAAAAGGGGTCCTGAAATAAATTGCCGTAATGAAGGGGGGCGTGATCGCATAGCCCCTCCTTTCTTTTGACAACGCGTAACAGGCAGGTTCAAAGTGTATGAAAAATTAAATAAAATAGAGAAATCGGTATTTGATGCTTTATCGGTTTGTCTGGTGCTTTTTTATTCCTATTCGGCCGTTATCCGGCCTGCGGCTACTCAATATCATCGTGGTATTCTGGTCGTGATTACGTATGTTCTCGTTTTTATGCTGTATCGATCGAAAAGCAGGTATATGAGAGTGCTCGATTATCTGTTTATTATCGCTTCCGTCATATGCTGCGGGTACTGGATATTGAATTTCGAGGCCCTTAATTATCGTGCCGGTGCTGAAACATATCTGGACCAGATGGTCGGCGTAGTCGGGGTTCTGATAGGTATTGAGGTCGCCCGCCGAGTGATTGGCGTCGTGTTCGTCATCCTGGGGACATTGATGATTGCATACGGGGTGCTAGGCCCCTATGCACCCGAATTGTTCGCTCACCCGGGAGATACGTTTGTAGGGCTCTGCACCACTATTTTTTATCAGAGCGACGGTGTTTTCGGAATTATGGCCAATGTACTGGCGACGTATGTATTGCTGTTCGTTCTTTTCGGCTCCTTTCTTGAAAAATCAGGTGCTCAGAAATTCTTTATGGATTTTCCGCTGGCAGCGGTCGGCCATAAAACCGGGGGCCCCGCCAAGGTGGCGGTCGTGGCCAGTGCCTTGTTTGGATCTATTTCCGGCAGCGCAATTGCCAATACTGTATCCACCGGAGCATTCACGATCCCGCTGATGAAAAAAGCGGGTTTTCGACCCCATATCGCAGGAGGTGTCGAACCGGCCGCTTCAATTGGCGGAATGTTCATGCCGCCGATTATGGGGGCCGGTGGATTTATCATGGCGGAACTCACCGGAGTGCCGTATTCGAAAATCATGCTGGTGGCCCTGTTCCCGGCGTTGATGTATTTTTTCAGTGTGTTTGTCATGGTGCACTACGAAGCGAAGGCATACGGAATCAAAGGAGAAAAACACCCCTTCGGCGCATGGGAAATTTTGAAAAAAGAGTGGTATTACACGCTGCCGCTGGTGCTGATAACAGCATTCATGCTGAAGGGCTTTTCGGCCGGATTTTCTGCAATCATAGGCATTCTGACCTGTATCGCGGTCAGCTGGGTCAAAAAGGACACGCGAATTGACCTTAAAGGATTTGTCACAGCGTCAAGGGCCGGTGCGGAAAGCAGCCTGAAAATAGGAGCGACGGTCGGCGTCATCGGGATTATCATTTCGGTGTTAACCTTCAGCGGATTGATTTTGACCTTTGCCGATATCGTGATCCAGCTGGCCGGCGGCAAACTGTTTCTGACCATTTTGCTGATTGCGCTGGCGTCTTTGATTCTGGGCATGGGGGTGCCGGTGACGGCGGCCTACCTGATTACAGCCGTTGTAGCGGTTCCGGCACTGACGCATCTGGGAGTCAATGAGCTGGCCGCTCATATGATCGTTTACTGGCTGTCACAGGATTCCAATATCACCCCGCCTGTCTGTATCGCGGCGTTTGCCGGAGCCACCATCGCACGGGCCAATATGTGGAGAACCGCATTTTCCTCGTTTAAATTCGCCAAGTTTCTGTATCTGGGCCCGTTTTTGTTTGGGTATGTACCGGGTTTTTCCCTGCAGGGAGATACCATGGACATTATCAAGGTCTTTTTACTTGTTATGATCGGAACGTATGCGTACGCATGGTTTTTGAGCCTGATCTGGTGGCATCACATAAAGGCGTTTTTTAAAAAACGTGCCGCAGCCGCATAACGAAGCGCATATCTATTAATAAGCGAAAACCCCGCCGGCCGTTCGGCGGGGTTTTTTTTATGAATACGACAGTTGATAATTGACGCCGCGCATCCGCTGCAGGCAATCCTCCCTTTCGGAAAAGTCAGATTTGACGCTTGAAAAAAAAAGGTACCGTAGTATCATGAAACTGTTTAATTGAAGAACGTTTTGCGGCAGAACGGATTTAAGAAAAGATCCGCGGGCATCTGCGTAAGTCCGCGGCAAGAAACAAGCTAAAATCAGAATTTTTGGGCTTTATTATATCTTCGGCCACGTTGCCGCAGGCTCTGTCCCGCCCATTCCCGGCTTCGCCGGCGCGATCCGGTGGATGCCGGATCACGCAATCTCGTACACCCGGAACGGGCGGGATTCCGCAGTTAACTTTATGAAAATACTGCCATAGAACCAAGCCCGAATTTTTGTAACAGAATGGGGATAATATGCCCGGCTGGTGGGGAAAAATCGTTCGGATCGATTTGTCGAGCAAACAATGGGCTGTTGAACGTCCGGACATTCACATTTATGAAAAATTTATCGGCGGCAGGGGCCTGGCCGGTTTTTATTTAAAGGATCATGTGAACCTCGACTGGAATGATCCGCAAATACCCCTGTTGCTGTTTACCGGCCCGCTTGTGGATACCGCGTCTCCGACATCCGGTCGAATGACCGTCATGTCCCGCTCGCCGTTGACGGGGACGGTGGGGGACTGCTCGGTGGGGGGGACCCTCGGCACTCAGTTGAAAAAATGCGGATTTGACGGGCTTGTCATTACCGGAAGAAGTGACAGACTGTGCGGTATCGAGGTCCTTGACGGCTCGGTTCGGTTTGCATCGGCGGAGCACATGGCGGGTTTGTCTATTGGAAAGGCCGGGAAACTGCTTGATCGGAAAGGCGCATCGGCGGTAACAGGCCCGGCGGCGGAAAACGGTGTACTGTTTGCCAACGTCATTGTAGACGGACATTATGCAGCCGGTCGAAATGGTTTGGGTCTGGTCTTTGCGTCTAAGAACCTGAAATACATTACCTTAAAAGGGTCTCGAAAAACTCAGGTATACGATTCTGAAGAGCTGAAACTGGCACGGGATGACGTTTTTCGGCTTACTGCGGCGTCTCCGGCGTTGATGGGGCGTTTCGGGCTGTCAAGATTCGGAACCGGGGCCCTGTACGATTTGATCGATGCCCGATGTATGATGCCGACCGAAAATTTTCGCAGCAGTCAGTTTCCATTCGCCGCATCCATGAATGCGGTTGCCTATGAAAAAAGATTTCATCCGCAAAAAACAGGATGCAGCGGCTGTCATATCCGATGCAAAAAAATGACGGAGAATGGTTCCAGTGTTCCGGAATTCGAAACCATGTCGCATTTCAGCGCGCTGATCGGAAATCGAAGCCTTCAGGCAGTGATGGATGCCAACCGGATTTGTAATGAAATGGGAATGGATACGATTTCTGCGGGAGCGGTGCTGGCATGTTATGCGGAGCTGTCCGGCAGGACCCTGCCTCCGGATGACATTACCGGCCTTTTAACGGATATCGGATACGGCAGGGGAATCGGCAGGAAGCTGGGAAAGGGATCGGCCCGATATGCGGACGAGATGGGGCGACCTGAAGCCGCTATGACAGTCAAACGCCAGGAACTGCCGGGGTATGATCCTCGCGGGGCGTATGGAATGGCCCTGGCCTACGCTGTTTCCACTCGCGGCGCATGCCATTTGAGAGCGTATCCCGTCAGTCATGAAATTCTGAGAAAACCTGTGGCGACTGATCGTTTTACATTTGAAGGAAAGGCCCGGATCATAAAGATCGGTGAAGATACCAATGCGGTGGTGGATTCGCTGACTGTCTGCAAGTTTGTTTTTTTTGCCGCATCACTGGAGGAATACGCCCGTGTGTTTTCAGCGGTTACCGGTTACGCGCTCAGCGGTCAGGAACTTTTGAAAGTCGGAGAACGGATCTATTTTCAGGAGCGAATGATGAATGCCGCCAATGGATTTGACAGAGAGGCGGATGATCTTCCGGAGCGCTTTTTTACTTCAAGCGGCCATTGTCGTTTGTCGGCCGAAATTCCCCCGATCTGCCGAAGCGATTTTCTCAGGGCTCGATCCAACTATTACAAGGTCCGGGGGCTGGATGAAAACGGGCGACCTCTTGAATGCAAAATAAAAGAATTGGATCTTTAAACTATAATTCTTATTGAAACTCATGACAAAAGCGATTGAAATATTTGAACGGAAACTGATCCAAAGCGGGTTGGCGGGGGCGGATGATATCCGTATCGGATTTCTGGATGCCGAACTGGAATGGAACGCCGAAGACAACGCGTGCCGTGATCTGGAAAAATTGTTTCAGCAGCTGAACATCAATTCGCTGGTGTTCTGTCGGCCCTCCGAACCTTACCGAACGATGATCGATTTTCTTGCCGATACGAGCGGAAAATTTATTCAACCTCAGGATTGTGAAAGCCGGACGTTTCTGCATGACATTCCGATCGTCCGTCGGTTCTGCGCAGAGGATATCGCTGAAGCCCTGAGCCGGCGGAAAGGGGTGATCATACCGGGAAGGGGGGTCGTTACGAGCGGGACCGTCAGCATAGAGCAGGCGTTTGTTACATTTTCATCGGTGTGTTTTGCCTGTTATGTTAAATTTTTGTCAGATTACCTTCGGAAAATTCAGCATGGCCGTTTGAACAGGTCCTGGCAGGAGGTTTTTTTTCGAGCGCAGGGGCTGATGGAGCCTTTCAGATCGTGGAATGATGTCTTGATCAAAGGGCCGTTTACATCTGAAGACGATATCCTGTCGTCTATTCTGGAAGTCGGCAGGCTGACGGTTGAAAACCGTCTGGTGGATTCGTATTTTGGAAATGTTTCGTACTGCAACGGCCGGGTGCTTTACATCAGCCAGACAGGGGCTTCGCTGGATGATCTGAAGGGGTGCGTGGACCCCTGTCCTCTGGATGAATCTTCCTGTGCCGCCATCACTGCTTCCAGCGAGTTGACGGCACATCTTCGAATCATTGACGAAACCCGCTGCCGCGCCATTCTTCATGGGCACCCGAAATTTTCCGTGATTCTTTCGATGGATTGTGACGACGTTTCGTGCCCGCATCGCGGGCAGTGTCACATTCGTTGTCCGCGTGAACGGAGGGTATGCGGGGTTCCGGTAGTATCGGGAGAAGTCGGCACCGGGCCATACGGCCTGTGCCGCACGGTTCCCAAAGCCATAAAAAACGAAAACGGGGTGATCGTGTACGGGCACGGGGTGTTTACCATCGGAAACGATGACTTCAATGAAGCCTTCCGCCGATTGCAGTCCATTGAAAATGCCTGCAGGGAAGAATATTTTCGCAGAATCCGGAGGGCCTGATTCTGAATCTCATACCCGGCTGCCGCTCCATCGCAGCTTGGCCTTCAATACATCAAAGTAATTGCGTTCCGGCATCACGATCATATGAACCGGTTGCGGACTTTTTGTCACGATAATCGAATCTCTGTCGTCTATTTCCAAGCCTGCCTGTCCATCAAATGTCAGCATGATGTCCGAAGATTTTTTTGCCAGGCGAATTTCGATGCGAACCGTTTCGGGAACGATCAGCGGGCGATTGGTCAGGGTGAACGGACAGATGGGGGTCATGATGATTCCGGGAACGGCAGGGTGAATGACCGGACCGCCGGCCGCTAGAGAGTATGCCGTTGAACCGGTGGGGGTGGCAATGATCAGACCGTCGGCACGGTAGCCGGTTAAAAAATGGTCGTTAATGTACGTTTTGATATGGGCCAGTCGCGCGAGCGCTCCTTTGTTGATGACAATGTCGTTCAGCACGGTTTCCCGGGCGAGTTTGTTTCCGTCCCGAATTACGGTCACCCGCAGTCGCATTCTGGGTTTGATGACAAACTCCTGGTTTAAAATCGCCTGGGCCGCTGAAAACAGGTTGACCGCAGACGATTCCGCCAGGAAACCCACTTCGCCGAACTTGATGCCGTGGATGGGGATGGCCTGATCCCCGATCCAGTTGACTGCGCTTAGAAACGTGCCGTCGCCGCCCAGCGCAAATACACAGATAAGGTCCGCAGGCGCCAGGGATTTTTGTCGTTCCGTCAGTTTTCGACTGGGCGGCATACTTTCTTTTCTGATGACGCTCAGTCCCCTGGCATTGAGCCAGTTTTCAAATACATCCGCCATCCGGCTTGCTTCTTTATCGACTTTTACGTATAATCCAACCTTTTTCAAGGGCGAACTCCATTAGGGTTGTCTATTAGAAATCAATCGGCTTTGATTCCGCATTCGTTCATGTACTCATCCGTTTCTTATTACAGATATCGTGCTGATACGGCAAGATATTTTTGGGGAAATAAACTCTTTTGGCTTGACGCATTTATATCATATCTTTATAGTAGCTAATTTATAAAAGGAATCAGATAGTTCTCAAAGGCAGTAACTTTTAAGAGAGGAGTGGATAGGATGGATTCAAAACTGAGCAAGTTGTTTTGGGTAGGTATTACAGTGTTTTGTTTCACCTTGAGTGCAGCCGGTATCGCGGCGGCTGCCGAAACCTTCAAACTCGGAACGCCGGGCGCGCACAGCGGCGATTTGGCATCATATGGTCTGCCTTCGGTGAAGGCGGCCGAACTGGTAGTCAAAAAATACAATGCCAAAGGCGGGGTTTTGGGGAAAAAGATAGAAGTGTTGGCCGAAGACGATGTGTGTAAACCTGAATTTGCCACTAATACCGCCACGAAACTGATATCACAGGGAGTGGACATCGTGATGGGGCATATCTGCAGCGGGGCAACCAAAGCCGCTCTTGGTATTTACAAGGATGCTAAAATTGTATGCATGTCGCCTTCCGCAACGAATCCGGAATTGACTCAAAGCGGAGACTATCCGAATTTTTTTCGAACCATTGCATCGGATGACGCCCAGGCAAGAATACAGGTGGATTTTGCCATTGATAAATTAAAATTCAAGAAAATTGCCGTTCTGCACGACAAGGGCGACTACGGCAAAGGCCTGGCTGAATTCGCCAAAGGGTTCATTGAAAAATCCGAAAAAGCCGAACTGGTTCTGTATGAAGGTGTTACCCCGGGGGCCGTGGATTATTCCGCCGTGGTACAGAAAATCAAACGATCCGGGGCCGAAGCCGTTATATTTGGCGGCTACCACCCTGAAGCATCGAAAATCATCATGCAGATGAGAAAAAAACGAATGAAGACCGTGTTTATTTCCGATGACGGCGTCAAAGACGACACCTTTATCAAGGTCGCAGGCAAATACGCAGAAGGTGTATATGCCACCGGTCCTCAGGATGTGTCTAAAAATCCCCTGGCAATTCAGGCACAGGAAGAACATCGCAAGGAATATGGATCTGAACCGGGTGCGTTTTTTCTCAACGCGTACACCGCCACTCTGGCTCTTCTCAATGCCGTCGAGAAAGCCGGTTCCAATGATTACGATGCGGTAACGAACGCACTGAGAACCGAATATGTGGAAACGCCGTTCGGTAAAATCCGTTTTGATGAACGAGGTGATGCGATCGGTGTGGGATTTGCCATTTATCAGGTACAGAACGGTGTGTATGTCGAAATCAAGTAAAGCGGGAACTCAATAGCTGAAAAAGGGGCTGAATCAACGCCGGCGCGCACAGTTCTGGTTCGGCCCCTGATGCTGAAAATAAAGTTTATACAGAGCTTCAGATGCATTCATTATCCGGAGTGATGTGAAGGAGCTGATTGGATCAAGATGGATTATTTTCTTGAGCTGTTTTTAGGAGGCATGACCCGCGGCAGTATTTATGCTCTGATAGCACTTGGCTATACCATGGTGTATGGAATTATCGAGTTGATTAATTTCGCCCATGGTGAGATTTATATGATCGGTGCGTTTACGGCGCTAATAGTTGCCAGCATTTTCAACATGATGGGAATGAATTACGTGGCGGTTTTCTTTCTGGCAACGGTTATCGCCATGATTTATTCGGCTGCTTATGGATTTACGGTGGAAAAAATCGCCTATAAACCCCTGCGGCACGCCCCCCGTTTATCCCCGCTGATCAGCGCTCTGGGAATGTCTATATTTCTGCAAAATTATGTGTTGCTGGCGCAGACCTCCGATTTTCTCCCTTTCCCCAGCCTGATTCCCGATTTCGAATTCTGGGAGCCGTATTCACATATTATCGGATCACCGGAGCTGGTCATTCTTGCGAGCACCGCTTTGGTGATGGTGGCGCTGACCCTGTTGATCAAATTCACCCGAATCGGCAAGGCCATGCGGGCCACGGCACAGGATCGAAATATGGCGATGCTGGTGGGTATCAATGTCAATCGTGTCATATCCATTACGTTTGTCATTGGTTCGGCTCTGGCCGCGGTTGGTGGCGTTCTGATCGCCTCTCATATCGGAATGATTAATTTTTATATCGGGTTTATAGCCGGTATTAAAGCCTTTACAGCCGCTGTACTGGGTGGAATCGGCAGTATACCGGGAGCCGTTTTGGGGGGGCTGGTTCTGGGATGGACTGAAAGCTTTGCCACCGGATACGTGTCCAGCGATTATGAAGATGTATTTGCATTTATGCTTCTCGTGCTTATTCTGATTTTCAGACCCGCGGGGTTGCTGGGCCGATCCACGACTCAGAAAGTCTGAATATTTTGTTTGCAGCGCACGGCGGACGGAACGCCCGGGGGAAAAGCCGTTTTTAAAAATTCATGTGACGACGGGTAGAACATTGATTAAGCTTGAAGAGATAAAACAGTCGTTATTGGTGGCCGTATGGTTTATTTTTCTGACGTTTCCCATTATGGTCATTCGAGTCAATACCATTGAAAACACGATTCAATGGCGATGGAAAAATCTGGTCATCGTGGGAGCCGGAAGTTTTCTGTTTTCTTTTTTATGGCGTTATCTTCTGAAACGAAAGGAAACGGGGCAGAAAAAGGAAAGCCTCTCTGAACAGGGGGCAATTCCCTTGAGCCGAAGGCTGCTGGAAGACCGGAAAATGTATATTCCGGTTCTGACCGGGCTTGCGGTGTTTTCGTTTCTTTTCCCCTTTTTGTTTTCCGCTTATCAGGTCAACATCATGACGACCGCTCTGATTTACGTGGTTCTGGGGCTGGGGTTGAACATCGTCGTGGGTCTGGCCGGTCTGCTGGATCTGGGATATGTGGCATTTTACGCGGTGGGGGCATATACGTATGCCTTGCTCAATCATCATTTCGGATTGGGATTCTGGACCATACTGCCGCTGGGAGCTGCCATGGGTGCGATTTTTGGCATTCTGCTCGGGTTTCCGGTGCTCCGTCTTCGCGGGGATTACCTGGCCATTGTAACACTGGGTTTTGGAGAGATTGTCCGTTTGATTCTTGAAAACTGGAATGAATTTTCATTTGGTCCCAGCGGAATTTCCAATATCCCCAGGCCGGGGTTCTGGGGGATTGACATGTCTTTGAAATCGGCCAGTATTTATATTTATTTTTTAATGATTGCACTGGCGTTGTTTACCATTCTGGTGGTGAACAGACTTCAGAATTCCAGAATCGGAAGGGCCTGGATTGCTTTGCGGGAAGACGAAATAGCCTGCCAGGCCATGGGGATTGACAAAACCAGAACCAAATTGACCGCCTTTGCTCTCGGAGCCACATGGGCGGGAATGGTCGGCGTAATTTTTGCTGCCAAGACCACGTTTATCAACCCGGCCAGTTTTACATTTCTTGAATCGGCGATTATCCTGTCCATCGTGGTACTGGGCGGTATGGGGTCGATCATAGGTGTCATTATAGGCGCTTTGGTTCTGATTCTCCTGCCTGAATATCTCAGGGCCTTTTCCGATTATCGGATGCTTTTATTTGGTCTGACCATGGTCGTCATGATGGTATTTCGCCCGCAGGGAATCATCAGCAATGTTCGTCGAACGTATCAGTTCAAGCCGATGACACTGGGAAAAAATGTTCGGAAACCGATTGGAGAATAAAGTAGAGCGGATTTATGAAGCCTATCCTGGAAGTAAAGAAACTGACGATGGATTTTGGGGGATTGCGAGCCCTGGATCATTTGGATCTGGAAATTCGTGAAGGTGAAATCGTAGCACTGATCGGGCCGAACGGAGCGGGGAAAACAACTTTTTTTAATTGTATTACAGGTATTTATGCCCCTACAAGAGGTGAAATTGTCATCATGCCGCCCGGTAAGCCCGCTGAACGGATCAACGGGCTCAAGCCCAATCAGATCACTGAAAAAGGGATGGCACGAACGTTTCAGAATATTCGCCTGTTTCCCAATATGACGGTACTTGAGAACGTAATGATCGGCCGTCATTGCCGCGCGCGAGCGGGGATCGTCGGGGCCATATTTAAAGGTCCGTCCACGCGGCGGGAAGAGCAGGATATTGTCGACAGCAGTTATCATATTCTGGAGCGAATCGGTCTTTCCGACCATGTCAACGAAATGGCTAAAAATTTACCTTACGGTGCCCAGAGACGACTGGAGATAGCACGGGCGACGGCAACCAACCCCTTTCTGATTCTGCTGGACGAACCGGCTGCCGGTATGAACCCGCAGGAGACCAGAGAACTGGATGAGTTGATTACCGGTATCCGGGAAAAAGAGGGAATCTCGATTCTGCTCATCGAGCATGATATGAAACTGGTCATGAGTCTTTCAGACCGGATATATGTGATGGATTACGGCCGGAAAATTGCACAGGGTACGCCCGAAGAAATCAAAAACAATCCTCAAGTGATCAAAGCCTACCTCGGGGAAGAGATCCATGCTTAAGCTTTTAAATGTCAATACATATTACGGAAATATCCATGCTTTGAAAGATGTCAGCCTTGAAATCAGTGAAGGCGAAATCATCACCCTTATCGGAGCCAATGGGGCCGGCAAATCCACGACCCTGATGTCCATTTCAGGTATTGTACCGCCCAGATCCGGTCGGATACTTTTCGAAGGGCGTCCTCTGCACGAAATGCCACCGGAGACAATTGTGGCCATGGGGCTGTGTCAGGTTCCTGAGGGCCGTCATATATTTCCGTATCTGACCGTTATGGAAAATCTGGATATGGGGGCGTTTTTAAGAAGCGACAAAGATAATATCCGAAACGACATTGATTATATTTTTGAGCTGTTTCCGATTCTGGCAGAGCGAAGACAGCAGCCTGGCGGGACACTCAGCGGAGGGGAGCAGCAGATGCTGGCCATATCCCGGGCTCTGATGGCCAGGCCCCGTCTGCTGCTGCTGGATGAACCGTCCCTGGGACTGGCCCCTTTGATTGTTCTGCAGATTTTTGAAATTATTAAAAAAATCAACAGCGAAAGCAAAACAACCATTTTTCTGGTAGAACAGAATGCCAATCTGGCCCTTAAGGTTGCCAACCGCGGTTACGTCATGGAAAATGGTCGAATTTCGATGGCGGACTCGGCTGAAAATCTCATGGCGAATGAGGATGTGAAGAAAGCCTATTTAGGGCTTTAAAAAATGAATATGAAACTCCCCCAGCCCGGGGTCGTGGGAGGTTGTTAACACTTTCATGCGTTGGCAAACCATACGGTTCAGTAAAATTTGTTTCAGGCAGAGCCGCCAGGTTGTTAAGGAAATATTTTTCCTTTTCGCGGCAAAATTCTCATTGCCACACACAAAAGGCGCCAAATTTTTAAACTCGTCTTCGGGTCTTGGCGCTTTTGCATGAAACACTTTTTCAGGATTGGGCTTGATGGGGCGCAGAAAAGGATCTGAACCGCGACTGTTATCAGGATTGTTCCTGGAGTTTTTTCAATCGGGGACTCAGATTTACCGGAAAGAACGTGTTGCCGGATTTAATCGTTTCGTCCAATCGGGAAAAATTATTTTTGAACTGTTCCCGAATGGTGTTCAGCGAAGGATGAGGTGCAAGCCGTCGGCCGTTTTCCATGACGCTTTTCATTAAAGGCTCTGCATCCGCGACGATATCATCACGTAAACCAATAATATCCTCCGTATACATCCCGCCGCGATCGGATTTTCTGAAAACCTGCTTTTCGCCGGCCAGTGTGATTTTGCCGGAACTGAGTTTTCGAACTTCCCGTTCTTTATAGCGGACCATTTTGTAAACAATATCAAGGTATGGAGCATCGGCGGAAACTCCCATCTTGGTGCCGACACCGAATGCGTCTATTTGAGCCCCTCTTGCCAGTACGTCTTCAATTTTAAATTCATCAAAACCACTGCTGGCGAAAATTTTTACATCGGGGCATCCTTCGCTATCCAGAATTTTCCGAACCTGACGGCTCAATTCGGTCATATCGCCGCTGTCGAGGCGTACACCGATCAGCGAGTGGCCGTTTTCCCGCATTTGTTTTGCGACTCTGGCAGCATTACGGGCACCTTCCAGGGTATCGTAGGTGTCTATCAGAAATACGCTGCTGTCGGGAAATGATTTGTAAAATGCCTGAAATGCATCGCTCTCAGTTTCAAAAGCCGTCACAAACGAATGGGCCATAGTGCCGGAAACCGGTATGTTATACAGCTTGCCCGCAAGAACATTACTCGTCGCAACAAAACCGACGATATAGGTGCTGCGCGCTACTTTGTTGCCGGCATCCTGCCCCTGGGTCCTGCGGAGTGAAAAATCGATCAGGGGCCGCCCCTGGGCCGCCCGGATGCATCGGGCCCCCTTGGTGGCGATCATGGTCTGAAACCCGAGCGTATTCAGAACGAATGTTTCCAATAACTGGGCTTCGATGATCGGGGCGCGGATTTCCATGACCGGTTCGTTGGGGAAAAAGATCGTGCCCTCAGGCATGGCATGAACCTGTCCGGTAAAACGAAGGTCTTCCAGATAGGATAAAAAATTATCTGAAAAAAAGGTTGTGGATTTCAGGTAGGCAAGTTCATCCGCGTTAAAACGAAAATTTTCCAGTTCGTCTAAAACCTGCTCCAGCCCGGCTGCGACAAAATAATTTCTCTGCATGGGATGGTTTCGAATAAAAACCGAAAAAGTCGCTGAATCAAACACGTGGTGATCGAAATACCCGGCGGCCATAGTCAGTTCATACAGGTCCGTAAATAGTGGGCCAATAGTGTTCATCCGTGTCATATGATTGTGGCTCCGTAAATCTGTTCCATTCGTTTGAGCGAAAAATGGTGAAAATTCGGATCAAGGTCGGCAACGCCCTTTTCGGGAACAACGACAGAATAGTCCCGGTTGGAAAGGCCGCCAACGGTATCCATAACACAAATAGATGTACATACCCCAACGACCTCGACGGTGTCAATACAATAGGACCTGAGAAGAGCACCCAGATTTGTTTCATAAAATCCGCTGTAGCGCTTTTTGGGGATGATATGCTCGCCGGCAAGGGGGGAAAGCTCATCTATGATTCGGTCGCCCCAGGTCCCCTTAATGCAGTGCGGGGGGAATTTTTCAAACTCCTTATCGTCCGGGTCGTGCGCATCCTGAAGAAAGATAATCAGGCCGTTCTGCCGACGATAGTGATCGAGCCTCTCACGTATAAAGGGTACAATGGTTCTGGAGGAACTGCCGCAGTAAAGTGCGCCTTTAGGATCGATAAAGTCGTTGAGCATATCCACGATGATCAGGGTTTGAATTGCCATGGGACCTCCTTTAGCAGTGTCCGAAAAAAACGATCGTAGCCTGTACTGCTTTCAAGTTAAACCAACGGCTGGAAAAGTTCAAGCATTCACTACCTTTGCAGCGTCATTTTGAGGGCCCGGCAAGCGTCGTGGAATGCCTGTATGTGAAGCGTCCGTCAATCAGCGGCTAACCGGCTGCCGGCGGCGTACCGTGGGTTTTTCCACCCAGATACGCGTTTTGAACGTCCGGGTTGGCCAGAAGATTCTCGGAGGTGTCGTGCAGGATGATCCGGCCTACTTCCATGACATAGCCGCGGTGCGCGAGCTTTAATGCCGCCCGTGCATTTTGTTCGACTAAAACGATGGTAACCCCGGCCGTATTGATCTCTCGAATGGTATCAAAAATGGTGCGAACCAGCAGGGGAGCAAGTCCCAGGCTGGGTTCGTCCAAGAGCAGAATTTTGGGATGAGCCATCAACGCGCGGGCAATTGCGAGCATTTGTTGCTCTCCACCGCTCAACGTCCCGGCCAGCTGGTCCCGGCGCTCCTTCAGCACGGGAAACAGCTGGTAAATCCATTCCAGCGTTTGTCCGGCTTTTACTTTATTTCGAAACAGAAATCCACCCAGATTCAGGTTTTCCCGGACAGTAAGCGTGCCGAATATACGTCGGCCTTCCGGGACTTGTGCAATGCCGGCATTGACGATTTTATGGGCCGGAAGGGTATTCAATGCCATTTTCCTGTACGTTATGCAGCCTTCGGATGCATTCACCAGACCGCTGACGGCCATGAGTGTAGTGGATTTTCCGGCACCGTTGGCTCCCAGAATCGTAACGATTTCACCTTGCCGTACTTCAAGATCAATCCCGTGAAGCGCTTTGACATTACCATACATTACGTGGAGGTTTTCGACCTTCAGCAGCATATCATCAGTCCTCGTCTGTACCCAGGTAGGCTTCAATTACTTTAGGATCTGCTTTGATGGTTTCCGGCGATCCCTCCGCGATTTTGGAGCCGTATTCCAGCACAACCAGGTGTTCACAGACATCCATGACCAGATTCATATCGTGTTCAATCAGCAGAACCGTAATGCCACGGTTACGAATGCGGCGGATCAGTGATTTCAGCTCATGTGTTTCCGGATCATTCATTCCCCCCGCCGGTTCGTCTAAAATCACGAGCCTTGGTTGAGACGCGAGCGCCCGGGCAATCTCAAGCAGTCTTTGTTTCCCATAGGAAAGATTTTTGGAAAGCTGGTGTGCCTGATCTGTCAAACCCACAAATTCGAGTTCCCGAAGTGCGGTCATCAGCGCCTGTCTCTCTTCTTTTTTTTGCGCTGATGTTCGGAGCATGGCAGCAATTGACCCCGATTTCATGCGGCTGTGGCAACCGGCCAGGACATTTTCGAGAGTAGACAGGTTCTGGAAAAGCCGGATGGTTTGAAAGGTGCGCGCTATGCCCAGCGATACAATTCGGTGTGGCGAAAGGCGGGTCAGTGCGTCGGAGTTAAATCGGATATCGCCGTGATCCGGTCGATAATTGCCTGTGATCAGGTTGAATACGGTCGTTTTGCCCGCGCCGTTGGGTCCGATCAGACCGACGATAGAATTTTTTTCGACCTGAAAGGATACTTTATTGACCGCCATCAGACCGCCGAAGGATTTGGTGACATTTTCTATACTCAGCAGGCTCATTGGGTCGCATTTCCTTTCAACACACCGTCAATGGGATATTTTCTGGGAGACGGCGGGAGAATGCCCTCTGTGCGGAATATCATCATGAACACCATGACGGCGCCGAAAATCAACATGCGGGCAGCGGCAAATTCTCTGAAAATCTCCGGCAGGCCAACGACCAGAAACGAGCCGAGAATTACCCCAGGTATACTTCCGGACCCACCAAGGATAACGATCATAAACAGCACAACCGATTCCCAGAAGCTGAATGATTCCGGTGCAATGATCGTCATCTTTGAGGCGAAAATGTTTCCCACCATACCGGCCCAGAACGCACCAATGACAAACGACGCCAGCTTATAGCGAGCCGTGTTGATTCCGCTGCCTTCGGCGGCAGTTTCATCCTCCCGGATATAATTCAGCGCTCGGCCGAATCGTGAGCGCTCCAGACGTTGAAACAGGAAAACAGTCACAGCCATGAACACCCATATTAAATAGAAAAATTCATCGGGACGACGAATTTTGAACCCAAACACAATGGGCCGGCTGATACCGAAAATTCCATTGGAACCGCCCGTGATACCGAAGATGTTGTTGACCAGGGCGATTCTGACAATTTCTACAAATCCGATCGTAACAATCAATAAATAGTCACCTCGAAGATGGATAATGGGACGTGCGACCAGCATGGCGAACAACCCGGCGGCAATGCCGCTGACGGGCAACAGCCAGAGGATCGGGATATGATACATGGTGTTTAAAATGGCGGTCGTGTATGCGCCGACGGCATAAAAAGCGGCATGTCCCATGTGAAACAGTCCGGCATGCCCTAAAATCAGATTCAGGCTTAAAGATAAAATGGCATACAATCCCACGTTGTTGAGTACATCCACCCAGTATGCGTTCAGATACAGGGGGGATAAAATAAAACCCGCGCAGATGATGCCGTATAAAATGTTGCGTTTGGTATTCATCATATTTTTTCCGCCACCCGTTCCCCCAGAAGCCCGGTAGGTCGTACGATCAGAATCAGGATCAGGACAAAAAACGCAATAGCGTCTTTCCAAGCAATGGAAAAGTAGGCGGCGCCCATTGCCTCGATGACTCCCAGCAGGAGACCGCCGACCATGGCGCCGGGAATATTTCCGATGCCCCCGAGTATGGCGGCGATAAATGCTTTTAATCCGTACAGCCACCCCATGGTAAAATTGATCTGGCCGTAATACAGCCCGACCATGAGGCCGGCTGCGCCGCCCAGCGCCGGTCCGATAAGAAAGACGATGAGAATGACAAAATCAACATTGATTCCCATCAGTTTGGCTGCTCCCTGATCGATGGCGGCCGCTCGAATGGCCGTTCCGATTCGGGTTTTGTGAATATAAAAATACAGTGCCGCCATCATGATCACGGAAGAAAAAAGGATGATGATGCGGATCAATGGGATATCCAGGCCGAAAATATTCACGGCTGTTTTCGGCAGGATATTGTGCGGATATACTCGAAACCGCGCGCCATAGATAAGCATGACGGCGTTTTGAAAAAATATGGACGCTCCCAGAGCCGATACCACGGCGGAAAGTCGGTGTGATTGCCTCAAAGGGCGATAGGCGATCCGTTCCAGCAGCGCGCCCACGACGGCGACCAGCCCCATGACCATGCCCGCCAGAACGACAACTCCGATCAAAGGCCCTAAATGTTCCGTCAGGCTGAACGCCGTTAAAAGCGTCAGTCCCAGATAAGCGCCGATGGTAAACAGATCGCCGTGAGCAAAGTTAATCAGTTTCAGCACTCCGTAGACCATGGTATAACCCAATGCAATCAGCGCATAAATGCCGCCTACGGCGAGGCCGTTGGTTAGTTGCTGGAAAAACAATTCCATGGAATTCTACTTTTTTATGTGGCCTTGATGTGTTCCGGGCCGTTGGTCGATTAAAAAAATAGGGCGATGCCTGCCAAAAAAAATGAGTATGCAGGCATGCCTCAAATACAGCCTGTCCTGAATAGCAGATGTGTCCGTCGGTTTCAATAGCCGACGAATATGTCATGAAATATTTTAAAGGCGCCGGCACGTTTTCAGTGGCACGCCTGCCGACGCCTCTGGGTCTGGATCAGAAATTTATTCGCAATTTCAGACAGAGTGCCTCAGGGCTGGAGAACAAATCTGCCGTCGGCGTTCACTTTGTAGACACGGTAAACATCACCGACCCGGTCGCCTTTCTCGTTGAAGGAAATTTTTCCGGTCAACCCGGGCAGTTCTTTCAGCTCATTGTGGAGATAATCCGCAAGGATATCCGGCTTTACGGATTTGGTCGCTTTGATAGCGGCGGTAATGGCCTTGAATCCGTCGCCGGACAAAACGGCCCAGATAGAACCGGGTTCCTTTTCGTAACGTTTTTTGAAACTGGTCATGAAAGATACGGCTTCCGGTGACGGAAGATCCTGAGGAACCGGCGGACTCAGGAAATAAAAACCGTTGGCGGCATCCTTGCCGGCGATTTTAACCAGATCCGGGTTGTTGGTGGCATCCCCGCCGATAAATGTCACGTTCCAGTCCATTTCGGTTTTCTGGCGAAGGAGCATCCCGACCTCGCTGTAGTAACCGGTAAAGTACACACAGTCCGGATTCGTGGCCTTCATTTTAGTCAGTATTGCGGTATAATCATTTTCTTTGGGGGTAAGTGCATCATAGAACACGACATCGGCGCCGGCTTTTTTCAGGTGCGTCATGGTTTCATCCGCAAGCCCCTTGGCATAGCTGGAATTGTCATGAAGTACCGCAATGCGTTTGAATCCCATTTTCTGAAGGGTTTTAAAGCCGACATATCCCTGCTCATCATCTCTTGGGCATGTCCGGAAAAAATATTTCAGCCCTTTTTCAGACAAACGAACGCTGGTGGAACCGTTGGCGATCTGTATGATTTCAGATTCGTCGTAGATGCCCTGGGTCGCTTCGGTGACAGCCGATCCGTAAGTGCCGATGACGCCGACAACGCCACGGGTCGAAAGTCGTTGTGCGGCAAGAGAGGCGTTTCGGGCGTCTCCTCCATCGTCTTCGACCACGATCTCAACTTCTTTGCCAAGCAAGCCGCCGGCCTGGTTCAGTTCATCTGCCAGCAGCGTGACAATATCCTTCATGTCCTGCCCTTCGCTGGCCCAGGGACCGGTCAATGGGCACATCAAGCCGATTTTGATGGTGCCGGCAGCCAGTGCCGTTCCGGCCATCAGGCATAAAATCAACGACAGACATACCGTTTTTTTCATGAAAGCCTCCACATGTTTGGGTTAAAAATCCTGTTGTTGGTTAAGGAATGTAAATGCAAGAATTTTAAGGGTATTAGCAGAGAATGACTAACGTGTCAACTTTCCCGATGGTGTTGAAGCCCTTTTAGTGTATGATTGATCCGCCGTGTATCAGTAAAACCAGATGATTCAATGTGCTGCCGTCTGCTCGTTTTGCTTTTTCGAGATGCAGAGAACGCAGAGGAGGAAGTGACCGGTTTTATACTATCTTCGATAATGAATTACCCAGGGATATCGCCAGTAATCCGGCAAAGACGCTGATGCAGAGATTGGTCAGTGAAGCAAGCCCCTGACCGCTTCTGGCCAGGTTGAATGTCTCGAGGCCAAAGGTTGAAAATGTTGTAAAACTGCCGATAATTCCGATGAAAATGAAAGCTCGCATTTCCGGGGTAAACATTTGTCGGGATTCTATGAGACCGGCCCCGAATCCGATAAAAAAACATCCGATCAGATTGACGACAAGCGTTCCGTACGGAAACGCGGTCTGATGAAACAGGCGATGTACAATTCCGCCGACCGAATACCTTAAAATCGCTCCACAAAAGCCGCCGATACCAATCGAAAACAATTTAATCATGATTAATTCTCGCAATGGATCTTTCAGATCCGTGATGGCGTCAAGACGAATTCAACAAATTCGTCTTGATCTCTGATTCATTTCAGTTCGCCTGCCTGGTTGCAGGCGTGCGTAATTTAGGGCCTCGGCTTAAATTAATTGTACCGTATTACGAAGGTTTTTCTGAGTCTCGCAAGCTCGCTTACCTGTTCGTCTTCGATGCAACGCAGAAGACGGACAAAAAGACAAGTTAGACGGTGTAATTTATTTTTGCCACAGCCCTTAAGACGCTGTATGTCTTTTGGGGGTAACCAGACACCCTGTGCCATGCTGTCCTGTCGATGACCAAACGATCATCGGCGCATCGCATAGGGTTGAAGAGCCAAACAGGGGAAGGGTTGGTACTCCTCAGGACTATAAAAGACGATTTATCGACCGACGATACAATCCTACGACAATTTAAACTTTCATGATGTTAAATGAAAATACCGCGCTAAGTCAAATGATTTTTCGTCATGGGTTTCAGAAAATAATAATTCTATAAATAAGCTAAAAGATACGGTAATTATTATGAAATTTATCGTTCAAGTTTACATTTTTAACTGTTCATGGTAAGAATTGCGTTCATTATACGGAAAACATATTGATATATATGGTTTTTTGAAAAAATTTGCGGTTTTATGGATGTTTTTTCACTGAAGGTTGCCCGGGATGGAGAAAAGGCAATTTTTGAAAGGTTTTTTTGCGGTATCTGAGCCCGGAAAAGGCAGCCGCCTTTTTTAAAAACAGGGAGTGACTATGAAATCACAGCGTGAAACTATTGATTTTGATGTGCTTTTTGTGGGAGGGGGCCCGGCCGGGCTGGCCGGGGCCATTCGGCTGATGCAGCAGGCTCGACGGAACCATGTCGATTTGGAAGTGGCCCTGATCGAAAAGGGCGCTGAAATCGGTTCTCATGCGCTCAGCGGTGCGGTCATGAATCCGGCCGCACTGGAGGAATTGATCCCGGATTATGAAAAAAAAGGGTGCCCCATCGAAACCCGGGTACGGGGGGATGAATTTTATTTTCTGACTCCCGGGAATGCGTTTCAGATACCGGTCGTACCAAAGTACATGCACAATTCAGGGTATCTTATCATAAGCCTTTCCAGGTTCACCCGATGGCTGGCCGGTATTGCGGAAGATCTGGGAGTCAATATCTTTCCGGGATTTGCCGGGCAGGAGGTTTTATACGGTTCGGACGGAAAAACCGTTATCGGGGTCCGGACCGGGGATAAGGGCATTGGACCCGACGGGTCTTCAAAAATTAATTTTGAGCCCGGAATCGATTTGACGGCCCGGGTCACTGTGTTGGGAGAAGGCGCAAAGGGAAGTCTGACTCGGGATGTTTTCAATAAACTGACCAAGTCGGAAGACGGCAGGATGCCGCAGGTCTATGAAACGGGCATCAAAGAAGTGATTCAGCTGCCCGGCGATACCTGTTTTACGACCCGTCAGGGGAATGTCATTCATACGATGGGATATCCGATCGGATTGAATACACCGGGCGGCGGATTTGTCTATGAGATGAAGAGCCGGAGGATCGCTCTCGGATTTCTTGTGGGCTTGTCCTATCGCGATCCGGGGCTGGATGTGTATGAGCAGTTCATTCGATTTAAGCGGCACCCGTTTGTCTCGGAACTTATTGAGGGCGGCAAGGTTATCGAACAGGGCGCCCGGACAGTATCTACCGGCGGATATTATTCCATTCCCGAACTGGCGGTGGACGGCGCCGTTTTTATCGGAGGCGGTGCCGGCATGCAGAACGTGCCGGGGCTTAAAGGCATTCACCTGTCCATGAAATCGGGTATGCTGGCGGCGGATGCGGTTTTGAATGCACTTGAAAAAGGCGAATTTACGAAGAAGTCCCTTTGGAAGTACCAACAGCTGTTTGACGGCAGCCGGATAAAAGATGAGATGTTCGAGGGCAGAAATTTTGCCGCAGCCCTGGCAAAAACCGGGGTGGCCAAGTGGACTCATCTGGCCGCTCAGTATGTCACGAACGGCCGGGGCCTTACGGACCCCATGCCGTTGGAGGAAGACTTCAAAACCTTGTCGCCTGCCCGGCCGCGAAGGGAAGTTCCCGCTCCTGGAGAAACCGGGACGGTTTATGACGGAATTCTGTACCTGGACAAACTCAGCGGGGTTTACATGTCCCGCACCATGCACCGGGAGGATCAACCCTGCCATATTGTGATCCATGACAGGAACCTGTGTGTCACCCGGTGTTTTGACACGTATCAATGTCCGTGTACCCGGTTTTGTCCCGGAAACGTGTATGAAATAGAAACCGATGACCGGACTTTGCAGAAACGGCTGAAACTCAACCCTTCCAACTGCCTGCACTGTAAAACCTGTGAAATTAAGGACCCGTATAATAATATCACCTGGAACTGCCCGGAAGGCGGGGAGGGGCCTGGATATACGGTAGTGTAATCTACGGGCTTGATTTATATCTTCGGCCGCGTCGGTGCAGGCTCCGTCCCGCCCATTCCCGGCTTCCCCGGATCACGCCATGTCGTACGCCGGGAACGGGCGGGACTCCGCAGTTAAATTTACGAAAATATGGCCGAAGTTAGAACCAGGCCCTAATCAACGATTGATCGATATATGGGGACAAGGGCTTTTGTCGGCGCTCTCTGCGTCCTGAGCGCGGGGGGGGATTGTCAATGTCGGTGGTGGCTGTTTTTATAAACGGCCTTTTTTCAATATGGCTACCAACAGCCAGATGCCCATGACGGCCGCCGCCAGAAACAGGATAAGTCCGATCAGCGAGATACCGAAAAAAAGCGGCGGTATTTCGGAGATGACAATCAGGGCCGAACCGATAATCAGGGCTGCGATGATGATCGAAAACGACAGGCGGTTGCTGATTTGATCGTAAGTTCCCAGCATGGTGTCCAGACCCTGGTTTTCAAATTTAAACATCAGCTCATGGGCTCTCAGTAAACGGGTGATTTCCAGCATGTCCTTCGGAAACTGTCGGGCAAATTCCACGGATTGTGACGCCATGGCTGCCATATCTTCGGCGATTCGGCGGGGATTCAGTTTCGAAAGTTTGATCTGTTTTAAAAACGGAGTTGCCTGGTTGATCATGTCGAAATCCGGGTCCAGCATGACCCCGACGCCCTCTATGGTGCTGAAGGCTTTAATCATCAGGAATAAATTGGGGGGAATTCGAAGCCGGTGACGGGACACCAGCTCAAACATGAGCTGGACCAGTCGGCTGATCTGGATATCCTTCAGAGGCTTGTAGAGATGGGTGCCCATAATGTCGGCTACCGCGATTTCGAGGGCCCGGATGTCAGGCTCTTCCTCCCAGTCCGTCAGTTTCAGCAACACCTGGGTGGCTTTGGTTTCATCCCGATTGACGAGGCTGTCGATCAAATCCACAAAATCTTCCCGGGTTTTTCGATTGACGCAGCCCATCATGCCGAAATCCAGAAAACAGATAACGTTACCCGGCAGAATAAAAATATTTCCCGGATGAGGATCCGCGTGAAAGAACCCGTGGTGAAACACCTGTTTTAAAAATAGATTGGCGCCCCGGGACGTGATGACCTTCAGGTCCAGGGCGTTTTGTTTTAACGTGTCGACCTGCGAAACCTTGATGCCCGATACGTATTCCATGGTCAATACCCGGGTCGACGTGGTTTCCCTGAACACCCGGGGTACATGAACCGTAGGGTCGTTGGAAAAGTTGTCCGCGAAACGTTCCATGCTGGAGGCCTCGATCGTATAATCAAGCTCCTTTTCCATGGTTTCGGCGAATTCCTCTACGATTCGGACGGGTCGATGAAGCGCCATTCCTTCTATGTGGCGCTCCATCAGAGTAACAAGATGCAGTATGATTTCAAGGTCGACTTCGATAATTTTTCGAATCCCGGGGTGCTGAACTTTGACTGCCACGGATTCGCCGTCCGCCAGACGGGCTTTATGGACCTGACCGATGGATGCCGATGCCAGAGGAGCCTGTTCAATATCATCAAAGAGGGTCTCAACAGGTGCTTTTAAATCCGATTCGATGATGGATTGTATGTCGCTGAAGGGGCGGGGAGAGACCGAATCCTGAAGTTTGGACATTTCAGCGATAAACTCGGGGGGGACCAGATCCGAGCGCGTGGAGATTGCCTGCCCGAGCTTGATATAGGTGGGGCCCAACTCCTCAAACGCCATCCGAAGGCGCTGAGCCCGGCTCAGTTTTTCGACTTTGTCCCGACGTTTTCTGGAAATGACCTGAAGCCCTATTTCAAGGTATTGATCCAAATTCAGCAGATCCAACAGGTCCCCGAAACCATATTTAATAAAAACAGTCAGAATTTGCCGGTATCGGTTCAGATGCCGGTATGTGCGACCGATGACACCGATCTTTCTGATATTGAGCATAGGAAATCCAGAGGTGTTTATTCGGGTTTGTCGGAATCCTGACGGACAGCGTCTTTGAGTTCACTGATTTCCTTTTTGATTTCGTTCAAATCTTCCGTGGTAACGATATTCGCTTTTTTTAGAAAATCTTTTACGGATTTTTCGACACGTCCTTCAAATTTGCTGGTGGCTTCGTCATATCGTTTCAGAAGATCGTTCAGGAATTCCTTTCCGTCTTTTTCGGACAATTTTCCTTTTTTGATGAGTTCTCCGGCAAGCTCTTCGACTTCGTCCTTGGTCTTGAGAGCCAGGCCGATACCGGCAAGCATACTTTTTTTGATCAGATCAAACATGAAGCGCCTCCTTAAGGTTGGTAACGCGGGAGTTGAAATAAACAAGAATTTCAGACCGGCAAAGGTGCGATTAAGTAATATGTAATATAAATCTAGCACAGCCGATGCCTGAATGCAAGAGGACAGACATATTTACCGCCCCTTTGTTTTGGTATGTTGTTTTAGAAAACGAAACCGGTTTTTGATAGGATCGCCGGGGGCGGTAACGCCCTACTTTGAAACCAGAAAAAGCTGGATGAACCGGGGGTCGAGATTTTTTTCCGAAACCTCCCCGTATTCCAATTCAATTTCGTGAAAAAGTTCTTCGAGCAATCGGCCAGACCGCTGGCTGATGTCTTCAATTCCCAGACCGGATTTTTCTGACATCCAGTTCAGGATGGACTCTTTCATCGGAAGCCGGGTCAGCCGCGGACCTGAGATAGACGATGCATCTTCGTCAAATAATTTGCGGTAGAATTGTCTGAAACAGGGCAGCGGTATCGGGGAAAATTCTTCGGAGAGGCCTTCCACTGTACGCGCCCACAGCGTCAACAACAGCGTTTTGAACGTTACAAACGTTTCAGCCGTTGGGCGGTATGTCAATTCGAACCGTGAGAACAGATCATCCATGGCTGTTATGTCATTTAATATGGTTTCGGTCGCCTGAATATCCGTCATCGAGGCGAATTCTCTGTACAGAACCCCGGTGTTGTAATTGTCAAAAAACAGGGGCCTTTTCAGGAAAAGACCGCCCAGCACTCCCATTCCCAGTTCATCCCAGAAGCCCAGTGGAAGCCCCTGTTTCAGAAACCATGCATGTTTACGCCACTGTTCGGCTTTTCGTTTAATGTTTGCCGCAGCGCCGTAGCCCACCCGGAAGAGTTGAACCAGTGGATAGGTTTTGATCAGTGACGCGTTGAAGACCGGATCGGGCGTCGCTGAGAGGTCCCCGGCAAGGCATTGAATGCCGATGTTGATGTAACCGCAGGCCTTTCTGACGATTTTCTGTAACTGTTCCCGGTATCGAATGGGGGACTGGTCTGCCGAAATCAGACGGTTGCAGAGCCCTGCAAATTCAGATTGGATTTGATTCAGGACATCGTCCGCGGTGATGCGGGTTAATGCCTCGGCAAACAGATTGTCCCGTTCAAGCAGCTTTATGGGGTACCGGCCCACGGAATCCGAACCGACTGTTTCGGAAAAGCTGTCTGCCTTTTTGCCCAGACGGCCCACCGCTTCCGGACGGCATCCCTGATAAACCCCTACGGCGTCTTCGAACGGCAGGAATCCCTTTTCCGCCAGGCGTACGTTTCGAAGTCGATAGGCTTCTTCTTCGGTTTCCACCGGAAGAATGCCGGATATTTCCATCAGGACGTTCTGGTAGACTATATGATCATGGGCGGCGAGCCGATCGATGAAGTGCTGAATGAACTCCCGGCGACAGGTCCGAATTGAATCGTCGTTTTCGGAAATATAATCGGCTTCCGGTATGCGGATATAAAAAACATTGTCCTGAGTAAAAAAGGTTTCGTTGAAATCCGATGGGTCCTGATCATGCTCCCTTATCCGAAGGTCGATATTCCGGTACAGATACAGCTCGATCAAATCCGTTTTTTCTGTCAGAAACCATTGGATGAATTGTTCAGGAGATGCGTTCAATAAATGATTCAGCCATCGGGTAAGGGATTTCATTTCGATCCGGTCCTTTGCCCAGCTTTCCGCATCTACAATGTATTCCCACTGCTGATTGGATGCCAGCGACAGAAGGGGCAGACAGTCCTCGAGCCCGACATCATGAATAAGGAAGTAAAAGTCCTGCTCGGAAAAAGACTGGACCAGCTCTACAGGATTTTCAGAATTTAAAATTTCTTTCAGCGCCTGTTCCGCCGAAAGTGTCAGTATCTTTTCCCGCTTTTTTTCCAACCGCTTGACTGTTTCAACGGCTGGGTGTCGGCTGGAGATTTCGTTCATCGTATATTATGTCCCCTATGGGTTGTTTTGCCGCGCAATCCTCGTGAATTTTATTCCTTCCGTGACCCTGATCAGATGCCGAAGGGTACTGAAGAAAATAACGATTCCGCAATCGAAAACGATGGTGTTGGATACGCTGATTCATCTGTCGGTATTGCGGGAATACCGTGGAACAACTTTCAGCAGCATCAGCATGCCCGGAACGGCAATCAGTGTGCAGCATACAAAAAAAGAAGTCCAACCGAAGGTTTTGGCCATGAAACCGGTAGGTGCCGATGCAATGACCCTGGGAAACCCCATCAGGCTGGTCAGCAGCGCATATTGGGTGGCGGTGAACTTTTTATTGGTGATGCTGGCCATAAATGCCGCATAGGCAGCGGTTCCCATGCCGCTGCTTAAATTTTCAAAGGTAATGACGGATGCCAGTGCAACTAAATTATATCCGATATTGGCCAGTATGGCAAAACCGGCGGTAGAGGCGGCCTGGAGAAAACCAAATGCCCACAGGCTCCAACGGATACCCATTTTCAGCATGATACCGCCGCCGATCAGTCCTCCCAGGATAGTGGCCCAGAAACCGAAAATTTTAGCGATACTGCCGATCTGGGCCTTGGAGAAACCCATATCCAGATAAAACGGGGTCGTCATGGCGGCGGCCATGGTGTCTCCGATTTTATAGAACAAAATAAATGCCAGAATCCACAGGGCCTCGGGTCGGCTGAAATATTCCGTCAGCGGAGCGATGACCGCTTCAGTCAGTGTTTTGGGCGGGGCTTCTTCAATATCGGGTTCCGGCGTCAGCACGGTGGTAATGATGCCGGGCAGCATGCATCCGGCCATTAACAGGTAAACTCCGGTAAAAGAGATATAGTCGGCCAGTATCAGACCGCCTCCGGATGCCAGCAGCATGCCGATGCGATATCCGTTGACATACAGGGAAGACCCCAGCCCGAGTTGTTCGTCCGGAAGATCCTCACGCCGGTAGGCATCCACTACGATATCCTGAGATGCACTGAAAAACGTTACCAGAAACGCAGCAAAGGCAACCATCCAGGGAGATTTTCCCGGGTCTGTCATTCCAAGCCCGGCAATGGCCAGTGCCAGCAGAATCTGAACGATCAGGAGCCAACCCCTGCGACGGCCCAGAAACGGCAGGGTGAAGCGATCGAGTATCGGAGCCCAGAGAAATTTGACGGCATAGGGCAAACCCACCAGAGACATGATTCCGATGACGGTTAAATCCACACCAGCGTCTTTCATCCAGGCCTGCAGCAGACTGATGGTCAGCAGGAGGGGAAGTCCGCATGAAAACCCCATCAAAAAGGCCACCAGCATGCGACGGCTGCAGATGGCCTTCAGGATGAACCGGCGTTCGGTTGAAACGCCGGATGTTTGGGGTGTTCGATAATGGCCGTTACTGTCGGCTTTATTTACCGGGGCACTGGCGTCTGACGTTCTTATCAATTTGTTTGTTGCCGTATGCTTTGTCAAAATGTTCGCTGAAATCCGCTGCCAGTCGAGCTGCTCGTTGCCGATAGGCCGCTTTGTCATCCCAGGTGTTTTCAGGGTTCAATATTTCGGAAGGCACGCCGGGACACGATTCCGGCACGTCCAGATGAAACAGATCGTCATGCGTATATTCCACATTATCGAGCAGTCCGTCAAGTGCAGCGTTTACCATATGTCGTGTAACGGTGATGTCGATGCGTTTCCCAATACCATAAGGGCCGCCGCTCCAGCCGGTGTTGATCAGGAAGACGCTTGTCTGATGCTCTTTCATTTTCTCCCCCAGCAGATCGGAATACACGTGGGGCAGCCCCGGCATGAAAGGCTGACCGAAAAATCTGGAAAACGTTGAGACCGGATCGATAATTCCGGTTTCGGTGCCGGCCAGTTTGCTGGTGTAACCCATCAGGAACCAGAGCATGGCCTGTTCCGGATTCAGCCGTGAGACCGGTGGAATGACGCCGTTGGCATCGGCTGTCAGGAACACGATGGTTTTGGGATGCGGCCCGGTCGAAGCCGGCTTGGTGTTGCTTAAAAAAGCCAGAGGATATGAGGCGCGGCTGTTGGGTGTCAGCCGATCATCGAACAGGTCGAATGTCCCGTTCGGGTACATCATTGCATTTTCGACAATGGCGCCGTGATTTAAATAGTCATCGTCATGAAACACGGCGTTGTGGATTTCCGGTTCTTTTTCAGGATCCAGGTCGATCAGCTTGGCATAACATCCGTATTCAAAATTTGCGATGCCCTTGTCGCACCACCCATGTTCGTCATCTCCGAGCAGTGCGCGATTGGGATCAGCGGATAATGTGGTTTTGCCGGTGCCGGAAAGCCCGAGAAACAGCGACAATTCATTGGAACTGTTTTCATTCGCCGAGCAGTGGATCGGAAGAATGCCTTCAAAAGGCAGGTAATAATTCATGACGGTAAACATCAGTTTTTTGACGCTGCCGCCGTAGGCGGAACCGTATACCAGGCCGATGCGGCGGTCAAAATCCATGACAATGGCCATGTTGGAGGTGCTGCCGTCCGGCAGCTTTCGAAGCCGGCCTTCATATCTCGGGGCCTCGACATAATCGTATGGAAGCACCAGAAGCGTGAAACCGTTGTCTGCAAAAACGCTGTCGGCAATATCGGTCGGTACGGGACGGAACATGTTGAGCGTAAACAGGGCGGTAGCGGCCTGATCCGAAACGGTTCGAACCGGAAGGGCGTAGGACGAGTCGGCGCCGACTACCCGGTCGGTGACAAATATCGCGTTTTTGTTTTGAAGCGTCTGCAGAGCATCTTCCCACAGCAGTTCAAAGGTTTCCGGATCCAGCGGGATGTTGTTGGGTGAATCCCAGTCGATTTGATGAGAAGTCTCCGGGTATCGGACGATCATGGTATCTTTGGGCGACCGGCCGGTAGACGCCGGGGGGGTCCAGGTCGCCAGGGAGCCGTTTGCGGCTACCAGTGCTTCTTTGCGATCAACCGTCTGGCGGATCATTTCTTTGCGGGAAGGGTTCATTTCAACCTTGCTGTGTTGGGATAAAACCTCTTGAAGTGAATTTTTAAATTTCATGTTTTCACCTTAAAATTTATTTGGGTTGATTTAATGAGTTTGATACGGACGGGCGTTACAGGGCGCTGAGGATTCCGGTTGAGGGTATCGGATGATTCGCTTGCGGTAGACGCCTTGTTGCCGGCCGTTATGTCGTCTGTTGTTAAGGCGATCCGTATTTTTGACCGCTCAAAGCAGACACGGTATATTTATTATAATGTTTTAAAAATTACATCCTTTAAATAGCGTTTGGGAACATTGTGAACACCTGTATTGTCCCGCCGGTAGCCGACGCCGCCGTCCTGCTCGATCGGTTCGATAACGATGTTTCCTTTTGGCTTTCCAATTGCCGGAACCCCCGGAACTGCCAATGTGGACGCATCAATACGATGATCCTGATAAAACCGGCGGCAGCTTCTGGTGCGATGAATTAAATCTTTCAGCATGAACATTCTTTCAATGTGAACGGTTTATGTCGTCGTCAGGTTTTCCAGTATCCATGCCTGCGCATTTTGAAAATCTTTCATGAATTTTTCAAGCGCTTTCCCCCGATGGCTGATCCGGCTTTTTTCTTCCATGGAAATCTGGGCGAATGTCTGATTCAGCGGCGGGTAATAAAAAACCGGGTCATATCCGAAACCGTTGCTTCCGGCAGGCGACCGGGTGATCAGGCCGTTGCAATCGCCGGTATACGTCAGGCATTTTCCGTTGGGAACGGCAATGGAGATGACGCAATGAAAAGCGGCTCTGCGATTGGTGTGGGCGTCCATTTCGTGAAGCAGTTTGCGGCAGCGTTGTGTGTCGGTTGCATGCTCGCCGGCATAGCGCGCGGAATGAATGCCGGGGGCACCTCCCAGCGCTTCAACCACCAGGCCGGAGTCGTCGGCAAGTGCCGGGAGATTTAAATATCTGGAAATTTCAACTGCTTTTTTGCAGGCATTTTCCTGAAAATTCCGCCCGTCCTCTACGATATCAGGAACCGAGGAAAAATCGTTCAGATTTTTTACGGTAACCGGGAAATTTTCTAATAATTTTATGATTTCCTGAGTTTTGCCTTTGTTGGTAGTGGCAATAACCAGAAGCATGTCGTTTTGTCTCATCAGCGACTATCCGGAAATGTATGATTTTTTCGATGCCTGAAACTCCGGCGGGATGCGAAGCGCGGTCGCCCGGAGTCAGGCTTGGTCCAAATTGTCGAAATATCCTGTCTGATTGTGAATGAGCGTAAAAATTTTTCAGGCAGAAAAGGTATGAACGAATCAGATAACCTTACCTGCCGATAAATCCCGGTCGCCAATGGCCCCATATGCCGGTGTAAAAATCAAAACCGGTATGTCACGGTTTAATTCTGTACAAACATGAGCGCTACCGTTTTTAACGCAAGCTCGAAACCGGAAGTGAGCAGAAAGATAACTCTTTGACTGTATTAGTCAAACAATTATGGGCATGAAGAATTGGAAACACTACAATAAAACCTATCTATAATGCAAGGTATCGGCTTTGTAAAGTTTTTTCGAATGGGCGGGGGCAGTGCCGGAATCGGTCAAAAAATGTATTCAGGTCAGGGCCCCGGGAAAAAAGACAGGCAGAACTTTGGGGTTTGTTTTTTGCCGGCGCCCTTAAATAGACCATTTAAATTTTTAGAAAATTCTTTACAGTATATTCCATACTGATATATTAAATAAATTTTTGTTATTATGCCATACCAATTTTATCGATCTCGGAATTTTGAGGGAAAAATCATGCACAAGTTATTGACGAATCATCCGGGGAAAAGGATGTTCCTTCTGGGAAATGAAGCCATTGCGCGGGGTGGGCTTGAAGCGGGTGTTGCGGTGGCCACCACGTATCCCGGAACACCTTCATCCGAAATTTCAATGAATTATTTTCAGGTATCCGGCCAGACAGACCTGTATTTCGAATACAGTACCAACGAGAAAGTCGCTCTGGAAGTGGCGGCGGCGGCGGCAAATGCCGGAGTCAAAAGCATGTGTATCATGAAACACGTGGGGCTCAATGTCGCTGCAGATGCACTGATGACGCTGGCATACATCGGAGTCAAGGGAGCGCTGGTGATCGTCACGGCGGATGACCCCTATATGTTTTCCAGTCAGAACGAACAGGATAATCGCTATTACGGAAAATTTTCCGGTTTGTCCATACTGGAGCCTTCCTCGGTTCAGGAAGCTAAAGATATGACAATTTATGCGTTTGAATTGTCTGAGATGCTTCAGCAGCCGGTCATCCTGCGGACGACAACCCGTCTGAATCATGCGACCGGCATCGTGGAGTTGGGCGCAGTTCAGTCGAGCGAACCCATGGGAGATTTTACCAAATCCCCTCTGGACTACGTGGCGGTGCCGGCGGTTTCCCGGAGGCTTCATGCCAGACTCCTCGAACGGATCGAAAAAGCGAAGAAAATTTCCGACCAGTGCTCATTTAATTTCATGGAAGGCAGCGGCTCCCGGGGGATCGTCTGCAACGGGGTCAGTTACAATTACGTGTCGGATGCCGTATCGGATCTGGGCCTGGAGGACCGGGTCCGCGTGTTGCGAATCGGGCTGTCCCATCCGCTGCCGGAGCGTTTGATCAAAGATTTCCTGAAAGGATGTGAAAAAGTGCTGGTGGTGGAAGAAGGCGAACCGATCATGGAAGAATCGATCAAAGCCTTTGCACAGGAGGAAAAACGGGTCCTGCCCATTGCCGGCAAAGCGGAAAACCTGTTTTCCAGGTTGTATGAGTACGATCCGGCGGGTGTTCGGAAGTGCGTCGCCGATTTTTTTGAAGTTCCCCGTTCTGAAAAATCTTCTCTGGATGTGTCGGATGTTCCGGAACTTCCCCAGCGGCCGCCCAATCTGTGTGCGGGCTGTTCTCATCGGGCCACGTTTTACGCCGTAAAAAAAGCGGCCGAAGGAATGGATACCATCTGCCCGAACGATATCGGATGCTATACCCTTGGGTTTTTGCCGCCTTTGTCCATGGGGGATTTCCTCATATGCATGGGGTCATCGGTCGGGACGGCCTGCGGGTTTTCAAAAGTTACCGGGAAAAAAGTCATTGGCTTCATCGGAGACTCCACGTTTTTTCACTCGGGCATTCCCGGGTTGATCAATGCGGTATTTAACAACCACAATTTTACTTTGGTAATTCTGGACAATGGAACCACTGCCATGACCGGGCACCAGCCGAACCCGGGTGTGGACATGAAAAACCTGGACAAAAGCGGATACGGACGAGTGTCCATCGAAGAGGTTGTCCGAGCCGTCGGCGTCACCCATGTAGATGTGATTTATCCCTTTAACGTGAAAAAGAGCATCGAGACGGTGAAAGAGGCGCTCAGCGTACAGGGCGTGTCGGTCATCATTTCCAGGGAAATCTGCACATTATATGCCCGAAGCATTAAAAAACCGCGTCGCAATGCGTTTTACGTCAGCGACAGGTGCAACCAGGATCGGGTATGCATCAATGAACTCGGCTGCCCGGCATTTTCCGTTGTCGATAACCGCGTGACCATTGATCCGATAATGTGTTCAGGCTGCTCGGTGTGTGCTCAGATCTGCCCGGAACATGCCATCGTGCCGCTGAAAAAATAGTGTTGGGACCATGGCAGACGCAACGTGCAGTCAATGTTTGAACTCAAAGAATTTTTTAGATACCAGGACGACAGGACAATGAATATAACGCGATTGATTATAACGGCGGTCGGAGGCCAGGGAAATCTGCTGGCTTCCGGAATACTGGGAGAAGCAGCCCTGCTGGCCGGTGTGCCGGTTTCCATGAGCGAAATCCACGGCATGGCTCAGAGGGGCGGGGTCGTAGAATCGGCATTGGTGTTCGGAAATGCGAAAAGCAGCATTATATCCGACGGAGAGGCCGATGTGCTCGTGGGATTTGAACCCCTGGAAACGCTCCGCGCGCTGAAAAAATGCAGTCCGGATTCGACCGTAATTACAAATCTTTCACCGGTTCCGCCTTTTACCGTATCGATCGGCAGAGGGACCTATCCGCCGATTGATGTCATTCAACGGTTGATCGAGAACAAAGTGCGCCGATGCATTGCCTGTGATGCGGTCGCCCTTGCCCGGCAGGCCGGCAATATCATGGCCGTTAATATGGTACTGCTGGGAGCACTCATAGGTACACAAACAGTGCCTTTGACGGAAGCCGATGTTAAAGAGGCCATACGGACTCGTGTCAAGAAAGGGTTTGTCGACATTAACCTGAAAGCATTTGAGCTGGGCCGACAGACGGTATAAATCCGTCGGAAATTTTTTGGTTTCTTGATGTAAACGTCCGGTCCCTCTGAGTTTTTCCGTTTTGAGTGGACGGAACAGGCGGACGTTAAACTCCGAATGCTTTTTATATTCCGATGAGTTCCGGTTTGTCCGGAGCAGGTATATATGACAATGAGCCGGGGCCGTCATCCCGAGGATACAGGTAGCTGGGTTGTATGCTTCAGGAACTGTCGATCAAAAATTTTGCCGTTATCGATGACCTTCGAATCCGGTTTGATGACGGGTTGACCATGTTGACCGGAGAGACCGGTGCGGGCAAATCGATCATTATCAATGCCGTAAATCTCCTGCTGGGCTCCAGGGCATCGAGCGATCTGATTCGCAGTGGAACCGAGACAGCGGAATTGGAAGCCCTGTTCAGGATCAAAGCTGAAAGCCGGGTGTGGAACTGTCTTCGGGAAACAGGCTTTGAACCCTCGGAGGAATTGCTGATTCAACGGTTGATGTCTCGAACCGATCGGCATCGGGTCTATATCAACGGACGGTTGTCCACCATTCAGATACTGAACCGGATCACGGAAGGTCTGGCCGGTGTTTCCGGTCAGCATGCCCACCAGGTGCTGCTGCGTCAGGACCGACACCTTTCGATTCTGGATCAGTTCGGCGGCCTGTTGCCGCTCAGAAACCGGGTGCATCGGTTATACCACGAGATCGTTCCCGTTATTCGAAAATTGGACAGACTCCGGCAGCTGCAGTCTCGGCAGACAGAGCAATCAGAGCTTTTGAGGTTTCAAAGTGAGGAGATTGCAGCGGTTTCACCCCGGCCGGATGAAGATACGGGGCTGGAACAGGAAAAAAAACGGTTGAAATCGGCTGAAAGTCTGCATCAGTCGGTGCATGATTGTTTCAACCGGCTTTACGGCGGGCAGGGGGCTATCGTCGAGGGGCTGGTGGAGGTTGCCCGGACACTGGAAAAGTCCGGAACCGTGGATCCGCAATTGATGGATACGGCACATGCGCTTCAGGAAACGACGTATCGTCTGGAAGACATTGCCCGCTGTCTGAACGGGTATCTGGACGGCCTTCATTCGGATGACGGCCGGCTGGAGCAGGTGGAAGCCCGGCTGGATGTTATTCAGCGGCTGAAGCGAAAATACGGCGGTTCTCTGGAGACGGTATTTGCGCATCTGGACGCCGTCAATCGCGAGCTGGATACAGTGGAGGACCTGAAAGAACAGATTGCTGAAACGGAACGGGAGCTGGAACGTCAACATAAAGTACTGGCCGACGCCTGCAGAGAGCTTTCCGTACATCGAAAACAGGCGGCCGGCGTTCTCGCGGAAAGGACGGAAAAGGAACTGGCGTCGCTCCAGATGCCCCACGTTCGGTTTCAAATCCGCCTCCATCAGACTGAAATCAGGGATGAAACGTCTCCGATGCTTCAGGTGGACGGCCGGCACATCCATGAAAGCGGAATTGATGCGGCGGAGTTCATGATCGCTCCAAATCCCGGAGAAGAACTCAAACCCCTTTCCTCAATTGCATCCGGCGGAGAGCTTTCCCGAATCGTCCTGGCGCTGAACGTTATCCTTGCTCGGAAAGAAACGGTCGAAACGGTTGTTTTCGATGAAGTCGATGCCGGAATCGGCGGCGGCACGGCAGAACGTGTCGGAGAAAAGCTGCTGGAGCTGGCCGGGTATCACCAGGTCATCTGTATTACGCATTTGCCGCAGATTGCCAGATTCGGTCATCAGCATTTCAAAATATCGAAAACGGTAACGGGTGGACGAACTAAAACCGAAATTGATGCGTTGAACGAACGACAGCGCATCCGGGAAATTGCCAGGATGATGGGCGGCATGAATATCACGCAAACCACGATGGAGCACGCCCGCGAAATGCTTGGGAAAAGATGATGACGGCAGCCGGTATTCCTCCCCTGTTGACGTTGGCCTGTTTTCTGGTTCTATTCGGGATAACCCTGGCACGGGCGCCTCTGACGCGTCGAAATATTTGCTTCCTGTTGATATGCCTGTCCGGTTGCTTTCTGCATGCAGATATTCTTTATGCCTTCCATTCGATGTCCCCACGCACGGCTTTGTGGGTCAGCCGGTTCGATCATCTTTTTCTTGTGTATCTCCTGCCGCTTTATATCCAGTTTTTTCATGATTATCTTCAGATTTCTCACCGTCAATGGCTGGTGCGCGCGGCCTTTGCATATGCTGTTTTGTTGATGTGTGTCGTCCCGACTCCCCTGTACATCGTGTCGTTGAAACGGCATTGGTTCGGTCTTTTTGCCGAGGCGGGCATGTTATATCCATTATTCGGAATCGGCGGTGTTGTCGTGACCGTCTATGTTCTCATGCTGCTGGCGGATGCGGTAAAAAAAGCTGAAAACAACGTCAGAAAAAAACAATTGAAGTATGTGATTTTCGGGTTCGGGGTGATGGGGCTGATGAACGGTCTGAACATTGTGCCGATTCTGGGGTATTCACTGTATCCGCCCGGAAATTTATCGTTTATTCCCCTGGTGATATTTTATGTCGGACTGTTTAAGCACGACCTTCTGGATACCGGACATCTGGTTAAAAAAGGGTTGGTCTATTCGGTTGTGACGGCCGGTTTGACTGGCTTGTATGCGTTGCTGATTCTCATGACCGAACGGGTATTCGAAAATCTGCAAATAACGAAAACGCTGACGTTTCCATTGCTTTTTTTTGTTTTGATTACGCTCGTGATCGGTCCTCTGAAATCCAGAGTTCAGTTGCTGATCGACCGTTTGTGGTTCAGGGAAAAATATGATTTCCAGAAGACCATCAAACAGACCAGTCAGTTGATCGTATCGGTACTGGATCTGGATGAAATTGGCGAAAAACTGACAGAAAGTATTGTGTCCACCATCCCTGTCTGTCATTGTTCGTTGTATGTTCGTCGTCGGGCGGATCGCGGATTTTCCCGATTGTCGGTACGGGGAAATGCATATGATGTCACGCCTGAGCAAATCCCGGAAAGCTGCCCGATAGTTCGAATTCTGGAGGCGTATCATCAACCGATCATTCGATCGATGGATATGGACCGGTTGCCCAAAACATATGTCCGGGATCCTGAGACGGATATGGAGACGTTGCACGCCGGAATGGTTCTGCCGATGGAGTTCAAACAGCGTCTGAACGGATTTATCGTGTTGGGAGAGAAACGCTCCGGAAACGCATTCGTTCAGGAAGATGTGGACCTGCTGGTGACGCTTGCCGGGCAAAGTGCCATGGCGGTTGAAAATGCACAGGCCTATCAGGTAATCGAGGACTTGAATAAAAATCTCGAGCGTAAAGTTCTGGATCGGACCCGGGCATTGAAAACGGCGTTGAGCGAAAAAGAACGGACCCAGGAGTTGCTGATCCGATCTGAAAGTCTGGCAGCCATAGGCCAGTTGGTTGCAGGGGTCGCTCATGAGTTGAACAATCCCCTGGCCGGCGCTAAAAGCCTGGTCCAAAGTACCGTGGAAGATCTTCAGGAGCGCATGCCGCGGGAGCATCCGGACTGGTATATGATCGATGATCTCGAATTTGCGGACCGGGAACTGAAAAGGGCGGGAGATATTGTATCAAGTCTTTTGAGCCTTTCCAGACAAACTACTGATTACACCGAAATCGTAAACCTGAATTCGGTCATACGGGATGCGCTGAGAATATTGTTCAACCAATTCAAATATCGTCAAATCGAGATTGTCGAAAATTATGCTCCGGATCTGCCCTGCGTGCCGGGTAATTTTTCGGAATTGGGTCAGGTAGCGGTGAATATTATAAAAAATGCCGTTCAGGCGGTGCCGGATACACACGGCCGAATCGAGCTGATCACGCGAAACCACTTCCCGGCCGGAGAGATTGTGTTCGAGTGCACAGATAACGGACACGGTGTACCGGCTGATATCCGCCGCGATGTGTTTAAACCGTTTTTCACGACAAAACCCGTGGGGGAGGGCACCGGCCTGGGATTATATATCAGTCATGAGATCGTGCGCCGCCACGGCGGCACCCTGGATCTGGATGAGGGCGTGACGGGCGGGGCGCGTTTTGTTTTACGCTTTCCGATTCGGAACGGACCGCCGCTCGCGCATAGCTGAAAACATTCCTGCAGGTCGCCGTGTAAAGCTTTATTCCGGTGGTCTCAGTTGTAGACTGGTTGACAATATCGCCTGACATAATTATTTTAGAAAAACTATATTGAGAAAGTTATGTTTGATGGATCCGATACACTCAGAAGAAAAAGAACAATTTAAAAAGCTGTTTCAATATGACGGCATTGAACATTTTGAAGATAAATTTCGAATACTTGAAGTTTTTCTTCAGACCGAACAACATGTGACCGTGAATGAACTCGTTCAGATTCTGGAAACGCATGGGATGGCCTTTCCTCCCGATTTTGTCAGGGATACGTTAAACTTTATGTGTCGATACGGATTCGCGCAAAAAAAATGTTTTGAAGGCGATCGTGTTCGATACGAACATCTCCACCTTGGAGATCACCATGATCATATGGTATGCACCAAATGCGGCAAGATTATCGAATTTCGAAATGAGCAGTTGGAGCGTCTTCTGGTGAGCGTAACGGCTCGCTGCGGGTTTCACATGGTTCAGCATAAACTGGAAGGATACGGAATTTGTTCCGAATGCCTCGATAAGCAAACGGAGTTGATGCCCCTGATCCTGATTAAAAGCGGTGAAAGGGTTGTGGTCAGAAAATTTACCGGCGGTCCCGGTGGACGGATGCGGCTGATGACCATGGGACTGAGAATCGGTGATATCGTAGAAGTCATTACAAACATGGGAGGCGGTCAACTCGTAATTGCCGTGGATTGTAAGCGTTTTGTACTGGGACAGGGACTGGCTCGAAAGATTATGGCAGAACCATTGAGTTGACTGGAACAGAATCCGGGATACCGAATATAAGCAGGAAATCAGCTGATGAATTTGAGTGAGATGAGACAAGGCCAGGAAGGTGTTATCGTACGGGTCGGTGGAAACGGTGCGTTTCGACGACGTGTGCTGGAGATGGGTATGTGCAGAGGAACCCGTGTGTATGTCGAAAAATATGCTCCTTTGAAAGACCCGGTGGAACTGGTTGTCAAGGGATATCATGTTTCCCTCCGGGTGGAAGAGGCGGCCCGGATTACCGTAGAGGACGTTGGATAAAGAATGATGAACTCAAAACATCTGACCATAGCGCTTGCCGGTAATCCGAATTCCGGTAAAACGACTATTTTTAATAATATCACCGGGACCCGTCAGAAAGTCGGCAACTGGCCGGGAGTGACGGTCGAAAAAAAAGAAGGGCATGTCAACCGGTTCGGATACGATCTGAAGATTGTGGATTTGCCGGGAACTTACAGCCTGACGCCCTTTTCGATCGAAGAAATCGTGGCCAGAAATTTCATTCTGGATGAACACCCGGATGTGGTAATTGATATCATAGATGCCTCGAATCTCGAAAGAAGCCTGTATCTGGCGACCCAGCTCAGGGAATTGGACTGCAAGATTCTGTTTGCATTGAATATGGCGGATCTGGCCCGATCCCGGGGGATCAAGATCGATACGGAGAAACTGTCCGAACTGTTGGAACTGAAGGTTGTATTTACGGTCGGAAATAAAAATGAAGGGGTCGATCAACTGCTCAAAGAGGCCGTTGCACTGGCCGAATCGGATAAAGGCATCCCGAACCCGGCCCGCAGGGTCCAGTACAGCAAGGATTTTGAGCGCGCCATCTCGATGCTGGGAAACGATATCATTGCTCATGTGGGAGATGACCTGCCTTACAATCCTCGATGGACAGCCGTAAAACTTCTGGAAAACGATCAGATCATTCAGGAGCAGATAATTGATCGGTTCGGCAGCCGCGGGCAACAGCTGCTTGAAAAAGTCGATAAGTACCGGACGCGGTTGATGGATCTTTTCGATGAGGACCCGGAAATTGTCATGACGGATGAACGGTATGGATTTATCGCCGGGATTGTCAAGGAAACCCAGATTACGTCCATTCGCAACCGAATCGACATTTCCCGAAATATTGATCTGGTGCTGACCAATCGGTATTTAGGGTTCCCCATTTTTGTTTTTTTTATCTGGGCCATGTTTCAACTGACGTTTTCACTGGGGCAGATTCCGATGGATTGGCTCGAATGGGGCGTGGATTGGTTTTCGACCGTTGTTTCCGGAATCATGCCCGACAGCGTGGTTAAAGACCTTTGTGTTGACGGCGTGATTGCCGGCGTCGGCAGCGTCATTATATTTCTTCCCAATATCCTGATTCTATTCCTGTGCATTGCCGTATTCGAAGATACGGGCTATATGTCCAGAGCGGCCTTTTTAATGGATAAAATCATGCATCTGATCGGCCTTCACGGCAAATCGTTTATTCCCATGCTGATGGGATTCGGGTGCAATGTACCGGCCATCATGGCGGCTCGAACATTGGAGAGCGAAAAAGATCGTCTGCTGACCATTCTGATCACCCCCTTTATGTCCTGTTCCGCAAGGCTGCCCATCTACATCGTGCTGGCCGGGACTTTTTTCGGCGCGCGGGCCGGGACAGTTATTTTCTGCATCTATCTGACCGGAATTCTGGTGTCCATTGCCACCGGTCGATTGTTTCGATCCACATTGCTCAAAGGGGCGGACGCACCGTTTGTAATGGAACTTCCGCCATACCGGGTTCCGATGATAAAGAGTCTGTTGATTCACATGTGGGACCGCAGCAAGATGTTTCTCAAGAAAATGGGTGGGATTATCCTGGTGGGATCTGTCGTTATATGGGCGCTGTCGGCATTTCCCCGACATATTTCGTATTCTTTTGACTATTCCGGACGCATTCAGGAAGTCCGGTCAACGTACCACCAGATGATTCAGGACGCCGATACGAGCCAAAAACAGCTGCTGACGGAACAGAGAGATGACGCCATCTCACGTCTGATAGTCGATCAAAAAACCGAGGAAATCGAACATTCCTACATGGGGCGTATCGGAAAACTGTTGGCTCCGGTGTTCGCGCCGGTCGGCATTGACTGGCGAGGCAGCGTCGCCCTGTTCACGGGCTTTGTGGCCAAGGAAATCGTGGTGAGCACCATGGGGATATTGTACGCGGCCGGGGATAAGTCGGATGCGCTCAGTGACGCCTTGAAAGCCTCCGGCATGACGTCATTGTCGGCGTTGTCTCTGATGTTTTTTGTTCTTTTGTATGTTCCGTGTCTGGCAACGGTGTCAACCATTCATCGGGAAACCGGTTCCTGGAAGTGGACTCTGACCAGCGTTACCTACAGCACCCTGGTCGCCTGGTTGATTTCCTTCTGCATCTACCAGGGGGGAACAATTCTGGGTTTGGGTTGATACGGAGTCGTTTTCCGGTATAATATAAATAATTGTATCGTCCATTTCGATCAAGGCGCAGGGAACACAGCCGGAAAATTGTTTTAAGCAGTTTGTGTGGCGTCTATCCAGAAACAGAACAGCCTTTTCATGCTTATGCTTTCCGTGACGGGTGTGTACCATGTCGAATTATCAACCGGCCTATATCCAGACATTTCATCGGGGACTGCTGCGGAGAAAAGTTCAGACGGCAAACAGGATGCTCAAATCGTGTGCCCTGTGTCCCCGCAGGTGCCGGACGGACAGGCTTGCGGGCCGGGTGGGGCTGTGCAGAACCCGTGGAAAAGCACGTGTTGCCGATTACCATCCCCATTTTGGTGAAGAAGCGTGCCTGGTGGGCACTCATGGATCAGGCACCATATTTTTTTCATATTGCAATCTGCGGTGCCTGTTCTGTCAGAATTTTGAAATCAGTCATGAAGGATACGGTTCGGAGGTCACGCATGACCAGCTGGCCGACATTATGATCCGGCTTCAGGAATCCGGATGTCATAATATTAATCTTGTCACCCCTTCCCATGTAGTTCCCCAGATTCTTTCGGCACTTGAAATCGCCATTGACCAGGGCCTAACCATCCCTCTTGTTTACAATACGAGCGGATATGACAGCGTTGCCACTCTGAAACTTCTGGACGGAGTCGTGGATATCTATATGCCGGACTTCAAGTTCTGGGATCCGGATACGGCTGAGAAAATATGCGCTGCTCGAGACTATCCGGAAGTTGCGCGCAGAGCACTCAGGGAAATGCACCGCCAGGTCGGTGATCTGGCGGTTGACGATGCGGGCATCGCGGAAAAAGGCCTCTTAATCCGGCATCTTGTGCTTCCCCATGGGCTTGCCGGTACTCGTGAAGTGATGCGTTACATTGCCGGCAGGATATCGAAGAACAGCTATGTCAATATCATGGCTCAGTACCGGCCGTGCGGCAGGGCCTTTGAGCTCGAAGACCTGTCGACTGTCATTACTCGGAAAGAGTATGAAAATGCAGTGGCGGCTGCCGTCGAAGAGGGCATTCATCGGTTGGATATGCCGAAAGGCTCATTTCCGGTATAGCGTATATCTTGACATTCGAAAGGTCAGGGGGCGGGCGAAGTCATCATGAAAAAAATTTATGCCGTCGGAGATATTCATGGGTGTTTTGAAAAATTGAAATTTCTGATGGGAAAAATTCAGCTGGATGCTGAACGGGATACGCTGGTGTTTTTGGGCGATTATATCGATCGGGGTGCTCAGTCCTTTGAAGTTGTGCAGTATCTCATCAAATTGAGGCGGGAGATTGATGATGTCGTGTTCTTAAAGGGCAATCATGAAGACCTTCTCCTGAAATATCTTGCCGGACAGTTTAAGCTGACCTACCTGCTGAATGGAGGGGCGGAAACCCTTGAGAGTTACCGCATGCATCGTAACGGCCCTCAAAATCCCTTGATACCGGATCAACACATGGATTTTTTTGCTTCCCTGCTTCTATATCATGAAAGTTCTGATTACATATTCGTACATGCCGGGTTGAGAGAATATATTTCCCTTTCAGATCAAAACTCCGAAGACCTTCTCTGGATTCGGGATGCGTTTATCTCCTCTGATTATGATTTCGGCAAACGGGTTGTATTCGGCCATACGCCGTTTGCCGAACCTCTGGTGCGTTTTAATAAAATAGGCATTGATACCGGCGCAGTATACGGCAATAAACTGACGTGCGTGGAATTGCCGGCCTGTAAATTCTATTTTTCCTGAAAAAGTGTTGAATAATGCGGGGGCGGGGTTGAAATTTTTTGAAAATTTTAATACCAATTCTCATATACGTGAAAAGAGGGAACGAAACATGATTCTCAACATCGTCAGGAATATTCAGTGGCTCGGACATTCCGGTTTTCAGATTTTTTCGGATCGGGGATCCCTTGCGATCGATCCCTACAAACTGAAGCATTTTTTCCCGGCCGATATTATACTGATCACCCATCCGCATTTCGATCATTGCTCGGTGGATGACATTCGCAGAATACAAACGCCGTCGTCCGTCATCATCACGGAGGCTGAATCCGCTGAAAAACTGGAAGGGGACGTTCGAATCGTCAGACCTGGTGACCGGCTCAAGGTTCGCGGATTTGAAATTGAAGCCGTACCGGCTTATAACACGCAGAAAAGTTTTCACCTCAAACGGAAAAACTGGCTGGGATTCGTGATTGCGACCGGAGGTACGCGAATATATCATGCCGGAGATACGGACCTCATTCCGGAAATGGATGATATAAAAGCCGATATCGCTCTGCTGCCGGTATCCGGGACGTATGTGATGAATGTGGACGCTGCGGTCGAGGCGGTAAGAAGGCTTAAATGCAGGATCGCGATCCCCATGCATTATGGTGCCATTATCGGTGCGGAGAAGGATGCGGATGAATTTAAAAGAAGATTGGAAGGAATATGCGACGTCGTTATTTTACAAAGCGAATAATATGGGGGGCCGCAACATGTCTGATGTTGCTGCTTGCCGTGGATGCATGGGCCGATCGCGTGTCAGTGAAAGTGCCGATTGCCAATGTGCGTTCAGGCCCCGGAACATCCTATGATGTGTTGTGGCAGGTTGAAAAATATCATCCGCTGTCGGTGTTGTCCCGAAAAGATACGTGGTGCCGATTCCGGGATTTTGAAGGCGATCAGGGATGGATCAGTGCTTCCGTATTGAATAACGACGTTTCGGTGATTATCCAGAAAGATCATTGTAACATACGTACCGGCCCGGGGACACGGTACAAGGTGGCATTTACCGTTGACAAGGGGGTTCCGTTCAGAGTGATCAAGCGTAAAAACGACTGGATTCACATTCAGCATGCGGACGGGGATCAGGGTTGGATTTATAAATCTCTGGTCTGGTAGTGCCGTAGACATCATCAGGTATCGGGAGGAAACATGGCCAAAAAAAAGAAAATATCACGAAAAGAATTGTTAAAGGCACCGGATGAATTTTTGACGGTTACCTCAAAAATATTTAAATATGTTGAGGAACATAAAACCGCCGTCGTTTCCGTGGCGGTTGTTTTTTTTCTGGTGCTGACAGGGATTGCCGGCTTTCGGTATGTCTCTCAGAAATCAGACAGTAAGGCGTTTGCCATGCTGCAGAATGCCGTGAACCGATACCGGAAGGTGTTAAGTGAATCCTCTCCGGAAAAGGCGCTGGATCGGGTGGCCGGAGATTTCAGGCAAATCATCGAAAACTATCCCGGTCAAAACGGCGGAAAGCTGGCGGGTGTTTTTTATGCCAATATTCAATACCGGGCCGGGAAGTTCACGGAAGCCGCCGAACTCTATGCAGATGTGCTCGAACGGTTTGATAAAGCATCACCGATTCGTGACCTGATCATCAGTGGTCTGGGGCACTGCAGCCTATGCCGGAATGATACGGACGATGCGTTTCATTTTTTTAACATGACGGCAAGCGCATCAGACAATATTTTCATGAAGGACGAGGCCCTGTTTCTGCTTGGGTGCCTGCATGCACGAAATGGAGAAAGGGATCAAAGTCAAGCAGCGTTTAAACGAATTGTTTCAGACTTTCATGAATCCTTTTACGTGAAACCGGTAAAAAACCACATCAGCGGTTGATTCTTTCCCCATTTTTATCATCGCTGTTTTTTTTGCGTGCTTCATTCAGGGCTGCGGCAAATAAAATAATAATGGCTGATCGATTTTGTACGATCAGCCATTAAGGAGAAAAACAGATGAAAATGATAGGTTTTTGTCTTTAATGCAATGCAATTTGTTTGCCAAATAATTTTTTTAAAAAAATATACCATTTTTTTTGTTAAAAATAATATAAAAACAAGACGTTATAAATATACTGGGGCGGATCGATGAGGCATTTCGGCCGTGGGAGAGAACGAGGCAATGTTCAAGAATTTAAACCGGTAAATGTGGAAAAAATCATAAGCGTTTGGAATTTAATAAAAAAATGAAATAAAAAGGGGTTCAAGAATTTGAACCCCTTTTTCGTTTATAAAATTTGAGCACGGGAAACAGCGCCTGATAGGGTGCGGGGCAAAGTTCAAAATTTTGAACCAAAATCCAGACCGTATTTTTTTATTTTCTGGTTCAGGCCGCTTTTACCGATTCCCAGCAGTTCCGCTGCATGCGCCTGAACATTTCCGGACTGCTTCATGGCCCGTTCAATCATTTTTTTTTCCACCATGGCAAGCGTCTCATACAGCCCGGCATCCGATGGGATCCCGTCTATGTGCAGGACGTTGTAAGCATTTTCCCTGAAATTGACGGGCAGATCCGATAATTTGATCCGGCCTCCCGGGCACAGGATCATGGCCCGTTCGATAACGTTTTCAAGTTCCCGGATATTGCCGGGCCACCTGTAGTCGTAAAAAAGTCTTTCGACCTCCGGATCGATTCCCGTAACCGGAGATTGCGCGTTTCGTTCATCGGCATATTTCCGGATAAAGTGGTCGGTCAGCAGGCGGATATCCTCCAGACGGTCCCTCAGCGGCGGCAACGCGATATGCAGGACGTTGAGCCGATAAAACAAGTCTTCACGAAAATTTCCTTTTGCCGTCTCTTCTTTAAGGACTTTGTTGGTAGCGGCAAGTATCCGAATATCAACCGGAATCGATTTAATTCCTCCGACCCGTTCGATGACTTTTTCCTGGAGCACTCGAAGCAGCTTGACCTGAATCAGCGGGGACAACTCTCCGATTTCATCCAGAAACAACGTACCGCCGTCAGCCAGTTCAAAGCGTCCTTTTTTCATGGAAACCGCGCCGGTGAAAGCGCCTTTCTCGTGCCCGAAAAGCTCGCTTTCCAGCAGATTCTCTGCCAGCGCTGTGCAGTTGACGGCTACAAAGGGCTTTTCACGTCGCGGGCCGTTAAAATGGATGGATTTGGCGACCAGTTCCTTTCCGGTTCCGTTTTCACCTTCGATCAGAACCGTAGCGGTGGAGGGGGCCACTTTTTGTATGGTTTGATATACATCCCGCATCTGTTTGCATTTTCCGATGATATTGCCAAAGCTGTATTGGGACTGCACGGATTCACGCAGACGCGTATTTTCTTTGACAACCCGGAACATATCCAGCGCTTTGTTGACGTAGATGACCAGTCTTTCGTTGTCAAACGGTTTGGTAATATAGCTGAAAGCGCCTTTTTGCATGGCCTCCACGGCTTTTTCGACTGTTCCGTAGGCGGTCATCATGATGACCGGGAGTTCAGCTTTTCTGCTTTTGATGTTTTCCAGAAGCTCTATACCGTCCATGGACGGCATTTTCATATCGGTCAGGACCAGATCCACATCGGAATTTTCCAATATGTCCAGGGCATCAAAGGCGCTGTTGGCGGTCAGCGTCTCGAATCCTTCATCTTCCAGAACGGCACTTAAAATGAGGGTATAATTTTTTTCATCATCAACGATGAGTACGGTCTCCATGGTTGCGCTCCTACCGTACAGGCAAGCAGATTGTTACCTGCACCCCCCAAACGGGTCTGTTTCCAATAGTTATGGATCCGTTATGGGATTCGATAATGTTTTTTACAATTCCCAGTCCCAGGCCGGTCCCTTTTTCTTTGGTGGTAAAAAACGGATCCCAGATTTTTTCCAGCACGTCCGGAGGAATTTTTCCTCCTTCATCTTTAAAAACAATGTTCAGGTCCGAGGCGGTGACGCGAATTTCGATGGATATTTTACCCCCTTCGGGCATCGCCTGCATCGCATTGAGAAATATATTCAGAAAAGCCTGGTACATCATGTCCGGGTCGGCATGAATGTCGGGAACGACGGCCGGGTAGTTTTTGTAAATGGTATAGCCCTGATCATTGAGTTGAGATGATAAAAACGATATGTTTTTTTCAAGCACGTCGGTCATCCGGCAGGGGAGGAAATTCGGTTGCCTGGGCCTGGCATAATCCAGAAAATCCGATATGATCAGATTCAACCGGGTTGATTCCTCGATGATAATATCGGGAAACGTGTTGGACGGATCGATGCCGGCCACCTTTTTTTTCAGAAGCTCCGCTGAGCTTTTGATAATTCCCAGGGGATTCCTGATTTCGTGTGAGATGCCGGCCACCATTTCTCCGAGAGATGACAGATGTTTTGCCCGGCTGAGCTGCTCTTTGAGACGGATCTGTTCAAGGGATCGTTTGCCGATGATCGCTTCTCCGCGTTTTACCACAAACAGCAATGCCAGAAAAATAAGGCCCATCACAAGCGAATAGGTTTTAATTACCAGTATCTGATAATTGGAAATCTCCTTGTATGCGTCCGAAAGGTCCTGAACGATTTCCACAACCCCCAGCACGGGACCGGAGATTTTTGACAGCGGCTTTTCGGCCCGAAGTGCTACGGAGGTGATCAGTTTGCTTTCTCTGGGCAGCCCCAGCAGAATTTGCCAGAAATTGCCGTGCTGAACCAGTTCTGAAGTAATTTCCCCCTCCAATGCCTTCCGATATCCGGTTCCCCCCAGATTTTCCTTGCCGATCAGATCCCGGTCAAAACTATACGAAATAACATTGTTCATATCGTATATATTGACCATATCGACCTGGAAGCTGTGGAGAGTGTTCCGGACCACCTTGTCCATTCGTTCGAACTGTTCCGGATGTCTGAGTTGTATCTTTCCGTATTTCAGGGCGATGGGAATAACAAATTGCAGAAATACCTGGTGGTTCAGGTTGTCGGCAAGCACCAGCGCATAGTCTTCGCTGGTTTTGCGTTGCATGGTCAGCGCCCAGTGAGAATTCAATACCGCAAGAATGATTGTGCCGATAAAGATGATGATCAGGCTAGTAAATGTAAAAAATTTAACCAGTCTGAACGGTTTGGCTTTTTCTTTGGTTTCGCTTGGTTTCAATAAATCAGACTTTATGCCTCATAAGGAAATGGTGCGGTTAAAATATTCGTCTTCCTTGAACGTGAAAAAAACTGTCCCGTTTCTGTATAAACGCCGGCGAGTGCACATCGGTAAAATGCCTGCTTCCGGATAAACACGGTCGAAATATCCGATACAAATACCATAAAATACGATATCAAAAAGTTAGTCAATAGGCAACGGAGCACTGAGCAGCAGGGTTTTGATGTCCTCATCGGAAAAGTTGATGCCGCCCCCGACAAAGAATGATTCGTTGCCTTCGTCGCTGATAAAGTCATCAAATCCTGCCGTCAGATACACGTGCTGAAACGGTGTAAAATCCGCTTTGAATTTCAGATGCGCATTTTCATCCGGATCGAAATCAAAGGCTTCCAGTGAAAATGTCAGCCGATCGTTGAGCATATAATAATCGATCCCCAGTCCTCCGGTGGATTCAAAAAGGCCGCCCCGAAACGCAATATCGTAATAGCGTTTCGCGATCTGCGCCGAAAATTTCAGTTTGTCCCTGTCGGTTTCAACGATGTGTTCGTTTATCGGTATACCGTTTCGAACCCCGGTAATATCAGTCGTTTCGGTGGTTCCCATGGGGTCATCGACGAGCTGGAGAAGATAATATTTATCTTCTCTCGGCTGAATGTACAGGGAAAGATAGGATTTGGCATCACCGCTGTCGAACAGATATTCGCCTCTGTAATCCAGAAAAGTTCGAAATCGTTTTTCTTTGGAGATAAATTCGTTGATCCCTGTCAATGCGGAATTCAGGTTTTCCGCTGTTTCCTCTTCATTGACAAGTTTTCCCAGGGTTCCCTCTCCATCGTTGATTTTCCGGGTGACCTCATTTAAAGACGCCAGAGCGTTGTTCAGATGGTCGACGGTTTCTTCATTTTGAATCAGTTTGCCGATGGTTCCCCGGCCTGAATTTATTCGGTTTGAAATCTGATTCAGACCTGCCGTCAGCGTCTGCAAATGTTCGGATGCCTCGCGGACATTCTGGACGATGACATGAACGTCGTCCGAATCGGTATCCCCGATTTCCTTTAATTTTTCGGAAAAATCGGAAAGATTGGCGACCAACCGGGTGATGTCGTGCCGATTGCTCTGAATGGTCTCATTAAGGGCAATCGACAGGTCCTTCATATTATCCAATATCAGACGAAAGTTGGTTTCACCTTCCGAGGTGCCGATCACCCGGGTCAGGGTCGACGTGATGCGTTGAATGTCTTTGGCGGTTTCACCCAGAATGGTTACCAGAGTGTCCATATCCGTTGTCGGCTGGGTTTGAACGATGCGGTCACCGGCTTTCATTTCCGGAGAAGACGGGGTGCCGGGAATCAGTTCGACATATTTATCGCCTAAAATTCCCTTGGTGCGTATGGCAGCCGTGACATCACGGGTGAGTTTGACGTCCGGACGAATCCACAGGGTTACCTGGGCTTTGTCGTCGACAAGTGAGATATGTCGAATTCTGCCGACTTCAACACCGGCAATTTCCACCGGAACATCTTCTTTCAGCCCGGATGCGGACACAAATCGTACCTGGAGTTCATAGCCCGCATCTCTTTTGAACGGTATTTTCCCAATTTTCATCGACATATAACTCAGGATAACGATGCCAATGATGACAAAGACTCCGACTTTTGCTTCGATGCTGAATTTAGCCATAATTTAGTATCCGGAATAAAATAATTTAATAAATTTCAATAAAAACAACGCAACGAATACGCATCGCTATGCAATGGATTTATTTTTCCAGGACCCGATAAATTCCCGGACAACCTTTTTCTGTGAGCGAGCGAATTCATCAGGAGATCCAAGTTCGATGATTTTGCCTTGATACAACATGGCTATCTTATGCGCAATTTTAAAAGTTGATTCAATATCGTGGCTGATGATAACGCAGGTCGCCTTTGTATCGCGCTGCGTCTCGACAATCAGGTTGTCTATGGCATTGCACATGACCGGGTCAAGCCCTGTCGTGGGTTCGTCAAAAAGGATAATTTTAGGATTTAACGCAATGGCTCTGGCCAGTCCTACGCGTTTGCGCATTCCTCCGGAAAGTTCTGACGGCATTTTGTGTGAAACATTTTTCAACCCCACCTGCGCCAGTTTTTTTTCAACAATTTTTTCGATGTCTTTCTGAGACAGTCGAGTATGTTCCCTTATGGGAAAGGCCACATTTTCCCCAACCGTCATGGAATCAAACAGAGCGGCATCCTGAAAAAGCATTCCAAATTTTTTTCGAAGTTCATTCAATCCCTTGTCATTGAGTGTGGCCATATCCTGACCATCAACGTAAATATGCCCGGAATCGGGTCGTATAAGGCCGATGAGGTGTTTCAGGAGCACGCTTTTACCGCCGCCGCTCCGGCCGATAATAACGGTTATCTTTTCAGCATCGATCGTCAGGTCAAGTCCGTCGAGAACTTTTTGGCCCCGAAAAGATTTGGATATATTGTCCAGTCGGATCATCAGAACATCACCGCGGTTAAAATGTAATCGCTGATTAAAATGGAAACGGATGAAAAGACGACGGATTCGGTTGTTGATCTGCCTACGCCTTCGGCGCCTCCTTTTGTATAAAAACCTTTATAACACCCCACCAGGGTCAGAATTAAACCGAAACAGGCCGATTTGATGAGGCCGTTGTAAATATCGTCCATTTCGACCAATTCGTATATTCGGGACATGAAAATTCCGGAATTTATTTTGAGAAGGTCAACTCCGACAAAATAACCTCCGATAACACCCACAAAGTCACACATGACTGTGAGAATGGGTAACATGAGAATGCCGGCAAGAATCCGCGGCAGAACCAGGTACTGAATGGGGTTTACGGACATGGTGTACAGCGCATCGATCTGTTCTGTAACTCGCATGGTTCCTAGTTCGGCAGCCATGGCGGATCCCGCTCGGCCCGTTACCATAAGAGCGGTGAACACCGGGCCCAGCTCACGCGTCATGGCCAGGGTGACCGTCACTCCGACCAGTCCCTCTCCACCGAACATTCGGAAACCATAATAGGTCTGCAGCGCGAACACCATACCGGAAAAAGCGCCGGTTATCAATACAACCGCCAGAGATTTGACGCCCACAAATTCCATTTGTTTGATAATAATCCGAATTCGGAACGGGGGTCTGAGCATCCAGCTGAAGGCGTTTATCAGAAGCAAAAAGATTCTGCCAAACTCTTCGCAGATAGAAATAACGGGTTTTCCGGCAAATTCAAAAATTCGTATCATAAACTGAAACCAAAAAAATTAGAAAGAAGTCATGATTTCCATTGAAATATCAGGACCGAAAAAACATTGGCTAATTCGGAACTCTATCGGATTTTGGCTTCGAAAACAAGGCGTTCATTGGGACCGGGTCCTTAGTCCCGGACATAACCCCACGGATTCCTGTATTTTAAATATACGCCGTCATTGAACTTGAAGAAATCTGTTTGTTTTCGGATGAACACGGCCTTGTTCCGATGGATGCGGCACAAAAAATTCTGACCGAAAGGACGAGTTTGAAAAGCTTTGAAACCTGCCCCCGGCATTCATGTCAAACAGTTGTACGATTTCGTTTTGCAGGGTCGTTGATATAGTGACCAGTCAGGTGGATGCGTGTTGTAAATTAAAAACCTCAACTTAAAATCTATAGGAAAAGTTATACCCAAAGTCAAGATAAAGCGTAGTGAATGATGGGTTGGGCATTGAAAAAATACTTAATATAAAATTTCAAAAATAAAGATGAAGGCGGATAATCGCTGATAAGTCACTTTGAAAAAACAGAACCCGTTTTGCAATGCCGGAGGCCGGCCGACTCTAAGTACATAATTTTCTTGACTTTGGCAGGCGGATAAGGTGATTATAAGCCTTAAAAATTAATTGTGCAGTCAGGTCCCTGTTTCAAGGCTGGCATCAATGCCCGGTGAGATCGATCTGAAGCGGGCCGTCATGGACATATTTGTTGGATGAATTTTATGCGGGATCTGACGGATGAAAGGTACAGGCTCTGTGTCGGCGGGCTGCTCATTACCGGGAATTGAATGCAACGCGGGATGTGCCGATACATAACGGAACCGGAAAAAATGGTGCTTCATGATATTCAGAAGTAAAAATGAGCTGATCGGGTTGGACATCGGCTCCAGAACAATCAAGGCCGGCGAGGTTGCGGAGACTAATAAGGGCTTGATTTTAAAGCGTTTCGGGATGGCGGAGATTCCTCCGGGAATGATCGAAGAGGGGACCGTCAATGACCCGGAAGGGGTAAGCCGGTGCATAAAAAATTTATTGAAAGACCATAATTTCAAGAGCCGAAATGTGGCAGTATCCATAGGCGGATATTCCGTTATCGTTAAAAAAATCGTGATGGCCGCCATGGAAGAAGAGCAGGCCCAGGAAACCATTCCGTTTGAAGCAGAACAGTATATCCCGTTTGATATCGCGGATGTGAACCTGGATTTTGAGATTCTCGGTCCTAACGAACATAATCCCAATCAGATGAACGTGTTGCTGGTGGCGGCTAAAAAGGAAATGATCGATGGATTTGTAAATTTGGTGAATATGGCCGATCTGAATCCCTGTGTCGTGGACGTGGATGCGTTTGCGCTGCAGAACATTTTCAAAGCAAATTACGACGCCGTTGAGGAAAACGTGGCGTTGATTGATATTGGCTACAGCAAGACCTCGCTGAACATATTGAAGGATGAAACTTCTGTTTTTATGCGGGATGTGTCGCTGGGATGCGGTCAGATCGACCAGCAAATCGCATCAAAGCTGGCTTGCTCTGTTGAAGAGGCTGAGAAAATTAAGCTGACCCGTGAATCCGACAGGATTTCTGCTGAACAGCTGGCGGAAATAGTGACCTCCATTGTGTCGGAGTGGTGTCTCGAAATCAGAAGAGCGCTGGATTTTTTTTACTCAACCTATCCGGAAGACCAGATTCAGAAAATTATATTGAGCGGAGGGGGGGGGCACATTCAGGAGTTTCGACAGCTGCTGAGCATTGAAGCATCCGCGGATGTGAAAACCATTGATCCTTTTCAAAAGATCCATACGGACGAAAAAATATTTGAAAAGCGGTATCTGGAAGAAATTGCTCCGCAGGCAGGTATCTGCCTGGGGTTGGCTTTGAGAAAAGTAAACGACAAATGATACGAATTAATCTGCTGCCATATCGTACCGCTCGTAAAAAAGAAAATGTTCGACGCCAGGTGTCCATTTTTATTCTGATGTTGATTCTCGTCAGCATCGTGCTGGGGTATGTCCATTCCCGAATGAATGTGAAAATTTCCCGCCTGAATGCAGATATCGAAACGACGAAAAAACAGATTGCACTGTATGAAAAGCAGGTAAAGGAAATCAAGGCCATCAAGAAAGAGCTGGATGTCCTGACCAAAAAGATGGAAATTATTGAAAAACTGGACACTGCTCGAAAAGGTTCCGTCAAGCTTCTGGACGCCATGACTCAGCTGATTGTCGAAAAACGGATGTGGTTTACCAGCTTGAGCGCTACCGAGACAGATCTGTCGCTTTCCGGTGTGGCACTTGACAACAAGACCGTCGCGGATTTCATGGTGCGCCTGGAGACGTCGAAGATGTTTTCAAATGTTAATTTAAAGACGCTCAAACAGACTACGATCAGTAATTTGAATCTGAAACGTTTTGATATATCCTGTAAAATGTAAATTACAGGGCCGGAAGGTCGATACAAAATGAAACGTCTGAATTTATCCACCCTGTTTGATCCTGTAGTCGAAAATATCGCCGGCTTTTCCAAGGTTCAGCGGATACTGATATGTGTCGGTGTGTTTGTCGTGCTTATCGGAGCGTTCGGGTACTTTTCGTTTTATCCTAAATTCAACAAGATAAAGGAACTGAAAGCGTCATTTGAACAGCTGGAAACGAAATTGTCCACTTCGAGGATACAGGCCGGGCAACTTTCAAAATATCGGGAAAAAAAGAAAAATGCGGAAAATCAATTTAAAATGGTGTTGAAAAAACTCCCTGAGAAAAAGGACATTCCTTCTCTGCTTTCCGCTATATCCCGGTCCGGAAAAGACGCCGGTCTCGATTTTGTGTTATTTCAGCCCGAAGCCGAGCGTGTAAGGGATTTTTACGCTGAAATCCCTGTTGCCATTCAAGTGGCGGGCAGTTTTCATCAGGTTGCGCAGTTTTTTGATAAAGTGTCCACGATTTCAAGGATCGTCACGATGCAGGATATCCGGATGTCGTCCAGCCCCAAAAACGGTGGACAGCGTCTGCAGACGTCCTGCAAAGCCGTCACCTATCGGTTCATACCGGATTCTAACTAGCCAAAGTCAAAAAAGAAAAAAATAGAGAAACAATAGGCTGTCATGCAAAACAATCGAGACAAAATTTGGAAAACGCTGGGTTTGATTTTTGTTTGTTGCTGCCTATGTGCGGGGTGCCGCGAAAACAAGGAGACAATTCAACAGCCAAAGGTTGTGGTCAAGAAAATTATTCAACCGAAATCCGAACCTCCGGCCGACAAAAAATCCAATTCACCGTCTGAGACTTCAACTCGTATGTCTCCTCAGACGGTTTCCGATGAACCGGCGGATCAGAAAACGGAATCTAGGCTGAAACCTGCGGTTTCCGATGGCGCTTCGTCAGATGAAAGGCATTTAAATCAGACCGGCTATGTCTACGATCCGACCGGGAAAGCAGATCCCTTCGTTCCGCTGATCGGAGGGCCTCCATCCGGAAAGACTATGGGGGAAAGACTGACCCGGAAAAAAAGAATGCCCCGGACTCCCATTGAAAAAGTGGATTTAAGCCAGCTTAAACTTGTGGGAATCATCCGGGCCGAGAGCGGAAACCGGGCAATTGTTGAAGAAGCATCAGGAAAAGGATATATCATCACTCCGGGCACATTTATCGGAATCCATTCCGGGAAGGTGAGTCGTGTATTGAAAGATCGGGTGATCGTTCAGGAAGAGACCGAGGATATTTTGGGTAATATCGTTCTTAGAAACCGGGAAATGAAGCTTCAGAAACCACCTGGAGAAGAGTAAAATGAGTCACATCAGGAATCGAGTCAAAGCAGTCTGGGTTTTATTCATATGCCTTTCGTTTTGGATTTTGTCGGGTTCGGGGTGTGTCGGCCGTGAACATGTAAAAAAAGATGCCGGTCCGGCTGCAGAGCACTCAACGCCGAAGACCATAACAGACATCGGTATGTCAAGGGATTCTAAATCCGTTCATATTTTGATCGACGGAAATCGGCTGCTGACGTACACATCCATTAAACAGCCTTTCCCTAAAGCGGTGGTGCTCTACTTTCCGGAAACGAATATCGAGGATGATATTATTCCGGATGTGATTCAAAATGACGTGATCGCCGGTGTCAACGCGTCGGGGCTGAAAGAAAACGAACAAACAGCCAGAATTGAGGTGTTGCTGAAAAAAGACTGCGTGTATCAAGTCTCCCGCGAAGGCAAGGGGCTTAAGCTGTCGTTTGAGGAGACGGACACCGGCCTTTTGGCGGAAACAGTCGGACAGACACCGGTCACAGATGTTCCCCAAAAGCGTTCGGGCACGCCAAACAAGCTGAAAGCAATCGCCACTGAACAAACCGATAATGGGCTGAAGGTCGTTGTCAGTGCCGACGCTCCGATAGAAAATTATAAATCGTTTGTCATTGAAAGCAGTGAGGGAAAATCCGCCCGAATCGTGTATGACATGTATCAACTCAAAAGTCCGTTTCCGGGGGAGCGAAAGATTTCGGTGAAATCTCCTGAAATCGAACAGATTCGGCATTACGGAGAAGGCACTGAATTCAGACTGGTACTGGATACCACCGATCAATACCTGAACAACTACTCCGAACGTTCCGTTCCCGACGGACTTGAGATTCTGATTCAAAAGGCCGCGGTTGAGGAAGCATCCACGGAGACGGAATCGGCTTCGTCGGCATTGGATACACTCTTGTCTCAGCCGGACGAGCCGGTCGCGGATTCGATGACGGCAACTCCTGCCTGGATTAATCGGATCGATTTTTTGAGTGAGGACAACGGAAAATCGACGCTTGTCATCGGAAGCACCCGACGGATTCACTATCGATTGAATAAAATTTCCGATCGACTGCTTCAATTGAAACTGGAAAATTCCAAACTGGCGGACCATCGTCAGCGGGCATTGATAACGACTCGGTTTCACAGCGCAATCGACAGGATCATTCCCGTACAGACGCCCCAGATGAAAAATACCTCCATTGTATCGATTGAACTTCGTCAGGCCGTTCCCTATCGTGTGGAGCAGACCGACAGCCTGTTGAAAGTTCATTTTGAAGCGTCCATGATTCCGCCCAAACCGTTTGAAGAGGCCGGCCTGCCATCCTGGAAAAAAATTGTTGACCGGGTTACCGTCGCAGAAGGCGCGGCGGCCATCGCACCGGCGGAGATAACAATAGCGGATCAAACCCCCTTTACCGTTCAGACCCAAAAGACATATACGGGCGAAAAAATCGCTCTGGATTTTTTCGATACCGATATTAAAAATGTGTTTCGGATTATAAAGGAAGTCAGTGGAAAGAATTTTGCCATCGACAAAAATGTCACCGGAAAGGTGACGTTAAGTCTGGATAAACCGGTTCCCTGGGATCAGGTCATGGACCTGGTGCTGAAAATGAACCAGCTGGACATGGTAATGGAAGGCGATATCATTCGGATCGCCACCATTGCAACGCTGAAAAAGGAAGAAGATGCCCGAAGGGCCCAGATCGCGTCAATCCAGAAAACTCAGGAGCAGGAGAAAGCCGTCAAACCCCTGATGACCGAATATATTGCCGTGAATTATTCCGACGCCAATGAAGTCGTCAAGCATCTGCAGAATATCGCGTCCAAGGATCGCGGTTCCATCAGCGTGGACGCGCGCACCAACCAGATTATTTTCACCGACGTGGAAGAAAATATCCGAAAGGCAAAGGAAATCGTCAACCATCTGGACAAGGTCACGCCTCAGGTGGTCATCGAAGCGAGAATCGTCGAGGCCAGCAAGACGTTCACCAGGCAGATCGGAACGTCGTGGACGGGAAGTACCAGTGTGGATTCCCATACGTTGGGGGGAGCATACGGATTTGATTTCGCGCTGAATTTGTTTGATGCGGCGGATCCTGGAAATCTCGGTTTTAATTTCTCCAGAATCATCGGCTCTACATTGACACTGGACGCCAAACTCAAGGCCATGGAAACCCAGCAGGACGGAAAAATTATCTCATCTCCACGAATCGTGACCCTGGACAATAAAAAGGCGATTATCAAGCAGGGGCTGGAATACCCATATCAGGAAAAAGACGAGGATGGAAGTATCTCGGTTGAATTCAAGGACATCGATCTGGTCCTCGAGGTGACGCCGCATATTACGCCCGATAGCCGGATAAACATAACACTGAAAATCAGCAAAAATGACGTGGCCGGTGTGGTGTCCACCGGCGAGCCGTTTCTCTCCACAAAGGAAGCCGAGACTGAACTGCTGGTTGACAACGGAGACACGATCGTGATCGGTGGAATTCAGAAGTCAAACGACACCGACAACCAGGACCGTATTCCCGGAGTGGCAAAAATTCCGGTTCTGGGATGGCTCTTTAAATACGATTCAAAAACGGCAACTGCCGAAGAATTATTGATATTTATCACGCCAAGAATCATTAATCTTGAGCAGCGAACCCTCGAGGTGTCTTAGAAAACGCTACCCTTTAAGCACAGTGTTCAAAAGCTTTTAGGAACGCAACAATAAAAAAACCCCCGGTCACAAGCGATCGGGGGTTTTTATTTTCTGTTGGATCTGGGCACAATGCCCTGAAAAAGATCACGGGATCAGCCGACGAAGTCTTTCGGCCGCCGAGGTTCCGACAGGAGTATCCGGGTTCAATTCATATGATTTCCGGTATGCCCATATCGCTTTTTTAATATCGTTGTTTTGTTCATATGCCTTTCCAAGATCCAGGTACAGATCCGGCAGCTGCGGAGACAAATGCGTCGATTTTTCGAGAAGTTCAATTGCTTCAGACACCCTCCCCGTAACCAGGCAGATATTTGCCAGTCCTTTTATTGCGATAATAAATTTGGGTTCGATTGCCAGCGCTTCCCGGTAATACTTTTCCGCCTGTTGGTACTGTGCTTTGTTGTAATACGCCCACCCGAGATTGGTCAGGGGGAAATGAGGCGTGGCATAAAGAAGATTGCCGGAAAGCTGCTTGAAAATCCTGATGGCCGGATCCCACTGTTCTTTTGCCAGATAAGCGGTTCCCAGATTGTTCATGGCCGGGATAAAATCCGGGTTCAATTCTACGGCGTTGTTGAAATGGCGGATGGCAAGATCGTAACGTTTTCGTGCCATATATACCAGCCCGAGGTCGTTTTGAACGAACGCATCTCCGGGGATCATTTTTTCGGCTTTCAGCAGTTCGCGCAACGCGAATGCAAAATTGCCGTCGGCTATGTAGGCCTCCCCAAGATTTCTGGTGGCCTCGCCCTGTTGCCGTGTCATGGGGGGGGTCGAAGCGCAGGCCGACATTATCAGCGCGCTGACGATGAGAAAGAATAGATTATGATGTTGCTGTCTCATGTTGGTGTAAAATCTCCTGCTGAAACAATTTTTTGTGAAAGCAGTATATGCACCGCCTTTTTACGGATTTTCCTGTCTGTTTCCATAATGGATGTGAATGGTATCGATATGGCGTTCATTCAAAAACCGTCTGATATCCGGGTTTAGAGCAGCAAAGGTTATCATGGTTTTACGGCCTTTATGGTTTGAAGCCAGTCGACCGGTAATGGTGATCTTCGTGTTGTATTGCGCCGGGCGTCGAGCAGCGTACCAGAAGGGGTTCCGTGTCGCCGACATGCCAAGAACCGGCAGGAGTGCCTCGACAACAGATTCCGGCGAGGCGTCGGGCATGATTTGCAGCAGCCGGACGCCGGTTTTTCGAATGAAGGCTGCAGCATCTCCGTACAGATTCCCGTAATCGATCAGAACGCGAGCTCCGTCGGACCCGGATATCAGGTCCAGCAGGGCATCGATTTGAATTCCGGCATAGGGGAACGTGACGGGAACCTTTTCCGTGTAGGTGAACCCCATTGTATCGGCTAATTGAACGACCATATGTTTTGGATCGGAGCAATTGATCCGGAATGAAGATCCTTTGGGGTGATTTTTTTGTCTGGAGTCAGGTGATTTCTTCGCCAAAGGAGTCCGAAGGGTGTCCTGTACTTCGATGCGGTGGTGTTTCAGATAGTTTCGAAGGGAATCCGGGGTTCGTTCGTCGAAATTATCAATCAGGGTAACGCATACGTACCGGTGAAAACCGGTTTTTACCGACGTTTTTTTGATGATCCAGCGGGCCGTAACATCGACGTTTACGCCCTGATCGGAAACCGAAACGTGTTGTTTGGTTGCGTCCAGTTGAATACGCTTGAAAATGGCGTCCAGGATTTGATCAACCGTGGGGTTCCCGGGAAGCCTGCAGATATTCATCCGGTTCCGAAATGATTCAATGGCATCCGTATCCGGTACGGCATTTGTTTCGTCAGGTTCGACACAAAGATACCGACGACCGTTATTCATTTCTAAAACAGGATTGTCGGATAAATCGAGTCTGAAATCGTCACGACCGGGCCGGGGGAAAAAATAAGTTCCGGAATCAATCAGCTTTGCATTCAAAATCGCAGCCGCTTTCCCGTATGAGGTTTGGGGGCTTTCCTTTTTGCGCGCCGGTGAGGCTGCGATCGGCTTGCCTCTATCGAAGCGGGTTTGAGAATCAAATCCGTTCGGCAGGCGTTGGACGATATTTCCGGCCGAATCAAACAGTCTCGGGTACCAGGGCTGCTGCGTGATGGTGTTTTGGGGAAGATAAACCACCTGTCGACGATAAATACGATTGATGTCGGTTACCTCGGGATTTACCATCTGAAACAGCTTGATGCCTTCTTTGTACAACCGGCTGCCGTAGGGTCCGAATTCCTTTGAAATGAGACCGGATACGTAATCGCCTTTGCGGATTTGATATGGTTCTGAATGGGATTTGATCAGGTCATAGGTTTTGGAGACGGTTACAAACGGAAGGGTGACGGTTCCGGTCGACTGGCCGGGCAACATGCCTTTTGAAAGTTTTTTCAAGGGTATATAAATTTGCCGGCCGGGTAGAATCCGATTGATATCGGGCACATGGGGGTTGATTCTGGAAAAAATGGACAGGAATTCGGGGAAATCCCGCTGGGAAATTTCCCCTCGTTCCTTGAATAATTTTAAGACGTAATCATTCTTCTTAACGGTATAGGCATCACACAGGATATCGTTTCCCCGGTCTTTGATGACCGCATAACTTTTATATAGAAATGAACGGCTGTACGCATACTCGGATAATTGAACCGATAACAAGCCAATCAGTATCGAAACGCAGATGAACAAAAACCGTCGGTGTGACGCCATATATTTTACGTCCTGCTTAGATTCAGAATAGAAGCTATTTCCTCGGATACCCGTTGAACAAATCGCGTCAAATCGTTTCCCGACAACGGTTTTCCGGGAGCCGGGACCTTTTGCAGATCATCGGGTCGGATAAATTCAGGCCGATTGACCAGATCGGATCTGGGACGTATTTCATATTCGTCCGGGAAGGAATTGTCAAAATACATCTGTTGAAATCCGGAAAACTTCAACGCGTGCGCCGTTGAATCCAATATGGCCGTTTCATGGCGCTTCACCGTGCCGCGTTGAAGGGCCGCGACCAGTCCGGCAAGCGATTCCCCTCCATGCGTGCAGGCGATGTGCCCGTTTCGGTTCGAAACGATCTGCCAGTCCATGATGTCCTGCTCGCAAACCTGCTCGAAAAAGACGTTCTGCCTGCCGGACAGGTCATTATACAGGTGGGCCAGTTGAATGACCCGCGGCATCGAGACCGGGTTTCCGATCATGGCCGCCTGTGCGACGCTGGGTTTCACGTTCACCGGGACAAATTTTCGTCTGGAAGCCTCCGGCTCAAGATAATATCGGTAAACCGGATCGGCATGATCGGACTGGACCCCGATAATTTTCGGCAGGTCCGCTATGATGCCGCATTCATAAAATTTCATGAATCCGCTCATGACCGCCGTGATGTTGCCGGCATTGCCGATGGGTACCACGATTACCTTGTCTTTTAAATCATATTCGAAATCCTGGGCGATTTCATAGGAATACGATTCCTGCCCCAGGATTCGCCATGAATTTTTGGAGTTCAACAGCGCCACGTTGTACGTTTCCGACAGGGCCTCGACGATTTTCATGCAGTCATCAAACACCCCGGGTATTTCGAATACACGGGCGCCGCTGCCTAAAGGCTGCGAGAGTTGCTGCGGGGTGACCTTTCCGTGAGGAAGCAGCACGGCCGATTTGATATGCGGCTGAAGATAAGCCGCGTACAGAGCCGCTGCCGCCGATGTATCGCCGGTCGAAGCGCATACGGCCAGGACATCGGCCAGGCCTTTTTCTTTGATCAGGTAATTGATATAGCTCAACGCGCCGGCCATTCCCCGATCCTTGAAAGACGCGCTGGGGTTCTGACCGTCGTTTTTGATATAAAACGCCGCACCGACGCGTTCCTGAAGACCGGGATTGGCTTCGATGACCGGTGTGTGACCTTCGCCGAGATAGACGATCGCGTTCAGAGGCATGACCGGGCCGATAAATTCATGATATCGATAGATCCCCTTGAGCGCCGGCAGGTTCAACATTTTCCGGTAATCAAAAATCTGGTGCCAGGTATCCCCGGGAATCCGTTTTAACCGGTCAAAATCCTCATCATAGATCAAAAGCACCTGACCGCAGTCCGGGCAGATGTACAGCAGTTTTTCGATTCCAAACTCCCGACCGCATCCCAGACAGCGATAAATCAACGAATCATGGGGCTGCGGGATGAGATAGGGCTGGATGTGTGTGGGAAAATTTTCAAATTTCATTGCTAATAACGTCCAAATCACCCATATAGGGTCGTAATACGTGCGGAACGGTCACGGAACCGTCGGCCTGTTGATAATTTTCAAGGATCGCCGCGACGGTCCTGCCGACGGCCAGACCGGATCCATTTAACGTATGAACCAGTTCGGTTCCTTTTTTCCCTTTTCTCCTGAAGCGAATGTTGGAGCGCCGGGCCTGGAAATTCTCGAAATTACTGCAGGAGGAGATTTCTCGATAGACGCCCTGTGACGGCATCCATACCTCGATATCGTAGGTTTTAGCCGCTGAAAATCCCAGGTCTCCGGTACACAGGTTGACGACCTGGTAGGGAAGCTCGAGGTTTTCCAGGATCGATTTTGCATCGTTGAGAAGTTTTTCCAATTCCTCATAGGATGTTTCCGGCGTGGTGAATTTGACCAATTCGACTTTGTTGAATTGATGCTGTCGGATCAGGCCGCGGGTGTCCTTTCCGTAAGAGCCGGCCTCCGAACGAAAACAGGGCGTGTAAGCCGTATAAAGGACCGGCAGCATGGCTTCATCCAGAATTTCGCCGTGATGAATGTTGGTCACCGGCACTTCCGCAGTGGGAATCAGAAAATAATCCCATCCTTCCAGTTTGAAGAGGTCTTCCTCGAATTTCGGCAGCTGCCCGGTGTGCGTCATGCTCTCCCGGTTGACAATGAACGGGGGAAGGACTTCACGGTAGCCGTGCTGTGTCGTATGAAGGTCCAGCATGAAGTTGATCAGGGCCCTTTCGAGGCGTGCCCCCGCGCCGAAATACAGGGGGAACCGGGCACCGGTGATTCTGGCGGCCCTTTCAAAATCCAGAATTTGAAGGGCTTCGCCAATTTCCCAGTGCGGGCGCGGAGCAAATTCAAAATCCGGGGGCGTCCCGGATTGTGCTACAACCGGATTGTCGCTGCTGTCCTTTCCGACAGGAACGGAGCTGTGCGGAATGTTGGGCAGCTGCATTAAAACTTCCTGAGTTTTACGGTCAAATTCGGCCAGGTGTTTTTCCAGTTCCTTGATTTTTGAAGACACATCGCGCATCTGCAGAACGAGGTCCTGCGCGTCTTCGCCGGTTTTTTTCATTCCGGCAATCTGTTCGGATACGACATTGCGCTGATGCCGCAATTCTTCCGTTTCGGCCAATATGGCTCTTCGCTGGCTGTCGCAATGGACAAACGTATCAAGTGCAGCACTTTCCCCGCGTGTGGAAAGCGATTGCTGTACCTGAGAAAGATTCTGCCTGACATACTTGATTTCCAGCATAACAGTTCCTATGTTTGTAAAGTTTGATAAATGAGGTTTGCTGTCTTCGTGTCATCCGGGAAAGACTGTTTTTTTAATTGCTGATCAGATACCGGAATACTTCATGTAATTCCTGTTTTTAAATTCCGGTTTTCATGAATCTGAAAAAACGATCTTGTCTGTAAATGGCACGTATTGAAAACTCCATGAATTCCTGAGTCCCACGTCTGACGCCGTACATATCAGTCGAATGTTGCATCCGTCAGGTTGTCGGCATCGCGGGGCTGTAAATGAACGAATCGAATTCATTCAACATTCAGGCTGGTTAGTTATCCGAAAAAAATAACATGGACCGGGATACGAGTCAATGGTTATCGAAAGTTGACATTGATCTCATAATATGTATTATGTAGAAAAATTAAACCATCTGCTACGGAGAAGTGATATGGAAGAAATTCGGGAAAAGAAACAAAATTTACGAATCGAAGTAGCAAAAAAACTGCAGGTAATGCCCGAAGAAGATTTGATAAAGAAATCGCTTCGTCTTGAACGGCGGTTGTATGAATTCGCAAATTTTCAGGAGGCAAATATCGTTCTTCTCTACCTTGACAGCATTCATAGATTTCTGGCAAAACGAGTTATTGAGAAATGTCTGGGATTGAAGAAAATCGTTGTTTTGCCGAAGTTCGGGCCGCAGCCTAAAAAAATGAAGCTTCTGAAACTGGATAATCCGGAAGACGATCTGAAGGTCGGACACGACGGTATGTTGGAACTCGATGAAACGCATTGCAAGAGCGTTCCCATTGACCGTGTCGATATCGCCATTATCCCCGGGGTCGTGTTTGATGAAAAAGGCGGTAGAATTGGCCAGGGCGACGGTTATTATGATCGATTGCTTCCCAAACTGTCCATTACAACGCGTAAAGTATCCCTGGCGTTTGAATTTCAGATTGTTCCTCAGGTCCCGATGGAATCTCATGATAAGCATGTGGATATCATTATCACTGAGGAACGTACTATCTATAAGATATGACCCGTAATGATTTTTCATCCTGATGCAGATTCCGGAAAGCGTTCTCGCCTCCTGATATATCGGCCCTGAAACGGAAAAACATGGAAAAAATAAAAGCGTACCCCGAAAACAGAGGTAAGGTGCAGCGCCGCTAACCGGGGGAGTGGGGATTCAGTACTTTTTCAAGCTGTTGTAAGCTGGTTTGCTTTCCGACCGCAATGACCGTATCACCGCCCTGGATAACGGTATCGAATGACGGATTGAATATCATTGTCTCATCGCTTTTCTGGATGGCGATGATGATGAGGTTGAAATTTTGTCGGATACCGGACTCCTTTAACGTGATGTTCACCAACGGGGATGTTTCGTCTACCGGGATTTCCTCCATCTGAATATCTTCGCGCCGATGGGTGACCGCCATATCCAGAAAACCGGTCACCGTGGGGCGCGTGATGCGTTGGGCCATTCGGGTTGCACCGAGATCGTACGGCGATTCCACCTGGTTTGCTCCGGCTGCGATAAGTTTGGCTTTACATTCGTTGTGGCTTGCTCGGGCCATGATATACAAGTCCGGGTTCAGCTGCCTGGCGGTCAGAACCAGAAATACGTTGTCCGTATCTGTACCCAGAGCGGCTACAAGCCCGGCTGCGCGATCGATACCGGCTTTCATGAGGATGTGTTCGTCCGCTGCGTTGCCGATAATATATAGTGAAGTGCCTTTTTTAGGGCTGTTCGAGATGTTTTCATTTTTCTCAATAATTACGAGTTTTTTGTGCTGATCGATGAGTTTTTCGCACAGTACCTGCCCGATGCGGCCGTATCCGCAGATAATATAATGATTTGAAAGCTGTTTAATGCGTTTGTCCAATCTTCTTCTCCCCAGGATATTCTGAACTCGACCTTCTACGACAAATTGAACAATGGCTCCAATCACATACAGTGAGAAACCAACCCCGCTGATGATCAGTACGATGGTATAGATCTGTCCGAAACGGCTGACCTCATGAATTTCTCCGTAACCGACGGTCGTCAGCGTGATGACCGTCATATATAATGAATCAACAAAATCCCATCCTTCAACAATCATATACCCCGCTGTTCCCAATAAAGTTATCAGCAGAATGAATAAGACGGATATAAACAGGTGTTTGATCCGGGTCATGAAATATCCTGAAAAATGGACACGTGCCGATCCGGCACGATTTGTTTTTGAAAAATATTCGAAAGAGAAAAAGCGTTTATCCGATAGGTCCGTTTACGCAGAATCCGGTCAACGATCTTGATTATGTAACATTTCATTGAAAAATCAAGGAATATTATATAATGTGAATGAAAATGGATTAAATCGGACAAGAGCCTTCCCGTCACAGTTCCTGCCGCAGAATGCCATTATCCCGTGCCAATACGAGTAAAATTTGCCGCGGTACACCGGCAGGAGACATCATTTAAATCAAGGCGACAGGACGGTGTGAAAGTTCTTGCACGCATATCTGCTAACGGTTCACGTCGATCATTCGACCATTTCAATTAAGGAAACAATCCGTATGAAGTACGACCGACTTCGCGAGGAGATGGTAAAATGCCAGCTTGAGGCCCGGGGCATCCATGATGCTTCTGTTCTGGCGGCATTTCGAAAGGTTCCCAGACATTTGTTCGTCAGTGAGGCTCTGATGGATCAGGCGTATGGCGATTTTCCACTTCCGATCGGCGAGCAGCAGACCATATCTCAGCCTTATATCGTAGCTGAAATGACGCAGGCGCTGGAGCTTACAAAGGACGACCGGGTACTTGAAATCGGGACCGGATCAGGGTACCAGGCGGCAATTCTGGCTCAAATTGTTTACCGCGTCTATACGATCGAGAGAATTCATTCGCTGCTGGTCAATGCGCGCAGATTGTTCGACCGGCTTCGGTATCATAATATTGTGACCAAATATTCCGACGGCACCCAGGGATGGGCGGACGAGAGCCCTTTTGATGCGATTATCGTGACGGCCGGATCTCCGGATATCCCGTCGCCCCTCGTGAAACAGCTCGCTGTCGGAGGGCGTATGATATTGCCGGTAGGAAATGAATACAGTCAGGAGTTGATCAAAATCACCAAAGATGAAAATGAGGCGGTTCACACCACAACCCTTGGCGGATGCCGGTTCGTCAAGCTGGTCGGCGAACACGGGTGGGAGTATTAAATGCTCAGGCGACTGTATGACTGGATTATGGAATGGGCCCGGACTCCCTATGGGATTTGGGCCCTGCTTGTTCTGGCGTTTTGTGAATCTTCATTTTTTCCGATTCCCCCGGATGTGCTGCTGATCGCACTGGCGGTAGCGGTGCCGCGAAAATCATTTCGATATGCATGGGTGTGTTCCGTCGGATCGGTTGTGGGAGGATGCCTGGGATATTTTATCGGTCATCAGTTTATGACCGGAATCGGCGAGAAAATAATTCAACTTTATGGTTTGGCCGATAAATTCGAGTATATTCAAACGCTTTATATGAATTATGATGCATGGGCCGTCAGCATCGCCGGTTTTACGCCGATCCCTTATAAGGTGTTCACTATTTCAGCCGGTGCTTTTGATATCGATTTCTGGGTGTTCACTCTGGCGTCCGCCGTCTCGCGGTCGGCAAGATTTTTTTTGATCGGTACCCTGATATTCGTTTACGGTCCCGGAATTCAGAACTTTATAGACAAATACTTCAATTTGCTGGCAATTGCTTTTACCGCGCTCATCATAGTCGGATTTATTGCGATCAGATATTGTATGTAAGGGGGGAGTCTTCGGGTAAAATGGTTTGATAAAAAATGTCAACGGAAGTGTTGATGCAGGCAATCGATGAATGCTTCACAAATGGGAGAAAGGCTTCGTTGCTTGTGCCGGGTAATATAGAAAACCTGCTTTAGATTCAGATCGGTGATCGATAATGTTTTCAGCGAGCCGTTTCGGACGTCTTCAGAAACAGCCAGTGATGAAAGGATGGATATCCCGAGGCCGTTCTTAATGCCCTGGCGAACCGCCTCGGTGCTGCCCAGTTCAGCCCCGATGTTGAACTGGTCCATACCGTACCCGGCTTGAGACAGACTGTGCTGAAGCGAGGTCAACGTTCCGGACCCGCGTTCGCGAATAATAAACGGTTCGTCAAAGGTTTCCTGCAGCGTAATGGATTGTTTGTTTGCCCATTTGTGGCCGAAAGGGACTGCCAGCTGCATTTCGTCTTCAATCAGTACGTCCTGACAGATGCTTTTGTTTCCGGTTCGGGCTCCGACAATGCCGAAATCCAGATTTCCCACCACGATATCGTGAATAATCTGTTCCGTATCGCCAATGTGAGTCGCCAGGGTAACATGGGGGTATTTCGCTTTGAATTTACCCATCACTACGGGTAGAATATAAACTCCTGGAATGGTGCTTCCACCAATGACCAGATGCCCTTTGATTTCCCCCTGGAATTCCGACAGGGCCGCTTCGGTCCGGTCCTTGAGGGCCATCATGCGACAGGCATACGTGTACAGCAGTTTCCCGGCCGGAGTCGGTACGGCTTTTTTGGAAAGCCGATCGATCAGACGACACGAAAAATGGTCTTCCAGGTCTTTTATATGGCTGCTTACGGTCGGTTGTGAAAGGCAGACCGCTTTGGCTGCTTTTGAAAAACTTTTTAATTCAACGACCTTGCAGAAAATGGAAAGTTGCCATAAGTCCATATTAATCAGATTCGTTTATGGGTGCAAATTTTTCTTTCAGACGCTGGTTGACTTCCGGCGGAACCATGCGGCTGACATCGCCGCCGAAACGGGCGGCTTCTTTGATAATGGAAGAACTGGTGAAGACCCACTGGAGGCCGGTCATGAGAAATACCGTCTGGATTTCACGGTTGAGCCGGCGGTTCATCAGGGACATCTGAAATTCCATCTCAAAGTCCGAGAGCGCCCGCATTCCCCGCAGGATGGCGTTTACGCCGCGGTTCGTCGCATAATCCACCAGCAGTCCGCTAAATGCATCCACTTCAACATTGGGATACGGGCTGAGGCTCGATGAGAGCAGTTCCAGCCGTTCGTCCACAGAGAAAAGGGCTGATTTCGCCGGATTGTGAAGAATAGCAACGATGATGGTGTCAAACAATCTCAATCCCCGACGGATGATATCAAGATGTCCGTTAGTGACCGGATCAAAGGAGCCAGGATATACGGCTGTTCGTTTCATTTGATTGATCTTCCTTCAGTAAGGTTGTCCTGCCGGATGTGAGACCTGGGAAATTGGTCTGCTGCAAATTTTAAAACGTTCCTTCCTGTATACGTCACGGGTTGTATGTCAGAAAGGAAACCATTGTTTTGCCATATGTTCTGGAATCGTCATGCCTGAACATCGGCATATCATCCGGAATGGGTTCCTTTGGCGTATGTTCAATCACGATTCGGCAGGCGTGTTTTAAATGACTGCCGGCATGAAGATGTGTCAGCGCCGGTTTTATTAAATTTCGGTCATATGGCGGATCCATGAATACAAAATCGAATTTTCTGCGCGGAGGCATCAGGCAGTTAAGGTTTTTACGAATGTCCCATCTGACAATCCGGGATCGTTCCTGGAGCCCGCATGCCTCGATGTTCCGCCGAATCACCGACAGGGCGGCAGCGTCTTTTTCGATAAATACTCCGTAATCCGCACCACGGCTGAGCGCTTCGATCCCGAGGGCGCCGGTACCGGCAAATAAATCCAGAACCTGCGTACCCCGGATGTCCCATGACACGATATTGAATATTGTTTCCCTTAAACGATCGGCCGTAGGCCGGACCTGTGTGCCGCGGACCGAGTAAAGCGTTTTGCCCTTAAAATTACCCGCAATGATTCTCAAACCGAAATTCCCGTGCGCAGACGAGGAACACCGCTGTGTTTCCCATACCGCGATTTATTCAAAATCCTTAACATAATTGTTTAAATCATTTTTATCAATACATAAAGCGGCCGCCGTTTTCGAAATGTCCCGGCCATGTTGTTGAAACTTTCTTTGAATGAAATTTTTTTCAAACAACGCCTTTGCCTCTTCCAGATTGTCAATCGAAAGCAGTTCGTCTTCAATCGAATCAGACCGGCTTTCACAGACCGGATTGTACGGGGCCGGAACGTTTACATCATCGATGACGTCCTTATCCGTCATGATGGCCAGCCGTTCGATCAGATTTTTAAGTTCTCTGACGTTTCCGGGCCAGTTGTAATTTTTGAGTATGTCCAGCGTCCGGTCGGAGATGCGTTTCTTTCGGGATCTGAGCTGCCGGGCGCAATCTTCGAGAAATGTTTCGATCAAAACAGGAAGATCTTCCAGCCGTTGCCTCAACGGAGGGACGATAATCGGAATGACATTCAACCGGTAGTACAGATCTTCTCTGAAGGTGCCGCGGTCAATTTCCTTTTCAAGGTCCTTGTTGGTAGCAGCGATGACCCGGACGTTGACGTCAAAGGTGCGGGTTCCTCCCAGTCGGTGAAATTTGCCCTCTTCCAGTACGCGAAGGATTTTTCCCTGGGTTTTCAAGCTCATATCGCCAATTTCATCGAAAAAAATAGTGCCGTTGGCGGCCAGTTCAAATTTTCCGATATTTTTGGATCCGGCTCCGGGGAAGGCCCCCTTTTCATGGCCGAAGAGTTCGCTTTCAATCAGTTCGTCCGGAATTGCCGCGCAGTTGATTTCGATCATGGGATACTCGGCACGGGTGCTGAACTGGTGAATTGTACGGGCAACGAGTTCTTTTCCGGTCCCGTTTTCACCGGTGATCAGGATGCCTTTGGTCGTTGGCGCCACAACCGCAATCTGCTTTTTCAGCTCGATGATCAAAGGGCTGTTGCCGGTGATGGAGTGCTTTTCAAGCGTTCTTTTTCGAAGATAGCGGTTTTCCTCTTCGAGTCGTCTGAAATTAAGCGCATTGTGAATGGAGACAATCATTTTGTCGATGGACAACGGCTTTTCGATAAAGTCAAAGGCGCCGATTTTGGTCGAGTTGACTGCGGTTTCGATGGTTCCGTGCCCGGTGATCATGATGACCGGAACATTCGGGCTGGTCTTTTTTATTTCTTTAAGGGTTTCGATGCCGTCAATGCCCGGCATCCATATATCCAGGAGCACCAGATCCGGTGACTGCGTCTCGATAGTTTTCAGGGCTTCATACCCGTTGGGAGCCGTTATGACTTCAAATCCTTCGTCTGAAAGAATACCGCTTAATGATTGAAGGATCGACGGTTCGTCATCGACAATCAGTATGGATGGAAACATATGTTATTACCCCGCATTATAAGTATGTAAAGTAAAAAAACAGATACCTGGCTACAGGTGTCAGGCATACTTGAAACGGTTGCGTAATCACGGATTACAAAAAATAAGACGTTAAATTGATTCCCTGGCCCGGTCAAGCCGAAACACAAAAAACTTTCTCTAATTTTCTGTGCTCTCAGCGTCTTGAGTGAGCAAAGCGAACGGGCGGTACAATTTTATTGTAACCGTCTGCCGTTTATTCTTGCCGGGGCCACTGGTCACGCGGGCAGTTCAATAATGAATTTGGCCCCCTGCGGCGAATTGTCCTGCACCCGGATCATACCATTATGATCCGAAACGATCGTATTGACAATGGTCAGTCCCAGCCCCATTCCGGATGATTTGGTTGAAAAATACGGCTCGAACAACCGTATTTTCAGTTCGTCGGAAATGCCGGGTCCGTCATCCCCGACTTCCACCCGGATACGGTTGAGTATGGGGTCATGGGTCAGTGAAATGAAAATGTTGCCCTTCCCCTTGAGGGCACTGATGGCATTGTCGAACAGATTGATAAACGCCTGCTTGATTTGTTTGCGATCCAGCTGAAGTTCGGGAACCTGGTCCGCTATTTGAATGTCAAAATGAATATTCGGGTGCCCTTCCCGGTAAAGTGCGACGGTCTCATGGATGATGGGCGGCAATTGACACCTCTGGGGCACGGCGGTCGGAAATCTTGCAAACGCTGAAAATTCATTGACCAGATTTCGAATTAAATCCACGTGATCGATAATCATCCGGGTACATTCGTCAAATATTTTTTCATTCAGCCTTTCGGAGTATTTTCGTTTGAGGCGCTGGGCCGAAAGTGAAATGGGTGTGAGAGGATTTTTGACCTCATGGGCGATCCGACGGGCCACTTCACGCCATGCAGCGGTTCTCTGCGCTTTTTCAAGCGTTGTAAAATCATCAAACACCATGACGATGCCCATGTGCTCATCGCGTTCATTTTTAAGCACGTTGACATGAATTAAAAAACTTCTGGGCCGTCCGTTTATGGTCATTTTCAGCGGCAGTTCCATTGCATCGGAACCCGAATCGGCCAGGTCGTCCATGAGATCTTCGGCCATGTTCAGATAACGACCCTTTAAGAGCTTTTTAAAACTGTGATTCAGAATATCAACGGCTTTCAGATTGAGCATGTTTTCAGCCGAGGTATTGACCGTGGTGATAATCCCGTTGGCGTTCAGCGTGATGACGCCGGCCGATACGTTTTTCAGTACAATTTCCGTATACTGTCGACGTTCTTCAATTTCCGCGTTTTGTTCGCGGAGCCTTCTTGCCGACAGTTCCAGCTGCTGTCGGCTGCTTCGAAGGTCCCGAGTCATTTTGTTGAACGATTCCACCAGACTGCCGATTTCATCATCCGCCACCCGGGCAATGGAAACGCTCAAGTCCCCCCCGGCCACTCTGCGGGTTCCATCCGCCAGCTCCATAATGGGGATACTGATCGTTTTCGCCAGGTAAAACCCGAACCATATGGCGCAGAATACAATCAACAGGCCCACAATGGACAGGGTAATGTAGTAGGTGCTTTGAATCGGTTTTTTCAGCAGTTTGATCTGCTGGTACTGTTCGATTCCTCTGGATATCGATGCCATTTGTTCGGAGAGATCCGGAGGAATTAAAATGGTGATGACAATGAATGCGTCCGCTTCAGAGGGCGGCGATTCGAATGGGACCGTACCGATGGTGCGGATCAGCTCTCCGGCCGGGAGCGTTTCGGTAAGGGTCCAGACATCCCTGCCTTTCAGCTCTTTCCGAAGATTGTCCGCTGAGACAGGTCTGATGGATTGATCCTGAAGATTTTCAGCGACCGATACGGCCAAACGATTGGAATTGGAAGCGTACACTTCGACACCGTGCAGATTAAATTCCCGTTGGGCCACCTGAATATAGTGCGAAAGCGCTTTGTTTTTCTGAGGTTCCAGGTAATTTTTGGTTCGAACCTGGTAGGAGATTCGTTCCAGAAAAAAACGATTGTTCAATTCCGTATAGTCATACAGGCTTCGGCCGATATTTAATGAGTTTTCAAGCGCCTGTTCTACCGGCACATTGAACCAGAAGGCAATGCTGGACGTGATGAAATTGATGGAAAAAAAAAACAGAATGATGGTGGGCAGCAGCGTCAGGGAAATAAATGCAATTACCAGACGCGTTCTCAGGCTGGCCCCCATGACTTTGCGCTTTCGGTCGTACAGAAGTTTGACGAGGTTTCTGAACACCAGAAATATCAATAAAATCAGAAGCAGCAGATTGATATTGATCAGGATGAACATCAGAATCGTATTGGACACGGGGATGTCGGCGCCAAAGTGGATGATTCGGTGTTCGGCAAATGTCAGGATGGCAACCGTCGCGATAATGATGATGATAAGAAGACATTCGCGTTTACGACGCTTGCGATCCGCTTCCGACATAGCGGTCAGTGATTGCATGAATGATGGTTTGGAAGTCATGACGTTTGATATGTGCCCGGAGTTGATCAGTACATAAAATCAAGGGTATACCAATCGGTTTTAAAATCCCATAACGACATGAAAAATAAAATATAATGAAGATGCAGCGGAAGCGTTCGTTTGCTCAGCTCCGCTTTGGCACGGATTTGATAGCGGTGGCCCTTTTGCATTTTATCCAGTTCAATCACTTTGAGACTGTCGATCTCCGTCATCAAACTCTGAGCTTCTGAAAAGGATTGGGTCGTAATAGGGCTGTTGTTATCCCAGGGGCGGGTTACAGTAAAGTTTTTTTTAAGTGAATTGTATTTGATGGTGTGCATGGTTTTGATTGAAGCCAGTTTTTTATCCAACCAGAATCCCCGGAGTTTGTAGATGTTGGTGTAGAATGAAAAGGTGGTGGGAACACCGCTTAAAATCGCTTTTTTGATCTTATCCCTGAAGGCCCCTTCAACATTCAGATAGACAAGCAAATCGTCACGCGAATTGGTGACAATGATATTGGTCAGTCTGGCTTCCTGAGCAAATGTGTTGATACTGGAAAAAATAATGAAGCCGACAATAAAGCAGCAAATGAGTCGATGGGGTCGTCTTGTCATGGTTTATGTGAACAATGGCTTGTAGTGTGAACCGGGTGCTTTCCCGGGGCCTTGTGCTCGTATTGTATGTTAAAATTTATATTCAAGTGTGAAAACCATTATATATTCATATTTTCAACCTCATATCCGAACCCCTGCTAAATGGCAAGCGATTTCGTATTGGAAACAAGCGATTGATCGCAATCGGAAAGACAGACGGTAGTCCAGGATTGCTTTTGTTCAAAGAATTTTTCCAGAAACGCATGATTGAAAAAATGACCGGATCGGTTGGTGACCACGTGACCTAACAGCGGCATGCCCAGCAGTGAAAAATCTCCGATACAATCAAGGATTTTATGCCGGACAAATTCATCCGGATACCGGAGTCCTTCGGGATTCAGGACGTTTTGACCGTCAACGACAACTGCGTTTGCCAGTGAGCCGCCGCGGGTTAAACCATATCGTTTCAGGTATTCAACTTCATGCAGAAAACCGAAGGTGCGCGCCTTTGCAATTTTATTTTCAAAGGAGGTTTTCGATACCTGAATCGTGTAAGACTGCTCTCCGATCAGCGGATGATCAAAATCGATCCGGCATGTTATCTTATAGTCGTTGGACGGATAAATGACGACGGATCGATTCCCTTCAATCAGTTCGATCGGTTCCTTGACGATGAAAAAATATCGGGGTGCATCCTGCTCGACGATGTCGGCCTTGTTGATCATCGAGACAAAGGGGCCTGCGCTTCCGTCCATGATCGGCAGTTCATATGCATCGACCTCAACCCGGACGTTATCGATGCAAAAGGCGGAAAATGTCGCCATGATATGTTCGATGGTTGAAACGATAAAACCGTTGTCTCCAATGACGGTCGCAAGGCTGGTATCCACCACTTTGTTAAAGTGCGCCCTCACTTCCGGTTTGTCCGGAAGATCGGTTCGGGTGAATGTAATGCCGTGATTGACCGGGGCGGGTTTGACGGTCAACCGTACCGGATTTCCGGAATGGACACCGACCCCGGTGCAGCTGGTTGGTTTAGAAATCGTTCGTTGTCTGGGATATGAGTTCATTACATTAAAATTCCTTGATATCGGGTCCCGAAACGACCTTCAAGACGGTTTGATTTATTTTTGCCGCAGCCCTTAACCGGTTGAACGAAATGACGTTCGGTGAAGCTTTTCGGTTGTATTTCCATACGAAAAGGCCTGAGTGCCGTCGCAACGGGTATTCTTTTTTAAGAAATTCTTTGATAGTCTGTTTCAATTGGCTTATAAGCAAAACAGGACGAATAAAATTATTGCTGAAAAATATGTTAAAAGTCAAAAAGCGATCTGACGCGTACAATCTTTATAATAAACGGGCGATTAAATCAATCATCAGATGCGTTCGGCAATCGAAGGGCGGAAAATCGAATCTTTTTGTTTTTAACGGTGTTCGGGTGCCGGGCCGCTGGATGCATCAAAAAATATAACCTGTTGCAATCATAACTGTTTTGATTTGATAAAGAAAGGGTATTTTGCTGCTCCCCGATGGGGCTGCGCAATTCGCCCGGTGGTTTACCCCGTACGTCGGCGGGCAATAAAGGCATGAAATGGAGGGGGCGTGCTGGCAAAAGTGTTGAGCAGTGTGGTCATTGGTGTTGAAGCGTACCCGGTGGAAGTGGAGGTGGACATTGTGTTCGGCCTGCCGTCGTTTTCAACTGTCGGGCTTCCGGAGACATCCGTCAGGGAAAGCAAGGAACGTGTCCGGTCGGCGGTTCATAATTCAGGCTATCAGTTCCCGGATGATCGGATTACGGTGAATCTGGCGCCGGCGGATATCAAAAAGGAAGGCACGGGCTTTGATCTGCCGATCGCCCTGGGCATTCTGGCGGCAACCGGTATTATTCCCCCGGATGTCATGTCCCGGTATATGATTCTGGGAGAATTGTCGCTGGACGGACGGGTAAAACCGGTGAAAGGCGCTCTGCCCATGGCCCTGGCAGCAAAACAGGCCGGCTATGAAGGCATTGTCGTTCCGATGGACAACCGTAGGGAAGCCGCTGTTGTGAACAGCATTTCGGTGATTCCGGCCACGCATCTTTCGGATGTGGTTGAATTTTTTCGGGGTGAAAAACATATTTCAATGGATGTGCCCGATCCAAAAAACCTGGATGATGACGACCCGGCGGCGGAGGATCTTTCCGAGGTGATGGGGCAGGAACATGCCAAGCGGGCACTCGAAATTGCGGCGGCCGGTTCACATAATCTGCTGATGACCGGCCCGCCGGGGTCCGGGAAAACCATGCTGGCCCGACGACTGCCCGGAATTCTGCCGCCGCTGACGTTTGAAGAATCCATCGAAACCACGAAGATATTCAGTGTAGTCGGCATGCTGAACAAAGACACGGCCCTGATCCGGCGGCGGCCCTTTCGGGCGCCTCATCATACCATATCCGATGCCGGCCTGATCGGCGGCGGCCATGTTCCCCGGCCCGGTGAGGTGAGTCTGGCCCATAACGGGGTGCTGTTTCTCGATGAGCTGCCGGAGTTTAAAAAGCACGTACTGGAGGTACTTCGCCAACCGCTGGAAGACCAGCAGGTGACCATCTCGCGGGCGACCACCAGTATCACCTATCCGTCGAATTTCATGCTGGTGGCGGCCATGAATCCCTGCCCGTGCGGGTACCTGACGGACCCGGCCCATCCATGTACCTGCAGCCTGCATCAGATCCGGAAATACCGCTCCAGAGTTTCAGGGCCCCTGTTAGATCGTATCGATATGTATGTGGATGTCCCGGCTGTTCCCTATAAAGACCTGAAGAAAAAAAGCGCATTCGAATCGTCAAAGACCGTGCGTGACCGCGTGGCCGCCGCCCGGGCGATCCAGGCCGAGCGGTTTTCCGACACCGCCATTTACTGCAATGCTCAGATGGGCAGCCGGCATATCAACGCTTTCTGTAAAATTGATAACGCCGCTTCGCTTCTGCTGGAAACCGCCATGGAAAAACTGTCGCTGTCGGCGCGAGCCTACAACCGAATATTGAAACTGGCCCGCACGATCGCGGACTTGAAACACCGACCGGACATATCTGTGGAGCACGTGTCCGAGGCCATTCAGTACCGCAGCCCGGATCGCGGCCGGACAGCAGCGGAAATATAACATTTCTGCAAGACTGGTTTCGGCGTTTCCGGTGTCACCTGATTGATGGTTTCGGGTGATTTGGGGTTGACAACCGCCCCGGTTTGGATAAATCAATAAATAGCACTTTTCCTGGCTGTTCAAAGCTTACGTTGAAGCCATCTGATGAGGAACCGATTTCGAACCTGAAGCACATTCGGAACGTACGCTTCGAAATACTGACGCAGAATTTGGCTCTGAACGCACCTCAACCTGATAAAGCCTCTTGCTCCACAGAATGCACTACGGACTATAAGCCTGTTACGGGCTATGGAAAAATGTATTCCACATTGAAACGGCCCTGATTTAGATATCGAAATCGGACACCTGAATTTTTGGAAATTTTTATTAATTTATTGTGCAACAAACTGACTTTTTGTTGTTTTTTATTTTTCAGGCCAAATTTCAGAATCGGATTAGGTATTGTTTTTCGATACATTTCCCGATTTTTTTAGGACGTCTATAACAAAGTTGGGGGCTGAAATTCATATTCTTCTATATCCATAAGGTTAAAAAATGCATATTGAAAAAGATATTAAACTCTCATGCCGCGTTCTTGCACCACAAGAATGGTCGAATGATCAACGGGGTAATTATTTTGAAAAAATAGCAGGAAAATTGCTAAGGAAACAAAGATATAAGATTGTCGACCGAGTTCGTTTTACTGGTATGGAAATTGATTTAATAGCTGATCACCTCGATACAAATGAACGTGCCTTCATAGAATGTAAATTTCTATCAGATCCATTTTCTGCGAACGTAATTGATTTGCTTATTGGTAAGTCAGTAAGACGAAAGGTTCGAATTGCTTACCTTTTTTCTACTTCGAATCCAGGCAAAGAGGCAAAAGGTGTCTTGGATGAATTAAACGCTCTGAACAATACCGCTAATACACCAAAATTAGCATTTGTTGGACCAGATACGATAGTGGACATGTTTATTGATGTCTATAATCTTCCTTCATTGTCGTCTATTTTTAAAACAAAAAATGATTTTACGAGCGCTTGTTTGATTTTTTATCCGGAACTTCCTCCATTCTGGGTTATAGAAGAGCATCGGGAGGGTATTCCATACAGAGCGGTTGTAGTATCAGCAAAAGGTGATCAAACACTTCCTAAAGACTCAATTAAGAAAATATTTTATAAATCTGGATTGTACCAGGGTCTCGATTTGTATGTACAAAATAAAATGGTCAGTTCAGATTATCCAGACGAACCAAGCCCTGAATTAGTAGAAACTGTTTCGCAGGTAGCCGAAGCAGAATCATTAGATGATTATAGGCCTTGCAGACCAGAATATTTTATCGGCCGCTATAATACCCAAAAAGAGATATGGCAATTTCTAAATAAAGCAAGGAAAGGAGATACTACCACTAGATTATTAGCACTTACTGCTCAATCAGGATTTGGCAAATCATCACTGATAATTAAACTTGCTTCAAGGTTTAGAAACCAAAAATGGAAAAATAAATTCTATTTGTATCCAGTTGACTCTCGTTCGGCAAAGGGACCTCTTTTTGTAGCAAAAGCCTTAAAAGCCGGTTTTGAGTCAGCAATTAACGCAAGGTTTATAAACGTTTCTCAATCTGCCGTAAATATAGATAGCACAGAAGGAATGCTTAAAAGTAACGCTATCCAGACAATTTTGAACGAACTCAAGAAAACAAAAAGAGTGTTGGTAATATTTTTTGATCAATTTGAAGAATTATTCACTAAAGATGAGCTTTTTTCAACTTTTGAGTCTTTTAAAAAATTAGCATTTGAAGCGAATGCGGAACAAAGCAATTTAGTAATCGGGTTTTCTTGGAGGACTGGAATAACGCTATCTGATGATAATCCGGCATATCATGTCTGGCATGAATTGAGTGACCACCGTATATCAATTAATCTCGGAGAATTTGAAAGTGGCGAATCTTCTCAGATGATTGGACAATTTGAGAAAGACTTAAAACAAAGAATGATAAACCCTTTGCGTAGACGTCTTTTAGAACAAGGCAGAGGGATGCCATGGCTTTTGAAAAAATTATGTATTCACATATACCATGAAATAAAAAAAGGAGTATCTCAAGACGAATTGGTCATTAAAAGGCTCAATGTATCTGCACTATTTGATGCCGACACTATACCGTTGACTGGTCACCAAAATCACTGCCTAAAATACATTGCCAAAAATTCTCCTGCAGACATTTTGGATGTATTGGATAAATTTGATCAAGATACAGTAAATCGTCTTTATAACAGGAGGCTAATAATTAGGGCTGGGCAAAGATATGCTGTTTATTGGGATATTTTTAGAGATTTTTTAGTTGAAGGAGTGGTTCCAATTATTCCATGGACCTATGTCCCACAAGTGGCATTACCGATAATAATTCGTTCATTCATGCTGATTAATAAACATGGTCCTTTGAATCTGGAGGAACTTGCTTCGATGCTTGAATATGCACCAAAAACAGTAAATAACCTGATAGGGGATCTTCAGGGATTTTTATTAGTAGAGAAAAATACAGATGGTAAGTTTGCTGTTAAAGATGAACTATTTAACGCGAATTTAGAGACTTTAGCTGAATATTTATTTGCCCAATTAAAAGAGCATGTTATTCTACATAGTCTTTTTAAAATGATTAAGCCGGGTCAGAAAGCGAGCATAGATGATTTCAAAGACATAATAAAAAGTTCCTATTCATTAACAAGTCTTAAAACTCAAACTATAGAGGTATATGCGAATCGATTCCTACCATATTTAAGGTTCGCAGGAGCAATTGAATATCGTGGTGATATTTTAGTGCGTCCAATAAATAAGGGTAAGGATTTTGGAATAATAAATATACTTTCACGTAGGGGGCGTGGAGGAGGTGTTCACGGGGCGACTTTTTTGGGAGCATCCGGCCCTGAAAAGGCTATAAAATTAGCAGAAAAATTAAAACTTAATGGAAAGTTATCAAAAGAAACGGTTGTTCAGGAAGGGTTCAGAAATTCAGCAAATGATTTAATCGCTTTAAATATTGCTATTTGGAAAGATAAAAGCTTATTTCCGACTGATATTTTGTCGGACAATAATATAGATGAAATTCCTAATATAATTTATGATAGATCGAAAAGATCAGATTTTTTATCAGCTGCACTATCAACCTTTCAAACGACAGAAAAGCCTTCAGCTTCAAAGATTGGAAGTCATATTTCAAATAAATTGGAGCGCGGATGGTCCGAGGGATCGAAAAAAAGGTGTGGCGGTGCTGCAAAAAGATGGATAACCTATTTTGGAATGAAATCTTAAGAGGAAGCACCCAACCAGCCAGTACAACGGATTGCCATTCCGCTGGCGCTTCATGGCAACCGGTGACCGGCGCGTTGGGCTTGAGTAGAACGCGAAATAGTTGAATGTACATTTACCGCTTGAATAGGAGATAACAGAAGGATGGCCATGACTCAGAAGAGGACGCCCATGATTTTCTTTAACCAAACGGGACTTGACAGTTAATGACCACGGTAAGAGCCCAGATCAATAGCTCGGACGAAGCGATCTGTCGGAATATCGAATCGCTTGCTGACCAGCGGGCATTGCTCTCGCAGAACATCCTCTCACAACTCCGAAATCTGGTCGAGGGAGTTGCGGTCCGTCTACACACGGGCTCACTCGATGCCGAATTTAATTACGCCGCGGTAGAACCCGGGCTCGCCTTTGTCAAGAGCAAGGCAAGGTTCAACTTCCTCGGCAAGTTTCACAAACTGATTCAGATGAGTGCGTCCCACTATACCCTGGACGGGGACGCTTCCGAGCGTTTGATGCTCAAGTACTACGAGTACCTCCACCGTATCCGCAGCTTGCTTCAGGACAATTGTGGAATCGCAGTGCTGGCGAACCTAGAGTTCTTCCCGGTCGACCTCGATCCGTCACTGCACGAGTACCACAAGAAGATCGCCGCAAGGATTGTGGCGGTCCGTTCAACTCCGCCGGACCGCAGCAACCGGGATCGGTACTACATCCATAAAACGCGCCCGTTCTTCGTCACCGGGCGCATCTACTACGAAGTTACCTTCTACCGTGCCATCAACAAGGTGAGCAAGTTCGATCGCATCATCGCCTTCACCGATATCGATATGACTGACAAGTACGCGGCCATGTTGACGCTCCGACGGGATTCGATTGAAGTGCTCGGTCAGACGATGCCGATCACGATCATCCGAGAGTGGGAGGTGTCAATCCGACCGTGCGAGTTCAAAAACTTCGCGCGCCTGCTGGACATGACCATAGACGTTCAGACCAAATCGAAGGAATATCGCTACCTTATGCGGGGGCTCACGGCTGGCTCCGGCAGTCTGCTCGCCCTAATTGATACGCCAGACGACAAGTACGTGGCGGTGAGGGCGGCAGGTACGGCTGACGTTTCCAAGCCGCAGATTTTTCCCGTGCTGGATGAAGCGCGCCGCATAGTTAGGGCAGTTGTTCCGGGTCAAAACGTCCTTCGATACCTCATGCTGCGAATGCACAACCAGATCCTCAAGCCGCAGCACTGCAGGGACGACTGTAGCCGTCTTTCCGGCAAAAAGCTTCAGTACGGCTGCATCCACTTCGACACCATGCCTTTCTGCACCTCGCTGCCTACGCACAATCCCCGTTATTGGGATCTTGTCGAGAGTCTCGATGCAACCGGTCGGAACCACGAACTGCTCGTTCGATGCATATTCCGGAGCATTGTGACCACCCATTCCGTTTTATTGTGACCACTGATTCCGCTACATTGTGACCACCGATTCCGTTTTATACTGACCACCGATTCCGGTCATTGTGACCATACATTTTTT
>Ga0272441_10000069_pt1 | contig 220408 bp, 147 predicted proteins | sample SSMProp6N_FD_193582 | JGI IMG/M metagenome (GOLD analysis project Ga0272441, IMG submission 193582) | Marine sediment archaeal communities from Little Sippewissett salt marsh, Falmouth, MA, United States - SSM-Prop-6N | ecosystem: Environmental > Aquatic > Marine > Wetlands > Sediment ...
AGCGCGTCTCGCCATCCCGACCAGATACGGGACAATAGCACCCAGAACAGCCGGTCCCGCTCCTTGAGTTTCGGGCGAGTCTGGTTTCTCTTGAGCACGATGAGTTGCTGGCGAAGGGCAAGATTCTCTGCCGTCAAGCAAGCGATGACATTGAGCTTCCGAGACAACCACGCAGAGCTATTTCCGATGATTCTGAGCATAGTTGAAGCTTACTCGGCAGAGGCTGTAGGTTCAACGGCAGCAGCGCGGATGAATAAATGCGAACGACAACATGTCGAACCCGCTCAAAGCGTCCAAGGAAACCAACCGCTCCGCTTTGGGCGGCGCTTCCGGCTGTATGGTCATGAAGCAATCCTCTATTCCGCAACGCCCGCGAAGGGTTCATCTGACTTACACTTGAAGAGTTCCCCCGTGCCTCCCGGCAGGTAGAACACAAATCGATGGTCTTCGAGCGTTATGTTCTCGACGTGGCCTGCCCGTCGATTCAGTCGCTGAACTACTTCGACTTCGTCTGCGAACAAGAGCGTTACTTTTTCAAGCAGATGGGTCTCGTCCCCGTTGGGGTCGCGAGCGTTACGCTTGTTCACGACCATGAAGTACTCCTCTCCTTGCGTATCGCGAAAGAACCCGATCATTAGGCGGTTGGTCGTGCCGACGGCTCCTGTCAACCGGTTGGTCAGCAGGCCGTCCTTCTTCATGTCGTCGATGTGATATTGAAATTCCGCCCCATAACTCTTGGTTTCAAGATCCAGGTGATACGTTCTTATGTGCCGCAACTCGAGAAGCGTCGAACCGATGTTGGCCACTTCCCGGTTGATTCGGGCCAGCATTTCCAGATGAGGAGTTGGTCTCGCCTTGCCCCGCTGATAGGACACGTAACCCCAGTCGGGTGGGTCGGGCATCAACTGTGCTTGCTTGTACTTGTCTGACGAATCCCAGGAGAAATCGATGAGTCCTTTGCAGCCGTAGGCCAGTGCGGCATAGGTGTTGATGCGCAGAAGGGAATCGCTTTTCGGAGGACCAGTGACGCCGCGGGCAAGAAAGAAACCAACCCCCCGCTCTTGACAGAACTTCGATGCGCGGCCCAGGCAGGCATACATGTAGGGACTGATGTCCAGGTCCTGAGTGTCACTTGTATAATACGGGTACCACTGATAGATGAAAGCATCCGGCCGAATGATTTCGTACTGTTTCTCACAGGTCGGATAATCGGTCAGCACCTCGCAGATCAGGGTCAGCAGGCGCGGATAGGTTTGAACAACCCAGTCTCGCTGCAAGCGATGGTTCGCTTGGTTGACAGGGTTGCGCGGTTCATCCGCCAACTGCACTCCACACAGTCCACTCCAACGCGGGTCGGTGGCCATGAACATGACATGACTCTGAAAGGCGTTCATGGCCGCCTCAGGGTCTTCCTGCAAGGCCGCGCCGAGAATCATGAACGGTATCCCGGCTGCCTGCGCGGCCGACGCGCCTGGATAGCGCTCGTGGCCACCGTTGGACCAACTCACCTCGTCCAGCAGGTTCAGGCCGGCGTAACGGAACATGTCCATGTCCGGCTGGGCGCCCTCCGGCGCCGGCAACTGGGCGGGCGGCCCGTAGGGCCGGTCGTAGTACATCGCACCAATGGTGAAAGGCCGCCCAAGTTGCCATTTCTCGAAGCGGCTTTCTTCAGCAAGTGCCGAGGCGTTGAGTGCAAGAGCCATGGCAAGGGCAAGACAGACTCCGGTGGCCAAACGGCGGCGTGAAATGAATGACATTACGGTTCTCCCGAGTTACCTCAACCATCCAAGGGCTGACCGACTACATCTGTTGTCAGGTGCTACACGGGAGCACCGCACCACATTTCATCGCTAGGTTGCTGTCGGTACTTCCCGCAATGCTGCGCGTAATAACGATGCCTCGCATGTGCAGATCGGCGGCCTTCTGGACCACTCGGGGGTGATAGCAGGCGTGGCGCGATGTGCGATCTGGCTCAAAATGCACCACGAAGGGAGGGCGATGATCGCGCTTACACACATGAAGGAGCAGCTAGCCACTAAGAAGACAAGCAGCGGATGCTTCATGAGTGTTCCCTCCAACGTTCAATTCCAGGATTTGCCGACCGCACACGACTTGGGGTCAGGGCCGGGTCATTATGGGGCTGTCCAGGGCATTGCGTCCTCATGCATAAGCCACGCTTCGTTTGCGCCGGTCACGGGCATGAAAGGCGATTTGCTCGTGAGAGTGATCTTCACACGACCATCTCGCGTTAGTTCGCGGGGAAGCGTGAAATCGTAGAAGCCAACGTTTCCCATGGGCACCGGGAACCCCTCACTGATGACTTGCCCGTCGGCCTCTAACCCCTGCTCGAGCTTCATGCCTTCGGGGAGCTGCTGCCCTTCCAAGTGCACCCCGACCGCCAGGCGAATGACATAGTCTACGTCCGGGTCCAGGCCATCGTACGCAAAGGTAACGCCGGCGCCGGCCTGTCCCATGGAGTATGCGAGATTGTAGTGGGAGAGTTTCGCCGGGCCCGGGAAGGGCATGAATCCCCAAAGCGCCTCTCCGTGGACCAGGTGCTCTGACTCCGACGGCCACCCCACGTTGTCGTAGAACCCGCCGGGTCCCGGATCGTCGTAATGCATGACCATGTTGGCGGCGTTTCGCGCCCGGGCGTCATCCTCGTCGGCCAGCGCCTCTTGGAGAGTTTTCCGCCACCAGCCGATCTCGGTCAGGTCGAGGCCGTCTACGATGAAGCTGGCCGGTACCCGGTATCCCGTGATTTCATTGGACTCTTCACCCAATCTCTTGGCCTCGTCCATGATTGTCTTCATTTCGGGCGTCTCCAGAGGCTGGTCAAGCACCCCTACTGCCTTGGCCACGTCCGCGCACGGGTCGGCTGAATCGCCAACCCGAACCAAGATCCGTCCGGCTTCGTCCTTCAATGTCCGGCCGCGCTGAAGTTTGAGCTGGATGTAACGGTCCATCAGAGCCTTTTGCGAAATGATGCGCCAACGGTAATCGATCTTGAGCAGATTCTCCGGGATCTGGTCACCCGCTGAACGGAGGAGTTCGACGGCTCTCACGATTCCGGGGTTGTCGATGACCGGTTTCTCCAATGTCTCCTCCATCAGGAAGATGGCCTCGGCCATTTCATCGGCGGCGTCGGGCCCAAACCAGTACCGGCAATACTCTTTCGTTAAGGACTCTGCGTCTTCGTGTGGGTTCCAGAGCAAGCGGTACCAGAACCATTTGTTGAAATCGTCATGCATACCTTCGCTGTAGTGCATGTCACCCAGGGCGTAGTGCAGAATCTCGCGCCCGACCTTGTGGAAGTGCCTGGGACGCGCATTCCAGGATCGCCGGTTGTAGACCGCAGCAAGGGCAACGTCCGGATGCGGCACGGCGAACTGTGCCTGCATCCAATGCGTGATGTCGCTGTAGAGCGCAATATTCGTCGTGCGCGGCAATTCATGGTACATGTACTTGAGGTAATTGCCCAAGGGCCCGAATCCCTCGTATTCAAACCAACGCGGGTTGACCGGGCCGCGGATATAGGTCTGCATTTCATCCGCTCCCGGCCCGTAACGGATCGCGTAGAGCCAACTGGAGTCCTGGCTGTTTAGATAGTCGAATATGGCCAGGTTGCCCTCGTTGCTTAGGTCCTGGTTCGTGGCCAGGATTTTCGTGTTGGGATGATACGTGTGCAGTATGTCCGCTATCTCGTGCATAAGCTTAATGTAGGTCCCACCCCACGGCATGCACTTCTCGCAGCGGCAACCGCCGACATCACCTGAATTCGTGGTGAAGTAATCATAGTCCGGAGCGTTGCGGAACATCTCGTCGAAGGATTCGAGGAGCGCTTTTCTCGCTTCTGGATTTGAGGGGCACACGTACTCGTTCGAGCGCCCATCGTCCGCACCCCACGCCTTGGGAAAATCCCCGGACATCTGGTTGGCCGTGCGGCCGAAAGCGGTGAGCATGCCGTAGGAGCGCAGCAACGTGGGATCTCCGTAGAAGATATTGGTTCCGAGCAGAATCAAGTCTTCCATCGTCTCCAGGTGTTCTTCGCGCGTCCTGGGACGCAGATCCCCGTACTGTCGCGCGCGGCTGCCCGGGCCTGAGGGATTGCCGCCGCGCATGGGGAAAGCAGGTTTCTCTTGGGCGTCCACACACGGGAGGAGCACGGCGTCGGGCAAGTAGGTCATGGCTCGCAGAAGCCAACCCACCCCGTACAGCGTGCCTCGTTCGTCGGATCCTGCAACCACCACGTAGTTGTCCCCGTCCACCACGCCGGACTTTACAGCGAAGCCCTCCGGATGGGTTTGGTCCGAATTCGGCAGGGTTGGGAGTGTCATGCCGAGTTCGTCCATGAGACGCGCCGATAGGCGGTTGCCATTAGGTGAACCGATGACCACCACTAAGTCTGAGTCTTGCATCAGGCTTTCTGCATTTGCAGCCTCATCAGTCGTTGTTTCGACGGCGATGGCACTTCGCTTCACAATGCGATGCTCCAGGATCGCCGCAGCCTTGAGTTCGGGCACCATGCTCTTGCTGCCCGTGACGACGGCCACCCGCGCCGCACGGACCACCTCTTGGGCCGGGGCTGTCGTGCCAGCAGTCTCCGCAGCCCCGAGCGTTGGGACCGCGATAAGCAGGATAGCCAGAGCAAAGACCAGCGCCCGCCGGTTCAGGATGGATTCCTCGATCATCTCATCTTCCTCCACTGAAGCCCGTGATATGACCCAGCGTTTCTCCGGAAAGGGCACATGGGCATCGACTCCCATGGCACGGCCGTCAGACGACACATTCCGAATTCCTGTTTCCCAATGGTCTACGTTCCCGTTTACCTTACCAATTCGTCGACCAGCCGCATGAATGCCTCGGTCAAGGCACGGCCTGCATGTTCATCCACCCGGGCGACCCGTTGCTCGTATCCGCCGGTGTACTTAGCACGAGGGGTGACGATGTAGCCAATGAGGTCGTTGGCGTACCCTACAACGATCAGAGGGCGATCCTTGGCTTGCCGAACACGTTGCTTCATCTCGAGTGCATACTCGACGAACAACTCGCCGGGGATGCCCACTAGGACGAGCGGCCCGATCTGCATGAGGTGGGTGGACCCGTGCCGCGCGGCGTCGTAGGCCGCTGTGTGTTTCTCAAGATAAGCGGCAACCCGGGCGTTTGCCTGGGCTTTTTCCACTGATTCCTTCAGTTGGCCGAGCCGTTCGGCGGATACAGACGCGGCCTCCGCCTCAACGAGAGCCTTTCGTGCAGCATCCAGGGCTGCTTTCGTGTCGGGAACGGAGGGACGGGGGTGCAGGCCCAACTCCACCGGCAGGAACCTGCTGATTAGTGTCGTGTCGTGCTCTACCCGGATCAGCTCGGCCGTTTTGATGACTTCCCCCGCCACCAGACGCCCCACGCGCTTCACTTCCTCGTACGGCGGCCCACTGCGGTCCATCGTCACGTCTCCGCAGGCGCCCTGTGTAAACAAGGCCACGCCACCGAGCACTTCCTCGACCGTCTGCTCCGTTTGCCCGGGGTACTCACCGGAAATGAGCGTATTGTCGCTTCCCAGGATGACGGGGTGGCCGGTGAAGTTGATGAGCGTGGCAATGATGTCACGCGATTCCGCCTCCTGCACGCGGAGTACACCCACTTGAGGATCCACAACGATGGAATTGTGTTGTTGGCGGTTCTTGGTCACACCATGCAATTCGCCATACGCGAATCCGAGCTTGGCGGGTTGCAGACCCTTCGCCGCGTCAGAGACGGCCTCCACGATCTGGTCCGCCAGAAAGTCGTTCAGACGTTCGCGTTCTTCCGGCGCGCCGTGAAGCGGTTCGGACGGTCCCGAGTGACTGTGAGTAGCACAGACAAGGACGTTTTCGGCGGGAATCTCTATGTCGTCGGCTATCCGCTCGCGCACTGTATCGACGAGATCCCGTAAGACGTAGCAGATGTCCGTCGTGACAATGGCGAGCCGGATGGCCCCGTTGTCGCAAACCAGGGCGCGGGCGTAGATGGGCGTACTGACCCCCGTGAAGGTCCCGTTGCGGTCGCCGAAACCGCCCATGTGCGTCGGGAATGGAGGCACAATGCTGCATTTCGCGGCGCCAGCCAGCAAGGGGCTCGGCGCCTTCGCGTCCTCGGCCACGGCCACGCCGTGACCCCCACCCAGACCGGCGGTCATGGCAAGGCAGAACGCAACCACGGTCATGGTGACCAACCTCTGTGGAACAAGACTCGCACTTTGGAATATCCGATCAGAACATCGCATCTCTCGCTCTCCTCGGTGTACGGGCAGGGGCACGGCAATGATGTGAAAGAAGTCTTTACTCCTCGATTACGGACTTCACCATTCGGACCACGCCCTTCACCATTTCATCTTCGACCTCGGGCGCCCAGCCAACGGGCGAGGCGTATTGAATCTGGATGACCTTGGCCTGGTAGGTTTGAAGACGGACCAGTTCACGCGTGGGGATGTACAGGTTGTGTTCGCCCATGTAGCCGAAGGTCATAATCGGATGGTCTCGACGGAATGTATCCTTAATGCGTGCACAGATGGGCGCACAAATCTCCCCCTGCATGGCGACTAGGGGCATGGACCCGATTTTGGCCACAATCACCTCCTCATACACGCAGGGGAATTCACCATCGATGACGGACGCATATCTGCCCAGGAGTTCCTTGTCGCTCTTGTGGATCAGGTAAGTGTCGTCCGTACAGACCATGTCCGTCGTGCTCGTCGGAAAGGGAAGCCCCTTCTCATAGTAGTGGAGCAACATGCGCACCCAGTTCGTACCGCGGTGGTCGTGGGGATAGTGGACGAAGCCGACGTCCTTTGGGAAATCCGCGGCCAGCTTCATCGCCTCTTCGCGGGGGATGGGGGGTGCCAAAGGAAGGGAAAGGACTTCCATCTTGGCGCTGATAGAGCCCGTAACCTCTTGAAGATCATCGTCGCCAACGCCTAAGACAACTTCGGCCAATTCGTGACCGAAGGCTTTGCACTCCTTCACGAAAAACGCGGCGGTCTCCTCCGGACTCTTGCCCCCGGCGCCCGAGGCCATGGCCCGGTACTTCTGGAAGCCGGCCGGGAATTGGTTGCCGGCCCCAGACGCGGCGTACATGGCCTGAACGCCCGGCAGGGCTGCCTCGATCTCTGCCATGGCATAACCCGAATGCCCTGCGCCCACCTTCTTCATCGATGCTTGCATGGGGTGCATGCCGTGATTGAACAGCAGCGCCACGGGGCGCCCGCCTTGCGTGACCTTGAGGACTTGAATTTCGTAGTCGATGGGGACGTTCCCCATATTGGTGACAAAGTATCCGTAACCGCTGCCCAGCAAGACCTTGGCCGGACCGTGTTCCGCGGCCATTGCCTTCTGGATCGCATCGAACATCGTGTCCGCAAGCCACTCACCGTAATCGAAGTTGTCCGGGTTGATCTGGATCGGGGCATTGTGATTGTGGGTGGCCAGAAGAATAAGTTGGGCCGGGTCGATACCTAACTCGTCGCGGACGCGCTTGCGCAGCACCGCCGTGCCCACATCGAGACAGTTCAGGTCGTAGGTGACAATGATGAGGCGCTGCGACCCATCGTTGAGCACAAGCACGCGCGCGTAGAGGTCCTCGAGCGTGCCCTCCGATACGCGGCCGTTCACCATAACCCGCGGCGTGTCGTTCGTGATCAGCGCCTTGGCGACGCCAACGCTCACCTCCGAGACCCCAATCGGTGACACAAGCAGAGAAAGGGCCAGTGTGACCAAGGCTGAACTTAGAACGGCATTTCCCGTCATTCTCATCTTCATCACTTTTTCCTCCTCGTGGCCCACCACCCTTGGTGGCGCCACGGCTCGTGGTTCCAGTGGCCCACAATGTGTTCATCAATGGGCAACACTCTGCCGTTCACGCGGTAACCTTATCTTGACCCGGCCCATGTCTATTGATCTTCCTCCTTCTCTCCACATTTCGCACTCAGGGAGAAAGCACGGTCGATTCGACGAGCTTTTCGGCATTGTAGGCGCCTTCCGGCTCAAGTTCGTGGAGGAGTGCGAATACCATCTGTTTGACTCGTTCGCCATACAATTCGCCACCGAACGATAGAGATGACTCATAGGTCCGGTGGCGCCAGGACTCGGGCGTAATGATGTAGCCGTGAGCGTCATTGGTCAGACCCAGAATCGAGACTTGGCTGTAGCCAAGCCACCGTCCAAAGCGTTTGATGTCGCCGTCGTAGATACAGCTCAATTCAGCCGGGATCGTGATGAAAGCGTTTCGATCATTCAACACGATTGCGTTCAACTCAGCGATCTGCGACGTGCCGCCAGGCGGCGAGAATCCCCCCGTCGTCGGCTTTGGACGGAGATCGTAGGAATGGTGCTTGGTCTCAATCTTCAGGACGTCTGAAGTCTCCACGGCATCCCAAACCCGTCGTATCTCTTCCGCCAGGGCTTTGCCCATGAGATCGCACCGTTCAAAGTCATCCTCGGCGCTCGGTGGACGAGGCGAAACGTCGGCCTGGGCGCCGTTGAAGAAGACAGGTTGCACCCTCTCGCCAATCGATTCAACGAGATGACCACGTGTCGCGCCGACATAATCGGCGGAGAAGAGCATGTTCTTTCCGCCCAAGACAGTGGGATGTGCCGCGAAGTTGAACAGTACGGCAATTGGTTCTTCGTCGGACGAGGTCACTTTGATGACAGCCACCTCGTCACGGGCCTCGATGTTTGGCGGCCAGTCACCTCGATATCCACTCAAACCAGGCGCATGTCCGTACCCAACCCCCACCCTTGCCGACACCAGGCTCTTTGCAGCGGCGATCACCGCTTGGGTCGCACCATCGATGTACGATTGATAGATCTCCGGATCGAACTCGCCGGCAAGGGCCTTGCCCAGGCCGGGTATGTTCAAATGGGCGCCACCGCCCGCATGCGTGTGAGATGACCCCAGGTAGACCTCGCACGCAGCCGTTTCTGTGTTGGCACGGACGGCCTCTTTTACGGCACGCACCATGGCTCTGCTGAATCCAAGGTGATCAACTCCGACAAAAGCGATCATCTTCTCGCCGTTATCCAGGACCAGAGCGCTCGCCAACAGCGGGTCGTGAACGCCTTCCATCCCTCGTCCCATCCGGTTGCCATACCCTGCCGAAGGCGTTCCTATTGGCGGTGTGATGTCAACCTGGTCGGCGCCCGCTCGCAATTCACCGAACGCGGCGACGGGTCCCCCAAGAAGCACCGCCACCATGATGGCCAGGGCCGATACAGCTCTGCTCAAGACAGTTGAAAATCTCGTACGTGACACGTGCTGGGTCATACTCTTTTCTCCCAGGTGCCAGTTGGATTCCGGCGAATGCATGACAGCGCCCATCACCAACAACGGTCCGCGCTGACCCGTAGGCCCAAGACCCGCCTCGCGAGTATGCCCCGGACTTGCCGGTGGATTCAAGGTCAACGCGCGGAGGCACAACACAGCAGCTCAAGTTTTCAGACATTGCCGAGAACCGCCTTGAACAAGCTGCGTGGATACCCATCCCTACCAGTTGGAGGCGTCGTACAAACAGTAGGCCAATTAAGAACCGGGTTCAGCATGCACTTCCCCAGCCCCTGCGTCGTCATAATTGAACTGGCCGGGCCGAGCCGAGAACTTCTTCATCATTTCAGGGCGAGCCGACCAAGGTGAGCTTGCTTCTTCGGCACTGCAGGTCAAGGACAAGACGTGGCCAAATGCCAAAAGCCCAAGGAGCGTTGAAGAATCTTGGTATCACAATCTGTGACACGACGGTGGGCAACATTCTCCGGGAACATGGGATTGAGCCCGCGCCCAAGCGACACCGCAAGAGCTGGAAGACGTTTCTAAGAGCCCACTGGGAAGTACTTGGCGCGGTGGATTTCACGACCATTGAAGTGTGGACGCGTGGGGGTTTGGTGACGTTCTACATCTTGGTGGCGATGCGAGTGGGCACGCGCCGGATCAAGATTGCGGGCATCACTCCCAACCCGCATGCGGCCTGAGGTGCAACAGATGGGCCGGAAACCTGACCGACTGTTACGATGGCTTCTTCCTCGACACGCGGTACGTCCTGGTGGATCGCGACACGAAGTTCTTACCCTTCCGTGGCGTACTCGAAGGCTCGGATACCAAAGCCGCTGTGTTGCCGCCCAAGAGCCCCAATTTGAATCCGCATATCGAGCGATTCATGCGATCCATGAAATCCGAATGCCTGAACCGGAGGGTTTTTTTCGGTGAGAAGTTCCTGTGTAAAGCGCTCAGAGAGTTCACGGCATACTATCACGAGGAACACAACCATCAAGGGCTCGACAACAACATCATCGAACCGGGTTTGGAAGTAGGCCGAACCGAGAGCGAGATTCACCGCCGGGAACGTCTGGGCAGGATGCTCAGTTACTACCATCGCGAGGCTGCGTAACACCTTTGAGAGATGAGTTCGAGGAGGCGCGAACGAGAGGTATGTCCGGAAAGCGCGAAATCCACCCACGGGAACTGCGCAAGCTTCCTCACCGGCCCAAATTGGCGGAGATCTCACATGGCGTGCCGACCTTCTGGTCTACTGACAACAGGGATTTGGGCGTGGGCTGAGTTTTTTCACCCTATGGCATCAGCCGGGCCACGCGCTTGACGTTGACGGCGTAACCTTGTTGGTTGAGCCATCACGTCATGCGCGGCGAGCCGTAGAACGGCGTCCTCAAGTACTGCTCGTCGAGGAGGCGCATCAGCGCGAGATTCTCCGGCGGCTCGGCCGTGTTCGGCGTGTAGTACGCACTCGAGCGCGCCACCTGGAGCAGGGCGCACTGCCGCGAAATCGACAGGTGAGGATGGGCGAACTCGATCCATGTCCGACGCTCCTTCGCGGGTGCGCTCAGCACTTTTTTTGCAGGAAGTCCACCTCCATCTTCAGCCGCCCAATCTCCTCATACAGCGGCGCCGTCAGACTCTCCGCGTCCACCGAGCTGGCCCGGCCGCCCCGCTCGAACACCTGCGGCGCCTGCTCCACCAAGTGAGGCCTCCACTGCGCGATCTGCGTCGGGTGCACCTTGTAGCGCGCGCCCAATTAACTCAACGCATGCAGCCTCGTGACCGTCTCCAACGCCACCTTCGCCTTGAATTCCTTCGAATGCCTCTTGCGCCGCTGCCCCCTTTCATGGACTCCTTTCCGGGCATTATCCGGCGTGGCGGCCGGCCAGCTCAAGCTGGCCAATTTTCGCTCAGCCACTGCTCCAGAAATGGAGGGGGACTTCACTTCAATGTAGAATGTTCCGAGCGATCTCTTGCCCCTTTGGATTGGATGTTTCCTTGTTTCACGGGTTCTTTCGTGTACTGAGGAACTTGATTAGTCTGGCAGGGTCATTGGTTTGGATCCCGTCAACGCCCCATTCGAGGGCTTTCTTCCACCAACTGGGGGAAGGACTGTGCTCGTCGACGAAAACGACGACACCGGCGTCATGGCACTTCTCGGCATAGGTGGGCGAAAAATCGCCCCAAACGGGACACACCATACGAGGTTTCGTATTCTGAATCAGCGGTACTAGGTTCTTCTCGTCGTGGGGGTCGGGCATCTCGATGCACTCCGGACACGCTTCGCGTAAGCATTCCACTGCCTCCGGCGGGATGCACCAGAGGACATCGTGTTCCATTCCGCGACGCCTGATAAGTTCGACAAGCGGGGGGATGGGCGCGTCCTTGAGGTCCAACCAGATCCCGCACCGCCCTTTACATAGATCGAGGATCTCCTCGAGCGTCGGGACCCGGGTGCCTTTCCACTCGGGGCCTATTCGCTTGCCCACATCCAAGGTGCGCAACTCCTCAAGCGTCAGGTCACGAACATTCCCCAAAGCCCCTTCGACGTACGCGTCAACCGTGCGGTTGTGAATGCTCACGAATTGGCCGTCCTTCGTGGTGCGGATATCAACCTCCACAAAGTCCGCGCCAAGTGTGATGGCTTCTTCGTAAGCAGGCAGGGTGTTTTCAGGAATCCCCGCATGGGCGCCGCGATGTGCAATCACGTAGGTATTCCCGTTCTTGGGGGGCTTGAGAGGCAGATCAGTCGTTCCTGCGATGGACGAAGACGCCAGCACGCATAGAGCAGCACAAGGCCAGCGCAGCCACGTGTAGATACTGGTCATCCTTGGTTCCTTCTTATGAGCTCCGCCCCCTCTTTCGACAGTTGGGGGCAAATTGGAATGCCATAGCACAGTAGTCATCGGCCTGTAGCGGGGGTAGGATTCGAACCTACGACCTTTGGGTTATGAACGCTGGAAGGCGATTTCCCCTAAACCCAATGACAGCAAGTAATTAGTGCAGTGCCAACCACTTAGCTCTATTCAACTCTGTAGCACCTGCTGCTGCATGTATCACATGTTCTTCAAAAAAAGTGGCACACAAAGTGGCACATCTCGGCGATCCACTTGCCCAACGAGGGGACGGGCAGAAATGGGGTCCCGCTGGGGGTTCTTTATTATAGCCGTCGTGTTATACCATGTGTTTTCGCGTCTTCGAGCGGGTTTGACGCTCCGGAAGGGCACGGTATATACCGCCTTCTCTTCCGCGTGTCGTCGCCGGCTATTCAATTGTTTCGGCCTCGTGCGATGTCTGGCTTCAATTCTTGCCGGTACAGGCCCGGATTCTGCGCTGCCGCATCGACCTGAGTCGCATTATACCAACTTCGCAGAAGAGAACAGAAGGGGCTTGGCACAGATGGGGTGGCAACGAAAGTGCAGCAAATCCATCGCTAATTCCCTAGCCTCTTCGCTAGTCGTCCATCCTCATAAGTCCTTATAGGGTAACAAGTACGAATTTTCCGAACCCACACCTCATTCAACCGCCACTTGCGACCCAATCACCCCGCAATTGACGCTCACCCTCCCCAGAGCGTAGAATCGGCCATATCCGCGTTGTAGTGTGGGCATGTCTAGCAGCCCAAGTGTCACGAAAAGGAGATGATCTCGTGAATTATTCGCTATCAATAGCTATAGCAGCCGTGTTGGTGTTTTCAGTGTTGATCGCTCCGGTTCATGCGGAACAAACGTTTGCCGAGCGGTTGGGGTGGAAGGCTGACGACATCGTCTTGATCCTCCATACGGACGATGCCGGTATGTCCCATTCGTCGAATCTGGGCGCTATCGAGGCGCTGGAGAATGGGGTGGGCACGTCGGTAAGCACGATGATGCCGTGCGGCTGGGTCCCCGAGTTTGCCGCATATCTTAAAGAAAACCCGAAGGTGGATAACGGCCTTCATCTGACGCTCACGTCGGAATGGAAGAAATACCGGTGGGCGCCGTTAGCGGGCCGGGACGTGGTGCCAGGGCTGGTGGACGAAGAAGGGGCTATGTGGCACAGCGTGATGCAGGTGGCCAAGAATACGTCACCCGATGAATTCGAGACCGAGATTCGTGCGCAGATCGCCCGCGCCGAGGCGCTGGGCATGCCCATCACTCATTATGACACACACATGGGCACGGTGTTTGCGACGCCTGAGTTCATCGAACGGTATGTCAAGATAGGCATTGAGAAACAGGTGCCCATCATGATTCCGGGCGGTCATTTGAGCTACATCCGTAAAGGCCGCACCAGCGCCGTCGTCGACCAGCTTCTGGCGTCGGGAGTTATCGAGCAGGTGTGGGACGCCGGGCTCCCTGTCATTGATGATTTGGTGGGTGGAATCGACGGACCCCATGACAACATGGCCGACAATCTTATCGAAATGCTCAAGACCATGAAACCGGGCATCACCCAGATCATCAACCATGCTTCCCGGCCCACAGATCTCTTCAAGGAGATCAGTTCGTCGGGCGGTAAGCGCGAGGAGGAACTTGAGTATCTCCTCAATCCGCGCGTGAAAAAATTTATCGAGGATCAAGGCATTATCTTGACGACCTGGCGTGAATTGAAAGAGCGCCGTGACGCCGTTGGGCCTAAGTAAGGCAAGTCCAGGGCGTTGAGTTACGCACCAATCAGCATGAGCCTTCGGGGTCGGATTGTCGAATGCGACAACATGCCAAACGAAAACTCCCGCCAATTCCTACCCAATGTACTTCGCTGGCAGTTGAGCAATCGGGGTTATGAAAATCCGCGTTTATTCTGCCTCTTGTCGCTGACCGAAGTTCGCTGGACCAATACACCCACAACCAGCGGGCAAGAGAATCAGAAATGCCATCTCTACCGCAGCGTTCATCGTATTCGCTAAGCGGCCGTCGGCTTCGTTGGTTTCCATGTCTAATCGTTAAACACGGTTTGAGAATCGTCACTGGGATGAGAACGCTTCGCTAGGGCGCCACTTCCCGCCGGTACTTTTCGACGAGGCGATCGCCGTCGCGCGAGTTTGCGTCCGCCCAGAGTTTTACCATGGTCTTCGTTCCCGCCGGCTGGTCCGGGCTGTACTCCATCACATTCGGCTCGAACTGAGATACATGGGCCAGAGCGGCCTCGACTTTCGCCTCGAACATTCCGGTGATGTCGATCGTGTAGTTCGGGTCGTCCGAATAGTAGTAGTACGCAACCGGCACGGAATAGGCCTCCAATCCTTCGTCCAGATAGTGCTGGGGATAGTAGAGGTGCCACTCGGCGGCGATGAACGCGTCCTTCGTGATGTTGGCGGCCATGCGGTGATCCGTCTTGTGCCAGTTCACGTGGGGGATGCCAGGGTCTATGGTGAGCACGGCATTGGGTCGGTACTTCTTGATTTGATAGGCGGCTTGTCCGCGTAGCACGCGCGGGTCCGCATACTCGAGGTCGCCGTCTTCGTACCCGAGCCAAACGATCTGTTTCTTAGGAATCCCCAGAATCTCGCAGGCCTTCTCTTCCTCTGCACGTCGAATCTGGGCCATGCGTTCGCGGGTCATGGTCAGGTCCTTGGACCCTTTGTTACCGTTCGTATAGAGGACGACCACAACCTTGTTGCCATTTTCCGCGAGAATCTTCATCAACCCGCCACAGGCAAATGTATCGTCGTCCGGGTGGGGCGTGAACACCAGCACCGTCTTCCCCTTCCAGTTTTCGATGCGATCCTCCGCGGCGATGCTTTCTTCCGGAATGTCCTGCTTCTCCGGCGGCTGGGCGACAACAGGCAGCACGATCGCCAACACAAGAGCCAAACTAAACAGGGTACGCATGACGGATCCTCCTTACCTTTGCGGCTAAAGGTGTATTCAAACGCATCATACCACACTCCGCCGCTCGACCGAATACCTGTCCTCTGCCATGCTGTCGCGACCATGACGACCGCTCGTATGGTAAAGAAATTGGATCGAGGTAGTAAGCTGTCCCTACCGAAAACTTCGCCAAATCATCCTACCCGACTGAGTCGAACCTTTCCGCCGAAAACGAAACCGAGCGCTCGAACAAGAGTCTTGTATGGCAGGTCAGAACATGCTTCAATGGCTTGTGGGATCTCGGCTATGTTAGCACGGTGCAACGTGCCGATGGAAAGTTGGTGACGGAGTACTACTTCAACGATTCAACGCAGGTAGAACGCTATATCGCCGCGACGATTTGGGATCCCCGCACGCCGCGAAAATAACGCATATGCGGAAACTCACTGCTTGATCAGCCAGGCTTCTGACAGCCGGGGCTGGTGGCGCCAATTCACGTCCCGCAACCGCTTCGCCGAAGGCTTCACCGTCAGGCGTCCATCTTCGGTCAGTTCCTTGGGAACCGGATATTCTTTGATGTCCCCGTTCTCCGCGCCATAGCGTGTCGCCGTGAGTGTCTGATCGTCCGCCTTCACCTTCATGTCACCAAACCCCGAAAACCGCAGTACGTAGGTTGCCTCCGGGTCCAACCTGTCGTATTCCAGCCCACCGGGCGGCCACGACGATACCTGCCACGAGAGTCGGGCACGGCTATATCCCCCGTCCCACCAGGCAAACCCGCCGCTGGTGGGCATTCGGTACCGTTCTCGCGCCACGTGCGGGTCTTTTGCCAGATTGCCCAGGTCGTCATAGAAACTGCCCGGGCCGGGTTCTTCCCAGGTGCGCAGTTCCTCGAGGCGCGACCATTGCGCCGCGGCGTCAGGGAGTGCTGCAACCTTCTTGAATTCATCTTCCAGCCACCAGCGATTGTTCAGGGGATAATCAAGGAACTCGAGACTGCATCCGCGCTCGGGGCCGCTCGCCTGGTGAAGTTCCATGTCTGTTTGGAGGCCGATCGAACGGTACAAGTCGTCGAAGAGCGTGAGGATGCGTTCTCGCAAGTCAGGCCGTGTTGGCTGCGTGTCCACGGATTGCAGGATTGCCAGCGCAGCCTCCATGGCTTGTGTTGGCGTCTTCCCGGGAGCTTGGGCCAGCAAGGCGTTAGCCTCGTGTTCCAGGATCTGTTCGCGGAAGAGCCGTTCGCGCGTATACGCGTCGTAGTAGGCGCGCAGCACGTACATCTGCCACCGCCAGTTGTCTCTCAATTCCGGCTTCGCGGCCTCCAGGCTCTGCCACAACGCCAGCGTACCCGCGATCGCGCCGTTATGGCGGATGGCACCATCCCAGTTCCTCTCGAGAGCGAACAAGCCGTCCGCTGCCAGGACGGCCACATCGGGTCCGAAGAACAGCCGGCAGTAGTCAATCAGAATGTCTCGTGGATCCTGTTTCGAGTTCCATCCTAACTGGCTCCAGAGCGCTTTATGCGTATCATCATGCACACCGTCCGAGTAGCTGACAAAGCCGTCGGTTGACGGCGCGGTGCGGGCATGCACCATGGTCTGGAAGACGGGTCGCGACATGATGCATTCGCGCCCCAAGGTCAGCGCGAAGGCCTGGTCCAGATTCGGCACGGGGTGCTGGCAACGGACGATGTGGGTGATGTCCGGATAGTCCCGCAATCGATACCGTGGGTCAAGGCGCTTGCGCAGGCTGTTGAGAGGCGGGCTTCCGGGGCCGCCTACGACACCGCCGAACCACGGCGGTTTGTGCTGGTCGATCCATTTGAACATGGCGCCGAGTTTCTCGCCGTGGAAGCCCTGCGGAGAGATCCATACCCGGGCATCGGGATGGTGTTTCAAAAGGAGCTTGGAGAGATCTTCAAGAAAGGGCATCACGTCGTTTGGGTGGTTATTACCCGGGTCGCCGCCGGGGAAAAACACCCCGTCCAGGCGTGGACAATCCGCATAGAGTTCTTCGTGAACTCTCAGAGCCGCTGCGCGCTTTGTTTCATCCTTCAGGTCAAACACTGCGGGCGTCCACACCCAGTACGCGAGGCCGTATTTCGCGCAGATCTCGCTCAGCGTGCGGTTCATGTCGCGCCGGGTCAGTTTAGAGTGCGGGCTGACCTGATCGTCCTCGAACGGAATGTTCTCGATGGCGTTTGTTCCGAACAGGGCTAGTTCACGGATGTACTGGTCAAACTGCTCAGGCGTCCAGGCATCCCAACTGTTCGCCCGCGCGCGGTATCCAAGCTGATGGCCCCGAATGGCGTACTCCGGTTTCTCCGTTTCGGTAAACGGTCCGGGTAGCGAAACCGCTCCCTTCTCCCAGTCCAGCTTGCGCAGCAAGTAGCCCGCGCCGAACAGGGTGCCGCGTGCGTCCGCCCCAACCAGTTGGATCTGGCCTTCCGGGTTAGCTTTGAGGCTGAATCCCTCGGATCCGGGTGCCTTGTCTGCGGACAGGGCGATCTCGATACACGTGCTTTGGGGCGGAACCTCCGCAGCCCGTTCCCAGCGCAAACCCGTGCGCCGGCTGACCTCTTCCTCGAGCACGGTGGCCACCGTGGACAGGGCAGGCGCGTCTCCGCGCACCACCACCACCGCGTCACTCAAATCGATGGCCTGAGCCATGGAGAGAGCCGGAACCAGCGTCACGGAAAGAACGAACAAGATGCGCCTGGAAAACGGCATAGCGATACCCTCTGCTTCCACTATTTCTTCAACAACCACACTTCCGAAACCACGATGCCGATGGAACCGGCGCCACGCTCAAAGGTCAACTCCAGGGTAACAGCACCCAGAACAGTCGGTCCCGCTCCTTGAGCTTCGGGCGAGTCTGGTTTCCTCTTGATCGCGAGGAGTTGCTGGCGAAAAGCAAGATTCTCAGCCGTCAAGTAAGCGATGATATTGAGCTTCTGAGACAGCCACCCGCAGCTGTTTCCGATGATTCTGAGCATCATTGAAGCTTACTCGGAAGATGCTGTAAGTTCAATGTCAGCAAAGCGGACGAATAAATGCGAACGACAGGTGTGGCAGGCATTGACAGAACGGCGGGGACCAATCCGGGAACTCCAGGCAAAACGTCAGGACTTGGAAAAGCGACTGGCCAGATATTACAACGCTTTTGAAGAGGGCACCCTGGACCCAGCTGATGTTACCGAGAGGATAGCTGAACTGAACGTTCAAAAGAGGGAGGTGGAGGCGGAACTGGCTGACCGGAAGACTGTAAAAGAGCTGCCGGCGTCAATCAGCAGTCCGGAAAACGTCAAACGGGTCCAGGAAGACCTTCGGGCGGTGTTCCAGGGAAGCACGCCCCAGACACAGAAAGCCTACCTGAGAATACTGGTTGAGGAAATCATTCTGGACGGGGAAAAGGTGACGATTCGGGCGAAGAACGCGGGGGTGATGGCGTTTTTGGACGGAAATGAAAAGTTTAGAACTGGGGGTGTGACCCCAGTTCTAAACAGACTACACAAATGGCAGCCCATTTGCAGCGCAGTTAAGAACTCCGTTGGACAATTTCAGATCACGTGTAACGCCTGTGTTGATAATGTCTTACATTTTCCGTCGCGACAAGTCGCTCTTTGGCTGCATGAACTAGTGGAAAGAACTCGCAGCCAACGAGAAGTTGCTGAATTCATCGGCGTACCGAGACAGACCGTTTGGCGGTACCTGCGGGTGGCTGCATAAATCCACACACTGTCGGATATTCTCGATGACTTCAACCACTCCCGTGCAACGTTACACGCTTTCACCATTGCCAGATAGGTCTCGATAGTGATGTTGCTCAACATTGCAGTCGTTGGATTGTTGGCGCGCATGGTGTCGATCCAACTCCCTTCCGTTTTCTGCACTCAACTTCCCAATTCTATTGGCATTGGGAGTCGATCTGATTTTCTGACCGGACGGGATCGTTGCCGACTACGTCGCGTATTACAATGAATCCCGAACACACCTATCCCTTGAGATGGACAGTCCGATCACACGTCCGGTTCAGGTGCCCAATCAAGGCAAAGTTGTTTCGGTTCCTCAAGCCGGCGGGCTTCACCACCGATACGAACGCCGCGCCGCATAGCCAACAAGCGCGATGTTACCCCATTCCTCGCACCTCATTTCGACAGGGGAAATCGGTAGGTCGTGTCGATACTGCCAGCGTTGTCCCCGACCATTGTGCAGATAGACAATCTCCCGCCGCCGAACCTGACCTCCTGCACTTCGTCACCGTGGAGTTTCGCTTAGCGCAAGGGATAAGGCAGACCGGACGGATTTTCCGCAAGGACAGGTTTCGCGATATCTCCAGCTGGCTGCATAAACCTCGCTACTGCTCGACCACTTTTGAGCACTTCAACCATTTACGTGTGACTGTCACACCTGCTCAGGCACATTGAGTGAGAATCGAACTGCAAAATCAGCAAATGGCTTGAACAGTCTACGGCTTTGGTCGATTGAATGACCGCAAAGCTATTGACGCGTGATGGCTTCAAGCATATTCAGAAAGTTGGTCAGTAGAGGCATTCCTTGCTGGCTCTCGAAGGGAGGCTGTGCCGGCGCCCATGAAGCTTGGCTGAGGCGCTGTAAAATGGGCCTCATTTCCAGTGTAATCTCCGAGGACTCCAGATCAGGTTCGAGTTCCGCTCTATTGAGTTCTTCGACGTTTTGCCATACCGTTTCCGCAGCCGAGAGTACTACAGGCCAGTTTATCCAAGACCCCAGCTCTTTACCACCAGTAAGAAGCGGAAAACCGGTTGAACTGATGCGAAAAACACGCTCACGTCCAAGCTTCACCGAATGAACAAACCCCGACGAGGCTAATTCAAACATAACCTCATGAATTGCCTTCTGCGAGTAGTACAGCTCGCGTGCGATTTGCCTTGGGTGGCCGGTCTGACTCAAGGTCAGATATGCGAGCACATCACAACGAGCATTTACTCCAAAAAGTGCCCGTAGTTTGAGAACATGACATGCCGTCGCATCTGCAGGAAATGTCTTAGAGTATCCTCGAAGCACCACAGGATTTCTTTCAAATCCGTGCGCAAAGAAGACCGGGTCTTTCTCAAGAGAACCGGGCAAGGGACGGCCATCCGGGAGACAAAAAAGGCTTTCTTTATCTTGTTCACGTAATGCCTTTTGGGCAAGCAGTTTCCACTTTGCCGGGCTTCTGCGCTTGGACAACCAGTCAGCCACTGCGCTCAGCACGTTCCCGCCGCTAAACATTTCTCGCCGCAGTATGTTTCTCATTCGTTGAACATTTAAAAACCGCCCGTTCACCGTGAGCCAATCGAGCGTTTCATCAAAAAGACGTTGGTCGTATCGGCCCAGCGAGCATGTGAGCAATAGAAGCGCCTCGGGATCAATCACGTGACGTACCCCTACCTGATCGGGGCCCGCCACGCCCAGCGCCGTCCACTCCTGCCACAAAAACCGCAGGAGGAACTCAAGGTACTCGTCTCTAAATTCTCTCAGCGAGATCACTGTGTTCCAATCTTTCAAGCGTTTGCTTCAATAGTCCGTGAAACGCTTCTGAGACATCATGCGTGAGCGCCCATCTCGCTGCCTGCAGCAATTCAGCAGGCATCGGCTCTAAGGCTTCCAGATCGCTGATGTGATATCCGCCCCTATCTACTGCCGCATAAAGTTTGAAATGGATCTGGTCGATGCGGTCTATAAAAGACACAGTCAAATGGCTGCCATACTCTCGCCGGTGCAATCTCTCCTGAAACCCGACCGGAAGCCCCATCTGAAAGAGCCCGCCTTCATCACGGCTCGGACCATTATTTAGCCAACTTTTCGGCAGGTTCAGCACTTCGGCCACTTCTTTTGCGGCTTTAACCAAGTAATCGGGCAACGGAACGGGGGCCACCAGAGTCTGGCTTTTAACATCAAGAAGAGCTACAACGTCCACATCTCTGGTCGTGCGGGAAAGGAGTCCAATGGCGATCAAAGCGGCCCCGCCGCATACGACCAGATGTACAGGAGGAGCGCCAGCTATCATCAGGCGCCCATCAAGCAAACGGAAAACCTCGTCAAGTTGTCGACTGCTCATTTCAATCATTTACGTTTTTCCACTTATTTTGAGCAAAAAAAGTATAACGATTCTGCCCAAGTTGCGCAAGTGTTTCACGGAAAATGCCTATAGGTCAGGATATTGAATCCAAACCGTTAGTAATCCATGCGCTTGGTTTCGATTGTTTTTCGCACGAAACACGAGGAGACTTCCGTGGGCACCAAAGGTGGAACTGCAATTTTTTGGAGGAGCATAGGGAGCGGGTCTAAACAAGAATGCAGAAACGGAGGAGAGTTCGCAATAAAGCGGGGCCGGTCATTCTCCAGCACCCTTAAACCGTTGTAAAAACAAGCTTTACAGATATTTCCCAGAACTTCAACCGGCGACTCAGGTTCCAATCCCCGGCCAAGTCCCATTTGTAGCGCAGTCAAACACTGGATAGGCGCCTTGAACGCGCCTTGCACAGTCTTTGCAGGATGTTTCAAAAAAGACGGCGCCCCAATTTGCCTACAAAGCACGTCTTCAAGAAGTTAAGCAGGCAGATTCGCTGGTCGCTAGCCCGAAGTTTAGACAACGCAAAGATTTAGCATCGCCAAATGAAGCACCAAACCCCCTACATGCCATCTTCTGGATCACCTGTTTGCTCAACGTAATATCATAACTGGTCAGCATAGCAGTCGGGATACATGAGTGTTTTTGCTTGACAATATGACTTGTACCATGTATACGTGGATATAGTCACCCACAAGCACGTGCCATACTTTTTAGGGGGAAAGGGCTATGCACTCGACGCTAGGACAATCTCTTCTTGCCGCCACACTCATTTTGTCGACCATCACACTTGGAAGCCTACTGGTTGTGAGTCAAACGAAGACCCAGGCCGAAGTCGAACCTATAGGGTTGCCTTCTGTGACCGCAGTCGAACTGGCGCACGACCAGGTAAAGGCCGGTAACGTCTGGGACGGCGCCGCAACTACGCTGGCCGAAATCCGCTCTCTGCCTGCCACCGCCGAAGCAATTGACCAAGCGTTGCCTCTCATGCAGCTGCTGGCTTTCACCATGTCATCGCTAATGCAGGACGAAGAGCTTAAGGCATTCGTTGACCAGCTTGACCCTATTGCCTATCCCCAGGACTACTTGATCCTTATGAGCTTCTACCACGAATTCCGGGTCTGGGAGGTTGGCCGTAAGATGTCCTTCATCAGCGAAGATAATTATTGGGTCCTGGTGGACAAGCTTATGCTGGATGAAAACGCCCTTGTGCGCATGGCCGCCCTGCTGTTCAAAGCTTATCAGAAGAAAGACCTATCTAAAGCCGAAGGAAGGTCTTTGGCAGTGGAAATCATCAACAGCATGGCCGAGGAATGCCCGGAATGCCGTGTCACCCGGGAAATGTTTCGAGTTCTTCTTCGGGAAACGATGTGGAGAACCACCGACGACACCGAAGCAGTCGCCGAAGATGTCTACCCGGAAGCCATCGCTGATCTGCTGTTGAACTCGCCCTGGAACGACAGAGTGAGCACTCTGATGGCCAACGACGGGGTGGTTCAGACTATTTTCAGCATATTCAACTCGCCGGCCGTCAGTGCGGCCGGCTCAAAGGAAGAGGCTCTCGCCGCCCTCATAACCGAAGCAATCGCAGCCTCAGAATCCAACCCCGACCCCGAAGTCAGGACTTGGCTTAGGGCTACTTTAAGCCCTTGTGTAGCGACCGGAAAAAGCTATTCAGAACACAGCAAACAAGTACGCACCGCAATGACCAGCATGGCCACCGCTGCACTTAACGCGCCGGAGAAAATGCCGCTAGATGCAAGCAGGTCTCAGTATGTACTGCTCATCAAGTCATCCTCACTGCGGGACGGACCGGTAGACGAAGCAACTCTTGATTCTCTGTTGAACCAGAAACGCGAACAGGAACCAGTCGGGATCAATTTCTTCGCCCGAATCCCGACAGAAGTCAGCTACTACGCGCACTCGCAGATTAACAAGAGGGACTACGCGGGCGCCGTTGCTGTTTTCCAAAAACTTATCGATAGGTATCCGAATTCGGATTTGGCGAGGCGGAGCCAGGAGACCGTCAACGCGCTGCTGCCTCTGTGCAAGTAGCTATTGGGGCTGAAGAATCCAAGGGGGGCAATCAATGAACAAGCGAGTGAGCCCAATGAAAAATGAAAGCCGCTTCCTGACCTCTAGCAGAGGCGGCATTGTAAGAACCGGAGTCTTTGACGTCATTTTAATGGTCGTTTTTTTATGCGCAAAAACAACTGTAGTTGAGGCATGCCCACCTGTCGGTTACGTGCTGACTGTTGACCGTGTCGAATCGGGTATGATTACGCTTACTCCCCCTGGAGTTGAATTCACTGAGCCCATCGACGCCCAATCTTACGCGGCTGGTACCGAGGTGAGTCTTGAGGCATCTCCGTCTTCCCTTTTTCTCCGCTGGGAATGGAAAGATAGCCAGGGCAACGTCATTTCGACGGAAACTGTCAACCCCACAACCACGGTGATGGACGGAAACAAATGGATCACGGCGGTCTTCTCACACAGTTTCCAGCCATTTGTCAATCATGTCAATCGAGCGGCATATATACCTGGTCAGCCAACGTGCAATTCAACCTGTGCCTTTGGCGTTATCTTCAGCGAAGATGTCGTCAATGTAACCGTGGATGATTTTGAGCTCTCCTATACGGGGACCTTATCTGGGGCATCAGTAAGCGAAGTCATTCCGTGGACTGCCGACTACTACATCATTAACGCCGCGACGGGGCAAGGCTGTGGGTTGCTTGGGCTTGACGTAAAAGCCGGAACAGACATAAAGGACCTTGAAGAGAATTCCTTGACGCTTGTTCCCTATACGTCAGGGGAAAGGTTTGATGTTCTCCGGCCCAGGCTGACTTTGGCAGCAACTGGTTCCGGAACGCTCGACCCTTCCGTTGGCGTTCATCTCATCGAATGCATTGATGAGGTCTCCGTGACAGCCACACCCGATGCAGGGTGGGCGTTCTCTCACTGGGAAGGAAATGCTTCGGGCTCAGAGAATCCTTTGACGGTCGTGATGGATCAAGACAAGTCAATCACGGCCGTCTTTGCTATTAGTGACCCCGTTTATTTGACCACGGCTGTCGTCGGTGAGGGAACGGTTACGCCCCCGCCAGATGGAGGACCGTATGCATACCCTCGGGGGCAAACCGCGTGGGTTCAAGCAATAGAATCCTGCGCGGATTGGCAGTTCGATCACTGGCTGGAAACTGGTAGCACTGCAAATTCAGCGGGTATTTCAATGACCACGGATAAGACAATGACAGCCGTGTTCTTGCCGAATTCGTGCCGGATTTATGCCGGTGCGAACGGCCCCGGCTACGTTCTTTCCACGCCTCCCGCACAGTCGTATGAGTACGGCAGTCAAGTCCAACTGCAGGCGGTGCCGGCCCCGGGGTGGACGTTTGTGCAGTGGTCGGGAGACACAACGGGGATAGCCGACCCATCTGTCGATACAATAACATTCACTGTCTCCGGGGACCGATATCTGACGGCGGAGGTCGCGAGGATCCAGTATGCGTTGACCACCAACGTTACGGGCAGCGGTTCTGTTACAAGAGATCCAAGCCAGGGAAGTTACGATTCATTTGAGAAGGTGACGCTGGCGCCGATGGCTATGAGTGGTCACTATTTTGACCATTGGGAAATGGCAGAAGGATTTCCACACGAGCTTCGTTGCGACGACCCGCTTCTGGTAACGATGGACGCTCCCAAAACGGTGTCGGCGGTGTTTTCACCGAAGCCCATACTGAATTTCACGTGTTCTGAGGTTTGGACTGCGGACCCGGCGCCTGATGCGGATGGTTCGTATGCGCCCGGTACCACTGTGACGTTACGCGTTTGGCCTGGCGCGGGCCGGTATCTGACGCAATGGCAAGGACAAGTTGAGGCGTATCTCGCGGACCCGTTGACCGCTGTGGTGAAAATGGACGGGTCACAAACCGTTGCCGCGGAGTTTGTGGACGGCTATGTGCTGACGGTTAACACGGTGGTGGGCACACAAGCCGGCGATTGGCCGGGCGAGACGCGAGATCATGTGGCAGCGTCACCTGTCCCGCAACTTTGGGATCGACCCAACACAGGACAGGGTCAGACGCTGCAGCCGGGGCAGTTCGTAGGACATGTCGAACCGCTGACCTCGGTCCACCTGACTGCAACGCTCGAGCCGGGTGGCAACCAAGTCTTCCATCATTGGGAAAAGAGCAACGGTATCTTTATCACGCGTGATGCCGAAACGACGGTGCAGATGGACGCGAACCAGGCGGTGAATGCTGTGTACATTGATCGCGGGGCGCAAGTCACCGCCAATGTCCTGGGAGCGGGGGAACTACTATTCGGCGACGATGTCGGCAATCCGGCTTCCGCATCCCAGATTATCCGGCACTACGCTCTTGGGGCGGCGGTGTCTATCCATGCAGTTCCAATGGCGGGATGGATACTGGATCACTGGGTGGCACCGGAGGGTTGTGATTTAAATGATGTCACCGGCGATCTCATTTTGCCTAACACGGAAGACGCGGTGGTTTCGGCCATTTTCATCCCGGAAGACGCGTTGGTGGCGTTTCAGACGGATGTTGACGGGAATGGCACGACTGACCCGGCGGACATCACGGTGGTGCGCCAGGCGATGGGGGGATCTGGGCCGGCGGCCGCGGATATAAACGGCGACGGGTTGTATGATCTCTTTGACCTGAAATGGGTGATCGACGGGGCTAACGGGAGGAACTGCGACTATCCCGTGTGTTTGGGCGCGACAGGAAGCGGAAGCGTTCGGCTAGATGTGCCGGGGCAGGCGGCGCAGTATTTTACCTCTCCACAAACCATCCAATGTCCGGCAAACAAGAAGATCACGCTGACGGCGTTGCCTGAATCGGGATCGCGTTTGGATTTTTGGACCGGCGATGCATTCTGGCGCGCGATTTCCCAGGAAGTCCGCGTGACGCAACCGCTCCGGCTCACTGCCCATTTCGTTTCGATAGGTGCGGGCGAAAACGTGACGGATGCGGATTCTGACGGGGTTTACGCCTTTCGGGAGGCAACCGAGGGCACGGATCCCAGCGACGCCGACAGTGACGACGACGGAATTCCTGACGGTTGGGAACTGGATCACCGAACCGATCCTCTAGATGCAACAGGTGTCAACGGAAGTGCGGGCGATATCGACGGCGACGGCAAAACAAACCTGCAAGAGTATCAGGACGCAACGTTTCCGGGCGCACCCGTTACGCCTCTGTTCAAATTCTACCTTTATAAGAAGGGCGATGGGGCGGTGGATCAAGTCCCGCTGAAGGATCTGAACCCATCAGGCTCGTACATAGATCTTTACGCGACGCCTGATCTCGGCTGGGAGTTCTCCGGATGGGAAGGCGATGTCGTTGCACCTACCAAATCAATGCCCGGAACGCCCCTTCATGCCAACACCGCCGTACGGGCGCATTTTATACCATACTGCACGGTCAAGGGTGTGGGTAAAGGTCAGGGCGAAGTGTTCCTGGACCGCCCCGATGGCTACTACCTCGAAGGTCAAGAGGCAACGGTCACCGCCGTGCCCGCAGATGGCTGGGAATTCGACCACTGGCAAACGGGCACACGAGGAAGTGGGGCTAGCAAGACCGTCCATATCGGGCATGACACGGTGTTTAATGCCCACTTCAAACGTGTGTCCTACCCGCTGACCCTGCAAATAGACGGGGCGGCACAGCCGGTTACCGTCGCCGTGAACGGCGTGTTCCAAGGGACTTATCTTGCGGAGCAGAGCCCGGTTACGATGCAGGTGCCGGTGAATGCCGAGGTGTCGCTGGCGGCGGTTCCTGATACAGCCAATCATTGGATTTTTGAGCAGTGGGTCAAGCAGCAAGGCAGGAAAAAGTCCGAGATTTGCACGGACGCGCAGCTTCACTTTTTTATGACGGGATCGACCCAGGTTACCGCACAGTTCAGGGAGACGTTCCCGGTCCTTTTTATCATCCCCGCCGAAGGAACTTCCTGCACGGAGTTCTCGCCCAAACCCGCCTTCCGAACCGATAACGGCAACCAGTGGACCCTATACTACCCGGCGCGCACCGGCGTTAAGGTGCAAGTGACCCAGTACCCGTTTGCCGACGCTTATGTGGTCTGGGACTACTACGGGTCCGGCTCCGTTGATCCGGCCTCGCCGCATCCCGAACGCTACGAAAACCCGCAAGTAATCTCCTGGCCGGATAATGCTACGACAGCGATCGGCTATCGCTTTCTTCAGGCGCAGCCGGGGGCATCTCACGAGTTTCCAATCCAGTTTCTGACGATTGACCCGAAGCTCCGCTCGATGGGAATCCAAGTCAAAGCCGTCCAAGAGTGGAGTGCCGCCGTTACTGGTGACCCGCTTAATGGTTCTCCGGCGTCCGCAATCGGCATTACGAATGCAAAAGCATCTGCGCCGGTATTTGTGAGTCCAACACATGACTCGGTAAGTTACCCAAATAATCAGGACTCGGCTTACCTGTCTTTTCGTGTTGAACGCGCCACGTCAGGGCGCAGATTCAATGGTTACTATGCTCGAAACCAATTTGTGCCAACCGAATGCCTGGTTTTCGACCAAACGGGCGCAATAGTCGCGACCGTTGGTGAAACGGCGGTTTCTTTACCCTACAGCGGGGCGCCCTACACGCTGAGCCCGAAAGGTTCTTGCGACTACTTTTACTTGGACGTGGGTCCCTGGGACTACACACAACCTTACTACTACCCCTATGACGTAAACTACTTGCTTGCCTGCAACTGGTTTGAGAGTTTTGAGCCGTGGACGTGGCATTATGATTTCGATAATCAGGCCACATACGGCTGGATGACTGCTTCAGTTACTTGGCCGGATGATGGATACAAATTTGACGGGTGGTACTGGTACGGATACTATTTCGATTACTACGATAATGTGGAATTGACCGATTGGTTCTATTCCCCAAGCATTTACTTTGACTTGGATTCTTATGAGTACTGGGGAGATTCCAAACTTCCTGACTATTTTCCGCGTATAGTCGCATGTCCATGGTATGTCGAGGACCCTACAGAACTTACTGTCCAATATTTCCAGATACACAATGCAAGCGCAGGAATTGATATATGTTGCGAACCCTCGCCGTATTTTGACTTTTGTGAATCCACAATAGTCAATGGGGATTTCGACAGTCTCACGTTTGAGTACGAACTCGACTATCCGCCCGACGACATGGACTATGACCGATCATGTAACGCCCTGCCTGATTCATCGATAACCTACTGGGGGGTCTATCTTGATGGCACTCCTGTCGGCCCCTATCAATGGTCGCCATGCGGAGATGAAGGCATAGTGTATGGTGTAGCTGGCACCTATTGGTGGGAGTACCGATCAGTTCTAAACCCATCACCCGGTCAATCTGTAACTATTCAAGTTTATTTTCCTGGACCAGGGTTTGGCGACATTTACGACTGGCTGGATGCCGAAATCGTGGCAGTACAAGACGAGGCGAACAGGTATTCCCCAGGCAGTTGGGCTTACAGAGTGCATTTGGAAGCTAATCAGCACGGCTGGCTGACGCCCAGTTTCACGGGCCCGTACATGAATAAGGCGGTGGAACAGCTGGCGACGGGATTTTCTTACTGCGGCGCGGGGGTCAGCGTGAATGACGACAATCACCTGATGTATATTTACTACGACTACGGCATCGGTGCCTGGCTGTATGCGATTGTTACCCCGGAAGAAGTATCGGCCTTTCTTTACGGCGTTTTTATTGCCGCCTTGTTTAACAACGAACCCGCTAATTCGGGCCTGGCCGACATGGAAACGCTGAAGTGGTATCTCACCAGACTTGACCCGCAATATACGTCAGCCATAAATGCCGGCATCAATTACAGTCTAACGTATTCCACTACGGAAGCCTGGTATACGTTTCCGCCCGACTATGAAGAAAGACTAAAACTCTGGCCGCGGTCGTTTGATGACATAGCGACTATGGACGAAACGTTTTGGGGTGCATCTGTTTTTTGGACCGCTATCGATCCCGGGTACATTCCCAGCGAATGCGAAGTCGCGGCCGGGTGTCCGATGGGCGACTGCGGCCCCGGTTCTTATGTGCATTTTGTAATTGACGATCCAAGTGGAGCGGGCGTAACGTTCTCGGGCGATTGTCCTTCAGAAACGGTTGGGGGTGAGGTTTGGGTTGGCCCTTATGCGGACGCCGCTGTGGATATCACAATAGCGGCAGAAGATCCCGATTACTTCATCACGGTCGATGAGATTCCAATGCCGGGTTTTCCGGTATATACCAGCACGTTCGCTGCCGGGTCTGTTTACACCGTGAAAGTAAGGCGTGTTTTGGAGGTTAGTGCACATAACGGGGGAGTTGGTGCAGACGTACTATTCAGTAGTCCCTGGCTTGGAGAAATTATACTGGCGCCGGATGACGTTGCCGCCTTTCCTCTATACGCTGAAGAAGACACTGTCGAATTCAGCATAGTACCAGCTGATGTGTGCAACATTATTTGGCTCTGCAATTCGATTCCGGTGGGGGGGGATTTTATCTGGTCGGTGAATCTGAATCAGGATGCCCCGGTAGCCGATATATTGGTTGAGTTCGGGCCATGCATTGCGACTCACCAGCTGACCCTATGCAAAAGCGGCGAGCAAGCGGGCGGATCCAACACAGTGCAGGTTGACCAGCTTGCGCTGCAGACTGCGGAGTGCCAATCGTACACGCTGCCGGAGGGCAGCCATACGTTGGTTGCATCGCCGGATCAAAACCATACGTTCCTTGGGTGGTACGACGGCGAGAACAGTCTGTCGTCAAGCGCCACATATACGTATACCCTTACCCAAAATAAAACCATCACCGCCAAGTTTGTGGTTAAAAACCTTGCGGCGGTCACGGTTTTCTTCCAGGGGAAGGGGTCTGTTCTTGTCGAGCCAATAGCCCCTGCCGGCGCGAGCGTTACGTTATCCGGAGAAGACTCGCAAGACGTGGCCGATACGCTGCAACTTGGGCAGAAGGTGCGTCTCACGGCCATACCGGACGGCACGTATTTTGGGGGGTGGTCAAGTAACGTACAAAGCAACGGCTGCGTAACTCTGACAGGTGACGGGCTGCTGCAACCGAGCGTTTACCTCTGTGACCTCGGCCAGAACACAAATGTGACGGCCTCCTTTGCACTGACGCCAGAAGATCCGGCAGGCACTGGATTGTTCGACATCTTTTCCTTCTACCGTAACAGCCGGCCGTGGGGTTCGAACTATGTCGCGAAGTATCCGGCCGCGACCTTGTCTGACATCCCGGCGACGCCGGAGATTGACCCGTGTCCGCCTAAGATCGATTTTGCCTATCCGGGAGACCCGGTGTTTCCGTTCTCGGGCGAGTTTTGCGAGGTTGCTGAGGACTTGTACGTTCGAAGCGCGGGGCCTGACTTCGTGTTTACGCGCACATATATGTCGCGGAATAATGACGTAACAGGCTTTGGCAAGGGCTGGGACTATTCTTACAACATTTCAATAGAAGAAACCTCCTTGGGCGATCCGCCGGACCAGCCCGGGCTGTGCCTGTGCAGTGGCAACGGCCGCAAAGACTATTTTGTGCGGCAGGAGGATCCGGGCAACCCGGGCCAATTTATCTGGACGAGGCCTGAATACTTCAGCAAGTTCACTGAAGCCAACGGGGTCTACACGCTTACGTTCCAGGACGGAGGGGTTTGGGAATTTGGGACACTGAGGGGCGTGGTGGGCAGCCGCAAGGCCAAAATCGCCGCAATCCGAGACAGAAACGGACACGCCATGACCTTCAATCACGCCAGCGACCGAACGCGCGCCACGTTGTGCGACGGAAGGTCGTTCGACATCCACTTAGATACTACGCAGTCACCGCCGATTATCGACTACGTGTGCGAAAACTTCGGGGATCATCGTGCAGTCCAGTACGCGTATGAAGATGGCAGTCTTGCGGCAGTCACGAATCCGGCGGGAGGCACGACAGCTTATACCTATTCACAGGAAGGGGGTGAGCTAAACGGCAATCTTGAATCAATTACGGATGCTCGAAACAATACCTATCTGCGGCTCTGGTACTGCGAAGACCCGTCCGACATCAACTATGACCGGGTGCAGAATCAACAATGGGGCGCCACGGGAGAGGACATTCACTTCACGTATACGCAGTTGTCGCCGAATTCCCCCGACGAGCCGACTACCAGGACAACCATCACCGACCGCCGCGGCAACCAGCAGATTCTGGAGTACGACGGCTTCAATAGAGGCATCAAAGAGACAATAGTCATTCCTGGCGGCGCCAATCTCGTCACTACTCACCAATGGGACTTGAACTCACTGCTGAAGCGAGTGGTGCACCCTAACGGGGGTTCCACGGACTACCAGTACGACACCTCGACTGGTCGAAGCAACTTGATTTCGGTAACGCATCGGCCGGGCCCGGGGGACAACGACCAAACTGAAATCATCGAGACATTTGAGTACGGGGACCAAAGCTGCGGATGTGAGGCTTATGCCACCAAATATCTCAACGGACGGCGAATCCCAACTTATTACGAGTACGAGAACGGGAACCGCATTGCGACTCTCGACCACAATGGGCAACCGCTGGAGAACCTTACTTACTACACGGATGCGGCGCGACGGGGCCTGGTGGCCACGCGGACGGGTCCGGACAACGGTAGCGGCGTCCGGCTTGTTACGCAATATGAGTATGACAACTACGGCTACGCGAATGAGATCATCGACGGTGTAAACACCTTAACGCCGCGCGTGACGACCTTTGTCAACGATGCCTACGGCAATCCCCTGTCGATTACCGACCCGCGGGGAAATACGACCAGCTTTGTCTATGACTCTTTACACAGGATCGCAACGATTACACAACCCGTCGAGTTGGCCACAGGCGGCGCCGATACCTACCAGACGAGTTTCACCTACGATGGCAACGGCAACGTTACGCAGAGCTCGCGCAGGTCGTTTTCGACACCTGCCGACGAGCAAGTAATCAACTATACGCAGTACAACGTGCTCAACCTGCTAATGCAGACCGACCAGGACATCGGCGCCGAGCACGCCATCGTTCAGTACGATCATGACGAAAACGGCAACCTTACCGTGGTCCGTTCGCCGAGCGCCGTGGCAGGCGTTGACCCGAATAATCGGCGGGAGTATGAGTACGATGCGGCGGACCGGTTGACGAAGGTAATACGCGGAGATGGTCTACTGGCTGTCACCTACGTTTACAACGATCACGGCCAACTGGCGTACAAGATCGAGGGCAATGAAAACGCGCTTGCGCCCGATTTTAGCCACCCGTACTACGCGTACACTTACGATGGTTTCGGCAGGCTTAAAACGGAAACGGACCCCGTAGGCACCGTCAAACAGTACGAGTACGACGCAAATGGGCAGATAACGGATGTAGTGACAGAGGGTGCGATCACGGGTGGCGCGAGCCCACAGCAGGGAGTTCTGTCGCACACGCATTATGAATATGACTTGCGAAACCGTGTCGTGGCTAAGATGGAAGCGTTCTTCGACCCGCTGACGGAAACTCCGCCATTGCTGACGGAAGACAGATGGGCCGTAACCACCTACGATTACTCAGATACATCGCAAGTCACCTGCCGTACAAATGCAAATTTACGTACAACCAGCTATATGTACACCCCGTTCGGCCAAGTAGCCTGCGTCGTCCGGGCCAACGGCGCCTACGAACAGTACGAGTATGACTTGAACGGCAACCTGACGCTGAAAGAGACTGTGCCAGCTTCCGAGTGGCCACTTCCAAATGGTGAAGTATTTGAGTCAACGGGTGTTCATACGGTCTACGAAAAATACGATTATGACGCCCTGAACCGTCTTATCCGCATAAAAAACGGAGCTCCTCCAGAATATCCGCAGTATTTGGTCTCGGCCGAGTTCCAGTATGATTCCCGCTCCAACATGGTTTTCCGGAAGGACTACGAAGGTTGCGTCCTCCGCACCGCTTACAATTCCGCTGATAAACCCGTCAGTGCGTCTCACTTTTCAAGCGCCAGCGCACAGACGCCTACCCTCACAACCTACTCCACTTGGGATATCAACGGGCGGTTGACTGGAAAAGAAGACGGTAAGGGCAATTTGACCACTTACGCTTATGACGCGGCGGATCGGCTGACGGCAGTGACGCCACCAGGGACTCTAGGTCAGGAGTTGTTCCAGTACGATGCTCAGGGCAACCTGGAAACGTACACGGACCTGAACGGGACACAAATATCTTCAACTTATGACGGGTTGGGGCGGACAACCCGAAGAGACTTCGTTACGGACGGTCTGGCGACGCTGCTGATTACCGCATACGAAGAGTATGGATACGATGGGATGTCGCGCGTTGTCCAAGCGGAAAACGATGTCTCGCGTGTCATAAGGCAATACGACTCGCTGGGGAACAACATCTCGGAACAACTGGTATTCAAGACCGCCAATCGCCCTTCCTCCCCAAAATCCGTACTTGACGCGGCCATCGGACAAAAAGCCGCCGGAATCACTATTATAGTCATGGGCCAAAATCCTGGCGGTTCCGTGGCCTGGCCAGTGACGCCGTCATGGTTCTCACAAGTGGATACAGGCCACAACTCCGGCTTTTCGACTCGGTACTATGCAAATGGAGTGACGCTTCATTTTGACGCGGTTCCGGCTGATGGCTACGTGTTCCAGCATTGGGCCATCACTTCTTGGACGTATCTTGGAAATAACGAATGGTCATCTGTACCTCATGCACTCGATGGCAGCACGTCGCCTTCTATCGATGCCAATGTAACCGGAGAGGCCTTCGATTTCTTCCCGATCTTCGCGCCGGAGGCTGAAAGAGCTTCCCTTGTCACTCACACGTACGACTGCGCCGGAAATCGCCTCAGCACTACATACCCAACGAGCGCATTGTGGTCGATGGGTACATGGCAGAGTTCGTACAACGAGATCAATGAGCTGAAGCGGCTGGAAAACGTTTCGCTTGGCGCAGTGGATTTTTACAGTTTTGGCCCCGGCCAAACACGCGCGAAACTTTTCCAAAACGGCGCTTCCTGCACGACTATATACTCCTCTTATGTGCCACCTACAAAACCACTTATGAGCGCTTTTCGTCTTTTTGCCCCAATAGGCCTCGAAAACGTCTTCGTCGGCGGAAGCGAAACGGTTTCCTACTCGCAGTCCTACGAACGCAACAACAACTTCAACATCACCTCTTGGGCGGTGAACGGTTGCACGACAGGTGAGCCGCCGCGGGTGACGACTTTTGCCTATGACGAATTGGGGCGCATAACCGAATCGGCGACGAGCCAGGAAGGGGTGCCGGATTGGGTGACCCTATCCTACCAGTATGACGCGGCAGGCAACCGGGTGCAGTCGCAAATATCGAAAAACAACTGGCCTGAACCGGAAGTGCAGCCTTACGCTTTCATGGACCCCGATGCAGTTGAATTCCCGTACGAGGCGTCCAACGCATATGCCGCAACGCCATCCCTAAACATTGACAGTAAGCGGCTGCAGACTTACGACCAAAACGGGAATACGATCAGGCTTAAGGGCAGCGATGGTTCGCTACGAAAGCTGTCCTATGACCACCGGAACAGGATCGTTCTGCATGAGGCCGACAATTGGCCGAGGTCCTGGTACTTCTACGATGCGTTTGGACGCCGTATCCAGAAAACAGTCGGCAACACTACCACGCGCTACGTTTACGACGGCGACCGAATAATTGAAGAAAGAGACATGAACGGCAACATAGTTGCCGGTTACGCCTATGGGCGCGGCCTTGACGAGCCCGCCATCATGTGTCGAGATGTCAAAGATGCGAACGGAAATTTCGGTCCGGATGGCCTTCCGGAAGCATATTACATCCACACGGACGCGCTCCACAGCACGTACTACTTGTCCGACCAACAGGGCGAATTGGTCGAGGCCTATTCTTACGGCAACCTGCTGTCACCGAACATAAGGTTGAACGACGGCGCCTTGTTGGCGTTTCCCAACGATACCGGCCTGCCTACCTTCCATCGCCCAGATATGTACATTCGGACCATGGAATCCAACGACTCGGGGCTGGTCCAGTTTTATTACAGTCAGTGGCCCGTCGAATCAAGATACAAGATGCCGTTCCTGTTCCAAGGCCGCCAATGGGACCCCGAACTGAGCATGTACTACTTCCGCAACCGCTACCTCGACCCGCTGGCCGGCCGCTTCACCACCCGCGACCCCTTGGGCGCCTGGACCGATTCCCTGAACCTCGGCAACCCCTACACGTTCGTCGGCAATAACCCATGGGCCTTTACCGATCCTTACGGTCTTTCCATGGAATTAGCCAGCCAACCTGAGCGTGTCGGCTTCTCTGGTTATGTACGGGCACTTGCATATGGGCCTATCGCACCATGGGTTGAACTGCTGACCCCGTCACCGGCTCCAACTCCACCGGTTGATAACACATCCACGTCCGCTCAGACGTCCAATACAAGCATTTACAGCGATGAAATCAATGCCGCAGCTGATAGGCGGGCAAATATGCTCCCAGATCTTTTGGTCGCAACAAGTGGCACGGCACGCGAACTGCTTGATTATGCTACCATAAGCACACAGCTTCTTGGCACCGCAGGAATGGGCGCGGTCGCCGGCATTGTAGCCGCTAGCGTTGATGCAAGCCAAGGAGAGTACGGAGACGCCGCCTGGAATGCAGGGTTAGCCTTGGTCGCAGTTGGCGCGCTTCGTCATTCCGACGACATCACCGGAGTTGCCAAGCCGTGCGTGCTCCCTGGAAGCACCCGTTACCCAGGCAGCTCGCTGCACCACATAGTCCCTCGAAAGCTTAATTTGCCAGGTGCAGAGCGCGCACGGCGCGTTCTTGCTCGCTGGGGAATTGACTTGGATGATGGATTTAACACAGTTATCCTACCGTGGGCCGAGCCAATGCCTGAGCTTGGAATGTACCATCGAAGTTTGCACACTGAAACTTACTGCCTTGCACTTGCCCAAACACTGGAGCGTGCAACGAACCGAGAGGAAGCGATAAACTACCTATACAGTATTCGAATAGATCTTTTGGAGGGTACGTTTCCGAGATGAACTACATTTTACGAGCAGATGTAAATCATTACCAGACAGTTTCCGTCGATAGAGACGAAGACGTTGCTGTGGCTGATCTTTTCAATGGAAGCGAGATCGCACCTCGCTGGTTGGCTCCGCCCATGCACATCCATGAGAAAGGTCGCGAAACTCGGCCGCCAAGTGACTCTCCCGGTTTTTTGCCGGGTATACCTCTCTTCAGCCCCCGTGCTGTAAATGTTCTGAAGGCATTGCTAAACTCGCATGGAGAATTTCTTCCTTTGAACTGCCACGATCAGGAACTGTATGCGTTCAATGTCACAAGAATAGTCAATGGTCTTGATTTGACGCACTCGGACTACAAGATATTCCCATCGACTGGCAGAATCATGCTTGTTAATAAATATGTCTTCATTTCCTCTGTCGTTGAAAACCTGCCCATCTTCAAGATTATTCAGTTTCCCAGAGGCACGGTCTTTGTAGACGATTCATTTGTGCACTTAATAAAACATAATAAACTCACAGGATTTCTTTTCACGCCGGCGGAGTTTGGTGACCTCTATTGGCCACCTGAGAGCAAAACAGTTAACAAGAAACGTCAAGAAGCCTGTCAAGCCAAACTGGCGGCGCTCGAGCGTATCCTGGGCCCCATGTATCAGTTGGTTGCGCATTCGCTTCTTGGCGAGTCCTTAACGATGCACTTCTTTCCCAATGGCATTCCCGGCACGGGCTTTGCCACGATGGAGCTGATCGAGCCGGATGGGAGCGGGCCGCTGCCGAATCGAGTAGGAACGTATGAACTCGTGGCGTTCACCCGGCATGCGATGCCGGCGTCTGCCGAAGAAGGGGCCGGGACGCCTTGGGGCCGTATCGAACGGCGCATTTGCGACATCTTTACGCGCCTCGCGTCCTATTCGGGGGAAGCCGTCTTGAGCCCAGGGGAAACCTGCGAACTCCCAATGCAGGGAGAACTGAGCCGGTATCTTATCCTCGACGAATACACGCCCAACGGCATCGAGTTCAAGATCGGCCGAAAGAAACACAGCCTGCTGCTCTGCCTGGAAGTCTTCCAGAGCGAAATGGAGCACGCCAGGCAACATGGAACCGACGCGGTGATACAGAAACTCAAGCAGGCTGGCCACTACCCTTACAGCGACCTGGATAGAAGCCCCGTCTGCTGACGTTCGCGAATTTCCCCCGCATTCGTTCTTCCTTCACCTGTGTTTGGGCGGTGGCTGAAGCGGCGACGGCTCCTGGCGGGAGTTCGCCTACGACCACCGCAACCGCATTATTCGGCATGTTTCAAACAGCGGGCCGACGTCCTGGTACCTGAAACGCGCTACGTTTACGACGGCGACCGGATCATTGAAGAACAAGATATGAACGGCAACATAGTTGCCGGTTACGCCTATGGGCGCGGCCTCGACGAGCCCGCCATCATGTGTCGAGATGTCAAAGATGCGAACGGAAATTTCGGTCCGGATGGCCTTCCGGAAGCATATTACATCCACGCGGACGCGCTCCACAGCACGTATTCCTTGTCCGACCAACAGGGCGAATTGGTCGAGGCCTGCTCTTACGGCAACCTGCTGTCACCGAACATAAGGTTGAACGACGGCGCCTTGTTGGCGTTTCCCAACGATACCGGCCTGCCTACCTTCCATCGCCCAGATATGTACATTCGGACCATGGAATCCAACGACTCGGGGCTGGTCCAGTTTTATTACAGTCAGTGGCCCGTCGAATCAAGATACAAGATGCCGTTCCTGTTCCAAGGCCGCCAATGGGACCCCGAACTGAGCATGTACTACTTCCGCAACCGCTATCTCGACCCGCTGGCCGGCCGCTTCACCACCCGCGACCCCGTGGGCGCCTGGACCGATTCCCTAAACCTCGGCAATCCCTACACGTTCGTCGGCAATAACCCATGGTCCTATACCGATCCCTACGGTCTTTCCATGGAATTAGCCAGCCAGCCTGAGCGTGTCGGCTTCTCTGGTTATGTACGGGCACTTGCATATGGGCCTATCGCACCATGGGTTGAACTGCTGACCCCGTCACCGGCTCCAACTCCACCGGTTGATAACACATCCGCGTCCGCTCCCACGTCCAATACAAGCATTTACAGCGATGAAATTAATGCCGCAGCTATCAGGCGGGCAAATATGCTCCCAGATCTTTTGGTCGCAACAAGTGGCACGGCACGCGAAGTACTTGATTATGCTACCATAAGCACACAGCTACTTGGGACCGCAGGAATGGGCGCGGTCGCCGGCATTGTAGCCGCTAGCGTTGATGCAAGCCAAGGAGAGTACGGAGACGCCGCCTGGAACGCTGTGCTTGCCTTGGTCGCAGTTGGCGCGCTCCGTCGTTCCGACGACATCGCCGGAGCCGCCAAGCCGTGCGTGCTCCCTGGAAGCAGTTGGTTTCCCGGTAGCGCTCGACACCATATAGTCGCTCAGGGGGCGACTTATGCGGGGGCGGAGCGCGCACGGCGCGTTCTTGCTCGTTTCGGGATAGCGCTAGACGATGAAGCAAATTTGGTATTTCTCCCACGTGTGCAACGTATGCCAGCGCGGGGGATGTATCACAATGATCTTCACACTCACACGTATTATGATGCTGTTGCCAGGATGTTACAAGGTGCCTCGTCTCGAGAGGCTGTATTGAACGCTTTGTACCATGTAAGAGTGGGCCTGCTAGAAGGGACTTTTCCAAGGTAAACAGGATGATATATATACTTAGATCAGATACAAGGCAGCACCAGGTCCTGACGGTGGAGAAGGACGAGGATACTGACATCGCAGATGTTTTCGATGGAAGACATCTAGGTGATCAATGGACTTGTCCGCGCTTGTTCGCATATGTTGAAGATACCCACGGATGTCGGCTGCCGCAGAGCGATAGCCCCGGATTCCTGCCTGGTATACCAATCCTCAGCAGAAGAGCCGTCACCATTCTTAAACCGTTGATCAGCCTGCACGGGGAATTTCTCCCCATCAATTGCAGAGAACAAGAGCTTTATGCTTTTAACGTTACAACGGTAGTTGACGGTCTCGACTTAGAGAATTCCGACTACGAAACATTTCGTGCAAGTAATAATATAATGGTAGTTAATAAGTACGTATTCATTTCTTCCGCCGTTGAAGGTCTGCCGATCTTCAAAATCGTACACATTCCGCGAGGCGTTGTCTTTGTAAACGACGACTTTGTTGATTTGGTACACCGCAATTCGTTAACGGGGTTTCTCTTTACCCCGGCCGCATTTGGGGACCTCTACTACTACCCGCCCAAACGTTCATGACATAGCACGTAGAATTTGTTCTTGTGCAACTGTTGTTCTGTCTCTGTCGATTCCAGCAGATCAATTTAGATGGGCCTGAAAGTAATCCTTAGGCCCTGCGCCCCTGTATCCCAGCCTTTGCCAAACCGTATCCAGAAAACAGTCGGCAACACTACCACGCGCTACGTTTACGACGGCGACCGAATAATTGAAGAAAGAGACATGAACGGCAACATAGTTGCCGGTTACGCCTATGGGCGCGGCCTTGACGAGCCCGTGTCTGCGGCGGCAAAAGGCGGCAAGTACGTCTATTATAGTTGCCGGACCTACCTCAAAGAGGGCAAGTCGAGCTGTTCGGGCCATAGAGTCCAGGTTCAGAGTTTTGAGAAACAGATTGTAGACCAGATCCTTTCCTGGGCGTTCAGCGAGAAGAACGTCAAAGGTTTGATAGCAGCAGTAAGGAAAGCCATAAAGGAACGGCGAGGGCCTGTACGAGAACTTAAAGCGAAACTCCTGGACGTGGAAAAGCGGCTGGCCAGGTACTACGCCGCATTTGAAGAGGGGACTTTGGAACCGACTGATGTCTCGGAGAGAGTGGTCGAGCTGAAGGCCCAGAAAAAAGAAATCGAAGCGGAATTGGCCGACCGGATGACCATAAAAGAACTGCCAGCATCCATAAGCAGTCCTCAGAATGTGAAGCGGGTTCAGGAAGATCTTCGGGCGGTGTTCCAGGGAAGCACGCCCCAGACACAGAAAGCCTACCTGAGAATACTGGTTGAGGAAATCATTCTGGACGGGGAAAAGGTGACGATTCGGGCGAAGAACGCGGGGGTGATGGCGTTTTTGGACGGAAATGAAAAGTTTAGAACTGGGAGTGTGACCCCAGTTCTAAACAGACTACACAAATGGCAGCCCGTAGGGGAGTCGAACCCCTGTGACAGGACTGAGAATCCCGCATCCTAGACCACTAGATGAACGGGCCGCAAAAGTCTAGCGGCAGCTGCCGTCGTTCTTAAAATGGTTGCCGGACTAGGACTCGAACCTAGACTACCCTGATCCAGAGTCAGGTGCCCTACCAGTTAGGCTATCCGGCAATATTTTTCACCTATTTGTGACGTGAAATGATACCCAAAAATGCCCGCGGCTGTCAAATTCTTTTGCCCGGTTTGCGTGATCTGTTCCTGGCAGTTGGGGCCTAGCCCGATTGGTGCGCATCCGCAGGCCAGGCCAGCATCGCCAGATTCTCTGCGTGAATTAAATTGACACCGTCCAGTTTGCGGACCTATCGTCCTTAGCGCAGGAGAGAAACAGAGTTAACCGGCGAGGTGGATACAACAGGAAGGAGACCGCATGTCAAGCGATCCGATGAATCGGCGATTTTTTTTGCAGGCATCTTGTGTGGCCGCAGTAGGGAGCCTTCTTAATAACTGTGCCACGCGTCCTCCGCGCGCGGTGTCGAATGTCGCGCGTCCTAACGTACTGTTCATCGCCGTGGACGACCTTCGCCCCTCGCAACTGGGCTGCTATGGAAACGCCACCGCTGTCTCGCCGAATATTGACCGGCTGGCGGGCCAGGGACTTGTATTTGAACGGGCATATTGCCAGCAGGCAATCTGCATGGCGTCGCGTGCGAGCCTGATGAGTGGCTACCGGCCCGATAAGGGCGAAATCTACAAGGACGGTCCGCTGTACGAATGTGTGCCCGGCGCGCTGTCCATAAACAAGCATTTTCTTGCCAATGGTTATGAAACGGTCACGATCGGCAAGATCTACCACCACCGGAGTGATGAAAAGGAAGGATGGAGCCGGGAGGCGTATCATGCCGAGGGTGCCTGGGAGGGGCGCGGGTACCTGGCGCCCGATTCCATCGCGTATGTGCGCGAGTACGACAGGGCACATCCGAATGCTCGACGGAGGGGGATGGGGCCGGCTTTTGAGTGCCCGGATGTGCCGGACGACGCTTATGAAGATGGGCTGTCCGCCAATCGGGCCATAGAAGAACTGAACCGGCTTCAGTGCCATCCGTTTTTTCTGGCTGTGGGTTTTAAAAAGCCCCACCTGCCCTTCAACGCCCCGAAGGCCTATTGGGATCTGTATGACGAGGCCGCCATTGGGCTGGCGCCGAACCCGTTTGCTCCGGAAGGCGCGCCGCCTGAAGCTTTGACAAGCTGGGGCGAGCTCCGCGGCTATTACGGCATGCCCAAGGAAGGTCCCGTGCCGGATGAACTGGCTCGCCGGTTGATTCATGGCTACTATGCCTGTGTGTCGTATACGGATGCGCAGATTGGCCGGGTGCTCGACGAACTTGAACACCTGGGCCTGAGCGAGGATACGATTGTCGTGCTCTGGGGCGATCATGGGTGGAAACTCGGCGAACACGGCGCGTGGTGCAAACATACGAACTTCGAACTCGACACCCGCGCGCCGCTGATTGTCCGAGCGCCCGGCATGAGGGCCCGCGGTCAAAGGACAAAAGCCTTGACGGAATTCGTCGATATTTATCCCACCCTCTGCGAGCTGGCGGGCCTGTCTCTGCCCGGGCATCTGGAAGGCATGAGCGCGGCGCCCTTGCTGCACGACCCCGGCCGCAAATGGAAGAAAGCCGCCTTCAGCCAGTATCCGCGCGGCGCCGTCATGGGCTACACGATGCGCACCGGCCGGTATCGATACACCGAGTGGAAGGACATGCGCAACGGCAAGGTGAAAGCGCGCGAATTGTATGACCATAAGAATGATCCGCAGGAGAACAAAAACGTCGCGGAGGCATTGGCGAATCAAGCTTTGGTGAAAAAACTAAGCCGGATGTTGCGTCAGGGATATAAAAAAGCCCTGCCGTAAGTGAAGTAGAACCGTTGCCAGGGAAGAGGCTGGCGGGCTGAATATGAAATGCTTGTTGAGCAGGAAAATACTGTGTTTTTCTGTTTGTCTTAACAGGGTTGGTTTCGCTTTTGACCCTGAGCTTGAATCTCTGGGTGAAGGGGTTTATTCTCTAGCGATATGCACAACGATGCATATCGCAGAAAGGACGGGTCTCGCGATGGTCGATTCGCTGGAGCAAGCGGTGAAAGAGGCGGCCACGGAACATGACGGTCGGTTGACGCTACGGTGCGCCGAGGCGTTTGCTATTGCCGAAAGCCATGAGGTAACGCCGCCGGAAGTCGGCCGCGTCTGCAACGAGAACGGCATCAAAATTGTTGGCTGTCAATTGGGATGTTTTTGATGACGCATTCGGCCTCTCCCAAATCTGTGGGCGCCGTGCCTGAATTCAAGCTTTGGCTTTCGGGGCCGGGGGCGCGCTCGGTGTTCGGAACGGGCAAATGGCAGTTGCTCGACGCGATTCGCCGTCTCGGTTCTCTACAGGCCGCGGCGGCCAGCGTGGGGATAAGTTACCGCAAGGCGTGGGGCGACCTGCGGGCCGCGGAGAAGGCCTTGGGCATCCAACTCCTGGAGCGGCGCCGCGGCGGCAGCTCCGGCGGCGAAACGTGCCTTACGGAAACGGGGCTGGTTTGGCTGCGTGAATTTCAGCGGATGCAGGCCAAAGTCGAGAGAGCCGTGGAACAGGCTTATGACGACTGGAACGGGCGCGTGAACCGGGCTGAGAGGGATGCCCGCCGCAGGGAGAAAAAAAAGTGCGGGGACTTTTAGTCATTGCGTGTTTGTGCGTGGCGGGTTCATTAGTTTTTGTTGCTTCAGCCGGGGACATATCAGGCGGCCTGATGGTCTTTCACGCGGGTAGCCTGTCGGTGCCGTTTAAGCAGATCGCGAAGGCGTTTGAACAGGAAAACCCGGGCGTAAACGTGTTTCTGGAAGCCGCCGGCAGCCGCGACTGCGGCCGCAAGATCACCGAGCTTGGCCGGCCTTGCGACGTGATGGCTTCCGCCGACTACGCCGTTATCGACACCTTGCTCATCCCCGAACATGCCGCCTGGAACATCAAGTTCGCGGGCAACGAGATGGCCGTTGTTTATGACGAGAGGTCGCGTTACGCAGGCGAAATAACCGCGGACAATTGGCCGGCTATCCTGTCGCGCGACGACGTGTCGTATGGAAGGTCCGACCCTAACTCCGATCCCTGCGGCTACCGGACCCTCCTGATGTGGCGCTTGGCTGAAACGCATTATGGTCAACCCGGGCTTGCCGGACGCCTTTCGAAGAAGGACCTGCGGTACATGCGGCCGAAAGAGACTGATCTGCTGGCCCTGCTGGAAACCCGCACCATCGACTATATCTTTCTCTACCGGTCGGTGGCCGAGCAGCACGGCCTGAAATGGCTTGCGCTGCCGGATGCGGTAAATCTAAAAAAACCCGAGCTGGCCGAGACCTACGCTAAAGCAAGCGTGGAGCTAACCGGCGCGACGCCCGGCTCAACGGTCACGCGCAAAGGCGAGCCGATGGTCTACGGCGTGACCATCCCCTCGAACGCGCCAAATCCCGGCGCTGCGCTGGCGTTTGTAACTTTTCTGCTGGAGAAGGACAAGGGGCTGGCCATCATGAAGAACAACGGCCAGCCATCGGTAGTCCCTTCGCCGACGGAAACATACGACAAGCTCCCGAAACCGTTGCGGAAGTTCGCGGAAAAAGCCCCGAGCAAACGTGAAGCGGAGAACCCTTAGCCCGTGGCTTTTCAGGCAAAAGAACTGTCCGTATCGGCTCATCGCGCACCACACGCGATGTACCTGGTTTTCAGTTTTTTGGGCGGTCTGGTTTTGCTATTCGTGGTGGCGCCGCTCGCGGGGATGGTGCTGAACACGTCGTTTCCCCAACTGGCCCAAACGGCCGCCGAACCCGAAGTCGCGCGCAGCATCGTGTTGACACTGTGGACGTCGATGGCGGCGACGCTGCTGATGTCTCTGGCGGCGGTTCCGTTCGCCTACGTGCTTGCCCGCCGCGACTTTCCCCTCAAGAAACTGGCTATCGCCGTTGTGGACCTGCCCATCACAATCCCCCATTCGGCTGCCGGCATAGCGTTGATTGGCTTTATCTCTCGCGACAGCCTCGTCGGCGCGGCGGGCGAGCGGTTGGGCATACATTTTGTCGGCGGCGCCGCGGGCATCATGGTGGCCATGGCCTTCGTGAGTCTGCCGTTCCTGGTGAACTCTGCGCGGGACGGCTTTGCCGCCGTGCCGGAACGGCTTGAAAAAGTGGCGCTCAGTCTCGGCGCCTCGCCGGCCCGGGTGTTCTTCACGATATCCGTGCCGCTGGCATGGCGCTCGATTCTGTCGGGCCTGGTGTTGATGTGGGCGCGGGGTCTGAGCGAGTTCGGCGCGGTGGCTATCGTGGCCTACCACCCGATGGTCACCCCCGTGATGATCTACGAGCGGTTCGGCGCGTTCGGCCTGAAGTACGCGCGTCCCGTATCCGTGCTGTTTCTGGCGGTTTGCCTGGTCTTTTTCCTGGCGATTCGCCTTCTGGGAAAGACCAAATACGATGCTGCGCGTTGAAAACTTGTCCAGACAGTTAGGCGGTTTCGCGATCCGCGACGTCAGTTTCACCGTCGGGGCGGGAGATTACGCCGTACTGCTCGGCCTGTCCGGCGCCGGCAAAACGCTGGTTCTGGAGATGCTCGCCGGGGTGACGCCCTGCGATACGGGTCGCATCTGGTGGGACGGTGAAGACATCAGCCGCTCACCAATTCAGTCCAGGCGGATGGGCCTCGTTTATCAGGACCAGGCCTTGTTTCCGCACATGACGGTCGCTTCTAACATCGCCTATCCGCTGAACGGCGCGGGCGACAAGGCGCAACAGGTGCAAAACCTGGCCGAACAAACCGGCGTGGCGGACTTGCTGCAACGTTACCCGGCCACCTTGTCGGGCGGGGAGATGCAACGGGTGGCCCTGGCGCGGGCGTTGGCCGTCAAGCCTCGCTGCCTGCTCCTGGACGAACCGCTGTCCTCGCTGGACACCCAGGCCCGCGCTGAAATCCGTGTTCTGTTGCGCAAACTGCACCGCCACGGGCAGCCCGTCTTGCATGTCACGCACGATTACGAAGAGGCCCTCTCGCTGGCTACGAAAGTTTGCATCATGGAAGAGGGGACCATCGTACAAAGCGGTGAGCCCACGGAGGTGTTCCACCATCCGAAATCGGAGTTTGTCGCCCGGTTCACTGGCATCCGCAACGTGTTCAGAGGCCGTCTCTCGCCCGCGGAAAACGGGGTCAGCCGGTTCGAATGCGGAAGCCTGACTTTTCATATAGCGGCCGACGGCCGGTCAAGCCCCGCCAAAGGGTGCGCCGTCCTGCGCAGTGAAGACATTACGTTGTCGCGCGCGCCCGGCGACAGCAGCGCCCGAAACTCTTTTCCGGGTGTCGTAACGGATATTGCGCAAGCGCGCATGGGCGCCGAAGTGACCGTCGATATTGGCGTGGAAATCGTGGCGCTGGTCACGCCGGGGTCGGTCGCGCGGCTTGATATCGATCGCGGGCAGCAAGTGTGGGTGAGTTTCAAAGCCACGGCCGCCCGCTTTATCGAGGAGTAGCCATGCTTCATTTGAGGGGACCGGAATGATACAAGCGCCGCGGATGCTGCTCATCGGTTCCACCGGCCGCAATGCCGGTAAAACGGGCCTGGCCGCGGAAATCATCCGCAGGTTTTCAGGCCGGCTTCCTGTTGTCGGCGTGAAAGTGACCGCCATCGACGAACGCAACGGCCGGTGCCCGCGCGGCGGCCGGGGATGCGGCGTGTGCTCGTCGTTAACCGGCGAGTTCTGCATCACGGACGAAAAAGACGCCCCCCAAGGCAAAGACACCCGCCGCCTCGCCGACGCCGGCGCTGCCCGGGTGTACTGGTTGCGCGTGTTGAAGAGCCGGCTTGAAGAGGGAGCCCGCGCTCTATTGGAAACGATCGGCGGGCGCGCCTGGGTGGTTTGCGAGTCAAATAGTCTTCGTACCGTGCTCGAGCCGGGCCTGTTTTTGATGGTTACCCCGGCCCGCCCGGCCGCCGTCAAACCTTCGGCCGCGGCTGTTTTGAATCGGGCCGATGCAACAATTCCGTTTGACGGCGCGGCCTTTGGCTTTGACATCGATAACGTGACCGTTACGGACACCGGCTGGCGGCTGTTGCCGATGAAAAACACCGAAAGTTTTCAATCGCCATGATACCTTTTGAACAAGCCTTTGCAATCGTTATGGATACGGCCCGCCCGCTGGGCAACGAAACGGTCGATCTTCGCCGAGCTTTGGGCCGCATTTTGGCTGAAGACGTCTATTCCGACCTGGACATGCCGCCGTTCGACAAGTCGGCCATGGACGGCTACGCGTGCCGCCGCGATGACCTCGGCCGCGGCCTCGAGGTTGTTGAAACGATACAAGCCGGAACGGCGCCTGCGCGCTCTGTCGGCAAGGGCCAATGCGCAAAAATCATGACGGGCGCGCCGTTGCCGGACGGGGCCGATTGCGTCATCATGGTCGAATACACCGAAGCCGCCGCCGACGGACGGGTTCGGTTCACGGGCGCCGAAACGCGCGACAACATCTGCCGCCGGGGCGAAGACATTCAAAAAGGCCAGCGCGTGCTGGAGAAAGGGACGCGGCTCGGCCCGCAGCATATCGCCGTGCTGGCGTCGGTTGGCCGGACCGACGCGCGGGTCGAGCTCAAACCGAAGGTGGGCGTGATAGCGACGGGCGACGAACTAATCGAACCGGGCGAGCTGTTGGACCCCGCCAAGATCCGCACCAGCAACAGCTACCAGCTTTTCTCCCACGTCCTCGCTGCCGGCTGCGCGCCAACCTACTACGGGATAGCCCGCGACACCGAGGCCGAAATCGACGCGATGCTGAAGCGTGCCATTGCCGAGAACGACGTGGTGTTGCTTTCGGGCGGTGTGTCCATGGGCGATTTCGATCTCGTGCCGGGCGTAATGGAAAACAACGGCATCCGCATCCTGTTCGATTCGGTCGCCATGAAACCGGGGAAACCAACCACGTTCGGCGTCTCGCGGGAGGTCTACTGCTTCGGGTTGCCCGGAAACCCTGTGTCGACGTTTATCCAGTTTGAACTGCTCATCAAGCCGTTCCTGTTCCGCCTGATGGGCCACGACTTCAGGCCAACCGTTTGCCGGTTTCCGCTGGCCGCGCCGATTAAGGCAAAAAAAGGAAACCGGGAAACTTGGATACCCGTCGAAATCACGGATGAAGAAGAAGTCCAACCCGTCGAATACCACGGCTCGGCCCATATCAACGCGCTGTGCGGGGCCGACGGCCTGATCGTGCTTCCACCCGGCGCAAGCACCGTCGAGAAAGGAACTCTCGTACGTGTTCGACTCATTTAGCCGGCGCATCGACTACCTGCGTATCTCGGTGACGGACAAGTGCAACCTGCGGTGCACCTACTGCATGCCCGAGCAGGGCGTCCCCCTTATTAAGCACGCGGACGTGATGCGGTTCGAGGAGATTGTCGAATTCGCGCAGGCGGCCGTCGAGATGGGCGTGCGCAAGGTCCGCCTGACCGGCGGCGAACCCCTGGTAAGGCGCGGCGTGGTGGATCTTGTCCGGATGCTGGCCGGCATTAAGGGCATCACGGACTACGCGATGACAACAAATGGCATTCTCCTGAAGCAGTTTGCGCGCCCGCTGGCTGAGGCGGGCCTGCACCGCGTCAATGTCAGCCTCGACGCCGTCGACCCGGCGCGGTACGCCGCCATCACGCGGGGCGGAAACGTGCAAGCCGTCTTCGAAGGCATCCACGCGGCCCGTGACGCCAACCTTCTGCCCATCAAGATCAACTGTGTAATCCACAACTCGATTGACGAGCCCGACGCCCGGGCCGTCGCCGATTATGCCGCCACGGAAAGCCTCGAGATCCGGTTTGTCCGGCGCATGAACCTGGCGCTGGGCCAGTTTTCGACCGTCATCGGCGGCAGCGGCGGAGACTGCCCCCGATGCAACCGCATACGCCTTTCGTGCAACGGTATGGTGCGCCCATGCCTGTTCAACGACATGGAGTTTAGCGTGCGCAAACTGGGCGCGCGCGAAGCGATACGCCTCGCTGTTCTGCACAAACCACGGTGCGGCCTGACCAGTGCCGCCGCATTCCACAGCATAGGAGGATAAACCCGGTGAAAATGTCGCATCTGGACGATGAAGGCCGCGCCCGAATGGTGGACGTCAGCGAGAAACCGGTGCAGCGGCGTGTCGCCCGTGCAAAGGGCCGTATTACGCTTGCCTCGGAGACTGTCGCCCTGATTAAAGCAAACACCCTGAAGAAGGGTGACGTGCTGACTACCGCCGAGATTGCCGGCACACAGGCCGCAAAACGCACGTTTGATCTAATCCCGTTATGTCACAGCGTGCATATCGGCGCCGTGCGCGTTAAAGCAGCGTGCGAAGAAAACGCCGTCCGGGTGGAGAGCGAGGTGGTGGCCGTCGACCGCACCGGCGTCGAGATGGAAGCGCTGGTGGCGGTGAGCGTGGCGCTGCTGACGGTTTACGACATGTGCAAGGCGGTGGACAAGAAGATGATTATCGGCGAAATCGTGCTCGTAAAAAAAACGAAGCAAGAAATGCAGTAAGTAGTCTGAGTGGAAAGGAGAAATACTGTATGGCGACATCGAAGCGGGGATTTACCCTTATTGAACTTCTGGTGGTGATAGCCATCATCGGGATCCTGGCGGCGATCCTGCTGCCCGCGCTTGCAAGAGCGCGCGAGGCGGCGCGGCGGGCCTCTTGCCAGAACAACCTTAAGCAGATGGGGATTATTTTCAAGATGTATGCGAATGAATCGAAGGGGGGCCAGTTTCCGCCGCTGTTTCCGGGATATTATCCAATCGACGGTTCAGACCCCGTGGCGGCGCATTCGTTTTTCTGGGGTTCGTCACTGTATCCGGAATACATGAGCGACTATGCAATCACCTTCTGTCCGTCCGATCCGGCGGGAGAAGAGATCAAGGTGGCCATTGACCAGTTGGTCAAACTGAATTTCCCGGAGATCCCTCAGCAGTTGCGGGATTATTCTTATATGTATCTGGCGTGGGCTACTCGACAAGATTACGATTGGCTCATCTGGAAGAGCGCAACCAAAGATGCGCGAAACGGAGACGATATTCTCCCAGAGGATTTCGTAACCGCCGATATTCAGAGCGATGACGGCACACTGTACCGCCTGCGCGAGGGAATCGAACGGTTTTTCATCACGGAAATTAACAATGCCGCCGCATCCGCCGTTGCTCAAAGCGAGTTGCCCGTCATGTGGGACATCGTGTGCGCCAACCCCGGCGGCAACGGCAACCAGTTCAATCACGTCCCCGGCGGAATGAATATTCTTTACATGGACGGGCACGCGGAGTTTATAAAATACCCCGGCGAGTATCCGTGCTCGGAATTTCTGGCCGGCAAGCTCGGAAGAGGCGGCCCCACCGATCCAGCCGAAGCCAGTGAAATTTAAGAGTCGCAGCAAAAGTGAGGGACAAGATATGGACAACAAAAGCAAGTTGTGCAAAAAACTGGCGGTCGGAGTAGCCGCCCTGGCGGCGCTCTCTTTTACGGTTCAACTGGCCGCGGCGGCGTCTTTGCGCACCTCGGAGTCACTGACATTCATCGATTGGGATGGAACCACGCTGACGTTTTCGGCCGACGACCTGCGCGCAATGCCGCAGGATGTCGAGAAACGCCTGGTGTGTGCCGGGGAAAGCGCGGGGTTTATCGGCATATTCGACTACTCCGGCGTGCGCCTGAGCAGGATCCTCGAAAAGGCCAAGGCGTCCGTCAACGCCCGCGACAACAAGCGCGAAAACCTTTACGTCGTGTTCAAAGGCACCGACGGCTACCAAGTCATTGCCTCATGGACCGAACTGATGGAAACGAGCGGTGGGAAACGCGTTCTTATCGCGCTGGAAAAGGATGGCCAGCCCCTCCCGGAGCTCGAAGGAAAGATGCGCCTCGTGCTGCCCGGCGACAAGTGGGTGGGCCGGAGCGTAAAATGCCTCGACAGGATTGAAATCCGTTGCGCGGAAGGTTACGTGGCCAAGTAATGGGAGATGCTTTGGAGTGAGTGAAACATCCGTCGGTACCGGAAAAGTGGTTTCGGTGAACGTGTCCGAACAGCAGGGCACTTCAAAAAAAACCGTGGCCGATATTGTGCTGGACGAGCGCGGCGTGCGTGGCGACGCGCACGCCGGCGATTGGCACCGGCAGGTAAGCCTGCTCGCCGTCGAGAGCATCGAGCGGTTCGCGGCCCAGTCGGGCCGGACGTTCGCCTACGGCGAGTTCGCCGAGAACATTACCACCTCCGGCTTGCCCCTGGCCGAATGCAGGATTTTCGACTGCATCGAAATCGGCAAGCAGGTCAAGCTCGAAGTGACCCAGTTGGGGAAAAAGTGCCACGGCGGAAGTTGCGCGATTTTTCAGCAGGTAGGCCGGTGCGTAATGCCGAAGGAAGGTGTATTTGCCCGCGTTGTAAAAGGTGGAACGGTCAAGGCGGGAGATTCTATCTCCCGCCGGACCCGCGCGTTGCGCTGCCACGTCATCACCTTGAGCGACCGCGCCAGCCAAGGCGTCTATGAAGACCGAAGCGGGCCCAAGATTTGCGAAATTATGCAGACGTACGCGCAGCAGAACGCCTGGCGGCTCCAGGTAGAAACGGCGCTGATTCCCGATGACGCCGAACAGTTGCGCCACGCGATCAAGAAGGCGCGCCGCGCCGAAGCACACATCGTACTCACCACCGGCGGCACCGGAATCGGCCCGCGCGATATCGCGCCGGACGTTGTGAGCCAGTTGGCGGACAAGACCATTCCGGGCATCATGGAACACATCCGCATCAGGTTCGGCGCCGATAAGCCAAACGCGTTGCTGAGCCGGTCCGTGGCCGCCACCGCAGGCAAAACGCTCATCTACACCCTGCCGGGAAGCACACAAGCCGTTGAAGAATACCTGGGCGAAATCCTGAAGACGTTCGATCACGGGCTCTGCATGCTCAATGGTTTCGACACCCACTAACCTAAAAAGACGGCTGTTAAGGGGATTTCTGATTACAATGGCTTGCCGTTGCGGATGTTACGGCGGATCTTTTGTGCGCGGGCCCGAATGGCCTTGAGGTCTTGAGAGGTTTTTTTCTTCAGGTTTTTGTAAACCAGGGCCATGCGGCGGTTGTCTTTAAGCCGTTTTTCGTTGCGGGCGAGAAAATCCCAGTAGAGGGCGTTGAAAGGGCATGCTGTATCTTCGGTGGTTTTGCGCGGGTTGTACGCGCACTGCCGGCAATAGTCGCTCATTCGGTTGATGTAGTTGGCGGAGGCCGCATAAGGTTTTGTGCCGAGCACGCCCCCGTCGGCAAAGAGGCTCATTCCGATCACGTTAGGCGTAACCACCCACTCGTAGGCATCGACAAAGGCCAGCCAGTACCACTCGTTCACCTCTTGCGGCTTGATGCCGGCGATTAACGCAAAGTTCCCGGTGAGCATGAGGCGTTGGATGTGGTGCGAAATTCCGTCCTCGATGAGCGCTTCGACCGTTTCCCGGATGCAGCGCATTTGTGTTTCGCCGGTCCAATAGAAGTAGGGGAGGGGAAGATTTGCGCGCAGGGAATTCCTGCGGGCGAAACCGGGCATGCGCCAGTGGAAGACTTGGTACATATACTCGCGCCAGCCCAGAATTTGCCGGACGAATCCCTCGACGGAATTCAGCGGGGCCTCTTTTTTCAGGTAACGTTCCTCGGCCCGTTTGCACACGTCGAGCGGTTCAAGAAGGCCCAAATTGAGGAGCGGAGACAGGAGCGAGTGGAAGAGCGTGCGTTGGCCCAGCAGCATGGCATCCTGAAACGGCCCAAATTGAGCCAGCCTATGCTGGAGGAAGTCGTCAAGAAAATGCTCGGCATCCCGGCGCGTAACAGGCCACGCAAAAGAGTCCGCACGCCCGAAATGGCCGGGAAACTTCTTTTCCACAACGGTCTGCACGCGGCGCGTGACGGCGTCGGGCGCGTATTTGGGAACAGACGGAAATTCGGTATCGGGCGGCGCGGGCTTTCGGTTTTCCGCGTCGTAGTTCCACTTGCCGCCGGCCGGGCGGCCGCGGTTCATGAGGATGCCGGTTTCCCGCCGCATCTTCCGGTAAAAAGACTCCATCACGCGCGAGCGCTTTCCTTTGGCCTCCTTCTGGAACGCTTGCTTGTCGCTGAGAAACATGCTATTCGGGGTGATTTCGGCCGATGTTCCTGCTTTTTTGGCGGCCGTGGCCAGGCTGTCCGAAAGGCCATACTCGGCGGATTCCATCAGGCGCAGGCTGTTCGGGCGGTGTTTTTTTACGTGTTTGGGCAACGCCTTGGCGAACGATTCTTGAGTCTGATAATAATCGACCTCATAGCCAAGCGCCCGAAGTTCCTCGGCAAAATGGCGCATTGCCGACCAGACAAGGACAAGCTTCTGCTTGTGAAACGGGAGGCGTTTGCAGTGTTCGATGGACTCGATCATCAGAACGACGCAATTACCCGGCGAGAGGCCCTCGAGCGAACTGACAAGGGGCGTAAGTTGGTCGCCCAAAATCCACACGCTTGTTTTACCGGTTCTTGGCATCATGCACTTTTCCCGGAACGCATCCTGTAAACAGAACATGCGAAAAGTGCCTGAAAATTCGCCGGCGCGTGCAGTCATAAAGACTTCGGCTCATTTTACAAACCGGGAAACGGAGCGGGAGCGCATGATATGATTCGCGGGTGATAAGAGAGGTTTGGGACCATGATCATCCGTGTCTTAAGTTTTTGGTGTGTGGCCGGTTTGTTGGCGGTTGCGGCGGGGGAGGAGGCAATGGTCATCGAATGTTCGGATACACGCGGCGCGGTGCGTTTTGGGGGAACGGTTGTTGCGGGCATCGAGCTGCCCGAGATTGGGGGGCAGCGGCCCGTAGTCGAGCAGGGCGGCGATGAGGGGTGGAGCCGGGTTCGGCTCGAGTGGGAGTTGTCTGAGCGCGTTGCCCAGGACGAGGTCGCGGTGCGGTTCGACCTGGAGTTTGAGCCGGATTTCTGGTGGGCGCCGCATCTGGCGCCCGAACAGGGGGATTGTATCGGGCAGCATGTTTTCCGATCGCCGGCGCTTGTAGCGGTGCGCGGCCAGGAGGTGTTTGTGGTCGTGCCGGACCTCGATCTTTGCGGGCAGGACCCGGACGCGCCGTGGTTTATGGACTTCGACGCGCGGGCCGGGATGATGTGGGTTGGTTTGTCGCGGACAGAGGTGAAGAGCCACGTGGGGTTTGCCAAGCGTCCGGGGCTGGAACTGGGGCCGGGCAAGGTGTCGCTGGGTTTTTACGCCATCGCGTACCGGGATGAGGGGGAGCCGGTGAATCCGTGGGGGCGGGTTTCGCGGATGCTTTGGGCGCGGTGGGCGAAACCGCTGTATGCGAAAGGCGAACCGACGCGCACCCCGCTGGACACTTACGTGCGGCACACGTACCGCTGGGCGTTCGAGACGTGGCGCGACGCGGTATGGCAGGAGTTTGAGCTTGAGGGGACGCGGGTGGGCGCCCCGACGTTTATCGTGAACGTGACGCAGTCGCCGAATTATCCGGGCGAACCGTCGTTGCGCGAATGCTTGTCGATTTGGAACCAGGCGTGGTTTTCGTCGTTGCGGAGCGCTTCGGGCGTGATGCGTTACGCCCAGCGCGCCGGCAACGACGAGTTGCGCAACAAGGCGCGGATGACCAAGGAATTTGCGCTCAAAGCGCCGATGCATGATGGCATTTTCCCGGCCGTATATCGGACGGAAATGGAGACGGTCGAGGCGGGCGGGGAGAAGGTGAGGCGGTCGCGCGGGTGGGATACCGGCTACTGGACCAACTCCGACCGGGTGCCGCGGGCACGGGGAGTCGATCCATCGTGGTATCACGTGCTGGACGCAAGCTGGACGGCGCTGCTGATGCTTCGCTGGCACGAGGATATCGAGCCGGACCAGCGGCTGGTGAATTACGCCGGGCGGTATGCCGAAAAGCTGGTTATGCTCCAGGACGCGAGGGGCTTTTTCCCGGCGTGGCTCGATCCGGAGACGCTCGAACCGGCCGAGATCCTCAGCGATTCACCGGAGACGGCGATGAGCGTGACGTTCCTGCTCAAGCTGGCGGAGGTGACGGGCAAGGACGAGTACTGTCGGCCGGCGCTAAAGGCGCTCGATGCCGTGATCGAGCACGCGGCGGCCGCCGGGCGCTGGGAAGATTACGAGACATACTGGTCGTGCTCGCGGTGGGGGCAGGAGTATATCGGCAAACGGATACCGCGCAACGCGATGTACAAGCAGAACAGCCTGTCGATGTTCTGGACGGCGGAAGCATGCCTTGAAGCATTTCGGGCGACGAAACAGCGGCGCTACCTCGGCTGGGGGCTGCGGACGCTCGATGAGTTGTCGATGTGCCAGCAAATCTGGCAGCCGGCTTTCATCCACATTCCGGCGCTGGGCGGTTTTGGGGTGATGAACTACGACGGGGAGTGGAATGACTCGCGGCAAACGCTTTTCGCCGAACTGTTCATGGAGTACTACAAAGAAACGGGGGACGCGCACCTGTTCGAGCGCGGTGTCGCGGCCTTAAAAGCGGGATTCGTGATGATGTACTGCCCGGAGAACGCCGGGGTGAAGGCGTTGTGGGAAAAGGTGCATTCGTTTTTCGGTCCGGCCGATTACGGATTCACGATGGAAAACTACGGGCACGGCGGCCGGACAAGCGTTGGCGGCGAGGGCATCGGCGTGTTTACGATTTACGATTGGGGCAACGGGGCCGCGGCGGAAGCGCGAAACCGCATCCGCGACCATTTCGGCGACGTGTACATCGACCGCGCGCGCGGCCATGGGTTCGGCGTCGACAGCATCCGGGTGAGTTGCGAAGACGGGTGCTGGTTGCTTACCGACCTCGCCGGTGTTGAGCGGGACGTGCGCGTCGTTTACGAGGACGGTACATCGCGGACGGTTCGGCTTGAAGGCCGGTGCGAATTGTAGAGGACAGTTTCTTACCTTCCAGGTTATCCACTCGAGGGCTCACGGGATGGTCCGTAAGCCCTCGAATTCGTCTTCTTACTTTACGGGAGGCGCTTGATTTTCATGTTGCGGAACCAGATAGGCGCGCCCGCGTGTTTGCCTTGAAGGCCGATGCGGCCCTTGGTGGGGAGGTCGCAGAGAGGGCCGCCGAGCCATTCGGGTGCGGGGGAGCCGTCGGGGTTTTCGGTGGCGGAGGTCCATCTGTCCATATTCATGGAGGCGACATGCTGGCCGTTGAGGACGACGTCGATTTGTTTGCCGGCGCAACGGATGGTGTAACGGTTCCATTCGCCGGCCTTTTTGACGGCCTGTTTTTCGGGAGCAAGGCGGCCGAAGACGCCGCCGCACGTCCAAGTGGGCTCGACGTCGGCCCACTTGTCGGCGTAGTCGTCGAGGATCTGGACTTCAATGCAACTCGTGACCCACTTGTCCATGTCGCTGCAATACAGGAAGACGCCGCTGTTGGCGGCGGGCGAATTTTTGAACTCGAGATCGAGCACGAAGTTTTCGTATTCGTCTTCGGTCCAGATGGCCTGGTCCTCGGTTGCGGTCAGTTCGCCGTTTTCGAAGCTCCAGATGCCTTCGGGATACACCGCGTCGGAGAGGTCGGGCGCGAACAGATCTTGCCATCCCGCGGTGGACTGCGGGTGGTTCAGCGGTTGGGCTTTGGCTTTGGACATGACGTCGCTGATTTTTACCGGTGCGCCGCCGGCGGCTTTGCTTTCGTCGGCGGCCTGCATGAAGGCGAACATGTTGATGGTCTCTTCGGCCGGCACCGGCGGCACCTTGGTTTGGAAAAACTTAACGACCTCGGCGACGAGCGGGGCGTAATTGCCGCCGCCTTCCTGCTCGGCGACAGACTTGCTTCCAAAAACAAGGACCTTGTGGGGCGTGCGGCTGGTGCGGATGCCGTAGAGCACGCCGACGCGGCCGTCCTCCCACGTGCCGGTGACGACGTCGGTGTCGGGCATGGAAGTGCGGACGACAGACTCGCAGCCGGGCCCCATGACGGTGAACAGAGCTTCGGTGGGATGCACGCCATACCAGAAGAGGTCGGGATGGTGCGGTTCAAGATGGCACGGGCCGATGGAGATGCAGCTTCGGACGTCGCCGAAGTCCTGTTCCATGAGGCTCGTGAGAGACTCGTAGTAGCGGTATGAGGACGAGCTGAAGCATGGGACGCCGGCTTCTTCGGCGAGGCGGAAGATCTCGATGACGTCGTGCAGCGAGCCGGCCATGGGTTTGTCAATAAAGACGGGTTTCTTTGCAGCGATAACGGGCCTGACCTGTTCGAGATGCGGCCGGCCGTCGACGCTTTCGAGCATGACGGCGTCGACGTGCTGGCACATTTCCTCGATGGTGTCATAGATCGTGACCCCGTACTTTTCCTGGAGTTCCTGGGTGTATTTGTCTACGCGCGAGTAGCTGGACTCGATATCGTCGCTGCCCCCTTTATAACCGGCCACGACCTTGGCGCCCGGAATGTGGTTTGGGTCGGTTTCGTCGTTCAGGAGTTTCGTAAAGGCGGTCACGTGTGACGTGTCCAGTCCGATCATTCCCACCCGGATGTCCTCGGCGGTTGCAGCGGAAGCCATGGTAAAAGCGAGAACGGCCATAACGGCGATAAGAATTGGTTTCATTTTTCTTCTCCAGGTTGTCCGTGTTAACGGATACATAGGATAGCGGATTTCCGCAAGCGGAACCAGGCAAAAAGGAAAGGCGTGCGAAGGAAAAGCGTGCGAAGGAAAAGCGTGCGGAGGAAAAGCGTGCGGAGGAAAAGCGTGCGGAGGAAAAGCGTGCGGAGGAAAAGCGTGCGAAGGAAAGGCGTGCGGAGGAAAGGCGTGCGGAGGAAAGGCGTGCGAAGGAAAAGCGTGCGAAGGAAAAGCGTGCGAAGAAAAGGCGTGCGGAAGAAAGGCAAAAGTTCTTAGAGGTCTTTGGCAAAAACAGTGCAAAAAGCCGGTTTTCCCGAAAGAGGGAAAACCGGCCAGCGGTTATCACGTGAAACTAGAGGGTCCAGCCGTCGCGGTATGCGCTCCGGACGTAGCCGTTGGCCTCCTTGTTGTTGGTGACTTCCATTTTTTCGCCGTCCCATAGCAGCCGCTGTTGGGGGAACCGTACGGCGAGGTTGCCCATGAGGACCATTTCGGAGAGGGGGCCGGAGTAGTCGAAATTCGAGCTTGCGGGCTTGCCGTCTTTGCAGGCGCGGATCCAGTCGCGTTCGTGGCCGTCTTCGCCGCCGGGGACGCGGGGGATGGTGGGTTCAGGCCTGTCGAAGTCTTTCATGGCGGATTCGGGGATCAAGCGGGGGCTTTTTCCGTAGCAGCCGCACATGAGTTTGCCCTTGTCGCCAATGAAGAGCACGCCGCCGTCTTCGTCGCCCATTCGGCGTCCTTCTTCGAGTTCGTCGGGACGGGCCGGCATCAGGCCGCCGTCGTACCAGCTCAGCTTGAGTTCTGGCAGGCGAGTGCCCGGCTTGAATCCATCGCGTTCGGGGAACTTGTAGCGGACAATCGACGAGCGCGGATAGGTTTCATTTTTCGGTTCGGTGTACTTCCAGAACCCTTCCCAGTAGGTTGAAATACAGCCTTCGACGGCGGTGGGATACTTCAGGTTGAGGCCCCAGAACACGGTGTCTAACAGGTGGCAGCCGAGATCGCCGAGTGAGCCGGTTCCGAAATCCCACCAAGCGCGCCAGCTTTCCGGTATATAGCAGGGGTGGTAATCGCGGTAGGGCGCCGGGCCCAGCCAGAGATCCCAGTTCATCCCCGCGGGCACGGGCGGCTTGTTCTTGGGCCGCTCGACCTCGACGCCCTGCGGCCACACGGGGCGGTTGGTCCAGGCGTGGACCTCGCGGACGTTGCCGATCACACCGCTCCACAGCCATTCGCACACCATGCGGGTGCCGTCGCCGGACCGGCCCTGGTTGCCCATCTGGGTCATGACCTTGTATTTTCGAGCCGCCTCGGTGAGGGCGCGCGCTTCATTGACGTAATGCGTCATGGGCTTCTGGACGTACACGTGTTTGCCCATCTGCATCGCGGCCATGGCGACCACGGCGTGGGTGTGGTCGGGCGTGGCGATGATGAGCGCGTCGATGTCTTTTTGTTTGTCGAGCATGTCGCGGAAATCGACATAAGTCTTCGCCTTCGGGTATTTTTTATACACGGGCGCGGCATAATCCTGGTCGACGTCGCACAGGGCCACGATGTTTTCGTCATCGACTTTGCCGATGTTGTTTTTGCCCATTCCGCCGACACCCACGCCGGCGATGTTAAGTTTTTCGTTGGCGGACTTTCCGGCGGCGCCGATAAAGAAGGTTTCAGGCAGCACCGAAACCGCCGCCATGCCTGCGGCGCCCTTCATAAAATCGCGCCGCGCAATACGCGCCCTCGCACCTTTGCGCTTTCCTCTGTCACTCATGATGTATCTCCTTTTTCAGCCGGGGTAAACCACGCCAGTATACTCCAACTAACGGCAGCAGTCACGAGCGCCATATGGTCTGTTTACTATGGCTATGAGCAGTCCCGACTAGCGAGCGCGTGGTCGAGACTTAACGAAAAAATTGTCGCAGCCTCGACGGCATAAGACCGGCCAGGAAATAAGTTACAGATGCATGAGCAGGAATTCCGATGCTGAAGGCGAGCGGCCGGGCCGTGTCTGGGTATCGCCACTGGCGACGGTGGCGGTTGTGTCGATTCTTGTCCTGGTGGCACTTTGGTTCTTCCGGCCGGTCCGGTTTGTGGTGCTGGGTTTCCTGGCAGCTTCGGCGCTGGCCTCTGCTTTGCGGCCGCTTCGTGACTATATTCCGGGGCCGCGAGGTTTTCGGGCGATTGTCAGCGGGGTTCTTCCCATTGTAATTGCCCTGGCGATACTGACAGTGCTTTCGCTTGTGCTGGCGAACAGGTTCCAGGAAGAACTTCAAGTCTGGCCGGAAACCCGGCGGCACATCAACGACTGGCTGTCTCGCGTGGCGGTCCAGTTCAATCTGCGCCAACCGCTGACGGTGGAGGGGTTGGCGCTTGAATTCATTCAGTATATTGGGGGCGGGGGCGCCGCTTTGGCCACGGAAAGCGCCAACATAGTCTCGAATGTGCTGATTGCCCTGGCATTCTTGTTTTTTGGAAACATTTATCTTCTTTTGAGCGATCATGCGTCACTGCTGGACCCCCTGCTGAGAGCCTTTCCGCCGCACCGCCGATACCAGATTTCGGCCGCGGTGCACGACCTCGAGCCGCGTCTTCGCTGGTGGGTAATCGGGGCGGGCTTGAGCATGCTCATCATCGGCACGGCCACGGCGATCGGCTACACGATTATAGGGCTTCAGATGGCGCTGCCGCTGGCGGTTCTGGCCGGCTTGTCCGAAATTGTTCCAACGCTTGGGCCCTTGTTTGCATTTGTTGTGGCAATACTCTTTGCGGCGACCCAAAGCCTCACAACGGTTGTTGCCGTGGCCATCCTTTACCTGGCGATTCAGTTGTTGGAGTCGTACATTATCCACCCGATCGTAATGAAACAGGCCGTACGGATGCCGCCCGTGGTAACGCTTTTTACACTGGTGCTGTGGGGAAAAATACTGGGGCCGGGAGGGTTGCTGCTCGCGCTTCCGATCAACCTTACCGTCATAAGTTTCGCCGACCGGCTACTGCGCAGGAGCGATTAGCTCAAGGGCGCATGATTTCGGCAAAATGGCTGTTCAAATATTCCTCGAGATTGGTGTACCCGTCGCCGTCCTGATCGAGCCTGCCATCTGCAGCATCTTTGGGATCGAGAGCTTGATTGCTTTCCCAGGCATCTGGCATCCCGTCGTGGTCGGAATCCGGAGCGGGTTCACCGGGTTGCAACCGAGGCCATCCGCCCACATCCCGCGGAGTGTTGACGATACCGCCCTTTGACTCGCGGAACTCGGCCACAATACGAGCGTCAACAGCGTCGCGTCCGGGCAAAACGGCACCGGCGTGTTGCAGCACGTCGGCCATGGCGGCTTCGGGTGCTTGCGTGTTGATCTGGCCCTTGGGGAAAGGCTGTTTCGCCCGATTTTTCTTTCCGCCCCTGGCAATCAGTTCCCAGCCGCCCTCGATGCGCTTATCGCCGTCCACCAGCAAATTTTCTTCTGCGTAAATGACCGTGGATTCACCCCCGATGTAGAAGGCCTTCGTCCGCTTCTTCGAGTCCGGGCCGGGTTTCAGGTAGTTGCCAACATAGTTCATGCGCACGGGGTCTTCGGCACTGTACCCGGGTACGGCGCGCCAGTTGTAGACCACGTTATTCCTGAAATCGAGCAGGATTGAGCCGTCGCCGTAGGTGCCAGGCCGCGGACTCCTGGCATTATGGTGGGCGTAGAGATTGTGGTGAAACGAGATGTTTCCGTTGGTACGCAGGAGAGAACCCATGCCGTGCGGCCCCTTGGGATGATAGCTGTCGTGAAGACTTTCGGTGATAAAGCACCACTGCACGGTAACGTTGTCCGAACCCGCGGATGAAATTGACAGCGTTTCATCGACGGCCCAGCTGGCCGAACAATGGTCGATAATGACATTTTTCGACCCGCCTATGTTTATGGCGTCAAAGGCCAGGCATTCCTTCTCGCCGGGCCGGGCCCGGATGCAGCGAATGATGATGTCATGCGTGTTGCTTACGCTGAGCCCGAAGTTTTTGAGGCAGATGCCCCCGCCCGGAGCGCTTTGACCTGCCAGCGTCAGGCAGGGTTCGGTAACAACGAGGGGGGCCATGAGTTCGATAGTGCCTGCCACAGCAAATACGATTGTCCGCGGTCCTTCGACGTTCAGGCAGGCGCGCAAGCTGCCCGGGATGGGTTCTTCGGGGGCTACGGCAGGCTGTGCAGGGCGGATAACTTGGCCGGTTTCATTTCGTGTGACGGCAGCCATTTCCCCTCGGCCGGGGTGATAGTCTTCCAAAGTATCGACAATATATACGTTACCGCCGCGTCCGCCGACGGCGTACGCGCCAAAACCTTCGGCGCCCGGAAACGCGGGAATCGGTCCGGCCTGACCTTGGTTCGCTGCAAGGCTTAGGCCCAAAAGAATACTCACAATCATTGCACGGGCGTCTCCTAATACCTTTACAAACGTCAATTAGTTATTTCTGCGTGTTGCGGTCCAGCGCGCCCAGGCAGAGGTCGGGTTTGTTGGTGATGATGGCGTCCACGCCCCAGCCGGCGAGCCGGCGCATGGTTGGTTCGTCGTCAACTGTCCATACGGCGATGGTTTTGCCTTGGTTGTGGAGGCGCTGGACCAGGGCGGGTTCCACGCTTCCCTGGTGCAGGTTGAAACCTGCCGGCCGGAGCAGTTCTTCCCACCGCAAGACTTTAGGCCACTGCTCGGGCTTGTCTTCGTCTTTTGCAGCGAGAAATTCGGTTTGGACGTCGGGGGCTTCGGCGAGGGCGACCGCGCATATGACCGGAGAGAAGGACTGTATGACGGCCTGCCTTGTCATGTTGCGCTCACGGATCTGGGTGATGACCTTCCTGGTGAGGGCATAATTGCGCGAGCGGCTATCGCGGATCATGCCGCAAACGCGGCGGAGTTGCCGTTTTGAGAGGGTGGGGGTGTCCCCGGCGTAATCGAGAATGCGGCGCATCAGGGCATAGTCGTTGGCGCTGTCCTTGATTTCCACGTACACGCCGATTCCCACGTCTTTGGCCAAGTCGAGCGATTCGGCCAGCGTGGGCAGGCGTTCCCCGGCGAATTTCGGGGCTTTCCACGAGCCTGCGTCAAGTTTTCTTAAATCGGCCAGCGTTTTCTCGGCGACTTTTCCGGGCATTCCGGTGGTTCGCTCGGTATCGTTGTCGTGGATTACGACCACCTCGCCGTCTTTCGAAAGCGTGCAGTCAAGCTCGAACCAGTCGGCATTTTGTTCTTTTGCGAGCTTGAAGGCGGCGAGCGTGTTTTCGGGCGCGTACGCGCTTGCTCCACGGTGGGCAATCACGTCAATTTCACCTTCCGGCGCGCCGGCACGGAATCCCGTTGTCACACATCCGTTCATAATTAACATCCCTGCAATAAGCGCAAAACCTGTCCGTTTCACTGTTACCAAACCTCCCATGGGCTACTGCGGGGGCATCCGGCGGGACGCGCGCGCCGCATTTGGTTGTTGATTATGTAAGCGCCGCGCGTCGAACGCAAGCTTTGACGGGAATAACGGATGTTTTATCTCGAAGAGCACACGCTACTGGTTTTTCTTTTGCAGGTATTGCTGCTGCTGGGTCTTTGCCGGGGGCTGGGCGAGGTATTCCGGCGGTGGCGGCAGCCGACGGTGACGGCGGATCTGCTTGTGGGGGTGTTTCTGGGCCCGTCGATTCTCGGGCGGGTATGGCCGGGCCTGCAAGAGGCGCTTTTCCCGCTCAACCCGGTCCAGCAGAGCATGCTCGAGACGGTAGCCTGGCTGGGGGCTCTTTTCCTGCTTCTGGATACGGGGCTGGCGCTTGACTTTCGCAGCGCCTGGCGGCAACGGAGTCCGGCGCTGATCATTGCGGTATCGGACATCGTGATTCCGATGGCGGTAGCGGCGGTCCCGATGGCGTTTTTGGCGCGATATTACATTGGCGAAGCTGAGCGCCCGGTGTTTTTTGTGTTGTTCATCGCGACGGCGATGACGATTACGGCGCTGCCGGTGGCGGTGAGGGTGTTGCAGGATATCAACCTGTTCAAGAGTGACCTGGGCTTTTTGATTGTTTCGGCCTTGATGGTCAATGACATCATCGGCTGGCTGGTTTTCACGATCCTGCTGGGCCTCTTTCTGCAGGCGGGAGTTGACGTAGGTCAAATAAGTTTTGTGATATTGGCCACGGGCGGGTTTACGTTGTTTTGTTTCACGGCCGGCCGGTGGGGCGTTGAGCGGGCAATCCAGTATCTGGTAATGAAACGCTTGCCCGAACCTGGCTCGTCGATCACGTTTATCCTGCTGCTGGGCATTTTGTGCGGGGCGGTCACGACCGCCATCGGGATTCACGCCCTGTTCGGCTTCTTCATCGCGGGCATTATGGCGGGCGGGGCGCCGGCGCTTTCGGAAAACAGCCGGCAGATCATCAACCAGATGGTTTACGCGATCTTTGTTCCCTTTTTCTTTGCGAACATCGGGCTGAAAGTCGATTTTCTGGGTAATTTTCAATGGTTTCTGGTGCTTCTGATAACGGTGGTCGGGATTGTGGGGCGTTTCGTCGGAGCGTGGGTGGGGGTTGGGCTTGCGCGCCAACCGCGGGAAGATCAGTATACGATTGCGATAGCCCATATTCCGGGCGGCGAGATGCAGATCGTGGTGGGGATCCTGGCGCTGCAGTTCGGCCTGATCACGAGCCCGGTTTTTGTGGCGGTTGTTTTCGGGGCGATTTTGTCTTCGGTACTTGTCGGGCCGTGGCTGACGTACTCGCTGCGGCGGCGAGCCCGGGTGCGGGTTGCCGACTTTTTGACGCCCGAGCTTGTGGTCGACAATCTGGCCGCGCGAACCCGGGAGCGCGCTATCGACACATTGTGCAGCCTCGCTATAACCCGGGCGCGGGTTGCGCCCGAGGAAGACGTGTGCGGGGCGGTGCTGGCGCGCGAACTTCAGCAGGGGACGGGCATCGGGAAGGGGGTGGCAATTCCGCACGCCCGGTTGAAAACGCTTGAGCGGCCCGTGCTGGCGTTTGGCCGGTCGTTGCAAGGCATCGAGTGGAACGCGCCGGACGGCGAGCCGGCGCGGTTCATCTTTCTAATCCTGACTCCGGAGCGGCGCGGCGATGTGCAGGTGCAGATTATCGCCGCGATTGCGCGGGCGATGACAAGCCTGCGGGTGCGCGAGGGACTGGAAATTGCGCCGGACAAAAAAGAGCTTTACAACACGCTGCGGCGGGCGCTTCTGTACGCGAACCCGCCGCCGCCGCGGCGGTGGCGTGGATGACGACGCCTGCTTTAAGGGTAATCAGGTAAGGTTCTTATGGGCGGTTATGTTTAGTAAAGGCGCAGTTTCCAAGCAGGTGCCTGGGGCTCGGGAGCGAGTTGGGCTGAGAGGCGTTCCATGGATTTGCCTACAAAGATGGATGGGGCAGATTATTCCGCCGAGGAACTCTCGGACCTTTTCCGGTTTGTTCTTGATGCCGCAGAAATCGGTTTTTGGGACTACGATTTTAAAACCAAGGGCCTGTACGGCGATCCCCGTTGCGTGGCCATGCACGACGCCGATAAAGCCCTGATCACGCCGGAAGAATTCCTGAACATACTTTGGCCGCAAGACCGGAAGAGAGTGGCGGAAGCCTTGTTTTCGGCGCTTAATCCTGCTTCGAGCGGGCGGTATAGCGTAGATTACCGCGTAAAGTTGAAAGACGGGCGCATCCGTTGGATCGGATCGCGGGGGTTGGCCAGGTTTGAAGCACGAGACGGGGCACGGCGCGCGGTCCGTTTTATCGGAACCGTCATGGACATCACCGAACGCAAACATGCTGAAGAAATACTTCGGGAAAACGAGGAACGCGAGCGGCGGAGCGCCGCGGAACTGAAAACTCTGGCGGACGATCTGCAGCGGTCGAACGAGGACCTCGAGCGGTTTGCGTACGTGGTTTCGCACGACCTTCAGGCTCCGTTGCGGCAGATAGCGGGCTACAGCCACCTAATCAGGCGGCGGCATTCAGACCGCCTTGACGAAGATGCCCGGCGGTTCCTCGATTTCATCATTGAAAGCGGGAACCGGATGCATGTACTCATCCGCGACGTTCTTGCGTACTCCCGCGCGGGGCGGGGCGGAAAGAAGAAGGCGCGGGTGGACATGCAAACAGTGGTGGAGACGGTGCTGAAGAATCTGGAATCGGCAATTGCGGACTCGGAAGCGGTAGTCACTCAAGATCGGATGCCCGAGGTTGAGGGTGATGAAACGCAGCTTGGTCAGGTGTTTCAGAACCTGATATCCAATTCGACCCGGTTTCGCTCCGACCTTCCACTGGAGATACATCTCGGCGCGGAGAAGCTGAACCACGAGTGGCTGTTCAGCGTCAGTGACAATGGCATGGGCATCAGGCCGGAGCTTGCGGAAAAGGTGTTTGAGCCGTTTCAACGTTCTCCTGACACAGTCAACCGCGAGGGCTCCGGCATCGGTTTGGCCATAGTCAAGCGGGTTGTGGAACTCCACGGGGGCCGGATTTGGGTGGAATCGGAAGTCGGGCGAGGGGCGACCTTCTTTTTTACGATCCCGACGGACTAACGGGGCGTTCCGCGGCGGGAAGGTTCAAGAGAAACGTGGTCAGGCCGGGGGTGGTTTCGGTGAGCGTAAGTTCGCCGCCGTGTGCGCGGGCGATTTCGCGGGCGAGGCTGAGGCCAAGGCCGGCGCCGTCGACGCGGCGGGAGCGGGATTTTTCGACGCGGTAGAACCGCTCGAACACGCGGCGGCGGTCTTCCGGGGGGATACCGGGGCCCGAATTAGAGACGGCGAGGCTGACGAGGCCGTTCCTGTTGACTAAGTGAATGGCGATGGTTCCGCCCGGCTGGTTAAACTTTACAGCGTTGGTGGTAAGGTTTTGCACGACTTGTCGGAGCAGGTCGGAATCTCCTTTCACCCAGGCGGGTTGCTGCACGTCCAACTGCAGGCGGAGGTTTTCGCCGAGAACCTCCGCGTCTTCCGCGGCGGCCTGAACGATCTCGGCCAAGTTTACGGGTTCAGCCTGGGGTTTCAGGCGGCCGGCGTCGGCCAGGGAGAGCAGGAGCAGCTTTCGCGTGATGGTTTTCAGGCGCTGAACCTCTTCGAGGAGGCGGTTGAGCGTCTGCTGCTGCTGGGAACCCGGCGGGGCGGCTTGGACGGCGCTTGCCAGTTCGCCCTGGAGGATCGTGAGAGGCGTTTTCAGTTCGTGTGCGGCGTCGGCGCTGAACCTGACAGCTTGCTGAAAACTCTTTTCGAGCCGGTCGAGCATTCCGTTGAACACGCGGATAAGCCTGTCAAACTCCTGGTCATCGCCGAACGGTTGGAGGCGCTGATCAAGGCCTTTTACGGTGATGCCTTCGGCGGTGCGCGACAGGGCGCGCACCGGCCGCAATGCGCGTTGTGCCAGCCACCATCCGCCCAGCGCCACAAGGAGGAGCGCGGCCGGCAGTGCCAGCCCGAACAGGCGCCGCAACCGAACCATCTCGGCGAAAGAGGGCGCCAGGTTGAGGCCGAGCGCAAGCGTGGCTTCGGGATTACTCATGACGCCCACGCGAAACGTCTCCCCATCGGAACGGGCGGTGTAAAACGACAGTGCGCTGGTGGGCAGAAGCGGCGGAGGGCCCATTCCGCCCATCCGGCCGGCCCCGCCGCCACGTCCTCCGTGGGGAAGGGGTCCGAGGCCGCGGCCGAATCCGGGGCCGCGGGGCCGGCCGGGCGGCGGCGGTTCGGGGAATCCCGCTTCGGCCGGGGTGGGAACCGATGCGGCATCCCAATCGGGGGGCCAGTTTACGGAGGCATGAACTACCTCACCGTTCCGGCCCCGGACAAGCAGAACAAACGCCTCGGAGTCGGCCTCGCCAAAGACGAACTGGAGCGACTCGTTCACGCGGTCCCAATACTGGGGGCCGCGGGCCATTTGGAGGTACCGGTCGCCGAGGTCGCGGATGGTTTGATCGATGCGGCGGATGTTCGCGCGCTGTACGGCTTGCCAGGTCCACAGGCCGAATCCGACGAGCACGGCGCCGGAGATCAGCGTGGAGAGCAGAGCGATGCGTAGCCGGAACGAGAGTTTCATTGTTTTGCAAACCTGTAGCCGACGCCGCGGACGGTTTCGATGAGGGAGGCGGCTTGTGGGCCGAGTTTTTTCCGCAGGCGCTGAATGTGGACGTCGATGAGGTTGGTTTCCACGTCGAAATCGTATCCCCACACGTGCTCGATGATTTGGGTGCGGGTGAGGACGCGGCCGGGGGAGCGCATCAGGTATTCGAGCAGGTTGAACTCGCGGGCTGTCAGGCGTTTTGGCGTGGCGCCGAGCTTCACCTCGCGCGTGATGAGGTTTACGGAAAGCGGGCCGGCCTGGAGGACGGTGAGCTTTTCGCCGGATGCCCGGCGGGCGAGGGCGTGGAGGCGGGCGACGAGCTCTTCGATGAAAAACGGCTTTGTCATATAATCGTCGGCGCCGGAATTGAGGCCCTCGACGCGCTCGTCGAGTTCGGAGCGGGCGGTGAGGAGCAGTACGGGCACGGGGTTTGACTTTTTTCGGAGATTCTTGACAATGCTTAGCCCATCGCGCCCGGGCAGCATGATGTCGAGCACGATAGCGTCGTACTGGCGATTCGCTGCCAGGAAGAAGGCCTCGTCGCCGTTGCTGCATGTATCGACGACGAACCCCTGCTCTTCAAGCCCTTTGCGGACAAAATTCAGGATGCCCTTTTCGTCTTCGACAACCAGTACCTTCATGTGGCGAAGTATATCACGGGCGGGCGGGGCGGATGAGGTTGGGGCAGATTAAGATTTTTTAATGTTGGCGGGGGTTGTTCCGCAATGTGGGGCGGGTAAGCTTCAGGTGGATGACGAAAGGCTAACGAAGGAAAGGAGCCGATCATGAAGAAAGAACAAAGGCGACACGGGAAGGTTTTGGTCGTGGCGTTGGCGGCAACGGCGTGGCTGTTTGCATCCGCCTTTGCGGTTGAGGCCGCATATGCCCAGGAAGCAGGCGTCTCGCCCCAGGCCGGGTACGAAAGCGGCGAAGGTAACGCACCGCCGCCGCCCCCGGCCCCGCCTCAGGCCCAGGGTGACTATGGGCGCGGCCGCGGCATGCGGCAAGGCCGGGCGAATGCAAGCGCCGGCGGGCGCGGCATGCGGCAGGGGCCGCCTCCCGCGGGTTTCGGTGGCATGGGCATGCGGCAAGGCCCGCCGCCCGGCGGCCGAGGCGCTTATCCCCAGGGGCAACAGCGGGGTGCCCGTCAGGGCCGTTGGCAGGGCCAGCCGCCGGCCGGTGCGCAGGGTCAACGCGGCGCAGGCATGGGCGGCCGGTTCAACCGGCCCGGGCCGCCGGATCCCGACGTGATCTTCGATCACATGGATGCGAACGGTGACGGGACGCTGTCGCGCGAAGAGTTTCGAAAATGGCATGAAGAGCACCGGCCTCCCCGTCCGATGGGCCCGCCGCCGGGCCGCGGCGGACGCTGGCAAGCGCCCGTGCCGCCGGAGGGCGAACCGGAGCAGTAGGCTAAAAAGCGCTGAGGTCGAGGCCGGACTTTCGGGTCCGGCCTCGGCTTTTTTTATGGACAAGAGGCTGGAAGCTTCTTCTACTTTGTGTTGAGCTCTTTGATGTATTTTTCGAGGGCTGTTTGCGATTTTTCCCAGGCCACGGTGAGGTAGCGGATGTTAATGGGACGGTTTGTGGTGAGATAGACGGTGCGGTACTGTTGCCAGAGGGCCTGCTGGCGGTTTTTCAGTTCCTGATAAGCGCGCGCGTGCTCGATGGGGGCAAAACCCGGTTGTGTCTGGTCGACTGCGGTTTTGCGGTACTGGAGGGCGAGGTCGGCGGCGAATTCGAGCATCCGGGCGCAAAGATCGTGGCTTTTCAGGTAGTCGGCGTTGAGGCGCGGCTGGGACTTTTCTAACAGTAAATGTGCGCGGTTGGCGCATTGCTTCATGTTCTGCCAGAATTCAATTTCTTCGGGTGGCGCTTCGGCCATCTTCGGCACTTGTTCAAACGGGTCGCTGACCGACATGTATCGGGCCTTGCGGTTGCCGAAGAGGGACTCGCCCTGGCTGTTTGCCAGCAGGGTCAGGGCTTCACCGACCTCGCCGGAGCCGGCAAAAAACTGGGTTGCGAATGCTGCTGAGTAGGCGTCCATGGCGATCGGCTGGGGGTTCCATCCGAGGGCTCCGCAGTACACGGCGCCGTAGTACGTTACTTCGCTGAGGTTGGCGCCCGCGGCGCCGAGGTTCCAGTCGCCCCAATTGGAGACGAACGTGCCCAATGCGCCATGTTCGGCGGTTGCGGCGGCGATCTGCTCGATGTTTTTCAGAGAGTAGGCGTACATGGGGTAGAGGTTTGCCCAGTCCCAGATGCCGGAGAGGGAGGTGGTGGTGAACTTGCTGTCAACGAGCGACTTCAGGCCGGGATGAGCTTCTTTTTGGGCATAATCCCAGTACATCATGACGATGTCACGGGGCAGCATCGCTATGACGTTTGGGTGGTTAAGCACGATGTCGGCGTACATCATCATTGTTTTGCCGTTGGCCTTCACGGCGTCGTCGAGCCGGGTGTAGTAATCGGCGTAGACGCGTTCGATGCCTTTTTCCTTCACTTCATCGGCGCTTTTGCCCTGGCCGACGACCTGGCTTTCGTCAAGGGCGCAGTGGAAGTACCGGCCGGGGAAGTTGGGCGCGACTTCATTGATGATATTCTCGACGAACCGGATGCTTTCCTCGCAGGTGGGGCAGATGGTTCCGGCGCCTTCCTTTTCGGCGAGTGCGGCGTACCTGGGGTTGGACAGGGTGTTTTCCATGTGGGCGAGCAGCTCGACGACGGGGATCACCTCGATGTAGTAGTTTTCGGCGAATTCGGCGACTTCGCGCAGCTCTTCAAACGTGAACCGGTCGTGGTCCTTGCCAAGCTCGGGGTCGAACTTGTAGACGAAGTGGTCGCTTTCGATGAACCAGAGATGCGTGTTCATTTTGAACCGGGCGAGGTTGCGGATGGTGCGCTTGTGGTCTTCGACCGTTGGGAGCTGGTCGCGGCCGTAATCTTCGTGGAATCCGCGCATCTGGACGGCGGGCCAATCGGCGATTCCGGCGCCGGGGATAGAGTCGAGCTTGAGGACGCGGGCCGCCTGCAGCAACTGTTCGGCTGTCATCATGCCGTAAAACAGGCCGTGCTCGGCATTTGCAGCGACGCCGATGCCGGCGGGGCTGATTTCGAGCACATAACCTTCGCGGGCGGCGGTTGGTGCGTCGCTCGCGGCCTCGGGCATATCGGCGCTGAGAGGGCCGGGAGGTTTTTTGCCGGAAAAGACGACAAACTGAAAAGGCGTGCCCGGCGGGCTTTCGCTGATGCTGACCTCGCCGAAGACGCCCAGTCTTTCCTGTGTTTCCTGCCACTTTGCCTGGAGGCGCTGCGCCGAGGGCTTGTCGGGGGTCGTAATGCTGAACCTGAGCGGCGTGTCCGGAAGCTGGAAAGCGCCCTCGCGCGGTTCGATTGCTTGAGGACGGGGCAGAAGGTGGTCGAAAGGAGTTTGAGAATATACGGTGGTTACAATCGCGAGAAGAGCGGCGATGGCTGTGGCGGACATTTGAGGATCCTTTCAGCTGTTCTTGGCGCTATATTACACCAGGGATGGCTGGCTTGCGATTTTTGTCAGGAATCGGCTTGTGTGATTGACCTGAAGCGGTTTTCGTTGTGCAGGGACTTGAGGTCGGGGTCGGTGAGGGCGTCTGAGCGGAGTTCCGGGTTCAGGACTACGGCTTTTTCGAGCAGGGAGAGGGCCTTTTCTTTTTGGCCGCTGAGCGCGTAGACGCAGGCAAGGTTGTAGTAAGGCTTTGGGTGCCGGGGGTCGATTTCGATGGCTTTGAGATATTCGGCCTCAGCCTTTTCAAGCTGCATCGTGGCCACAAGAAGATTTCCGTAGTTGTTGTGGGTGGCGACGTTTTCGGGATCGAGCTGAATTGCGAGCAAAGCTTCTTTCTCGGCTTCTTCGAACCTGCCGGCGAGCCTGAGAAGAATAGCGAGATCGTTGTGTGGGCGGCTCCAGTCGGGGTCGAGACGGATTGCGGCGCGGAATTCGGCTTCGGCTTCCGTAAGCCGGTTTTCCGAGTGGTTGCCGAGTACGATACCGAGGGCGTTGCGTGGCCAGCTCCACTGCGGCCTCATTTCGATGCATTTGCGGAATGCCTCTTCCGCGGCTTCGAACCGCTTATTCTCGGTGTGCCACAAGCCCAGCGCGTAAAAGGCTTCGGGTGAGCTAAGTTTGGAGTCTGCAGCGAGTTGAGCCACCCGGCGCACGGCCTCAACGGTGGCCGGCTGGTCCATGGGGGGGTCTTTTTCGAGGGTGGCAATCATCGTTTCGACAAGCGTGGCGGGCGCTGGGCCTTCATCGGGGAAATGCTGCTCACCCGCGTTACGCACCCAAAGTACGAGCGCGGCCATTAGCGCGGCAGACAAAGCAATATACCAGACAACTCTGTGGGACGACATGACTTTATTCTACTTAGGAACCGGCGCCTGAACAATAGCGGAATTCTACCGTATCGTCTAGAGCCGGTGGTTGGGGATGGGGCAACTTGCGAAATAAGCGAAAAATGAGTTGAGAACGCGCAGTGTCATGTAACTTAACCATATGATGTAAACGGAATTGCGCGTTATTGTTTGTTGACACCGAATTTCTTCTATGCTATAAAGGTTGCTATCGCGGGGGCGCGCCTTTGACGGTCGCGTGCCTTTGCAGTGAGTGGAGTAGTACGTTTGACAGGAGGGTGAGGTTGATCTGTCTTCCCACAGGGAAGTTTTTTACCCGCCGCCAAATCAAGCCCGCGAGCTCCGACCCGGTTTGCCTGTTTGGGGAAGATGTAGAACTGGAGCGTTTCCGGCTCTATAATCCGAGGACGAGGGGCGCTTTGTTTTTTTGTGGAGGAAGAGCGACGTGACGAACAAACGCTTGGCGTTTCTAATGATGGGATTAGCGATTCTGGGGACGCTGGGGGCCGGTTTTGCAGGAGGAGGATTTGCCTCGGCAAACGCCACAGGTGCGCCTGGCGCGGTTTCCGAGACTGAACCGGAGGCGGCCGCGGCTCCACATGCGATCGAGGTTTCCGTGGTGGACAGGTTTGAGCTTGCGTCGCTCGCTTCGAATCTGACGACGGCGGTGGGGGATACTGCGGCAAAAGCCGCGGTGGTTCCGTTGAAAGCGGCTTGGCAAGTATATACGGAACCGTCCCCGGCGACCGGAGAGGCGCCGCTGACGGTTACTTTCATTGATAAGACCATTCCCACGGTTGCGGAAGGGCCCATTGAATGTTGGGACTGGAATTTTGACGTATACGACGCGGACCAGGACGGAGAGGATGAAACGGGGGGCGCTTGCCTTCCTGAGGACGGGTCGGTAGTTTCGTGGGAGTACAACAACCCGGGGACGTACACGGTCAGCCTGACGCTGCGATTCCGAAATCCTTTGCCCAACGGCGACGTTCGGTACAGCACCAAAGTGTATGAGGGGCTTGTAACGGTGCTTGGCGAGGCGGAAGAACTTCCGACGGCGAGTTTTAACGCGTCGGACGGCATTGAAGACGGGGTGTCGCTGATTCCGTTGAACGACTGGATGCCGTTGATGTATTTCACGATGACGTACGGCGAAGACGACTTTGCGCCTCGTATTTTACAGAAACTATGGTTCGACATCACTTGCGACCGAAGCCCCGATAGCCGGGACTGGATCGAGTGCGACTGCCCGGTGGTTGATGACCTGCTCGAGTTCGGGATCTGGATCGACCGGGGTGACGATGGGCCCAACGAAGAATTCGAACCCACCTCGAGAGACGATCTGCTGCTCACCTTTGACAATACCGGCTATCCCTACATGAATCCTGAGTTGGATGGGTCGGATCGTCCTTACTACCGGCTGGACTTCCTGAACGACATTTATGACCTGTATCCCGGCCCTTACACGAGTCCCGACAACTGGATCACGGCCGTGCCCGACAACACGATAGGGTACATTCTGACGGTACGGACCTCGTCGGTTTTCCGTAACAATACGAGCTTCGGGTTTATCCTGCGCAACGTGGAGATGTGGCGTTATTCTTACGATGGGATCAATTACACGATCTATCCGGGTATTGTGGCGGACGACGATTATCCAGACAACCTTGGCGACATCAACCAGGACATTGGTTTCACGGGCATATTCGGCGTGTTTGACATCTCCAGCAGTCACACTCGCGGAGGTTATACCTACGTGACGGACAACAACGCATTTCAGTACCCGGCGGTTTTATACACGCCGAGGCCGGAGCATGTGCGGCCGATCTGGAACCAGCTTGAAGGCCTGATTGAGAACGGCGTTGGCGAGTGGCTTGATCTGCGTCAAATCACGCCGCTGGAGACGTGGAAGGCGGTCATCGGCATCAACCTTCACGGGATGAGCTACTACGGCGACGGCTTTATCCAACCGGAGGAAATCAACCTCATCTGCACGGATATTGGGGGTGACCCGTATGGTTTGCGCGGGAACGGGGGCTTCGACGCGCAGAACGGATTGGAAGTCTTTACGCACAGGGGCGACAGTTTGAACAATCCGGCCGTGGGCTACGACTATGCGTTCAACGGGGCGTGGCTGTATCACGACACGAACAACAGCGGGACGTTTGATCCGCCCACACCACTGGACGGCGGCGGCGTTTCTTTTACGGATTATCCGATGCGGCCCATGTTGCTCGACGGCATTCCCGGGCTGGCCGATCCCACCATGCTGGAATGGCAGTACGACCCGTTCCCGCCGGGCGGGGGGGACCCGTGGTGGAAGATCAAGTTGGGCTTTATGTTCGGCCGGCGCCGCAACCCCGGTGAGACGCCAACGGGTTATGCCGAGCCTGTGCCGCCGCCGGAGGAAGCGCCCTGGATTGAGGAATACTGCGACTACTTTATCGTCATTCGGGCGGATTCGGGGTACCGGGACATCTCGGGCCGCGACGAAGACGGGTTTGGCATGGCGCTTGGCGGCGACACGAAAGTATTTATCGAGCCACGGCGGCTTAACCCGAACACGGGCCTGATGGACGGCGGCATGCTGATATCAAACAGCATACTCAGGAACTATTATGATATCGATACGGGTGATCTGTTGCCCTGGCAGGAAGACTGGCGGCTGGATTACCCGAACGATTATGAGCCGTGGTGGACGGAGCGCACGCACAACCAGCTCAACACCAAGCCGATCCGGTTCGGTCTTGACGTGCATGATCTTGTTTTGACGTACGACTCGGACAACGACTGGGCGAAGACGACCAGCCTCAACATGCTGGACGGCTTCATCAACTGGTGCGGCGGATACACCAACTTCAATCAATGGATGGATCCGTTCGACGTTCTGGGTCAGCATTTCCGATTTGGGGATATTGCGACCGCCACCGGACTCGTATTGCAATCAGGTCCGGAAGCGGAACGGGACTATTCGGCGCTGTTCCAGTATCCCTGGGAAACGATCCCGTTCGAGAACAAGAATCTCGAAAAGATAAGGTCGGATTATTATCCGATTGTGCCGCCACAACCGACGCTGCCGGACCTGGAAACGTGGCCTTACCGGCTGGCCGTTGCCTATGGTACGGGCGGCTATGTGGTTCCCAACCCCAGTTCAACAAATCCGCCGGACGACGAGTACGTGTTTGAAGTGCCCGGGGCGGTGTGGCCGTCGGATTATTACGCCGAGCACTGGCTTATCGACCACAAGGGCGGAGCGTATTATATTACGGGCAACTCGGCCTCGCGTCTGCAATTGTTCAAAGGACATGCGGCGCTCGACGGCGACTGGGTGATCGCGAAAGAGGCGTTAACTCGCGGCCGCTACCCGCACATGAGCAACTGGCCCCAAGGCCTTGCGCCTGGCGGCGCGCGGGCGGCGCGGTTGCTGACACAGCATACCGACTCGAATTCGACCTACGACACGATTAACAACACTGGGATTACGAACGCCGTGGCCATGCTCGGAATCAACCTGGCGGGCGCGGACGACCCGTTCACGAACCGGTACAGGACGGTGATGTTGCAGAGCATCACGGTGGCGTTCTGGGGTCCGGGCTTCAGTCCGTGGAACGACCTGCTTCCGCTGGACACGGGCGGGGTTCTGCCGGCGTCGGGCGTTCTGCTTATGGAAGACCGGAACGAAAACGGCATACACGACATCGGCGACGGGCCCATCGCGCTTAAGAACTGCGCCTGGAAACTCGCGCCGGAACCGATCGACGTCAGCGGCGACCAGATTGCCGACGATATGAACGGCGATGGGGAAGTGACGGAGGCGGATTACGCGTGGGTGCTGAAGCTTTTCCCGGCGGAACCCTGGGAAGTGCCCGTAAACGACAATAACATCGGCGACGACCTGTTCATCGTGGTGCGGCCTTCGCGCAAGATCGAGCGGTTCCAGCAGTTCCGCGCCATGATCGCCTCGCACCTGCCGAGCCGGCCGAACGCCACCGAGCAGGAAGGCGGGATTTCGCTTTCGCCGGTGGCCTACATGGCCGACGATTCGTTCGTCAAAACCAATCCCGAAGAGCGGGCGGTGCAGGACTTCTACAGTTGGGACATGCTCAAGGCGAACGTGCCGTGCGACGTGGTCAACCTTACGGCGCCGGGCCAGACAATTATGCCGGGCGGTCCTCCGGTAGCCGTTTTAGGCATCGACGCCTCGACCAACCGGCCGGCTTCGGTAGCCGAACATTGGCGCGGAACCAACGGCAGCGCATCGGGCCGGCAGTTTATGACGAGCGACAAGAATTGGGACGGCGTCGGCGTGGTGGGCGACTGGCTTATCGCGCAGTCGGCCGACAACGGCCAGATTACCGGGTTCAAGATTGTTGCCGCGAGCGGTAACACGTTAACGGTTCAGAGCGGTTCGCCTGCGAGCGGCAAGTACGTCGTCGTGCGCGATCCGACGTTCCTCGAGCAGGTAATCGTCGAAGTGTACGACCACGGGCTCGACGGCAAATTCCTGATGGAACAGGATCTTCTCCCGCTGAATTTCGAAGATCCCGATAACGGCCTGTACAGCGGCATCTCGATCTACCGCGACAATGACTGGGATGCCAACAATACCAACGGCGAGTTCGATGCGGACATCGATATCCCGGTGGATCTGGACCAAGTCCCGGCGGTGGTGGGCCTATGGGGCGGTCCGCGGCCGATTCGGTTTGTGTTCTCATCGCCTGGCACGGACGACCTGGCCGGTCTCGAGGAGACGCCGCTGGCGGAGCAGCCGTTGCGGCGCCAGTGGGTGCCGGATTCGTTCGGGGAATCGCCTTACGATGAAGAATACGGCCCCGATTTCTTTGTAGTCCTCAGGACGTCGCAGAAGATGGAGCTTGGCGACGATTTCCGGATTGGCATCGTGTCGTGGGGCCCGAATACGCCTACGGAACCGGACCCGGACCAGTTCCCGAACTTCATTGTTGCGCCGGGAACGAACGTGACGCTGTTTGACCTGTTCAGCGAATTCCCGTGGGGATCGCGCGCGCTCGGCTTCATCACGATGTTCAAGAACCGGCCTTCGTTCAACTACTGGATGTACGACCAGGTGAAGCGGCAGGAAGTGCCGAAGTTCGAGTACGACCACAGCCAGGACGCGAATCCGTACCGCTACTGGGTGCGCAGCGGCGCGAACAAATACACCCAGACGAACATCATCACTTCGGAAGCGGCGCCGATTGTGGATTTCCAGGCCGACCACACGCACCGCGCGCCGGGCGAGACGATCACGTTCACGAGCTTGTCGACGGGCAACATCACAAACTACTACTGGGACTTCGGCGACGGCGAAACGATGACGGGACCGTCGTACAGCGTGGTCACGCACGCGTACGGAGGGCCGGGCACCTACACGGTTTCAATGAGTGTTACGGACGAGTTCAACATGGTCCGTACGGTAGTCAAGCCGGATTACATTACGATCAGCGAGCTTCCTTACGTCGATTTTACGGCCTTCCCGCGCGACGTCCAACTCGCACCCGACGGCACGGGCGGCGTGAGCGCGTCGGTGACGTTCACCGACATGAGCCGCGGCACCGCCACCAATCCGGCCGCATCGTACGCTTGGGACTTTGGTGACGGCGGAACGAGCACGGAACGCAACCCGATTCATGCTTACACGGTGGACGGGACGTATTCGGTGCGTTTGACGACGACGTTCCAGGACGGGGCCGTCAGGGCCCTAACCAAGACCGACTATATTGTCGTGCGGCCGATTGACGTCGGCGAGGGCGAAGGCGAGGGCGAGGGTGAAGGCGAGGGCGAGGGCGAAGGCGAAGGCGAGGGAGAAGACGAGCCTACAACGTCGATTACCATCGAGGACGGCATCAAGGGCAACGACCAGCATGCGTTGCTTCCGCTGATGGACTGGATGCCGCTGTTCCATATCCGCATGACGTGGGACAGCGAAGACGCGCCAGCCTCGCGCATCCTGGAGAAGCTGACGTACACGATCCGGGACGACCCGCGGGACAGCGACGATCTCGGGTACGATAACGTGTGTTGTCTGGACGCCTCGGATATTCTAGAGTTTGCCCTTTTTGAAGAAACGGGCGACGTCGACGAAATAGACGGCGTGCTCGATTACAGGGATTACGTTCTTTATTACTGGGACAACACCGGCTACCCGCTCGGCCAGCTTGTGAACCAGACGCCTGGGAATCTTGTTTACGAGCTTGATTTCGTGGGCAACGGCACGGTAGATCAACCGCAGTTCCCGGTGCGCGAAGGCCCGCCGGAGCCGGGCCGCTCGTATATTGTAGCGGTGCGGACGTCGGCGACGTGGCGGTCGAGCCTGACGCTGTCGTACACGGTGGACTACGCGCAGATGTACCCGTTCCCGACCGGTGACGACGGGGCGCCCTCCGACAGCTACTCGCCGAACTTCTACGACGACGAAACGCTGGACGAGGATGTGGGATACTCATCGAGTTTCACCGCATGGGATATTACAAACGGCCCCTTGCCCGGGCAGTTGGTCAATTACGTAAACTCCTGGACGTGGCCAATGATAGTGAACACCCCGATGGCGGAACACAGCCGGCCGCGTTGGGATGCCGCAGACCAGATGTTCAATTTCATGGCGGGCGAATGGACGCAGATGCGCACCTTGCTGCCACTCGAGCAATGGGTTCCGGTGGTGGGGATCAACCTGCACTCCGCGGGGCCCCATGCTATGGACGACAGCACGCATGCCCGCTGGTATATGGATGAAGTTCCCTATCCGGTTCTCGAGGAAGTCAACGTAATCGTCACAGACATCGGAGCGGACCCGCTTGGCGAGCCGGGCAACGGCGGCCTGTACCCGCCGGAAGCGTTCGATCCGGTACTTGGGTACCAAGAGTGGTATATCGTTGACTTCGCGATTGGCGAAGACATCGCATATAACGGTGTCTGGATATGGCAGGACACGAACAACAACGGAATTTTCGACGCGCCGACGCCGGCGGCGGGCGGGGGCGTGTCGCTGACGGATCTGCCCATGTGGCCGGCGATGACGTATGACCCGGAGACCGGCGAGTACAGCAACACCATTCAGTGGGAGTACGTCCCGTTCCCGCCGGGTGGCGGCGACCCCTGGTGGAAACTGAGGATGAGCCTGGTCGGGTTCAGCCGCTCGCCTGGCGATACAGCGGGTACGGTGGAGAAAACCGTTGACGGCGGGGGCACCAATCCGTACAACTGCGACTACTTTATCGTGGTCCGTGCCGACAGCGGTTACGAAGACATCAGCCTTTCGACGCCTGACGGCGTGGGCATGACGATGGGCGCCGATTTCAAGTGCTTTATCGAGCCCCGGCGTTACAACGCGGTTGAAGGCCAGTGGGACGGCGGCATCTACGTGGACAGCCAAATCCCCGGCGTGGACGATCCCAGCTACGGCGCCTGGCAGAATGATCCCCGGTGGGGATGGAATGAGCCGTGGTGGCCGCAGCGCACGCATATCGCCGAAAACACGAAACCGGTTCGTGCGGGGATAGATGTCCACGATTACGTCATGACTTACCAGAGCAACAATGAGTATGCCAAGCATGCCGACTTAAGCTACGGAACGGGTGGTTTCTTTATTTCAGTCGACCCGTTCGAAGACGAAGACACCTTGCCCTCCTCTTGGTATTCGTTCCTTGGGGGGTACCAAACCTGGTTTGACTACTGGATGGACCCGTTCGGGCTGCGCATGAGCCAGTTCTACAACTACCACAGCGTGGGCGTTATTGACTGGCAACGCAGCCTGCACGTGACGCTGGAAAACGACTACGGCATTTACGTGGACGACGAGACGGGGAGCACGCACTTCCCGTACGAGACGGCGCCGTTCTTTAACCCGAAGTTCGATGCGCCGCCTCACGGCCCGCGATCGCCGTTGTATGCAACGCCGCCAAATCAGCCCACGGTGCCGAACCATTCTACGTGGCCGGCCACGCTGAAACCGGGTGAGTACCCGCGGGCCAGCGACTGGGCGTTCGAGGACCGGCAGGCGCGCTTGCTTAAACAGCACGTTGATATCTTCAGCGGGCCGACGGCCATGCTTGGATTTAACCTTGTGGGTGTGGACGACGAGGTAACGAACCGGGTCAACCCCATTAAGCTGGACCGGATCACGGTGGCGTTCTGGGGACCCGATTTCGATCCTTCCAAGCTGATGCCTCTCGATCCCGACGGACTTGACCCGGATTCGGGCGTCATGCTCTACCAGGACATCAATAACGACGGCACGTTCTTATGGACGGACATCGGCGAAGCCCAAACGTATTTTGGCGGCGATACCGCCTTGGCGCTGGACGGTCTCCAGTGGCCGAATGACGCGGAGCCAATCGACCTGGACGGCGATGAGATCGCCGACGACATGAACGGCGACGGTAAGATCGATACCAGCGACTATGCCTGGGTGCTTACGCTTAGGCCAAAACAGGGATGGCAATTGCCGATTCGGGATATAGGCAACGTTTTTAACTGGCTGGAAAGCGCCGCGAAATCCGGCGGTGGCGCAAAGAGCGGGGGAGATGCCGGCGGTTTCGAGCCGGCGTTGGTGAGCGTGGAGGAAATGGCCAAAGCGGCCGCGCCCACCAAGGCCGCAACCGAAGATAACGGGGGCGACGACCTGTTCCTGGTCGTGCGGACGTCTGACCAGCTCTCGGCGCTTGAAGGTTTCCGTGCGGTTGTTCCGGCAACGCTGCCGAGCCGTACGAGCGACCGCATCGGCGGCATTCAATTGTTGCCGAAACAGCCGACATCGTCATCGGCGTTCACGAAACACAACGCCGAAGAAAACGTGGGCCAGGATTACTGGGGCCACGACATGCTGGAGGCGAACGTTCCGGTGAAAGTGGTTGACCTTACGGCGCGGCCACAGACGATCGCGCGCGGCGGCGGAGTAGTGCCGCTGATCGGGCTGGACACGTCCACGAACCGCCCACAGACCACGGTGGCGACCGGCGAGAGCGCGACTTCCAGCCCGAGAACGTTCAGCGTGCCGTCGGCGAACTGGACGCCGGGGGCGTTCACCAATTGCTGGCTGATCGACGAGCGTTACGAGGCCTACCAAATCACGGGCAACACGAAGAACCAACTGTCGTTGTTGAGCGGTACGCCGCGCGACGGGGCTTGGCGCATCGTGAAGAACCCGACGTTCCTCGAACAGTTGGTGGTGGAATTCTACGGCACGCCGGAAGACGAAGAGGACGATGAACCCGACATCACACCGGTTTCGCGGTTCAACCTGTCGCAGCATTTTCTGCCGCTGGACATCGACGCGAAGGTTAGCGGCGTGGCATTGTACCGGGACAACGACAACGACCCGCGCAACCGCAACGGAGCGTTCGATCCGGAAGTCGACCTGCCCGTCCTGCTCGACGCGCCGCCGCTGCTCGTGGGCGAACCGGGCGAGCCGGACACGCAGGTCAAGTTCATCTTCTCGAGTCCAGGCACGGATGACTGGCCGCGGCCGATGGCCTCGCAGCCGCGGCGCCGCCAGTGGGTGCCGGACACGTATGGCATCCGTCCGGGCGATCCCAACCAGGGCTCGGACTTCTTCGTGGTGGTGCGCGCATCGAGCCGGATGCCCGAGGACACCGCGTTCCAGGCGGCCATCGTGGGATGGGGGCCGAACACGCCTACGGCCCCGGACCCGGACACGTTTATCGCGCCGGACAACCCCAGCGTGCCTTACGCCCATTTCGAGATGTTTGAGGAGTTCCCGTGGGGTTCGCGGGCACTGGGCTTTATCACGCTGTTCACCGAACCGCCGGCCCTCTACTACATGGACGGCAACGAGGCGCGCCGCGATTTCGACACCAGCGCCAACTTCGTGCGCACCGGCACCACGGTCCGGAAACGGACCGGATTCATCACGGCCCGCGACAGCCTTATCGGCCCTTATTCGGTGGTGATCGACGGGGCGTCGCAGACGCAACTGCCGGCCACAGTGCTGGCGCCGGAAGGATTTAGTCTCATTATCAATGGCCAGGGTTTTGGCGATTCCGCCATCGTTGCGCTGACGGGCTATGAGGTGATGGTTACCCAATGCACGGACACCGCGATCAACTGCACGATTTTCAATAACACCAAGGGTGCGGCGCCGTCGGAGCCGGTCGTGCTGATCGTCCGTAACCCCGATTCAAACGAGGAAGCGAGCCGCGACGACCTGTTCTCGCTTACGAACTCGTTGCCGCAAAACGCGCCCACGATAACCAGCGTGAGGCCGTCGCGGGGCGGGCAGAACGACTTTCCCATCACGATTAACGGAAAGAACTTCCATCCAAAACAGGATATCGAAGTGCTGCTGGGCCGGACAACGGTCCCGGTGCAGTCGGTGTCGGCGGACGGCACTTCGATAACCGTGCTGTTCCCGTTCGCGGGCTTGCCCGAATCGGGCCCGCTGGACGTGACCGTGCGCAATCTCGAGCCCTACTCGACGAAAGCTACCGAGGCCGTGCTGGTCGACGGGTTCACCTACGTGAACGACCCGGTCCGGCCCTGCTTCATCGCCACGGCGGCTTACGGGTCGGCATTCGAGCGCCACTTGCCGGCGTTCCGCTCGTTCCGCGACAACGTGTTGCTGAAGAGCGGGCCGGGCACGGCATTGGTGTCGTTCTACTACCGCCACAGCCCGGCGGCGGCCGAAGTGGTTGCGCGCCACGGGTGGCTTGCGGCACTGGTCAGGCTGGTTTTGACGCCGGTTGCGTGGGCGCTGGAATCGCCCTTGCTTTTCTCGGCCGGTTTGACGGCCTTAGCCGGTTTGACGGCCTTAGCCGGTTTGACGGCCTTAGCCGGTTTGACGGCCTTATGGGCCTGCGCGGTGGCATTGCGGCGCGGGCGGCATGAGAGAGTCGGCGTCCGTGTGAGGTAGGCGGACGCCTTGTAAGAAAGGAGCATCGGGTGCGAATGAAACGTACTCTGGCGGTCGGATTGGTATTGGCCCTGTTTGTGACGTTCGGCTGGCATTCCACGGCAGGCGCGTTCTTCCCCGTTGGCGCTTACAACCAGTACGGCCAGCTTAAGTACTTAACGTGGTCGTGGCAAATGTTGAACGACGAGAACAACGATCGGGATGTCAGCGGTCCGAACGAGGGCGTGGAGATCATGTTCGAAGGCGGGCCCTATGGTTGGACGGAAGCCGAAATGGAAACGATCAAGGACGCCTTCCAAGTCTGGCAGGATGTTCCCACCTCGTACGTGGGGTTCCAGTACGTGGGGGTGAACGAAGACCCGCTGTATCTGGGTGTAGATGCCACTTCCATGACGGGAGACCTGATCAACTACGTGGCCATCGAATGGCCGGACGAGCCGGTTACGGCCGGTGTGACTTTTCCGGTGCTGGGCGTTACGTTCATTTCGCAACTCATTGACGACACGTACGTCGAGATGGAAGGCGCCCAATGGTGGCTGACGGGCGGCCAGATCATCGAGGCGGACATTGTCATCGACGGCATTTCCCACCGTTCGACCGAGCCCGGCCAGGAACCGCTCGCCTCGTTGATGGGCACGATGGTTCACGAGATAGGCCATTTCGTGGGGCTGGGCCACACGCCGTTGAACAACCTCGAGAATGTGGACGTGGGCGAGGGGGAACTGTTGTACGAAAGTCCAGCCGTGGCATTGACCGACGCGACCGGCCAGCGCCGGCTGGTTGGCGCGACTCCCACCATGTTTCCCATCTATTTCGAAGTCGACGACGGCCAGGGTGCGTACACCGACGGCGGCGGCGACCTTGCTCCGGACGATATCGCGGGCCTTTCGTTTCTCTACCCGCGGGGCAGCCAAAGCAACTTCTTCACGATCACCCATGAAGCCCGCAGCCGCACCCGCGACGGTTTCCCGTCGGTTCCGATTGGGGGCGGCCACGTTGTGGCATGGTGTGACACCGACAATGACCCGCTGACCCGCCGCATTCCCTTGTTCAGCACCATGACGGGCGTGTACGAGTACTACACCTCGAATGCGGGCCGGTTTTACCTGCGCGGCCTTTACAAGAACATCGAGACCGCTTACAGCGATACGCCGGTGCAGGCCACCTACACGCTTTCCCACAGCCCGCTGAACAATCTCAGCTACGAACGGCAATCGCCCTACGGGTATTTTTCCGAAGATTTCGATTCGATCGAGGGCGGCGCGGATTCGTACATGGAACCGCTGTGGCCGTCGGAAGTCTTTCATGAAACGGGCAATTTAATCAACACCGACAATTACGACATCGGCACCGTGCTTGCTTTCGATCCGCAACGGAATGCGGTAGTGAGCACACGGACGGAGAAGAGCCTGGCCAGCATGGTCCCGAGCCCTTACCCGATGTTCGGCGAACCGAACGAGGTATGCCCGATGAACGTGGCCGTCGGTTCTCTGGGCTCGCAGGCCATGAACCAGAAGCTTCGCGGGTTCCGTGACAACATCCTGCTGCGATCGGGGTGGGGGACGCTGTTGGTGGATACGTACTACCGTGTTTCGCCGGCGATTGCGCGTTATCTGGCCCATCACCCAATCGCTTATGCGGCTGCACGTCATGTGATGCGCGGCGGGAACTGGGTTGTTTCCCACGCTGAAATTCTGCTGGCGGCCTGGGCGGGGCTGGTGCTGGCCGCCTTGGTGCACCGGCGCCGCCTGAAATCGGCGGCCGTTTTGCTGCTTGCGGCCGGCCTGCTGCTGGGCGTGCCCGCGCAAGCGTTAATCATGAACGTCTCGGACGAGGAAATGATGGAGCTTTCCGATGACGTGGTGATCGGGAAAGTGACGGCGGTCGAAACGGTCGAGCACCAGGCGCCCGGAATCAAGTACCTGATAACGAACATAATGGTGGAGCCCGAGGATACGGTGAAGGGCGCCGTGAACAAGAGCAGCACGATTCCGCTGCTCGTGCCGGGAGGCCGCAAAGGCGCATTTCTTACCAGGGTGACGGATTTTCCCACGTTCAGGGTGGGCCAGGAGGTGGTCCTTCACGTGAAGTACCAGGACAAGACCTCGGCCTACGCGGTTGTCGGCGGAAACAGGGGCGCCTACCGGGTCTTCACGGATTCGGCCGGCAAACGCTACGTGCTTCCATCTTCCATAGAATCCGCGGCGGCGCTGAAATCGGCCGCGAATACAATTGACGCGGATGCCGATAAAGCAGAGGCCGCGGAAAAGAAGCAGGGCGTCGTGCAGAAAGTTCCGCTGGAAGACTACAAGAAATATCTGCGCGACATAGCCAACCGGCAAAAAAAGGACTAGTTTCAGGTTTTTTGAGTCAACTGCCCCGGGAAACTGACGGTTTCCCGGGGTTTTCCACCACCGGCCGCCGTTGCGCTGGCTGTGCGCTTGATCGGGCGGTCTTGTCTTTATCCATTAATAATTGCTAGGGTTACTTGGTGGTTTTGCGCGGGCTGAAACAGGAAGCTTGAATGTTAAGGTCTTGCCGCGCAACAATATACGGAGTTTTGCCGGAAGCCGGCAACTGGTTGGTATGTGGAGACGCCGGCGCGGCCCCTTTTTCAGGGGGCGGTAGTGCTGTCAACCCGGCCTGAGCGACTGTCGTTTCGTAAAAGGCGGAGCCTTGTGTTGTGACATCGTGGTGGCTTGCCGATGGGCTTGTTTCTGCCATGCCGCGACCGCCGCGGGCGGACAGCGTTGTTGTTCACTGGGTGCCAGACTGAGGTGTAAATGCTTCAAGGGCTTGTAATTCGACAGGCGTTCCTGATTGTGGATTGGGTTCTGGTTGCGCTGATATTGGTCGGCGCGGCTTTTCTTGCCATGACATTTTTAGAAAAACCCGAGGAGCCCGGTATCCCGCCGCCGCCGGATTTCGATCCCGCTGCGCCGGACAAAGTCGCCCAGGTGCAACCGCGGGCCATTTACGACCGCCTGGTCAACAGCGGTTTTTTCGGTTCCGCCGGCAAAGAACCTGCCGAACCCGCCCCGCCCCCTCCGCCCGTGGACGTAGTCGACACCGACCTGAAGCTGGAACTAAAGGGGACCGCCGCCACCAGCCCGAAAGACCTGTTCGCGTCGGCGATTATCTGGAACGACGACGACGATTCGATTAACACCTACACCGTCGGCCAGGAGGTCGTGCCCGGTGTCAAGATCGAAGAGATTTATCAGCGCCGCGTGATTCTGTTCAATCACAACAAGAACCGCCGCGAAGTGTTGCGTTCCGACGAAGACCAGGAATCCGGTCCGGTTACGCTGGCGTCATCAAGCCACACCCAGGCAAAAACGGGACCAGGCAAGCACATTACGCTCAAAAAGAACGAGCTGGTGCAGGAAGTTTTCATGAACTACGCCGACCTGGTCAGTACCATCAAACCCACCATGTACTACGATAACAATGGCAAGATCGCCGGGATTACGGCGAGCAATCTCGAGTCGGTACCGCTTGCCTCGAAATTGGATATCCGCAACGGCGATGTGTTGCAGTCGGTGAACAACGAGCCGATTGACAGTGAAGCCAAGGTCATGGAGCTGGTCAACAAGTACCGCAACTCGAACATCGTCCGCGTGGGCATATTGCGCAACGGCAAGCCCATGACGGTTACGTACAGGCTGGAGTAGGCGCATAATATACGCCCGCTCCTTTACAAGGTGTGTGGGAACGCGAGGAAGGAACTGCTGTGAAGATGCGGCATCTGTTGAATGTCCTGTTGTTGGGGAGTCTTCTTCTGCCCGTGGCGTGGGCCCAGGAAGAGGAGCCGGTCGCCGAAGAGGTTGCAGCCGATGAGGCGGCCGAAGAAGTGCAGGAGGAGTATGTCGAGCCGGAACCCCCTCCTCCACCGCCACCGCCCGTAAGGCAGATCCCCACGCGCGGGGGCAATCGGCCGGGGGTTGCACCGCCGCGGCGTAATTTCCGACCTCCGACACCGCCCGCACGGCCTTCGCCCCGGACCGATGATCCGCTTCCCAAAAACGGGGCGACGCCGAGCGAGCTGAGCGCGTTTGATTTTGTGGAAGTTCCGCTGGCGCAGGTGGTCGAGGCCATTGCGCGCATGACGGGCAAAAATTTCGAGTACGACCCACAACAGTTGGGCGCGACGGTCACGCTGATCACCCACGACAAGATCCCGCCGGAGTTGGCGTACGAAGTCTTGGAATCCATCCTTTATTCGCGCGGATTCAGCATGGTCGAGACGCTTGACGGCCACCTGGTCAAGATTGTCCAGGGAGCGGCGCCGGGCGACCTGAAAGAAAAGGTCGATTTGAAAAAGGGCACCGGTGGAATTCCTGATAGCTACGACACGCTGTCGACGCACGTCGTGGCGATAGAGCACGCCAATGCCGAGGACGTAGCGGACCTGTTGCAGAGCCTGGGTTCGTCTATTGCCACGGTTATCGCCTACCCGCCAACGAATACCCTCATCATTACGGACACGGCCGACGGTCTTCGCCGGATGTTCAGCTTGCTCGAAGAGATCGATGTGCCGGGGTACGACACCGAAACCGAGATTTTCATGGTCGAGTATTCGCGGGCGGAGGTCCTTGCGCAGCAACTCGACGAAGTGCTGATGGGCACGGGCGCGGCGCCCACCCCGGGGGCAACCCCGCCGAGGCCGACAACGACGCGGCGTATGCCGCCCCAACGGCTTCCCACCAGCCGCGTGCTGCCGGGCCAGACGCAGCCGTCGGTGGTCGGAAGCCGCGAGGAAGTGTTGCGCATCGTGCCGGACGAGCGGCTGAATGCGCTTATCGTGATCGCCACGCCGAATCTCATGGAGCGGTGCCGCGAGTTGATTGCCAAGCTGGACACGCCCACCCCTTACGAAGCCAACAACATGAACGTGTACAAGTTGCTCAATGCGGACGCCGAGGAGGTCGAGAGCGCGCTGAACACGTTCCTGGGATCAACGCCCAGAACCGCCACCGACCGGCCCGCGGCGCAAACCGGCGAAATTCAGCCGTTCGAGAAGAAGGTTGTCGTGGCGCGGTATGAACAGACCAACGCCCTGCTGATCCTGGCTTCTCCCCAGGATTACAAGGTGATCCGCGAGATCATCGCGCAGCTCGACGTGCCGCAGCGCCAGGTGATGGTTGAGGCCGTCATTATGGACGTCAGCATCCAAGACACGTTCGGGTTGACTGTCGACGCCGCTTCGGTGACCGGAAATGATGCATTCGCGCTGGCCAACACGTCTAACATCTCCCAGCTTGCCAGCGCCACGGATCTGGCCAACGAGTTGGCCAGCGGGACCGCCGCCCTCGGCACCGCGCTCAGGCTGCTGAACCTTGGCAGCACCGGCGGCCTCACGGCGGGCGTGTTCGACACCATCGAAGCCACTGTCGACGGGCAAAAGGTGAAGATTCCTTTTGTGCCGTTCATGCTCAAGGCGCTGCAGCAGATCACGGATGTAGACATCCTCTCGCAGCCCAGCCTGACGACACAGGACAAGGAACCCGCGGACATCGTCGTCGGCCAGGAATTGCCGGTGCCCACGGTGCGCTCGGGCTACAGCAGCTACGATCCCCGCGATGGCACCGACAACCGGAGTTATCCCGCGTACGGGCTGAGCAGCTACGGGCGCGGCATCAGCCGCGAAGAAATCGGCGTGAAAATGAAGATAACGCCGCAGATCAACGAGGGCGATTACGTTTCGATCGAGACGGAGATCGAGGTTTCCGAACCCACCACAAGCTCGATCGGCATTGACCCGAACGAACTTGGCCCGACGTTCAACAAATCGCGCATCACAAACAATGTGGTCGTGAAAGACGGCACCACGGGCATCATCGGCGGTCTGATCAAGGAGACGGTGTCCCACAACAAGAACCAGACTCCGATTCTGGGCGATCTGCCGTTGCTGGGATGGCTGTTCCGCAACAAGAGCAACATGCGCCGCAAACAGAACGTGGTGGTGCTCATCACGCCCTATATCATAAAGGACGGCGCGGATCTCGAGCGGGTGACCAAACACAAGATGGAGGAATTCAGAACCGCGAATGTCGATGTTCTGTTTGAGAAGGGCATCATCAAGAAGATCCGGAAGGGCAGCCACATGCGCAACAAGTACAGCCCGAGCGTCGATCGCACGGATACGATGCTTAACCGGAGCGGTTTTGGCCGAGGCGACATACCGAGGTAACCATGCCCAGCAAACTCGATACTGAACTGAGCGAAATCCTCCTGGACTTGGGCCACATCCACCAGGAACACATCGACAAGGCTTTCGAGATTCAAAAACTAAAGCCGAAACGGTTGTGCGAGATTTTGACCGACCTGGGTTATGTCGATGAAGAGAATCTGCTCGAGGCATACAGCCGTCAGTTCAACATCCCGTTCGAACAATCCATTCTGAAGGAAGTCGACGGGGCGCTGACGACCAAGGTGCCGCTGAGTTTCATCCGGGAATACCTGATGGTGCCGTTCCGCCGCAACGGCAACGCCATACATGTCGCCATTAACGACCCGACAAACCTTCTTCCGCTGGACGACCTCAGGCTGCTGCTGGATGCGCCGGTGGTGCCGGTGCTGTGCCGCAGGTACGACATCGAGTCCATCATGGATAGCTATTTCGATCAACAAGGCGGAAACGCCGCCGAGATGATCGACACCATTTCGCTCGACGACGGCGACAGCGACGAGGGATTTTACAGCCTCGATTCGGCCGACTCGCAGCGCGACCTGCTCGACCTCGCCAACGAGGCGCCCATCATTAAGTTGATTAACCTGCTGATTTCCGGGGCCGTCAAGGAACGGGCTTCGGACATTCACGTCGAGCCATTCGAGCGCGAGGTGCGCGTGCGGTACCGGATCGACGGCGTGCTGTACGAGAAGTTCAGCGTGCCGCGCTCGCAGCAGGCGGCCGTGATCAGCCGCATCAAGATCATGGCCAACCTGAACATCGCCGAGCACCGGTTGCCCCAGGACGGGCGCATCAAGATCACGCTGAGCGGCAAAGAGATCGACATCCGCGTCAGCGTAATTCCGGTCGCCTTCGGTGAGCGCATCGTGATGCGTATCCTGGAGAAAGGCACTTTTCTGTTCAGCCTCGAAGACCTCGGGATGTTCCCCCAGGACTACCATCTTGTCGACAAACTGATCACCCGGTCGCACGGGATCATCCTGGTCACGGGACCGACGGGCTCGGGCAAATCCACCACGCTTTACGCCTGCCTGCAGCGGGTGAATTCGCCCGACAAGAATATTATTACGGTGGAAGACCCGATCGAGTACCAGATGAATGGCATCGGCCAGATCCAGGTTCACCCGAAAATCGGGCTGACGTTCGCGATGGGCCTGCGCCACATCCTGCGCCAGGACCCCGACGTGATTCTGGTGGGCGAGATCCGCGATCTCGAGACGGCGGAGATGGCCATTCAGGCCTCGCTCACCGGCCATCTCGTGTTCGCCACGCTGCACACCAACGACAGCGCCGGCGCAATTACGCGGTTGATCAACATGGGCATCGAACCATTCCTGGTAACGTCTTCGACCATCGCCATCATGGCGCAACGGCTGGTGCGGCGGATCTGCCCGCATTGCAAGAAACCCTACGCGCCCGACGTTGAAAGCATCCAGGAACTCAACCTCAAGGGCGGCGCGGATAATGTGGTGTACCGCGGCGACGGTTGCGACCAGTGCCTGGGCCGCGGTTACTTCGGCCGGACAGGCATTTTCGAGCTGCTTGTGATGACGCCGCGCGTCCAGGAACTGACGCTCCAGGGCGCCGATTCGAACATCATCAAGCGCGAGGCGATACGGCGCGGGATGCGCACGTTGCGCGAGGATGGCGCGCAGAAAGTCATGCAGGGCATTTCGACAATCGAAGAAGTGCTACGCGTTACGCGCGACGACATCGTGGACGAAGTCATCTGATTGGGCTGACCCCCGGCGGCTGTCGCCGGTTTTTAGTGAAAACCTATGGCCATTTTCGAATATAAAGCGATTACCAAAGGCGGCAAGACCACAAAAGGCGTCATTGACGCCGATTCGGCTGCGGTCGCCCGGAGAAAGCTGCGCGATCAAAACCTGTTTCCGACGGACATGTCCGAGGTGGTTGCCGGCAAAAAAGCGGCCGCGCTGGCTTCGGCCGACCGCCGCTCGCTCGACGAGCCGAAAGACCTGGGTTTTGTTTTCGGGCGTGTTCCGACGCGCGACCTGGCGTTGATGACCCGGCAGTTCGGGGTGTTGCTGGAGGCGGGCATGCCGCTGGTGGAAGCCTTGACGGCCCTGCTCGACCAGACGCCGCGGCCGCGGCTGAAAAAGGCCATCTATGACGTCCGCGACAAGGTCAAGAGCGGCAGTTCGCTGGCCGATGCGCTGGCCCGTCATCCCCGGATCTTCTCGCCGCTGTACAGCAACATGGTTCGCGCCGGCGAAGCGGGCGGCGCACTGGAACAGGTGTTACAGCGTCTTGCCGAAATTGAGGAGCACCAGGCCAAGCTCAAGGCGCAGATAAAATCGGCCATCGCCTACCCGGTTTTTATGGCGGTGGTGGCGGTGGCCATCGTGACGTTCCTGATGATGGTTATCGTGCCGAAGATTACCCAAATCTTCGAGAGGCAGGGCCAGGAGCTGCCCGGGATCACCAACTTCATGGTCGGCACGAGCCGTTTTATCGGCCACTACTGGTGGCTGATTATCGGCGCGATAGCGCTGCTGTTTTTCCTTTGGCGCCTTTGGGTGCGCACCGACCGCGGCCGCATGCGGTGGGACCGCATCCGCCTGAAGCTGCCGCTTTACGGCACGCTGCAGATTAAGCTGATAAGCGCCCGGTTCGCGCGCACCCTCGGCACCATGCTCCAGAGCGGTCTGACGATGATGAATTCGCTCGACGTGGTCAAGACGGTGATCGGCAACAAGCCGATCGAGGAGAGCATGGCCGATGTCAAGGCCGGCGTGCGCCGCGGGCGCGATTTGGCCCAGCCGTTGCGCGACACCGGCTTTTTCCCGGCTATGCTGATTCACATGATCGATCTGGGCCAGCGCAGCGGGCAGATTGAAGACATGCTGCTGCGGGTCGCGGAAACATACGACGACGACGTGCGTCTGGCCACCGAGGCCATGGTGGGCCTGCTTGAACCTATCATCATTATTGTCATGGGGGTGTTTGTGGGTTTTTTGGTCTTGGCGATTTTGCTGCCCATCCTGAGCATGAGCCAAAACTTTTAAGTAAAAAGGAGCGTCCAATGACAGATAACAGCGAGAGAAAAAACCGGCAGACTGCGGGTTTCACGCTCGTGGAACTGATGGTCGTGATCGCCATCATCGCTATTCTTGCGACGATAGTCGGTTTTAATCTGGAAAATGCGATGAGCGATGCCGAGATCACGCAGGCCCAGGCGCAGATTGAAAACTTCAAAACGGCATTGACCGCATACCGGCTTAAGTTCCACCGTTACCCGAACAGTTCGGAAGGGCTGGAAGCGCTGATCAACAACGAGAAAGGCACGAACTTCCTCGAAAGCAAGGAGGTCCCCAAAGACCCCTGGGGCAACCCCTACGTCTACACGTCCGAGGGCAGCCGCGAGTTCAAGATCGTGTCGTACGGCGCGGACGGACGGGCCGGCGGCACGGGGATCGACGCCGATATCACCAGCGATCTTGAAGGCGGCGACAACTAAAGCGGCCGCAAGTTGACGGGAGACCATTACGCCAATGCCAGAGCGCGCCTTGCAAAACAGCCACGCCCGCGTGGACGCCGCGGCGCCGGTTGGTTTGCGGGTAAAACCGCCAGACTGCAGCGGGGGTGCGCACGGTTTTACGTTGCTCGAGATGGTGGTGGTGGTGGCCCTGATTGGCATCGTTATGGGGGTGGCTTTGCCGCAGCTCCTGCCGGCGATTGTGTTCAGCCGCGTGGAGGGCGCCGCGCGGCACCTGGCGGGGTTCGGCCGGGCCGCGATGGCGCAGGCTGCGTTGATGCGCGAAGACGTTACGGTTAAGTTTGATCTTGACGAGCAGACCTACTGGGCGGAATGCCTCGTGCGCGAGGACGAGGATGAGTTCTTCAACGACGAAGACGGTGAGGAAAAAGATACAGGGGACAGACGCGGGCCCGCCGGCTACATGGACCTGATGGGTAGTTCCGGCCTGCGGCAGGCCCAATTCGGCAGCTCGATGGGCGGCATGGATGAAGAAGCGGCCGCCGAAGCCGAAGCCGCCAGGAAGATGCGGGCGCGGCTCGACCGTTATGTCCGCGCGCAAACCGAAGCCCGCGCCAGAAAAATCGACAAGGGCAGCCTGTTCGAAGACATGGGGCCGCTGTTCGAGAAAGACTTCAGCCTGGACGACACCGAAAGCCACATCGAGGAGATTAAAGACCCGCTGCTGCAGCGCACGAAGCTGCCCGAAGACGTCGAGATTGAAGCGGTCCGTGTCGGTTCCGACGAGTATACCTCGGGGGAAGTTGAAGTCGAGCTTTCCGCGCTGGGTTTGTTCGAGCCCGTTCTGATGCACGTTAAAAACCAGGACGAGGACTATTTTACCGTTGTGTGGAACCCATTGACCGGGACCGTCAGGTTCAAAGGCGGCAAACACGATGAGGAAGATATGACGGGGGCGTCGCAATGAGGGGCCGGGCGGGCAAATCGGGTTTTACCCTGATCGAGATCATGGTGGCCGTGGCCATTCTTGGCGGTAGCCTGCTTGTCCTGCTCGAAACGCATTACGCCGCGATGAAACTGTTCAGCCGGGTTCAGGAAGAAGCCCTGATGCAACAGATGCTCGAGCGGGTACTGGGCGAGGCGGAGGTCGAGGTGCTTGCGGGCAACCTGAGCGGGTCGGGCGATTTCGGCGCGCGGTATCCCGATTATGCGTACAGTTTTGAAGCCACGCCCGCGGGCGAGGACGAACTCGTGCCGCTGTATATCGTGACCGTAACCGTGGACGCGCCGGCGGAATCGGTTACGAAAGAGATGTACGTGTTCTGCGTGGAGACGTACTTATGAGGCGGGCGCATATAAAGGTTCTAAGAGAGGGACACCCCCCACGACGCGTTTCGGCGGGATTCACGCTGCTCGAAGTGCTTGTGGCCATATCGGTGCTGGCGGTGATTACGGCGATCGTCTACGCGAGCCTGTCGTCGGTTGTCACGGCCACCGAAATCGCCCGTGTAAGCGCCGACGAGATGCGGATGCGGCAGTTTCTCACCCGCAGTTTTCAAACCAACTTCCCAACCGCGTACACCGACGCGCTTTGCGAGGATGAGCGATACGTGCTGATAGGCATCAGCGAAGACGGGCCGCGCGGCGCGATGGACACTATCGAGTTTGCGAGTTCGGCGCCCGTGATCGGCGGCAGTTCGCCGCCCGGCGCGGTCAAACGCGTCTTCTATGGGGCCGTGCCGAATGAGCCGGGCGCGGACGGGAATCTGTTCGACGAGGAGGAGGCGCCACAAATCGGTTCGATGCGGCTCGAGTCGTCGGAGATGGCCATGATCGAGCCGGCGTTTGCCGAGGAATATGGCGCCGACCTGTTCGGCGACGGCGGGGGCTCGCAGGCCGGTTTCGGCGAGCGCAGCTTTTCGAACGGGCGCGGCGCGCGCGACAGCGGCCGCTTTGGCCGCACGGGCCGCACGGGCGAATCTTCGCGAATGCCTTTCTTTACAAACAGCGATTCGGAGACTTCTCCGGGTTGGAGCGTGCCGGTAGACTATTTCGACGTGTCGTATTTTGACGGATACGAGTGGGTGGAAGACTGGGATTCAATCGAGTATCAGGGACTGCCCTGGGCGGTGCGGATACGGATCAACTATGCCCGCACCGACGAAGAACACGATGCCGACCGCCGGGCCGGAATCAGGGATGACGAAGATTTCGATTACGAAAACATTATCACGTTGCCCCTTGGCGCGGGCCTGATTCCCGAAGAGGAAAAACTTTCCGGCAACATGCCCAACCGGCAGGGAAGCCGCGGCAACCTGTTCGGCCAGAGCGCCCGCGACGAAAACAGGCGCAACCGCGGAGACAAAGACGACAGAACCAATCGCCGCAACAGCGGGTCTTCCAGCTTCGGCTCGAGGTCGGGCACACGCGGAGGAAGCCTCTTTGGACGCTAAACTACGCCATAAACGCGATCAAGAAGGCGTAGCATTGCTGCTTGCGCTGCTGCTGGTAGTGCTGCTGGGCGCGATTACGTTCGAGTATGCTTACGAGACGCAGGTGGACGCGTCGCTGGCGGCGAACTGCCAAGGGGAAACGGAAGCTTATATCGCCGCCAAATCGGCGGTCGCCATCGGAATGAGCCTGTTGCAGGGCGACCAGATGCAGGAGATGTACGGTGACAACCCTTACGGGGGCAATCAGAACAACCCGAATCAAAACCTGCAAAACCAACAGGGTATGTTCGGCGAGTTCGATTCGAAATGGACCGATGCGTGGGGACAGCCCATCACCCAGCCGATCAATGACGCCACGATGCACTGCAATATCGAAGACGAGTGCGGAAAGCTTAACCTGAACGTGTTCTTCGAGTTTTCGGCTGAACGGATGAAGATGGAGCAAAACCCCGAGGTTCCCCCGGAAACCAACCCGAACGTTCCGCCGCAAACCGACCCGGACAATCCCAACCAACCGCTCCCAAATGTTGAGGAACGATTAGTGGTGTATGAGACGGTTTTGCGCAATCTGTTCGACCAGATGGAAGCCGATCCGAACCCGACCGACGCCATCATCGACTGGATCGACGCGGACGACGAGCCGAGGCCCGAAGGGGCCGAGTCAGATTATTATGAATCGCTCGAAACGCCTTACGCGTGCAAGAACGGCCCGCTGGATTCGATCGAAGAGCTGCTGCTGGTGGTGGGCGTGACCCCGGAGATCTACTTCGATCTCAACAGAACACCGGAGGAAACCGCCGAACTGCTTGAAAACGAGGACGAACTGTGGCCGGTGTCCTCGTTGCCCGATTTGCTGACGGCGTACGGCAGCATTGATGGCATGATCAACATCAATACGGCCCGCCCCGAATTGCTGATGGCGATCTTCGAGGAGCCGTCGGTGGTCGAGAATATTATGGCGGCGCAGATGGAAAACCCGTTCCAGGACGCTCAGAGCATCGAGACGGTGGTCGGCATTCCGCCAAATATGCAGGGCCTGTTTGACGTGAAAAGCAACGTGTTTCGCATCCAGGGTGACGGGTTCATGGAGGACGTGATGGTTCGCATTGAAGCGTTCGTGGTGCGGCCGGACATGTACAGCGAGATCCCCATGCCGTTCCGCATAATGAACTGGCGTGTGATACGATAAGGGCATTAACCGCAGGGAGATAACGAATCGATGCCTGTTACGGCAAAAGTGGCCGCAGTACAATTTGACGGCGACGAAGTACGGCTCGCCCTGGTAAAGACCGGCTCAAAACTGCCGCGCGTACTCGAGGCGCACAGCGCCCGCGTAGAGTTCGAGGAGCCCGAACAACGGCATGAAGCGATGGTCGAGGCGGTGAAAGGGCTGGTGGCGGCGCTGAAAACCAAACCGACGGTGTACGTGCTTTGCCTGTCCAGCGAGCACAGCATCGTGCGGACCATCACCATTCCGTTCAAAGGCGTTCGGCGCGTGGCGCCGGCCGTGCCGTTCGAGCTGGAACGCTACCTGGCCATCCCAATTGAAGACCTCGTGGTCGACCACACCCCGATTCTGGAAATCGAGGGCCAAACCGAGGTGCTGGCCGTGGGCGTGCGGCGAAAACTTTTGCAGGAACAGCTTGACATCCTCAACGCCGCCGGCATCGACCCCGAAGGCGCCGACCTCGATGCCATCGGTTTGACCGGCCTGTGGAAAATTGTGCGGCCGCCGGTGAAAGGTTTGCAGGCGCTCCTTTACCTGCACCAGGATGCGTCGGCGTTTGCGGTTGTCCACAATAAGTCGCTGGCTTACTTCCGGCATCTGCCTGTTAACGCGGAGCAGTTTTCGGCAAACCTGGACGAGTCGATCCAGGAAGTCAAGAATTCGATGCGGGCGTTTCAGTCGAGCTGGAAAACCGAAGGCGAGATCGCGGCGCTTGACGTGGTGGGCCTGCCGGAAAGTTACCAGCAGGCTTTGGCTTCGGAATTTGAGATGCCCATCGAGTTTAGAGACCCTCTGGCGGCGGTTGCCGCGCCGGAGAATGTGGACAAGACCGCGTTCGCGGGGCTTATCGGGGTAGCGGCCGGCGCGGCGGGCGGTTCGTACAGCCTTCATCTGCGCAAAGACGAGCTGGCGCATAAAAACCTGTTCCCTGCGCTTGTTCCGTATATCATGCTGACATCGTGCGCGGCGCTGATTCTGCTTGTGGGCTGCGCATGGTTTTACCACCATGCCGCCGTGGCCAACGCGGGGAAGGTCGAACAGTTGCGCCAGCAGATCGGTACGCTTGAAACGGAAATTCAGGAACTCGAGTCGCAGGGAATCGACGTGCCGGCCGGCGTTTTCGCCGACGCCACGGTTCTCGATGTGCTTATGGAACTTTCCGCAAATCTACCAAGCCAGGTTGCCGATGTCACCGATGTGCAAGTTGAACCCTGCACCGCTTCGGCGCCGTGGATAATCGTGCTGGGGGAAGTGAAGAATGAAGAGGCCTTTAAATCGGCCGTTGCCAAGCTGACGGAGTCCCCCGTTTTCAAGGTAGACGAACCCGAGCGGTTCCTGGTCCAGGGCAGGAGCACATTCCGGCTGATCCTCAGAAGGCCGGGCGATAAGTCGGAAGATGCCGATAACTCGGAAGATGCCGAAGAAACAAGGAGTTGACGTGGAAGAGAACCAGGCACCCAATAACAAACAAGACCAGCTCAGCTTCATCTTCGCGGCGACCGCCGTGGCGCTCGTGGTGTTCATGCTCGTGTTCATTCCGATTAACCCACTGCGAAAATACCGGCGCTCCGTCAATTCGCTGGAAAACGCCCGCAGGGCATTCGAATCGGCCGTGGATTTGCGCGACGCCCATCTCGAAAGGCTCCGTACGCAGGAAATCCTGATGAAGGGCCTCAACGAGCGCAACCCAAATTTCGATCTGTGGTCCTTTCTCAGCGACGTTCTTGCGCAGGAGGGACTTAGAGACGACATCAGAACCAGGGACCTCAGAAAAGTCACCGCCAAATTCGACAGGACAGCCGACCCTTCCAACCAGGTGACCATGGTGGAACTTCAGTTGACCGGGGTTACACTGCAAGAACTGACCAACGTCCTTCACAAGGTTTACGACAGCAGCAACTTAATTGTCGTATACCGAATGAAGTTGCGGCCGGGCAACAATAACCGCGGGCTTGACTGCGAGCTCACATTCCTCACGCCCAACTCCGGTGTTGTATAAAAACGGCGGTTAAAGCACATACCGATCTTTCCGTCAACTCTCTTTTGCCAAAGTAGACGCGGCATCTTGCCGCGTGACCGGATTGTAACCAATTGGGCCTACTTGATTTTTTGTTCCTTTTGGGTAAAAATGGCTGCGGAAAGCACTGTTTTAGACGGCGGTGTGTTCCGGGCGGAAAAAGAAAACCGGTGCAGCGGTTAATTGTTGACAGCCAGCGCCGTAAACCCAATGGGTTCAATGAACATTAACAGTATTATCATTGACTTTTTGCGCTCTGCTCTGGTACTATTTTAGTGGGTAAATTGAGGCTCGTTACCATGGCTACTCAAGGTTATTCGCTGTTCGGTCAACGCCTGGTCGAGCGCGGCATCATTTCGCAACAACAGCTTGCGGAAGCCATTCAAAAACAACAGACTACGATGAGTAGCCGCAAGCTGGGCGAGATCCTCGTCCGGCTTGGCCACATCAGCAAAAATCACATCACCGAAGGGCTTGCCGACCAGCTCGGCATACCGATTGTCAAGCTTTCCGACTATGAAATTCCCGAACGCATTCGCAACGCTGTTCCGGGAACCGTGGCCACCGTTTACCGTGTAGTTCCCTTTCGGGAAGACGACGATACACTTGTTCTGGCTACGGCAGACCCGACGAAGATCGACCAGATCGACGATTTACAGCGGCTTCTGGACCGCCCGGTGTCGACCGTTCTCGCATCACCCGAAGATATCGCCAAGGCGCTTGCGAAATACTACGGCTTGAACGAAACAACGGTCGAAACGATGCTTTCGACGGTGAGCAGCGCGAGCACGATGAGCACGCTGAGCACGATGTCGAGCCTGAGTTCGATGGGCTCGTCGGCGGTGAGCAGCCTGAGTTCGATGAGCGGCAGCGAGTTGAGTGTAAACAGCATCAGCGTGGATAACGTCGATTTCGACGGCGACACCAGCATTGGTTCGGCGGCGGGCGACGAGGACGACGACAACAGCCCCGTGGTGCGTTACGTTCACAACCTGATCCTGGACGCGTTTCGGCTTCGGGCGAGTGACATCCACGTCGAGCCCGGCAAGGTTGACGTCAAGGTGCGCTACCGGATTGACGGCGTGCTGCATGAGATGCCCGTGCCGCCGAAACGGGCGCAATCGGCGATCATCTCGCGGCTCAAAATCTTGTCGGGGATGGACATTTCCGAGCGCCGCGTGCCGCAGGACGGCCGCATCAAACTGAATATGGGCGGCAAGATGGTCGACCTGCGCGTGAGCGCGCTGCCGTCATCTTTCGGCGAAAGTATGGTCATGCGTATCCTCGACAAGAGCGGGCTACTGCTTGGGTTGGGCCAGCTTGGTTTTTCGCCGCAGGACCAGCAGACATGGGAGAACCTGCTGAGCCAAGCCACAGGCGTGATCTTGGTTACCGGCCCGACAGGTTCGGGAAAAACCACCACGCTTTACGCTTCTTTGAACAATCTCAACCAGTCGGACGTAAAATTGATCACAGTGGAAGATCCCGTTGAATATCAGCTCGAAGGCATCAACCAGGTGCAGATCCAGCACGATATCGGCTGGAATTTCGCCCGCGCCCTTCGCGCCATCTTCCGCCAGGACCCGGACATCGTGATGGTCGGCGAGATCCGCGACCAGGAAACCGCCGAGATCGCCATCAAGGCGGCGCTTACCGGCCACCTGGTGTTCTCGACGCTCCACACGAACGATTCCGCCAGTTCGTTCCCGCGCTTGATTGACATCGGGATCAAACCCTTCCTGGTGGCGTCGGGCATCCGGGCCATCCTGGCGCAGCGCCTGGTCCGCACGATCTGCACGTCGTGCAAGGAGCCGTATAAGCCGCCGGAAGAAGAGTTCGAACTGCTTAACTTCCACGTGGATCCCAGCAAGTGCGAGCTTTTCCACGGCGCCGGGTGCGACAACTGCAACCAGACCGGGTATTCCGGCCGGCTCGGCGTGTACGAGCTTCTCGTGACAAACGACAACCTCCGGCAGCTGGTAATGGCCGGCGAGTCGGCGGCCGTATTGAGAAGACAGGCCAGGCGCGACGGTATGACCACCATGCGCGAAGATGCCTGGCAGAAAGCCCTCAAGGGCATTACGACCATCGAGGAAGTCAACCGCAAAACGCGCGCCGACGACCCTCTCGATAAACATCACTGATTCCAGGAGAACGATTTATGGCTTATGAAATGGTGAGCTTGCTGCGAATGCTGATCGACCGGGACGGATCCGACCTCCATTTGGCCGTCGACAATCCGCCCGTCGGCCGCGTCCACGGTCATCTCCAGTATTTCGGCGACAAGGTGCTCACCTCCGAGGACACCGAGCGCCTGATGAAGAGCATCGCGTCGGTGGACAACCAGCAGGAACTGCAGGAAGTCGGCGGTTCGGACTTTGGGTTTGCGTTTGAAGACATCGCCCGGTTCCGTGTGTCGATTTTCAAGCAGCGGGGCAACGTGGGGCTGGTGCTCCGGTTGATTCCGCGGCACATTTTCTCGTTCGAGGAAATCGGCTTACCCGACAGCCTCAAAGAGGTGATCAATCAGCCTCGCGGGCTTATATTGGTAACGGGCCCTACGGGTTCGGGTAAATCGACGTCGTTGGCCACGATGATCGACTGGATCAACGCCACGTTCGACCACCACATCATCACCATCGAAGACCCCATCGAGTATTATCACTTCCACAAGAAGAGCATCATTACGCAGCGCGAAGTGGGGGTGGACGTGCCAACGTTCTCCGAGGCGTTGCGCCGCGCACTGCGCCAGGACCCCGACGTGATTCTGGTGGGCGAGATGCGCGACCTCGAGACGATCGAGTCCGCCGTGACCGCCGCCGAGACCGGCCACCTTGTGTTCGGCACCCTTCACACCACCGGCGCCGTCAGAACCATCGACCGCCTCATCGACGCGTTTCCCACAAACCAGCAGGAACAGATCCGCACCCAGCTTGCCGGTAACCTGAAGTCGGTGATTTCGCAGTCGCTGGTTCCGAAAAAGAGCGGTTTTGGCCGTGTGGCGGCGTTCGAGATCATGATTTCCACGCCGGCCATTCAGAACCTCATCCGCGAGAACAAATCGTACCGCATCACGTCCATGATTCAGACGGGTCATAAGTTCGGCATGAACCTGCTGGATGAACACCTTCTCATGCTGTACCGAAAAGGCATCATTAAATACGAAGACGCGGTGTCGAAGGCGCAGATTGCCGAAGAGTTTGCAGAACAGGCTAAAGCGCTCGGACTTGAAGACATCCAGGACAAGAAGAAGCCGCAGGGCGTGCATTAAGACCGGTGTGAGAGGCGATTGACCCAGATATGGCCGTAACGCGTGAAAGACAACTCGGCGACATCTTGATCGAACAGGGCGTGGTGACTCCGCTTGCCCTGGACGAGGCCCTTCAGCGCCAGCGGCTGACCGGCGAACTGCTGGGCCGGGTGCTGGTGTCGATGGGGTTCTGCGAAGAGCAGGACATAGTGGAGGCTCTCGGCGTTCAAGCCGGGATGGAGCGCGTCGACCTCACCAAGATCAAGATCAAGGAAGACGTGCTGCGCCGCGTGTCGGCGGATGTCGCAAAATTCTACAACATCATCCCGGTTCGCGAGCTGGAGGACGGCAAGCTCGTTGTCGCCATGGCCGACCCGCTCAACATGAGCACGCTCGACGACCTGCGGCAGATACTGGGCTGCGAGGTGGTCGGCGCAATCAGCAACTACCAGGACGTCCACGCCGCAATCGATTCAAACTACACGGCCGAAACCGAGTCGCTTCACCAGACGCTGAGCGAGCTGATCGATCAGGTCGGCGATTCGGAACTGTCGCTCGAAGAGATGGGCGTGCAGGAGATTGTCGGCGACGCCGAAAACCTCGTCGCGCTCACGCAGGAACCGCAGATCATCAAGATTGTGAATCTCGTGTTTCTCGAGGCCGTGCAGAAGCGCGCGTCGGATATTCACTTCGAGATTTACGAGAGCATTTTCCGCATCCGTATCCGCATCGACAGCGTGCTGCACGAGATTGTCAGCCCGCCCAAGGCGCTGGCGCTCGCGCTGGTGTCGAGGGTAAAGGTGATGTGCAACATGGACATCGGCGAGCGGCGCCTGCCCCAGGACGCGCGCATCGAATTGAAGATCGGCGACAGCGAGATCGACGTCCGCGTGGCCACCCTGCCGACCCTGTACGGCGAGTGCGTAGTGATGCGTATACTCGACCGGACCGCGGTTAAAATCGATCTCAACATCCTCGGATTCAGCCCGCCGTGCCTCAAAGGCGTCCGCCGCACCATCGCCAAACCCAACGGCATTTTCCTGGTTACGGGCCCGACCGGTTCCGGTAAAACCACCACGCTCTACGCGTGCCTTAACGAACTGAACGTGCCTGAGGTCAAGATTATCACCACCGAAGACCCGGTCGAGCTGCAGATCGAACGCGTTGTGCAGGTGCAGGTGCGCGAAGAGATCGGGCTGACGTTCGCCGCCTGCCTCCGGTCTATCCTGCGTCAGGACCCCGACATCGTGATGGTCGGTGAGATCCGCGACCTGGAAACCGCGCAGATTGCCATTGAAGCCTCACTCACGGGCCACCTGGTGTTGAGCACGCTTCACACCAACAGCGCGCCCGAAACCATCACGCGTCTGCTCGACATGGACGTCGAGCCGTTCCTGATCGTGGCCTCGCTCGATGCGGTGCTGGCGCAGCGGCTGGTCCGCGTGTTGTGCCGCCATTGCCGCCAGCAGTACACCCCGCCGTTCGAAGAGCGGGAAAAGGTGGGGTTGCCGGATGCCTGGATGAAGGACCCGAACCTGAAGTTTTTCCGGCCCAACCCGGAAGGCTGCGCGGCGTGCGATTACATCGGCTACATGGGCCGCACGGGCCTGTACGAATTCCTCAACGTCGACGAAACCGTGTGCGATATGATTCTGGACCGGGCGATGGCGTTCGAAATCCGCCGTTATGCCCGGAAGGAGCTCGGCATGCGCACGTTGCGCGAAGAAGGCATTATCAAATGTGTGCAGGGCATCACCAGCGTCGAAGAGTTGTTGCACGGCACCGACAAGTTTGACGATTAGGAGCTGAAACCATGCCCAAATATGCCTACAAGGCACTGAACAAGGACGGCAAAGAGGTTTTCGGCGTTCTCGAGGCCGAATCCCAGGCGCTTGCCATCTCCGACGTCCGCACGCTCGGGCTCTACCCCACCAAGGTGCGCGAAGCCCGGAAAAGCGACGAGCGCAAGGCCAGAAAAGAGAAGGGCGGAATCAGCGAGTTCTACATCGGCGGCGTAAAAACGAAGCAAATCGTGGTGATGACGCGCCAGCTCGCCACCCTGATCGACGCCGGCCTGCCGCTGCTCCGCAGCCTCAACGTGCTTATCGCCCAGCTCAAACCGTGCAAGCTGCGCGACATTCTCCGCGAGATCGCAGAAGACATCAAGAGCGGCGCCACGTTCTCCGACGGCCTCGCCAAACACCCCAAGGTGTTCGACCGCCTGTTCGTGAACATGGTGCGCGCCGGCGAGGTCGGCGGCTTGCTCGAGACCGTGCTGAACCGGCTGGCAATGTTCATGGAACGCCGCCAGGCGCTGAAACGGCGGGTCCGCGGCGCGCTGATTTACCCCATTGCGGTGGTTGTCATCGCCGCGGGCATCGTGGCTTTCCTGCTGATCAAAGTGGTGCCGGTTTTCGCGGAAATTTTCGAGGAATTCGGCTCAGGCCTGCCCGCCCCCACGCAATTCCTGGTGGACGCGGGCGAGTTCATGCAGTTTCAGTGGTGGAAGCTGCTGTGTATCCTCAGCGGCACCGCCATTACGATCAAGCTACTGGGCAAGAGTCATACGGTGAAACGCGTCATGGACCGCGTGGTGCTGCGATTGCCGCTGATCGGCGACCTTGTTATCAAAGTCGCGGTGGCCAGGTTCGCCCGCACCCTCGGCACGCTGATTACCTCCGGCGTGCCCATCCTCAACGCGCTCAAAATCACGAAAGAGACGATCGGAAACGAGGTCGTGCAGAACGCCGTGCAGAAAGTCCACGACAGCATCAAGGAGGGCGACACCATCGCCGACCCGCTCGACCAGGCCAAGGTGTTCCCCGCCATGGTGGTCAACATGATCGACGTTGGCGAGGAAACCGGCTCGCTCGACTCGATGCTGATGAAGGTGGCCGACATCTACGACGCCGAAGTCGAGGCCGCCGTGGACGCCATGCTGGCCCTGCTCGAACCCATCATCATTATCGTTCTCGGCGGCATTATCGGGTTTATCGTCGTGGCCCTCTACCTCCCCATTTTCTCGCTGGGCGATGCGATCAGCGGCGGTTAATAGGCACACATAGGCAGTAAGTTGAAAGGAAGTTGGATGATTTTCGAACACACAAAGAAGTTGCAAACAAACCGGCGGCAAAGCCGGTTGGGGAGGAGTGTGAATATGAACCGCAAACAAGGCTTTACGCTGGTGGAACTGCTGGTCGTGATTGCCATCATCACGATCCTGGCAGGCATCGTGGTGCCCCGCGTCACCGACGCCATCGGCCGCGCGCGAATGGCCCGCGCCGTCTCCGAAATCAAGGGCGCCGACCTCGCCATCACCAAAATGCTCGCCGACGCCGAGAAATCGAGTGTCGACAAGCTGTTCAACGAAATTGACGGCCGTCCAGGCGTGAACCCTCTGGCTGTTGCCGCGTTGAATTCGCCCAAGGAAACGGCGGAGTTTTATTCGGACGTGTTTTACGAGTTGCTGCGCCGGGGCAAAGATGCCGATTTGTCGAGAGAAGGCTTGGTCCTTCAGAACGTCGTAAGAAGGAAGATGGGCACGAGCTACATGGAAATCGGCCCGGACCCCTGGGGCACGCACCCCTACTTTTTCTACGCCGGCCCCTTGAAAACCAACGAGTTCTATGACGACCGGCCGACAATCGAACCCAGCCCCTTCCGGTGCTACCGCACGATCGATCCGGAGGTTCCGTATGTTTACGATGCCACGGCGAAAGAGGCGGAAGACGAGATTCTCCGCGGCAACCCGCCGGTCGACAACGCTCTGGGTTATCCCGCGCCCAAAGATTTGACCGTGTACATCTGGTCCTATGGCGCCGACGAACAAATGAATCAGTGGATCCAGGGCCAGGGCGGTGGCGATGACGTGAACAACTGGGACAGCCAGGCTGGTTGGTCGGCGTTTTATTAAGCCGCGCGCGAGGCTGCGCACAGGAGGTGGTCGTGAGCGATAAGCTCGACATACCGCGCGCCCGCACGCGCCGCAGCGGCGGCCTTACGATGGTGGAGCTGGTCGTCGTGGTGGCCATTATCGGCCTGATGGCGGCGATCGCGATACCGTCGTTTGCCCGGATGGGCCTGCTCTGGAAGAACGACCTGCAGAGCAGCGCGCGCGAGTTGTACACGCTTCTTCGGGCGGCCCGCATCTACGCGAGCACGTACAACGTCGAGACGGCCCTCGTCTACACCACTTACCGGCCCCCCGGAAGCACCGCCGACAACCTCCGCGCCGCCGCCGTCATGTACCAGCACCCCCACCCGAACATGAGGGCCACCTTCTATTCGGACGACGGCGACATCGCGTACAGCGGCCCCGTGTTTGTGCCGGTGCCCAGGCGCGACGAAGGCCAGTTCACCACATTGCCCGGCAATACGGGCATTTTACCGCCGGTCGACTTCGAGCAGGTGCCTATCCTGTACCCTCAGGATGGCGCCTTCAACAACTACGTGCCTGACAAAAACTATTGCGACTATCCGCTGTACGCCCACATTTTCGAGCCGTCGGGCCGGCTCCGCGCGGACGGGTTGACCCCGCAGGAGCTTTACACGATAAGGGTCGGCTACACGACGGACGCCAGCGTCGAGGAGCGGCTTGTCGATCCGGAACTCGGCGAGCAGGCTCCCAACAACATTAGAAAGATAGACGTCAATATCTACCGCGCCACCGGGCGCGTCGAGATAGCGAAAGAGTAGGTGAACGATGAAACACAAAGCATATTCGAGGAAAGAGGGCTTCACGCTGCTTGAAGTCCTGATAGCCGTGGCCATCCTCGGCGTGGGCATCATCGCCGTGATGGGCCTGTTTCCCAACAGTTTGCGCCAGGCCCGCGCCGCCGCCGAACGAAACGCCGCCGCAACCGCCGCAGGCTCCGAGCTCAGCCGCCTCCGCGCGCTCGACAACCTCAGCGAGATGCGCGCCTGGATCCTCAAAAACTGCAACGGCTCGCTCAGCGCCGCCGACAAAATCTACGCCGTCTATGACGACGCCAAGGCCAGCGTCACGCGCCTGCCCGGCACCCAGGACGTGTTCCGCGTCACCTACCGCGTCAAAATGACCGACGGCCGCTACGAATCGTTCGTAACTTACGTGACCGAGCACTGACAAATGCAAATCGTTCCGCGGACATATCGAGATTTGAGATTCGAGATCTCGGATTCGAGATTGCCTGAGTCTTCAGGCAAATTCGCGAGAAATGTGTTACGCCCCTTCAGGGCTTTTTCTGGTGCTGGGCGCCTACCTGGGGCGTTGCCCCAGGCTATGATGCCCGGCCCCTTCAGGGCCGAAAACCGTCAGTTTATCAACCAATCACCGATCACCAATCACCAACCACCGGCTACCGGCCACCGACCACCGGCCACCGATCACCGGCCACCGATCACCGGCCACCGATCACCGGCCACCGGCCACCGATCACCGGCCACCGGCCGTTCCGGTTTCACGCTGGCCGAGATGCTGGTCGCCGTGGCCGTGCTCATGATCCTGATGTCCGGCTTCACCATGCTGTTCACCGGCAGCGTGCGCACCGTCCGCACAGCCATGCAGCAGAACGACGCCTACGACCAGGCTACCGGCGCGCTCAATTCCATAAAGCTCGACCTGATGTCCAGCTTCAACGCCACCGAATTCGGCGACAAGTACAGCTTTTACGGCACCCCGATCGGCATGACGTTCGTTGGCGTGATCAAAAACGTCAGCGAATACGCCCAGCTCGATCCCGGCGAGGCCGACCTCCGGCTGGCGCGCGTCACCTACGTGCTGTACCACACTCCGAACGAGCTGAACGACGTCCTTTACGCGAATTACGGAATGGAAAACCAGTTGCCGGTGATCGAAACGTTTCCCGAGGCGTTCGAGCAGGCCGGCGTGGGGATGGTGGACGCGTATACCTACCCGTTGCTGCGCTATGTCGAGCCCAACGCGGCCGACCTGGATTCGTTTCCCTACCCGCTCGATGCGCCGAGCCAAGTGGAGAACTGGAGCATCGGCCAACTCATCGACGAGTGGTGGGATAAGTATTGTGCCGTCTACGCGGGTGCATACATGCAAGAGCAACTGGAACCCATCCGGGAAGACTTCTACCGTGCCAAGCGGCGCGAAATCTGGATTCGCATGCTGGCGGGCGGCGACAGCGAGGTGCCCAACGCCTGGGCCAACCCGGAAGTTTACCTCGGCCGGCCTTGCGGCGCCAGCGGCTGCCCGATGCCGCACCAATACGTGGTGACCGGCAACATCGCCCTGCCCGTGCCGCCGTACAATTACTCGCAAAACTTTTACGTGCCCAACTATAGCGATCAGCCCTTCATCGGGCCTGCGTTGTTCGACTACGACTACGCCCGCCCCGGCGATTATGCCGCAAAGCCCGCCAACGGCTGGTGGAACGACCGCCAGGGAAGCTCCAACTGCGCGATGGACCCCGCCGACTCGCGGTTTGCAAACTTGTACTGCGCCGACCCCTGCCTGCCGGAGATTGTCAGCGCCGCGTTCTTCCTGATGTTCGAGGCCCCCTACGTCAGCGCGCCCGATTTCCAGAAGCGGTTTACCATGCAGATTAACCTGCCCACCGGCTACACCCGCGAAGCCGTCATTTCGGGCCTCGTATGGGACAGCAGCGGCGCGGCCGTGGCCGGCATGCAACTGCAGGTGTGGCCCGATACGGACACTGAAATCTTCACCGACGCAAGCGGCTACTACTCCGTGTCCGTCCCACACGGTTGGTCGGGCCGCATTACGGTCCCGCGGTTACCCCAAGACTGCGATTCGGACGAATGTGTGGCCTTCAGACAATACGTCAACGTGACAACGAGCATCGAAAATCAGAATTATGCAGTGCAATAGCCAAAACAGATTTAACGGGAGCCGACTGCGGCAAAACGGCGCGCCAACCGGCGACCGCGGCGCGGCGCTGGTGATTGCGCTGTTTATCATGTTCATCCTGCTGGCGATCGCGCTTACCTTCTACACCGTCAGCCGAATCCAGTTTCAAACCGCCACCAACGTCGGCAACACCGTGCGCGCCGAGCTGCTCAGCGAAGCCGCAACCGCGCTCGCCATAAACGCCCTCAAAAAAGACAGCGTCGTCCACCCCCACGTCACTTCCACCGACCACGAGTGGACTACCCGGTTCAACGGCCTGTGGGCCGCCGAAAAAACCTGGGCGCGGCCCCCCTGGCACCCTTCCATCGCCAACGGCGGCATCCCCATCGTCTTTTTCGACAACTACGAGTACGTCAACCCCATCACGGGCCAGATATTCAACGCGCCCGGTGTCGGCAACGGCGCCGAACTTATGCCGCAGCTGTTCGTGCCCCGGGTTGAACCTCAGCAAGTCGCCGCCGTACCCAATGAAACAGGGCATTTGGGTTACGACGTGGCCTACGACGAGCTTGGCGTCAACCGTTTCGTGTTCGAGCCAATGTTGGAGCCCACGCTCACGTACGCCCAGCGGGTAGACCCCTACTGCGACGTAGACAACGACGGCGACGGCTACCGCGACTCGATCTGGGTGCCCCTGGCGCAGGATTACCTGTTAGAAGCTGACAAGATTGATTTTAATCTTGATCGTCCCGAGGTTACTACGGAGCCTCCTCCCAACACGCCCGAATATCAAAGGTGGCTCGAACTGAACCAGCCTCGCTCCGCCATCCTGTTTTACCCCGGCGCGTATGAAGCCCGCAACGGCGTCAACGCCTGGTTTCTCACCGCGCCCCTGCTTGCCCCGGACGGCAGTTACATCACCCTGCGCAACCACGGCATACCCGGCGTCCCTTCCCCCATCAGCACCAGCCCGATGCAAACCGTCAACGACGTCCCCGGCGGCCGGCGGCTCGTCGACGCCATCGACAACGATTACGACGGCATCATCAACTACCACGTCGAGTATTATGCCATTCGGCCCACGGCCGCCGAACCCTACCCCGTGCCCACGGCCGAGCAGCGGCTCGACCGCATCGTGACCAACGCCGAGTTCGAGCGGCTTCTCTCGCTCGGCTTTACGGAAATCAAACAGGACTATCTCGACCCCTCGCTCGGGTTCCGCGTGTGCACCACGGGCGAGCCGTTCTGCGAACTCGCCGGCCGCGCCGCCATACTCATCCGCGACGAAACGTCCAAGGTGAACATGAACGCCGCCGGCGCCCACTACCTCGACGCCTACTCGCTGCTCGCGGCGAATTTAGATCCCGCCGCCATGATTCAGACGTTCGGTTACAGTATCGATAAGCCGCCGTTTTTCATGCAGTACTGGCAACCGGCGTTCTGGTGGGGCGCGTCTCCGGCCGAATACCTCAGCTCTATCTTGCCCCGAACCGGCCCCGGCCGTGCCCTGAAGTTCTGGAACATCCTGATGGGCGCGCCCAACGGGTGTATGCTGATCGGCGATAACCTGTCCTTGCCCATGAATCCGTTGTACTTCTACGACGTGACCATGCCCGGCTACGGGTTCGTCGACGACAACGCAAACGCTTTCATGCTCGCATTCAACGGGATCGACGATAACGGCAACGGGCTTATCGACGAAGGCGTAAACACCGGCGTCGGCATTCCGCCCGAACAGGTCGAGGCCGCATACGCCTATGCCGAACGGTCCGGATGGATTCCCAATCCCGACGAAAATTACACACCGCCGGCCGGCCTCGCGGTAAGCCTCAACCAGTCCGCCACGCAAATCGCCGCCGAGGTCTACGGCCGCTTCATCGAGGCCAGTATCCTCGAAGGCGTCGATGAGCCCGCCGAGTTCCAGCTTAACAACCCCCTTCGCAACCGCCTGGCGGAAGACAGCGTTCCCGACGCCCCAATCGGCCTGTTCGGCGACCGGCCCCTGCCCACCCGCGATTACCTCAAGCGGGCCGTGCTCAACGAGGAATACGGCAGCGGGATTTCCAACCTCGCCACCGGCCTGGTAAACCGCCTCCGGCCCTTCGTCGCGGTCGAGTCGGGCCTCAAAAATAACCGCACCGAGCAGAACGAGAACAAGGTTACCGAAACCCTCGGGCCAAAGCTCAACTACAACGTCGCCTCCGCAGCGCAGCTCGCCAAGGCCTTCATCGACGACTGGAAGCTCGACGAAAAGCTTCTTTACAACCCCGACGCCCCCGAACTCGGCACCCGCTACCAGACCGGCGACATTGACCGGTTCCTGGGCGACCAGATGTCCGCGGACGAATCGGCCATTTTCTGGGCAAACGCGTTCCTCCACGGCATGCGTATCGAAGGCGTCTTACAGGAAGGTGTCGCAATCGGCGGGCAGACCCTCCAGCCCCAACCCGACCCGCGCCTCCGCGCCATGCAGGTCGCCGCGAACATCGTCGACAGCGCCGATATCGACCACGCCCGAACCGAACTCTCCACCGATCAGCTTCAACAGTTCGAGTTCGACCCCTGGTGGTACGCCCTGCAAGTCTCCGCCGGCACCCCCGCCGATATGGCCAAACGGCCCATCTCGTACACCGTCGCCGGAACCGAAGCCATCCGGATCAACGAAATCATGCCCAGGCCGGTGAGGCGGGTCGAGGCGGAAGCGATTACAGATGGAACCGATCCAGCCTACAGTTTGCTGTATGATCCAAACGCAGCTTTTGGAAGTGTTGCGGCTTTCAATGTTGAAAAACGCCAGTTTACTGACGGTATGCCTGCTGGTGGATATACAATGGATGTTGGCGGAACAGGGTGGTCATTGGCGCCAGCTGCTGCGTCAAGCGTGATAGGCCTTGGTTCCGCAATGCGGGGTCAAAAAGAAAGCTTAGCAGTATCTTGGAATCCTGCGTTACCTCCGCCTCCACTTCCTGGTACACTTCCTAACATCATCGAATTTGAATTTACTCCGTCCCAGCAACTCCCGCCCGGCCGCTATTATCTTACGGTAAGCACAATAAACCCGGAGACCGGCCAGCCGACTATTCGAGATGGTCAACAAGACACAGTTCACTACGCCGTAAAGTACGTCAGCAGTGAGGTAGTTCCCGCAAACACATTTTCCTCGAACCTCACTTGTGATATCTTGAACTATTGGATTTTTGAAGATGTGTTTGCACTGGCTGTTGCCAACGATCCGTCTTGGAGCGATTTGTTTAGAAATGATGCTCGGGTTGGTTACGAAAATCAACGTAATCCACAGGCCGGAACAGAGTCAGGACTTCTTTTCCTGAGCGGGAAACAAGCACCTGGTCTTCCTAACTATGACCCGCTTGCGCCCCCTACCAATCCTGGATATAGCCGAGGAATTCAGGCACATACCGTCACCATTCCCACCTATACAAGCGGCGCCTCGTTACACGTCGCAATTTACTGTGATGATTCCAGTGCAGCTGAAGCATTGTCCATAAACTTCTTCGACTTCAGCCAGGAACCGGACCACGAGTGGGTCGAAGTGGAGAATATCAGCAGCCAGCCGGTGAATATTGCCGGTTGGGAGCTTGTGGTTGGCGGCGTCAACAGCGAAGGCAACGTCGTTACCGAAGACAAAGTCGTGATGCGCGTCCCTGTGGAAAATGGTCCTGTTGTTCTTGAACCCTCCCCGCCGTACAACCGCGCGCTGCTGGCCGTATCGGCCATTTCACCGCCTGTCCCGGATGTTGTTGGCGCCATAGGTTTTTACGGGTTAAACCCGTTTACTTTGAACGGTATCGGCCAAGTCGGTACGCCAGGTAAAGAAGCGATTTACGACTTTGGCCTGCTCAACTGCGGTGACACGACTGTCCCGTTGATACCGCACCGTGTGGCCGGCGAGTGGCTGGATCCAGCGTGGCCTGTCCCGGAAGGCTGGGTTGATGACGGGCGGGGGTTGCCGCGCACGCCGGAGTGGTCGCCGTTCGAGGCTGCCGACGCCGAGCGCAGAATCATCCAGTTGAAGATTCCCGGGTTAAACGCCGAACTCGGGACGATTGGCGACGACATGCTGTTTATCGCCAAGTGGGTGCTGCGCGGGGGCGTTTTTCCAAATTATCCCGAGCATGATGCGGTGGACAACGATTATGACGCGCACATCCTAGCGGTGGACGGGGTGGATTATACGGTTGAAGGCAATCTGGTTTTCCCGTACGGGTTGGGCGTGGACGAAGGCCGGTGGGCTTATGGGCCGGCAACCGGCGGGCCGGGTTCGTTCAGCTGGAATCCGATCCCGCTGTTCCTTATGAGCCCCGAAGGCGCCATTCTTTCGCGCTTCTATCCTCCAGGCGAGTGGCCGTCGCTTGACTATCCTTATCTTTGGGAGCCCGACGGCCAGCCCGAGTGGAAAGAGTTTACGGAACGCCGCCTGTACCCGGGCGACAACGTGGTGGTGTCGCTGTTCCAGGGGGCGCACGAACTGCGGCGGGTCGTCGACCGCATCACCTACACCGAGCGCGACGTGATCAACCGCGCGATAGGATGTAGTGTTACGGTCCAGGATCCCGATGATGCGGAAACCTTGATCCGGCCTCCGTTGCATTACAATCCTTTGCTGGCAACCGTTTCGGATCAGCCGTATCTTGACATGTGGCCCGACAACACGATGGGCATGGATTTTTACCGGTCGCTCGAACGCAAATACCACCCGCTGTACAACGGCGACCGGTTCGGCACACAGAACCGCTGGCAGGCCACCGACGGCAACTACGACGACTGGTCCCATTTCGTTGTTGAGGATCCGGTCAACGACGGGTACCAACCCGCGGCATTCTGCGGCACGCCGCTCGCGCGCAACGATGCGGCATGGAAACCGGAAAACTACGCCCCCGGCCTTGCCGAAAAGCTCCTTTACCAGCTCGACACGGTCGACGTGCGCAACAAGCCGTTCGAGTCGGTTGCCGAAACGCTGTCGCTGCCGCACGTGGCCTTGAACAAGCCCTACACTCCTTATGGCGGCTCGCTTCCGCTGGGAACGGTGGAAGACTTTCAGCCGGTTGTTAAAAAAACATTTGGTTATGAGGACGGACTCGGCAGCATTGTCGAGGCGGGCGTTACGGAATCGATATACCTTTCGCCGGGCGCGGGCGTTTACCGCAGCATCCGCCCGGCCGTGCCGTCGGACGAGCAGTTGACCCTGAATTTCACGGGCGACGGCCTGAACTACGTCCTGCCGCAGGCGTGGAGGCCGTTCTATACGCACTCGATTTCCTCGCCCACCAGCGCCGAGGGCCCGCCGCCCGCCACGCTTGACCCCGTCACGCTCCTGCCTGTCAGTGACCTCCCCGGCGACGGCTTCTACTGGCTGTTCAACGAACCGGCGCGGCCCGCCGGGCTTGAAGATCCTGAACCTTTCCGTAACATCAATATTGCTGAGGGCTTTCCCAAGTCGCCCGCACGGAAGCGCGCCGTCCTGTTCGCTTCGCAGAACCTGGACAACACCACCGGCGGCGGCGCCAAGCTTTATGTCCAGTGGGATGCCGAATCGGGCCTCCAGGACGGCACGTACGACCTCTACATCGACACGGGCCTGAAGCTGTTGGAGGCGCCCGACGCGCCGCTGACCCCCACCGGCCGGTTCCTCAGAAGCCGGATGCTCGCCAACATCGCCGAACGGCCCGGAATGAACATCACCGTCTACACCGACCGGAACCGCGACGGCCGTATCGACCGGGCCCCCGACACGGGCATCGGCTCGAGCGTGGACAGTTACGGCAGAAAAACCAACCTCCGGCCCGACAGCCAGGGCTATATCTGGTTCGGCACGGTCGCCGTCAACAACAACCGGCTCGCGCTCGACATCGAGAACGTCGCCAAACCGCTCGTCAACCTCGAAACCTACGACATCCTCAACACGTTCGCCGGCGCAATCCTCACCCCCAGCGCCCGCACCCAGGGCCGCATCAACATCAACACCACCGAAACCCGAATCTACAGGCATGAAACCGACGACTACCGCCGCCTCAACGTCCTCGCCGGCCTCCCCGGCATATACCGCGCCGCGCCCGACACGAACGACTGGTCGCAATACACGTTCACGACCACCGCGGACATCCTGGACGCCGGCAGTTTCTACGATTTTGGCGTCCTGTTCCTTTATTCGGGTAGGGGCGGGTATCTGCTGCGCATCATGCGCAGCCCTGGCGTCGATGGCGACCCTACCGTCGTCGGTACGGCTTCACTTCACGAAATCGTGGATGGGACATTGATGCCGGCGTTCAGATCGACGCCTTTTACGGGCGACACTCCAAACATAACCGTTGCGGTCACGGCCAACCCGCCCGACACGGATATCATCTGCACCGTGCAAGGCGCGGGAAGCCTCGATGCTCAAGTCCCATTAAGGTTCGGCGGCGTGGCCCTGATGTCGGCCAACCAGAACGCCGGGTTTGTCCCCGCGCCGGCAATTACGGTAAGAGACATATTCGGCAGTGTCAGGACGGAGACGTTGCCGTTCAACCGCGGCTGGTCCGGCCCGGGGTGGATAATTAACCCTGATTTCAACCTGTACATGCCGGGGGGCCTCAGCGCGATTTCCGAATATAACGGCTATCTCGATTGGGCCGACCCGGATTATTACGCCGAATACGATACGCCCCCGTCCGTTACCGCCGGCTGGAGTTCGAGCGACCCGAACTTCGATTCGGCCTCGCCCTACATGCGGGCGGAGTGGGTGGCCAAGATGCGTACGCACCACTGGGACGGCCGGTATTACGAATCCGTCATGGACCTGCTGAACGTGGAGCCACACCCCCTTCACGACGACATGCGCGCGCGGCCGCTGGCACTGGATATCGACAATTACGGCGACGAATTCTACCCCGATTATATGGACCCCGTCGCGTTGCGGGAATCGACCTGGCGGCTCTCACGCATGGCCAACCAAATCACCACGCGCTCGGACATTTTCGAAATCATCGTGACCGTACAGGCCGGAACCGGCGACGATTCGGACGGCGACGGAATCATAAATTACCGAAGCCCGCAGGAGTTTACCGTCACTTCGGAACGACAAACGCGCACCGTCTACGAGCGTCCCTGATGGGACGCTTTCGAGCGCCCCTGACGTGACGCTTGCGAGCGCCCGTAAGGCGCTTGCGAACGCCCGCGGCCGGCGGCTCGGTGCGCGCGCAGCAAATAGCGTGCTGGAGGAAGAGATGAAATTCGAGATCTCAAAATCGAGATTTGAAATAGCGCAAAAAAGCGCCCGAAGCACTACCTGTCATTGCGCGGCAATCCCGCCGGTATTCACCAGCCGCCAATCCTCAATCATCCTGCTCGCCGCCCTGTTCCTGTTCACCGCCCTCCCCGCTTTCGCGCAAAGCCCGTCCGACACCGTCGTGCTCGGCGTGGAAGGCAACGAATCGTTCGAGCGGTACGTGGAAGACGGCTACCCGACCGCCACGAGTATGAGCGAAGCGCTGGACCTGTTTCCCGCCAATTTGAATCTCACCCGGCTGCTGATATTGAAAAACGCGGCCAGCGTGACGGGGAACGGCGAGCCGTGGCCGTTCACGGCCGGAATGACAACCCCGCCCGGCAGTCTCGACACCATCGAGGGCGGTTCGCTGCAGCCCTGGCAGGTTATCCTGCAGGGCGACGGCAATAACCCGATGTTCAATCTGACCTCCGACTTGACCATCGTGGGCATCACGATCATATCTGGAAAGCCCGCTGTCAGAGCGGGCGGCTCGGCGGCCCTCACGCTCGAACAGTGTTACATCCGCGAGAACGCGGGCCACGGCGTGGTGGCGGCGGATTCGGCAACCGTAAACGCTACGAACTGCGTGTTTTACAAAAACATGGACGGCGTCCGCGTCGAAAGTTCCTCGGCAAACGTGACCGTCACGCACTGCACCTTTTACGACAGCCAGGCCGGCGGCAACGGCATCTACGTCGCCGGCGGTTGCTCCGTCACGGCGACGAATTCGCTGATGTGTAACAACGAATACGGTATCCGGGTCGAAGCTACCGGCGCCGCAACCCTCAGCGGGTGCAACTCCTGGAACAACACCAACAACCAGAATTACGAGCCCGCCACGCTCCAAGATACGGGGGACAACTACAGCCTTGAAACGCTGTTTGACACCACCTCGCCGCCGTGGCAAGGCCGGCTGAGCAATACAGTCCAGGGCCTCGTAACCAACCAGGCCATCAAGATCGGCGAAACCGACACGGGCGTGGAGCTCGATTTCGAGGGCCAGGGCCGTGGCGACCCGCCCTATATTGGCGCCGACGAACTCTACGAAGACGGCAGCATCGGGTTCTGGTCGGAATGCGAAGTGTACTACGAACCCATTGGCCGCAACGGCGCCCGGGTCGTCATCGAATACAGCGAAACTATAGAAGATCCCAGCAGAGCCCTTTACCTGGTGCCGCAAGGCGTCGGAATCGGCGAAACCGCGTACCATATTGTCGTTCCCTTGGAAGGCGGCGACGGCGTGTACTGGGGCAACACCGGCCCCATCGACACGATCCTCGGCGATGCCGAGGAAAAAACCTACTTCGCCGACGGTCTGGGTGCGTTCATTTTACGCCCGGGTGGGGGCGCAGTTCTCGACGACGGCGACGAAGGAAAGTACATCATCGGCGACGCCATCCCCGGACGAAAAAACGTGCTGGTGGACACCATCACGCCCGTTCTCGACATCGCAGTGGCCTCCAATCCCACCGTAACCTGGGCTGGGGATCTAGGAGAAAGTTACGCGGCGCTTGGCGTCAACGGCCTTATGGGCGTCGACCCGGCATATCCCTATCCGCCGGTCAGCGGGCCCCAGGCCACCGGCAACACGGCATACGCCACCGTCGCGCCCGGCGCCGACCCCAATGCGCCGCCGGAACATTTAAAACTCATCTACAACATCGGCTCATTTGCCAACGGTTACTATACGGGCCTTGGCCAGGCCATCGCTATCCGCATCGACGCCGTGTTCAAAGACCGCGACGTGTACGACGTGTACGGAGCCGAATCCCCCGGCTCACGGCCCGTATCCGGATTCGGTACGTATGATTTCGTCGGGCCTCCCGAAGCGGCGAGCAGCTTCTTTACCAAAGCGGGGTGGAATCCGCAAACGGTTCCGGCGGCCTGGCTTGTGGAAGGTTCTCTTCCCGGCGGTACGACAGTCGACAGCCTTAGCTGCGCGCCCGACGGCACCGTAACCTGGTTCGTAACGATCCCCGTCGCCACTGGGATGAGCATGGACTCGTTCAACCTGATTGGCGATCTTGTGGCGGCGGACCTGGCCGGCAACCACGCCAACCCGAGCACCATCGACCGATCCGTTCTGCCGCCACTCCAAATCTCCTACCTCGGCGGGTACGGCACGCAGGTCAACTTCCGCACCCGGATTTCCGGGGCCTGGCCCGAGGTCGCCTGGAGCCTGAACGACAACTCCGTCGGCGTCAATCTTTACAACGAGTTAAACCCTCGCCCCCTCTATGCTTACCGGCTGTGGGGCGCGCGGTCGTACGGCAGCCTCAGCGCCGATCCGGTTTACGAGCCGCTCACCGGCTGGTCCGGTTGGGCGCCGGGCCCGCTGGGCCAGCGTGGCGACGGCCTGCCCGCATCGTTTTTCGACCCGAACATCAATAACCAATTCAGCTCGCCCATCACCGACCGCTGGCTGATCCTCGTGGTGGCCGGCTGCGACGAGGCTGGCAACGTCACCCCCTGGGACGGCTACCAGTTTGATGGCATGGAAACGCCCACCCTGCAGCTTAGTGGCACCGGTACACCCAACGATCCGGCAGACGATTACATCACGCTGCTCGACGGCAGCAAGAAAACCGGCCGCAACTGGGTGCGCTTCTATGTGCCCGGTGAAACCACGCAGATCGATACCGTTCTCTATGCCAACATCTACTACCAGGATGATGCTACCGGTCAGCGCAAGGACCTCGGCCCCGCGCCCATCGTCAGCTACCCCCCGCCCGGCGTAAGCCTGTTCGCCGAGTTTAACGCCCGGTTGCTCGTGAACGACCCGTCGTTGTGGAGCAGCGGCGAAGTCGGGTTGGCGTTCGAAGCCCAGGAAAATGGCCTCGCCATTTTCCCCTCGCCCGGATACCGGTACGAAACCACCGGGATGGACATCGTTTCGTTCCGGCTTCCTTACGACGATTTGGCCGGAAGCCTGCCGCCGCGCCTCGGAGACCCCGGCAATGTAATGACTTACGGCGTCAAAGCAACCACGGTGGTCAACCGAATTACCGAAGACGCCATCACCGACCAGACGCCCGCCACCTTTTCGTTCAAGGTGGTGCCGGGCAGCGTGGACGAATACCTCCGCCGGGCGGGCGGCCAGCAGCCCGTTAAACAGTTCGAAGCGAGATAAAATATCTGCTCTTTTTGCTTTTTTGAGGTAAACTGGATGCAGAAAGGTTGAAAAAGTCGGGCGGCAGACAAAAGAAAGATGAAAAAGCTCTGCAAACTTCTGATGGTCAAACCGGCCCCAAAAGCAAAACGCGTCCTCGGGAGCGTGACCGAATGACGTGGGGCCGAACAGTTGCATGCATTGCCCTGGCGGCCTTGGCAGGCGCCATTGCTAATGGTTGCCGGCCAAGTCCTGAAGATACCGTTCGCAGCGGCCGGATCAGCATCAGCACCTCGCCCGAAAACGGCGCGCTGGTCAGAATGGGCGGCGAGATCGTCGGCGAAACGCCTTTCGCGCTCCACCGGCTTCGTTACGGCCGCCACCTGCTCATCATCGAACGCGAAGGCTACCTCCGCGCCACCCGCATCATCGAAGTCAGCGATTCCTCCGATCAAACCATCAGCATTGCCCTCGAACCCCTCACCGGCTTCATCACGGTCGACAGCAAGCCCCCGGGTGCCAAGGTTTATCTGGACGGCAGGGAGTGTCTTGGCAAGACGCCCTTGTACCGCGCTCCCGTGCCCGTCGGCGAGCACGTCTACGAACTCCGGCTGGACAATTACAAGCGGGAAGATCAGGAAATCAAGGTCGAGCAGGATTATCGGTATACGTACGCCCATATTCTTAAGCCTCAGGAAGCTTCCATATCGGTCTTCTCGCGGCCGACGAACGCGAAAATCCTTCTCAACGACGAGCTTCGCGTTGAAACAACTCCCGCAAAACTCGAGATCCCGCCCGGCACGTACAACATCAAGGTCTTGAGCAAAGGCTACATCACCAGCGAAAAAACCATTGTTCTCGGACCCAAGGAAAACCAGACGCTCGAGTTTGTCATGGAAGAAGGCAACGTGCCTCCCGGGATGATTTTGGTACCCGCCGGAAAATTCATCATGGGTCTCGACGGCGCCTCCCCAGACGAACGGCCGCAGAAAGAAATCGAACTCGATGCGTTCTATATCGACCGCTACGAAGTTACCAATGAAGAGTTTAAAAGGGTTTTCCCCGCACATCAGTATGTGCCGGAAGCCGCGCGGTACCCCGTTACGAACGTCACCTGGAAACAGGCCACGGAGTACGCGGACGCCATGGGCAAAAGACTGCCAACCGAAGCAGAGTGGGAAAAGGCGGCCCGCGGAGCCGACGGCCGCGAGTACCCTTGGGGGATGGAATTTAAAAAAGAATACTGCAATGTCGCCGCGCCCGCCAGAGGCGTTATGAGAGTAGGCAGTTTCCGCCTCGGCGCCTCCCCGTTCAATGTGATGGATATGGCCGGCAACGCCTACGAGTGGACCTCAAGCTGGTATCAGGCCTATCCCGGAAACACCGACGTCACAAGGGAATACGGCCAGGTGTTCCGGGTTTTAAGAGGTGGCTCCTACTTGAGCGACCGGTTTGGTGTCCGGTGCGCGCGCCGGTATTTCGACCGCGTGGATGCCGCAAGACCCGACTACGGGTTCCGCTGCGCAAAAGATGTCATTGACGGTCCCTGAGGCCGGCTTTGGGACAGGAGAATTTCGGGCGTAGAGTGAAGCATGGCTGGGATTAGGAAAACTATTGTCAAACTTCCTTTTATCTTGACATCCCATTTCATGTTTATTACAATAACTGCCAACAAGTTATGAAAATCGGGTTTATTCGCGTTTCTCATAATTCGCCCCTAGCCGAGTCAGGTCGCGGCACTGTCTGCATTAGGCCCCGTTCGGGGAAGGCCCCGGTGGGTAAAGGCCCCGTGGGGCTCTTAACAGGATGAACTGCTTTCTATGGCGAAGATACGACGCAGTCGTGCGAAGCGGCTCGTATTGGACATCGGCTCCAGTAGCATCCGCCTTTGCGAGCTGTCGCAGACCAAAGCTGGTTTCCAACTAAAAAAGTATTACCAGCGTGAGGTGCTGTGCGATCCCGCCGAAGATGAGGAAACCAGACGGCAGGCGCGCGTGGCCGCTATTAAGGCCCTCGTCAAGGAAGCCAAAGTACGCACCCGCAAAACCATTCTGAGCGTGCCGGGCCGTTCGGTGTTTACACGCGCCCGCACGTTGCCTCCCGTTCCCGAATACAAGGTATCGCAGATTGTCGGTTATGAAATCAGGCAGCAGATTCCGTTTCCGCTTGAACAGATCGCGCTCGACTACCAAATCCTGAACCGCACCGAATCGGGCAGTTACGACGTCATGATGGCCGCCATCAAGGTGGATGTCGTCGAAAAACATCTTGAGGTGCTGAAGGAAACCAAATCCGCCATCGACGTCGTAGACGTCTCGCCTTTTGCCGCTTACAACTGGCTCAAACACACCGGTGAGTTCGGCTCCGACGGCGAGTGCGTGGCCCTTCTCGACCTCGGCGCAACCACAACGGAAATCGTGATCGAGCGCGGCAACCAGTTCCGGTTTACGCGTCCCCTGAACATGGGCGGAAACGACATCACCGCCGCACTGAAAAACGCATTGAACTCGACGTACGCCGAAGCCGAAAAGTTCAAGCGCGAACGCGCGTTCGCCCCCACCGGCGACCCCGCCCGCGATGGGAAAATGGGCGAAGTGCTCAACCCCGTGCTTTCCCGCCTCGTGGGCGAGATCAGCCGGTCTTTTGGTTACTTCCGCTCGCTGCCCGGCGGGGGCATGGTCGACAGGGTGATCGTGACCGGGGGCGGCGCCTGCTTGCGCAACATGGTGCCTTACCTGCAGCGCCAGCTCGGGATCGAAGTCCGGATAGCCCGGCCGTTGGCGGGTTTGGCCATCGGCGCCAACGCACAGCAAGCCAACGAACATCCCGAACAGGCGTGCGTGGCGCTGGGCATGGCGTTGCGGTGCTGCCAGCCAACGGCAATCGAAATCAATCTGATCCCGCCGCGCATCCTGGAATCCGCCCGAAGAAAAGAGCAGGCGCTGTATTGGGTGCTTTCGTTTATCGTGCTGGGCATGATTGCCGCTTCCATCATTCCGGCCCGCGACCAAAAAGACAAGCTTGTTCAGAAACGAATTGCCCGGCTTAAACAAGTCATCGCCATGTATGATCCCGCGGTTGCCGAGAATCCGGATACGCCCTCCGATTTTGTCTCCCAGTACGAAGAAGCCAAAACGCGCATCGACGAAAACCAGAACAAGATCCAGGGACTGAAGAACCGGTACGAAAAAGCCGAGTTTTTCCTCGACAAACTTAAACTGCTGAACGACCTGCGCCCGCCGGGAGGCAAGGTGTGGTTCAGTTCGGTCGAAACCACTTTCATTACCAAAGGCCCTCAGGCCAACACAAACCGTGGTGGCCGCAGCCGGTTCGGAGGTAGAAATCTGGCGGCGGGCGACTCTTTGGGTATAAACAGCACCGGATTCCCCGGCATATCCGCCGGCTCGTCTCCGGGAACCGCAGGCCGTTTCGGCGGTCTTAACAGAAGGTCACAGCGCGGCCGGGGGAATCAGCAGAATACACCCGCGGTGACCGTGCCCACTGTAAACGGGTTCCGCATCATGGGCTATGCGAAAGACGACGAAGCCCTCATGGAGTTCATCGATAACCTCGAGAAGTACGACGGCGAAGACCCGGAGATTTATGAGGTTCACTGGTCCGAAGCAAACGTCGAGCCTGTGCCCATCACGGAGATGCAAAACGCCCGCGTTGCCGACCGGGCCGTTTCCCGTTCGGCCACCGCCTCGAACAGCAGGTCGGAGGAGGACGGCCGGCGGATGTTCGGTGGTGGGAACCTCGGCGGCGGCGGCTTCAGCAGGCGCTCCACAACTTCACGCACCCCCTACAACCCGTATGTCGAGCAGGTGGTGTTTTTTCAGCTGGACATCCAGTTCAAGGGGCCGCCGCAACAGGAACAGCCGCAGGAACAGTCTGTGTCCGGCTTGTTGGGTGCTCAACAGAAAGGCGGAATGCCAAATCCGTTCGATAGATTAAAGGGCATGCGCAGTAAAGGCGCTACCGAACAAGATGAAGATTAGCAAAGAGTACATACTGGCATTGAGCGCGCTGGTTGCCACGCTCGGGGTGGTCGGCGGCGTGTACCAGTTCTACTACCGCGAGCGCCTGGCCGAATATCAGCAGAATATTCAGGATGAAGAGAAGTTTGCCGACGCGCTCAACGAGCTGGAAAGCAAGTTCGAGGGATGCAAGCCCCAAAAGTTGATCAGTGCTATCAATGGTGAAGTCAATCCCATGTTGGAAGAGCTTCGCGACCGGGCGGCTTTTTTCGCTGTCAATGACCTGCTCGAAATCGAACCCATTCCCCAAGACAAGATGCTGGGATTTTACTACCGGGAAGAGTTCGGCCGGCTTTTCGGGAAGTTCCGCGAAGAACAGTTGCAATATTATCCCAACTGCTATTATCCGCCGGACATAACGTTCGGCGCCCCGGTGCCCGATGCGTTCACAGGCGTCGAGGTAAAGAAACCCGAGGTGCGTAAGGCACTGCAGAAAGTGGTTTTCGGCATTTCCATGCTGCGTTTACTGATGGACTCGAAAGCTCTTTACATTACCGACGTGCAGCTTTGGCCGCCCCGTTGGTTGCGGCAGGATAAGCTTTTTGCCGGTTATACTGTTGGTCTGGCGTTTGCCATGATGCCCAAAGATCTCGTTAATTTCGTCGAAAAACTGCGGGTGGGCGAAGTGCTCGGCCAGAAAAGGTACGTCAACATCGAGGCGTTCAGCATTCAAAACAAGTATCTTCAGTGGCCGACGGAGCCGCCAGTGGAAGTGCAGATGCTGGTGACTTTTGTGCAGGCGAATATTGAGGGCGTGTCCCAAATGCCCGGCATCGAAATGGCCTCAACCGCTGCATCCGTCGCTTCCGGCAGAAGTGGTGGCGGTTCGAAAAACGCAGAGGACGTTCTGGCCGCTTGGAGAAGCCGCTTGAAAGCGGGCAAATCCGGCCGGCCCGGAGAAGAAGACGAAGGCCCTCCGTCGGCATGGGATAAATTTGTGCGGTTCCTGGATAGACATTTCTGGCCTTTTAACTAGTGTAAAACAGGCAGGATTGGTACGTGGATAAGATACGCAAACTGGTCGAATCGCTCTGGTACAACAAGGAGCGAATTGTGTTCGGCGTGATGGTTTGCATCTTGCTCTGGCACGTGTACGGTATCTTCAATCCGCCGCCCGACGAAGCGCCACTGGTCTTGCATGAGCCTAACGACGACATAAAAGAAGTGCTTAAGAACATCGCGGCCGTGCCACCCCCGCCGGATGTCCGGCCGCTGGTTCCATGGGAGGGAATCTATACGCCCAACCCGTTTTGGGCGCTTTCCGGGCAGTCATCGATCCTTTCACGCGAGCGGGGGGATGACGCTGACATCAGCCTTATTCAAATTCAGCAGGGAATAGGCGGGCGCTGGCGCGCCCAGCTTAGAACCAATGTTACTGATTGGTACGATGAGGGCGAGTCCTTTGAGAGTTACCAGTTGCTCAAGATACATCCTGAGAACAACACCGTCGAGGTACGGTCGGACAGGTTGGGGAAGGTGCTAACTCTAAAGGCTCAAAGAAATTAGAGTTGCTATTGAGTTTCGGATGCGATATAGTCAGCTAAACAGCGGGAGGATCACGACGTAATGAGCATCAGGCTGTCAGATCTCGCCGTTGCAGGATTGGGTTTGCCTGTAATGGTAGTTTTAGTTTTAGCGGCCTTTGCGGTTCCATCAACTGCTCAAGAGACAGAGGCTGAAGGCACGGCTGAATCTCCCGCGCCCGTTGTCGCCGCATCGCCGCCGGGGGCTGATATTACCGAGTCCGAGCAGCACTTTCGGGCCGGGGTCGATCTGTACAATAGAAACCACTTCCTGGAAGCGCTCAACGAGTTCAACCGGGCCCTCGCACTCGATCCCACAAACGAAAACGCCCGCCTCTTCCGCGATAAGGCCCAGGCAAAACTCCAGATAGGTGCCACGGGCGGAGACGCCGGAACCGTACAAACCTTTGATGTGCTGGATCCCGAGTCTATTCCTCTGGGCGTGGAAACTCCCCAGCTTTCGGCGGAAGAAATGCGCGTCCGGGCCGTGCGCGACCTGCTCCAGCAGGGCGAAATGCTGCTGGAAAACGAGCTCTATTCGCGGGCCGTGCCAATCTTCGAGCAGGTGCTTCTGATTGCCCCCGAAAACGAGGCGGCGCGCGAAGGCCTGCACGCCGCCACACTCGGCGCCAGCGAGCAGAGCCTCGAGGCCGCAGAAGAACTCGTCGTAGAAGACCGGGCAAAAATCAGAAGGTTTATCGAAGAGCAAAAAGCCTTGCCCGAAGGCGCCGATCCCACCGGCATCAAGCCATACCGGATTGTTGTGCCGCCCGTCGAGGAGGAATACGTCGCGCCCACCGTCCGCACGGCCATCGATGAAGCCCTCGACGCACTGGTGACGTTGGACTTCAATGACTTCCACATCACCGACATCCTCGACTTCATCAGTACCACCTACAGCGTAAACATCGTGCTGGACCACCGCGTGGTGATGCCACCGCCGTCGGAAGCCCCGGCTGCGGCTCCCGGCGCTGTTGGTGCGCCCGGTATGCCAGGAATGCCCGGCGCCCCCGGTGCTTATCCCGGCGCCCCCGGCGCCTATCCGGGCGCTCCCGGTGTGGGCCGGACCACGCCAGGCACCCGCTTTGGTGGCCCCCAGGACCGCGGGACCTTCGGGCGCGGCTTGCAGCAGTTCGGCCAAACCGCCGGCACCACCGGCGCCAATATGCTCGGCGGCGAGTATGTAACCACCGGCATGATTCCGTACATCCGTTTATCGGGCGTCACGCTGCGCGAAGCACTGCGCGTGCTGTTGCGCACGCTTAACCTGGATTATACAGTCCAACCCAACCTTATCTGGGTCAGTACGCCTGACAGGATCCGCCTTGAGAAGTCGTTTGAAGATCTTGAAACCCGGTTTTACGAGCTTCGTAATGCCGGCGCCGAAACCCTCTTCAAGATCGTGCTTCGCAACCCCGGCGGCGGCGGCGGCATGATGGGGGGCATGGGCGGTATGGGCGGCATGGGCCGCATGGGCGGCATGGGTGGCATGGGCGGCATGGGCGGCATGGGCGGCGGCATGTACGGTGGCGGCATGGGCGGTGGTGGTATGTACGGCGGCGGTATGGGCGGCGGCGGCATGTACGGCGGCGGCATGGGCGGCGGGAGCTATGGCGGCGGTATGGGCGGCGGCGGCATGTACGGCGGCGGCATGGGCGGCGGGAGCTATGGCGGCGGCATGGGCGGCATGGGCGGCGGCATGGGCGGCGGCATGTACGGCGGCGGCATGGGCGGCGGCATGGGCGGTATGGGCGGCCGTATGGGTGGCATGGGCGGCATGTACGGTGGCGGCGGTGGCGGCGTGCAGATTGCCAATATCTCGCAGCTTTTTGGCACCATTAACGATTCAATGGTCGGCGAGCCTCCTGCCACCATCGGGATCGCCGGCCTCAGTGCTGGCGGTACAGGAGCCGTTGGGACTGCCAGAACCACCGGTTTGACCGGTACGTCACAGTATGGCGGCGGGCTTACTGGCGGAACTCAAGCCGCAGGACTCGGCTCAACCGCCGGATTAGCCGACACCGGATATGGACAAGAGCCGGAAATCGTCCGGTTGCTCCGCCTGCTCATTGACGACGTGTACGAGCCCAACGGCATCGAGCCGATTTCTCGCATGATTTACGTGCCCCAAAACAACCTGCTTATCGTCCACAATACCCCCACAAATCTCCGCAAGCTCGAACAGCAACTGGCGGAACTCGACGCTACACCTAAACAAGTCAGCATAGAGGCCAAATTCCTGACTGTCAGCGCATCAGACCTCGACAAGGTCGGGTTCAGCTGGAATGTCTCGCAAAGCGACCAGAACGCCAGGAATCAGCAGATTCCCGACTTGGTGGACGACACCTACCTCTACGACATCAACGGCGATGGGGTGCCCGAGGAAATTCCCTTCTATACACGGCCAGACGGCTCGAACGTGATAGCCAACACCATCACCGAAAGCGTGCTCGAGGCGCTCGTCAGCCCAGGCCCGCCCGGAGCGTTCACTCTCAGCGGAATTATCACCGACAACGAAGACGGAGATACCGCCAGCGTCGTGTTTGATTACCTCAATACGCTCGAGGAAAGCGAACTGCTGAGCGCCCCGCGCGTGACCACGATGAACCGCAAGCCGGCCGTAATCGCCGACTTGCAGACCGAATACTTCGTATCAGCCGTAAACACCAGCGTCGTAACTTCCGAAGCCGGCCTGGCCGGTTCCACGGCGCTGGGCTACACGCAGCAGGTGACTCCAACGCCGTTCAACTTCGGCATTACGCTCTCGGTGACCCCGCAAATCAGCGGTACCGACCAGGTCCGGCTGTGGCTTAACCCGCAGGTCACGACACGCGGCATCGAGAAGGAGTTCACGCAGCGTTCGATTATCAACGGTGTGGAGGTCACAAGCGTAATCACCTTGCCCAACACCTCCACCCAGGCGGTCTGGACGAACGTGATTGTCCACGACGGCGATACCCTCGTCCTCGGCGGGCTGGTATCCGATTCCACCGTCAAAGGCACCCATAAGATGCCTTACCTCGCCGACATTCCCGTCATCGGCTTCTTCTTCCGCGGTAAGAGCCGGCAGGTGCGGCAGTCCAGCCTGTTGATTTTCGTTACTCCAACCATTATCGACACGACCGGCGCTCGGTTCTTCGAGGCCGGCTACATGTCGGGCACACCGTATCCACTCCGGACTGAAACGGTCAGTTCCGCGGCGCCCGAAGGCGTGCCGCTGCCCGGAGCACGTCGGTCGCTCGAACCGGTGACGCCTCCGGAAAGGGTGGCTGAGCCGCCGTCTGGCGAGGGTCCGCCGCAGGTAATACTTCCGGTTCCGCCGGAAAACCCCGAGCCGTTGCCCGGCGAGCCTGTCACGCCGGCGGTGCCGCCGGTGGTTCCGCCCGCCGCCGAACTTTCCGAAGAACCGGCCGAACCTCTTTAGGAAACGCATTCAGGTTCCGGGACGGCCCCACGATACGGGGCCGCCCCGGTTTTTTATGTAGAAGAAGCTTCCAGCCTCTTGTCCCTCTTCCCGCCGTACTGCGAACGAACGGCACTATCTATTGTATAATTGCCCTCGATGCGCTTGTTGTTCTACACGTTCATAATGTCGGTGGCCGCGCCTTTCGGGGCTGCATACCTCTTGCTCCGTCCGAAACACCGCCCTCTGCTGGGCCGTTTTTACCCGCGTATATCGCCGGCCCTTTCGGAAGAAAACCGCCGCCCCTTGTGGTTGCATGCATGCAGTGTGGGCGAAGTTAACATTGCAAGGCCCATAGTGGATGCCGTCCAGGCACGCTGGCCCGGCATGCCGCTCGTGCTTACCGTGTCGACAATTTCGGGCCGCCGGCTTGCCGAAAAGTCACTGCCGCACGTGCCGCTGGCCTGGCTTCCGTTCGACCACCCCCTTTGCCTGAAGCCTTTCCTGCGCAAGCTTAATCCCCGCGCACTCGTTCTGCTCGACACCGAACTGTGGCCCGCCTTGATCACGCAAACCAACCGTGCCGGTGTGCCCATAATTTTGGCAAACGGCCGTATTAGCGATAAACATTTCCCTCGTTACAAACGCGCCAAGTGGTTGCTAAACCCGGTACTTAAAAACTTGAGCGCCGCGGCCATGCAGAATGACGAATATGCCGCCCGCATCGTCCAACTCGGCGCGCGGCCCGAGATTGTGCGCGTCTGCGGCAGCACCAAGTTCGACGGCGTACGAGAAACCGTCGAGCCCGGCAGGACCGCTGCCCTCCGCGCCCAGTGCGGGTTTGGGGAAAGCGATCCGGTCCTGATTTTCGGCAGCACACGGCCCGGCGACGAGGCGCTGGCGGCCGAATGCTGGGCGTCGCTCCGCGACGAGTTTCCAGCGCTCCGGCTTGTAGTGGCGCCGAGGCATTTGGATCGGCTGCACGAGGCGATGTCTCCTTTCAGCGAACCCGTGAGCCGGCGTTCCCTGCCCGGGCAAGGTGGCGGTTCGGGAATCCGGGTCTTCTTTCTTGACACGGTAGGCGAACTGGTGGAGTTCTACGCAATGAGCACCGTGGCCGTAATTGGCGGCTCGTTCAGCTCCGAGGTTAACGGACATAACCCGTTAGAATCAGCGGCTTTGGGGGTCCCGACCGTGTTCGGGCCGTACATGCGCAACTTCATTGATCCCGCCCGGGAATTGGTTGCAAACGAGGGCGCCGTGCAGACAAACAGCAACGAACTCCTTGAAGTTCTGCGGCGGCTGCTTCATCAGCTTGACGAACGGGAAAAAGTGGGCCGAAACGGACGGGAAGCGGTGAAAAATAATCAAGGCGCCATCGGCAGAACGCTCGACGCCGTTCAGACCTTCCTCAAGTAACTACAGATGCCCATCATGCTCTTCGGCAAAATCCTCAAGCGCCGACTCGATCATCACTTGATGGTCTTTTTCCAGCACTTCCCGGTCGGCCTTGCGCCGGTACATCCGCCGCCGCTCGTGGTCAAGCGGCTTGACCTTTTCCAATCTGCGGCGATCATTACCGGTCCGCCGGTCTTTCTGCCAGCGGCCGTACTTGTCTTTGTAGTAGCCTTCACGACGCCCTTCGGACATGTTGCACCCTCTCCATGTTTCGCAGATTAACAAATCGACCGGATGCAGTATAAGTACCTATGGCGGTTTTGTCAATAATATAAGCGCCTCGATTTTCCACCCCTCAAACTGGTATACTCCTATTCCCCGTCAACAACCAATTACGAGGTAAAAAGCATGGCTGAACGAATCAAAAGCACTAATATCACGTGGCACGACGCGGAAATCACCCGGGAGCACCGTGAGCGGCTGAACGACCATAAGTCGGCCGTCATCTGGTTCACGGGACTTTCGGGATCGGGCAAATCGACGCTGGCCCACGCCGTGGAAAGACGCCTGTACGACATGGGTTGCCGCACCTACGTGCTCGACGGCGACAACATCCGCCACGGGCTCAACAGCAACCTCGGGTTTTCCCCCGAAGACCGCGCCGAAAACATCCGCCGCATCGGAGAGGTGGCCAACCTGTTTCAGCAAGCCGGCGTGATCGCCATGACGGCGTTCATCTCGCCCTACCGCGCCGACCGCGACAAGGCCCGCGCCGTTTCCGGCGATAGTTTCATCGAGGTATTCGTCAACTGCGGCCTCGAAACGTGCGAAGCGCGCGATACCAAGGGCCTTTACAAAAAAGCCCGCGCCGGCGAAATCAAAGAGTTCACCGGTATCAGCGCCCCCTACGAAGAACCGGCAAAACCCGAACTTGTCGTGGATACCGATAAGCATTCCCTCGAAAAATGCGCCGACCGGGTAATCGAACTGCTTAGAGAGCGGGGGATCGTCAAGTAACGCGATCGACCGGGAGCCCCCACAACTGCCGGGGGCGTCCCAACGGGTGATCTTATTGCTCCCTTAAAAGCACGTCGCAGGTGAGTTGGGCTTTTTTCAGGAGTTTCTGAAACAGGCCGCCTTTTTGGGCCTGGCGGCGCAGGGCGATGATCATTTTGCGCTGAAGGCGGTAGCGGTCAAGCTTGGGCCTTTTTTGGGCGGCCGGTTTTCCCTGCGCTTCTTCGAGGGGCTTCCAAAGCGTGTCGAGGGGGTAGCCGATGGTTTCGAGGTCCGCGGGGTCGACCTGGCCGATGACGCGCCGCATGAGCTCGACCCGGGCGGGCTGTGCCTGGAGGTCTTCGACCCACTTCTTGACCGATTTTGTGGTCGGCCGCGAATGTTGTGCGACGCCGATGGGATCGCCGAGACCTTTGCGCGACTCGGCGCCGCTGGACTCGCCCTTGCCGTAGTCGATGGTTTCGCGCTCGAACGGCACGCCGATGTGCGCGTAAATGCTGTCCATCCACGATTCCGGATTCTTGACGAGATCCTCGTACCGAATGTGGAAATTCGCCACTTCCTGCTGCCGGACGAACGCGGCCAGCGCCGGCACGTACGTCAGGATGATCGGGTTGAACTTGTGGGCGAGCTCGTAGTTGCCGTCGAAGAACGAATTGGCGTACGAAGCGAACATGGCCAGCGGATGGCGCGTTAGGGTGACGTACTTTGCGTCCGGGAAGACCTTCATCAGGAACGGGCAGATCAAGGCGTACGCCGGGGTTTTGTCGAGGCAGATCGATTTGTTGCTGGTGACCAGGTACCGGCCGTACAGCACGTCGCAGTAAGCCCGGCACGCGTCCCAATAATCCTGTTGCTTGTTGGGCAGCGACTCGACGAACAGTTTTTGCGATTCCGCCGACAGGATGTGGTCGTAAGGCGCCTTGTCGACTTTGGCATAAACGCCCAGATGGGCGAGCGGCGTCATGATGTGCGGTTCTGGCCCGCCAAGGATCATCGAGTGGGACGAAAGAATGCGTTCAAGCATCGTGGTGCCCGAACGTGGCGCGCCTATCGCAAAAAGCATGTTTACAGCCATTAATCAGCTCCTGACTTGTGTGCAGCCAACCCTAAAACTATGTCGTTACCAGCCGAAATTTGTCAAATAGGCCCAGGATCGGTTTTGACGTGAAACAAGACGGCATTGCCTTCCCGCGCCGCTTCTTCCGTGCCTGGAAGTTCGCCTATCTCCTGAACGGAGGCCTCGGCCACCGGCCAGGTTTCCGGACAGAACACCCAGTCGATGCACCACCGCCGCAGAAAGTCCCGCCGCCATTGCGCCGGCGTGCCGGGGGAGAAGAATCTATTTACCTCCTCCTCCATCGGCACATAAGGCTGGTCGGACATGTTGAACGAGCCCGTGCCCCAGACCACGCGGTTGGGCCGGTTCAGCGCGACGGCGTCGGCGGCCAAGTTCGGCGCCACAACCATGCCCTTGCCGATGGACTCGATGACGGCGCCGTCGTTGGCTGTCATTATTTCGGTGTGATACTGGGCAAACGGCGGCCGCGCGCCGGCGGGTGCGAATCGGAACGCCAGCGGCCCCTGGAAAAACAGCATTGCCGCGGTCAGCGAGCAGACGCCGCAAGCTACAAATGCCGCTGTCAACGCGCGGGCGCGGCCGGGGCGGCGGCTGTTGATTTTTTCAATTGCGGCGGCCGACATTATGCTGAGCGGAAGCCAAAGTAAAATCTGCAATCGTTGCGGCCCAAATTTGAGCCACCAGCCCCCGCCGAACGCCGTGATCGACAACACCAGGAACGAAAGCAGCCACAGGACTATCCAATCGCGCTGTGGCGGCTGTGCCTGATTGTCTCGCACACGCAACAAACCCCACGCGCCGCCCGCCGCCGCGCCGATAAAGGCCCAGTCGGAAACCGCCAGTGCGGCCGCCGCGTCGCGCGCAACGAGGATATTGCCCCAGTAGGCCTGGTAGGCGGCGAACAGCAGCCCGAACACGGCGAGGTAGCCCAGGGCAGCAAACGCGAGCACTCGTTCAAATGCAGGAAGCCGTTGCGCGCGGCCGTAAACCTCCCGCGGCGCGACAAGGAGGTGCAGCGCGGCTCCGGTGATAAACGGGCTCAGCCACATGGCCGTGTTGGCGACGTCGATGTGGTTCTGAATTGCGGCCGGGTTGGTTGCCATGAGCATCCAAGCCAGGGCGCCGGCGGCGATACCGGGCACGGCCAGGTGGCCCAGCGGCCGGGCGCGGCGGAGTGGGGGAGCCGGCGCGCCTTCCTGCCACAGGTAGAGGAACGCGAGCGCGAGCGTAAACGCGCCGTACCGCATGTCGATGAACATACCCGGCACAAATGCCGCGCCCGCCAACACCAGCAGCCGGCGGTCGTTGCGCCGGTGACCCTTGATCAACAGCGTGAGCGCACCCAGGCAAAAGGTCAGCGAGAGCGTGTAGTACAGGCGCGGGAAGTACAGGTACGGCTGCAAATGCGCCCCCTCGAACAGCTCGTAGAGCGCAAACCGCCGGAAGTAATCCGCGAACATTGGCGAAGCGTGCAACCCGAAAGGAAGCGTCGCCAAATAAAGCATCCCTCCCAGTCCGCCGCTCAGGCAGAACAGCAGGAACGCCAGGTTGCACGTCCCGTTGAGCCCGTTGGGACGCCTCCCGGCTTTCGTGGGGGGTGTCCCTGTTGAGGCTGTTCCTGTTGACGCTGTCCCCGCCACCTCGCGCAGGAAAACATACACCACCAGCAGGTATACAAACGCCCCGATGCCGTTTGCGGCAAAGTAGGCCGCGAAATCGCTCACGCCGATCAGGCGCGCGATTAAGCCCACCAAGCCGTACAGCCACAGGTGCGGCAGTGGGTAGAATTCCACGCCGCTGGTGGCCGGCGCCTGGCACGTGGCGTAAGGCGACTCGAACCCGTTCGAGAACATCCGCATGCTCTGCAGAAATAGGCAACTGTCGGGGATGTGCAGGCCCGTCGCGACGTACCCGTCCGGCGGCGCGTACGCCAGCCACAGGCCGATCAGCGGTTGCGTCGCCGCCAACGCCAGCGACAGCAGCAGCACCCAAGCCGGCACGGTTTGGAAAACCCGCTTCATGGCGACAGCAGCCGGTTAATTTCAGCCGCGGAAACGCGCCGCGCCCGCTGAATGCGCCGGCGCTCGCGCAGGGCGTGCGGCCACAGCCGCAGCACGCGCCCCCCGGCCGCGGCTACCTGTGCGGTGGCGAAAACGGCGCCGCGCTCGGCGCGGGCCGCGCTCCATAGCCGGCGGATCTGATGGAGGCGCTCGGCCATGATGTGCGGCGTGTACCGCGGTATCAGCGGGGCGGGCATGTTCTTGACGACGAGCAGCGTGTGGTTAACGCAGCATTCGAACGTTCTGCGGAGCGTGCTGCCGGCCAGGCTGGCCGAACCCACGTGCCACGCCACCGCCTCCCGCACGAATGCCGCCTGGCAACCCGCCAGCCGGGCGCGGAAACTCACGTCGCTGTCGGAGTAATAGGTGCCGAATTTGGCGTCGAACAACCCGATTCTGTCGAAAACCTCGCGGCGGTACAGAGCTGCCGCCGCGCTTACTCCAAAAACTTCGGCCGGATACGAAAAACCTTCCGCCGGGACGCCGAACCCGACCGCCTCGGGCCGGCCATTGCGGCGCTGGCGGTCGCCGGCGCTGTAGATGACGCCCGGTTCGCCGCGCCACAGGATCAGCGGGGCGAGCATGCCCGCGCCGGTTTGTTCCCCCGCGGCAAAAAGCCTTTCGAGACACTCAGGGTGCAGCGTGATGTCATTGTTGAGCAGAAATACAAAATCCGCGCTTGCCTTGGCGATGCCGTCATTCACCGCGGCGCAAAACCCGCCGTTAACCTCGCGCCGGAGCAATCCCGCCCAAGGGAACCGTTCGCGCACCATCTCGGTTGTGCCGTCGGTCGAGGCGTCGTCCACAACAAGCGTGTTGAACTCCCGGAACATCTGCGCGGCGAGCGACTGGAGGCATTCCGCGAGCAAATCTCTGCCGTTCCAGGACGGGATGACCACATCGATCTTTGCGGCGGTGTCAGGCACGGTCAACCCTCCGCACGTAAGCGCTGAAACCAGGGACGCGTTTCAACCGCAGCATGTTGGCGAGAAAATCAACGTCGAACGCGTCGAGAAACGGTGTAAACCGGATCAGCCCGAGGTAGCTCAGGCCGAAAAAGATGCCGCACGATCCTGCCACCGCCGCGTTCGGCAGCCGGCCCGCCAAGCCTGCGCTCATCGCGTCGGCCGCGATGCACACGGCAAGCCCCGGCAGCGACGCCAGCACCGGCCATAACAGGCTGGCCCGCGACAGCTCACCCGCGCCCACGCCTGACACCGGCCCCATGGCGCGCAGGAACCATAGGCACGAAAGCCCCATCGCCAGGGCCGTCGCCAGCGGAATGCCGTAGAAGCCAAACGCCATCAGGAGGGCCAGCGTCAGCAGCACGTTTGCCGCCATGGCGACGAGCCCGGCCTTCATCTGCACGTCAGGCCGGCCTTTGCCGAGCGCCACGCTCACGCCGGCGCCGGGGATTACGTTGGCCAGGTAGCCCACGACCAGGATGCGCATTACCCAGGCGGCCGTGCCGAGCCCGTCGATGTCGCCCATCCACGTTCGCAGCAACGGCCCCGCCGCGCCCGCAAAAAACGCCGTCAACGGCACGGCCACCGCCGCTACATACTTCGACGACAGGATGTATAGCCGGCGGAGGCGGTCGTCGTCGCCGCGCGCATCGAGGTCGGACGCCGCCGGTATGATCGCGCTGAGCAGCAGCGTAGGGGCCTGGCGCATTTTGTTCGACAGCTCCTCTCCGATCCGATACACGCCCACGAGTCCGAGCGCGCTGAACGCCCCGAACACTACGGCCTTGTCGGTTTGGAACAGGATTAGGTTGGAGAGCTTGGCTATCTGCGTGCGCCAGCCGTAGGAAAACAGTTGGCCGAACGCCTGCCGCGTGATCCGGCCGGGCGATACGCGCAGGTAAGGCGCCAGTCGGAACGCCGCCGCAACGCACGCCACCGTGAAAAACCCGAACACGGCGCTGTTCGCATACAACAGGCTGCGGACGCCGTGACCGGCCTCGAGAAACAGCACGGTTGCGGCCACCTTGACCAGCGATGAGCAGATGCTGATCGCGTTCGTGACGCCCATCCGCTGCAGGCCCGTTTGTACCGCGCTGAATGCGCCGACCGGCGTCGATGCCGCGTAAAGGACAAGCCCCCAACGCAACAGAAACCTTACTTGCCCGAGCGTCTCGGCGTTTGCGCTTGCCAGCGCGCCTGGGTAGAAGAACGCGACAAGCCGGATCAGCGCGTCGATGCAGGGCCACCCCAAGGCTACCATCAGCGCGCCGAGTGCCAGATAAAAGAAAAACCCTGTGCTGACGATGGCGGAGACGGCGCGGGTGTTGCGCCGGGCGGCATATTGGGCAATGTACTTGGAGAAGCCGCTGCCCAGGCCGAAGTCGAGCAGGCTGAAATAACTCGTGAACAAACCGGCAATCGCCCACACGCCGTATGCCGCCAAACCGACTTTCGGCACGATGTAGGCCGTCAGCAGCAGATTGACCACGGCTTCCCACAACCGGCCGCCGGCGTTGAACGCCGTGTTGCGCGCGATGGTTTTTCCCACGGCTCGTTGCGGTGCGGCGTCAGTCATACCGCACCTCGAAGATTTCGACCACGTCGCGCCCGTCCCCGTGCGGCCGCGGCAGATCAAACCGTTGCACCAGCCGGAAATGGCGCTCGTCGTCCCGCCACTCCGCGATCATCCGCCGGAACGGCTTGCGCATGCCCGGCGACTCCTCGACGAAGGTCACGGGCGCCAGCACCCACTTAATGCCCTGCCCGCGCAACCAGTCGAGCCGGTCTTCCGGCCCGGCGGAGGCGAGCCTTCGCAGCGGTTCGTCGTTCGGCCACGTCCGTCCGGTCAAGTAGTATGCCCGGCGGTCAAAGGTCAGCAGGAGTTCGTCCCGCGGCAGTTTTTTGTTGATCCAGTCGAAGGCCGCGTACCGCTCGACGCGCCGCGCCAGGTAGTCCTCGCGCGCTTCGAGGCCGAGCGCCGCGTTTAGCTTGAACATGTTCGCGCCGGCCGCCAGCGCCAAGCCAAAGGCAAACACGGCGGCGAGCGCCGGCACCGTAACAAACCGTAGCGCCCGCAAGCGCACCACGCCTGCCGCGCCCACAACCATCATCGGCGCGAAAAACGGGAGCATGTAACGCGCGAGCCGCTGGAAAAAATAAAATGCCGCGACACCCGCCGCGCTGAACGCGCCGAGCCGTCGCGCTTTCCGGCCGCCGGCGAACAGGCCCGGGATGCCCAGTATGAGCACCAGGCCGCCGGGCGATTTCGACCAGCCGTCGAACATGCCCGGTCGCATCACGATATTCCACGGGAACATCAGGAAATCGCGCAGCCCGACCGTCTTTACCGATTCATGCGCGGCGAGCGCCGTGATATTGCCGTGCGGCAGGATTGCCGCGTTGAACATCCCCGAGAAGAACGGATACACGGGATTGCCGGCCACCAGCGCGCTCCGGATCAGCCACGGCGCTGCCGCAACCAGCGCCGTCATCAAAAACCACGCCGGGGCGCGTATTCGCTCCGGTCGACCGTAAACGATCGCCGCCAACGCCAGTAGCGCGCAAAGCAGGTAGCCCGTATGCCGCACTCCGCACGATGCCCCGGCGAAAAGGCCCGCCGCCAGCAGCCATTCGGCCCTGCGCTCGTCGAGCCATGCGGCAAAGGCCGCGAGCGCCGCAAGCGTGTAGCCCGTGAACGGCAGGTCGATCCCGGGCGCCCCCGTCTGGTCGATGAACACCGGCGCCGTCGCCAGGATGGCCGCCGAGACGATACCGCACTGCCGGCCCTGCACGCGCCGGCCCAGCGCGTACGCCGCGCCGCACGCCATCAGGGCAAACCACCAGTTCAGCATGCTCAACCCGGTTTCGCCGCCGGAGTAGTAGGCCTGGGTGAACAACACGTGCATGAGGTGCGGGTAGCCTGAGTATTCGATGCCCGGCACGGCACCGAGCCGGCCCTGACGCGCGTATTCGGCGGGCAGCGCCGCATGGGCCACCGCCGCGTCCCAACCCGTTATGGGCGCCAGCGCGCCTATCAGGGCGAATCCCAGCGAGCCGGCGAGCGTGGCAATGCAAAGCCATTCGAGCGGCGAGAACTTTTCGGCGGCTTCCGCGGCGGCGGGCGGTTTGAGGTGGCGGGCGCGTACGAAGCTTTCGTAGGCCAGCCACCCCGCGGCCCCCACGACCAGGACAAACTGCGACAGGCCAAGCGATAAGGTCCCCGCCACGAGTATGACCACCGCGCACGCGGCGAAACCGGCATAGAGGCGGTAAACGAAGCCTTCCACACCTGAAAAAGACGGTCCCCGGAGTGCGAACGCCCCAAAACCCGCCGCGACAATCACTAAAACGGCAACTGACATGTCTGTCTCGTGTTAAGCCCGTCCCCACCGGTTTCAGGCTGGCCCGCATTATGCCATGGCCGGCAAATAATCTCCAAGGCCACACGCCCGCCGCCTTCTGTTAGAATGCAGCAAACGTAGAAGAGGCTTGGAGACTCTTGCTCATGTAGACGAGGCTGCCAACTTCTTTCCGGAGGCACAACATGCATATCACACGACGCGCGTTTCTGGGCGCCGCCGCGGCGGCCGCGGGCTCAACCTTCTTGCCAGGCCGGGCCCGGGCAGACGAACAGGTTGCCAGGCGGTATAACCTTTCTATATCCATGGATGCGCTCGGCGACGATCCCGAGCTGCTGGAGATAGTGCGCGAGGCGGGCATAAACGAGATCTGGACCGCCAGTTTCTTCAGCGGCAAGTGGCACCACTCCATCGAAGAAACGGAGCAATGGCACAAACGCATCCGTGCCGCCGGCATGGCCGTGCGAAGCATCACAATCCCACTCGGCCACCCAACATTTAACGAGAAAAATCCCGACTACATGCCCGACGTCGGCCTCCAGCCTTGGCAGTTCGGCATCGATGCCGGCGGCAGAAAACACGGCGGCGTGTGCCTCCATCCGCCCGGCACGAAACTCAACGTCGAGGCCATGGCCGAGTTGAAAAAACTCGATCCGGGCATCGTGTTCGTCGACGACGATTTCCGGCTCGCAATCGGGCCGGGCAACATCGGCGGGTGTTTCTGCGACAAGCACAAAGAGGCGTTCCTGAACAGGCACGGTTACGGCAAGACGGAGTGGGGGGAACTTCTGGAAGCGGCGCGCGAGCGCGAACTGACGCCGCTGTTGCGCACGTGGCTGACGGACGTGTGCGACGAGTTGACCAACTGTTTCCGCGCCCAGCAGGCGGCCGCGGCGCCGGACTTCCGGCTGGGCATCATGGTGATGTACCTGGGCGCCGAAAAAGCCGGTATCCGGCTTGCCGACTACCAGGGCGTGCCCATGCGCGTCGGCGAACTCATGTTCAACGACAAATCGTTCGCGCCCGTCAAAGGCAAAACCAACGAGTTGTTCAGCGCGCTGTTCCACCGCCGGTTTGTGACGCCCGAACTGGCCTACAGCGAGACGACCGCGTGGCCGCCCGACCAGCTTTCGGCGCGGAACATGGCCGCGAAACTCGTAATCAGCACGATCTGCGACGTGCGCAATACCATGTTCATGAGCGGCCTGACGCCGTTCCCGCGCACGCACTGGGCCACGCTCGGGCCGGCCATGAAAAAGCAGGCCGGGTTTCACCGCCAGCTGGCCGGCCACGCCCCGCGCGGCCCGTTCAAGCACTACTGGGGCGAGCAGAGCCGTTGGGTAGGCGATGACAACCCCTACAGCCTGTTTCTGGCGGCGGGCGTGCCGTTCGAGGTTACGGACAAGCCCGCCCAGGACGGTTGGACGTTCCTCACCGATTTCGACGCGCGCGACTTTAAGTCGCCCGGGACAAAGGTTGTCACGCGTAGCGATGTCGCCGAAGATTTGGACGCGCTCTTCGAGTTAAAGCGCCAAATCCTGCCGAAACTGGCGGATGTGCCGCATGTGGTCGAGGATGCCCCGGTGGTCTGCGCGTGGTACCCGACAGCGAACAGGCTTCTGTTGTGGAATCTGGCTGAAGAACCGCAGCATGTCACGTTGCGCTACGAAAAAGCCGATAAGCCTGTTGAGCTCCCGGCCTTGGACGCAGAACTGGTCACACTGTAGTCGTCCCAGTCTCAATCCTGCAAGAGACGCTTCATTGCCCCCATTAAAATGGGCTCAACCTCCGCGGATACGTTGCTGGCCCGCTCGCTGACTTCGTAGCCGCCGGTTTTATAGGCCTCCGCGGTGCCGATGTAGCTCGGGCCGTAATCCCCGTAGGCGGCCATACAGACGAACAAATCTGGCCGCTCGGCCTTCGCCGCTAACTGGTACTCGACAAACAGCTCGCCGGGCATGTGCAAAATCCGCGCATTGCCCAGTGCCAGGCAAGGCAAGTCGATTTTTCGGCCCTCGGCGCAAAGGCGCGCCCAGGTGAGGTCCCAGACTTTCGGGCTGAGCTTGCCGCGGTCTTCGGTGTTCGCCAGCTCGGCCTCGATTTTGGCGACATCGAAATGTTTTGCGGGCGGCAACGCCACAGCCTCCGATTTCCAGCCCACGTCGCTCGCGCTTATGGGCGTCTTTACCGTGGCTTCCCACGCGCGGCGCATGCCGTCGGCAAGCCGTTCGGCGAGCACCAGCCTGTTTTCAGGTGAGCCGTCGTTGTACTTGCCTGCGCCGATGTTGCCGCCGGCCCCGGTGAAATGGATATGCAACGCCGCCGGCACGGCCAACTGGCGCATAAACCGCGCCACGCCCGGAAAGTCGGGATTGGCGATCCCGGTACGGTAATAACTCTGCGGATGCGTAGCGTAATAGCTGAGCACGGCCACGGGCTTTTCTTCGTTCCACAGGCTTACCACGGAAACCTCGGGGTCGATCACGCCCTCGGGTTCGGCGCGCAGTTCCGGGTCCCGGCAGGCCGTGTAACGCGTCGCCCGAACCTTGCTGTCCGGCCCGAAAATGCGCCGGTTCGACGCCACCTTGAACACCTCCGCCTTGCCTAGGCCGAGATGCGTCACCGGTTCCGCCTTATCGATCGCCGCCGCCGCGGCCTTTTCCAGCCGCGCCATCAGATCAAGAGCGTGCGAGCTGTCGTAACGCTGCAAATCGAGCCCGTATTTACGAAGCGTTTTCTCCGTTGAAAGATCGCAGGCCGGCGCGTCGTGCTGGTGCAGCGTATGCACGGCCACGCGCTCCCGCGTCGTTCCGGCGCCTCGGGCCAGCGCGTCGCGGAAAGCATCGTGCCCTTCGTTGCCGATACCGAGCCAGTCGATTGCGCACAAGACGATTGGCTCGCCCGCGCCAAGCAGCACAATTCCGCGCGCCCGCAGGCCCAGGTCCCAGGAGTTAATCATGGGGTCGTAGGCCAGATAGGTGCCGACGGGTGGCGTGGCGTCGATATCGAACGTCGCCGCCCGCAGGCCGTTGTCCGCTGCCGTGGCGCCCGCGCTGAACAAAAATGCGATCAAGACTAGAGGTAGAAAAGTTCTCATTGTAAGTTTCTCCTGACGGCACAATATGATCTCGAAGCACGGTCTTGCAACCGTGTTTTGCGCTTAGCTTGAAGATTCATTTGATCTTCCGGCAAAAAAACTGCCACACTGGTTGCCCAAAGAGGTGACAAATATGGCAACACAATCAAAAAACCCTAATCTTTCCATGAATCCGCGCATCGAGCGCGACCGCGAGCTCATCAACACCGCTGCCCAGAGAGGGCGGGTGCCCCTGCTGGGGGCGTTTGTCCGTCTTTCAGGCCCCGGCTGGCTGCAATCCGCCATTACGCTTGGCGGCGGCAGTCTGTCGTCGAGCATGTACTTGGGCGTGCTGGTGGGGGTGAGTTTTCTGTGGCTTCAACCGCTGGCCATGATCGCCGGCATCGTGATGCTCAGCGCCATCGCCTACGTCACGCTGTCGACGAACGAGCGGCCGTTGCGCGCGATCAACACCCACGTCAACCCGGTGCTTGGCTGGGGCTGGTTGTTCGCGTCCATGGCCGCGAACCTGGTGTGGTCGATGCCGCAGTTTGCGCTGGCCATTGCTTCGTTCCAGCAGAACCTGCTGCCCGGCGTGCTCGGGCCGCCGTCATGGTTCACCGGCAAACTCATCGCCGCAGCGATTGTGTTGGGCATCAACTTTACCTTCTTGACCCTCTACACGGTCGGCGGGCGCGGCGTGAAAGTTTTCGAGATCCTCGTCAAATGCATGGTGGGTCTGACAGTGATTTGTTTCATCGGCGTGGTTGCCACGCTCACGGCCAGTGGGGCCGTATCGTGGCGCGAATACCTCGCCGGGTTCATTCCCGACCTGCGCATGTTGTCCGAACCCAGCAAGCAACTCGCGCCGTTCGTGGCTGAGGTCGAACCCAGGTTCAGGGAGTTCTGGTCGGGCCTGATCGTCGGTCAGCAGCGCGACATTATGATCTCCGCCGCCGCGACCGCCGTCGGCATCAACATGACTTTCCTGTTCCCCTATTCGATGCTTCGCAAAGGATGGGACAAGGATTTCCGCGGGCTGGCCATCTTTGATTTGTCCACCGGACTGTTTTTCCCGTTCATTCTCGCCACAAGCTGCGTTGTCATTGCCGCGTCCGCCCAATTTCACGCCCAACCCGCACGCGGATTTCTCGGCGAAACCGACGAAAACGGGCAGCTTATCGTGCCAGCCGCCAGCCTTGTCGCCGGTCATAACCAGCTTCTCCTGCAACGGCTTCAACTGGAGATGGGCGAAGACAAGCTTCTGCAACTCACGCCCGAGCAGAAAGCCGAGCAAATGAGCGCGTTGCCCGTCGCCGACCGGCGCATGGCCGCCATGCTCGTGCGCCGCGACGCGTTCGACCTGTCCGCCGCGCTGGCGCCGCTCACCGGCCGCCGGATCGCCCGCTACGTGTTCGGGCTCGGCGTCCTCGGAATGGGCCTTGGCGCCGCGACCATGCTCATGCTCATCAACTCGCTGTGTTTCTGCGAACTGCTCAACAGGCCGGCCCGCGGCTGGCCGCAGTTCGTCGGGGGCGCCATGGTATCGGTGGGCTTGATCGGGGTGCTGTTCTGGAAAGACGCCATGATGTATCTCGCCATCCCGACTTCGGTGTTTTGCATGACGCTGCTGCCGGTGGCCTACCTCTCGTTCTTCCTGCTGATGAACCAGAAATCGCTGTTGGGTAAAGACCTCCCGCGCGGCCTGTCGCGCGTCGTATGGAACGTGCTGATGGCGATCGCCGTGTTCCTGGCCGGATTCGGCAGCATCTGGTCCATCTGGAACAAAGCCGGCTGGAAAGGCCTCGGCGTCGTGATCGTCTTTACGATTCTCGTAATAATCGCCCACTTCGTCAAAAAAGCCCAAAAAGCTTCCGCCGAAGCCCTCGAACCCGCACCCGAAGATTCTGGGCAGTAGATTTTTAGGGACGCCCCCCGGCTTTTGCGGGGGGTGTCCCTCTTTTTCGGCTCTCACTGCAATTCCGTCATCGCTCCAACTTCGATCATACGTTCCCTGCCGCACACGTCGCCTTTTTCTACTGACGAGGCCCAGCGGCGCCCAAGCTTAAATCCCCCAGAAAAGACCCCCCTGAAAATGATATAGTTGTCTTTCCTGGTTTTTCCTAATCATGAAGACTTTTGACCGCGAAATAGTCTCCGGCAGCATCGTGCGGTCGGTTTGGAAGTTGGCATGGCCCATGACGCTGTTGAACCTGATCAACGGGTCGCACAGCCTGGTCGACCACATCCTCGTGGGCAACTTCGTACCGTCGGCGGACAATTCGGCCAATGCCGCGATCGGCGTAGCTTGGCAGGTGTTCCTGGTGTTTGTGGTGATGATTGCCTCGCTGTTTCAGGGCAACAACGTGTTGATCGCGCGCTACTCCGGCCGCCAGGACCGCGAGAAAATCAGCGCCGTGGCGTATGACGTGTTCGTCTCGTCGCTCGCTGTCCTCATGTTTGTTTTGGCGCCGCTGGGCTACTTTTTGAGTCCGGCCCTGATCCGCTTTGCCACGGCGGATCCGGCCGTGGCCGCACACGCCCTGCCGTATCTCCGCATCGCGTTTGTCGGCGGCGCTCCGCTGTTCGTCATGTTCATGCTCACGGGCGCTCTGCAAGCTTCCGGCGACCCGAAAACTCCCCTGAAACTCGGCATCTTGACGACCGTCCTGAACATGATTCTGAGCACGCTGTTCATCACGGGCATCGGACCCTGGCCTCCGTTGGGCACGGCCGGCGCCGCGCTGGGGACAAGTCTGGCCCCGCTGGCCAGCGTGATTATCGCCATGACGCTGGTTTTCAAGCGGCGCACACTTTTTCATCCGCCAAAACGGTTGCGCATGCCCGATTTCCGCGTGCTTCGGACGGTCGCGGCAATCGGCGTGCCCACAGGCGTTCAGGCCGTCTTGTTGAACTTGGGCGGGATGCTGCTGATCGCCAAGATCGGAGCGCTTCCCCAGGGCGCGGCCGCACAGGCCGCCTATACAATTGGTTACATTCAGCTCTTTGCCCTCGTGATGTGGGTTTCCTTCGGGCTGCGCGTTGCGTCCGCGACCATAATGGGGCAGAACATCGGCGCGGAACGCCCGGAACGCGGTACGCGGGGCGTCTACGTGGCCGCAGCAATGGGCATGGGATGGGCGGTCCTGATAGGCGCCATATTCTGGATGTTTCCGGGCGTGCTGCTCGGTGCGTTTCACGCTACCGATGAGCCGGTGTTCAGCTTCGGGGCGTCGTTGCTGAAGGTGCTCGCCTTCCTGGGGCTGTTGCAAATCGCCACACAGTCCCTGACAGGCGGCCTGCAGGGCGCCGGCGATACGCGAAGCCCGATGTTCATCGCGTTTGTCACGCAAATCGTAATCTTGCTTGGCCTGGCCCAAATATTCGACGCGACCGGCTACCTTAGCGTGAGCACCCTCTGGGCGGCCCTGTTTATTGCCCACGCCTGCCGCTCAATCCTCACCGTCGCCGTCTTTTACCGCGAGCGCTGGAAAGGCATCGAAATCCGAGTTTGATCTGCCGGATTGCAGTGTTGTCCATGTTTGGCCGCAAGCCCGCGGGGTGTCCCGCTTCTTAAACAATGCTTTTGAGACTTAATTGGATTTAGCTGCCGGAGGGCTTGATTTTATGCTACTATTTGTGAAATGAGTCAAGCATTTTATACGGAGAGCCAGCCGGGCGAGGTCGGGCGGTTGGTCCCGGATCTTATCCGGAGCCGTGCGCTGCTTCGGGACCTGGTTTCGAAAGACCTTCGGGCGCGGTATCGGAACGCGGCAATCGGGTTTCTCTGGGCAATTCTTCAGCCGGTCCTGATGATGCTGATCTTGACGTTCGTGTTTGGGTTTCTGCTGAAGAATTTTATGCCGGAACGGGCGACGGGGAAGTCGCACACGTTTGCGGTTTACCTCCTTTGCGGTTTGGTTCCCTGGCAGTTTTTGGCGCTTTCGCTTGGCAACTCGGTAAGCAGCCTTGTCGTCAATCCCGATTTGATCAAGAAGGTGTACTTTCCGCGGGAGACGATCCCGTTGGCGGCGATTCTGAACAACGTGCTGAACCTTTTAATAGGTTTTGCGACGCTGCTTGTGGTGATGGCGGTGCTGGAGGGCGTGGATTCGATTGGGATCGGGCTGTTGTGGGCGCCGTTGATTTTCGGAATCCAGTTTGTGTTAATCGTGGGGTTGTCATTGTTGTTTTCGGCGCTGAACGTGCGTTTTCGCGATTTCAGCTATCTTGTGGAAGTGGCGCTTGCGTTGGGTTTTTACGCCACTCCGATATTCTACGAGTTGCCGTCAACGATTAATCCTTGGCTTTACCGGGTGTACATGTTGAATCCGATGGCGGACCTGGTGATGGCGTACCGGCAGGCGATTCTGGACAACCAGTTCCCGGATCTCTTTTACGTGGCGTGGCCGGCGGCCGTTGCGGCTGGTTTTCTGGTGCTGGGGATAATGGTTTTTCGGCGTTTTACGCCCACTTTTGCGGATTACCTATAACAATATGCGCTTGATCGAAGTCGAGAATGTGACGAAAGTTTACCGGCCGCGGCGGGGCAGCAATACGCTGCTCGCGGACACGCTGCCGGGCCTTTTCCGCCGGCTTCCGAAACAACAGGTGGTGGCGCTGGATGATGTGTCGTTTACGGTTGAGTCCGGGGAGGCGTTCGGCATCATCGGGGCAAACGGTTCGGGTAAGAGCACGTTGCTGAAATTGCTTTCGGGTGTGACGATCCCGACGTCCGGCCATATCCGCGTGTATGGACGCGTGGCCTCGTTGCTCGAGTTGGGCGCAGGGTTTCACCCGCAGTTGACGGGCCGGGAAAATATCTACCTGAATGCGCGCATCCTTGGGATGAGCAACGAGCACATCAATTCGGTTTTTGAACAGATAGTGGATTTTGCCGGCATCCGGGACTTTCTGGACAGCCCGGTGAGCACGTATTCAAGCGGCATGTACGTGCGGCTTGGTTTTGCGGTGGCGGCCTACGCGGACCCGGACGTTTTCCTCGTGGACGAGGTGTTGTCGGTGGGCGACGAGGAGTTTCAGCGGAAGTGCCGGACGCGGATCGGCGAGTTGCGCGAGCAGGGGAAGACGATGGTGTTTGTGTCGCATGATTTGAACATCGTGAACACGCTTTGCACCCGTGTGGTTTTGTTGAGCAAAGGTAAGATGATCTCCCGGGGGACGCCGCGGCAGACAATTGATTATTATCTTCGGCAGATTGGCCGTGAAGCAGGCATCCACACCTTTACGTGCGGCGAAATGGAAGCGATCTTCTGCCACGGGCGTATCAGCCTTTTCCGCGGCGGCCAGGAATTGACGGCGGCGGGTGGTCTTCAGATGGTGATGCATTGCCTGGGCCAGTTGCACCATTCGGTGGGGGCGAACTGGACCGTAGAGGAACGGGGCGCGGATTTTTGCCGGGTGCGGGGGCAGATGGCGAGGCTCCCGGTGACGCTGAACTGGGACCTTCGGCTGGAGTCGGAGCGGCTGGTGTGGAAGGTGAGCTTTCAGGCGGAGCAGGACCTCGAGATGAACGAAATCCGCCTGGTAGGTTACTGGCCGTTGGTTTACAAGACGTGGTTCTACGGGCATATCTCGGGGAAGTTTCCGGAGCTGGCGCCGCAGGATTTGTCCTGGCAGATGTTTCCTCCCCGTGCTCCTTTCTGCATGGAGGCGGGCGCGTCTCCCAGTGCGGCTTCCCATTTGCCATCGTTGGCGGTGATCGGCGAGACGGCCCACCCTTACGTGGGGATGACTTGGGGAAATACGGATTATGTGGGCGGGGCGCGGGTGCTGGATATCGCCGCGCGTATGCGCACGGAAGACAATCTTCTTCCGCGGGGCGAGCACGAGCTGGCGACGCTGGAGTTTCGGACGGAGAAGTCGGAAGAGCAGGCGAAAGCAGTGGTGCGGGAGCATATGTCGGCTCGCGTCGAGCGAGAAAACTCGCAACGTACCGTGACAAGCGGCAAGCTGCAGGCCGTCTTCGACGGAGGCAATGTCCGTTATGCGTACGACGGCACGGAGGTGACCTCGTTCTTGCATTTTTATTCGTCGGCGTACATGCTCAGTCTCTGGAACGACAGCCACGATTTGCAGTGGTCGGCGCCGCGGCTTTCGGAGGGCCGGCTGGACGTAACGGGCGAGTCGCGGCGGTTTGCGTACCGTCAGCACTGGGAAATCGAGGCGGTGGAAGGGGGAATCTCGACTCGGATATGGCTGGAGGCGATGGAGCCGCTGGAGATGAACGAATATCACGCAAGCGTTGTGCTAAAAGAAGAGTATAATCGTTGGGAGACGCCTTTCGAGCGCGGCGAGTACCCGGATTATGAGCCGGGTCAGAATGACTGGCGGCATGTGAACCGGGTGTACGAGGCGGGCCGTTTTGCCCGGGCACTGAGCAGTTCGCTTCCGCCGGTGATGTTCTCGGTGAACGCCGGCTCGCTGCCGTTCCGGATGACGGCGATTAACACGGGAGACTACCAGCGGGGGCGCGTTTTGCAGGCGCTTCGCACGCCGGACTCGGGGCTGATCCGTTTCGAGCCGGGCCGGCATTTGTATTTTGAAGGGAAGATATCAGTCGGCGACACCGCGGTGGCCGCCCATGCGCACCCGCACGAAAGTCAGGGATCATCATGACAAATCAACCTGTTGCAGCAAAAGTCCCTCCAACCGCAAACCTGAAAAAAACGACGAAACGGGTGTTGACGCGGCGGGGCGTAATGTGGCTTGGGCAGACGTGCAACCAGCGTTGTTATTTCTGCTATTTCGCGAACCGGATTGCAGATAAGTCGCATCCGGAACATGATTTCATGGACATCGACAAGGCGAAAGCGGTGTGCAAAACGTTGCGGGAAGTTTATGAAAACACGGCCATCGATATCCAAGGGGGCGAGCCGACCATCTACAAGGACATCTTGGAGCTGGTCCGGTATTGCCGCGAGATCGGCCTTTACCCGACGTTGATCACCAACGGGCTTGCGCTGGCGCGTCCGGGGGTGTGCGAGCGGTACCGCGACGCGGGGTTGCGCGATTTTTTGGTGAGCTTGCACGGGATCGGGGATATTCACGATGAGGTGGTCTCCGTAAAGGGCGCTTACGGGAAAATTGTGGCGGCGATCGAGGGGATGCGGTCGGCGGGAATCCCGTTCCGGTTCAATTGCACGATGTCGAAACCGGTGGTGCCCGTAATCCCAACGATTGCGCAGAAGGCAATCGAGTACGGGGCGCACGCCGTGAATTACATCGCGTTTAACCCGTTCGGGGATCAGCAGACGGGCCAGCGGACGCACGAGAATGTGCCGAAGTATTCAGATATCAAGCCGCTCCTGGCGGAAGCGATAGACGCACTGGAAACCGCGGGGATTGAAGTGAATGTGCGTTATTTGCCGATGTGCATGGCCGAACCGAGGCATCGGAAGAACTTTTATAATTATCAACAACTGCCGTACGACACGCATGAGTGGGATTATGAAAGCTGGCTTTGGACGATGATGCAGCCGCAGATGATGAAGCCCGGGGGGCTATCGCCGTGGTATCGGCTCGGCGTGGGGGCGCGGCGCATCTACGCGTGCAGCGGTGTGGCACTGCGGGATATGAGCGAGCGGAAGGAGATTCCGTTTACGATAAAGATCAACGCGCAGCGGACAATCGCCAGGGTGGAACAGGCGGTGCGGGGCAAGGAGGCGTTGTGCCGGCGGGAGGCGAAACTGCGGGCCGCGGCCGATTGCAAGTACCAGTACCATGAGGCCTGCGGCAAGTGCGCGTTTAAGAACATCTGTGACGGTTTTCATGGGGATTATGCGGAATTCTTCGGCACGCAGGAGGCGGCGCCCGTAACGGATGTGCCAATGACGGATGATCCGAAGTTTTGCATCCGGCAGCAGGAGAAGACGGTGGAGCTGGAGGATGAAGGGTGGGCGCTGTAATTATCGGAGAGAAAAGGATCGGTCCGGCGGTCTGACTCCGGCCGATTACCGGTGTTTGGCGGTGCCGAACCATTGGCTGCCGCCGTGGTCGAGGTGGAGAACGGGGGTCCCGCTAAGCCGGTGTTCTTTGCCGAATTCTTCGCGCATGTAATAGCCGAAGAACCAGTCCGCGCCTTCGAAATGGTCGAGTTCGATGTATCTGACCTTATCCATGCATTCCTTGCGGACGCATTGGAAGAAGCCAATGGGCACACCTTGGGCTTCGCGTGCGCGAAACTCGCCGGGGCCGTTGATGAGTTCATTCCAGCTTTCCCATGGTTTGATGTTTCCCAGCAGGATCTGGGCAGTGACGTCGGGCGGGAGCATCTTGCGTCCGTCGGGCGCGATGAATTTGGCGGTGTCGTCGACCTGGTCGATCCGGGCAAACGTATCGGGTCCGAGAATGGTGTCGGAATCGAGGAGGGCAACCCATTCGCCGGACGTCGCGGAGATGGATTCGTTAATAACAAAACCTTTCGATTTTGCGAATCCCTGGGCGAAAGGAACGCAGACGATCCGGAGATGCGGATAGGAGAGACGGATGCTGTCGATAAGGTCGTCGGTCGCGTCGATGCCGGGTACATATCCGATGACGACTTCGAGTTTGGCGAAATCGATGCCGCGCTGGTTGGCGAGGCTTAACAGGACGGCCTGAAGTCTCCGCGCGTAGCGGGTGCTCATGATAAAAACCGAGTATTTGATGCGGGACAGGTCGACTTTTGATTCGGGCTCGCCTTCCCAGAATTGGACGGACTGGGTCATTATGGAGCCTTCGATATTCCAGAGGCTGATGCGGGGTTCGAGCACGCCGGCCAATATGGGCGGCACGAATTGGATGCCCTCAAACTGTGTGGGGCGCACGGGAAGGCCGTCTCGGAGGAGGACAAACTCGCCGCGCTTGTTGACGTGCAGGGCGATTTGGTGTGAGAACGTTTCCATGGGGCAGAGGATTTTGCAGTGGCGTCCGAAACTGAAGCCGGCGAGCTCGGCGATGCCGCCGCCGAGCGTCATGGAAATGGTGAAGGGGGGTTGTGCCTTGAGCAGGGGCGTGCTGACCTTTTCGGTGTTGGAGTAGGAGTACCAGCGGTTGCCCCCCGGCATGTGGTGTGTCCACTGACCTTCGACATCGTAGTCGTCGGAATCGATCTCGCGGGTGGATGCGCTGTTGTTGATGATAGCGGCGGCGGTTTTTGCGAGTTCGAGGTAGTTGTCGCTGAGTTTGACCCGCCGGGCGTCTATCTCGTCGTAGTACTTGCGCTGGTTCATGGCGAAATGCATGGGCGACACGACCGGCTCGCCTTTGTGCGGGGTGAGCCTGATGCCGGGAAGAAGCCGTTTGACCGCCGGCGTAGCGTGGTCGCAGATGTCGACGAGGCTGCATTGTGAGCAGACGGGCCCGATTCTTCGGCGTTTGGCCGCCCGTTGTCGCTGGATAAGATGCTCCCAGCCTTCGGCCGTTTCAGGCAGGGCCGCGGGATTGCCTCGGAATCGGCGCACCTTGCGCGTGAGCCGCCGCCAGATAACGATGTTTGCATGGATCCAGGGATTGGTGATGAGAAACGGGAGCACCCGGGAGTCGAAGATGGACATGTTGCTCTTGCCTTGTCCAAGGGGAACGGTGACGGCGCGGGCGGCGGTTCCCGGTTTGCACCGGTAGAGGCTGGCGGCGAACTCGAACGGGGTCTGCGCGTACTGCTGATGGTCGAGGAAAAACTGGCGGTTATTTTGCGCGTTGGGGAGGTTCTCGTGGGTAGCCAGGCACAAGGGCAGGCCTATAAGATTGGCTTCGATGCCAATGTCGTCGAGGGCGCGGACAAGCGCATTCATTTCATCGACGGATTTGCGGCTGTGGCCGCGGTTTGCGCACGGGTGCGGGGTCAGGAACGGGTCGTCGAGCGCAACGTTCACCACGACAACGCCGGCCTTGGCGAGAGTTTCAGCCGTTTTGACGGGGTCGAAAGCGGAATCGAAGGGGGGCTGAAGCTGGCAGCGGATCGGCAGCGCGGCCTTATTACACGCGTCCAGCCAATCGTTGAGGCCGCTGAGGGACGCGGGCGATGGCGTGAGGAAAACGTCGAGAAGTCCGGCGGTAGCGAGGTCTTTAAAACTGTCGGGACTGGTTGAGCAATTGGTTCGCAGCGACATGCGGAGATCAAGGGAGGTGGCGTATTCGGCAAGGAAGGCGAGCTGCGGAGCGTAGTGGCCGCCCACAATAGCATCGACTTTTTCTACATGGTAAACTTCTTGGTGCAGGCGCAGCCAGCGTTTGATGTCGATCAGGTCGAAAGGCTGATCGCGGTGGTTATAACAGGCGATCAGCCCGCGTGTAGGAAGGACTCGCTGCTCGGCGACGAGGTAAACTGCTTCAGCCATTTGATGCTCCCAACCTTAGTGAACTGCGGGCACACGGACCCATGTGGAATTTTACCTGATGCTTTGGAGGTGGAGCAAAGAACGGAAAGCGGCGCGCCGCAATGCGAGTGCTGGGCCGCGGACGAAGAGTTCGCATGCTCGATTGGAGTATCTTGCGCAACTTTCCTGGCACTTTCGTTTCTTTCTTCTTCCAAAAACGCCGCTTTTTTGCGCTGCCTCCTGCTTATGAGTTAGCTTCTAAGCACCACCGGTCCGGTGGAGCCGCTCCCCCGCCGGTCCGGGCGGAGAAGGCGGAAAAGGCGTTTTCTGCGGAAAAGTAAACGAAAAAAATGAAAAGCATCCTCAAGAACATCCGCGCCGTCTCGCTGGCCGTCAACGTTCCCGGTCCGGCCGCCGCGGCCCGTCTTGCCGCAATGGGCGCCACCGTAACAAAGGTCGAGCCGCCCAACGGCGACCCCCTCGCGAACTATAGCGCCGGCTGGTACAAGGCCCTCGCGGCCAACCAGGAAGTCGTGACGCTGAACCTCAAGCAGCCTGAAGGCGCCGGCCGTTTGCAGGCCATGTTGGCGCGCGCCGATCTGCTCCTGACCGCCCAGCGCCCAGCCGCCCTCGGACGCCTGTCGCTCGACTGGCCGCGCCTGCACGGCCAATTTCCACGACTGTGCCAAGTGGCCATCGTCGGCCACCCGCATCCAAACCAGAACCTCGCCGGCCACGACCTCACCTATGCCGCTTCCGCCGGGCTGATGAGCCCGCCGGAGTTGCCGCTGACTCTGCTCGCCGACCTTTCCGGCGCCGAAATGGCCGTAAGCGCCGCCCTGGCCCTGCTGTTCAACCGCGAGAAGACGGGCGAGGGCGGTTATGCTGAAGTGGCGCTTTCGGAAGCCGCGGAGGGTTTTGCGCGTCCGTTGAAGTATGGCCTTACCAAGCCGGGCGGCATACTCGGCGGCGGCCTGCCCGGCTACGCCTGTTACGCCGCCCGCGACGGGTTTGTCGCGGTAGCCGCCCTTGAACCGCATTTTCTCGAGCGCCTGCTTCATGAGCTGAATCTGGAAAAGCCCGGCCGCGAGGAATTCGAACAGATCTTTGCCACTAAAACGGCCGCTGAATGGGAAACCTGGGCAAACGACCGCGATTTGCCCATCTGCAAAATTCGGGAGAGACACCATGCGCAATAAAATGAACAGACGTTCCTTTATAGGCGCAACCACCGCAGCCATGCTGGGCATGCCCGCAGCTACCCGTGCCGTAGAAAAAACGGAGCTTCCAAACATCATTTTCATCATGGCCGACGACCTCGGCTACGCCGACCTCGGCTGCTATGGCCAGCAAAATATTCTCACCCCTAACATCGACCGGCTTGCCGCCGAAGGCGCCCGGTTTACCCAGTGCTACACCGGCTCGCCCGTGTGCGCGCCCAGCCGCAACGTCCTCATGACGGGCCAGCACGCCGGGCATACCACCGTCCGCGGCAACCACGGCATCAACGCGCCTAAGCACGACGGTCAGGAGGGGCGCATTCCGCTGAAAGCGGCGGATGTTACCGTGGCGGAGGTTTTAAAGCAGGCGGGCTACGCCACCGCCATCACCGGCAAGTGGGGGCTCGGTGAACCGGGCTCGACCGGCTTGCCCAACGACCACGGGTTCGACGAGTGGTTGGGCTACCTCAATCAGGATCACGCGCCCGACTATTACACAGACTACCTCTGGAGAAACAAGAAGAAGCAGGTGGTCGAAGCGAACCTCGACGGCAAACGCGAGGCTTACTCGTGCGACCTGTTCAACGAGTTTTGCCTCGATTTCATCCGCAAAAACAAAGACAACCCCTTTTTCCTCTACGTCCCCACCACCATCCCGCACGCAAAGCTGGAAGTCCCCAGCCTGGAAGCGTACGCAGATAAGCCCTGGCCCGAAGAAGCCAAAACTTTTGCCGCCATGGTCAGCCGAATCGACGGCCACGTGGGCAAAATCCTCGATTTGCTTCGTGAGCTGAATCTCGAGCAGAACACAATCGTCTTTTTCACTTCCGACAACGGCTCCGCCAAAGGCTGGCAAGGCCTCTTCAACAGCTGCGGGCCATTGCGTGACAAGAAAGGCTCCGTCTATGAAGGCGGCATCCGATGCCCGATGATCGTCCGCTGGCCCGGCAAAATAGACGCCGGAAAAACCAGTGACGCCGTCTGGTACTTCGCCGACGTTCTCCCGACCCTCGCCGAAGCCGCCGGCGTTCAAGCCCCCGAAAACGTCGACGGCGTCAGTGTCCTGCCAACGCTGCTCGGCCGGCCGCAACAACTCGATGACCGGTTCCTGTACTGGGAGTTGCCCCACAGAAAGCGCGGCCTGCAACAGGCCGTCCGCTGGGGCGACTGGAAAGGCGTCCGCGTCGGGTTGAACGGGCCGCTGGAACTATACAACCTTGCCAACGATGTGGGCGAGAAGCATAACATCGCAAACGAAAATTCCGAAGTGACCGCGCGTTTGACAGCTTTTCTAAATGCCGCGCGCGTGCCTTCGCCACATTGGCCGAGGGATTAGTATTGGCTTTTTTGACGCCTTCGCCATGTGTCCCTATAATGGGAGTGACAATTTGGTGGAGTGTGCATGGCCTTGGCTCATTGAGTCAAGCAAATAAGGAGTGAAGAAGTGATCCCTACAGTTGACATCCGCAGCGACGTTGCCGTCTACGTCCAAATCGAAAACCAGGTACAGTTTGCTATCGCCTCGGGCCGCCTGAAACCCGGTGAGCAGTTGCCGTCCGTCCGTGAATTGTCGGAACGCCTCCAGGTAAACCCGAATACGGTGGCAAAAGCTTACCGCGACCTCGAAGTCATGGGGCTCCTGTACACGCGGCGCGGTATGGGCGTTTTCGTCGACAAGGCGGTCGAGGGCAAGCCCAGCGAAGACATCCGGAAGCGCATCATCGGCCGCTTGTTCAACGCCATTGCCGAAGCAAAAGCCGCCGGCATGACCAAAAAAGAAATGTCCAACGTGCTCGACGCAAGCCTGAGCTCCAATGCCGACCCCTACGGCGATACACCGCCATCCCTCCTCGCCTTGGCAAAACCAGACAAAAAGCGCGCAAAAGCAAGAGCCCGCTAGCCAACGACCGAATAAACCGCTCCATTTCGTTTCGCCGTTGATCCGCCTTCTGGAACGGCTGACGAAAACTTCGCGTTTGCGTCTCTAAAAGGACCATCATTTTGGCCGCTGTCAAGGCTTCATGTTAGACTGGCTGTACAGGTTCCGAGACGGAAAAGGAGCTTCAGATGGCGCGTTCACAGGAAAATTGCGACAGGCGGGCGTTCTTGAAAGCCGGCGCCTTGGGCGCGGCAGGCGTGCTGGCGGCGCCGGGATTGGCGCGGGCGGCGGACCGAAATCCCGCCCCAAAACCCGGACACCGCATCTTGGGCCGTACAGGCCTTGAGGTCTCCGTCGTAAGCCTGGGCGCCTTCCAGGTGAAAGAGACGGAGATCATGCAGGCCGCGTTCGAACACGGCGCGAACTTCGTCGATACCTCGCGCATCTACCTTGACGGCAGAAACGAGCGCCAGGTGGGCGAGGCTATCCGCGCCTACGGCGGGAAAGTCCACGTCCTCACGAAGTTCTGGTGCGACCAGCCCAGGGAGGGCATGGAAAAATCCGTCGACGACAGCTTGGCCACGCTCAAGATAGATTGCGTCGACGTCCTGATGATCCACAGGGTCGAGGACCCGAAAAAGGTGTTGGACGGCCCAGCCCGCGAGGTTATCGTCAAGGCGCGCGAACAGGGTAAAACCCGGTTCATCGGCGTAAGCACGCACAAGAACGAGGCCGGCATTATCCAAGCCGTCCTTGACGACCCCGACAAGCTGTTCGACTGCGTCCTGCTTACCTATAGCTACATGAGCCCGCCCGAAGTCAAAGAGGCCATCGCCCGCGCGGCAAAAGCCGGCGTCGGCATCATCGCCATGAAAACCCAGATGGGCGGCTACAAAGGCAAAGAGTTCGGTGACATCACGCCGCACCAGGCCGCGCTCAAATGGGTGCTTAACGACCCAAATATCGCCTGCGCCATCCCGTCGATGGTCAACCTTAAGCAGGTTAAGGAAGATATGGCCGTAATGAAGATGTTTGCCGAGAACCAGGCCGCCCTGACGCCGGACGATTCGATAAAACTGAGCCGGTACTCCGGCGCCCTCGCCTCGCGCTTCTGCTACCGCTGCGGCGCATGCATGCCCTCATGCCCATTCGGCGCCGACATTCCCGTCATCAACCGGTGCATCATGTACGCCGAAGGCTATGGCGACCTGTCGCTCGCGCAGGCGACGCGCGCCCGCGAAATGCCCGCGTTCCCGTGCGTGGACTGCGCCCAATGCGTCGCGCGATGTCCGCGAGGTGTGGATCTGCCGGCCAGAACGGCCCAGGCGCGCCGTTTGCTCGTATGAACCGGAAGCCGTTGCATCATCTTTTTCCTTTCAGGAATCCGCTGATGAAAAAACTTGTCCTGTTCTTGCTGATAGGTGCTTTAGCTCTCCCGGCCGCTGCTGCCGATCCCCTGGCTCCCCTCTTGGAGAACGATACCCTCGCCGGCTGGAAACAAACCGCCCCCGCCACAACATACACGCCGGATAACGTCTTCGAGTTGATCAACGGCGAGGCCGAACTGTACTTTCCTTATGGGCTCGAGCGCGTCGTGGCGGTCGATTATGCCGCGCCGGACGGCTCGGATATGACCGTCAGCATCGAGGCGTACGAGCTGGCCTCACTCCTCGACGCTTTCGGCGTCTTTTCCAACTACCGCGACGAGCACTCCGATTCCGCCGGCATCGGAGCAGAGTCTGTTGCCGGAACGACCCAAATCGTCTTCTACCAAGACGAGCTTTTCGTAAAAGCCCGCACGAACAAGCTCGATCAACCCGGCAGACTCCTCGCGTTTACAAAGCAGCTGTCAAGAAATCTGCCGCAGAACCTTGCGCCTCCTGCCGAACTCGAACTTCTCAACGTACAAGGCGTCATACCCGCGTCCCGTCAGTACATCGCCAAAAGCCTCCTCGGCTACGAGTTCTTCAACAAAGGCATGATGGCCAAAGCCCACATTGAAGAACAGCCGGACGAAGACACAAAACCCTTGCGCATCTTTGTGCTGAGGCACGACATCCCGTCACAGGCTGCCGATACCGTTAAGAAATACATTGCTTATCTGGACGAAAACGAGGCCGCTCACGAGTGGATTTCATCAAGCGGGGAAAAGACGCTGAAAGCACAGGACCCCCTGCACAAGGGCATGCTGATGAAACAAAAAGGGCCGTTTCTCTTGGGCGTCGCCAAAATTTCGCCAGAAACCGACGCCGGACCGCTCCTGCAACGCCTTGAAACAAAGCTCCCGCCGCAGGAGTAGCTGGCTCAGCCCTGCTTTTTCAGGCCTTCGATCTGTTCCTGCATCTGTTTGAGTGCCAGCTTCAGTTCCAGATGCTGCCCCTCGAGGCGCGCCTGGTACCGCGACAGGCCCGCGCCCAAAAGCAACACGCTGGCTACTACCATCACAATAACCAGCATCGTGGCGCTGCGCATGTTCTGGGCCCCATCACTCCGGCTCAAGAACGTCTCCATGTAGAAGTAAAAGGCCACCCCGAGCAACACCATCACGATCACAAGATTCAGATACCAGCTCAGATGGTAGAGCTTCCAGGTACGGTCTCCACGTTCTGCGGTAAGTCTTTCCATGACGTTTCTCCCCAGTTTTCTTGCGGCAGGTCAACGGCTCCCATCCAGCCTCCACTATAGAAGGCGGCGTACCACCTGTCAATCACCCCAAATCTCTATGCTTGAGCCGCAAGCACACAACGGAACCCGAGCACCGGGATCTGCGCCTCGGGGAAAAAGCCTTTCCGGTGCGTGCATCGCAGGCTGTGAGGCCCGGACCCCCAGCACCCGCCCCGAGCCGTGAAAAGCGGGGCCTCATCCGGCCTCGCCGGTTCATCGTGCCCATACGGCAGAAACCGGTCCCGCGTCCATTCATACACGTTGCCGGCGAGATCGCAAACGTTTTCGGGCGTCCTGCCTTCCTCGTGCATCGAAACGATCGACGGCATCCCCAGGTAGTCGCCGAAATTGCACCGGTTGAAATCCGGCTCCGCTTCGCCCCATGGGTAAGTCCTGTTTTCCTTCCCCCGCGCCGTAAACTCCCACTGCGCTTCCGACGGCAGCTCTTTGCCGGCCCACGCGGCGTAGCCCGCCGCTTCCTTCCATGACACTCCCACGACGGGCTGATCCGCGCCCGAATACTGCGCGTCCTGCCAAAACCGGGGAGGAGCCGTCTTGGTGTCCTCCAGAAACTTCGCGTACTGGCCCACCGTCACCGGATACTTGTCTATATAAAATGGTTCCAGATGAACTTCGTGTTCCGGAGATTCTTCGCCAAAATCGTCGCTACCCATCAAAAAACTGCCGCCTTCCTGGAAAATCATGCCTTCGGTCGATACCGTTTTGCCGCCCTTTGATACCGGCTGCACGAAGATCTTCCGGTACGATTTCTCGAATGCCTCCAGCAGTTTCAGCCGGAATTCGCGCGCCGAACCCCAGCGTTCCTCCCGGTTTTCCGCCAGCGCCGTGTTGAGAACCGACGATACCGAGGGAGAAACGTCGTTACGAACCGCTTCAACCGGCGCCGGTGGGTCCACCGGCGTGCGAAGCGTGAGAAGCTCCCGCAGAACCAGGCCGACGCTGTAAATGTCCGTGCGCACGTCGATATCCCATCGCCGTTTCTGTTCGGGAGACGCATACGCCCACGTCCCGGCGATGCGTTTCCCCTGTTGCGCCCCGGTTCCTCCCGCTTGACTTTCCTCGTCGACCGCCTTGGCTAACCCGAAATCGAGAACCTTCACATGCTCGCCCGGCATCAGCATGATGTTCTCAGGCTTGAGGTCGCGGTGGGTCACGGTCCGGTGGGCATAATCCAGCGCCGCCAACACCTGGCCCGTCAGGCTCACCGCTACCCGAACGCCCACAAGCCGCCGCTCTTGGCGGTGCTTACGAAGCACCGCCCGCAGCGAATTCCCGCGCAAGAATTCCATCGTGAGGTAAAGAACGCCCTCGTCCGTCCAACTGATGTCGTGCACGGCCACGATGTTATCATGACGAAGCCGCCGGGCGATCTGCGCCTCCTTGATAAAGTCCATCTGGCCTTTTTGCGTGCGCAACAGCCGCGGCTTCATGAATTTCAGCGCGATTTCCTCGTTCACGAGGCTGTCGAGAGCGCGGTAAACCACCCCCATTCCGCCCTCGCCAAGCCGCTCACCAATGCTGTAGCGCCCTGCAATCCGCGTCCCGGGTTTGAACGACAGATCCACAAGCTCCGTACCGTCGAGTATGCCCGGTATCGACAGCGGGGCTCCGCATCCGAAACAGATCCCCGCCCTGCCTTGTACTGTTGTCGGAACAAGTATGCGAATACCGCAGTTTGTACAAGCAACCTGAATCATAAGCCATAACCGTATCACAGCCTGAAATGGGGGCGCAACGTCCTTTACCACAAAAACTTGCGCAACCGGAATTTCTTGACACCTGTTCCACTGTTTCTATATCGTTAAACAACGGATGTTTACGCAAAACGGCCGAAAATCGGCCAAAGGCACGCGTTAGGCTTTACCAGTCGGGAGTGTTTTTGCCATGACGGCTCATACCCGGTCAATTGTTGCAGTATTCTTCTTGTTAACAGCGGTCTGCGCCGCCGCGCCGGACGCCGCCGCAAATACAACCCTCAGGCTTAGCATCGGCTCCGCCGAAGGCGCCAACGGAGAAACCGTCACCGTTCCCGTTGCCCTCTACGGCAGCCGGACGGCTTCGACCATCTTGTTTCGCATCACCTACGATCCTCAACGTATCGAATTCGTAGACGTAGGTGCAGGAAGCGCACTCGATACGGACCAACAAGTCCTTCCCCCAACGCTGCTCACGCCCAATACTGTCGGTATTACAGCGTTCGGTTCAGGCAAGCCTATTGCCGACGGCGAGTTGTGCCTCGTCGATTTCCGTATCGTTACGGCCGTCTCCGGCGAAGCGAATCTCGGCGGAAGCCAACCCTCCGCAGCAAGCACCACTGACGATTCAATTTCCGTCTCCATCACCGATGGCGAGGTCTATCTCAATTGCACCGGGCTCGGCCCCGACACACCGGACGGCGTGACGGCCTCAACAGACGACCCCGATGCCGTCGCCGTTTCCTGGTTGCCTGCCGCGGGCGCCTACGAGTACCGCGTTTACCGCGCCTCGACCAACCAGCCGGAGAACGTCATCGCCGTGTCCGATTGGCTGCCGGGCGCCACTTCCTTCACCGACACAACGGCCGGTGCCCCCGCGCTTAACGTCGCCGGCTTGGCCGGCTGTTCCGGCGCAAACCAGGCTTACCAGTTTTTCGCCTATTACTACTGGGTGCGCGCCCGTAGCGAAGGCGGATGCCCCAGCGATTACAGTCTGCCCGCCGAAGGTTACCGGGCCGCGGATAAATCCGCAACCGCAGTCCCGCCTCTCCGGGCCGACGCCGCGATGCTCGCAGGCGTGGCCGCACTTTTGGCGGCCGGCGCGGTACGCCCAAAACGCAGTTCGGAAAAACGCGCCCAATGAGGCCCGTCCTCCTCGAACTGGGGTCGCTGAAGTTTCACGCGTATCCCACCATGCTCGCGATAGCATTCCTCTCCGCAACGTTTCTTGCTGTTCGCCACCTCAACCGGCTCGAACCCCCCATAAAGGCCACCACCCTGGGCGGCCTCGCCGCTTTTTTCGGCGGTCTCATCGGCGCGAAGGCCTTCTGGATCCTCCAGTACGGCGACCCGCTGAAGATATGCCAGGCGATCTTCTTCTGGACGCAGGGCTTTGTTTTTTACGGCGGCCTCATCGGAGCCACCGTTGCCGTGACCGCCTATGTCTGGTTTAACCGGTTTCCGTTTTTGCGAACCGCCGACGCCGTCGTACCCTACGTCGCGCTCGGCCAGGGAATCACGCGCATCGGTTGTTTCCTGACCGGATGCTGCTGGGGCAAGTACACCGACGTGCCCTGGGCTGTGCAGTTTCCCCAGGCAAGTTCGTTTCACTGGTACCTGAGGCACATGGCAAAAGAACCCTACAGGCTCGACATGTCCGTCCCCCTAACGCCGCCCGTTCACCCCACGCAACTCTACATGTGCCTTGGACTCCTCCTCGTGATTTTCCCCGCCCTCCTCTACGCCTTGCACAAACCCCATAAAAAAGGCAACGTCGCGCTCTTATACCTCTTTATGTACGGCATCCTCAGATTCACCGTCGAGATTTTCCGCGGTGATTCCGGCCACCCCCTGTGGGGCATGACGCTCTCTCAACTGATCAGCCTGGGGCTGACACTGTTTGCAGTGATCGCATTTAGCCTTGCCAAGTCAACAATTTTCTGCGTCCCACACGATCAACAAAAGAAGAACCCGCCGCTTTTCGAGGAAAATCAGTAAAATTCAGTAATGTTCCGGGGGGGGCGGCTGTATATAAAGATAGAGGTTCTTTCTGTCTTAAGTATATTTAGGGAAGGATGATACAGCTTAGAATGTTAACTGTTGTTTATGGTTGACAATCGTTCACGAGTTCTCTATAATGCAACAGTTTTATTGTCGGGCAAGCCGTGACTTTGGCGCACGGACAGTCTTGGCAATCCTTAAAACCACGAGCAACAATGGGGTTCTTTGTCGCGGTTTATGAGTTCGGGAAAAGCAGGTAAGCGTCCGAGATTTCGACGGGTGCTGCTTGTTTAAAACATCGGAAGGAGAAACTCACATGGGGAGCAGGAAAAAGCTGGTTCTTGCATCGCTGGTAAGCCTGATGATGGCCTTGGCCTTCATCATTGGTTTGATGCCATTGCACGGAGCGCTGCAGGCTGAAGCCGCAGGAAGCGAACCGGCGCGCATCAATATGGTTGACCTTCTTAACGCGGTGCTGAACTTTCAAGGTGGGCAGCCTGCTACGGATATCGCCGTCACCAAGCCGGAAGACGGAGCCGTCTTTTTGGTGCCGGCTGATACCGATCAGGCCTTCATCAACTTTCAGGCTACCGCTGCCGGCGATGCATCGCCCGTCGCGTATGCAATCAATCCAGATTTGACTGATGGCGACGTCCTGGATTTGATGGCCGACACACCGCTCGGCGTGGCCTTTGCGTTCCAGCCGCCGTTTAACGCGGCCTTGGACGTGCAAACCCTGTTGGGACCGCTGGAAACTTCGTTCAGCGTCTATGCGTTTGCAAACGCTGCGCTCGACGAAATCGTCATCACCGACCTCGTCTATTCGGTTCGGTCATTAACCCCGACAGAGTTTTCCGTCTTGAAAGTAACGGATGCCGACCCCGATGAAAACGGTATTCCCGCTCCCCTGACCAGTGTCATTGGCGCAGGCGGACAGTGGCGTGCGTCGTACTTGCAGTTTGTGTATGACGATCAAGGCAACGTCCTTGACGTGGCCAACCGCAACGTTGCCATCGGAAGCCTTAACGAGCCCCTGCCGCTTAAACAGGCGTTCGAAACCGGCGTGACCGTCTCCCCCGAACCCGGGGTTTTTGTGGGATCGCCCACGTACGACCAGCTGTTCAACGCCGGGTTGATGTACGAAAACGAGCTCGGTTACATCATCGTTGCCTCCTCGACCGCCCTCCAATTGATGGTCGATGATATCTACGGCGGCGACAGCACCGCAGGCGGTATTGCTGCGTGGGCCAACGGCGTCGAAGATGTTGCGCCTCCGGGCGGAAGAGTCGAACGGACAGTGCCGGGCGAAGATAATGGGCCGGCGCCGTATGTTGAAATTGCACTGCTCGCTTTCGATACGGCCTCCGACACCTATCGCGAACTTGAGACTCTGCCGGAAGACCTGCCCGTCGAACTCCAACTTTCAAGTCTCGTGTTGGATGACGCCGGTGTGCAGCTTTGGTCGTATCCGAGCTGGCTTATCGACGTTACCGGCCTGGAAGACTTTATCTTCCAGAGCGTAGACGCGGCCGCCGGTATCTACGAGTGGGACTTCATCGCTCAACGCGATCCGGATATGCCCGGCCAGGCCGCCGACAGCTTCATCGCGGAGATCACCTCGCTTTCGATTTTCGGCGCGTTTGAATCCGCTATGAGCATCTACAAAGTTTACCCCGACAGCGGTTCCACCTGCCTCGCCACCATTCCTGGCATCAACATTGTCGGCTCGTTTGGTGTTGACGCCGATGTCTCTGCCCAGGATCTGGAAACGCAGTTCGACGTGTTCTTCGGCGACCAGCTCGCCGAGATCGTCAGTGCATCCGAAACCTACGGCGGCGATCCCGACCTCGTGAGCTTCACCGTCGATGCGCCGGGATCCCTGGTTCCGCAAACCGTTGACGTGAGCGTGGTCGACACCACCGTGCCGGCAAACCTGGCGCTGCTCCAAAGCGCTTTCACGTACTACGACATCTTTACACTCGAGCTGGTGCCAGCAGCGAACGGGCAGATTTCGGCCAATCCGTTGCAAGACACCTACCTGGCCGGTGATGTCGTAAATCTCATTGCAACGGCAAATGAAAACTACCTGTTCCAGGAGTGGACCGGCGACGTTGCCAATGTCGACGACGTGAACGACGCCAGCACCACCCTCGAGTTCGGCAGAAATCCCGGAGACACCTGCGACGACCTCGATCTTCAGATTTCGGCCCAGTTCGTGTACTTCCAGCCGATCACCGAGTACTTCCTGGACGTTACGGTTGATCCGCCGGATGCCGGCGTTGTGAATCAGAATCCTGTAGGCAGCGGACCGTTCGCCCCGGATACGGTGGTGGGTCTTACTGCTGTTGCCGATACCGGCTACGTGTTCGACCGCTGGCTTGGACCGGTAGCCGATCCAAACAGCGCAACCACGTCCGTCACCATGGCCGGAACCGATCCGCTGATTGAAGTGACCGCCGTGTTTGTACCCGTCTTCTACACGCTCACCGTCATCGAAGATCCCGATGAAGGCGGCGACGTGACCGTCGTTCCCGTGCAGGCCACCTACCTGCCTACCGACAGCGTGACGCTCACTGCGGTGGCAAACCCGGGCTGGACGTTTTCCGCATGGGTCATCGATGAGGAGGAAATCGTCGACGACCAGAATCCGCTGCTGCTGGAGTTCGAAGGCCGGCCGCGTCGCGACGTCATCGTGAGGGCGGTGTTCACACAGAACCCGATTCTCACGATCCTCGAGACCGTCGGCGGAACGGTTGACTTCTCGCCTCCGGGCATTAACGTGGAAGTGGTGAACGGCAATACGCTCGTCGAGTATTTTGCAGGCACTGACGTGACTCTTACCGCCAATGCGGACGCCGAGTTCGAGTTTGTGCAGTGGGAAATCGACGGGATCGTCGTTACCGAAAACCCGACCACATTTGCGATTGACACCGATACGACCGTCAACGCAGTGTTCACCACCACAAACTTCTTCATCACCGAAGTAACGCCTGACGCCTCCTGGTTCTTCGGCGGCGTCAAGGCGCGCGTTACAGGCGGTGGGTTCATTCCGCAGAGAACGCAGTTGCTCGTATACGGCACGCCGGTCGATCCCATTGCGATCACCGAAACCGAAATATGGTTCATCGTGCCGCCGCTGCCGGTGCCGCCCGCCAACCAGAGTCTGTTGGTCGACGTCACCGTGAGCAACCCGCCGTACACGGTTGAATACAGCGAGTCCGTAGACTTCCTGTACCGCCGCTACGAAACCATCGGCGACGTGACCACCACGGCATTCCAGTTCGACGCGGATGACGGTACGTTGAGCATTCCCGTTGCGCTTGGCGCAAGCCTCGCCGACGCAGGCTTGGTCCTGCCGCCGCCTGAACAGGCTGTCGATTTCGCATACGGTCTGGTCAGGGCCACCCACGTGCCGGCCCTTATCGAGGCCGACGAAATCACCGGCGGGCCGGACTCCGCCCTGGTTACCAAGGCCCTCGAATTCGATCCAGGCCTTTACGAACCGGAAATGCTCGCCAGTAAACAGAACACCGAACAGCTCGACTCCTGGGTATTCGGAATCCATCTGTACGATCCGACCATCACCCCGGACGAGCTCAATACCGAGGGGCTTCGCTCCGACGTGTACGAGGAAATCGCCGACTGGTCGTATCCGCGTGACGAGGATACCGACCCGGCACTCCTCTGGTTCACCGTCGCGGATACGTCGCTTGAAGCCGCGGATATCCGCAACACCGTGTCCATGTGGTCCGTCGACACGCTGTACGAATTCGGTCTGGACATCACGTCGCTCACCGAAGTCACAGCAAGCGATTATCAGTCGACGCTCACACAAACCGAGGTTACCCCGAATGTGCTGCCGGACAGCCCCGTCGGCACGACGCCTATCACAAGCGTAACCTCGCGGCTTTACGACCTGAGCGCCTTCGCGCTTATTGACGGGCCCATCGTACTGCCCGACGCGCTTGTAGACCCGGTGTACATTGCCGACGCCGACCCGGCTGGCCCCGCCACCGGCGGCACCGAGTTCACCATTGTCGCACCTGACGGCGGGTTTGCTTGGGTGACCGTCGGCTTTGCCGATGAGATCACAGAGACCACGCCGGCCAGCGCTACGGTGCTCGGTAACGTCATCGACAACGGCGCCACCGAGTTCAGCATCGTCGTGCAGACGCCCGAGTTCCCGCCGACCGACCAGAATACCACCGTCGACGTGGCCGTCTATCTCAACGGCCAGCTTGACGAGCCGGTCGTCATCTTCGACGACGGGTTCCGCTTCGAAGCTGTTGAAGATGGCATCTGCAGAAGCCTGCTCCTGCTGCTCCTCGGCCTTGCAGCGGCCCTCATCGGCCTGGCTGCGGGTGGTGACAGCGGCGGCGGCGGCGGCCCGTGCTTCATTGCCACGGCTGCCTACGGTACCCCGATGGCCGCTGACATCGACACCCTGCGCGCCTTCCGCGACGCGTACCTGCTCGAGTCTTCGGTCGGTACCGCGCTGGTCGATGCCTACTACAGCGTCAGCCCGGCAGTTGCCGCGGTCATTGCCAAGAGCCCGGTGCTCGCCGCAGGCGTGAGGTTGCTGTTGCTGCCGGTAGTGTTTGCGGCCAAGTGCCTGCTGGCCATGCCCGCAGTCAGCATGCTGGTGCTGGGTGTCGGCCTCGTCTTGGCCCGAATCCGCCGCAGAGGCAAAGCTAAAGCATAACCATCACTGAAACACGCTCCGGCGGAAACCGAAAGGTTTCCGCCGGAGTTTTTGTTTTGGCTTTTCTCCGTTCGGCGATTGGTTGATTAATTTCCCTTGACCCTCCCGGGCAGGCCCAAGCTATACTATTTCCCATGCGCCTGGTAGACGTACACTGCCATCTCGAAAGCGACGAGTTTGCCGACGGACCAGCATCCGTAGTCCAGGCTGCCAAAGAAGCCGGAATCGTCAAACTAATAACCGCCTCAATCGTACCGGCCCAATGGCCGCGCAGCCTGGAACTAGCCGCACAATTCCCCGAAGTCGAGTGCGCGCTCGGAATTCACCCCTGGTACATCAAACCCGACCACGAACAAAGCCTCAAACAACTTGCCGCAGCGCGAGATCGCGGCGCCGTCGCAATAGGCGAAATAGGCCTCGACCGCCGGGTGGATCATCCATCGCTCGATATCCAGCTCAAGTTTTTCGAGGTGCAGCTCGACCTGGCCCGGCAGCTCGACCTGCCCGTGATCATCCATTGCCGCGCCGCGTTCAACGAGCTGATCGAGGTCTTGAAACGTTCCGGCGCGCCGAAGGCCGGCGGAATACTCCATAACTTCTCAGGAAGCATTCAACTGGCTGACGAACTCCGGAAATTCGGGCTCGTTTTTTCATTCGGCGGCGTTCTTACTTACAGAAACAGCCGGAAAAAACGGGATTTGCTCCAGAAAATTTATCCAAGTGCCCTGGTGCTCGAAACGGACAGCCCGGATATTCCCCCCGTCGAAGCGCCCGGCCGCCCGAACGTTCCAGCCAATATCGTATATAATTTACGGGCAGCCGCCGAAATCCTCGGCAAAACAGACGATGAAGTGGCTGAAACAACCACAAAAGTGGCATTGAGCATTTTAAATCTTAACGCGTAAAGGCTTTACATGGCGGACAGGTTTACCAGGACACGCCTCCTCGTCGGCGAACACGGCCTGCGGCAACTCCGGCAGGCCAGGGTAGCCGTGTTCGGGCTCGGAGGGGTTGGCGGATTCGCCCTCGAAGCGCTCGCCCGTGCCAGCGTGGGAAACCTTGTCCTGTTCGACTCCGACCTTCTTGAAGCCACCAACCTCAACCGCCAGGTGCTTGCCCTGCACACCACGCTCGGCCTGCCGAAGGTCGAGGTCGGCCGCGAGCGCGCGCGCCAAATAAACCCCGGCGGGATCACACACGCCCACCGGGTCGAACTTACCCCCGAAAACGTCGCCAGCGTCATTCCCGAGAATTTCGACTACGCTATCGACGCCATCGACAGCGTCGCGGCGAAGGTGGCCCTGTTACAGCTGCTCCATGAGCGCGGAGTTAAGCTGGTTTCGTGCATGGGTACGGCAAGCAAGCTCGATCCCACCGCCGTACGCGTGGCCGATATCAGCGAAACACGCGGTTGCCCGCTCGCCCGGATGGTTCGGCAGGGCCTCAGAAAAGCCGGCATCGAAAACGGTATCCGATGCGTTTTCTCCGAAGAAAACCTCGGCAAGGTCAGTGAACCCGACGAAGACAATGGCGGGCGCCGGTACCGCGGCACCATCTCCTACATTCCCGGCCTTGCCGGCCTGACCGCCGCAGGAATCATCATCCAGGACATCCTGGCCGAAAGCGAACCCGATTCCGCCGGGTAGAGCTTACTTTCCTTCATCCTCTCGAGTGCTATGCCATCCATTGATTCGCGAGTTTTACCGCGGCTGTGGCGTCCGGCGCGGTCCCATCGGCGCCTATCCGTTTCCAAAGGTCGGGAAAGGCCAGGAACGGGAATCCGCCCACCATGATGCGGACATTTCCCGCCGACCGAGTCTGCTTAACCCGTTCCACAAGCCGTTCCAGCGCAGTCAGGTGAGACGTCATCGTAATGGATACGGCAAGCACATCGGTTTCTTGCGACACAACGGCGCGTACTATGCTCTCCTCAGGCACATTTGCGCCAATTGCATACGCATACCACCCGTCAAGCTCGAAAAGGTCCGAAACCATCCGTAAGCCAATTTGGTGCAGTTCGTTTTGTACACACGCTGCAAGCATGTGCCGGTTCTTCTTGTAACCGGCAAAAATGAGGGGGTACAAAAGAGACATCGCAAGCTCCGTGGAGGCCGATATGAAGTTTGTTTGGTGTATGTCGAGTTCGTTTCTATGCCAAAGCCTTCCGGTTTCTCGCAACACCGGCTGAAGAACCTCCAGGTAGATCTCAGAGATGCTCGCGCCGTCCTCCGACGCGTCCGTGATGCTTTCCAGCGCTTCCCGCCGGCGGCCCTGGATCAACAGATTTAAGTAGCGGTGGGCGAGCGCGCCGAGTTGGTCAGCTTCGTTGACAAATGGTTCTTCGGACACGGGTGCGGAGCTGTTGCGCGCCTGGCGTATGTAATCGGCGGCTTCGTCAAATTCTTCAGTGTCCAACGCCCCGCGAAGCGCATCCAGCATGAAGTCGAGCGTTGTCTCCATGAGGTTGTTCGGAAGCCTGAGATGACGAAACAGTGCGCTTGCCCAACCCGCATAGTTCACAAAGACGCGCGGTTCCCCCAATTTCAGCGCTTCGGCGAGGTATTCAAAATGGAACTTGGCGTCTTCGATGGACTTTCGCCAGCCTTCGCGGCCGTACTTTTCCCAAGCCTGCGGATCGGTGGCGTAATGCCGCTCAACAACCTCGCGGGCAAGGCGGTCGCGCCTGGCGTCGATAAGCATGCCGGCGCGTCTGGCAACATCGGTAGCTAACATGGGTTCGCTGGTTGACGTTCAGCACCAGCCCTGATTAACCCATGCAGCCGCTGGATATATTCCCAGGCTACCGATTACTTGCAGAAACGTGCCGGGTTTCCAGGTTTTCAGTGGAACTCACCCAAACGTTGTGCCAACGTAAAACGAGTTCGGTTCCCGCCGGTTCTGACTGGACCGAAGCGCTGCCATTGCCTTCTATTTCAAGCTCCGAGCCATCCGGCAAAATCGCCGTCAGCGGCGCGGGACAGTTGTTCGCGACAGTTATCTTGCCGTCTCCGGCCGACACGCTGACAAAACTCTGCATAACCTCTTCCAGCACCGCCTCGCTGCCCCAAAGCATTCCGTCAAACCAGGCTATGGTCCGCCTGGCTTCTAGGGCATTCATGACGCCTTCGGGTGACCGTTCCTTGGCCAGGACCAGCGTTACGGGCGAGTTTTCGTCGTTCCGCGGCTCGTGGGCATCGGAGTTGGCGAACACGGTGAGGTTGTGCTCGTTTGCAAAATCCAGCGCGTGCGGATAAAACCACGTGCCGTGGCTGTTCACGGTGTTCCAGCCTTTGCCGACAACCCCGTTTTTCACCTCGATACCACGGATGAAACCCTCCTTCAAGCCCCAGAGCACGGGCTCTTCGTACCCCACGTGCGGATGGGCGTAAATCATGAATGCCCCCGCGTCCTTGGCCAGCTTCGTCAACTGCTCCTGGTAGAATACGTTGTTCTGGCCGTTTTCCAACGCCCACCGGTGTGGATTCCGCGGCTCGTAAGACGCGTCGAAATCAAGCGCAACCATATGTTCACGGTCTGCAAGTCCCGTTTCCATGCCGCGGATCAAAACCAGGTTCAGCTCGTTTGCCCGCGGCACGGCTTCTTGATAAGCCTTGAAATTGCCGTGGTCGGTGATGGCGATTGCGTCATAACCGAATTTCACTGCCTCCTCCACCCGCTCGACCGGCGACAGCTTCCCGTCCGAGTGCGGCGTGTGGATGTGGAAATCGCACCGCAGTACCTGGTAATCGCCGACGTTCGGGAAAGGCCCCGGTTCGACGGCGAACGCCCCGCCCGCTGACAGTGCCGCTACAAAAACAAGAACCATCATGCGCCTGATCATTTCATTTCTCCTCGTTACCCGTAAACACGTCTTCGTTAAGGACCTTGCCATCAACACCCCTGTGCTGGATAGTCATAACCGGCTCGCCGCTTTTTCGCTCGACTTTCACATACAGAAAGCCGCCAATAACGTTCAGGTACCGGTGCTCGGGCAGGAAGTCTTCCTGCTTCCAGCCGCCCGCATGTTCGGTGCTTGCCGCGCCGCAGGAGTACTCGTGCAAACCGGTTTCGTTATCGATCGAAAAGTACTGCCAATGCCGGTCGCCGTTCATCACAACCATGTTTTTCCGGCTCGCCAGAAATTGGCGCAATTCGTCCCCTTCATGCGTAAACCCCCTGTTGGAATGGTTGTCGTTTTTGTTAATCCGGTCGGGCCCCACAAGCGGCGTCGGGCTTATCAGCACCCGGAAAGCCGCGTCCGACGCGTCGACTGTCCGCTTAAACCACGCCTTTTGCTCCGCGCCCCAGATGGTCTTCTCCGGCCCATCGGGCATGTCGTTGGGAGACCGGTAGTCCCGGCCTTCCACCAGCCAGATTTGCAGGTCTTTTCCCCAGCGGAAAGTCCTGTATGTCGGCCACCCGATCGGTACCTGTTCAAGATATACCGCCAGGCCCTGTTCGAAGGTGAAATCGCCCATGAATTGCGTCTGCTGCCCCGGCCAGCAGTCGTTCTTCCAGGTATCATGGTCGTCCTTGATGAAATAAGCCGACACAAACCGGTGAAACTCCACCGCGTACGGCAGGCTGTACGTCCGCTGCCAGTGCCACCGTGCCAGCGGCAGGGTCTTTGCCAACGCGTCGTAGTACAGAATGTCGCCTGTGTGCACGAAAAAGTCGGGCTCCAAATCGCGCATCACCGGATAGATCTTGAATCCTTTCCCGGGCGCGTCCAAATCCGGGTAGCCGAAACACGTCGTTACCACAAAACTTACCTTTGCCGGCTCGTCCGGCATCGGCGCCGTGCGAAAACTGCCGTCGATTGTCGCCACGGCCTCGTTTCCGCCCGGCGGCCGCGAGTCGAACCGGAACTCATAGACCGTCGCCGGTTTTAAGCCAGTCAGCTTAGTCTGATAAGTAAAATCGCGCTCCGGCTCCACCGCCGTCCACTCCAGCGCCGACCAATCCGCGCCCTCAGCCCTATAAGATAACCGCACGTCGCCCAAAGCGCCCGGCACGGCCCCTTCAAGCGTCTCCACCGTCTTCCCAGCCGGGAAAACTACCTTCGGCTTCCTGTCCGGGCGGCCGCTCCTTTCTAACCATTCGCCCGTTTCCGGATCGAGATAAAGCACTTTCGGAATGCCGCCCTCCACGCCGACCCGCTCCGGCGTTCGCGTCAACCGCGCCCAAAGGATCGCCTGATCGTGCGAAACTTCGCCCACCTTCACGCCCGTCGCAAAATACGGCCCCTCGGCCACCGCGGCTAATGACGCCATCAGAACCGCGACAAAACCTCCAAAAAACAGGGAAGTCAGCTTCTTTCTAGACATTCTGTTTTTCTCCCAGCTTATGGTTCGGCGGTACTCTGACTCCGCACTCCGCAGCCCATTTTTCCCACGCATCGAAAAGTCTTACGGCTTTCTCCCGGTTTTTCTCTACGAGATTGTTCAACTCGGTGCGGTCCGCCTCGATGTCGTACAGCTCCCAGTCGTTCCGCTTCTTGGCCACCAGCTTCCATTTGCCCTCGCGGATGCCGCGGTTGCCCATATGCTCCCAACAAAGGCGTTCGTGTCCCCGCCGCGTCTTTCCCTCCAGCACCGGCACAAGGCTCTTTCCGACCAGCGGCGTAATCTCATGCCCGTTGTACCGGTTGGGATACTCTGCCCCCGCAACGTCCAGGCACGTCGCCATGATATCCGTGATATGCGCCACCTGGTGCGTCAGCCTGCCGCCATTTCCCATTCGGGAAGGCCAACGCGCGATTAAGGGCGAAGCAATGCCCCCCTCGTGGATCCAGTGTTTGAACATCCGGAACGGCGTGTTGCTTGCGTTTGCCCACGGCCGGCAGTACGCAACGTACGAACCGCGTTCCCCGGCCCGCTTGCCCGGTTGGTTCAGCTTGCGCCCCGCCACATTCTCGTGGCACCCGCCGTTGTCCGACATGAATATTACCAGCGTGTCGTCTTCCAGCCCTTTTGTGCGCAACGCATCCAGCACGCGCCCGACATTCTGGTCCATCCGGTCGACCATCGCGGCGTACACGGCCATCCGAAGGTCCCACTCGTCGTGATCGCCCACATTCTGATAGCTTTCCGCGTTCTCCCAGGCCGGCACGTCCGGATCGCGCGGCGACAGCGGCCATTTCGGGTCGATGATGCCCAGCTCGAGCTGTTTCGCGTACCGCCGCCGGCGCAACTCGTCCCAGCCGATGCGATACCGGCCCCGGTATTTTGCAATGTCTTCCGCCGGCGCATGAAGCGGCCAGTGCGGCGCCGTAAAAGCCAGGTATTGGAAAAACGGTTCCGACGGATCGTGCTCTTCAATGCACTTCACCGCATGGTCGCCGAACGCGTCGGTCATGTAGAAACCCTCGTCGGGCGGAGACCAACGCTGGTCGTTCAACGCCATCTTGCGGTTCCGGCCCTCCAGAATCTCGTAGTAGCTGCTTGCCCCGCTGATCAGGCCGAAATAACGGTCGAAGCCCCGCTGACGCGGCCAGTGCTCCGGCTCTTCGCCAACGTGCCACTTGCCCGACATGTACGTGCGGTAGCCGGCCGGCTTGAGCGCCTCCGCAATCGTCACGCACTCCCGGTTCAGATACCCCTGGTAAGGCCCTTCGGGCACGTTTTTCTCCGCCGAACTGACCATTCCGCCCATACCCGCCTGGTGCGGGTTCAGCCCCGTCAACAGCGCCGCGCGCGACGGACAACACCGCGCCACCGAATAAGCCTGCGTGAATTGCACGCCGTCCGAAGCCAGCCGGTCGAGGTTTGGCGTGTGGATTTCCGACCCGTAACAACCCAGGTCGCTGAATCCCATGTCGTCGACCAGAATAACCAGAACGTTCTGCGGCTTTGCTGCCCCTGCAATACGCCCGCCAAACGCTGCCGCCGCCACACTCCCCGCCATGCTGCCCAAAAACTGGCGCCGATTCATCTAATACTCCTTTTCTCCTGACGCAGCCTAAGGCTTCTTGTCCCAATCCGCCCGGTACAAAAGAATCTCGCCTTCATTCTTTTGAGGCTCGCCCGGCGTGCTTCGGCCGCGTTCAATGTGTGACTTCATCAGTCTCGTCAGTTCGTCTACCACGTCCGGCCGCTTCTCGTGCAGATTGTTTTTCTCGTCGATGTCCGCTTCGAGGTCATAAAGCTGGATCGGCGGCAGGCCCATCTTGAATGCGTCTTTCGGCCGCGGAAAACTCCATCCGCCCGAGCCCGGGCAGAAAATCAGTTTCCACTTGCCCTTCCGAATGGAAAACGAGCCGTTCGCAGAATGATGCACGACATCCGCCCGGCCCTCCCGCGGCGTCTCGCCTAGCAGCGCCGGAAGCATGCTCACGCTGTCTTCGGCCGCGTTGTCCGGCAAGTCGTAGCCGGTGATATCCGCCGCCGTCGCCATAAGGTCGGTCAGGCAAACCGTATCGGCGCACGTCGAGCCGGCGTTGATCCGGCCCGGCCACCGCGCGATGAAAGGAATCCGGTGCCCGCCCTCGAAAATGTCCGCCTTATGCCCACGGAAAATGTAGCAAGGGTCATGTCCCTGCTTAACCAGGTGATCCAAATCGGCCACCGGAGCAAACCCGTTGTCGCTCGTAAAGATTACCAGCGTGTTATCCGACATCCCGTTGCGATCCAGCGCCTCCAGCACCTCACCGACAGACGCATCTATCTGATTCACAAAATCCCCGTAAACGCCCACTTTCCCCTTCCCTTCAAACTCGTCCGTGGGCGCCACCGGCGCGTGCGGCGCCGTCAGCGGCAGATAAAGGAAAAGCGGCTTGCCCGCGTGGTTCTCCGCATGACCGTCGATTACGCCAACCGCCTTCTCGATCAGAGTGGGCAGGCAGTCTTCCAGCGTGAAATCCTTGGCCATCAGCCCCGCCCGGTAAAAACCGGGGCCTTTAGCGCCCTCCACCGGCCGCGTCGGCGGCTGTACCACCCGATCGTTTTCGATGAAATAATAATGCTCCATGTCGAGCGACGCCGGGATGCCGAAGTAGTAATCGAATCCCAGCGAGCATGGCCCGTCCTTGATGGGCTTGCTGAAATCGCACGTGTTGATGCGCTGCGGCTTGCCGTCGATGGTCTCGAACGTCATCCCAAGGTGCCATTTGCCGATGCATGCCGTCCGGTAGCCCTGCTTTTTCAGCATCGACGCCACCGTAAGCCGGTTGCCCAGGATCAGCGGCGGCGAACTCGTGAAAAGCACCCCGCTCTTCAGTTCCGACCGCCAAGAGTACCGCCCCGTCACGATGCCGTAACGCGTTGGCGTGCATACCGCCGAGCCCGAGTGCGCGTCCGTGAACGAAACCCCTTCCGAAGCGAGCTTGTCCAGGTTTGGCGTCGGGATCTTCCCCTCCGGATTCAGCGCGTGGACGTCGCCGTAACCCAAGTCGTCGCACAGGATGTATACAATGTTCGGATGGTTTGCCGCGGCATCTGCAACGCCGGTTTTCCCGGCAAGCCAGAATGCCAATGCGCCCCCGCCAGCTGTCTTAAGAAAAGCCCGTCGATCCATAGTAAGCTCCCTCCTGACACCAGGACTCAGAGTTGCACATCGTGCCCGGCATCTTCAAGCCGTTGCGCGCCGTTGTGCGCCGTTGCGCGCCTTATTCCGTGCTTGCAATCCCCCTGTTGCCTTTCCTATCCTTATCGAACTTTCCGCAACCATGGAGCAGTCTACTCATGAATGACTGGGAAAACCCGCGCATCCTGCATAAAAACCGGCTCGCCGCCCGCGCCACACTTATCCCGTTCCCCGACGAAAACTCCGCCATGTCCAAGCCGTACGATCAATCCCCCTGGTACGCGTCCCTGAACGGCTCATGGCGGTTCAACTGGGTCAAAACCCCGCGGCAGGCCCCCGAAGATTTCCACAATCCCGAATTCTCCGTCGACGGCTGGGATGAAATTGCCGTGCCCGGATGCTGGCAGATGCTCGGCTACGAAAACCCCGTCTACATGAACCTGACCAACATGTGCGCACCCGCCGAGCCGCCGTTTACCAACCCCGACCACAACCCTGTCGGCTCGTACCGCCGCACGTTTTCCGTGCCGCCCGAATGGGACGGCATGCGCGTGATCCTCCACTTCGCCGGCGTGCAGTCGGCCTTCTACGTCTGGCTTAACGGCCATGAAATCGGTTACAGCCAGGGCAGCATGATGCCCTCCGAATTCGACATCACCGACGCGCTCGTCATAGGCGAAAACACCCTGGCCGTCAGAGTCTACCGCTGGTGCGACGGAAGCTACATCGAAGATCAGGACATGTGGCGTTTCAGCGGCATCCATCGCAGTGTCTTCCTCTACGCCACGCCCCAAATCCATATCTCCGACATTGCCGTACGAACCTCCTTCGACAGCGCTTGCGAGGACGCCAAATTGTCCGTAAATGCCCGCGTCGAAGACAACAGGCCCGGTCCCCGAACCAAGGCGGCCGCCCAAATCCGGCTTTTCGATCCCCACGGAGCCACCGTCCATATCGAAGGCGCGGTGAGCCAAACCATCTCGCCCGACGCCGGCTATATGCCGCAATTTGAGGCCCAGATCGAGACACCGCAGAAGTGGTCTGCCGAAACGCCAAACCTGTACACGCTGCTTGTTACGCTTCAGGACGAGGCGGGGAGTGTTATCGAAACCCAAGCCCTCAAAGTCGGGTTCCGACAGGTCGAAATTCGCGACGCGCAACTGTGCGTAAACGGCAAGCCCATCCGCATCAAAGGCGTTAACCGCCACGACACAAGCCCCGACTCCGGAAAGGTCGTTACGCGCGACGAAATGCTCCGCGACGTCATCCTCATGAAACAGCACAACATCAACGCCGTCCGGACCTCGCATTACCCAAACGACCCCTACTGGCTCGACTTGTGCGACCGCTACGGCATCTACGTGTTCGACGAGGCCGATCTCGAGTCGCACTTCTACTGGGACAGGTTCGCCAAGGACCCCGAATGGCGCGACGCCTTCGTCGACCGCGCGCGCCGCATGGTCGAGCGCGACAAAAACCACCCCGCCGTCATCGTCTGGTCGCTCGGCAACGAATCCGGATACGGCCAGAACCATGACGCCATGGCCCAGTGGATCCGGTCCAACGATCCCACACGCCCCATCCATTACCATCCTGCCGGCGACGGGCCCGCCACCGATATCATCGCGCCAATGTACCCTTCCGTAAGGGAGGTCATAGCCCTCGCCCAGGCGCCTGGCGAAACCCGCCCCGTCATCATGTGCGAATACGCCCATTCCATGAACAACAGTACCGGAAACCTCCTCGAATACTGGCAAGCCGTTGACGATTACAAACGCATGCAGGGCGGGTTTATCTGGGACTGGGCCGACCAGGCCTTCAGGCGAAATTCCATCACGCTCACCCCCGACAACGCCGCACCCGGCCGCGACGCCGTTGTCGTCGCCAACCGCGTCACGGGCCGCAACCGCGGTTCTGCAATTGCCGACGGATTCGCCGCGCTGCCGCCCGCTGCCGAACTCGATATCACCACCGACGCCCTTACACTGGAAGCGTGGGTTCGGCCTGAAAAATCAGACTACCCGTGCCCGTTCATCGCTAAAGCGACGCAGTACGTGCTGCAACAGACGCCGTCCGGCCATGTCGCGTTCAGTATCAAGCAGGACGGTTCCATCATGGCTGCAGCCCGCGTTCCCGACGATTGGTACGGCCAATGGCATCATGTCGCGGGCGTATATGACGGCAAAGCCGTCCGTATATACGTCGACGGCCGGCCCCTTGCCGAAAAGGAAGCCGCTGGTCCCGTTCGCCACGACTCCTGCGCCGTCTTTATTGGCCGCGGGTTCGAAAAAGGCGGCGCCGCCCTCCGCGGCGCCATTGACGAAGCCCGCATCTACAATCGCGCCCTCACCGAACCTGAAATCAAGGCTGCCGCCGAAGGTTCCTCTCCAACCGGCGCCGTTTCCGAGCTGCTCTTCTGCGATTTTGAAGAAAAACCGTTCGAATGGTTTGCCTACGGGGGCGACTACGGCGAGCTTCCCAGCGATGGCGCCTATTGCTGCAACGGCCTCGTCTCCTCCGACCGCCACCCCCACCCTTCGCTGCTCGAATATAAGAAGATCCTCGAGCCTGTCCGCGTAAACCTGTATAGCCCGTCCGCGGGCGTCGTTGAAGTCGAGAACCGCCACCAGTTCCTGTCGCTTGAATATCTTCAGGGTGCGTGGAATGTCATGGCCGACGACGAACTCATCGCCGAAGGCCACTTCCCCCGGCTTGACACGCCGCCGGGAAGTTGCCAACTCGTCGCGCTTCCCCTGCCGCCCCTGCAGGCCGGCCACGCCGCCACCGTCTGGCTCAACGTCCGCTTCACGCTTGCTGCCGACCAGCCCTGGGCTCCCGCGGGCCACGAGGTCGCTTGGGAACAGTTCGAGCTCGCCGCACCCCTGCAGAACAAAAAACCCGCCGCCCCCAATCCGCTCAACGTTGCTGAAACAGAAACCGAGGCCGTGGTCGAAACCGGCGCGTCCCGCATCGTGTTCGGCAAGACGGCCGGCACGATTCTTTCCTGGCAGCACGAGGGAGCCGAACTCCTGCAAACCGGCCCCGTCCCCAACCTCTGGCGCGCGCCGACCGATAACGACGAGATCGCCGGGGAAGCCGCCAAATGGCGCGACGCCGGGTTGCACGACGTTCAGACACGCGCGACAGCCTTCAGCCTGACCCGCCACGAGGCAGCCGTCGTCATCACGGTCGAAACCGTCTCAACCGCCCCCGGCGGCGACACACTCGCCAACAACCGTCGCACCTACACCGTCCGCGGCGGCGGCAGAATTGATCTCGAATGGACCTTCTCGCCCATCATTGACCTGCCGAACATCCCTCGCATCGGTTTGCAATTGCAGCTCCCGCCCCAGTTCGGCCAACTCGATTGGTACGGCCGCGGCCCGCATGAAACCTACGCCGACCGCAAGCAAAGCGGCCGCGTCGGAATGTACTCCGAGACCGTTACCATCGAAAACCTCTCCTACGTCATGCCCCAGGAGTATGGGAACAAAACCGACGTGCGATGGGCCAAACTTACCGGACCTGGGGGCCGCGGGCTTCGCGTGCAATCCAACCAGTTCATCCAGGTCAGCGCCCATCCCGTTTCCACCCGTGAACTTGAAGAGGCAAAGCATATCTTTTCTCTCCACACCGGCAACGCGACCACGTTTAACATCGACTTCCAGACATCCGGCCTCGGTAACGGAAGCTGCGGCCCGCACCTGCTCGACCAGTACAAGCTTAAACCCGTACCCCAAAAGTTCACGCTGACCTTTACGCCTCTTTAAGACGCCGCAACTTTGCGCGGGCGCCGCAACTTTGCGCGCTTTTCCGTGTAGATTCTACTCACACTTCAGGCATATTTTTTGCTCCCGTGAAGAGGAAGTCTGCGAGGCGTGTAGTGAGCCGGTTCCGGCCGGCGCGAAAAAGGGAGAGAATGTCAATGCAAGCTGAAAAAGGTGTCAAAGCAAGCCCGATTGAGGTCGAGAAGTTCCTGCAAGGCATCGATTTTCCGGCAAGCAAACAAGACCTGATTCAGCATGCAGAAGATAATAACGCCCCGCATCGCGTTATCGAGGTGTTGAACCAGATGCCCGACGAAGAATACGGAAACGCAGCCGACGTCGCTAAGGGCATCGCAAAAGTCGAGTAAGGCGCAACCAGCGGGTGCGCCTGTTCCCAATGGAGATTCCGGCCATGCCATTTGGTGTAGATATCAACGCGTTTATCGGCGAGGTCATCCCGTACCTCGAAGAGGTCAACTACCCCGTCGACAAGCCTGAACTGATCGAACAGGTCGAAAACAACGGGGCGCCGGGATATGTGGTCTCCGGCCTCGAACAGATCCCCGACGGCATCTATGAGCGCGTCGAAGACGTAACCGAGGTGCTCGCTCAGTCAGAACACATGCGATAGCCGCCGGGAAAGCAGCTTTTATACCCCGGGGTGACGGAAGGGGCGCCGCAGCCTCATTGCGGCGTCTCTTCCGCTAAACCTTTTTTTCACCCGCCCCACCGCCGGCCCTCGTCCATCATGGCCAGGTAGTTGTCGACCGGAATATAGTTCGCCACGCTGTTGCCCGTTCCCAAAACGTACCCGCCGCCCGGCATGCACGCATGGAGCGTCTGCCGCACACGCGCACGAACCTCTGGCTCGCTCGCCCGGCACAAAAAGTCCACGTCTATCCCGCCAAGCAACGCCAGCCGGTCCCCGTAACGTGCCTTTACGTTCTCCACCCGCTCGATCGTATCTTCAAACGAATGTTTCGCGTCGATCCCCACGTCCTCGATCAAGTCCTCGTAAATCATCTCCAGGTTCCCGCAAGAATGCAGCAGGTACGGCCGCCCGGCCTCGTGGCTCATTTCCGCCATCAACTTGTGGCCCGGAAGAACGAACTCACGAAGGTCGTCCGGGCTGATAAGCGTTCCTCCGCGGAAACCCATGTCGTCGCTTCCCCAGATAATCTTTACCCGCTCGTATTTTAACAGCCGCCCCAGTAGAACCCGGTACATCTCGACAAGCCGCTCGCTGATCGCCGCTACCAAATCCCGCTGCTCGAAAAGACTCACGCAAAGCGTCTCATAACCCATCAGCCACGAAATGAACTCCGCGAAATGCGCGAACCCACCGCTGCCCATAATGCACATGTTCTCCGGGAGATGCTTCTCGTACCAGTCCAGCGACTTCGAGCAGGCCGTTTTTGGGTCCGGCCATGCATAACGCTCAAACTCCTCCCACGTCGTGATTGGCCCCTTGTGCTCGTCCACAAACTCCCGGCCCCCCTCGCGCTGAAGGCCCGCCGTGTCTTCCGCCGAATGGTAACGCAACGGCATTTCCATCCCTGTAAAACTGCACCGCACAAAGTCGTAGCCTAAAAACGACTGCACCGCTACCTGGCGCTTTTCCGCAAAGTAAGGATCCGTCGGATCAAGCCCCTCAACCACCCCGTAACGCCGGCAAATCTCATCCCCCACTTCCGGATCCAGAAACAGCTCAATAAAATGTACCCGCCCTGCACCCTTTTCACGAAGTATCGTGCTCCGCAGACCTTCCCAGTCCGGATTTACATCAATAGAAAACGGTGTCGCCACAACATTTCTCCTTACATTATCAACCACACCTTTGCCTGCTGACACTCTGTATTCTTGATAAAACTTCCACGTCTGTCAATAAATTTGCCCAAACTTTACACTAAATGTCTCCGTCTTCCATACCAAAAACACTACATACAGCCGCTCGCAGGTTCTCTCCCTCCATCCCTGCACACCTTTCTCAAATTCCGCAAACTGCTGGTATAATTGCCCTTGGAACGAGTAACCTGGGGAATAACCCGAAGCACAACGGCTGGTAGGCCCGCGAGGGACGGGCACTATATTTTGTTTGCAAAAACAAAAATCCTCTGATAAACTGACTGTCGTTCATCGGGAAATCTTTGACGGGGTCGCCACATGAGCTTACGGTCCAAGCTTCCGGCCGAACGGTACCGCGAGATTGCCGGCGTCTGCCTGATGCTGGTAACGGCATTTCTGTTTCTGACCCTCATCACCGACGGCGATCAGAGCGCCACCCGCCGGAGCCTCGATGAAATGACCAGCGTGTACAACCTCTGCGGCAAAACCGGCGCCGTCATCGCCGGCACCCTCACCGTTTTGCTCGGTTACGCCGCACACACCCTGTACGTCTTCCTGTTCATCTGGTCGCTGATGCTCCTTCGCCACCGCCACCTCGACCGCCTGCCCGCCCGCATCACGGGCATGCTGGTTGCCGCCGTGGCGGTCGGCGCCTTGCTCCATCTCGATGTCACCCCCGCGGGCGAAGACAGTTTTCCCGGCGGCGCCTGCGGCGCGTTTGCCGCAATGCTTCTGCGCCGCATGTTCGGCTTCACCGGCGCCAACGTCATCCTCGTCACGATTACGGCCATCGGCATCCTGCTCGCCACCGAATTCCTGTTCCTGCACGCGTTCAGAGGCCTGCACGCCATGATGATCCTCGGCCTCAAGGCCTGCCTGGCCTTTTACGAAGTCCTCAAGAAGTTCGCTCTCGAGATACGCGCCGGAACCGCAAGCAGAAAGAAGTACAAGAAGCTCGCAAAGAAGCTGCTCGATAACAATGAGCAAGAGAACAACCCCGTCCCGAATCCTCCAAAAAACGAGGAAGACGACGACCTGACGCGAATCAACGTGCGGCCCGAACCCGTTCAGGTGGAAATGCCGCTCGAAACTCCGCCGCCGTCTCCGCCCGTACTCGCCAGCGCAAGAAAGAACGGAAAAACCATCGTGCCGCGGCGGAAAACGGCCGTCGAGGACGAACTGCCGCCCGATTACGTGTACCCGCGCCACTACACCAAGCCGTCCCGCGATATTCTCGATGTTCCGGCCCCGCCAAAAGTCGGCGAGGCCCTTACCGACATGTTGAGAAACACCAGCGTGCTTCTCGAAAACGCGCTGCAGACGCACGGGATCGAAGCCCGTGTCACCGATGTTACACGCGGTCCAACCATTACCCGGTTCGAACTTGATCCCGCGCCCGGTATCAAAGTCAGCAGATTCCTCGCGCTTGCCGACGACCTCGCGCTTGCCCTGAAAGCCCTCGGCGTGCGTGTCGAAGCCCCCATTCCGGGCAAAGGCCGGATCGGTATAGAAATACCTAACAGAGACCGCGAGCCCGTGGTTCTCCGCGAACTCCTGGAAAGCAGGCCGTTCCGCCGCAGCAAAGCCCCGCTGACCCTCGCGCTCGGAAAAGATATCGCCGGCGAAGTGGTCACGGCCGACCTGGCGATCATGCCCCACCTGCTTGTTGCCGGAGCGACCGGTTCCGGAAAAACCGTCTGTATCAAAAGCATCCTCGCCAGCCTTCTGTTCAACAAATCGCCCGACGAACTTCAGCTCGTTCTCATCGATCCCAAGATGGTCGAGCTTTCCATACTAAACGACATACCCCATCTCATCACGCCCGTCGTCACCGACCCCAAAAAGGCGGCCGCAGCGCTCAACTGGCTTATCGCCGAAATGGAAGAGCGCTACCGTCTGTTCGCCCAGCTCCGGGTTAGAAACATCGAGGTCTACAACGAAAGCGTCGAGAACGGCGAAATCGAAATACCCGAAACCGAGGAAGCCGAAGCCGCTTCCGTCGATGTCATCCGAAAACTGCCCTATATCGTCTGCGTAATCGACGAGTTGGCCGACCTCATGATGCTCGCCCGCGCCGAGGTTGAAGATGCCATCATGCGCCTCGCCCAGCTCGCCCGGGCCGTCGGCATACACCTCATTATCGCCACGCAACGCCCGTCCGTGAACGTCCTTACCGGCGTGATCAAAGCCAACTTCCCCGTCCGGATTGCATTCCAAGTCTCTTCCAAGGTCGATTCGCGATGCATCCTCGACGAAATGGGCGCCGAACGCCTCATCGGACAGGGCGACATGCTCTACCTCCCCGCCGGAAAGGCCGCCACGGTCCGCATACAAAGCGCATTCGTCAGCGACGACGAAATGAACGCGCTCATCGCGTACCTCAAAACCCAGGCTCCTCCACAGTACCGCGACGAAATCGAGAACTGGGGCAAGTCCGCCGAAACCGCCGAGGATTTCGCAAATGAAACCGACGAACTGCTCGACGAAGCCATCCGGGTTGTCGTCGAAACGGGGCAAGCTTCAATTTCCATGGTGCAACGCCGGCTGCGAGTCGGGTATACTAGAGCTGCGAGATTAATTGACATGATGGAATGCAAGGGGATTGTAGGACCACATGTGGGGAGCAAAGCCAGAGAGATTCTCGTGGACTGCGCTCCCTCAGAGTAGGAGAATATGACCTGTACGCCTTTTCCTGGTAGCGAGCTGAAGCAACGGCGGGAAGAGCTGGGTGTGAGCGTGTACGAAGCCTATCGCAACACCCGCGTCCCCGTTAAGTACATCGAAGCCATCGAAAAAGGCGACGTCGCCAACTTGCCTGGAGAATGCTATTCCGTCGGGTTCCTCCGCACATACTGCCAGTTTCTCGAACTCGATCCCGAAACCTACGTCGACTGCCTCCGCGCGCTCTCCCGGCCCGAGCCCACCAGGTTTCCCCGCTCAAAAGCCGACCTCGAACGGCGCGCGCCCGCATGGCTGCAGGAAGTCATGACCTGGGCCGTCGTCATGGCCTTGATCCTGCTCGGATGGGTCACCTACGCCGTCGTGTTTCGACCCCAGGCGCAGCCAACAGACAATCGAGTTTCCGCGGGGGTCGTCGAAAACGTTACAGAAAACAATCCGGCCAACCAACCTTGACTTTTTGTTACAATTGTTGACATGAATCTGCCCAATAAACTTACGGTTGCCCGGTTTTTCATGGCGCTTGCCTTCGTTTTCCTGATGGCGTTCAACCACATCGCCACCTATATTGCCGCCTACCTTCTCTTCATCGTCGCAACCATCACTGACCACTACGACGGCAAAATCGCACGGCAACGAAACCTCATCACCAACTTCGGGAAACTCCTCGACCCCGTCGCCGACAAGGTGCTCATGTCCGGCGCGTTCGTCAGCCTCATGGCGGTGTCCACGCTCTGGGTGCCTGCCTGGGCCGTCGTCGTCATCATCACCCGCGAATTCCTTATCACGGGCATACGCAGCCTCGCCGCCAGCGGAGGCAAAGTCATCGGCGCCAACAAATGGGGAAAAACCAAAACTGTCCTGCAGATGGTTTACGTCTTTACGTTCCTCGCCCTCGCCATCATCGCCAAGATGCTCGGCTGGTTCACCGGCGTCGCCTGGATGCCCCGCGTACTCGATTATTATCTCCAGGCCCTCGCAATCAGCTCGCTCGTCGCCATCATCATCGTCGCTGCAATTACCGTGTACTCCGGAGCCCAGTTCATTCGCGTAAACTGGGACGCACTAAACCTCGGCAAGGAGATGTAATGTCGCTTTCCGTTTCCCGCGCTGTTATTGACCTCAACGCATATGCTGCAAACATCCAGGCCGTGCGCCAACTCCTGCCGCCCGATTGCGGAATCATCGCGATTGTCAAAGCCAACGCTTACGGACACGGAATGGCGCCCGTTGCAAGAAGGGCCGTACAGGAAGGCGTGCAAATGCTCGGCGTCGCTTCCGTCGAGGAAGGCGTGCAACTCAGAGACGCCGGCATAAAAGCCCAGATCCTCGTGCTCATGCAGCCCAACGCGGGCGGACTGCCCGTTGCCGTCGAAAAAAATTTGCGCGTCATGATTTCCGACACCGCCGCCGCCGAAAGGCTCGGTGAAATCGCCAGAAAAGTCAACAAGGTCGTGCCCATTCACTGTAAAATCGACTGCGGTATGGGCCGCCAGGGCTTCGATATCGACTACGCCGAACGCGAGATCCTTCACCTCACCCACGTCTCAAACATCGATATTGAAGGTATCGCCATGCACTTCCCCGCCGCCGAAATCCGCGAAGACTCGTTCGCCCTCAACCAGATCCGATCGTTTCGCCATCTCCTCAAACAACTCGAAAAGGCCGGCGTCCCCTACGAAATGTCCCACGCCGCAAACAGCCCCGCCATCATCAACTATCCCACAAGCGCATTCAATATGGCGCGCCCGGGACTCATCACCTACGGCGTTTCACCGATTATCGATGCGCCGCCGCCCGTCACGCTCAGGCCCGTCCTCCGTTGGGAAACGCGGATCGCCCTCATAAAAGAACTGAAAGCCGGCGCCACCATCGGATACGGTAGAACCTACACCACCGCCGGCCCCTCGAAGATCGCTATCCTCCCCGTAGGCTATGCCGACGGGTTCAAGTACAGCCTCGGAAACAACGCCGATGTTTTAATTCGTGGAAGAAGATGCCGCGTACGCGGAGCCGTAAGCATGGACCAAATCACCGTTGATGTTACGGCCGTACCCGGCGTCCAAATCGAAGACACCGCAACCATCATCGGAAGCGACGGAAACGACAACATCAGCGCCCAGGAACTCGCCCAAAAAGCCCAAACCATCCCTTACGACATACTCACCGGAATCGGCCCAAGAGTCCGCCGAGAGTACGTGTAACGGAAAATTTTTTCGTCCGTACGTCCCCTGATGTCCCTGCTCTTCCACAATTTCGGAAGAAGCAAAAGACTCTTATGTTCTTTCCCCCGTCAGCCCTTTCGGGGTTACTTCATTCGGCCGTATTCGTTCAGCTTGTTGCGGAGAGTCCTCACACTTATCCCGAGCAGCCTCGCGGCCTGGGTGCGGTTTTGCCGGCAGTGCTCGAGCGTCTTGACGATCAGCCGCCGCTCCATTTCGGCAACGGTCGTCCCCGGCTGAATTGCTCCGTCGCCGGGTTGCGCCGGCCTGATGCCGTCCAGTGCGAAATGCCGCGCCGCAAGCACGGGCTCGTCCGCCAGAACGACGGCCCGCTCGATGGCGTTCTGCAGTTCGCGCACATTTCCGGGCCAGTCGTACTCGAGGAACAGCTTCCTGGCTGCGTCATCGAACCCGGTGATTTTTCTCCCGTTTTCTTCGGCGTACCGTTTAAGGAAGTGGTCCATAAGAGCCGGTATATCTTCCGTGCGCTGGCGTAACGGGGGCAGATGAATCTCGATCACCTTAAGCCGGAAGAAAAGGTCCTGGCGCAGCTTTCCTTCTTCGACGGCCTGTTCCAGGTTGCGGTTCGACGTGGCCACGATGCGTGTGTCAACCTGAATGGGGTTGTTTCCGCCCACCCGCTCGAACTCCCGTTCCTGCAGCGCCCGCAGCAACTTGGGTTGAAGCTCGATATCGATCTCGCTGACCTCATCCAGCAGCAGGGTCCCGAGGTCGGCCAGCTCGAACCGGCCAATTTTGCGTTCGTGCGCCCCGGTAAATGAGCCTTTTTCGTGGCCGAAAAGTTCGCTTTCCAGAAGCCCCGCCGAGAGCGCGGCGCAATTAACTTTGATAAACGGTTTGTCCCGCCGCGCGCCGGTATGGTGAATGGCGTGCGCAACCAACTCCTTACCCGTACCGCTTTCTCCGCGGATCATGACGGTTGCCCGGCTCGCGGCAACCTTTTCGATCTGCTCATAAACTTTGCGCATGGCGGGTCCCCGGCCCACCATCGTTTTGAAATCGTAATTCTGGCTGAGCTGCGCCCTGAGATACCGGTTTTCCCGGGCGAGGCGCCCCTGTTCGATTACGCGGCTGACGGCAAGCTCCAGTTCGTCGGGCGCAAACGGTTTGAGTATGTAATCTGCGGCCCCGCTCTTCAGCGCGGCGACGGCGGTTTCGATGGTCCCGTAGGCCGTCATTACGATGCAGTGCGTGCCCGGCGATTCCTCTTGCACAATCTGGACTAGTTGCAGCCCGTCGACGGGCGCCATTTTGAGGTCCGTTACGATGACATCGAAGCTTTCTTTTTGCACAAGATTCGCCGCCTCCTGTCCGCCCGCGGCCGTCCGTACCTCGTATCCCGCGCGGACCAGCGCCTCCTCAACATATTCGCGCATCAGGGCTTCGTCATCGACAACAAGCAGTCTTTCTTTCATGAATGTTCCGTTCGGGGCAGCCGGATTCGGAATGTCGAGCCTTGGCCGGGTTTGCTTTGCGCTTCGATACGGCCCTTATGGCCCTCGATGATTTTTGCTGCGACGGCCAATCCGAGCCCGCTGCCTTTTTCTTTCGTTGTATAGAAGGGGTTGAAAACTTTCTTCAGTTCTTGCTCGGCGATGCCACAACCGGTATCGGCCACGGCGATCGTGACAAACTTCTTGCCCGCGGTGGTCGAGATCGTAATGGCGCCTTCCTTTTGTATGCTTTGCGCCGCGTTAATCAGCACGTTGAGCAGTACCTGGCGCATTTTTTCGGCGTCGGCAAACACGGCATGCTTCTGGCCCACACGCTTCTTCAGTTCGATTCGGCGGCTGCCGGTTTGGAGAAACGCCACCGCGGCATCCACCAGATCGGCGCACTTCACCGCCTTCACATGAAGCTCCACGGGGCGCGTATACTCCAGCAGCTCGTTCACAACCGTTTCCAGGCTTTTGACGCCAGTGAGGATCTTGTCTACGAGCCGTGCCCGCGGGTCTTCCGCCGGTATGTCCCGCGCCAGCAGCGAAGCAAAACCCCGTATGCCGCCGAGGGGATTGCGGATCTCGTGCGCCACCGTGGCCGCCATCTCGCCGATCGCCGCAAGCCGATCCATCTGACGCACCTGCTCGCGCAACGCCTTGATTTCAGTTAGATCCTGGAAAACCTTGACGTGGCCGATGCAGCGGCCGTTCCTGTCGCAGATCGGTGCGTCCCGCTCGCTAACCTGGACCTGGTTGCCGTTTGCGTCGCGCAATACGGGCGCCGCTACATTCGAGGGGAACGGCCGGCCGAACAGCTCTTTGAAACTTTTGCCCACCGCTTTGTTTTTCGAATAGGCGAGTATTTTGCGCGCGCTTTGGTTGAAAGTGACGACCGCCCCGCGTGTGTCGACCGAAATCACGCCGTCGGACATGCTCTCGAGGATGTAGTTCAGGTACTCGTTGGTAAGCGCCAGTTCCTGATTTTTTGCTGCCAGCTCCTCGGAGAGCTGCTTGGCGCGGGATTCGAGCAGCCGATGGCTTTCTTCAAGGGCGCGCGTGGACTGCGTGAACGCCTCGAAGGCCTCGGCAAGCACCTTCATGTCCCCGCTGGGCGTTGGCGCCTGCGCAGCGTCAGACTTTTTCATCCACAAACCCCGGGTTTTCAAGTTCGGTTTGGCGGTAGCGGCAAAACACCTGCCGGCCTTTCTGAAGACTTGCCAGGTCTCGGCGAACCTCCTGCGCCTTTGCCCCCGCTCGTTCGGAAGCGCCGAGCAATTCGCCCGCGACCCGCGCGGCCAGCTCTTCGGCCCGCCGAGCCAAATCGCGGACTCGTCTAACCTCCGGTTCCGGCGCTTTTGGCGCTTTCTGCCACTCGTCCAGCAGTTCGCGCAGTTGCCGTTCCTGTTCCTGGATATCGCCGTCATAGCACGACCGCTGCCCTTCGAGTGTCTCCAGCCCCGCATCGTCAAGGCGGGCATCAAGTCCGTCCAAATCTTCCAAGACCAGTCCGTACCAGGCGATCTGACGCTCAAAAAACTCCGTCACACGTTCGCAAAGAGTCCGTTCCGGCATCGCTCATCCTTCTTCTGTTGCCGCGTCTTGTACGTGTTCGAATTCGGCCTGCAAATCCGGATTCGGCGGCACGGGCCTCACGCGCTGTTTCGCGCGCGCGGCGGCTGCCTGCATCTTGGCGTCTTCCGCGAACGGCGCATCCGAACCCGCAACCTCGTCAAACAAGGTGGCGCTTTGCCTGTACTGGCCAAGCCGCATCAGGGCCGATGCCTGCCTGAATTTCGCCCATTGCGCCTCCGGGACCGGTTCGGGCAACTCGGCCACCTTGGCATACAGATCCGCGGCCCGCGCAAAATCGCCGTGCTCGAACGCGGCACGCCCGCAGAGCATCGCGGCGCTTGCAAGGCGCGCCGCAATCTCCGGCCCGCCGGCAGAAAGCTGCTGCAGCGCCTCGACAACACTGCCGGCCCCGTCGATGTCGCCCGAGGAAAGCCGCGCGCGGATCAGCAGCGACTCCATCTCGGCCGAACGGTGTTCGGGAAAACCCTCATAGGCTTGAGCCAATACGTGCGCGCTCTCCTCCGGGTTTTTCATCAAAAGCCCTTCGCCCAGCTTCGTAAGCAGGGCCGCCCCGAGCGCTGGATCGAGCTTACGGGCGTCAAGACGGCGCGCAAGACGGATCCCCTCGTCCCACTCCTCGTTTGACATCAGATTGACTGCAGCCCGCCCGAGGACGGGAGGCTCGACCGAGCTTGCCGCAATCTTCTTGTATACTTCGACAGCGTGCTCTTTAAGCCCGAGCTGCTCGCAAGCCTTTCCCAGCGCCAGCAGCACCGGCAGTTGCCTCGGTCCGGCCGGCGTGGCCAGCGCAAGGTTCTCCAGCCGTTCAAGCGCCTCCGTGGGCCGGCCCTGTTCGAGCAACGATTCGGCAAGTTCGATGGAAGCTTCAAGGGCCTGGCCCGACCGTGGATGCTCGCCCACAAGCCGCCGGTAAAGCCGTATGGCGCCTCCGTAGTCGCCCGCGGTCCGGAAATCGCGCGCGGCGGTTAGCAGAAGTTCGGGTTCGGGTATGCCGGCCTCGAACGCTTGGAGGCGGTACTCCGCGGCGTCCGCGAACGCCTCGCGGCGTTCAAGCATGCCCGCGATGTGATTAAGCACGTCGCGGTTCTGGGCGTAGCGCTGCACGGCCTGCCGGGCCGTCAGCATGGCTTGCCCGCTATGGCCGAGGTCTTCATAAACCTTTGACAGCTCCACGTACACCGCCGGTGTGATATCGGATTCGGGAAAGAAATCAAGAATGTCCTTAAGCGTGGTCCGAGCCTCCCCGGTGCGGCCCGCGGCGCGGTAAGCCTTCGCCAGGGCCAGGTACACGCGGTCGTTCCCTTCCACGGTTGTGGCGGAGGCGGCCCGTTGCTGCAACAGCTCGATGGCCTCGTCCGTCCGGCCGCGGTCGATTTCAAGTTGGGCGAGACGTGCCGCGGCTTCTGCGCCCCGGCGGGTGTCCGGCTGAGACTGGGCCAGCGATTTCAGAAGTTCGGCGGCGTCGTCCCACCGGCCCGCGCGCGCATACGCGTCGGCCAGCAGGAGCTTTGCATCGCGCGCTGCGGGTTTTGCGGGGTACTCCCGCAGGAGCCGTTCAAGATAGGCGATTCCGTCGTCGTGCCGCCGCGCGGCCACCGCCGTTCTGGCGGCTTCGAGCAGAATATCGCCCATTTCGGGATGGCCGGCGGCACGTTTCATCAGTTCAGCATAAAGGGCGGCGGCCGTAACCGGCGCATCCTGCATGCTGAGCAAAGCCGCCTTCCATCGCAGGCAATTCACGGCCCGCGCATCGCGCGGATGTATATCAAGGAACGCGTTGACATAATCGAGCGCAGAGGTTATGTCCTCGGGCGCAAATTCTTCGCCAAGCCGCCCGTACGACGCCTTGGCGAGAAGGAACTGCGCATCGGCCCGTTCGGCCATCGCGGCTCCGCGCCCCGAGGCTGGGAGGGCGCGCTCGAGTTTTTCGATTGCCTGCTCGTATTCCCCCGCGGCGGCGAGTTGTTCGGCGTCGCGTGTTGCGGCTCCCAGCTCGGTCGTTTCAAGCGGGTTCAAATCTGCGGCATCCGGGATGCGTTCCTGGTTTACGTAAAGATACGTAAACGCTCCCAAAGCCGATACGGCCCCCACCGCAAGCGTCGTCACCAGCTTCAAAAAACTTCGCGGGGGCCGCCAACGTGGCTGCTGAGCGGGAGACTCGCCTTCTGCCTCGCTCTCATCGGGGCTTGCCGCGGCCTTTTGTTCCCGATGCCTTTTGATTGCCCGGCTGACAACGGCCGTGACGTCTTCCGCGGTGTCTTGAGGGGCCGGCCCTTCCTCTCCGGGCGAGGATTCCGTTTCCGCGCTGCTCGCGGCAGCCATGAGTTCGTTGATCATGTCGGCCGACGGCGCAGCATCGGCAACCTCAGCTTCGCTCTCGACTTCACCGGGGGCGCCGGAAAGTTCGTTGTCTTGGTCTTCCCCGGCCAGGGTCTTGTCCTCGCCTGGCACAATGGGATCTTCGAGGTCGCCATCGGCCATGGGCTTTTCCAGGCCCGGGGGCTGCAGCATATCCGGAGCTTCACCCGGAACGGCATCGGCGGGCTGCCCATCGGTGTCGGTTGAAGCCACCGACATCAGCGCGTCAACCGCCGCTTGATCAAGCGAAGCATCCGCAACTTCTTGGGGATCGCCGGGTTCCAACGGTTCACGCGCGGCCAGCACGGACTCGACGTCTTCCGCCGCCTCCGTCCTGTCCTCCGTTTTCTCATCGGCATGTGGGCCAAGCACGGTATCGTCGTCGAGCAGCGAATTCAGCGCTTCTTCATCCAGCCCGAGGGCGCCTTCCAGGCCCGGCGGGCCGTCAGCGGCAGCCGCCGAATTCATCTTTTCGGCGATACGTGCCTCCAACTCCTCGTCGCTGGGCAGCTCATCGCCTTGTGGTTGGGAATCAGTGCTTTCTTGTTGCGCGGCATCCGCAGCGAGCAGCGCGTCCAGGCTCGCCTGATCCAGGGAGAGGCCTTCCGGTTTGCCGGTGTCCGGGGGCTCGGGCTCGGCGCCCGTGTCCTCCCCAGGCAGAACCGGTTCGCGTTCCGGGTTGTCTTCGGTATTGTCGGTTGGCACAGCGTTCCCACCTTCCTCGATGCTCAGTCTATCACGCGCGTTTGCTTGTTGACAACGCGTTGTACACGCGCGCCGCTTCGGCCCGCCCCGGTATTACCTCACCATGGAGAACGTCCATCGTCGTTTTTGTAATGGATTCGGAAGCTCGAATAACAAACGTTAGCAAGTGAACTGGACATCGGCGGCGGACTTGTCCATAATCGTGCAAAAGCCGGAATTCGGGGAGGTTCTCCAATGGGCATAGAATTGCGACGCGCCTTTAACATCGTTCTTCGGACCACCCGCTACGTGGTTCACCGGGCGGGTATGTACGGTCTTCTTTGCCTGTGCGTCACCGGCTATCTGGCCATGCTTTTCGCGATCGGCGTCGTCTTTGGCCCCGGAGCCTTTTGGGTGCTCTTTGTGCTGTCGGCGGGCTTGGCGGCCATGCTGGGCCTCGGCGGGTTCATCAACGAGTATGTCTTTCACCGTTTGCGGGCGGGGCATATTGCCGTAATTACGGAGATTATCACGCAGGATAAGTTCCCCCCGGGCATCAGCCAGACAAAATGGGCCCGCGGCCGCGTTGCCCACTACTTCAAGGGCGTGGGGACGCTTGCGCATGTGCGGCGTCTCACACGGAATGCAATCCGCGCCGTCAACAGGATGAACGACCTTTCAGCCGTGATGCCGCTACCCGGCGTTGAGACGGGCATGCTGCTCGGGCGGCGCATCATCGATTTGAGCCAGGCATACATCGAGGAGGCGGTTTTTGCCTACGCGTTCCGAGCCAAAAACGAGAACGTGTACGAGTCGGCAAAAGACGCGGCCCTTGTCTACAGCCGTTGCTGGAGCGCCATTTTGGGCAACGCCATTACGCTGACGCTCCTGAGCTACGGGTTTGCCCTCGTATGCACGGTGATCTTTCTCGTGCCGCTGGGCGCAGTGGCGGTGCTGTGGTTTTACCAGTACACGATAGCCCGGTTTGTGCTGTTCGCGATCGGCATTTTCCTTGGGTTTGCGGCAAAATGGGCCGTTTTCGACCCCATCGCAAGCACGGCCACAATTATCGCTTTCCTCGAAGAAAGCGATATTACCGAAGTGCCGGCGGATCTGGAAGAACAGTTGCACGAAGAATTAAACGAGTTCAGAGCGCTTCGATTAAAAGCCGAGGAGTACAACGCGATTCCGGGCTTTGAACCGTCGTTCATGGAAGATACGGCTTAGGCCGAGGCGCCGAATCTGACGAAAGGATGGTACGAACATGAAGTATTCGCGCAGAGACTTTTTAGGCGCAACGGCAGGGGTGGCCGGCATTGCGGCCATCGGTTCGGCCGTATCGGCCGCGGCCGGCGAGCTTTCGGCGGAGGCGGAAGCCATTCTAAATGACGAACGGGATCTAAAGCTCGGCATGTTGACGTCGCCGTTCTGGATGGAATCGTTCGAGGAAATCGCGGACTTTGCCAAAGACGCGGGCATATCCTGTCTCGAAATCGATGCCGGGCCGGGAAGCAAGCAGATTGATCCCGCAACGCTTGACGAAGCGCGCGCTGAAGCCATTAAGGCCGGGTTGGCGGAACGCGGGCTCGAAATCTCCGCCTTGGCATGGTACGAAAACCTGACCGAACCCGAGAAGGTTGAGGAGCGCCAGGCCCACGTCATCAAGATGATCGATGCGGCCGACATGCTCGACGTCGACGTTGTTTGCCTGGCGCCGGGTTGGCCGGTGCCGCGGATGAGCAAGATCAACACGATTAAGAAAGTCCTTCCCAAGGTGTTCGGCCCGTTGATCGCGCACGCCGACGAGAAGGGCGTCGATATCGCCGTCGAAAACTTTTTCGAAACGTGCCTGCAGGGAATCGACACGTTCGAGTGCCTGTTTGAAACGATCCAGGACAAAAACTTCGGCCTGAATTACGACCCGTCCCACCTGTACCACCAGCAGTGCGACCATCTCCTGCCGATTTCAATGTTTTCGCGGCGGATTTTCCATACGCACGCCAAGGACTGTCTTGTGGACGAATCGGCCCGGGCCCGGATGGGCATATACGCCAAGGGATGGTGGCGCTACGCGTTGCCCGGATTCGGCAACATCGACTGGGGCGAATTCGCCAGCCACCTGCGCTCGAACGGCTACCGCGGCGTCATAAGCATCGAGCACGAAGATGTGGCCTTCGGCCGCGAGCGCGGATTCATCCTTGCAGCCCAGCATCTGCGGCAGTTCTGCTAAAAAAGGCCGTTGCATTCCGGCCCGAAACAACCACTGGGGAAAGCGCTTAACCGCCTCATAGTTCTTCAGTCATAAGTCCCATAGGTCTCATACGTCCCATGCTTGCCCATGGTTTGCGGAAAAACCGGCTATTTCGGCAGCGTCAAAACACCGCTGTAACCCAGACAGACGTAATCGCTATCCGCGCCGAAGCTCAACCCCGTGGGATAGCCCATGGCGGGGTAGATCCCCTCAAGCGCAAGGTTCTCATCCTCCAAGCGGTACCGGACGACGGCATTGTTCACCGTAAAATACACCAGGCCGGGACGCGCCCCGAGAATACTTGCCCAGTCGCGTGTGACAAGCGCCGAGGCGCCGGTCGAAAGCTCGCCGCCGGGGCTGACTGTCCCCGTGAACAAGACGGCCCCATCGTCCCACGTCGTGCCGAAGAAGTTGTTCCCGCGCCGGACGATTTCCGAAGCGTAGCGGGGCAGATCAATCGAATCAACTGGCGTAACCGCCCCGCCGCCGTCCCAGTGCAAAGAGCTGAGCGCGGTTTCCACTTCGTCGAAATACGCCCATTGATCGTTGCGCACGCACAGGATTTCGTTGGCCGGGTCGTAATCGACGAACCTCCCCGGCACATTGGCCGCGGGACCCATCTCGAGCGTGGGGACGTGGAATTCGCGTAAGTAGTAAGCGCACAGCGGTTGGCCCACGTGGGCCACTTCGACGCAAGTCCCCACGTAGATTGAATCCCCCGCCTGGTCGAGCGAGACGATGCTTGGATATGCCAAGCCGACCGTTGTGTACTCTGACTCGGCGAGGTCAACAACGGCAAGCCCTTGCATATAGTGGTAGCCGCCGGGAACGACGCCATACGCGATGTCGAACGGCCCGCCGCCGCAAAGAAGCACAAGGGCCCCGCCCGCGAGATAAGCCGGCTCCCCAAGCTGCGGCCACCACGGCCAGATCTGGACCATCTTCCGGCCTACCGCGGGTTCTTCCAGGATTACGGGCCGGTCGTAGTACAGGTTCCAATACGGGACGACCTCGACGTCGAACTGCCTGATCAAGGCGGGCGCCCCCTCAGGTGCGCAATCGACGAGGGCGACCGTATATTTCTCGCCGTAAGTCGCCCCGACAAGCACCGCGTCCGTGCCGTAAGGAAACACCGCGACAAGCTCGCCAAGCTTAAGCACAAGCTCGCCCGGGGCCTTTTCAAGCCCATACAGGCGCACTGTCGTGACAGGGTCCTGCCATTCGCCGATAATCTCGACGGCGTTGTCGCCGATTTCGAAGTAGTCAAACACGTTTTCGGCCAGGATCACACCGCCGACGATAGCGGGGTTGTCGAGGTCGCTGGCGTTCATCTGGGTTATTTCGCGGTCGGTGATGCAGTAGTAGGCGCCGTCGTACTCGAACGAGCGGATGATGTTTCCCCGCTGCTCGCACCAGCCCCGTGCTTCCAGGTTGTCGGGCGTCCAACTGACAAACTGCAGCCGGTTGTAGCCCCCTTCGCCCCAGCCCCCGCTGAACGGCACAAGGAGCAGGTCGTCCATCACGTTGAACGCCTTGACGTCCCCGTAGGCGCTCGACCACGCCCAGTTTTCCCCGAACGTGACGCGATCGACGAGAGTGGGGGACCACGGCTCGGCGCTTTCTTCACTCGCTTCGGGCAGGGTCACGTCGAACAAGCTTACGCATACGCGCCGGCGGCCGTCGGTATCGTCAACGCCGAGCGCCACCAGCCGGTCGCCCCGCGGCTCGATGTGGGTCGACCACCCCGGCACGATCAGTTCACCGAGGACTACCGGAGCAGCCGGGTTGGAAAAATCGAGGACAAACAACGGATCAACTGTCTCATAAGTGACGATATAACCGCGCGGCCCGTCGAACCGCGTTGCATAAAGCGTCTCGTTAACGGCGCCCTCGAGTTCCGTCGAGCCCAGAATAACGAGGTGGTCCGGGTCGGCGAGGTTAATGGTAGTGACAGCAACGCCAGAATTACCCCAGCCAAGCGCGGCTACCACGCGCAGGATCCCGCCGTAGGCATCCAGCTTATAGCGGTCGTTGACGTAGCCTCTGACCGATATCGTTCCGCGCACGGCCATTGCGCCGGCCGGATCGCTGATATCGACGTACGTGATAGCGGTGGCGGGGGAGTCGGCGTATTGATCTTGGCCGGCGACGAAAATGGCGTAATCGGTACAGTGAATGATGTTTCCAAGGGCCTCGAACGAGACTTCGCCGGCCGTATAGATGTTCTGCGGGTCGGCGATGTTGATACTCGTAACCCAAGATTCTTCAATAGTTTCGGTATCATTCACGGCGGTTGTGCCGTCTTCCGCGACGCCCCATTCCCAACCACCGCCCCACCACCAGGGCCGTTGCGCGCAGACGGCGTAAAGGATATCCCCGACAACCCGGCTGTCGATAAGATCCCCCTCAAACTCATACTGGCCAACGATTTGCGCGTCTTCCGGGTCTTCCACGTTCACCACGTAAAGGCAAGAGCTAACCGAGCAGGCGATAGTGTTGCCGTCTGCCGTATACCGCGTGGCATTTGAGACCAGGACGTACGCGCGACCTTCAACAAGATACAGGTCGCGCGGCATACCATAAGTCGGCATACGGCAAAGGATTGTGTTTTGGTCCAGATCGATGAGCGCAAGCCCACGGTACTGATTGAGAACGTAGAGAATGTTGCCATCCCGCCGGAATACGTCAGGCTCGACTATTTCCCGCGGTTCCGACGCCGAATCGCCCTCCGTGGCGCCGTCAATAGCCGTTGGAGTAAATACCCCAGTGCGGTTGCCGTAAACGTCGGCATTCGTGAATTGGTACACGCGGGGGCAAGCCGGCAAAATCGCCAAGAGAATTGCCGAAAGGCAAAGCAGGGCACACCGATTCATTGTTCGGACCTCCCTTGATTTTTTTCGAGCGGCCGCGCCTCCTGTCCGCTCAAGTCCTACCATTATACCACTTTAAGCGAAACGTATTACCGCCGTTGCCACGCTTCCCGGCAGGTGTGTGGGGGGCGTACCCATATGTCATTCCACTCAACGGGCAGCCCCGTCACAAAAGAAAGCCCATACGTCCCACGAAAAAAAAGAAACATTTTTTTCAGAAAAGGCTAAAGTTTCCTGTTAAGTTGCCGATAAAAATCTCGGGTGCCCGGGAATGGGCCTGTTAAGGAACCGGGCACAAAACGCTGATGACGCCCCTGATGGGACCGTTGCGGAAGTTTCCGCGAGACAACGCGGCGGTAGGGGGACTGAAGCGGGGATTGAGGCGCAGCGACGGCGCCTCGGAAACCGGTAGCGCATGGAAGCGCGCCGGGGCCAACCACTCATGGAGGAACGTATTATGGGACTTCGCATCAACACCAACGTGCCGGCATTGAACACCAGCCGCATCCTGCGGCGGTCGTCCGGCGACCTGAACAAAAGCCTGCAACGACTTTCGAGCGGTCTCCGTATCAACAGCGCGGCGGACGACGCCGCCGGCCTGGCCATTGCGGAAGGTTTTCGGGCGCAGGTCCGAGGACTGCAGGTTGCACAGCGCAACAGCCAGGACGGCATCAGCCTCGTCCAGACGGCGGAAGGGGCGCTGAGTGAGACCACGAACATTCTTCAGCGCATTCGCGAGCTGGCGGTCCAAGCGGCGAACGGCACGCAGAGCGACAATAACCGCGGCGCGATGAATGGGGAAGTCATGCAGCTGCTCGGCCAGCTCGACACCATCGCGATGGACACCGAGTTCAACGGGATTCGCGTGTTGAGCGCCGCGCAGACGGTCACGTTGCAGGCCGGCGCAATGACCAGCCAGACGTTGACCATCTCGGTGAGCGGCGCAAAGACCAACGACCTTGGCATCAACGCCATCCGCGTATCGAATATGGCCAGCGCCGTGGCCGCCATCAGCACGGTTGACATGGCCATCCGAAGCGTAACTTCATTGCGCAGCACGCTCGGCGGCTATCAGAACCGTCTCGAATTCACCATCAGCACACTGGCCATTCAGGAAGAAAACTCCGCTTCGGCCGAGAGTGCGATCCGCGACGCGAATATCGCGGCGGAGACAATTACGTTCACGCGGAACCAGATCCTCGTGAGCGCGGGCACGTCGGTGTTGGCACAGGCGAACCTGGTGCCGCAAACGGCGCTGCAACTGCTTGGTTAACCGGCCTGAGGGAAGGTCGCGTTTGAAATTTGGAAAACTGATGTTGGGCCGCCGGCTGTAAAGCCGGGGCCGCGAGGGGAGGTGATAAAGAGAACGGCGGCGTAGTCCGGTAACCGCGTGCCGGTTCGCCGCAACAGGAAGGAGATGGCGCGTCAGGGCTGTGCGTTGAAGACGCCGGCCGGCGTGGCGCGCCCGACTACCGAGTTGAGGGTCAGGGATGCCCTCATGCCACTCACGGAGGAAACACGATGGGACTTCGAATCAACACCAACATACCGGCGTTGAACACCGGCAGAATGCTCGCCCGTTCAACCCGGCAACTGAACCAGTCGCTGCAGCGGCTCTCGAGCGGCCTGCGCATCAACAGCGCGGCTGACGATGCCGCCGGCCTGGCCATTGCGGAATCGTTCCGAAGCCAGGTGCGCGGCACCCAGGTTGCCCAACGCAACGCACAGGACGGCGTAAGCCTGGTGCAGACCGCGGAAGGCGCGCTCAGCGAGACAACCAACATTCTCCAGCGTATCCGCGAACTCGCCATTCAGGCGGCGAACGGCACGCAAAGCAACAACAACCGCGCCGCCATGGAAGGCGAAGTGCAGCAGTTGCTGGCGCAGATCAACAGCATCGCGGTCGACACGGAGTTCAATGGCATCCGCGTGTTGAGCGCCGCGCAAACCGTGACGCTCCAGGCCGGCGCCATGACCAGCCAAACGCTGCAGATCGCAATCACCGGCGCCAAGACAAATGACCTCGGCGTCAGCACCGTGCATGTGTCCAGCGCCGCACTTGCGGTGTCGGCCATCAGTACAATCGACAACGCGATCAAGAGCGTAACGTCGTTGCGCAGCACGTTGGGCGCATACCAGAACCGGTTGGAGTTCACGATCAATACGCTGGCGATCCAGGAAGAAAACTCCGCGGCTGCGGAAAGCGCAATCCGCGACGCGAACATCGCCGCGGAAACCATCACGTTTACCCGGAACCAGATACTGGTTAGCGCGGGCACATCCGTGCTGGCCCAGGCAAACCTGGTTCCGCAAACGGCGCTGCAGTTGCTCGGTTAACACGGGCTTTAGTACAGGGTATCGCCCTGTTTTGTTGAAGTCCGACTCTGGAACGAGCCGCCGCCGGTATTCTCGGCCGGACCCGGAAGGCCGGCGGCGGCCGATCAAGAAAGAAGGGAGGTGATAGTACAAGCCCGTGGCGCGAGTCTGCCCGGGTCGAGTAAGCATTACATGCGGGGTAGGGATGTCCCGCATGAGCACACTCAAAGGAGGAAAAGAGTATGGGACTCAGGATCAACACCAACGTTCCGGCTATGAATACGGGCCGGATGCTCGCGCGCTCCACGTCGGCGCTGAACCAGTCGTTGCAGCGGCTTTCCAGCGGCTTGCGCATTAACGGCGCCGCGGACGACGCCGCGGGCCTCGCCATTGCGGAATCCTTCCGCAGCCAGGTGCGGGGCACGCAGGTCGCCCAGCGGAACGCACAGGACGGTGTCAGCCTCGTGCAGACCGCGGAAGGCGCGCTGAGCGAAACCACGAACATTCTTCAGCGTATCCGCGAACTTGCCATCCAGGCTGCGAACGGCACACAAAGCAACAACAATCGAGCCGCCATGGAAGGCGAAGTGCAGCAGTTGCTCGCCCAGATCAACAGCATCGCCATCGACACCGAATTCAACGGCATCCGCGTGTTGAGTTCGGCCCAGACGGTCACTCTGCAGTCGGGCGCCATGACCAGCCAGACTTTGAGCGTGGCCCTCAGCGGCGCGAAAACGAACGATCTCGGCGTCAACGCTATCCATGTCTCGAGCATGGCATTGGCGACCGCCGCGATCAGCACCATCGACACCGCAATCAAGAGCGTGTCGACGCTACGGAGCAACCTCGGCGCCTACCAGAACCGCCTGGAATTTACCATCAACACACTGGCGATTCAGGAGGAGAATGCGGCTGCCGCGGAAAGCGCCATTCGCGACGCGGATATCGCTTCGGAAACCATCGCGTTCACGCGCAACCAGATCCTGGTAAGCGCGGGTACCTCGGTTCTGGCGCAAGCGAACATCATGCCGCAGGCGGCGCTCGCGTTGCTTGGCTAGTCGCGCCGGAACCCGCGCATCCAAAAAGCGCGGTTTGCGCGCGACAAGGAGGCTATGCATGAAACCGCGGAATAACACGAACAGGCCGGCGCAGTTGCGCCAAGGCTGTTGAGCCAGATGAGGGAGACCAATTATGGGCATTCGCAGCGTCACGGGCCCCGCGTTACAAGCGTTCAGCCCGGCCGCTGCACAACACCCGGCTCCCCGACCGCAAACCGCCGACGCGGCCCCACCGAGGGCCTCTTCGGGACAAGGGACCGCGCCGATGGCGCAAGCGAGTCCCGAGCTTAACAACCACGTGCAGCGTACGGCTGATAGTATCGAAATCGTCCTCAACGAAAGGGACGGTACCCGGATTCGGATTGACAGGGCTACACGGCGTATCGTGGCCCAGATTCTGGACCGGGAAAATAACGTTATTAAGCAGATTCCTCCCGAGGAAGCGCTTAAGATTGCAGCCAGGCTCAGGGAATTGCGAGGAGAACTGTTCGACGAGTTCGTCTAGCCCTGGCAAGAATCAATAAGCCCCGGCGCCCAATAAGGCGCCGGGGCTTATCACATTGACGCACCCCTCCATGCCCCACCCGGCCAACAACACCTGAATAAATCTCCTTGCTCCCGCGTATTAGAAGGCAGTGGGGCGGCAGGCATCTCCGGTGAGACGGGGCAAGCTTAGCTGTTGCGCATGTTCGCATTTTTCTTTATAGTTGTACTGCGAGTGGGCAGGGCAGGTAAACCAATAAGACAGGGGAGTTTGTCATGAAAACTGGGCGAGTGGCAGTGGTACTGACGGGGTTTCTGCTGGCTTTGACCTTATCTTCAGGGGCTGGCGCGGAGCAGCCGTTCCGGGACCTTGTAGGAAACGTTTCCGTGGGCGAAGTCGGCCAGACTTCCCCGTTGACGGTTCCCTACATCACCTGGGGCGGCGACGTGGCAACGTTTTACGCTAACGGCGGCCTGACTACTGCGCCTGGAAGCATCTTTCAGTCGCAGGGCCTGAATCTGAAGTTGACCGCGGGGGACGATTTCGTCCAGCAGGTCCGCGATTATATGGCCGGCAAGACCCCCTTCCTGCGCGGCACGTTCAAGATGATCGGGCTTGCCTCCGAGGTCATCGGCTCCGACCCGCGAACCAAAGGCGTCTGTATCCTTCAGCTGACGTGGTCTGCGGGCGACCACATGATCGCGCGCCCGGAAGTCAAAACGGTGAAAGACCTCAAAGGCAAGACGATCGCGGTCCAACAGGGCGGCCCGCACGTGGGGATGCTCGACGATATCCTCAAGACCGGCCAGTTGAGCTGGGACGACGTGAAGATCGTTTGGGCGAAGGATTTGAACGGATCGCCGGACTCCCCGCCCGAGATCTTCCGCTCGCGGCAAGACGTTTCGGCCTGCTTTGCAATCACGCCTGACATGATGGGCCTCACCGGCGGCCTGCAGAATACCGGCAGCGGAGCCGAAGGCACGGTGAAGGGCGCGCGCGTGCTCGTGTCCACGGCCGAAATGTCCCGCTCGATTGCCGACGTCTACGTGTGCCGCAAGGATTTCTATGACAGCCACAAGGACCTCGTCGTAAAGTTCGTGGCGGGTTATTTGAAGGCCTGCGAGGAATTGGTGGATCTGAAACAGGCTTACGAGACAAAAGGTTCGCCGAAGTATGTAAACGTCCTGAAGCTGACCCAAAGCATTTATGGCGAGCAGGTGATTCCCACCCCCGAGGTCGACGCACACGGGCTGATCGCTGACTGCTCCTTTGTCGGCTATCCGGGAAACGTGGCCTTTTTCACCGAGAAAGAAAATCTGACCGGCTTTGAGGCCTTCCAGAAAGCCGCGCTCGATTTGGCGGTCGGCCGCGGCTATGCGAAAAACCGCATGGGCCTGCTGCCGTCGGGCTTGGATTATTCCTCCCCCGCGTTTACCAGCTACCTGACTAAAACCGAAGTCAAGCGCGGCGCACGGTTCGAAGCCGAAGCCGTTGCCCGCGAGATCGAGGAGCTCAGCGCCGGCGGAGCGCTGGACGACCGCACGATCGTCGCGTTTACGATCAGTTTCGAACCCAACCAGACCACCTTCAGCGAGGACCGCTACGGCAGCGAATACCAGCGCGTGGTCGAGCTGACAAACAAGTACGGAAACGCCGTCATCGCCGTGCGCGGCCATGCGGACCCGACAAAAACGCTCCTCGAACTCGTGAAGGCCGGAATGGAAAAAGGCATTCTCAAGCGCAGCGGTTCGGCGGGCAACTACCGCTATTCCGTGGGCGGCAAACCGCTCGACCTGACGCAGACCGGCCAGGTCGTCAAGCTCATCGAAAGCGGCGCGTTCGACGGCGTCGCCGAACATAATGCCCGGGAAACGATGCAGGCCGCCTTGAACCTCTCCCTTAAACGTGCCGAAGCCGTTCGCGATTCGGTAGTCGATTATGCCGAATCAAAGGGGGTCCGGTTCGACAAGAGCCAGATACAACCGGTCGGTGTCGGAATTCGCGAGCCGTTCATTGCCAAGCCGGGCAGCATGGAGGAAGCTTTGCAGAACATGCGTGTCGAGTTCCGCCTGTTGCGTGTTCAGGCGGAAGCTGCGACGAAATCGGACTTCGACTTCTGAGGAGGCGGCCATGCTGCGGCGATACCTGGGTAGTCTGCTGATTTGCGCACTGACGGTCTTCACGGTGCCGGCGTTTTCGGAAGATTACGCCGACTGCGTGGTTGTCATTCTCGACGCTTCGGGTTCGATGGACGGCCGGGTAACCGGAAGCTCGGTGCGGAAAATCGACGCGGCGAAAGCGGCGTTGAAAAACGTGTTGATGAACGTTCCTGAAACCACCCGCATGGGCCTGCTGGTTTTCGGCCGCGGCGTGCGAAACCCATGGGTGTACCCGCTTGGCCCGCGCGACCCTGACGCGCTCTCCACGGCCATCGACCGGCCGCGCCCGGGCGGAAGCACTCCCCTCGGGCGCTACATCAAGATGGGCGCCGACCGGCTGCTGGCAGAACGCGAAAAACAGTTCGGCTACGGTTCGTATCGCCTGCTCGTTGTTACGGACGGTCAGGCGACCGACGGCGCGCTGGTGGAGCGTTACACGCCGGAGGTCTTGTCGCGCGGCATCACGGTGGACGTCATCGGCGTGAACATGAAAGAAGACCACCTGCTTGCGACAAAGGTGAACTCTTACCGGCGTGCGAACGACCAGGCGTCGTTGCAGAAGGCCTTAACAGAGATCCTGGCCGAGCTCAACGTGGCTGATGACGATGTCGCGGCGGCGGAGGCGTTTGAATTGCTCGAGCCGTTGCCGGTCGAAGTGTGCGGAAGCATGCTGCAGGCCCTTGCCAAAGCCGACAACAGCCCCATCGGCAAAGATGTGGCGCGCAGCTCGGATAAGTTGAAGCTGGTGAAGCAGCGACTGGCCGCCGCGCAGGCGAAACAGGACCAAGGCGCCCAACAGCCGAAAGATAAACAAGGTCTTTCGTTCGGAACCGTCGTTTTGATTGCGTTACTTTTTTTTGCCGCGATCTTAAGGGCGGCGCGAAATCAAGGTAAGCGTTAGGAACAGATAAGAGTTCTGTTCGACTCGGTAGCCCCGGGCGGCGCCGGGCGCGTCGGGCTTTTTGTGTTTAAATCAGGCGGATTGGGAGCGCGTATGAATACGGAACGTCGTGCCGGACGGGTGATAGCGGTTGTCGTTGTGTGGTGCTTGATCATCCTCGGCTTGGGCGCCACATACCGCTACGTGATTCAGCCGTTTTTTCAGAGCCGGCAGCCCGGCGTGAGCGATCCCCGGTACGACCGGGAGGTCGATATCGCCCTGGACTCGTTTTCGGGCTACTGCATTCTGCGTTCCGCGGCGGTTCAGGATCAATTGAAGAGCAAGCGCATCAAACTCAACTTCCGCGACGACAAGGCCGATTACGAGGGCCGGATGGCGGCATTAAAATCGGGCAAGGTTCAGATGGCCGTATTCACCGTCGACTCGTTCATACTGACGGGCGCACGGCTGGGCCAGTTTCCGGCGTCGATCGTCCTCGTACTCGACGAGACCCAGGGCGCCGACGCCATTGTCGCCTACAAGGAGGGCGTCTCGAGCATCCGCTCGCTCGACAGCCCCGACGCGCGCTTTGTGCTCACGCCGAATTCGCCCAGCGAGTTCCTGGCCCGCACGGTGGTGGCTCATTTCAGCCTGCCCAGCCTGCCGCGCAAATGGAGTGTTGCCGCGGACGGCGCCGGCGACGTGTACAAGCAATTCCGGGCGGCGCCAAAAAACGAGAAGCGGGCCTACGTCATGTGGGAGCCGTACGTTTCCAAGGCCCTCGAGGAGCCGGGCGCGCAGATTCTAATCGACAGCAGCAAGCTCGAAGGCTATATCGTGGACGTTCTCGTGGCTGAACGCCGCTTCTTGAGCGAGCAGCCCGATGTCGTGGCCGCCATCGTCGAGGCCTACCTGCGCGCGGCCTACTCGTACACGGGCGACCGGGAAAAGCTGCTTGGGTTGTTGGCACAAGACGCCAAAGAGTACGGCGAAAGCTCCCTGAAACCAGCCGATTGCGAAAAAGTTGCCGCGGGCGTGGCTTGGAAAAACACGCTCGAAAACTACGCCCACTTTGGGCTGGTAAGCCAGGCCGAATCAGGCGGATTGCCCCATATCGAGGATATCGTAACCAACGTGACCGACGTGCTCGTGAAGACGGAGGCCATCGGGACAGACCCCCTGCCGGGAAAGATCAACACGATCTACTATGACCGCTTTCTTCGCGATTTAAAAGCGGAAAATTTCCATCCCGGCACAAAGCTGAACATCATTAAGGGCGTCACCCCGGAAGCGGCCGGACTCGGAAAACTGAAGGCACAGGCGGACTTGCCCGTGCTGACCGAATCGCAGTGGAAAGGCCTGGTGCCCGTGGGCGAGTTGCGGGTGGCGCCGGTTCTGTTTGGCCGCGGCACCGCCGAACTTACCATTCAGAGCCAGCGCGACCTCGAGGGCCTGGCGAAACGCCTGCAGGCGTTTCCGCGGTATTACCTCGTAGTGACGGGCAATGTCAGGGCGGAGGGCGACGCGGAAGCGAACCGCCGTCTTGCCGCCTCACGTGCCGAGGCCGTGGTGCAGGCGCTTATCCGGCTCGGAATGCATCCGAACCGGCTCAGGGCCGTGGCGGCCGAACCCTCGTCGCAGGCGGCTTCCGCCCAGTCGGTATCGTTTCTCGTGGGCCAGGCCCCTTACTAAACAGGTGAATGTTTTCTGTTGATTGTCTTTTAATGCGCTTATTCCTTTATTATCGGACAACAGGCGTTGAGCTGGCGGTATGGGTGTGCCGGATTCAAAGAAAATAAGGCGGAAGGTCTTGTTGCGGGCGCTTTCCGGGCCGGCGACGGTCGGGCCATTTATCGCCGGCATGACCGCGATGGTCGCCACATGGGCGATGGGTTTGCGGCCCGATGCCGGCGTACTGGCAGGTATTGCGGGCATCGCGACTTCGGCCGGAGCCTTCATGACGAAGATTTTTCTTCACGGCGAGACCCTCGCAAAAGAGGCGATCGAGGAGGCGTCGCAGGAAGATCGCGCGGATCGTGAAGGGGCGCTGGACGAACTGGATGCCCGCCTCTGCGAGGACAGGGACCCGCGCACCGAGGCCGCACTGCGCGATTTACGCAACTTGATGCGGGCTTTCGACGAGCTCGGCGGTGTTACGGAGGCGGGGCTGGGCGCGGTGTCTTCGACCGAGATCGCTTCGGGTGTGCAGGCGCTGTTCAACCAGTGCGTGAATTCGCTTCAGCAGTCGTTGAAACTATGGCATACGGCGGCCCGCTTGAAGACGCCCGCGGCCCGGACGCCCATTTTGAAGCAACGGGATGTTATCATCCAGGAGATCGGCAAGAGCCTGAGGCAATTGGGGCAGGTGCTTGTGGCGATACAAAACCTGAGTTCGGGGTCGGAGGCGGTGTCGGAGCTGGCGAAGGTGGGGAGAGAGCTGGATCAACGGCTCGAGGTGGCGCGGCAGGTCGAGAGAAGGGTAAAGGCTTTCGAAAGCCAGTTGGAACCGGGCGGCCGCGAATAGGCCCGCCGCGAACTCGGCGGGTAACGCCGCCGGAAACTCTATGGGAGGCGCGCAGATATGTTCAGGGCGTTGGGAAGATGGATTAAGGCAATCGGTTACCTGCTGACGGGCCAGATCGACGCGGCAAGGCGAACGCTGGACCTCAACCCGCACGTGATGCGGGCAAAGTACGACGAGATCCTGCGGGAGAAAACCGGCCGCATTCAGCAGTACAAGCAGGCCGTCGCCGGCCTCATCGCGCAGCAGGAAAACAAAATGCAGAAGGTCAAGGCATTGACCGGCGACATCGGGCGCCTCGAAAATCTGAAAGCGGGCGCGCTCGCGAAGGCCAAGCAGAAAGTCCAGGAACTGCAGCGGCAGGGCAAAACCACCGATCAGATCCAAAGCGACGAGGATTACCTGCGGTGCCAGGCCGCTTTCAAGGACTTCACTTCCACCCTCGCCGAAAAACAGATCCGTATCGAGGAGTTGGAAGCCGATATCGGCGAGTACGGCAAGCGCATCAACGACCACAAGGTACAGCTGCAGTCGCTGCTACGAGAGCTTGACCAACTGCGCTCGGAACGGGCCGATGCCGTCGCCGATGTCATCACTGCCCGCGAGGAAAAAGATCTCGCCGACACGCTCGCCGGCATTGCCCAGGATGGAACCGCCGAAGAGTTGCAGCGGATGCGTCAGTTGCGGCAGGAGATTAAGGCCGAAGCCCGCATATCCCGCGAGCTGGCCGGTACCGATACCAAGGCCCAGGAAGCCGAGTTCATGGAGTTTGCCCGACGGTCGGAATCGGATTCGGAGTTTGACGCCCTGATTGGACTGGCCGCCGATGCCGAGAAACCGGCCGCTTCCCAGGATGTGCAGGAAAGGCCTTCAGCGCTGCCCGAGTAGCCCGGGGACGCCGAAGCCGGACCTACGGCGGGCCAAATGAGCAACATAACGCTATGGCTCCACCACGAGCTATAAAGAACAAAAAAGGAGAAAGACATGTCTAAAAACCTGATATGGGTTACTCTGCTTTGCCTCTTTTCCGTAGGCGCGGTTGCTGCGGACGCGCCGGTCTTTTCGCTCGCCTGGAGCGAGTACCCCTCCTGGAGCGCGTTTGGCGTGGCGCATGAGGTGAAACTTATCAATGGCAAGGCCGGTGAGCTTGGCCCGATCGAGGAAAAATATAACGTCGACATCGATCTGAAAGAAGCCGAGTACGATCCCTGCCTCGCCATGTACGGAGCGGGTCAAACCGACGCCGTTTGCATCACCAACATGGACATCCTGAGCCCGTCCTTGTCGCGCGCCAGCGTTGCCATCATGCCCACCTCCACCAGCTACGGCGCTGATGCCCTGATTGTCAGCCCCAAAGTCACGAGCGTCGACGACTTGAAGAACGTCAAGGTGCGCGGCCTTGCCTTAAGCGTCTCCGAGTACTGCTTTACGCGCAACCTCGAGATCCAGGGTAAAAACCCCAGGGACTTCAACTTCGCCAACATGGATCCCGGCGCGGCCGCCCTGGCCATGCAACAGCGCCAAAACGGCTTTGACGCCATCATCGTGTGGAACCCCTTCGTGCTGGACACCCTCAACAAGCGCAAAGACTGCCGCGTCCTGTTCGATTCAACCAGCATTCCCGGCGAGATCATCGACATGGTCGTCGTCGCCAAAAGCAGCCTCGAAAAACCCGGCGGCGAAAGGTTCGCTCTCGCCGTCGCCGACGCCTTCTACCAGCTCAACAAGCGCATGAACGATCCGGCAACGCGCGACGATACCCTGATCGCGCTCGGTGAAAAATTCTCGAACCTCGACTTGGCCTCGATGCGGAATGTCGTGCAGCAGACAAAGTTCTACGAGAACCCCGAGGCCGGAATTGCCGTATACACCGGTGATGAATTGAAAGGCACGATGGAAAAGGTGGTGAAGTTCTGTGTCGACCACGGGATGGTCGAGGAGCCTCCCGTAATCGCCTACGGGTCGGACAGCTCGGGCAAAGCCTCGCTCCTTTTCAACCCGGCGTACATGCAGCAGGTGGCAGCGAAGAAGTAGCGAAGGCAGGCATTTCATGATTCGTCAACGGATTGGCACGAAATGGGTCGTGGTGCTTGGCGTGATCAGCGTGGTTGCGCTTATCTCGGCGTACGGCGCCATGTCGCGCCATCAGCATAAGATCAATCCCGACGACCGGACGATCCCCACTTGGTCACAGCTCAAGGACGGGTTTCTGAAGGTCGTTACCGTGAACCCGCGCAGCGAGGAGCGATGGCTCCTGGTGGACGCGAAAGCCACCGCAAAACGCTTGTTTCTCGGGCTGCTCTGCGGGATCGGCGGCGCTATCGTGCTGGGAATGATGATGGGCTGCCTGGCGCCGGTCGAGGCGGTGTTTCACCCGCCGCTGGCGTTGCTCGCAAAACTCCCGCCCACTGCCATGCTGGCCGTCTTTTTCGTGCTTGTGGGCACGGACACGAACATGTATGTCGCCATGATCGGGTTCGGCGTTTTGCCGTCGTTGGCCCAGACGGTCTACCTCGCCGTCAAAGACGTCCCCGACGAATTTTTGTACAAGGCGTACACCCTGGGCGCGTCGCATCTCGAGGTGGTTTGGAACGTGGTGTTCCGGCAGGTGACGCCGCGCCTGATCGACTCCGTCCGGCTCCAACTCGGCCCGGCCATGGTCTACCTGATTGCCGCGGAGATGGTCGTGGGCGACGTCGGGTTCGGATATCGCATCCGGCTGCAGTCCAAACTGCTCAACATGGACGTGGTGTATCCCTACCTGGTGATTCTCGCGGTGTTTGGTTTTACGATGGATTACGCTCTGATGAAATTGCAGCGGAAAATCTGCCCGTGGTGCGCGTATGGGAAGTGAAGTATCGGAACTGAGAGACCGGATCGTTCTGAACATCAAAGGTGTGAGCCACTGGTTCGGCAAACACCTGGTGCTCTACGACGTTTGCCTCGAGATCATCCGAGGCGAAATCGTCGGCCTCGTGGGCCCGAGCGGCTGCGGAAAATCAACCCTGCTGCGCGCCATCGTCGGTACCCACCCTCCGTGCAGCGGCGAAATCTGCGTGTGCTCTGCCGGCCACAGAAAACCCGTTGTGGTGCGAAAACCCGGCCGCGAACGCGGGATCGTCTACCAGCAGTACAGCCTGTTTCCGTTCCTGACAGCGCAGGAAAACGTGGCCTTCGGCCTGATGGTCGACGAGAGCAGCATCCCGTACCGGCTTCTGCAGTATCCGAAATGGCGGCGCATGCGAGCCAAGCATATGAAACGCGCCGCCGAGTTTCTCGAACGGGTCGAGCTCGGCCACGCAATGCACCTCTACCCCGGCAACATGTCCGGCGGCATGCGCCAGCGCGTCGCCGTTGCCCAGGCCCTCATCATGAAACCCGAAATCATCCTGCTGGACGAGCCCTTCGGCGCGCTCGACGAAGCCACGCGCGAAGACCTCCAGCGGATGCTGCTGGGCTTCTACGAGGAAAACCTTGCCGCGCTGAAGGAAGGAAAGAAACCGCCGTACACGATCCTGATCGTTACGCACGAGCTGAATGAGGCCATTTACGTCGGCGACCGCGTCGTGGGCCTCTCGCAGTACTGGGACTGGAAGGCCGAGGGCCACCAGGAATGCCCCGGCGCAACCATCGTTTACGACCGAACCGCCCCGGTCGAAGAACCGGGCGGCGAGCGGAAGTACGAGTCGTACGCGCGGCAACGCCACGAAATACGCAACATCGTGTTCAGCCCGCCCGAGCCCGTTGACCGCCGAGTGGCGCAAACGTTCTGGGACGAAATGAACGACCCGGCCAAGCGCGTGGGAGTGTTGAAATGAAACAGCCTGACTACCAATTCCTCGCATCTATGGGGCGGATCCTGAATTCGCGCCAGGCCAGAACCGTCGTCGTGACCGGCAACATTTACGACCTCTACTACGACGAGCCAAAGGACGACTACGTCTCGCTCATCGATTTTCTCGTGGCGAAATGGAACTTGCCCGGCGTGATCCTGATCGTTTACGAGATCAACGGCCCCGTCCGGTGTGCGCGTGCCGAAGACATGGCCAAGGTGCGCGAGGCATGGGTAAAATGGCGCGTCGGGATGACGCCCGACGAGCTGGCAATAAAACGCATGCTCAGCGGCTCCAAGGCCGTTGCCCACGAGACCGCGACGGCCGAGGCCTTTGACGCCAACCTGCACGCAGCGGTCGGAAACCCGACCCTGGCGCTCGAACTTCTGCGCCAGATGTGCCTGTGCTCGCGAACGGTCATCGATGGCAAGCCCGTCTTGAACGATAACCTCGTGATCCTGATCGAGGGCGCGGACCTCATCATCCCCGAAGGCGAAATCCGCTCGCTATCCGATGTCGACCGCCACCGCGTCAGTATTTGCCACGACTGGTTTTCCGATCCCGGTTTTATGGACGGCGGCGACTGCGTCGTACTGATGACCGAGTCGCGCAGCCTGTTGAACCAGCGCGTGTCGCGGTTGCCGCAGGTGCTCGAGGTGCAGGCCCCGTTTCCGGACCTTGATAGCCGCCGCCATTTCATCTCGTGGTTCAACTGCCGCCAGGAAGAGGGCGACGTGAAGCTCTGGGGATCGCAAACCGAACTCGCGACCCTTACCGCGGGCCTTTCCATACACGCCGTCAGGCAGTTGTTGAAAGGCGCCGTGCACGAGCGGCGCAAGTTGCAGCAGGAAGACGTGATCGAAAAGGTCGAGGATTATATCCAGAGCCAGTTGGGCGAGGAGATCGTCGAGTTCAAGAAGCCGCTGCATTCGCTCAAGGACGTTGTCGGCTACCAGCGGTTGAAAGAATTCATCAGGGAAGACCTCATCCCGCGGTTCAAAGCGTCGGGCGACGACGCGCTGCCCGGCGCGGCCGTTTGCGGCCCGATCGGCAGCGGAAAAACCTACATTTTCGAGGCCATGGCCGCGGAACTTGACGTGGTCGTGCTCGTTTTGAAAAACATCCGCAGCCAGTGGTTCGGCCAGACCGACGTGATTTTCGAGCGCCTCCGCAGGGTGCTCGAAGCCCTCTCCAAGGTCGTCATCTTCGTCGACGAGGCCGACACGCAGTTCGGCGGCGTCGGGCCCGACGCCCACGCTACCGAACGAAGGCTCACCGGAAAAATCCAGGCCATGATGTCCGACGCGCGACTACGCGGCCGCGTGATCTGGCTCCTCATGACGGCCCGAATTCATCTCCTCTCCCCCGATATCCGCCGCCCCGGACGCACCGGCGACCTCATCATTCCCGTCCTCGACCCCGTAGGCGAAGACCGCCGCGAGTTCATGCAATGGACGCTCGCACCGGCCGTTAATGGCAAACTGTCCGACGAGCAGTGGGCTGAGTTCGACCGGCTGACCAAAGGTTATTCGTCATCGAGTTTCGCTGCCCTACGTTCCGAACTCAAAGCCCGCGCAAAAAGGGCCGGCGGAAAACTCGAGATGGAAGAAGTCCGCAAGGTGGTGGAAGACCTCATCCCGCCCGACATCGGCGACACCCGGAGGTACCAAACCCTCCAGGCCCTCATGAACTGCACACGGAGAAGCCTGTTGCCCGATCCCAGCGTTAGCGAGCAGGAACGGCAAAAATGGGCGGACGAGATCCTGGCGCTCGAACTCAAAGGCGTGCGGTAGAAACGCAGCCCCCGCCCGGAAAGCGTCTTCGTAAAAAAAGGAGCATGATATGCGGCTGTTACAGGTTTTGTTGCTGGCAATGTTGATCTGCGGCTTAGCCGCCGCGCAGGTGCGGCTCGTCGATCACGGGCAAGCCTGCAGTGTCGTTGTGACGGCCGATTCGCCGACGGCCACCGCGCGGTACGCGGCCGAAGAACTCGTCTCGCATGTGAAACGCGCGACGGGCGTTGACTTGGCCGTCGTGGGCGAAGCAAACGCGCCGCAGGACCCGCACACCCGCATCTACGTAGGCGAAACCGACGCAGCCCGCCACTGCGGCATCGAGGTCGAGCGCCTGCCGCGCGAGGCATACGTATTGCGCTCCGTGGGCAACGACCTGTTTATCGTCGGCCGCGAAGACGAAGGCGACCCGCTTGATCAATCCAACCCGAACGCCGGGACCCTCTTCGGCGTGTACGAATTTATCGAGCGGTATCTCGGCGTGCGGTGGCTCTGGCCCGGCGAATTGGGCACGTACGTGCCGAAAACCGGCAAGATCGAGTTCTGGAGCGTCAACGAGACTAAAGTGCCCGCCCTGGCGTTCCGCTCGCTGGTGTGGAACCGGATTGCCCAAATCGCCAACGGCGGCAAGCTGAGCCAGGAAGACGCCCGCCTCGGTTTCAGCCCGGAAGGCGCCCGCCGGTATGGTGAGGCGCTCCGCGTGCTGCTGCGCCGCCATCGCATGGGCGGCATGGACGCCAAACCGCCCTCCGGCCACGCGTTCAGCGGCTGGTGGAAAAAGTACGGCCAGGAGCATCCGGAATGGTTCGCGCTCCGCCGTGACGGCACGCGCGGTCATCCCGACAAGGACTACGACCACGTCCCGATGTGCGTGTCCAACGAGGAGCTGCAAGATTTTATCGTCGAGCAGTGGGACGGCGAGAGCGTCCTGCGCCTCGGACCCGTGGACAGCCCCGGGCGGTGCACTTGCGAAGAATGCCGCGCCTGGGACGGGCCTCAGCCCGACCCGCCGCCGTGGTTTGCAACCGCCTTGTATAAAGGCGATCACCGGTCGCAGGAACTGTTCACGGGCGCCACGTCCGACCGCTACGCGAGGTTCTGGAAAACCCTCCAGGAGAAGGCCGCGAAACGAAACCCGAACGCCGTTGTGTCCGGCTCGTTTATCTACGAAAACGAATTTCCCGCGCCCGTCACGGGTATAAAACTCAACAGGAACATTTACGCTGAATTCGTGCAGTGGCAGGATCGCAACCTCAGGTGGTTTCCCATGCACCCGGAAGCTTACGAGTGGATAAAACAGCAGTGGCTCGGCTGGCGCGAAACCGGCCTCCGCATGGCCTACCGGCCCAACTACCTTCACGACGGGTACGTCATGCCCCATTTCGAAACCCGCCAGTCCGGCGAATTCTTCAAGTTCGCCTACGACCGCGGAATGGAAGGCGCCCGCTTCGATTCGCTCACCGGCCAGTGGGCCGCGCAGGGCCTGCGCCTGTACATGCACATGCGCTTGATCGCCAAACCGCAACTGACCCTCGAGGAGATCCGCGCCGAGTACCTGTCCGCGTTCGGTCCCGCCGCGGCCACGTTGGACAAGTATTTTCAGTACTGGGAAGACTACGCGGAGGATAACGTGCTGCCGTTTGTCGAACTGTGGAGCGACACCGGTTGGCGGTACAGCAACTACGTCCGCCGCGCGCACAAGGCGTTCCCTCCGCAAGTCTTCGAACCCGCGGAAGCCCTCCTCGACCAGGCGCTGGCCGAAGCGTCGAAGAGCAACGCCCCGGAATTCGCCGAGCGCGTCCAATTTGTCCGCCTCGGGCTGGACCACGCCCGCCTGGCCGCAAAACTATGCGCCGTCTACGACGGAAGCGAGACGCTGCCGCAAGATAAACTGGAGCAGGGCAAAAAAGCGTTGCGCGAACTCGTCGCTTTCCGCAAAAAAAATGAGGGAACCTTCTTCTCCGACCTGCTGCACGTGACGGGTTACTGGGAACGCCGCCGGCTGGACGTGGACGAACTGATTGTGCAGGCAGAGCAAGGCAAGTAGAAGAGCATGGACGGCTGGTACTATTTCAACGACAAGACCAAATCTCCCGCGGGGCCCGTTTCGCGCGGGGATCTCGTCAAGTTGATCGAATCCAACGACCTCCTGCCCGCACATAACGTCTGCCGCGAGGGCATGGACAAATGGATCACGGTTGAACAGGCCAAACCCCAGCTCGGTCTGGAACCGGCCGCGGAGCCTGTTGGTAAAAGTGAAAAATTCGGCTGGACTCCCGCCGCAACCATACTCGCGTCAAACTTGTTCACCCTCATCGTCGCGATCGTCGAACAATGGCCCGTATTCACCGCGCTCGCGGTTTACTGGGCGCAGAGCGTCATCATCGGTCTCCTTCACGCCCGCCGCATCAGCAGCCTTCGCCGTTTCACCACCGGAATGTTCCCCGACGGCCGGCCCTGTCCGACCACGCCCAAAGAAATTAAAGAGGCCCGCCACAGGTTTTTGTTCATCTACGGCGCCTGGCACGGCATGGCCGCCCTTTTTCTGCTGCTGGGCGGACTCGTTTTCACGCCCGACTGGAAGTGGATGCTGATTTCGACGGCTGCCTTCGCCGCGTCCGAATTTGTCAATCACAGGCGCCAGGTCGTCAAAGACCAGAAACGCATCCTCCACCTCAACAACATGCTGGCCATGCCGCTTGCCCGAATCTTGCCCATACATCTGTGCATGGGCGTTGCGTTCGGCGTGGGCGAAGGCGATACGACCAACACCACCGCGCTCGTTTTTTTCATGACCGTCAAAACCATCGCCGACCTCCTCGGCGCATGGGGCGAAACTTATGTCTACAAGCGGCTGCATGAAAAGCAGTGGGTGAAATTGCCGGAGCGGGCCGAGGGGGAGGAATCATGAGCACGGACGTGTTTTTCACAGTCGAAGAACTGGCCAATCCGCCTGCAACGCACGTTAAGGAATACAGAAAAGACGCCACAATGGGATTGATCGGCGCGTTCATCTTCGGCGGCATCGGCTCGGCCCTCATCGTGCTCGCCTGCCTCGGCGCTTACTTTGAACGCGAGCCCGTCATGCTCCTCACCTCGCTGATGGGTATGTTCTTCCTCGTACCCTCGATCTTTATCTTCCGGGCCGCGCGCAGCGAGTGGGGGGCAAGCCGGGAAATCACGATTGACGGCAACCACGTTGTGTGGCGCGAGACCGCCGCGCGCAAACCCGTGGATTGGACGGAGCCGCTGGAGAATTACGAGGGCGTGATGGGCACGCTGGGCCGCGCGCAACATGGCCGGCCCATCATCGGAACGCTCGTCTTGAAGCACGAGGACCCGAAGAAGACCATCCAATTGTGGCGGCAGTCACTGGGGCTGAATCTGGATTCTACCGAAGGGGAGGAGCGGTTCGGCGTCCGCGCGACGTGGAATGCGTATGCCCGGGCGCTGAATGTGCCGCTGCTTGTAAAAGATGGCGAAGACCTGCTGGTGAGGCAGCCGGAGGATCTGGGAAAATCGCTGCAACAGTTGGCAAGAGAAGGCAAACTGGAAACGTCTTTCAACATACCAGCGCCCGCTTTTGGCAGCATTACGGTTGTCGACGGCGCCGCCGGCAAGAAGATAATCATCAACCGCGGCGGCATGGAATATCACGTGACGGTAGATGCGGAGAACGCCCAGTCGGTGATGATGTATGGCGGCAAGTCCTATCACGACTGGATTCTGCCGACGGCCGAAATCGAAGCCCTGACGCGCGTGACGGACGCGCATGTCCTGTCGTTGGTGGTCGAAACCGGGCGGATGCGGCGCATCGTGGCGTGGGATTTACCACCGGCGGAAATCGCTTACCTGCGGTATTTACTGGAGCATCTGATAGCAACGGCGCCGGCGGAGTGAGGACTATCCTCCAATCTCAGACGAACTTCAGAAGGTAGTAGTTCTTCTTGCCTTTTCTGACGACGGCCATGTTCCCGGCGCACAAAATACCTTCGCCAAGGTTCACCTCCGCCTCCAGCCGCTCATTATTCAAGTAGAAGCCCCCGCTCTCGATCAGGCGTCTCGCTTCGCCCTTGCTCTTGAAAACCCCCTGTTCCACAAGCACGTCCACAAGCGGCCGCCCCTTCTCGAGCTCAGCCCGCGGAATCTCCGACGACGGTACATCGCTGAAAATCTCCGCCAACGTCCCCTCGTCAAGCCCCTGCAACGATCCCCCGAACATCGCTTCGCTGGCGCGCGCCGCATTCTCAAGCGCCGAGTCCCCGTGCACCATCCGCGTCACCTCCTCCGCCAAACGCCGTTGCGCTGCCCGCTTTTCAGGCTCTTCTAAAAGCCGCTTTTCGTACTCCCCGATCTCTTCCGGCGGCAAGAAAGTGAAGAGCCGCAGCCACCGCGGCATATCCGCGTCCGCCTGGTTGATCCAGTATTGGTAAAACTTGTACGGCGACGTCCGCTCCGGGTCGAGCCAGATATTGCCGCCCTCGCTTTTCCCGAACTTGGTCCCGTCGGCCTTCGTTACCAGCGGAAACGTCATCCCGAACACCGGATACTCCCGCACCCGGCGGATCAAGTCCATGCCCGCAACAATGTTCCCCCACTGGTCGCTTCCCCCCACCTGCAACCGGCAGTTTGTCGTGTCCGCAAGATGAAGAAAATCGTACGCCTGCAGCAAAACATACGAAAACTCGGTGAAACTCATTCCGTGCTCGCGATCTTCGACCCGCTGCCGCACGCTCTCTTTTGCCAGCATTACGTTGATCGAAAAATGCTTGCCCACGTCGCGCAAAAACTCGAGCAGCGGCATGTCGCAAAGCCAATCCGCGTTGTTGATCAGTTCAGCCGCCGAGGGACCAGAGAAATCCAGAAAACGTTCAAGCTGTTTCCGCATCCCCTCGACGTTCGCCTCCACCTGCTTGCGCGTAAGCAGCCGGCGCTCTTCCGTTTTCCCGCTCGGATCGCCAATCAGCCCCGTCCCCCCGCCAACCAGCGCGATCGGCTTGTGTCCGCGCCGCTGAAAATGGACAAGCCCCAGTATCGGCAAAAGACTCCCGATGTGCAGGCTGTCCGCTGTCGGATCGAATCCGCAGTACAGCGTGAAACGGTCCATCTCCAGCAGCTTCGCTATTTCTTCATGCGTGACCTGGTTTACAAATCCCCGCCACGACAACTCTTCAAAAAGGGTCATACGTTATCTCCGCGATTATTCGCCCGATACAAGTCGGAATTGAAAAAGTTACCACATTTTGCGAATTTCGTTCAAACCAACTTTTAACCTGCCCAAGGCAATGCACCACCACACTTCTTGCATAATTCGCCATTTCGTGTCAATGAAATCCTGTTGACTTTTACATCCCGTATCGGCAAACTAGAAGCCGTGGCGGGAATTGCGCCTGTTTGGCAAGTGAGGTAATGACATAGATTTGGGAGGCTTGAGCTTATGTTTGGGCGAACCGGTGGTTGGATTCTGCCGGCCCTTCTTTTATTGGGCGCGTTGTTGGCAGGATGTCCGGAGGGCGAGCGAGATTTTGGAGCGAAGCCGGAGGCCCGGTTTGATGCGACACCGCGCACCGGCAGCGTCCCGTTGCTGGTCGAGTTCTTCGACGAGTCCGATCCCGGCGCTTCGGCCATAGCCGAATGGTACTGGGACTTCGGCGACAACACCACGAGCACCGAGCGCAACCCGCGGCACATGTACTACGTCGCCGGCAACTACACGGTGTCCCTGCGCGTAACGACGGCGCTCGGAACAAGCACCAAGAACTGGCCCGGGTGCGTCAATGTGAAGGACCCCATCATTGTCGCCGAAATCGGCCCTGACGGAGGCACATTGGAAGCGTTCGACGGCCTAATTACGGCGCCGGCCGGCGCGGTGGCCAGTCCCGTCATTATCGGAATGACCGCCGGAGAAGGTTCCGTAGGCGTGGATTTGGCCGAACAGGAGCAGGTCGTCTCGCCCGTCTACACCGTACAGCACGACCGCCGGGAACTCCTGACGGAACCGGGCACGGCACTCGAAATGGATTTGCCCTACTACGCCCCAATGATTCCGGAAGCGCACAGGACCAACGAAAAAATCTATCTGTTCGCCCAGTTCCCCGATGGTTTGCGGATGCCCGTGCCCGGCCGCGTCGACAACGGCCGGTTCATCGCCAATCTGGCGGGCATGCCCAGAATGGCAAATTACGCGGTCGTTTACAGGCCGCTGGCGGTTGCGGAAACCCTGACCATCGATCAGCCCTGGAAAGCTACGACCACCTACCAATGGAACACCCACGCTTGGCGGCTCTCTTACTCGCCCGCAATGCTCCAAACCTTGACCGCGCTCCGGCTCGGCAACCCCATGGCGCTCGCATGGTACGACTGGCGAGACTATCCCGCTGGGACCGTCGAGGACACCCGCCAACAGGTTCTCGACCAGCTCGCCGGCATTCATCAGACCGCCGACGACATCGGGCTCATAAGCCCCGTGCTCGACACCACTGCGGCAAACGAGTATAAACTCCTGTTCTATCCCATGGGACTGCCCGCGGACGATTACGATTATGTGGACGAGACCCGTTATGCCAACTCGCTTTTCGGCTCCATCGTTATCGATCCGGAACAACTTGTCGCGATCAGCAAAAAACAGGCCCGCGCCGGCGCGGATGCCGTTCAGGAAATGGAATTCGTTCACGCATTTTCCTCGGAACTCTTCAGGGCCATCTTCCGCGGGTACGACTACCCCTGCTACACAACCCCAGTTGCTCCCGAATACGGAACCGACCGGCGGCCGGTGGACATAGCGTACACCCTTGGGTTTGCCGATGGTCTCGGCGCCTATTTGAGCCAGATCGCCGCCGAAGAAACAACGGTGCGCCCCGCCGGATCGGATCTCGAGGAGATCTGGAAGCCGCGCTCCTTCACCCCCAACGAGCAAGCCCTGCTGAGCGAGCCGCTCTTCGCGCCGGCCTCGCCGCGGATCGCCGCCTACGCGACCGCCACCCAGGACTTCTTCTTCTACGTGACGAACAAGCACGCGATCGCCGATCCGTTTACCTACATAGCCGACTCATACGACGGCGTTCTCGAAATGTTGCGCATCAAATCCGCCGAAGCCGATGAATTCAACTCGGCCATACTCCAGGCCCGTTTAGCCGTGGATGAATCCCTGCAGCGGGCGTTCGGCAAGACGCTGCCGGAAGTCTATTTCGAGTATGCGTGCGAGCGGGCTTACGAAAATTCAACCGAAAGCAAAATACGCGCCGCCGACTACTTCCTCGATCCCTTCTCCTTCAATCTAAACCGGTTTGAATCCGACGCTGTTATTCAATCCGCTGTGGCCGGTTACTATCCACAGACGTTTGCCCCGTCGTCTTTCCCGCGGTTCCAGAACATTCCGCCCCTCTCCACCGTGGCCATCGTGCTTCAAGCAACGCCCACAATGACCTGCAACCTCAAAGTCGCGGCGAACACCTACGATTGGATGCCGGACACGCTCGGCTACACAATGCGCGCCAGGCTGTACGTCGATGGTGACGCCTACGATATGACGCGCGAGGATTCCGAAGCTATTGTGCCCGATTTCGGCGCGACAGCTTCAAGAAGAATTGCCGTGTTGCTGCTCAGCAACGTATCGATGGAAATGGCCTACACAGCCGAGGTCACCGTTACCCCAAGGGAAATCCTGTAAAACCAATCTGGTGAGGGCCGCGGTTTTGGTGGGGTCGCGCTCCCGCGCGACCAGGTGGCGGCGGTGGTGGGTTACTGTCCAAATCGTCTCGATAGTTCCCAGCGTCCCACAAACAAAGCAGGCGCCTTCTCTAACTTCAGCCGCCAAACCCAAGACGCGCAGACGCCAACCTCCTACCTTCCCTTCCCACAGAACCCATCGAACACCTTCATGAGCTCTCGATGTGCCTGGAACGGCATAGGCGGCCGTTCACCCGGAGCAAAGAACCGCAGGTCCATCACGTCCGAGCAAGCCTGGATGTTGCCACGCCAGCTCCCAACGTAATAGCCCAGCACGGTCACCGCCCCGTAAAAACGGCTCTGCTGCGTGCTTACCCCCAACAGATGCAGATCGCCGATCTCCAACGTCGTCTCCTCTCGCATCTCCCGAACAATCGCCTCTTCCGTCGTTTCACCCAGCTCCACAAACCCCCCGGGAAGAGTCCACTCGCCCACGCACGGCTCGACCCCCCGCTGGGCAAGAAGCAGGCCGTCATCGTCCGTGATGAAGCAACAAACAGCCGGAACCGGGTTCCGATAGTAGAACCTCCGGCACCGGTCGCAATGCGGTTGTTCCCGGTCCCCGTCGGCGCGCATCACAAGCCGTTCACCACAGATGGGACAGTAGTTCCAGCAGAAATCTTCAGGATCAAAAGCCATACACAAGACTTTAGCAGGTGACGTGCCAACGGGCAAATACAAATGAATGGTCGACGGCCATCAACTGGGGAAGGCCAACTTGAAGCTTTGACCGTGGATGATCGCCGGGTCGACAAGCGGAACCTCTCCGCCTTCGGGCAAGACAACCTGCATGGGCGAGGCGTCAAGAATGTCTTTCTGAATATCGATGCCCGGAACCACCTGTACAAGTTCCATTCCCCGTTTCGTCAGCTTGAACACCCCCACGGTCGTCGCGTACAAGATATTCTTCCCGCTTTTCAAAGCCTGTTCCCCGCTGAAGGTAATTTCGCTCACCTTTTCCACAAACTTCGGTTTTCCGGCCTTCAGGACTTGTATTTTCCCGCCCCGCAGGCCAAACTCCCCTCCGTGCATCCAGTGTGTAACGAACAGGACAGTCTTTGCCCCGGTCGTGATGTCGATAAACCCCCCGGGTCCAACGTAATTGATCGGCCCTTCGCCCCGTTTCGAAACGTTGACATTTCCCGCGCTGTCCGCTTCGAGCACCCCAAGAACGGCCGCATCGAGTTTCTCGTTAATCACCCTGAAAATTTCGGGCGAAGAGATCATTTCCCGCGGGCACGCCGCGGCCCCGAAATACGCCCCTGGCGCGGGAATGCCCCCGATCACCCCGCTTTCGGTGAACACGTTGATGTCCTCCAGCAGGCCCGCCTCGAAGAGCATCCGGCAGACTTCTTCCGGTAAGCCCGTGCCGATATTGAGCCACATGCCCTTGTGCGCGTGCTCGCAAAACGTAACCGCGGCAAGCCGCGCCAACGCATCGTCAACGTGCGAACGGCGCGGCGTGATTTTCATCATCACGTTCAGAAACCGTAGGCGCTCGATCGCTTCGCCGACCGGGATATCGCTTTCCGTCGTGAGGCAGCGCCAGTGTTTTCGGTGCTGAATGGTCAGCGATTGTTCCGCTTTCGGATCGTAAACGACAGCGTCGACCTGCTCGGCCGGAATACCAATCTCGCCGTACGTTTCATCGACTATTCGGCCGACGTTGACGATGACCCGCCCGCCGTTGTACCGCACGGTACGCGTCAGTTCAACCGATTCGGCCACCATTGAAGCGCCGCGGAAGTAGATGTTCCCCTCGCGATCCGCCGCCGGCGCGCCGAACATCGCCACGTTTATCTTCGGCGCCCGATAACGCAGTTGCCCGTCTTCCACGGCAACAAACTGTTCCCCGTCCGCCCGGAAAAGGCTGGTTCCGCAACCCACCCGCGGATCGACAAACGTTCCAACGCCCGTCCGGGTCAGCAGGGAATCCACGCCGTGCCCTTGCGCGTCGATAAGAAGCGCCAAAACGCCTTGCGGGATGGACTGCAGCTCGAGTTTCTCCTGCTGGGCAAGTTTCAGCAGCGACTTGAACGTTTCGTGATGGCCGGTGATCAGCCGCTTTACCAGGCCCGCGCTGCCAAGCTGCTCCAGCGTCCCCGGAACCTTGCCCCGGCCGCCCTGGCCCCCCGTGCAAAGAAAGGTCAAATCCCTGGGGTGGCCGGTTTGATCGTAAACCTCGCGCAGCGCGAAATACATGATCCGCTGCAACTGATTCCCCGCCAGGCCCGACGTACCAACCACGTCCCCGTCTTGAATTAGTTGCACCGCGTCCTGCGGCCCCACAAACTTCGGATTGCCCGGCACGAGCCGGCGGGTTTTCGTATCAAGGTTGTCAAAACAGGATAGCCGCCACGAAAAAACGTGGTACATCAATCCCGCTTTGGTGAATACATTCATAAGCCTGGTGTCTCTCGGGCAATTTCGTAAATCTTAAAAATGCCATCACAATTTAGCAACAGTCGCACACCGGCTTCAACCTGTCTCTACGCGCCCCATCTTACTGGCCTCCTCCACCTGTCACTGCCAGTCCCCCACCGCCAACCGCGGCATTTCCGAAACAAACACGCCGCAGCAATCCCAACCCTCCAAACCTGTCATTGCGAGATACTGTGTTTAAAAATCAAGTGATCGCCGAAAGGGCCGCCTCCGACGAGCTACACCTATCGGGCCCATTCTCGGCGGCCCTTTCGGCTTGGCTGGCTGCACGGGCGCCGGG